>Ga0310841_100017_pt1 | contig 444135 bp, 411 predicted proteins | sample SM_ome_9_FD_201311 | JGI IMG/M metagenome (GOLD analysis project Ga0310841, IMG submission 201311) | Sorghum-adapted microbial communities enriched on stacked mutant (SM) sorghum from Joint BioEnergy Institute, Emeryville, California... ...
ACTGCAAGATCATCTTCGCTCTCTCGCCCGTGCGTTCCGGGACCGGCTTCGGCCGATCGGCCGGTGGCTCTCGGCCTCCGGCTCGCTCCGAGCCAATATGATCACGGCTTCTTCAACAGCCTTTTAGTCACGCTCCGTCGCGCGGTGCGCGCGGCGTGAAAACCGCACATGCCGTGGACGGCTCCCCCCCGGGGGGTGGAGGCCGAGCAGAGGTAGACCCCCGGGACCGGCGTGCGGTACGGGGAGCAGCCGAACGTGGGGCGGAAGAGGGTCTGGAGGAGGGTGTTCGCACCGCCCGCGATGTCTCCGCCCACCAGGTTCGGGTCGTGCCTTTCGAGGGCGGCCGGCGAGAGCGTATGGCGCACCAGGATGATCTCCCGGAAGCCCGGGGCGAAGCGTTCGATTTGCGCGAGGACGATCGCCGCGGCGAGCCCGTTCGGCCCGGCTCCGACGACGACCGCATCGTACGCGGGCATGGGACGCAGCGTTCTTCGTGTCGCTCGGATCTTGGCCTCCGCCGCCACCGGGCGAGGGCGGTAGGCTGGAGCCGTGCCGACCGTCGGTCCGCGGCGGATGCGGCCGGGCGACGAGTCCCGCGAGGCTCTACGACCCGGCGGGGACCGGGGGAGCGGCCGCCTGATCCACCGCCTCGCGGCTGTACCCGCCGGCCACGCCCCCCACGACCATGGCGAGTCCGAGCCAACCCAGGGGCGTGAGGCGCTGGTCGAAGAGGAGCAGCGCGAGGATCGCCCCGACGACCGGCTCGATGCTCGCCGCGACCGACGCCGGCGCCGCGTCGATGCGCCGGACCCCCGCGAAGAAGAAGAAGTTTGCCGCGAGAACCGCGCCGATGCCGAGGGCGACGATGTACACCCAGCCGGCGAGGGTCGAAGCGGGCGTCGGCGTGTGGCCCGTCATCGGGAGGAACGCGCCGAGAATCGCCGTACCGCCGGCGAGTTCGAGGAAGAGCACCTTGACCGCACCGTACCGCGGTACGGCGAAGCGGGCCAGCAGCGTCGATCCGGAGTAGCTGGTTGCGGCGAGGAGGCCGCCCAGGATACCGGCGGCGAAGCCTGCTCCGCGGGCGCCCTCGGTGTCGGCTGCGCCGGGATCGACGTGCCCGGTCACGGTCAGCGCGACTCCGACCATCACCACGACGGCGGTCACGATCCGGGCGGGGGTGATCCTCTCGCCGAGGAGCGGCCTGGCCAGGAAGGTGACCAGGGCCGGCGCCGTGTAGAGGAGCGCGACGGCGCCGGCCACGCCGATCCCCGCAATGGCGAACTGGAAGGCGAGCTCGAAGACGGCGACGAGGAGCCCGCCAAGGAGGCCGACGACGATGAGGCCCCGTCCGTCGACGCGGTAGAGGTCGCGGCGGAGGAGGCCGTACGCGGCGAGGCCGAGGGTCGAGAGGAGGATTCGCCAGAAGCCGACGTCGGTCAGCTCCGCACCTTCCGCGTACAACGCGGTGCTCAGCGGCCCGGTCGTCCCCCAGAAGAAACCGGCACAGAGTGCGAAGGCGTACCCGATGAATCGGCTGCGGTGCGCTCCCGTGGGGCCGCTCATGCGGGAAGCCCTCGCGGATGGCGGCGGCGCGTCGCGGACGGGGCGCATCGTGGGGCGGCGTCGGCCAGGCACGTGCTTCCGCGTGTGATCCGTGGGGGGTACCCCGTGTGGATTCCAGCCATGGACGGCAGCAGCGGTACGGTTTCGTTCCGAGGGTCGCCGGAACGATAACTCCAGCGCGGGCTCGTCGGCAACGAATCAGGGAAGCCCGCTCCCGGAGGGAGGCGTGACGGGACCTCGCTGGGCTCGCCGGTACCGGCGGGGGAGGTCCATTGCCCTGCCGCGGAACCCCGACTTCTGGCCCCGGGTACGGGGAGCCGCAGTCGATCACGAGCCCCGAAGCGATGCTGAGAGCGAACAACGGACCCAGTTCACCCGAGGGCAGCGGGGCCGTCGCGGTGCGCTGCGATGGCCTCGTGAAGCGATACGGCGATCTCGTGGCGGTCGACGGTCTGGACCTGGAGGTTCGGACCGGCGAGTGTTTCGGGCTCCTCGGACCGAACGGTGCGGGGAAGACGACGACGATCGAGATCCTGGAGGGGTTGCTCGAACCCGACGGCGGTGAGGTCGAGGTCCTCGGCCTCCGGTGGACCAACGCCGCGCGCGAACTGCGCGAGCGGATCGGGATCCAGCTCCAGGAAACGCAGCTGGCCGGCAAGCTCACCGTCGAGGAGACGATCCGGCTCTTCCGGAGCTTCTATCGTCGGGGCTCGACGGTCGAGGCGATCCTGGCCATGGTCCGCCTGGAGGAGAAGCGCCGTACCTGGGTGTCCCGACTCTCCGGCGGTCAGAAGCAGCGTTTGGCGCTTGCGTGTGCACTGGTCGGCGATCCGGACCTCCTCTTCCTCGACGAGCCGACGACAGGGTTGGATCCGCAGTCGCGGCGCGCGGTTTGGGAACTCGTCGAGGCGTTCCGGGCACGGGGGGGCACGGTCGTCCTCACCACGCACTACATGGAGGAGGCGGCGAGGCTCTGCGACCGTGTCGCGATCGTGGACCGGGGGCGTATCATCGCGCAAGGGAGCCCTGCCGACCTGATCGCATCGCTCGGTGGCGAGCACGTGGTCGAGTTCTCGGTCGAGGGGGGCGACGGCGTGCCGGCCCCCGTGGACCTCTGTCGGCTGCCTGGGGTGATCGGCGCGCGAAGCGAGAATGGTCGGACCTGTTTGACGGTCCGTGAAGTCCACACCGCGGTCCCCGCGTTGTTGGCCGAGCTCGCTCGACGCGGTGCCGTGCTCGCCGGACTGAGCACCCACCACGCGACCCTCGAGGATGTCTTCGTATCGCTCACCGGGAGGCGGCTACGGGATGGGTAGCTTCGCCGAAAAACCGCTGATCCAGCTCACCCTAGCCCGCATACGGGAGTTCGGTCGGGAGCCGGAGGCGATCTTCTGGACGTTCTTCTTCCCGATCGTCATGGCGCTCGGGCTGGGCATCGCGTTCCGCGCCAAGGGCCCGGAGCCCGTACACGTGGGGGTCGAAGCGGGCGCCTCGGCGGAAACCATCGTCGCCGCCCTGGCATCGGAGGGCCGCATCGAGGCGTCCATCATCGAGCCGGAAGAAGCGGAGGAGGCCCTTCGCAAAGGGAAGGTCGCGCTCGTCGTCGCGGACCGCGGCGGCGACGTCGTCTACCGCTACGATGCCACGCGGCCGGAGAGTCGGCTCGCTCGCCTCGAAACCGATGCCGCGCTCCAGCGCGCGGCGGGACGCGAGGATCCGCGCGCGATCCGCGATGAGCTCGTCACCGAGCGCGGTTCGCGATACATCGACTTCCTGATCCCCGGGCTCATCGGGCTGAACCTGCTCGGGACCGGGCTCTGGGGCGTAGGCTTCGCGCTGGTGCGGATGAGAACGAACAAACTCCTCAAGCGGCTGGCCGCCACGCCCATGAACCGGGGCGACTTCCTCCTCTCCTTCATGTTCGCCCGGCTCGGTTTCCTGGCGGGCGAGCTCCTGACGCTGTTGGTCGTCGCCCGCCTCGCCTTCGATGTCGCAATCCGTGGGTCGGTCGCCAGCGTCGTGGCGATCGCGGCGCTGGGCGCGTTCTCCTTCACCGGCATCGGGCTTCTGGTGGCGAGTCGTGCGCGTACGATCGAGGCCGTGTCCGGTCTGATGAACCTGGCCTCCCTCCCGATGTGGATCCTCTCGGGGGTCTTCTTCTCCGCGGACCATTTCCCCGATGTCGTCCAACCCCTCATCCGGATCCTTCCGCTGACCGCAGTCGTCGACGCGCTCCGCGCGGTCATGATCGACGGCGCACCGCTCCTGGCGACCGCGGGCTCCCTCGCCGTCGTGGCGGGATGGGGCATCGCCTCGTTCGCGGTGGCGCTGGCGATCTTCCGCTGGAAATAAGGAGACCGACCCGAGAGCGAACGGTCGGCGGCATGGGCGGGCCGGATCCCGGGACGGGGTCGCGCCCATCCCGTGGCCGGCCCGGCCCGCCCATGCCGCCTCGGAGGATCCGCGGGGTCCGGGGGCGTTACCTGCCGAGCGACGCGCGGATCCGGCGGGCGTGCTCCAGGTGCGAGACGATCGTCGGGCGGAGGTCCATCAGATAATCCTCGAGCTTATCGTTGGACGCGCTCGGGATGAGCATCGAGTCGATGGACTCGATGAGCCACTGATGGACCGTGATCTGATGGTCGATGTACGTCCGGTCGAGATCGGCGCCGGTCCGGTCGCCCAGCGACTGCAGTGTCTGACTCTCGGAGTTGTCGAGCTGTTGCGTCAATCCCATTGGTACAGGTGCGACCCCGATGTCGGACAGCACCGCCTGGAGCCGCTGGTTGGATGCCGTGTGGTCCGCGATCATCCGCTGGGCGAACTCCCGGACGGCCGGGTTCGAGGAGCGCTGGAGGACGAGCTGCGCCTCCTGGATCTCGCCGTTGTTGGCCGAGTTGACGATCGAGGCGACGTTCGCATCGGAGAGGGCGGGGGGCGCCGGCTGCCCGTCGGTCCCGTTCTCGGCACGTTGGGGTGCGCAGGCACCCAAGCCAGCGGCGAGCGCGAGCGCGGACGTAAGACCGGCCTTGGTTACGCGGTCGAGTCGGAGTCGGTACATCATTCGCCTCCCGGGTCACGCGGGAACTTCGTATCCGGGGGGCAGGCCGCGCCCGCCCCGGACAGGGCCCGCCGATGCAAGAGCGGTGCGCGTGGAGGCCGGATTCCATCCACGTCGGCCGTTGTTGAACCCGCCACGATCCCCTAGATTGGGGCGCCATGGACGAGATCAGGACGGAAGGTCCCGTCGCCGGGGGATCGGTTCGAACAGCGGCTGACGCCGGCGCCCCTGAGGTGAGCGTCGGGGCGCCGGAGAAGGACCGCGGGGTCGCGAACGTCGCCTCGGTGATACCGCGATCCCAGGCCACCGTCGGGGCCTCGGTCGGGGTACGGGAAGGACAGACCTTCGCCGGCGAATCGCTCGTGGCGCGGTACGCGAGCTTCGTCAAACTCCCGCACACCCTCTTCACGCTCCCGTTCGCCGGCGTCGGCGTGGTCCTCGGGAGTCACGTGAACCCTCGGGGGATCTCGATGGGGGCCGTCTTCTGGATCCTCATCGCCTTCACCTCCGCCCGGTTCGCGGCGATGGGCTTCAACCGGATCGTCGACCGGTACTACGATGCCCTCAACCCGCGCACCCGCATGCGCGAGCTCCCGAGCGGTCGCCTGTCGCTCTTTCAGGCGAACAGCGCGGTCGCCGTGGCGGCGGGGATCTTCATCTTCGCGGCCTGGAGGCTGAATCCCCTGTGCGGGTGGCTCGCGCCGGCGGCGCTCTTCTGGATCTTCTTCTACTCCTATACAAAGAGGTTCACGGCGGGCGCGCACGCGGTGCTCGGATTCGCGCTGGCGATCGCGCCCGTCGGCGCGTATCTCGCCGTGACCGGCGCGTGGAGCCGGCCGTGGTGGGCGCTCCTCGTGCTGGCCGCCGGCGTGACGTTTTGGTCGGCGGGCTTCGACATCATCTACGCGCTTCAGGACGAGAGCTTCGACCGGGAACACGGGCTCCACTCGATCCCGGCGCGACTCGGCGCCCGCCGCGCGCTGGTCGTCGCCCGGGTCTTCCACGCCCTGTCGGTTTCAGCGTTTCTCACCCTCTGGCTCCTGGACCTCTTTCCCGTCGGATGGATCTACCTCGGCGGGGTCGCGCTTATGGCCGCCCTCCTCGTCGCAGAGAACGTGATCGTCCGCGACCAGTGGCGGGGGTCCCTCGACCTCCGGAGGATCGATCAGGCCTTCTTCCGGATGAACGTGGGGATCTCGACCGGCTTCCTGGCCTTTGCGCTCCTCGACCGGCTCATTCTGGGATGATCGGGATGCAGCGCAGGCCCTCGGACGCAGATGCGCCGGTCACCCTGGCCATTACGGGCGCCTCGGGTGCGCCGTACGCCGTCCGGTTGCTGAGGGCGTTGAACGATGCCGGGGTTCCGGTTCGTCTGATCATCTCCGAGACCGGGTGGCGCCTCTTGGCCGAAGAGTCGGGGATCGGGGGGGAAGCGGAGCTGCGCGACCGGACCGGGGATTGGAGCCGCGTCGTCCTCTACGACGATGACGATCGAGGCGCGACTCCGGCCTCGGGGTCTGCGCCTTCGCGGGGGATGGTGGTCTGCCCTTGCTCGATGGGGACGCTCGCGAGCATCGCCCAGGGGACTTCCCGTTCCCTCATCGAACGGGCCGCGGATGTCTGTCTGAAGGAACGCAGACCCTTGATCCTGGTCCCCAGGGAGACGCCGTATTCGGTGATCCACCTCGAGAATATGCTGCGGCTGAGCCGAGCCGGGGCGGTCGTGCTACCGGCATCTCCCGCGTTCTACCACCATCCCCGGACGATCGGCGATCTGGTCGATTTCGTGGTCGGCCGGATCCTGGATCACGTCGGCGTGGATGCCGGAATCGGGCCGCGCTGGGAGAGTGGCGGTCATGCGTGAGGCGAGAATGCGCCTGGGCTTGATCAGCGACACCCACGGCCTTCTTCGGCCGGAGGTCTTCGAACACTTCGACGGGGTGGACCGGATCCTTCACGCCGGCGACATCGGCCCCCCAGACATCCTGGTGGAACTGGAGGCCCTGGCGCCGGTCACGGCGGTCTTCGGCAACACCGACGGGTTCGACATTCGGGCGCGCGTCCCGGAGGCGGCCGTGCTCGAGATCGAAGGATTGCGGATCCGGGTCGTGCACGGGCACCAGCACGGATCGCCGAAGCCGGACGTGCTGCGTGCGGCATACCCGGATGCCGACGTGATCGTCTACGGGCATACCCACCGGGCCCTCGTCGACCGGTCGGAGGGCCGGCTGGTGATCAACCCGGGCGCCGCCGGGCCCGTCCGGTTCAATCTCACCCCCTCCATCGCGCTCCTCGACCTGTCGGCCGGTCGGGCCGAGGTCCGGATCCTCGAGATCTAGCCGGGGCGCCGGCCCAGTCTTCACGGCACGAAATTTTCCGTCGGCGTCGCGCGGGACCCTCCTCGCGAGCGCTTCGATGGACGATGCCTTCCGGAGTTCACCGCTGGTCGCGGGTGTGCTCGTCGCCTACCTGCTCTGGGCCCTGCACCTGTCGCATCGGATCACGCCGGTGGAGCGCCGGCTCGTGACCGACGCCGCGTTCTTGCTCGCCGGCATCTTCCACCTGACCCGGGCAGGGGGCGACCCGGCGGCGGCATGGACCGCAGCCGTCGTTTGGGTGCTGGGTCTCGCGGGCTTCGCCCGCAACGCTCTCTCCTGGTCCACGCGATCGGCATCCCCACGGGGTCCCCTGGCCGCCGTCGTGCTGCTTCCGCCCGCTTTCTTCGGTGCGGCTCTCATCGTCGGGTTCGCATCGAGCCTGATCCGCCCGTGAGGGCCAGGGCGATCGCGCGGTGTCAATGAATCCGCACGAAGGTGTGGCGATAACGGTCGCAACATGGATCGGCGAGGATGAGCGTGTCCCCGTCGATTCGGATCACGCGCTGGTGTTCGAGGCGGGGGACGAACGAGAAGACCGAGAGCGGTTCAGTGTAGCGGAGCGTCACGGTATCTCGGGCCGATTCGCCGGTCCCGCGCTCGACGCGGAAGCCGGTACGCGCGGCGATCCCGGTATCCGAGTAGACGGTGAGGACCCCCTCGCGGTGGAAGTAGAAGGTGAGGTGGCGCCCCGCGGAATCTGGGGTCCAGTGGATCTCGCTGATTCCGCCGGTCGATTCGACCCATGCCCAGGGTCCGGATGGCGTGTCCGTCGGCCCGACGGGCTCGGCCGCACAGGCGCCGAGGAGCATCGACGCGAAGATGGCGAGTCTCGATCCGTGGATCCGCGTGCCTCTCGATGCCATACCCCCGATCCTGCGAAGCCGGCCATCGTGTGGACCGGAGTGCAGGATCGGAGCCAGCGGTCAGGCGGATGGGCGGAGCTCGGCGAGGGCGTCGATGGGCAGGGTCTTCGCCCGTTCCTCCGGCCGGAGGCGGAACCACCGGGCGACGAGGAGGATCTCGGGGACCTTGGTGGGGTGGACGTGGGGCGGGGAGGTGGCCGCCTGCTCGATGAGCACGCGGCAACGGGCGACGGCGGCCTCGCGATCGGCAGGGCTCGCAAGGCCCGCGAACTCGGCGAGGATCGCGCCTCGATGGATCAGGTAGAGGCGGTCGTCGCCTCCATGACCGGCGACGGGGTAGAGGAACGTGAGGCCGCCGACCGAGTCGCGCAGGGCGATGAGCTCCTGGCGCACGGCATCCAGCCGTGCGGCGCGGTCGCGCAGGGTGGCCGCGTACTCGAACTGCAGCCGCTCCGCCGCGAGTCGCATGCGTTCTGCCAGGATGGCGAGGGGTCGGTCGGCGTCGCCCTCGAGGAAGCGCAGGGCGAGCTCGACGCGTTCGAAGTACTCGGCGCGCGTGCAGTGCCCCGCACAGGGCGCCAGACAGCGCCGGAGCTCCGCTCGGATGCAACGTGGCGAGTCGACGTGGCCGAAGAGATCCGGCTGGTCCGCGTACTTGATGGGGATCGAGCCGGCGCAGTCCCGGAGCTCCAGGAGATCCGCGAGCTCCCGGATCGCCTCCCGGACGCGGGTTCGGCCGCGGAACGGACCGAAATAGATTCCGCCGTCCAGGGCCGCGTCCCCGACGACGAGGAGCCGGGGCGCGCGGTCACGGGTCAACTTGATGAAGCAGTACTGTCGGTCTCGCTTGTGTTCGACGTTGTAGATCGGGCGCCACCGCTTGATCTCGCGGAGCTCGGCGAGGAGCGAGGCGAACTCGCTGGGCACGTACTCCCAATCGATGCTGTGGGTGTGGGCGATGATCTCGGCGGCCTTCTCCCCTCGCGTGGCGCGGAAGTAGGAGAGCAGGCGGGTCCTCACGCGGATCGACTTCCCGACGTAGAGCATTTCTCCACCGGGGCCGCGCATGCGGTAGATCCCGGGTCGATTTTCGGCGTGGGCCCGGACGTACTGCCGGAGCTCCTGGGTACTGCTCACGAGACCTCTCAGCGTGTCATTTCTGACACCGCGGGCAGAAGAAGGCCGACCGATTGGAGATCACGATGCGTTGGATCGGGGTGCCGCAGACGGGGCATGGCCGACCCTCGCGGCCGTAGACCCGAAGCCGGGGCTCGTAGGCGCCGGCCTCTCCACTCGCGTCCCGGTAGTCGCTGAAGGTGGTACCCCGCGCCTCGATCGCCTCTTCGAGCACGTTGCGGATCGCATCCCTCAGCCGAGCCGCCTCCTCGAGATCGATCGAGCCGGCGGGGCGCGCGGGGTGCAGGCCGGCGCGGAAGAGGGCTTCATTGGCGTAGATGTTGCCGACGCCCGCCACCTTTCGCTGATCGAGCAGCCAGTTGCGGAGGGGGACACGGGTCCCGCGGGTCATCTCGAAGAGCCGCTCGGCGGTGAAGTCCTCCGAAAGCGGCTCGGTGCCGAGAGTCGCGTCGCGCTCGGCCCAGGATTCGGGCGAGTGCAGCTCCATCCGGCCGAAGCGGCGGATGTCGTCGTAGAGGAGGGTGCGGCCGTCGTCGAGCCCGAATCGGACCGCGACGTGGCGGAGCTCGGCCGCACGTGGCGAGTCGTCGAGGACGAGCCTTCCGGTCATCCCGAGGTTGACGAGGAGGATGCGGCCGGTGTCGAAGCGAAGGACGATGTTCTTCGCTCGCCGGTCCACGGCGAGGATCCGGTGACCGGCGAGCGATGCGTCGAGGTGGTCGGGGGTGAGTCCTGGGGCGAGGATGTCGGGGCGGATGACGGCGATGCCGGTGACGGCGTGGCCGACGATCCGGTCGCGAAGGTCTCGGACGATCGTCTCCGCTTCAGGGAGTTCGGGCATGGCGCTGCAACTCCCGCCAGCCGATGTCCCTACGGAACTGCTTCCCCTCGAAGTCGATCGCCTCGGCCGCAGCGCGGCTCCGTTCCGCGGCACGCTCGATCGTGGGGGCGATGGCGGTCACGGCAAGGACTCGCCCTCCGGACGTGACCAGCCTCCCGTCCTCGCGGGTGGTTCCGGCGTGGAAGACGATGAGGTCGTCGGCGTCCCGGACCCAGTCCGGGATCGTGATCTCGTCGCCGCGGGTGTAGGCGCCCGGGTAGCCGGCGGCGGCGAGGACGGTGGTCAGCGCGGCTCCGGGGCGCCACTCGAGGGAGTAGGGCGTCAGCGTGTCCCCCCGGGCGACGGCGAGCATGGGATCGAGGAGCGACGAGCCGAGGAGCGGGAGTACGACCTGCGTCTCCGGATCGCCGAACCGCGCGTTGAACTCGACGACCTTCGGCCCCTCCGCCGTGAGCATGAGCCCGGCGTAGAGGAGCCCCTGGAAGGGGCGGCCGTCCTCGGCGAGCGCGGCGAGGGTCGGAAGCAGGATCTCGCGGCGGACGCGCTCGAGGAGGGGGCGATCGACGAGGGAGACCGGCGCGTAGGCGCCCATCCCGCCGGTGTTCGGCCCGGTGTCCCCTTCGCCGATCCGTTTGTGATCCTGGGCCGGGAGCATCGGGATCGCGTCCCGGCCGTCGCAGAGGGCGAAGACCGAGAGCTCTTCTCCCTCCATGTACTCCTCGACGACGACTTCGGCGCCGGCCTCCCCGAAGGCCCGTTCGCGAAGCATCCCGCGGGCGGCGCCGATGGCGTCCTCGACGGTTTCGCAGACGACGGCGCCCTTTCCCGCGGCGAGGCCGGACGCCTTCACGACGATCGGTGCGCCGCGATCGCGGATGAAGGCCTCGGCGGCCTCGGCATCCGTGAAGGAAGCGAAGGCCGCGGTCGGAACTCCCGCCCGGCGCATCAGGCTCTTGGCGTAGGCCTTCGAGGCTTCGATCGCCGCAGCGCCGCGGGTCGGTCCGAAGATGGCGAGCCCGCGTCGGACGAAGAGGTCGACGATCCCCTGGGCGAGCGGGGCCTCGGGGCCCACGACGGTGAGGTCGATGGCGTTCGCTTCGGCCCAGGCCGCGAGGCCGGGAGCGTCGGTAGGGTCGAAGGGGAGGGAGGTGGCGAGTTCCGCCGTGCCGCCGTTCCCTCGGGTGATGTAGAACGTCGCGCCGGGAGCGTCCTGGCGCAGCCGCCAGAGCAGCGCGTGCTCCCGGCCTCCGTTTCCGATGATGAGGATCTTCATGCAGGAAAGTTAAGGTCGCCGGAACCCTTCGGCAAACGCATCCCGCATGCGGCGTGCGGCGGCGCCGACCTGTTCGACGACCGACTTCGCCTCCTCGGCGTAGGCGCGAGCGGCGGCGGCGAGATCCTCGGCGTAGGGGCCAGGCCCATCGTCGCGGCGCCGGTACTCGCCACGGAGAATGCGGTCGTACTCGCCGGCCTCGATCCAGTCGCGTAGCTCCGCGGCGCGGAGGACGTGGAACGGGTGCGTGGCCATCATGAGGTTGAGGACCTTGAAGACGGAGTCCGCGATATCCCCTCCCGTGCGGTACTGATCCGCCTGAGCCAGGAACTCGTTCAGGTCGGTCTCCTCCCGGCCCCCGCCGCCGGCGAGCTTGAGCATCGTGTGGAGTGCCGCGTTCGGGTGCTGGACGGCGAGCAGTCCCGCGCGGTCGGCGGAGAGCTCGCTCTTGCGGCCCCACTCGAGGAGGGCGACGAGGACCGCCCGGGCCGCGAGCCCGACGATGGGGAACCCTTGCTGGGCGAGGCGCAGGAGGACGACCGTCATCGTTCGGTACAGCACGTGGCCCGAGAGGATGTGGCCCAGCTCGTGGCCCAGGAGGAAGGTCAGCTCCTCCTCGTCGAGGAGGGCGAGGCTCCCGGAGTTCAGCACGATGAAGGGCCTGTCCAGCCCGTAGGCCCCGGCGTTGACCAGCGGGGTCTGCGAGACGTACAGCTCGTAGTGCTCGGGTGCGTCCAGCGTCTGGAGCACGTCGAGGTACCGTTGGTGAACATGCGGGAACTGCCGCTGCGAGACCCGGACGGCGTTGGCCTGGAAGGCAAGACGGATCGGCTTCTCCCCGAGAATGCCGAAGATCTTGCGGAGTACCTCGTCGAATGCCGGGATGCGTCGGAGCGCCGCGAGTGCGGCGCGATCGGCGGGGTGCTCCCAGGCGTGCGGCGAGATGGCCGTCAGGATGCGGCGGGGCGGTCGGATCTCGTTGGACTCGGGCATGGCGATGCTCCGTTTTTCGAGGCGGAGCTCCGCGCCCCGCCGGACACGCCCGTGGTGTCGGAAACGCGGCCCACGGGGTTTCGATCGTGTCCCTCCAATACGGCCGGAGGGGGGCGGATGTTTCGATGAGGCCGCCCGGGAGGGTCGCGATGGGCCCGGACGGCAGCGCCGAGCGGCCATCGAGGAGATCTGCGCCCCACCGGATTCGCAGCGAGCGGACGGCCCGAGATCTCCCGTGCGCGCGTGGGGGACATTCAAGGCGATCGCGATCCGCGCAGCCGCCCCCTCCGTCCTCCCATGCAAACGCGGGCGCCACGATCCGCAACGCCCGCGTCCGAATCCTGCCCGCTCTCGAAGAGGTCAGACCCCGCGAAGGGCCTGGTCGAGGTCCTCGATCAGGTCTTCGACGTCCTCGATCCCGACGGAGAGACGGACGAGGCCGTCGGTGATGCCCATCGCCTCGCGGCGCTCCTTCGGGACGGCGGCATGGGTTTGTAGCGCCGGGTGCCCGATGAGGCTCTCCACGCCGCCGAGGCTTTCGGCGAGGGTGAAGATGCGGGTCCGCTCGACGACCTTTCGAGCCCTGTCGATCGAGCCGAGGTCCATGCTGATCATCCCGGTGAACCCCCGCATCTGGCTCCGGGCCAGCTCGTACTGCGGGTGGGAGGGCAGTCCCGGATAGTACACCCGCCCGACGGCGGGGTGGTTCTCGAGGAACTCCGCGATGCGCTGGCCGTTGCGGTTGTGCGCCTCCATCCGGAGGTGCAGCGTCTTGGTTCCGCGGAGCACGAGCCAGCAGTCCCAGGGCCCCGGCACGGCCCCGGCCGCCTTCTGGAGGAAGCGGAGGTCTTGCGCGACCTCGTCGTCGTCGGTGACGACGATCCCGCCGATCACGTCGGAGTGGCCGTTCAGGTACTTGGTGCTGGAGTGGACGATGATCGTCGCGCCGAGCTCGAGCGGCCGCTGGTTGTAGGGGGACGCGAAGGTATTGTCGACCGCGAGATGGATCCCGGCGTCCCGGGCGATGGCGGCGATCGCGCGCAGGTCGCAGAGGCGCATCATCGGGTTCGTCGGTGTTTCAACGTAGATCAGCTTCGTCTCGGGCCGGACCGCCTTGCGGACGGCCTCCGGGTCGCGCGAATCGACGTAGGTGAAGGTGATCCCGAGCCGCTGAAGCACCTGGTTGAAGAGGCGGGTCGTGCCGCCGTAGGTGTTCTCCTCGCTCACCACGTGATCGCCGGCGGAGAGTCGCTTGACGATCGCCTCGATGGCCGCGATCCCGCTGGCGAAGGCCACCCCGTGGCGGCCACCCTCGAGGGCGGCCACGTTTGCCTCGAGCGCCTCGCGGGTGGGGTTCTGGACACGCGCGTATTCGTATCCGCCGCGGGGCTTGCCGAGGGCCTCCTGGGCGTACGTCGAGGTCTGATAGACCGGAGGCATGATCGCGCCGGTCGTCGGGTCGGGCTCCTGGCCGGCGTGGACCGCGCGCGTGGCGAAACGCTGCTCTCGATCGCTCATGGGAAGCAGGGTTGAGGGAGAGGTGCGAGGGTGAGCCGAAAAGTTAGAGGGTGGCGGTCGAGCGGGCAACGGGGGTGACGGGCGCCCGCGACGGCCGTATCTTCCTGCGCCGGCCGGGGCCCGGGTCGCTGCACGACGGCGTGCGGCGCCGGCGCCGAAGGGGTGGGTACCGGAAGTGGCCGGCGGGGGATGGAACCGGGAACGAAGCAGGGGGAGCGGTGTCGAATCGGGTGCTCCATCACGATCGGGTCGTGGCGCCGGGGGCGTTGCCCGGGAAGTGGCTGTACGTCCTGCACGGCATCTACGGGGCCGGGCGGAACTGGGGATCGGTGGTGCGGCGGGTGGTCCGCGAGCGTCCGGATTGGGGGGCGGAGCTCGTCGACCTGCGGGAGCACGGCGCCTCGCGCGGGTTCCCGCTGCCGCACACGATCGAGGCCGCGGCGGAGGATGTCGCTGCGCTCTCGCAAGCGATCGGCGTACCGACGGACGCGATTCTGGCACACTCCTTCGGGGGCAAGGTCGCGCTCGCGTATGCCCGCCGCCACCCTGACGAGGTTCGTCAGCTCTGGATCATCGACTCGACCCCGACGGCGAGGGAGCCGTCGGGGAGCGCGGCGGAGATGCTCGCCATCGTTCGGCGGCACCCCGGCCCGTTCCCGAGCAGGGACGCCGCAGTGCGCGCGCTCGAGGGCGAGGGGATCGCGACGCCGGTGGCGCAGTGGATGGCGACGAACGTGGAGGCGACCGATGGGGGGATCTATCGCTGGCGCCTCGATTTCGACGCCATGGAGGCGATGCTCCTGGACTTCTTCCGTACCGACCTCTGGGATGTGGTGGAGTCCCCGCCGCCCGGGGTGGAGATCCGATTCGTGAAGGCCGAAGGGTCAGATGTCCTCACGGAGGATGCGTGCCGAAGGATCGAGGCGGCGGGACGCAGGAACGGGCAAGTGATCCTGCACCGTGTGGAGGGTGGTCACTGGCTCAACGCCGAGAACCCGGCGGCGATCGAGTCGCTGCTGGTCGATGGACTTCCCTAGGATGACGATCGGGGTTGACCCTTCGTGGCGCGCTCGTCTAGGTTGCGGACCCGGGTGGGACGTACGCGACCGCGGGCGGCGGCCCTTTTTCATGGTGGAGGAATCGCATGGCATTCGAGATCCCCGATGACCTCATGGTGAGTGTCTCGGGCGTGCGCGGGAGGGTCGGCGAGGCCCTCACGCCCGAGATCGTGGCGAGGTTCGCGGCCGCGTTCGGCGCCTATCTGAGGGAGGGCCGGTCGGAGCGGCCCCGTGTCGTCCTGGGCCGGGACTCGCGGACCTCCGGGCCGATGTTCGCTCGGGTGGCGACCGCCGCACTCCAGTCCGTGGGGTGCGACGTCGTCGACATCGGCCTCGCGCCGACGCCGACGACGCTCTACGCGATTCGCCATCACGGCGCGGCGGGCGCGATCGTGGTGACGGCGAGTCACAATCCGGTGGAGTGGAACGCCCTCAAGTTCGCATCTTCGGTCGGGATGTTCCTGGATGCCGACGAAGGGCCGCGCATGCGCGCCTACGTGGCGGATCGGCCGATCCCCCGGGCGGGGTGGGATGCGATCGGCGGCGTCTCGACGGACGATGCGGCGGTGGACCGGCATCGCGCGGCGGTGCTCGGCATCCCGTTCCTGGATGTGGAGGGGCTGCGTCGGAGGCGGTTCCGCGTCGCGCTCGACTGCATCCGCGGCGCCGGCGCGGTGCTCCTCCCCGGACTCCTCGAGGAGCTCGGTTGCGAGGTCGTCGGGCTCAACCTCGAGCCGGACGGGCGGTTCCCGCGAGAGCCGGAGCCGGTCGCCGAGAACCTCGGCGAGCTCGAGCGCCTGGTCCGGGAATCCGGCGCGGACATCGGGTTGGCGACGGACCCGGACGCGGATCGGCTCTCCATCGTGAGCGACGCGGGCCGGGCGATCGGCGAGGACCTGACGCTGGCCCTCGCCGCGACGGTCGTGCTCGGGCATCGCAAGGCGCCGGTCGTGACCAATCTCTCGACGAGCCGGGTGCTCGAGGATGTCGCCGCGCGGGCAGGCGTCCCGATCCATCGGGCGCCGGTCGGGGAGATCAACGTGGCCCGCCGGATGCAAGCCGTGGGCGCGGCGATCGGCGGGGAGGGGAATGGGGGGGTGATCCTCCCGGATGTTCACCTCACGCGCGATGCCGCCGTCGCGGCCGCACTCGTGCTCCAGCTCCTCCTCGAGACCGGCGGCCGCCTCTCCGAGCTGGTCGCGGAGCTGCCGTCGTACGTGATCGTGAAGGACAAGCTGCCGCGGCGGGGCGGGTCGCTGGACGATACGTACGGATTGCTGGAGTCGACGCTCGGCGCGCCGGAGATCGACCGCCAGGATGGCCTGAGGCTCTCGTGGCCGGCGGAGGCGCGGTGGGTGCATCTGCGCCCGTCGGGGACGGAGCCGATCCTCCGGATCATCGCCGAGGCGCCGACGGCATCGGAAGCGCGGGCGCTGGTCGAGCGTGTCCGCGAGGCATTGGCCCAGACGCGCGTCCCATCTTGAGCGAACCATCCATGATCCCGGTCGGGCCGGGCTCTTGCACCGAGATCCTGGGCGGCCACCACCTTATCACGAAGAACTCTGGGGGGCACCAGCGATGTGCGGGATCGTCGGATACATCGGTGACCGGACGGCCGTGCCGATCCTCGTGGAGGGGCTTCGGCGCCTGGAGTACCGCGGCTACGACTCCGCGGGGCTCGCCGTCCTCGTGGACGGTCGCGTAGAAACGCGCAAGGCGGCGGGGAAGATCGCCGAGCTCGAGCGGATCCTCCGGGACGGCGGGGCGCCGGTCGGGACGATCGGCATCGCGCACACCCGGTGGGCGACGCACGGAGCGCCGACGACGAACAACGCGCACCCGCACGTGGACTGCGCCGGGCGGTTCGCCGTGGTGCACAACGGGATCATCGAGAACGCCGGGACGCTGCGCCAGAAGCTCGAAGCCCTGGGCCACACCTTCCGCACGGAGACGGATACCGAGGTCGTCGCGCACATGATCGAGGAGGCGTACGCCGGGTCGCTGGAGGAGGCGGTCCGCGCGGCGCTCCGGCAGATCGAGGGGACCTACGGGTTGGCCATCCTGAGCAGCCACGAGCCGGACCGGATCGTGGTGGCCCGGCGGGGGAGCCCGCTGCTCCTCGGGATCGGCGAGCGTGGCGAGTACTACGTGGCAAGCGATGTCGCGGCGATCCTCGCCCATACCCGCCGTGTGATCTACCTGGACGACGGGGAAATGGCGGTCCTGACGAAGGACGGCTACGAAACCCTCTCGTTGAAGGGCGGCGTCGTCTCGAAGGAGATCGACCATGTCTCGTGGGACCTCGAGGCGATCGAGAAGGGCGGCCACGAGCACTTCATGCTGAAGGAGATCTTCGAGCAGCCCGAGACGCTCCGCAACGCGATGCGGGGGCGGCTCCTCGAGGAGGACGGGAATGTCCGGCTGGGGGGCGTGACGCTGTCCCGCGACGAGCTCCTGGGGATCGACAACATCGTGATCACGGCGTGCGGCACGTCGTGGCACAGCGCGTTGATCGGCGAGTACATGCTCGAGGAGCTCGCGCGCATCCCCGTGGAGGTGGAGTACGCATCGGAGTTCCGCTATCGCAACCCGATCGTCGACGAGAGGACGCTCGTCATCGTGATCAGCCAGTCGGGGGAGACGGCGGACACGCTCGCGGCGCTGCGGGAGGCGAAGCAACGCGGCGCGCGGGTGATGGGTATCGTCAACGTGGTGGGGAGCACGATCGCGAGGGAGACGGACTTCGGGATCTATCTGCATGCCGGACCGGAGATCGGTGTGGCATCGACGAAGGCGTTCACGAGCCAGGTCCTCGTCCTCACGCTCTTCACCGTCATGCTGGGGCGGCTGCGGCATCTCTCGAGCCTGCAGGGGCGGGAGATCATCCGCGCGCTGCGTCGCCTCCCGGAGCAGGTCGAGCAGGTGCTCGAGCTGAACGACGCGATCCGAGAGCTGGCCCGGACGTACAAGGATGCGCCGAACTTCCTCTACCTCGGGCGGGGCTACAACTTCCCGACGGCGCTGGAGGGGGCGCTCAAGCTGAAGGAGATCAGCTACATCCACGCGGAGGGCTACCCGGCCGCCGAGATGAAGCACGGCCCGATCGCGCTGATCGACGAGAACATGCCGGTCGTCGTGATCGCGCCGAACGACGCCGTCTACAACAAGATCGTCTCGAACATCGAAGAGGTGAGGGCGCGGGGCGGTCGAGTGATCGCGGTGGTGACGGACGGGAACGACGAGCTGGCCGGGATGGTCGATCATCTGATCACGATCCCGCAGACGATCGACATCCTGACGCCGATCCTCGCGACGATTCCCCTCCAACTCCTGGCGTACCACATCGCCGTGATGCGGGGGTGCAACGTGGACATGCCGCGGAACCTGGCGAAGTCGGTCACGGTGGAGTAGCGTCACGGCGCGGGCGGGGGAGATCGGGACGCTCCGACTCCCGTGCGATCAGCCCGACGCGGGGACAGGATTCGTACATGCGTATCGTTCTGCAACGCGTTTCGCGAGCCAGGGTGACGGTCGAAGGGCGGGTCACCGGGGAGATCGGGCGGGGTTACCTCCTGTTGGTGGGGTTCCGCGAAGGTGATCATGAAGAGACCCTGCAATGGATGGCCGACAAGGTGGTCGGTCTGCGCCTCTTCCCGGATGCCGAAGGGAAGATGAACCTCTCGCTCGGCGAGATCGGCGGGGGCATCCTCGTCGTCAGCCAATTCACCCTCTATGGCGATGCGCGGAAGGGGAGGCGGCCGAGCTTCACGGAGGCGGCGCCCCCCGTCGTGGCGATCCCGCTCTATGAGCGTTTCGTGTCGATCCTTCGGGAGATCGCTCCCGGGCCGGTCGAGACGGGCGAGTTCGGCGCGATGATGGAGGTCGAGCTGGTGAACGACGGTCCCGTTACCCTCGTCCTGGAGCGGTGAGCACTCTCCTGATGCAACCCGAGCGCGCCCCGAAGAGCGGGGTCCGGATTCCGCCGCTGGTCCTGGCGTCCCGATCGCCGCGGCGGGCTCAGCTCCTCGAGATGCTTGGCCTGAGCTTCGAGATCCTTCCTGCGGAGGTCGACGAGTCGACGCACCAGGGTGAGCCGCCGGCCCTCTTCGCGGAGCGCCTGGCCCGCGAGAAGGCGGAAGCGGTTGCGACGCTCCGGCCGGATGCGCTGGTCGTGGGGAGCGACACCCTCGTGGTGGTCGACGGCGAGATCCTCGGCAAGCCGCGGGACCGGGAGAACGCGGTCGAGACGCTCATGCGGCTCCAGGGAAGGGAACACCGGGTCGAGACGGGGATCGCCGTGGCGGCTCCCGGAGGGAGGCTCGAGAGCTCGGTGGAGGGAGTCCGCGTCCGCTTCAAGCCGTTCGACGAGAAGACGGCCCGGGAATACGTGGAGACCGGCGAGCCCATGGACAAAGCCGGGAGCTACGGGATCCAGGGGTACGGGGCCACCCTCGTCGAATTCATCGAAGGGGACTTCTTCGCCGTCATGGGACTGCCGATCGCCCGAATGATCTCGCTCTTCCGTGCCCTCGGCTGGCGGTACAACTTCCATGGATTCGAGCCGCTCCGCTGATCCGGGATACCCTGAGGCCGTGCGCTGGAGCGACGACGGCGCAGCGGTCGACCTCCTCGACCAGACGCGGCTCCCGGAGGCGGAGGTCCGTCTCCGGCTCGAGAGTGCGGCGGCGGTCGCGGAGGCGATTCGAGCGCTGCGCGTTCGGGGCGCGCCCGCGATCGGGATCGCGGCGGCGATGGGGCTCGCGGTGGAGGCGGCGAAGCTCGCCCGCGGCCCGGCGGCGGAGTTCCGGGCCGCGCTCGAAGAGGCGCACGCCCTCCTCGCCGCGACACGGCCGACGGCGGTGAACCTCTTCTGGGCGCTCGATCGGCTGCGTCGTCGTGCCTCGGCGCTGGAATCGGCGGCGCCCGAGGAGGTCGCCCGGGCGCTCCGCGACGAGGCGACGGCGATCCTCGAGGAAGACCGAGCAATGTGCCGCCGGATCGGCGAACAGGGGGTGACGGTCCTCCCGGAGGGGCCGGTCCGGGTGCTCACGCACTGCAACGCCGGGGCGCTGGCGACCGGTGGGATGGGCACGGCGCTGGCGCCGATCTATACGGCGCATGCCGCGGGGCGCGACGTGCGGGTCTACGCCGGCGAGACGCGGCCCCTCCTTCAGGGGAGCCGGATCACCGCCTGGGAGCTGGATCGGGCCGGGATCGACGTGACCGTGGTCGCCGACACCGTCGTGGGTTCGCTCTTTGCCAACCGCCGGGTCGACCTGGTGATCGTGGGGGCGGACCGGATCGCGGCCAACGGTGACGTCGCCAACAAGATCGGGACGTACACGTTGGCGGTGCTCGCGCGGCACCACGGGATCCCCTTCTACGTGGCCGCACCGACGAGCACGATCGACCTCGCGACGCCGACGGGGGCAGCGATCCCGATCGAGGAGCGGGACCCCGACGAGGTGCGTCGGGGCTTCGGCCGCCAAACGGCGCCCGCGAGCGTCCGCGTCCACTCTCCGGCGTTCGACGTCACCCCGGCGTCGCTCGTGACGGCGATCATCACGGACCGGGGGGTGCTGGGACCGCCCTTCGCCGAGTCGCTCCTCGCGGCGGTCGGGGCCGTCGCCTCGACTTGATCCGATTGAAATAGGAGGGTCGTCATGCCTGCCGTCCTCGCGATCGACCAGGGTACGACGGGGACGACCTGCCTCGTCGTGGACGAGAGCGGCGAGATCGTCGGCCGCGCGTACTCCGAGTTCACGCAACACTTCCCGCGAGCCGGGTGGGTCGAGCACGACGCCGACGAGATCTGGGAGGTCACGCTCCGGGTCGCGCGGGAGGCGGTGGCCTCGGCGGGGGCGCTGCCGACGGCGATCGGGATCACGAACCAGCGGGAGACGACGGTCCTCTGGGACCGCGCGACGGGGCGGCCGGTGCATCGCGCGATCGTCTGGCAGGACCGACGGACGGCGGCGAGGTGCCGGGAGATCGAGGAGTCGGGGTGGGGGGCGCGTGTGCGCGATCGGACGGGGCTGGTCGTCGACCCGTATTTTTCGGCGACCAAGCTCGAGTGGCTCCTGGAGAACGTGCCCGGTGCCCGGGAGAGGGCGGAGGCGGGGGAGCTGGCCGCCGGGACCATCGACAGTTGGCTGGTCTGGAAGCTGACCGGCGGCCGGGTCCATGCGACGGACCCGACGAATGCCTCCCGGACCCTTCTCTTCGACATCGAGCGACTGGATTGGGATGACGAGCTGCTCGGCCTCTTCGGGGTTCCGCGGGCCGTGCTCCCGGAGGTCCGGCCGTCGAGCGGCGACTTCGGCGAGACCGAGGCATCGATCTTCGGCGCGGCGATCCCGGTCGCCGGGGTGGCGGGGGACCAGCAGGCGGCGCTCTTCGGCCAGGGGTGCTGGTCGGCGGGGCTGGCGAAGAACACGTACGGGACGGGGGCGTTCCTGCTCCTCCACACGGGCCGGGAGCGCATCCGGTCGGAGCGGGGGATGGTGACGACGGTCGCGTGCGGGCCACGAGGCGAGCCGGCCTATGCGCTCGAGGGCTCGATCTTCGTCGCCGGGGCGGCGGTCCAGTGGCTCCGGGACGGGCTCGGGATCATCGGCGGCGCGGCGGAGACGGAGGCCCTGGCCCGGTCGATCCCGTCGAACGAGGGGGTGTACTTCGTCCCGGCCTTCGTCGGCTTGGGCGCGCCGCACTGGGAGCCGGAGGTGCGAGGGACGATCGTCGGGCTCACCCGCGGGACGGGTCGTGCACACCTTGCGCGCGCCGCGCTCGAGGCGATGGCCTACTCGACGGCCGAGGTGCTGGAGGCGATGGAGGCGGATGCCGGCGTGACCGCGCCGGACCTGGCCGTGGACGGCGGTGCCGCCCGCAACGACTGGCTCATGCAGTTCCAGGCGGACGTGCTCGGGCGCCCGGTGCGTCGAGCGGCCCTCGTCGAGTCGACGGCGCTGGGGGCGGCCGCTCTGGCCGGCCTCGCCGTCGGCGTATGGCCGAGTGCGGAGGCGTTCCAGGCCGCGCAACGCGAGAGCGTGAGGTTCACGCCGGTCATGGCGGCGTCCGACCGCGACGCATTGGTCGCCGGGTGGCGCCGTGCGATCGGGGCCGCGCGGGCGTGGATCGCATCGTAGGCGCGAGTCTTGAATCGGCGGGGAATGCCGATGGGGCTGTGCGCCTCTCTTGCCTACGGACTCTCGCGACGGTCGTCATGAACCCACTCCCTCCTCTCGTCCTCGCCTTCCAGCTCACGCTCGGCGCCTCGCCGGCGATTCGGCCGGAGGTACCGGACCCGTGGTTCGGCGAGGACAAATTCCGCCATTTCTTCCTGTCCCTCGCCGCGACCGGGTTCACGTACGGCGCGGCACGGACGGTCGGCCTCGACAAGGGGCCGGCAATCGTCCTGACGACGGCAGCCGTCGTCGCTGCGGGGGTCGGGAAGGAGATCCACGACAGGGCGCGCGGCGATCGGATCAGCGCCAGGGACCTCGCCTGGGATGGGGCGGGCCTCCTGGCGGGACTCGCGCTGGCGGTGCACAGCCGGTGACGTCGCCCCGCCGATGAGCGTGCCGGGACCGATCGTCGTGCCGGGCGACCGGCTCCACGACTTCGAGACCGGCAGCCGACTCGAGTGGATCGAGACCGACGGGCGGGGCGGGTACGCTTCCGGGACGGCCGTGGGGGCCAACACCCGCCGCTACCACGGTGTGCTCGTCGTCGCGCGGCGCCCTCCCACGGACCGGGTCATCCTCCTCTCTCGCCTGGAGGAGGCGGTGCACCTGCCGGACGGCCGCAGTTTCGAACTCGGCGCGAACGTCTATCCGGACGCCGTGCATCCCCGCGGATACCGTTGCCTCGAGTCGTTCCGCCTCGATCCGTGGCCGATCTGGCGGTACCGTCTGGGCGGCGTCGAGCTGACGAAAGCGCTCTTCCTGGCCCGGCGGCCCGGCGCGGTGGTCGTCATGTACCGCGTTTCCGGTGGACCAGCGGTCCTGGAGGTGCGGCCCCTCGTCGCGGGGCGGGACTTCCACTCCCTCATCTTCGAGAACGACGGTGTCGCCGCGAGGGCGGAGGCGGCGCCGGGGTGCATCGCCTACCGCCCGTACCCGGGGATCCCGCCGCTGGTGATCTCCCACACCGGTGGGGAGTGGCGGGACACGGGGTTCTGGTATCGCCAAACCGTCTATCCGAGAGAGACCGAGAGGGGCCTCGACGACCGGGAGGACCTCTACAACCCCGGGATCCTGACCGCTCGCCTCGAGCCGGATCGGCCATGGATCCTGGCCTGTGGAACGTCGCCCGTGGCGATCGGGGGCGCGGCGGGGTGGGCCGCCGAGGAGCGAGCCCGGCGGCGCCGAGCGGCGGAGCGAGGCGGTGCTCTGGGCGTCGGCGACCCACGCCTCGCCGAGCTGGGGGCGCGGCTCGCGGTGGCCGCGGAGGACTTCGTCGTGTCGCGGGACGGGGAACGCACCATCATCGCCGGCTACCCGTGGTTCGCCGACTGGGGGCGAGATGCGATGATCTCGATTCCCGGCCTCTTCCTCACCATGGGCCGCACCGACCTCGCCGCCTCGGTCCTGCGCACCTTCGCCACCCACCTGAGGGACGGCCTGATCCCCAACCGGTTCCCGGACCACGGAGGCGACGTCCCCGACGACCACTACAACGCGGCGGACGCACCCCTCTGGTTCGTCGAGGCCGTGGGCGCCCTCGCCGATGCCGGCGGCGAGGCGGGCGAGTTCTGGCCCGCGGTCCGCGAGATCGTCGAGGCGTACCGCCGGGGCACCCGGTTCGGGATCCGCATGGATGAGGACGGGCTGGTCCGCCAGGGCGAGCCCGGCGTGCAACTCACCTGGATGGACGCGAAGGTCGACGGGTGGGTCGTTACGCCGCGCGATGGGAAAGCGGTCGAGATCAACGCGCTCTGGTACAACGCGCTCCGCAGGACGGCCACGCTGGCCGGGGCGGTAGGCGGGGACCCGGGGAGGTTCACCGAGGACGCAGAGCGGGTCCGGTCCGCGTTCGCCGCCTTCTGGCACGAGGAAGGGCGTTACCTGTACGACCGAATCGACGACGACGGGCGGCCCGACGCGTCGCTCCGGCCGAACCAGCTCTTCGCGGCGGCGCTCCCCCACTCGCCGATCGACCTCGATCGTGCGAGGGGAGTGGTGGCGGCGGTGGAGCGCGAGCTGGTCGTTCCGCTCGGCGTGCGCACCCTCGCCCCCTCCGACCCCCATTACAAGGGGCATTACGGTGGAACCCGAGAGGAACGGGACGCGGCCTACCACTGCGGTACCGCATGGCCATGGCTGCTTGGGCCATTCATCCGGGCCTACCTCAGAGTCCACGGCGGTGCGGCCGCGAGGGCACGGGCCCGTGATCTCCTCGCCCCGGTTCTCGACCACCTGGGCGAGGAGGGGCTCGGGCACGTCTCCGAGGTCGTCGCCGGGGACAGGCCCCATACGCCCGGCGGGTGTTTCGCGCAGGCCTGGAGCTGCGCCGAGCTGCTCCGAGCGATCCCCCTCGTCGCCGGCGCCGCGCCGAATGGGGGGCCGCCATGACGTGACGACGTCGAGGTACCGCCCGGCACCGCGACCCGAAGGTACCCCGTAGCGCGACGACTCCGTGCGTGCTAAGTTTCGGGAATGGAGCTCATCTTGATCATGCTGATTGCAGGCGTGGCCGTTGCCGCCGCATTCTGGCCCGCGATCCGTGGCAATGCCGGGGCCGCCACGTCACGACCCACGATCTTGCTCGACGACGCGGCTATCGACGCCGAAGTCAACCGCTACCGAGCCGCGCTGCGGGCCGGTACCCTATGCGGCCGCTGCCACTTCGCGAACCCCCCAGGGAGCCGCTACTGCGCCGATTGCGGGCGCGTGCTCCCCGCCGCGACCGAGGCCTGAGACCGAGCCATGCCGCCGAACCCCACCCAGATGGTCGTCGATCTCCGCAGCGACACCGTGACTCGACCGACGCCGGCGATGCGCGAGGCGATCGCACGCGCCGAGGTCGGCGACGATGCTCTCGGCGACGACCCGACCGTACGACGGCTCGAGGAACGGGTCGCGGATCTGCTCGGCAAGGAGGCGGCCCTCTTCTTCCCGAGCGGGATCATGGCCAATCAGACCGCGGTGCTCGCCCTCACCTCGCCCGGGACGGAGGCGATCATCGAGGCGACCGGTCACATTCTCGACTGGGAAGATGCCGCGCCGGCCCAGTGGGCAGGAATCCTGCTCCGCCCGGTTCCGACCCCCGACGGTCTCCTCACCCCCGAACTCGTGGCCGCGGCGATCCGTCCCGAGAGCCCCTTCGGGATCCGCACCTCCCTCATCTGTCTCGAGAACACACACAACGCGGCAGGGGGACGCGTCCTCCCGCTTGAGACCCTTCGTGCGATCCGTCGCGTCGCAGTCGAGAAGGGGGTCCCCGTGCACCTGGACGGGGCGCGGCTCTGGAACGCCAGCGCCACAACCGGGATCCCGGAGTCCGATTTCGCCGCGGAGGCCGACACCGTCATGGTCTCCCTCTCCAAGGGGCTCGGATGCCCCGTCGGCTCCATGCTCGCCGGATCGGCCGAGACGATGGCGCGCGCACGGCGGATCCGTCGCCGGCTCGGCGGCGCCATGCGCCAGGCGGGCATCCTCGCCGCCGCCGGCCTCTACGCCCTCGACCACCACCGCGAACGGATCTCGGAGGACCACCGCCGCGCCCGGCACCTGGCCGAAATCGCGGCCTCGGTCCCGGGTCTGGAGGTCGTGCCGCCCGAGACGAACATCGTCATGATCGACATCCTCCGCGACGACCTCGACGCCGCCGCGGTCCTCGCCCATCTCGACCGGGCGGGTGTGAGGATGAGCCAGTTCGGCGCCCGGCGGATCCGGGCCGTCACCCACCTCGACGTGGATGATGACGGGATCGCCCGCGCCGGAGCCGCCCTCGCCGCTGCCCTTCGCGGGTGAGGTCGGTCCCCGGCGACCAATTCCGACGGATTTCGGCTCGGTTCCCGGCATTGCGTCGCCGCGTGGCAGGGGCCGTCCCGATATCGCATTTTCGCGACCGATCGCGACCTTGCCGTGGCAGAGAAAATCGTGAATCTTTGGGCCGTGACCGCAGGAACGGCGGTCGTCGGCCGGGGTAGCAAGACGGGCCTGGAAACGGCACTCGAACGGGAAGGAAGACAGGCGGAGCTATGCCAACGGTCGAAATCAGCGAGGACAAGCGGAAGGCGCTGAGCGTGGCGATCGCGCAGATCGAGCGGACCCACGGGAAGGGCTCGATCATGCGGATGGGCGCGGATGGCGCGAGGGTCGTCGTGGAGGCGATCCCGACGGGTGCGATCAACCTGGATGCGGCGATCGGCGTCGGCGGGATTCCGCGGGGGCGGATCAGCGAGATCTACGGCCCGGAGTCGAGCGGGAAGACGACGCTGTGCCTCCACGTGATCGCGAATGCGCAGCGCCAGGGCGGGGTGGCCGCGTTCATCGATGCCGAGCACGCGCTCGACATCGAGTACGCGCGCAAGCTCGGCGTGGATGTCGAGAACCTGCTGGTCAGCCAGCCGGACACCGGGGAGCAGGCGCTGGAGATCGCGGAGGTGTTGATCCGCAGCGGCGCCGTGGATGTGGTGGTCATCGACTCGGTGGCGGCGCTGGTGCCGCGCGCGGAGATCGAGGGGGAGATGGGCGACTCGCACGTCGGCCTCCAAGCGCGGCTCATGAGCCAGGCGCTGCGGAAGCTGACCGGCGCGGTGAACCGGTCACGGACCGCGGTGATCTTCACCAACCAGATCCGTGAGAAGATCGGCGTCATGTTCGGCAACCCCGAGACGACGACGGGGGGCCGGGCCCTGAAGTTCTACGCGAGCTTGCGGATGGACATCCGCAGGATCGGCGCGATCAAGGACGGTCAGGACCAGGTCGGGAACCGGACGCGGGTGAAGGTCGTGAAGAACAAGGTGGCGCCTCCGTTCAAGCAGGCGGAGTTCGACATCATGTTCAACGAGGGGATCAGCCACACGGGGCTGCTGATCGACCTCGGTGTGGAGACCGACATCGTGGAGAAGTCGGGCGCCTGGTTCTCGTACGGCGATGTTCGCCTCGGGCAGGGGCGCGAGAACGCGAAGGCGTTCCTGAAGGAGCATCCGGAGATCGCTTCGGAGATCGAGGCGAAGGTGAGGGAGCAGCTCGGGATGCGTGGCGTCTCTTCCGCGAGCGATGACGACGTAGCGATCGACGACTGAGCGCCCCGGCCCCGGCGGACGACCCCCTCACGGGATCGCCGCCGGCGGGAACGTCGGCACACGAATCGGCCCCGGCGACTGAGTTCGCCGGGGCCGATTTGCGTTCGGCCGGGGCGGAGCATCGGGATGGCGGGACGGCAAGGACGGAACCGTTGTCGTTCCGATGCGGATACCGCCGCGGGTCAGCGGTCGGCGTTCTCCGGGCCGACGATGTCGAGGCGGACGACGTACTGGACGTCCATCTCGTCACGCCAGATGCCGAAGATCGAGCGATCGAGGATGGTGAACGGCTGGAACCGGGGCGGCGCTTCGACGACGCCCAGGAAGCGGCCGTCGGCGTCGAAGACATTCCAACGCGGCGCCCCCACGTCCTGGGCGCTGAAGGTCCCGCCTTCCTTGGCGACGGTGGCGGCGGACTGGACGTGCTGGACCCAGGTGGTGCCGTCGGGGCCGGCCATGACGTTGGCGTAGGCGGGGTAGTAGTCGGCGAACTCCATGTTCTGGAGGAGCATCTGCGCAGCGGCCGGGGGGATGCCCTGCCGCTGGAACGTCTCGCGGAGGAAGCTCAGGAACGCGTTGCGGTCGGACTCGGTCACGGGGAGCCGCTCGAACGGCATCGTGAAGATCCGGGTCACCTTGCCATCGGCTGAGCGGACCTCGATGCGGTACTCCGAGCTCACACCGACGAGCACCCTGTCGTGGTCGGAGATCGTCCAGACCGGCTCCGCCTCGAAGAGCTTGATCCGTGGCGCGCCGCCGGTGAACTGTATGCTCCTGCCGACGGCCAGCTCGACGAGGGTGTCGCGGATGGCGCCGTCGGTTCCCCGAACCACGACGAGGTCCGGGATGGCCTCCGACTGACCGGGAGATCCGATCCGGCGGGCCTGGTACGCCAGGTTTCGATCCGCGGTGAGCTCCCACTTGAGCGGGATCCCCTCGGCGATCGAAAGGGCGAAGCTCCCGGCCTCGGAGCCGTCGGGGAGGAAACGGTTCACCCGCTGCAGTCCGACGTCGGGGACCAGGAGCGTGTCGCCACGTCCCATGAGGATCGGCCCCGCGGCCGGGCTCAGCTCGCCCGGCCCCGAGCCCGGACGCCCCACGGTCCGGAGGTAGGCGCCGGCGGAGTCGAAGACACGGATCTCCTGGGCCTGCTGGTCGAGGATGTAGAGGGTGCCGTCGCTTCCCCGCGCGATTCCGGCGATCTGTCCGAACTGGAACTCCGGCTCGCCTTCGGCGGTGCCGATCCTCAGCCGTTCCACGACTCTCCAGCCCTCGCCCGGGCGCCAGATCCCGTCCGCCGGGTTGGCCACGACGGCGATCCCCGCGCTGTCGCGTACGACCCCTGCCCACTCGCCGCCGGCATTTCCGCACGCGGCGAGGAGAAGCGGTGCGGCAGCGTGGAAGAGAACGAATCGTCGCATGATGGTCTCCTTTCGGGGTGGGTGCGGCCGTCGGGTCGTCGATCGGCTGCGTTCTTCCCAGCGTTAGATACGAGATCGGGGAGCCCGGGGCAATACGCGCCCCGGGGGGGCCGGGTTTCGCGAAGCACGCCCCCTTCGCATCGGGTGGGTGAGCGCGTATATTGTCATATTTGCGAATCGTTGGACCCGAACGGCCCGAGAACGATACCGCCCCCATGAAGGCTTCCGAGATCCGTCGCAAGTTCCTGCAGTACTTCGAGCGCCAAGGTCATGTGATCCGGCCGAGCTCGAGCCTCGTCCCGCAGGATGATCCGACCCTGCTCTTCACGAACGCAGGGATGGTCCAGTTCAAGCGCGTCTTCCTCGGCGAGGAGCGGCTCCCGTTCAAGCGTGCGGTGACCTCGCAGAAGTGCTTGCGGGTGAGCGGGAAGCACAACGACCTGGAGGAGGTGGGGGTGACAGCGAGGCACCACACCTTCTTCGAGATGCTGGGCAACTTCTCGTTCGGCGACTACTTCAAGAGGGAAGCGATCGCGTTCGCCTGGGAGTTGCTGACGGAAGAGTTCGGTCTTCCGAGGGAGCGGCTGTGGGCGACCGTCCACTACTCGGACGACGAGGCGGCGGAGCTCTGGAGGGAGGTCGCGGGGCTGCCGAAGTCCCGGATCTTCCGGCTCGGGGACAAGGACAACTTCTGGCAGATGGGGGAGACGGGGCCGTGCGGGCCCTGTTCTGAGCTGCATTTCGACCTGCGGCCGGAAGGGGTGCGCGGAACCGAGGTCACGCTCGACCAGTTCGTGGAGGCGGGGGCGCGGGGCCAGTTCCTGGAGCTCTGGAACCTGGTCTTCATGCAGTACGACCGTGGCGCCGACGGGGAGCTGACACCGCTGCCGGCTCCGTCGATCGACACGGGCGCGGGGTTGGAGCGGGTCGCGAGCGTGCTGCAGGGCGTGGACTCGAACTACAAGACCGACCTCTTCGTCCCGCTGATCGAGCGGGCGGTGGAGGTGGTCGGCATCCCGTACGCCGCGGAGTCGCCGAGCGCGGTGTCGTACCGGGTGCTGGCGGACCACGCGCGCGCCGTCGCCTTCTTGATGGCGGACGGGATCTTCCCGACGAACGAGGGCCGGGGGTACGTGTTGCGGCGGATCCTGCGCCGTGCGGTCCGGCACGCGTGGCTCCTCGGGCGTCGGGAGCCGACGCTCGTCGAGGTGGTCGACCAGGTCGTCGACGAGATGGGCGAGGCCTACCCCGAGCTGCGCGAGCGCCGGGAGCACCTGCTCCGGGCGACGCGGACGGAGGAGGAGCGCTTCCTGGCCACGATCGACACGGGGATGGCGCGGATCGACGAGCTGGCGCCCGACCTGGCGCCGGAGACTCGAGCCGCGATCGAGCAGGGGATCGAGCCTCACCCGGAGATCTCGGGCGAGGATGCGTTCCGGCTCTACGACACCTTCGGCTTCCCGCTGGATCTGACGGAGCTGATCGCACGGGAGCGGGGGTACCGTGTCGATGTGAGCGGTTTCGAGGCGGCGCTCGAGGAGCAGCGCGAGCGGTCGCGCCGGGACCGGAAGGCGGCGGGGCTCGAGGTCGCGGCCGACGAGTTCGGCGTGGGGTGGGAGGAGCTCGAGCCCGCACCCGAGCAGGAGTTCGTCGGCTACCGGGAGACGAGCGTCGAGACGGAGATCATCGCGTACCGGCGTGAGGATGGTCGCCTGGCGCTGCAGCTCCGCGCGAATCCTTTCTACGCGGAAGGGGGGGGGCAGGTCAGCGACCGCGGGGTCGTGGAGGGGGAAAGCTGGCGACTCGAGGTCGACGACGTGCGGCGGATCGGCGGGCGGATCGCGGTCGTCGGCGCGGTCGAGGGGGATTTCCCCGGTGGCGACCGGCCGATCCCGGCACGGGCGCGGGTGGAGCAGCCGACTCGCCATGACACGGAACGGAATCATACGGCGACGCACCTGCTTCATGCGGCGTTGCGCCGGGTGCTCGGCCCGCACGTCCTCCAGCGAGGATCGCTCGTGGCGCCGGACCGTCTGCGCTTCGACTTCTCGCACCCCCGTCCGATGACGGCGGAGGAGCTGAGGGAGGTCGAAGAAGAGGTCAACCGCGCGATCTTGGCGGACGAGGACGTCTGCGTGGATTACATGGGGTACCAGGAGGCGGTCGGCCGCGGCGCGATGGCGCTCTTCGGGGAGAAGTACGGCGATGTGGTCCGCGTCATCGAGGTGCCCGGGGTGAGCATGGAGCTCTGTGGCGGCACGCACGTCCGGCACACGGGCGAGATCGGGATCTTCCGCATCGTGAGCGAGACGGGGGTCGCCTCGGGGGTTCGCCGGATCGAGGCGGTGACGGGCTCGGCGGCGTACCGCCGGGTTCTCGCCCAGGAGGAACTGCTGAACCGTGCGGCATCGATCCTCAGGACCACGCCGGACAACCTGGTGCGACGGGTGGAGCAGCTCGTCGAGGAGAACCGTGATCTGGAGCGGCGCCTGGAGCGCGCCATGACGCACGGAGCCGGGGATGTCGTGGGGTCGATGGTGAGCGCGGCGGCCATGGTCGACGGGACCCGCGTCGTCGCGACCGAGGTGGATGTCGCGTCGCCCGACGAGCTCCGCATCCTCGGCGATCGTCTGCGCGAGCGGTTGGGGAGCGGCGTGGCGGTGTTGGCCGCGCGATTCCCGGAGAAGACGGCGCTCTTCGCCGTGGTCACCGACGATCTGATCGGCAAGGGCGTGCGGGCCGACCGTGTGGTCCGGGAGGTTGCCCAGCTCACGGGGGGCTCCGGCGGCGGACGCCCGCACATGGCCCAGGGCGGCGTTGGGGACCCGGGGCAGGTGGAGATGGCGCTCGGTCGTACGCCCTCGATCGTGCGTGAGCTGCTCGCCGGGGGCAAGTGAGCGCGGCGGCTGATGTGCTCGACCGGCTGGCGCGATCGGCGCCGCCCCGGTTGTGGGAGCGGATGGCGGAGGCCGTCGCCGCCGCGGGTGGGGATCTCACCGCCGCGGCGGGGGCGGACGCGCGACCGGATGCCGTGGCCGGTGAGCTGACCGCCGGTGCCCTGGAGTGCTTGCGCGCGGTCCTCGGGTCGGCGGGGGATCGGAGCGCGGCGCTGGACCTCCTGGCCGCGGACGCGCTCCTCACGCACGCCTTCGAGGTTGCGGCCGAGGCCGGTCCCGAGCGGCTGGAGGAGATGGCGTGGGAGGCCCTGGACCGGCTCGTCGCCCTCGCACCGTCGGGAGAACCATGAAGAGCCCGTTCGTCAGTGAGATCTCGGCGAGTCTCGAGGAGTTGAGTGCGATCGCCCATCGGGCATCGCAGGAGCTGGCCGGCGAGATCGCGGAGGTCGCGGAGATGGTGCTTCACGCCCTCGATTCGGGGCGCAAGCTCCTCTTCTGCGGCAATGGCGGATCGGCGGCGGACGCGCAGCACCTCGCGACGGAGTACGTCGTCCGGTTCCGCCGGGACAGGCGGCCGCTCCCGGCGCTGGCGCTGACGACGGACACGTCGCTGCTCACGGCGGCGTCGAACGACCTCGGTTTCGACCAGGTCTTCGCGCGGCAGGTCCGTGCGCTCGCCGGGACCGGCGACGTGCTCTTCCTCCACTCCACGTCGGGAGAGTCTCAGAACCTGCTCGAGGCCGCGGCGGCGGCCCGGGAGGTGGGCGCCCGCACCGTCGCCCTGTTGGCGCGAGGAGGTGGGCGGCTCAAGGGGATCGTGGACCGGGCGATCGTCGTGCCGACGGACAACGGTGCGCATGCGCAGGAACTGCACCTCGCCATTGGCCATGCGATCTGCGACATCGTCGAGAGCCGCCTGACGGGTCGACCGATCGGGGAATACTGACGTGGCGATGGAGAGAGACGAGCTGGAAGCCCTCCATGAGGCGAGGGCGGCGGAGAAGGAGCAAGCGGCCTTCTACCGGCGTCTCGCCGCGGAGGCCGAAGCGCTCGGGGACGATGCGCTGGCCGAGCGGCTGAACGGCCTGCACGCCGACGAGCAACACCACCTCTCCCGGTTGACCGCGCGATTGCTCGAGTTGGGTGAAGCACTTCGGGATGTCGTGGGGAAGGGGAGCGGGGCCGCGTCCCTCGAGGGATGGGAGTCGGCGGCGCGCGAGCGTGAATCCAAGGAGATCGCGCTTTACGGGGGGATCCTCGACCTCGACCTGGACGACGAGACGGCTGCGCTCGTCCGGGAGATCCTCGAGGTCGAGCGGCAGCACGAGCGCCACCTCGGGGGCAAGTGGACCGGCGCCTCGCGCGGGGGCGCCGGCTGAAGAACCGGAGCGGATATGCTGCAGCTCGATCTGAAGGGGAAGCGGGCGGTGGTCACGGGGGGCTCTCGCGGTGTGGGCCGCGCGACGGCGCTCATGCTGGCCAGGGCCGGGGCGGATGTCGGCATCTCGTACCGCTCGCGCAGGGAGGAGGCAGAGGCCGTCGTCGCCGACCTGGAGCGGTTGGGCGTCCGGGCGTTCGCCGTCGGGGGCGACCTGGCCGACGTGACGGTGGCGGAGCGCCTCTTCGAGCGGGCCGCCGAGGCGTTCGGCGGCCTCGATATCTTCGTCGGCAACGCGGGGATCTGGCCGCCGGAGGACGTCCCGATCGCGGAGATGACGGATGCGCAATGGCGCCGGACCCTGGCCGCGAATCTCGACTCGATCTTCTACACAACACGCGCGGCGGCACGAATGATCGCCGATGGCGGGCGGATCGTCCTGGTCAGCTCGACGGCGGGCCAGCGGGGGGAGGCAGGGCACGGCGACTACGCGGCGACGAAGGGGGCGATCATCTCCCTGGTCAAAGGGGTGGCCGTGGAGTTGGCGAAGCGGGACATCACGGTCAACTGCGTGGCCCCGGGGTGGATTGACACGGAGATGTGCGACATCCCGTTCGCGGGGGGTGGCCGGGAGCGGATCGAGGCCGGGATCCCGCTGGGCAGGGTCGCGAGCGCCGAAGACGTGGCCGGGCCGATCGTCTTCCTCTGCTCGCCTCTCGCACGGCACATCACCGGCGAGGTCCTGAACGTGAACGGTGGATCGGTCCTTTGCGGCTGAGCCCGATTCCGGGTCGGTGATGGAACTCCACCCGCCGCAAGCGGTACGCGAGATCGCCCGTCGACTGGAGGACGCGGGGTTCGAGACCTGGGCGGTGGGCGGTGCGGTGCGCGACGCGGTTCTCGGCCTCCCGGTCGGGGATTGGGACCTCACGAGCCGGGCGAGGCCGGAGGAGGTGCGTCGACTCTTCCGGCGTACGGTGCCGATCGGCGTGGAGCACGGGACGGTCGGCGTCCTAGGGCGGGATGGCGTCCTCTACGAAGTGACGACCTTTCGGCGGGACGTCGAGACGTTCGGCCGTCACGCCGTGGTGGCGTTCGCGGACACGGTCGATGAGGATCTCTCTCGTCGAGACTTCACCTGCAATGCCCTGGCTTGGCACCCGCTGACGGGCGAGCTCCGCGATCCCTTCGAGGGGCTCCGGGACCTGAGGGCGGGAATCCTCCGCACCGTGGGGCGGCCGGAGGAGCGGTTCGCCGAGGACTACCTCCGAGTCCTGCGTGCGTTGCGGTTCGCGGGCCACTTCGAGCTCGCGATCGAGCCCGCGACGTGGCGGGCGCTCGTCGAAGCGACGCCGATGCTCCCCCGCCTCTCCGCGGAGCGGATCCGCGAGGAGCTGTGGAAGATCCTGTCGAAGACGCGGCGGGCCTCGGCGTCGCTGTCGCTGTATGCGGCCTCGGGGGCGCTCGCGGTGCTCTACCCGGAGCTCGACGCGACCATCGGGGTCGTGCGGGGCGGGGGCGTTCGCCCGGATGCGTGGACGGAGAGTCTGCTGGCCGTGGACGCCTTGCCGCCCACCCGACCCCTCCTCCGAATGGCTGCCCTGCTTCACGCCGTGGGAATGCCGGCCGCGAGATCGCGCGATCTGCGCGGCGGTTGGCGATACACGGGACACGAAGTGCTCGGCGGGCGGGCGGCGGCGAAGGTGATGCGGCGGTTGAAGGCATCGAACGCCGACATCGAGAGAGTGGCCCGCCTGGTCACGCACCAGTCGGACATCTTCCCGCCCGACGCGCCCGATGCAGGGATCCGGCGGTGGATCCATGACCTCGGCGCCGATCTGATCTACGACCTCTTCCGTCTGCGCTTCGCCCTCGCCCGGGCCGAGGTCGACGGGGCCGGTGAACCGCCCCGTGACCTCATCGAGCGCTGGCGCCGCGCGCACGCGGTGATGCTCAGCCATCCGCCACTCGCGGTGCGCGACCTGGCGGTCGGCGGCGATGACCTCAAGGCGCTCGGGATCCCGCCCGGCCCCCGCTACGGTGAGATCCTCAGGGGGCTCCTGGAGCGAGTGCTGGAGAATCCGGAACTCAACACGCGCGACGCGCTCCTGGCGCTGGTCGCCGAGGAAGTCCAGCGTTGATCGGCAGTGTATCGTTCGCCATCCTCGCGGCGGTGGCCAACTTCGTCGGAGGGGGCCTCGTGGCGTGGCGGGCTCGTGGGGTGCACACGGCGCTCCATGTGCTGACCGCGTTCGGCGCGGGCTTCATGCTCGCGGTCGCCATCCTCGAGATGCTACCGGGGGCGATGGAAGTCAGTGGCGGGTTGACCACCGTCCTGGTGGGTTACCTCGCCGTGCACCTGACGCAGCACGTGCTGACTCCGCATTTCCACTTCGGCGAGGAGACGCACGCCGAGGCGATGGTCTCGCGAGGGATCGGTGTCTGGGCGCTCCTCGGGCTGATTCCGCACTCCTTCTTCGACGGCGTGGCGATCTCGGGCGGCTTCCTCATCTCCCGAGACCTCGGCGCCCTCGTCGTGACCGCGGTGCTCCTGCACAAGGTGCCGACGGGGATCTCCCTGGCGAGCATCATGCTCGCCAGCGGGAACACGCGCCGGCAAGCGCTGGTAGCCGTGGGTGTGGTCGGCCTCGCCACGGTGCTGGGCGCCGTCGTCACGCCGATCGTGGGACCGCTCGCGCAACATGGTCTCGGCCTGGCCGCGGGGGTGACGATCTACGTGGCCGCATCGAACCTGATCCCCGAATCCCAGCGCGAGCCCGGGTGGATGGTTCCGGGGGGCGTCTTCCTGGGCGTGGCGGCCTTCTACCTATCGCGACTCTTCCTCCCGGAGGGATGAGCGGTGAGCGAGCCGGATCTCTTCGGCGTCGATGGATGGGCGGCCGGTGGGGCAGGGACCGGCGCCGGCGAAACCGAGAGCGGTCGACCGAGCTCCGCGCGCGAAGGCGCGGACGTACGGGTCGCCCGCGATCGGCGCCCCGCCGCCGCGCCCCTCGCCGCGCGCATGCGCCCGCGCTCCCTCGAGGAGTTCGTCGGCCAGGAGCAGCTGGTCGGACCCGGCCGCGCCCTCGCCGAGCTCATCGAGAGGGACGATGTCGGCAGCGTGATCCTCTGGGGTCCGCCGGGGACCGGGAAGACGACGCTCGCCAGGATCATCGCCGAACGCACGCGGGCGACCTTCGTCGCCTTCAACGCCGTGACCGAGGGGGTGCCGCGCCTGAGGGAGATCATCCGGGAGGCGGAGGCCCGCCTGGAGGCGACCGGGCGCAGGACGATCCTCTTCTGCGACGAGATCCACCGCTTCAACAAGGCGCAGCAGGACGCGTTCCTCCCCCACGTCGAGGCGGGGACGATCTCGCTGATCGGGGCGACGACGGAGAACCCGAGCTTCGAGGTGAACGGCGCGCTCCTCAGCCGCGCCCGCGTCTTCGTCCTCGAGCCCCTGTCGGAGGACGACCTTGCCCGGATCCTCCGGCGGGCGATCGACGACGCGGAACGTGGGCTCGGAGCCCTCGGACTCCACGTCGACGAGGAGGCCATCGCCGTGATGGCCCGGGAGGCGGACGGCGATGCGCGGCGCGCCCTGAACGCCCTCGAGGCCGCGGCCGCCCTCGCCGGCCCCGGGGGCACGATCACCGTCGAGACGGCCAGGGAGGCGCTTCAGCGGCGCTTCGCACGGTACGACAAGAGCGGGGAAGAGCACTACAACCTGATCTCGGCGCTGCACAAGTCCGTGCGGGGCAGCGACCCGCAGGGGGCGCTCTACTGGCTCGCGCGGATGCTCGACGGCGGCGAGGACCCGCTCTACATCGCACGGCGACTGGTCCGCATGGCGGTCGAGGACATTGGACTGGCCGATCCCCAGGCCTTGCCGATCGCCATCGCCGCCCGCGACGCGTATCACTTCCTCGGGTCTCCCGAGGGCGATCTCGCTCTCGCCGAAGCGGCCGTCTATCTCGCGACGGCGCCGAAGTCCAACCGCATTTACCGGGCGTTCGGCGCGGCGAAGGCGACGGCGCGCGAAACGCCGGCGGAGCCCGTCCCGCTGCACCTGCGGAACGCGCCGACCCGCCTCATGAAGGACCTCGGTTACGGGAAGGATTACCGATACGCGTTCGACTCCGAGGACCATTACGTGCCGCAAGATTACCTGCCGGAGCGCCTCGGGGGTACCACCTTCTACGAACCGAGCGGGTTCGGGTTCGAGAAAAAGATCGCGGAACGCCTCGCCTGGTGGGAAGCTCGGCGGCGGGAGTCGATGCCCGCTACGCCCGCGACCCCGGGACGGGGCCAGAAGGAGCAGGATGCCGATGTATAAGACCGTCCAACGGATCAGCATGATCGCCCTCGTGGCGCTCGCCGGGATCGCCACGGCGTGCATCCCCAGGATCAAGGAGCCCGACGTTCGCCTCGTCGGCGTCCGTGTCGGCGGGCTCGGCCTCCAGGGCGGTCTTCTCTACGTGCGATTGAGCGTCGCGAACCCCAACGGCTTCCCGCTCGTCGCCGATGGGCTCACCTACGACATCGAGGTGAGCGATCCCGGCGCCGCCGACGGCGACGGGTGGGCCGAGCTCGCCGAGGGTACCTTCCGGGAGGCGGTTCGCATCGAGGGGCGAGACAGCACGGTGGTCGAAATCCCGGTGGAGTTTCGCTACACCGGCGTCAGTGGCGCTCTCCGCTCGATCCTCGATACCGGCACCTTTTCGTATCGGATCAACGGGCGCGTCGCGGTGGAGAAGCCGCTGCGGACGGAGATTCCGTACCGCCATCGCGGCGTGATCTCGGTGATCTCCCGCGACTGACCTTCGGGTCGGCGGGGATACGAACCCCCCACCGGACGGCGGGGTACAACCCCGGATTCGAACAACGCGGCGAGAATACAGGAGGAGCTTGGCCATTCACCGTCCGATTCCGAACGAGCGACCCCCGGAGCGTGCGATCCTGGTCGGCGCCCCGGGCAAGGAGATCTCCGCCCGGGTCGCCGAGGAGCACCTCGAGGAGCTGGGTCGCCTCGCCGACACCGCCGGGGCGGTGGTTGTCGGCACGCTGGTCCAGCGGCTGGATTCTCCGCACCCCAAGTACTACATCGGCGAAGGCAAGGCGGAGGAGCTCCGGGACCGGATCCGGGCCGCGGGCGCCGATCTGGTGATCTTCGACGAAGAGCTCTCTCCGGCGCAGGGGAAGAATCTCGAGGGGCTCCTCGGGACCCGGGTCATGGATCGGACCGAGTTGATCCTGGACATCTTCGCGACGCGTGCGCGGACGAGTGAAGCGCAGATGCAGGTGGAGCTGGCCCAGCTCGAGTACCTGCTGCCGCGCCTGAAGCGGATGTGGACGCACCTGGAGCGGACGCGGGGCGGGATCGGGTTGCGCGGGCCGGGTGAGACGCAGCTCGAGACGGACCGCCGGCTGATCAACCGGCGGATCCGTGACCTGCGCGAGAAGCTGAAGCTCGTGGCGCAACGGCGGGCGACGCAACGGAAGGCCCGGTCGGGGGAGTTCCGGGTGGCGCTGGTCGGGTACACGAACGCCGGCAAATCCTCGCTGCTCAGGTCGTTGTCGGGCGCGGACGTCTTCGTCGAAGATCGGCTCTTCGCGACGCTCGACCCATCGACACGGAGCGTCGAGCTGGGCCCCGGGGCGCGGGCGCTGGTGACGGACACGGTCGGCTTCATCCGCAAATTGCCGCACCACTTGGTCGCGTCGTTCCGCGCCACGCTGGAAGAGGCAACGGAAGCGGATCTTCTGCTCCACGTGGTCGATGCCAGCCATCCGGGTTGGGAGGAGCAGAAGGCGGTCGTCGAGGAGGTGCTCGAGGAACTGGGGATCGCCGACCGGCCGACGCTGTTGGTGTTCAACAAGGTCGATCGTTTGACGCACGACGAGGAGGCCGCGTTCCGGGCGCGGTGCCGAGCGCTCTTCGCGCAGCCGGCGGTCTTCACGTCGACGGTCGAGGAGGGCGGGTTGGAGGAGTTGCGTCGCCACCTGCACGATGAGATGAAGGCTCAGCGCCCGGAAGTGATGCTGGCGATCCCGGTCTTCGATGGGGAAGCGCTGGCCACGGTGTACCGGGAAGGGGAGGTGTTGCGGCGGGAGGAGGGCGCGACGACGATCCACGTCGTGGTGCGGCTGCCGCGGCCGGCCTTGGGCCGGCTGCAGCGTCGTGCCGGGATCCAGGTGGTTGGCGCGGCGTGAGCGATCAGGTCGTGATCGTCGGCCCCGGTCGGATGGGGCTCGCGATGGGGGCGGCCCTGACGCAGGTCGGGGCGGTCCGCCGCCTGGTCTTCTTCGGTCGGGAGCTGGAACCGCCGCCGCATCCTCTCTTCGACGCGGGTGCGCACGTGGCGGAGTACCGGATCGGGCCGGGGCCGGTACCGGAGGGGACGACGATCGTGCTCGTGGCGGTCCCGGATGACAGGATCGCCGAGGTCGCCCAGTCGCTGGCCCGTGCGGGGCAGGCGCCTCCCGGGTGCGTCGCGCTCCACCTTTCCGGCGCGTTGCCGACGGATGCACTCGCCCCCCTTCACGCCGCGGGCTACGCGGTCGGATCGCTTCACCCGCTCCAAGCCGTCGCCGACCCCTGGTCGGGTGGGGACCGGCTGATCGGTTCGGCCTTCGCCATCGCCGGCGAGCCGCCGGCGATGGCGGCAGGGAGGCGATTGATCTACGCGCTCCAGGGGCGTGCACTGGTCGTACCGCCGACGCTGCGGCCCCACTACCACGCGGCTGCGGTCTTCGCCTCGAACTACCTCGTCGCCTTGGTGGCCGCGGCGGCGAGGCTACTCGGTTACGCCGGCGTCGGCGAGGGGGATGCGCTCCCGGCGCTCCTCCCGCTCATCCGAGGGACGCTCGACAACTTGGAGCATTTGGGGCCCGCGGCGGCCTTGACGGGCCCCATCGCGCGGGGCGATGTCGACACCGTGCGGCTCCACCTGGCCCGGTTGTCACCGGACGACCGTGCGCTATATTGCGCGCTCGGCCGCGAGGCGCTCCGCCTCGCCCGCGTGGCCGGGCTGGACCCCGGGCGCGCCGCCGAGTTGGATGCGATTCTGGGTTCGAGCTGATGCGCCTTCATATCAACGTCGATCACGTGGCCACCGTGCGGCAGGCCCGGCGGACCGACGAGCCCGACCCGGTTCGGGCCGCGGTCCTCTGTGAGCTGGGCGGCGCGGACGGGATCACGGTCCACCTCCGCGAGGACCGACGCCACATCCAGGACCGTGACGTGCGGTTGTTGATCGAGACGGTCCGCACGGGAGTGAACCTGGAGCTCGCGGCGGAGAGCGATGTCCTGCGGCTCGCCCTCGAGTTCCGCCCGATGGCGGCCACGCTCGTCCCCGAGCGGCGGGAGGAGGTGACGACGGAGGGCGGCCTGGCTCTCTCCAGCGTCGAGCAGCGGGAGAAGGTGCGTCGCGCCGTCGAGGCGCTGCGCGGGGCGGGGATCCGGACGTCGCTCTTCGTCGATCCCACGCCCGAGTCGATTCGAATCGCCGCCGATCTGGGCGCCGATGCCATCGAGCTGCACACCGGCGAGTACGCCGAGGCGTGGGCGCGGCGGCACGGCGGCCCCGCGGCCCGCGAGGCGATAGACGAGGAGTTGCAGCGCCTCGGGAGGGCGGCGGCGCTGGGCCGGTCCCTCGGTCTCGACGTCCACGCCGGTCACGGCCTCACGTACGAGAACGTCGGGCCCGTCGCCGCGATCGAGGAGGTCGAGGAGCTCAACATCGGGCACAGCGTCGTGAGCCGCGCGGTGCTCGTGGGGATGGAGCGGGCCGTCCGGGAGATGAAGGAGCTCGTGCTGCGGGCGCGCGGCGGGGCCGGGCGGGCAGGGGAGGCTTAGGGGGTGTCGACGGTCCGCGAATTCTTCGCCGCGGAGGCCGCCGAATGCCTCGCTGGGCTGGAGGCGGCGCTGGCAGCCGCGAACGAAGCGACGATCGACGCCTACGTCCTGCTGCGGCATTGCCGGACTCTCCGGGGGAGCGCCCAGCTCGCGCGCGAGGAACACGTGGCGCTGGTGGCCCGTACGTTGGAGGCGGTCGCCCGGGCGCTCGTCAGCCGTGTTATCGCCTGGGACCCCGACCTGAAGTCACGGGCCACGGCGACGCTCGCCGATCTCCAGGCGCTGATCGGGGGCGGCCTGTCCGGTGGGGACGCCGAAGCCGTGGCGGTGGCGGCGGTCAAGCGATGGGCGACGTCGCCAGTCCGGATCCCGGGGCTCCCCGAGCCGCCGCGACGGGCGCCCACGACACCGGCGCCCTCGGCGGAGGGCGGAGCTCCAAGCGCGGAGTTCCTGGATTTCGCCGCTCGGGAGGTCGCCGCCATCCTCGCCGAAGTCGAGGCCGCATTGCCGGTGCTCCAGAGCGCGCCCACCGACAGGGAGCCCCTCAAGAAGATTCTCCGGAGGCAGCGGGCGCTCTACGGCGCGGCTGCGCTGCGCACGATGCCGGCGGTCGCCGAGGCCCTCACGGCGCTCGACTCGATCTGCAGGTTGATCGCGCGTCATGACGCGCCGGTCACGGGCGATTGGTTCGCCTTCTTCACCGTGGCCCGGGAGGTGCTCGCCGAGGCGGCGGCTCTGCTTACCCTCGGCATCAATCCCGCGACGGTCAAGGATTTGCAGCATCTGCGATCGAGCCGCGATGCCCTGACAGAGCGCTACGGGGCGGCCGCGCCACCGCCGCCCCCGCCTGCGGTGCCGGAGGACGCACCGGTCGAGGTGCTGAACTACTTTCGGGGCGAGGCCGGGGCGCTCCTCGACCGGATCGAGCGGATGGCGCGGGAACTCACGACCGCGCCACCCCAGCGGAGCCAGGAACTCCGCACGGAGCTCGGCGTCGCGTTGACCGCGCTCCGCGACACCGCGGCGACCTTCGGCTTCGCCGACGTTGCCCGGGCGGTGGATGCCGGGCTCGGCGGAATCTGGGCGAGCCCGGCCTTCGAGGTGCTCGGCCGGGTTGCGGAGTTGCGGGCGATCGTCGCGGCCAACGCGGCCGGAAACGATGCCGGCCATGATCCCGAGGCGGAGCCCGTCGTCGACATCGAGACACTCTGTTACCGGGGCGAAGCCGCGCTGCGCCGAGCGCTCGAACTCCGTCCCGCGATCGAGCGGGCCGTGCGTGGCGACCCGACGGCGACCGCTGTGGTCGACGAGCTCTTCGACTTGATCCGGCTGGGGCTGTCTTGAAACCCGCTCCCGGACGCACTCGAGGGGTCGACTGGAAGGCCGTCGTCGGGATCCTCCTCGGCGCCGCGCTCCTGGTCTATTCGCTCCGCGGCGTGCCCCTCGCCGAGGTGATGGACGAGATCCGCCGCGCGCATCCCCTCCTCTTCCTCGCGAGCATCGCCATGGCGACGGCGCCGATCCTGGTCCGGACCTGGCGCTGGCGCGCCCTCCTCGAGCCCGTGAAGGACACGCGATTCCGGTCGCGATGGCGGGCATCGATGATCGGTTTCATGGCCAACAACGTCCTGCCGGCAAGGATCGGGGAGTTCGCTCGCGCGTACGCGCTCTCGCGCATGGAGCCGGTCCCGGTCGTCGCGTCTTTCGGCTCTCTGGTCGTCGAGCGCCTCCTGGACGGTGTGGTCATCGTCGGCTTCTTCTTCCTGGCCATGTCGCTCCCGGGCTTCCCCCTCGCCGAGGCGGGCGGCGCCCGATTCGCCCTGGCGGCCCGGAGCGTTCTGATCCTCATGGCGGTCGCGGGGATCCTCCTCGTCGGGATGGTCATCTGGCCGGCCCGGACCGTGGCGGTCGTGGAGCGGGTCGTGGGGCGGGTGCTCCCCACCTCGTTCCGGCGCCCCGTCGTCGATGGCCTCAGCGCCTTTCTCGCCGGGCTCGCGGCCTTGCGGCAGCCCCGGTTGGTCGCCCGCGCGGCGTTCTGGTCCGTCGGTGTCTGGCTGGTCAACACCTACGCGTTCTGGCTGGGGTTCCGTGCCTTCGGGATCGCTGTGCCGTTCTCCGCCGCGCTCTTCCTGCAGTCGCTGGTGGCGCTCGCCGTGGCCCTGCCTTCCGCGCCCGGGTTCTTCGGACTCTGGGAGGCAGCGGCTCGTGTCGGGCTCCACGAGATCTGGGGCGTCGAGCTCGAGAAGGCGCTCGGGTTCGCGATCGGGTTCCACATGGGGAGCTTCCTCCCCGTGACGGTGCTCGGTCTGTACTACGCCTGGCGGCTGGGCATCTCCTTCGGCGAGGTGGAGCGGAGCGAGGACGCGGTCGAGACCGCCATAGAATCGACGTCGCCACCCCCGGAACGGAGGGCGCCGTGATCCATCCGGTGGATGCGTCGGGCGACGTGATGCGGCTCCGGGCCCCTGCCAAGATCAACCTCCGGCTCCGGATCCTCGCTCGCGAGACGACAGGGTACCATCAGCTTGAGACGATCTTCTGCGCGATCGACCTCGCCGACGCCCTGGAGCTTCGCCCCGCCGACCGCGGGATCGACCTCGTCGTCGAGGGCGCGGAGCTCGGTCCGCCCGAGGGGAACCTGGTCCATAGGGCCGCCCGCGCCTTCTTCGATGTCGCCGGGATCGAACCCGCGGTCGCGATCCGGCTCGAGAAGCGGATCCCGGCGGGGGCCGGCCTCGGCGGCGGCTCGAGCGACGCGGCCGCGGCGCTCGTCGGTCTCAACCGCCTCTTCGGCGACCCGCTCGACAGCGACACGATCCGCAGACTCGGCGCGGATCTGGGGAGCGACGTCCCTTTCTTTCTCTGCGGTTCTCCACTCGCCCTCGCCTGGGGTCGTGGGGAGCGTCTCTACGCGCTCCCCGGGTTGCCGCAAGCCCCGGCGCTCGTCGTTGTTCCGCCGTTCGGGATCTCGACCGCCGAGGCGTACGCCGCTCTGGCCGACCGAAGGGCCGCTGCGCATTCGACCCCCCAGCCGGTCGTCCTCTCCCCGGACTCGGTGGGTGGATGGACCGGGATCGCCGAGATCTCCGGGAACGACTTCGAGGCCCCGACCTTCGAACGCTACCCGGGCCTCCGCGAGGCTAGGAACGCGCTGCTCGATGCCGGTGCCATCGTTGCGCACCTCTCGGGAAGCGGATCGGCCCTCTTCGGCGTCTTCCCCGACGTCGAAGCGCGCGACGCCGCCGTCGCCCTGCTCCGCGACCGGGCGCCCGAGCTCCGTACGATTCCGACGAAGACGCTCTGAAATCCCGGGACCACGCGGGGCCTTCGGTTGATCCCGCTCGAAGGCCCGGTTATCTTTACAGCCGGTCGCGGCGACCGGATTACGGGCGAGGCCCGGAGTCCCGGGACCGCGTAGCTTGCCCGGTGGTGTAATGGCAGCACAGGGGACTTTGGATCCCTTGATCCTGGTTCGAATCCAGGCCGGGCAGTCCAGACGTGCCGCCGATCCATGCGGTGCACGTCGCCGGCCGCAGAAGGTCTGGTTTCCCGTCACGGTCGAAGCCAGGCCTTCTGCTTTGGGCGCTCGCCGAGTGCGCGGCGATCTCGCCGCGGACGGGGGCCGCGCTCGGTCATCGATGGTGGAATCATGCCCGAACCCGGTCGCCGCATTCCTCGCCGTTACCCCGAATCGATCCGACGTCGCGTCGACGTCGCACTCGCGCGGGCATGGGAAGCGCTGATCGACGCCCATACGCGGCATGCGCTCCGCTTCATCTCGCTCTTCTCACGTCGAATCCCCTTCGATGAAGCGTTGATCCGGTACGTCCGGGAGATGGGGGTGCCCGCGTCGATGGCGGGCGTCGTTCAGACGCGCGTCCTCTCCGCCCTGGAGACCCCGGAGTACCACCGGCTCCTCGAGGATTCGATGCCTGACGATGATCTGGATGGGGCGGAGGAACGCCAAAGGAACGATCTCTGGCGCCGCCTCCGGCCCGACCGGGTCGTCCGTGGCGTCCGCGAGCGTTACCGGCGGAACGAATCCACGGAGCGATGGGTCCAGCTCGCGATCGCCCAGGCCGAGGAGGGCGTCATCCGGACTCACATCGACAACGCCGCCGCCTTCGCCAGGGTGCTCGAGCCGCATCTCTGGTTGGGGCGTGCGGTCGAAGACTACATCCACGCGATGGGCCTCGCCGGCGGTCGCGCACAAGCCGTATTCCAGCGCACGATGGCCCGCCTCGCCGACGCACGCATCCCGGAGCTAGAGGCCGAGCGAGGGTCGCCGTCCGCCGGCGAGATCTCGTGACGCTGCCGGCCCCCTCCCCTCCGCCACCCTGTCCGCGAGCCCGTCGGTTGCGGTTGACACAACCGCTGGAGCAACCGTACCTTTTGGGGCTGTCTCTCTTTGCTCACAGAACACCAGGGCGATGCATGCCTGACCATCAATTCCGCGGACCGATGCTCTTGTTGGCCGGGACGGCCAACCGTCCCCTGGCCGACGAGATCGCGGAGCACATGGGGATGCCGTTGGGCGATGTGACGATCAAGCGCTTCGCCGATGGCGAGATCTTCGTTCGGATCAACCAGAACGCGCGGGGTCGCGACGTCTTCATCATCCAGCCGACGCCTCCGCCCGCGGACAACATCATGGAAGCGCTGCTCCTCGTGGATGCGGCGAAGCGGGCTTCGGCGGCGCGGGTCACCCTGGTGGTTCCGTACTACGGGTATGCGCGGCAGGATCGGAAGGACCAGCCGCGCGTGGCGATCAGCGCCAAGCTGGTGGCGAATCTGATCGAGGCCGCGGGGGCCGATCGGGTCTTGGGGATCGATTTCCACACGCATCAGATCCAGGGCTTCTTCGACGTCCCGGTCGACCATCTCTACGCGGCGCCGGTGCTGACGAATTATTTCCGGAACAAGGGGCTCGAGAACCTCGTCGTCGTGGCGCCGGATGTCGGCGCCGCGAAGATGGCCCGGGGGTTCGCCCGGCGGCTCGATGCGAGCTTCGCGATCATTGACAAGCGTCGGCCGACGGCGAACGTCGCCGAGGTGGTGTCGGTCGTCGGAGAGGTCGAGGGGCGGACCTGCCTGATCGTCGACGACATGATCGACACGGCGGGGACGCTCGAGAGCGTGATCTTTGCGCTCCGGGACCGGGGCGCGAAGGCGGTCTACGCGGCCGCGACGCATGCCCTGCTATCCGGACCCGCGATCCAGCGGCTCCAGGAGTCGCCGGTCGTCGAGGTCGTCGTGACGAACACGCTGTACGTGCCGGACGAGAAGCGCTTCCCGAAGCTGACGATTCTGTCGACCGCCGAGTTGCTGGCGGCGGCGATCCGCTACACGCATTCGAACGAGTCGATCAGTCAGCTCTTCGATTGAGGGAGGTAGCCGATGGCGAATACGGCCGAGTTGAGGGCCGCCACGCGCACGGAGCACGGGAAGAGCGCCGTTCGGCGCCTGCGCGCGGCGGGGCGTGTGCCCGCGGTGATCTACGGCCACGGCGAGCGGACGCGCTCGATCTCCGTAGACGCCCTTGAACTGGAGCGGCTGTTTTCGCGCATCTCGGTGGAGAATACGATCATCTCCCTCGGCATTGACGGTGCCGCTCCGGTGCGTGTCCTGGTTCGGGAGGTCCAGTCGCACCCGTACCGGACCGGGATCGCGCACGTGGATTTCTACCAGATCCACGCGGGCGAGCGGGTGTCGGTGGAGGTGCCGGTTCGCCTGATCGGCACTCCGGAGGGGGTCCGGATGGGCGGCGTCCTCGATCAGATACTGCACGACCTGAGCGTCCGTTGCCTGAGCGACCGGATCCCGGAAGCGATCGAAGCGGACATCTCGGCGCTCCAGATCGGTGATTCGCTGCACGTGCGTGACCTGGTGCTCCCCGCGGGTGTCGAGGCGGAGCTCGAGGGCGACCGTACGGTCTGTGCCGTGGTGCCGCCGACGGTTCGGGCGCTGGGCGAGGCGTCCGAGGAGCCGGCCGGCGGTGTCGGCGGGGGCGTCTCCCCCGAGCTGATCCGGCGGCGCGGCACCGACGCCGAGTAGCGTGGGAGGGGTGGAGGCGCCCTGAGGCGGCCTCCGCGGGAGCGAGAGAGGTGAAAGTCGTCTGCGGCCTGGGCAACCCCGGCAGCGAGTACGAGGACACGCGGCACAATGTGGCGTGGTGGCTCCTCGACCGGCTCGCCGTCGAGTGGCGGCTCGGAGAGTTCGACGACATGGGCCTGGCCGCCGTCGCCGCCGGCACCGTGGGCGACCATCACGTGCGGCTCGTCAAGCCGCTGACGTACATGAATCGAAGTGGAGCGGCGCTCGCGTCGCTCCAGCGGCTCCCCGGGTTCGACATCGGGAACGACCTCCTCGTGGTCGTCGATGATGTCGCGCTCGACGTGGGGCGATTCCGTTTCCGGCCGCGGGGGAGCGCGGGCGGCCACAACGGCCTGAAGTCTGTAGAGGCCGCGTTGGGCACGAAGGAGTACCCACGCCTACGCATCGGCGTGGGTGCGCCACCGGAGGGCGTCGGGCTCGTGGAGTGGGTCCTCTCCCCGCTCCCCGACGACGAGGAGCAGCGGATCCTCGACCTGCTCCCCACCCTGGCGGCCGGCGTCCGGGTCTGGCTGGACGAGGGGACCGAGGCGGCCATGCGCCGCTTCAATCGTTGACGATAACGCACTGACCGGGTTCATCACGAACGGAGGCGTCCGTGACGCAACTGACGACGTGGGCGATGTGGTCGCCGATCCTCGGGCTGCTGGGGCTGCTCGGGGCGCTGGTGCTCTACCTTTACGTCTCGAGGCAGTCGGCCGGGACCGAGGCGATGCGGGAGCTTGCCGATCGGATCCATGAAGGCGCGATGGCCTTCCTGAAGCGGGAGTACACGGTCCTGACGGTCTTCCTGCTCATCGTGGCCGCACTCCTCTGGCTCGCCCTCGGCTCTCTCACGGCCATTGCCTACGTGACCGGCGCCCTCAGCTCGATCCTTGCGGGCTTCTTCGGGATGACGGCGGCCACGCGCGCGAACGTCCGCACCTCGGCCGCCGCACGGGACGAGGGGCAGGGGAAGGCGCTGCGCATCGCTTTCTTCGGCGGCGCCGTCATGGGGCTGTCCGTGGCGGCGCTCGGGCTCCTCGGCATCGGCGTCTGGTACTACTTCCTGGGATCCGCCGCGATCAGCGATGCTGACTTCGGCAACTTCTCCGAGGTGATCAGCGGCTTCGCCATGGGTGCGAGCTCGATCGCCCTCTTCGCCCGCGTCGGCGGCGGGATCTACACGAAGGCCGCGGACGTCGGAGCCGACCTGGTCGGTAAGGTCGAGGCGGGGATCCCGGAGGACGACCCGCGCAATCCGGCGACGATCGCGGACAACGTCGGCGACAACGTCGGCGACGTGGCGGGGATGGGCGCCGACATCTTCGAGAGCTACGTGGGCGCCGTCGTCGCCACGATCGCGATCGGCGCCACGAGCCCCCTGTACGCTGCGAGCCGCATGGAGGCCGTCGCGCTCCCGATCCTCACGATCATGGTGGGGCTGCTGACGTCGCTCCTCGGGATCGGTCTCATGAAGATCCTGGAGCGGACGAATCCTGCCGCTGCGCTGCGCAACGTGACCTTCATTGCGGCGATCCTCTTCGTCGCGATCATGTACTTCGTGGTGCAGGCGCTCGGTTTCGAGATCTTCGACCCGACCGAGGGCCGGGCCTACCTCGTCAGCGGGCCGTTCTGGGCGATCACGGTCGGTGCGGTCATCGGGATCTTGATCGGTCTGGCGACCGAGTACTACACGGCGGCGAAGCCGATCCGTAAGATCGCCGATTCCAGCCAGACCGGGTCGGCGACGAACATCATCTCCGGCCTCGCTGTCGGGATGGAGTCGACGGTCGTGCCGATCCTGCTGATCGTCCTGGGGATCTGGGTCGCCTACTACTTCGCCGGCCTCTACGGGATCGGGATCTCGGCCGTCGGGATGCTGGCGACGGTCGGCGTGACGATGTCCGTGGACGCCTACGGGCCGATCGCCGACAATGCCGGCGGCATCGCGGAGATGGCGCACCTCGGCCCCGAGGTCCGCAAGATCACGGACGGGCTCGACGCGATCGGGAACACCACGGCGGCGATCGGGAAGGGATTCGCGATCGGTTCCGCCGCGCTCACGGCGCTCGCCCTCTTCAGCGCCTACTCGAGCGCGGTCGGGCTGCAGGATGTCGGCCTCAACATCATTGATCCCGAGGTCGTCATGGGGATGCTGATCGGCGGCGTGCTGCCGTTCTTCATTGCGGCCCTCACGATGACGGCGGTCGGTCGGGCCGCGGGTGGGATGGTCGCCGAGGTTCGCCGCCAGTTCCGCGAGATCCCGGGGCTGATGGAGGGGACCGGCCGCCCTGATAGCGCGCGCTGCGTCGACATCTCGACCCGCGCCGCGCTCCGCGAGATGATCGCGCCGGGGGTCGTCGCGGTCACCGCGCCGGTCGTCGTCGGCTACATGAGCGTCGAGGCACTTGGCGGGCTCCTCGCGGGGGCGACGGTGACCGGCGTTCTCCTCGCGCTCTTCATGGCGAATGCGGGCGGTGCGTGGGACAACGCGAAGAAGTACATCGAGGGCGGCGCCTACGGCGGCAAGGGCTCCGAGTCGCACAAGGCGGCCGTCGTCGGGGACACGGTCGGCGACCCGTTCAAGGACACGTCGGGTCCGTCGATGAACATCCTCATCAAGCTGATGAGCGTCGTCGCGCTCGTCCTTGCGCCCTGGTTCTCGCGCATCCACGGCACGGCGAGCGGCGGTGAGCAGCTCGGTGCCTTGTGGCAGGGGGTCGTTCAGTTCGTCCAGGCGATCCTCGGCTGAGACCCTGAGCGACGTCGTTCATGCCGGGCCCGGCCACTTGGCCGGGCCCTTGGCTTAACCGGGGATAGGGAGTCGTCGCGGCGACGGCCGCGGGTGGACTCGCACTTCAACGTCGACGGAGACAGGCGCATGAAGCGCGACCTCTCTTTCGAGCGGATGATCGCGTTTGCCCAGGACCTGATTCGCATCCCGAGCCCGCCGGGCGGGGAGGGCGAGGTCGCCGCCCGGGTACTGAAGGAGATGAGATCGCTCGGTTTCGACGATGTCTGGTCTGACGGTGTCGGCAACGTCTTCGGCCGAGTCCGTGGCCGCGGCGCCGGGCCGACCGTCATGGTGAATTCCCACCTCGATGCCGTCGACGTGGGTGACCCGGGATCCTGGGAAGTACCTCCCTTCGAGGGCGCCATCCGCGACGGCTTCCTCCACGGCCGCGGTGCCATGGACATCAAGGGTCCCCTCGCGATCCAGACGTACGCCGCCGCGCATTTCCTCGAGAGTCGTCCCGAAGGCGACGTGATCGTCGGCCATACGGTCCTCGAGGAGCGGGGCGGGTGGGGGATGGCCCACCTCCTGGAGGCCGGAGAGGTGCGGCCGGATGGCATCATCCTGGGTGAGGCCACGGGTGGGGACATCTGCATCGGCCACCGAGGCCGCGCCGAGGTCGTCATCGAAGTCCAGGGCGTCGCGGGGCATGCCAGCGCCCCGGAACGGGCACGCAACCCCCTCGATGCCCTGGAGTCGATCTTCCCTCTGCTCCGTGAACTCGCGGGAGCTCAACCGTCCGATCCCGTTCTGGGGAGGGCTTCCCTCGCGCCGACCGCGGTCGAGACCCTCCCCCGGAGCAAGAACGTCATCCCCGACCGGGCCAGGATCACCGTGGACTGGCGAGTCCTCCCGGATCAGGGGGCGGAGGCCGTGCTACGCGAGATCTCGGCGATCATTCATTCCCGCGCTCGGATCCCGGAGGGGTGCGGGATCGACATTCGGTTTGCTGTCGAGCACCAGTGCACCTACACGGGGATGGAGGCCGACCGACGGCTCTTCACACCAGGATTCCTCCTCCGTCCCGACCACCCCATCGTGGGGGCCGCGGCCGCCGTCGTTCGCGAGTCGCTCGGGCGCGCGCCGGCCATCCGCCCCTGGACCTTTGCCACCGATGGCGGCCACGCCTGTGGCGTCCACGGCATCCCGACGATCGGGTTCGCCCCGGGCGAGGAGCGCTTCGCCCACACCAACCGCGAGCGCCTGTCTATCGACGAGGCTCGTGCGGCCTACGCCACGTACCCTCGCCTCATCGCCGCCGTCCAGCAGGCCCTGCGGGAGGTGCCGGAAACGGCCGAAAATCGTTAGATTACAGGTCTACTTTAGTGTCGTGGGCAGGTAGCGGATGCCGAATCTGAGACTGGGAATCGTCGGACTCCCCAACGTAGGGAAGTCCACGCTCTTCAATGCATTGACCGGCGCGGGCGCAGCTGCGGAGAATTACCCGTTCTGCACCGTCGACCCGAACGTCGGCGTGGTCCCCGTGCCCGACCCACGGATCGACCTCCTCGTCCAACGCGTGCAGCCCCGGTCGACGCAGCCGGCCGTCGTCACCTTCGTCGACATCGCCGGCCTCGTGAAGGGCGCTTCGCAGGGCGAGGGGCTCGGTAATCAGTTCCTCGCGAACATCCGCGAGGTCGATGCGATCGTCCAGGTCGTTCGGTGTTTCGACGATCCGGACGTGACGCACGTCCTCGGCTCCGTCGATCCGGTACGGGACCGCGAGGTCATCAACCTCGAGCTGGCGCTGGCGGACCTGCAGACCGTCGAGAAGCGTCTGCAGCGCGTCGAGAAAGCCGCCCGGAGCGGCGATAAGGACGCCCAGGCCGAGGTCGCTCTCCTGAAGAAGCTCGGGGCGCTTCTCTCCGAGGGCCAGCCGGCCCGGAAGGTTGAGGTCTCCAGCGAGGACGAGGCCAGGCTCCTTGCCGGCTACCAGCTCCTGACCGCCAAGCGCGAGCTCTACGTGGCGAACGTGGCCGAATCGGACCTCCCGGAGGCCGACAACGCGCACGTCCGCGCGCTCCGCGCGGCGATCGAGGCCGACGGCGAGGCGGCAGAGGTGATTCCTCTCTCCGTCCGGATCGAGGCCGAGCTGATCGAACTCGACCCGGACGAGCGTGCCGTCTTCCTCGAGGAGCTGGGGCTCGAGGAGCCGGGGCTGTACCGTCTGATTCGCGCGGGCTATCGCCTCCTGGACCTGATCAGCTACTTCACGGCCGGAGAGAAGGAGGTCCGTGCCTGGACCATTCGCCGCGGAACCAAGGCGCCCCAGGCGGCGGGCGAGATCCACTCCGATTTCGAGCGGGGTTTCATCCGAGCGGAGACTCTCGCTTGGGAGGATTTCGTGGCCGCGGGCTCGGTGAAGGCCGCTCGGGAGAAGGGGCTCGTCCGTAGCGAGGGGAAGGAGTACGTCGTCCAGGACGGCGACATCATGCTCTTCCGCTTTAACGTGTAGGGCGGGGAAGAGCTCGACGCCGACGGCGTGGGGCACGCCGGCATGGCAACCCCGGATGGCGCCGCGCCGTTCTCGTCCCCGTTGGCGGATCGTCGTCGAACCCACGGGGGTCCGAGATGGTGTCCGGCGCTTGATGTCGTCGGCGCTTCTACTGGACGTATGGGCGTCAAGCGGCTATATTACCGTGCTTTGCTCCTGCCTCGCCGACCCGGCGAGGCCGAATCAGACCGAGGGAGGGAGAGACGTGAGAGCCTACGAAGCGGTCTACATCTTCGACACCACGCTTCCGGACGAGGCGGTCGAGCAGCGGCTCGATCGCTACCAGCAGCTGCTGACGGGGGACGGCAAGGGCGAGATCACCGCCGTCGACCGTTGGGGGAAGCGTCAGCTCGCCTATCCGATCGCGAAGCGGACCAGCGGCAACTACGTGGTGGTGCAGTTCAAGGCGGACACCGCGGCGCTGCCGGAGTTCGAGCGGATCCTCAAGCTCGATGAGGGGCTGCTGCGCTACCTCATCGTGCTGCACGAGGGTGAGCCGATCGCGCCGATGTCGCTCGCGACGCGCGAGCCGCGCAGCGAGGAGGATGAGGACGAAGAGGAGGACGAGGAGTAACATGCGCCGTCATTCGAAGAGCTGCCCGCTTTGCGAGGCGGGGATCCGCCTGGTGAATTACAAGGACGAGAAGACGCTGTCGCGCTTCACGACGGAGCAGGGCAAGATCCTGCCCCGGCGGATGACGGGGATGTGCGCCCGGCATCAGCGGCAGATCGGGACGGCGATCAAGCGTGCGCGCTATCTGGCGCTGCTCCCGTTCATCAAGGGGTACGCGGGGTAGGACGTGGAGCAGAAGCCCGGGCGCGGCTGGGGCGTCGTCGCCGGACTCGCGATGGCGGCGATGGTCTTCTCCGTTCTCAGCCCGGGGCTTCTGATCTTCTTGCCGCTCTCGTTGATGCTGGTCGCGTTGCCCCCGAGGCGGCCGGGGTTGGTCGCTTTGGGGGCGATCCTCGCGGGTGCGGCGTTCACGGGAGCGGCGAGGGACGCGCTGTGGTACTTCGAGCGGGGGTGGGCGCTCGTCCTCGGCGCGTGGTTCGTTTTCTTCGTGGTAGCGTGGCCGAGCGCGCGTTTCATCTCTCGTGCGCTGGCGGCGCTCGCCGCCGCGGCGGCGAGCGCCGCGCTGGTCCTGGCGCGGTTGCCCAGCGGGTGGAGGAACCTGGACTGGACCCTCTCGAGGCGCGTTCGTGATGCCGCTGCGGATGCGGCGTCGGTTTGGGCGGGCGCCACGAGTCTGGGGGATTGGGCCGCGCAGGTCGCCGGCAGTCTGTACCGCGTCGCCGAGATTCAAGTGATCATTCAGCCGGCCCTGGCGGCGCTCGCGTCGATGGCGGCGCTGGGCGTGGCGTGGTGGGCCTACCGGCGCCTCTCCGTGCGGGACCGGGCTCCCCTCGGATCGCTGCGGGAGTTTCGCTTTCGTGACGACCTGATCTGGGTCCTGATTGTGGGGATCCTCCTGGTCGTCCTCCCGTTGGGCGAGTCGGCGGTTCGGGCGGGCTCGAACCTGCTGGCCTTCATGGGAGCGCTCTATATGCTCCGCGGTGTCGCGGTGCTCCTCGTGCTGCTCGGGGTGCACGGCGCCGGGGGCGCGATCGTGGCCGCCGTGGCGCTGTTCCTCCTCTATCCGGTGGTGCTCACGGCGTCGGTCGTGCTCGGCGTCACGGACACCTGGTTTGACTTAAGGGCTCGCCGGTCGGCGGTGCGCCCGGGCTCCTGAGGGAGTGTGACGATGAGAAACGTTAAGGTAATTCTTCGTCAGGACATCGAGAAGCTGGGCGAGGCGGGTACCGTGGTGTCGGTGAAGCCCGGCTATGCGCGCAACTACCTGCTGCCCCGTGGTTTCGCGTACGAGGCGACCGAAGCCAACATGCGGCAGCTCGAGGAGGAGCGCCGGCGCGCGGAGGAGCGGGCGCGGCGGGACTACCTCGAGGCTCGGCGTCGGGCGAAGGCGCTCGAGGGGATCTCGCTCACCTTCCAGGCGCGGGCCGGCGAGGAGTCGAAGCTCTTCGGCTCGATCACGTCGGCCGACATCGCCGAGCGCCTGAACGAGCAGGGCCTCGACTTCGAAGTCGACCGCCGTTGGATCGAGCTGGAGGAGCCGATCAAGACCCTTGGCGTCTTCTCGGTCCCGGTCCGGCTCCATGCCGATGTCCGGCCCGAGATCAAGGTCTGGGTGATCAAGCAGGAGTAGCGCTCGCTGCCGGGGGTATCACGCCCCCTGCCGCCATACTCCCCACCGGCTGCGGCGGCGCGACGAGCACCGGTCATCCCGATGGGTTGGCGGGTGACTCGTCGCCTCGCCGCACTTGCTTCACCGATCCCGTGGCGTTGCGGACGGGCATTGCGCCCATGGCCGTCTGGCCTGGATGATGCACGGCGCAGCCTTCGGCTGTCAGGCCAAGGCACCCGTGCGCGTTGACCCTACGGGAACAATCCCGCATCATTCGACTTACTACGGAATGGCAAACACAGAGCCCGATCGATCAGGAGAGCGGATGTCCGGTTCCGTCGCCGCTGCCGCCCTGGAGTTACCGTCCGAGCTGGCCCGGGCGGTGGACCTCGCCCTCGAGCGGAAAGGGCGCGACCTGTTGATCCTCGACCTCCGCGACATCTCGGACGCGACGGACTACTTCTTCCTCGTCAATGGGACGTCCGACCTCCATGTCCGCGCGATCGCCGATCATATCATCGAAGAGCTCCGGAAAGAGGGCATCCGTCCCGGTCACGTGGAGGGATTGCGTGCGGGGCGTTGGGTGCTGATCGACTACATCGACTTCGTGGTGCACGTCTTTCATCCCGCAGCGCGGGAGTTCTACCAGCTCGAACGACTCTGGGGCGACGCGCCCATGCACGCTCTGGAGGCGTAAAGGGGGGAAGTCATGAAACAGCGCCTCCTCGTCGGTCTCTCGCTCGTCGCCCTGGCGACCCTCGCCGTGCCGGAGCGGGCGAACGGTCAGACCTTCGGAAGGAACAAGGTCCAATATCGGGCCTTCGACTTCAAGATCATCGAGACCGAGCACTTCGACGTCTACTACTACGAGGAGGAGCGGGAGGCCGCGCTCGATGCGGCGCGCATGGTCGAGCGGGCGTACGCCCGTCTATCCAGGATCCTTCAACACGAATTCCGGGACCGGAAGCCGATCATCCTCTACGCCTCTCACGCGGACTTCCAGCAGACGAACGCGCTGAGCGGCTTGATCGACGAGGGGACGGGGGGCGTCACGGAGTCGTTGAAGGAGCGGATCATCATGCCCTTCACCGGCTCGTACGCGGAGTTCGACCATGTGCTTCGCCACGAGCTCGTCCACGCCTTCCAATACGACGTCATCTTCCGGAACGCGGCGATCGACAACGTCAACCCATTCTCGAACCGATACCCCCTCTGGTTCATGGAGGGGATGGCGGAGTACCTCTCGATCGGCCACATCGACGCGATCACGGCGGCCTGGGTGCGCGATGCGTCGCTCTCGGGTTACCTCCGCACCATCGGCGAGATGAACATGCGGGACGACTACCTGTCGTACCGCTTCGGGCAGGCGCTCTGGGCTTACATCGGTTCGAAGTGGGGCGACGAGGTCATCGGCATCCTCCTGCAGCGGGCCACACGCATGGGAGTCGAGCGCGCCTTCGAGTCGACCCTCGGGATGTCGCTGGCCCAGTTGAGCGACGAGTGGACGAGCGTGGTCCGCGCCACGTACCTGCCGCAGGTGACGGAGTACCAGCGGCCGACGTCGTTCGCGAAGCCGGTCCTTCACCACAAGCGGCTCACGGACCCGTCGTACATGGCGCCGGCGATCTCGCCGGATGGGAAGCTCCTGGCGGTCTTCTCTTCGCGCGATGGATTCTTCCCGGACCTCTGGCTCGCCGATGCAGAGACGGGTCAGTTCAAGCGTCGCCTCGTGCGTTCGAGCCAGGAGTCGAACTTCGAGTCGCTGCGCTACGGTAGCTCGGCGGCGTCGTTCTCCCCCGATGGGCGCTATCTCGCCTTCGCCGCCCAGACCGGCGGTCGGGATGCTCTCTACATCTACGATCTGAGCCGGAATCGCATCTGGAAGAAGCTCGAGTTCAAGGAGCTGAACGCGATCATGACCCCGACCTGGTCGCCGGATGGCCGATCGATCGCGTTCTCCGGTCTCGACGGGGGCCTGAGCGATCTCTTCATCACCGACCTGGACGGGAGACTCCGGCGGCTGACGAACGACCGGTACGCGGATCTCTTCCCGGCGTGGTCGCCCGACGGCCGCTCGATCGCCTTCAGCACCGACCGCGCCGAGGGGACGGACTTCGCCACCCTTTCCTACGCCGAGCTCCACGTCGCGATCCTGGACCTCGAGACCGGCAAGATCGACGTTCTCCCCCAGCAGGAGGTGGGGCGCAATCTGAACCCGGTCTGGGCGCCGGACAGCCGATCGCTCGTCTGGGTGAGTGACCGGACCGGAACGAAGGACCTCTACCTCTTCGACCTCGAGTCGCGGACCCTGTCGAAGCTCACCAACCTGCTCTCCGGCGTGATGGGGCCGACGGCGACCGACCTGAGCCCGACCCTCTCCTGGGCTCGCGAAACCGGTCGCCTGGCGTTCGTCTACTTCGAGTCCGCCGGCCAGAGCGTCTACACGATCGAAGATCCCCGAACGCTCCCCCGCGTCGCGGTCACGGATCTCCCCGACGAACGGCAGGCGGTCCCGGTCCTCGCCGGGGTCGGTCCCTTCCCCGACTCCGCCGTTTCGATGGCAGGGCGCGGGGGCGCGTCGAGGGATTCGGCGGCGATCGCGGCCGCGGATCCTGGAGCGACGACCCCCGGCGCGGCGACCGGTGAGCCCGGTGCGCCGCCGACCGGCGAACCGGGTGCGGCGGACACGACGCGCGTGGCCTCGGGTGCGATCTCGTTCTATCGGGACGGCAACGAGTTCCGTCCGAGCAACACGATCCCCGAGGGCGTGGACGTCCCGAAGCCCGTGTCGGTCATGGCACTCCTGGACAGCGCATCCTTCTCCCTCCCGGACACGAGCGCTTTCGGGTTCAGGAACTACAGCGTGAAGTTCTCGCCGGACATCATCGGTCGCCCCACGATCGGCGCGCAGGTCGGAGGCTATTACGGCAACGGCCTCTACGGCGGGAGCTACATCGCGCTCTCGGACATGCTCGGCAACCACAACATCATGCTCGCCGGGAGCATCAACGGGTCGTTCTCCGACGCGACGTTCTTCGGCGGGTACAACTTCCTCAAGACGCGGGCGAACTTCGGCGTGGGCTTCACGCAGGTACCGCTCTACCGGTACGGCGGGAGCTGCTACGCATGCATCCCGCCCATCAGGGAGGGGTGGTCCGACGTCGTCGCGACGGACTACTTCGTCCGGGACCTGTACCGGTCGCTTCAGGGGATCATCAGCTACCCCTTCAGCACCTTCCGACGCCTGGAGGTGGGGGCGAGCGCGACTTTCCTCAGGCAGGACGAGATCTGGCGCGGCACGAACTTCACCCGGGGCGAGGCGCTGGACGAGACGATCAGGATCTTCGACGCGAAATACGTCGAGCCGACGGCGGCACTGGTCTTCGACAACTCGCTCTTCGGGTGGACCGGTCCCATCGCCGGCCGCCGCTACCGGATCCAGGCATCGCGGACGATCGGCGACTTCGAATACGCCGAGGGCCTCGTCGACTTCCGCAATTACTGGAACTACAAGCGGAAGGTCGTCCTGGCCACGCGCCTCCTGAGCCTCACGCGCATAGGCGGGAACGCGGATACCTTCTTCCTTTACTGGGGCGGGCCCTACTTCCTGCGCGGGTACGACCGTGACTCGTTCGACCCACAGAGCGGGGAGTGCAACCGGGATTTCGGGGCGCGCTCGTACTCACCCTGCCCGGCAGCGGACCAGCTCATCGGCTCGAGCGCCGCGATCTTCAACGCGGAGCTGCGCTTCCCGATCATCACCGAGCTCCAGATCGGGTTCCTCGGCAACTTCCCGCCGGTCGACGCGGTCATCTTCTTCGATGGCGGCCTCGCGTGGAGCGACCGGGTGTGCGCGGGGGCGGCGTTCTTCTCCATCGAGGGGTGCGACGACACGCCGTCGGAGGATGTCAAGCTCGTCTGGAAGCGGGAGCCGGGACAGGATCCGTTCGTCTACCGCGCGCCGCTCTTCAGCTACGGCTTCGGGTTGCGGATCAACATCTTCTACACGGTTCTGCGCCTCGACTACGCATTCCCGATCAGCCGCCCCGATCGGAGCGGCCGGTTCTCGATCTCCTTCGGGCCGTCGTTCTGATCGCCGGCGCATCGCGGGGTACCGGCCCACGCATCGTCGCACGGCCCCGGGCGTCCGCAGGAGCCCGGGGCTTTTGCGTCGTGCACGTCCGTTTTATCTTGAAGGATTACGATCCCGTGCATCCGTGGCCCCGCCGCCGTTCTACCGGCGACAACGGGGCGCAACCGATCCTCTGAACGGTTCAGACGAATGAGCCTGAGTGCACGGCCGGCCAAGGTGCCGTTCGATCCGGAAGCTCTTTCGTATGCGCCGGTGCTGGAGGCGCTCTTCGCGCGTCCCCCGGCGACGATCCCGGGGCTCCTCGTGGTGGCGGGCTCCAGAGCTCGGACAGGGGGGTGGGCCGCGAAGGCGGCGATCGCCTTGGCCGAAGCGTGGGCCGACCGCGACCGCAGGATCGTGCTGGCGGACCTGGACGCCGTGGCACCCGAGCTCCACGAGCACCTGGACGAAGCGAACGGAGAAGGCTTGGCCGATCTCTTCGAGTTCGGCGCCTCGGTCTCACGGATCGCGCGGGTGCTCCCCGGGCGGGCGTTCCGCTTCGTCCCCGCCGGCGCCTACGTCCCGGATCCGGAAGGCCTCCTCCGGGATGCGCGCTGGGTTCGGCTGCTGCGCGAGTTTGCCGAGGACCAGGCGACGCTCCTCGCCTACGCGCCCGCAGAGGCCGCCGGGGTCGAGCAGCTCGCGCGGCGGATCGGCAAGGTCGCGATCCTCGCCACCGCCGATGAGGCGGATGAGATCGCCGCGAGATTCGACGAATTCGCGACGGTCGAGTTGGTCCTGGTCCGGGAGGGCGTGACGGGGATCGTGGATGGGGGCGTGGACGGCTCGGCCGAGGCGGACGCGGCCGAAGTCGCTGCGCTGGCCCCAACGCCCAGTGTCGCGCCGTTCGACGTCGCTTCCGGTGCCGAGGACGCTGAACGGGCCCGGGAGGAGGAGATCCTCAGCGAGCCGGCCTTCATCTCGCGGGAGCGATCGCGTCGGCGCGGTCCCTCCCCTGTGCTTTGGGTCGCGGTGGCGCTCGTCGTCGCCCTCGGTGGGTGGTTCGCCTACCGGACGTATCGGAGCTCGGCGGAGCCGGCGGCCGTGGCCCAGGAGGCCGAGCCCGCCGAGAAGGCGGTCGAGCCGGCGGCGCCGGCCGAGCCCGCCGGCGTGCCTCTCCCCTTCTCGGTCGCCATCGAGGCGCACCAGGACTACGCCACGGCGCAGGAGCGGATCGTCGCGCTCACCGAGGCCGAGCCGGGGATCACCTTCTATCTCGCCCCGATCCCCTACGACAGTCTGGTCTACCACCGGGTCCTCGCAGGGCCTGTAGCGGACACCGCCGCTGCGCACGCGCTCATGCGACGGCTCGTGGACGAGGGGCACAAGACCGCCATGGATCAATGGGCCATTCGGCCCACGATCCTCGCGTTCGAGATCGGCGAGTACGCGACGCGTGAGGAGGCCGCGGCGCGGGGGAAGGAGCTCCTCGCCCAGGGCATCCCGACCTACGTCGTCGAGGTCCCCTACACGGTGGGGCCGTCCCGTTTCCGTCTCTACGCCGGGGCCTACGAAAGCGCGGCGCAGGCGGAGGTCATGGCGCAACTCCTGCGTGATGCCGGGCTCGTCCCGCGACTCGTCGAACGGAGCGGCAAGCCGGTGGCATGAGGCTTCGCCGACTCACCCTCCACGGCTTCAAGTCCTTCGCTGACCGCACCGAGCTGCGGTTCCACAGCGGCATCACCGCCGTCGTGGGGCCGAACGGGTGCGGGAAGTCGAACATCAGCGATGCCATCCGCTGGGTCCTCGGGGAACAGCGGGCATCGGCGATCCGTGGCTCGAAGATGGAAGAGGCGATCTTCCAGGGAACATCGGAGCGCCGCCCGCTGAACCGTGCCGAAGTCGCCCTCGCCTTCTCCAACGAGGATGGCCGCCTCCCCGTGCCGTACGAGGAGATCGAGATCCGCCGCACGATCTTCCGGGAGGGCGGCAGCGAGTATCAGCTCAACAAGACTCAGTGTCGGCTCAAGGACATCTTCGACCTCTTCCGGGACACCGGGCTCGGAACCAACGCGTACATGGTGATCGAGCAGCGGATGGTCGACGGCATCCTCTCCGACCGGACCGACGATCGTCGGCTGCTCTTCGAGGAGGCAGCGGGGATCGGGCGTTACAAGGACCGCCGGAAAGCGGCGCAGCGACGTCTCGAAGCCGCCGAGGCCGATCTGGCACGCCTCGAGGACCTGATCGGTGAGGTCGATGCGAAGGTCCGGAGCCTTGCCCGGCAGCGACGGAAGGCCCAGCGCTATCAGGAGCTCCGGGCGCGGCGCCTCTCGCTGGAGGTGACGCTGGCTGCTGCGGAACTCGAGGGACTCCGACGAGAACTGGATGCGACGACGTCGCGTCTGGCCGAACTCGCCCGGGACGAACCCTCGGATCGCGCGGCGCTCGGGACGGCCGAGGCGGAACTCGAGCGTCGGCGCGTCGACGCTGCCGCGCTCACGCAATCGCGGAGCCAGGTCGCATCGCGGGTCGAGGAGGTGACGCGGCGGATCGCCGAACGGGACCGCGAGCTCGCCGTCGCGGATGAGCGTCGGGCCCACGCGGAGCGTCGCCTCGCCCAGATCGGTGTCGAGCGCGGTGAGCTGCTGGCCAGGATCGAGGCCCTTCGCGCCGAGATTTCAACGGTCGAGGGCGAGCGGGAGGCGCATAGGGGGAAACTGGAGGCGCTGGCGGCTCAGCTGGAGGAGGTGACCCGTCGGCAGCTGGCGCTTCGCGAGGAGGTCTCGGAAGCGCGCCGTATGGACGAGCGCGCGCGTCAGCACGAGAAGGAGCTGGCTCGCCGCGCGGCGGCGGCGGAGGCGGCGGCGGTCGGAGCCGATGCGCGGGCTGCCGAGAGCAACGCCCGCCTCGAGCGGCTTCGGGCCGAGCGCGAGGAGCTCGATTTCGAGCTCGCCCGTGCAGGGGAGCAGGGAGACCTCTTCGCCGAGCGGGCGCGCGACCTCGCCGCATCCCGCGAGGTGCGCGAGGAGGAGCGGGATGCGTGTGCCGAGCGGCTGGCCGCGCTCCGGAGCCGGGAAGCGGAGGCCCGGAAAGCGCTCGTGGAGGCCGAGGACCGGGCGAACCTCCTTGCGGGGCAGGTCGCCGCGCTCGAGGCGCTGGAGCGTGACTATCATGGGTTCCTCCCCACCGTGGCCGCTGCTCTTTCCGCGCGAGACCGACTCGACGGGCTCCTCGGATCGATCACCGAGTACCTCCAGCTCCCTGCCGAGAGGGCTGCGGCCGTCGAGCACGCCCTGGGATCGATCCTCCAGCTCCTCGTGATCCGGGACCCGGCGACCGCCGACCGGGTCCGGGAGTGGCTCGCGTCGGAAGGGCCCCACGAGGGCGCGATCGCCATGCTCCCCCGGGATCATCTCCCGCAGTTGAAGGAGCTTCTCGATGTGATCGCCTTTGCGGGGGACCGTCCGCCGGAGCCGGTCCTGCTCGGCCGCAAGGAGCGGCTGGGCACGCTCCGGGCGGAGGCGGCGGCCGCACTCGCCGCCCGCGACGAGCGGGTCCGGGAGCGGGCCGCCGTGACCGACGAGATCGCCAGGGTCGAAGAAGAGCTGCGGGAGCGCGAAGCCGCCTTGCAGGCCATCGACCTGGAACTCCGACGGGTGGAGGCCGAGGGGGCGACCTGGTCCGGCCAACAGACGCGTCTGGAGCGGACCCGCGACGAGATGGAGCGGCAACTCGCCGAGCTCCAGGCCGCGGCCGAGACCGCGCGTCGCGAGGCGGTGATCGCGAGGGAGGAGCGCGCGCGGCTCGAACAGGAGCTCACCGCCCATCGCGACGCTTGGCAAGCCATGACCGAGACGATCGCGGACCGTGAAGCCGCGTGGGAGCAGGTCCGCGATGAGGAGTCCGAGCTCCGGGTGATCCATGCCCGGGCCGAGGCGGCGCTATCCGACCTGGATCGCCGACTGACGGCCGCCCACGCCGGGCTCGATCAGGCTCGCGCCCGACTCGATGCACTGGCCCGCGAGGAGGCCGAACACCGCCAGACCCTCGCGCAACTCGAAGGAGTCCGGTCCGAAGCCGGGACACAGCTCGAGGATCTCTTCCGGCGACGCGATGAATTGGCGGCCGAGCTCCGCGCCCTGGATGAACGCCTGGCCGAGGTCGGCGCCGCCACCGAGGCGCTCGAGGCCAAGGTCCGCGGGCTCCGTCGCTCGATCGAGGAGCGTGGCGAGGAGCGGCACCGGCTCGAGCTTCGTCGCGCCGAGAAGGAGGCGGCCCTACGGAGCATCCGGGAGCGCCTCGAGGCGGAGTGGGGGCGGCCTTACGAAAAGCTCGCCGCCGAGGCCGAGCGCATCGAGGGCGAGCCCCATGTCCTGCGCGCCGAGCTCCAGGCGATCGCCGCCGATATCGAGAGGCTCGGCCCGATCAACATGCTCGCGGTCGAGGAGCACGAAGAGGAGAGCGCTCGCCTCGCGTTCCTCACGAGCCAGCGCGATGACCTCTATCGCGCCCGCGACGACCTGCAGACGGCGATCCGGCAGATCAACCGGCAGGCCCGGGAACTCTTCACGGAGACGTTCGAAAAGGTCCGGGCGAATTTCCGGCGCACCTTCGGATCGCTGTTCGAAGGCGGCACCTGCGACCTCTGGCTCACCAACCCCGACGACCCGCTCGAATCCGATGTCGAGGTGAGCGCCTCTCCGGGAGGCAAGAGGACGCAGCGGATCCACCTCCTCAGCGGTGGAGAGCGGGCGCTCACCGCGCTCGCGCTCCTCTTCGCGGTCTACCTGGTGAAGCCGAGCCCGTTCTGCGTCCTCGACGAGGTCGATGCCCCGCTCGACGAGGCGAACGTGGGGCGGTTCATCGCCATGCTCCAGGAATTCAAGAAGGAGACGCAGTTCATCGTGATCACGCACAACCCGCGCACGATGGAGGCGGCCGACTGGATCTACGGCGTGACGATGGAGGAGCCCGGCGTCAGCACGATCGTCGGCGTGCAGCTCGAGGAGGCGCTGGCCGGCGCCGCCGCTGCCGGCGAGGCTTGAGCCGAGACGCCGACGCGCGAGGTCATCGGCGCCTGGGGCGCGGCGGTCGGATTCGTGCGCCGAGGTTCGATTCGGCCGGACGGGCACATACGACCGTGAGGCTGCCATGCGTGTGACGATCGTTGGATCCGGAACCGTCGTGCCCGACCCCGAACGGGTCTGTTCTTCGTATTACGTGGAGACCGGCGGTGTGCACATCCTCCTGGACTGCGGTCCGGGCGCTGTCCACCACTTGGCGCGGTTCGGCCTACCCTGGGGGGAGCTCACCCACATCGCGCTCAGCCATTTCCACACCGACCACGTCGGAGGACTTCCCTTTCTTCTGTTCGCCCTACGGTACGCGCTCCGGGAGCCGCGCAAGGAACCCCTCACGGTGGTTGGCCCGTTCGGGATGCTTGGTTTCGCCGAGCGCCTCGCCGCCGCGTTCGGGGGGCATGTCCTCGACCCAGGGTTCCCCGTCCGGTACCGAGACCTGACTCCGGGGGAGCCGTTCGAGTTGGACGCCGGCGTCTCGTTGCGGGCGCATGCCACGCCTCACACCGAAACCTCGGTCGCTTACCGCCTGGAATCCCCGTCGCGATCGCTCGGATACACCGGTGACACCGGCCCCAGCGACGAACTCGGGGCCTTCCTCGCCGGCGTCGATCTCCTCATCGCCGAGTGCTCCTTGCCGGATGCAGCTGCGATCGAGACCCACCTCTCGCCATCCCGGGTGGCCGAACTCGCGCGGAGCGCACAGCCCCGGCGACTCGTTCTCACCCACGTCTATCCGGAGCTTCAGGCGCAGGATCTCGTTGCCCTCGTCCGCGCCGGTGGATGGGAGGGAGAGACCGTAATCGCTAGGGACGGGCTGACCTTCACCGTCTGAACATCCGCGCATCGCCGTCCGGAGCCGGTCTCGGGCGCGGGGCCTGTGCACCCGCGGCGGGGATCGTCGCGCCCGATGCCGAACCTGCGGACGTCTCTCCACTCCGCGCGATCCGAACAAGCAGACTCCGGCGTAGGGGACGCCGACCCCCGCCGCCGAATCCGCGGCCGTCCTGCCCATCTGCGTCGACCCGGCGGCGCCCGCACTGGACGCCCCCACTGGCTCACCCTACATTGGAGTCGCCTTTCCGGTGGTGACGACCCGCACTTTTTTCGGCAGTAGATCGCAATGCTGGTTGTGATGAGCCACGGCGCGACGGACGAGGACATCCGGCGCGTCGTTTCGACGATCGAGGAGATGGGCTACGAGGCCCGGCCGATGCCCGGCAGGCAGCGCACGGCGGTCGGCCTCGTCGGCAACGATGGCAAGGTCGACAGCACCCGGCTCGAGGCGCTCCCCGGCGTGCTGCAGGTGATCCACGTCACGCAGCCGTACAAGCAGGTCTCCCGGGAATGGCGACCCGAGCCGACCATCATCGAGCTGGCGAACGGGACACGGATCGGCGGCAACGAGGTCGTCCTCATGGCCGGTCCGTGCTCCGTCGAGTCGGAGGAACAGATCCTCTCGGTTGCACGCCGTCTCCGCGATGCCGGCGCTACGATCCTCCGGGGAGGTGCCTTCAAGCCACGCACCTCACCCTACTCCTGGCAGGGCCTCGGGGTCGAAGGGCTCCGACTTCTCTCTCTCGCCAGGGAGGAGACCGGGATGGCCATCGTCACCGAGGCCCTGGAGCCCGAGATGGTCGACATCGTGGCCGAGCACGCCGACATCATCCAGATCGGCGCGCGAAACATGCAGAACTACCCTCTGCTCCGGCGCGCCGGCCGCACTGGGAAGCCGGTCCTGCTCAAGCGCGGGCTCGCCGCCACCATCAAGGAGCTCCTCCTGAGCGCGGAGTACATCCTCGCCGAGGGCAACTCCCAGGTCATCCTCTGCGAGCGCGGGGTGCGCGGGTTCGACAACCACACGCGCAACCTCCTCGACCTCTCGGCGATCCCCGTCGTCCATTCGCTCTCCCACCTCCCGATCATCGCCGATCCGAGTCACGGGACGGGGATCCGCTCCAAGGTGATCCCCATGGCCCGCGCCGCCGTCGCCGCGGGGGCCGACGGCCTCATGGTCGAGGTGCACCCCGATCCGGATCGCGCTCTGTCGGACGGGGCGCAATCCCTCGCCCCCGATCAGTTCGACGAGTTGGTCGATCAGGTGGGATCGATCGCCGAGGCGATCGGGCGTACCCTGACCCCCTCGCTCTCGTCCCGACTCGCGGCGGCTCGTTAGGCGTCACCGGCCCCGTCCCGGCGCCGACGGGCCGACCCATCGGTCCGCCGAGATCCGAATTTCCCGCCCGGAGGGGCCTCTTTCGGAGCTACGGGCCCGTCCACCCGGGCCACCGTTTCGCGTTGTCCCCAACGCCCATGGACTCGCCCGTTGCCGGACCCCAAGATCGACGGCATGGGGGAAGGGCACGAGCTCGGACGACGAGGCGAGGCGCTCGCGGCGGACATGCTCCGGCGCCGGGGTTGGAGAATCCTCTCGCGTAACTATCGCCTCGGCCACAAGGAGATCGACCTCGTCGTCCGCAAGGGGGGTGTGGTGGCATTCGTCGAAGTCAAGACGCGCGCGGGCTACGGATTCGGCGATCCACTGGAGGCGATCACCCGCGCCAAGCGGTCCGAGATCGAGAAAGTGGCTCGCGCGTGGATCTCTTCGCACGGCCGCCCGGGTGATCGTTACCGCTTCGACGCCGTGGCCGTGATCTGGGCGCCGGGCGGCCGCCCCGAGGTGCGGCACGTCGAAGATGCCTGGCGGCTCTGAGTGTGCCGCATCATTCGCTGGCCAGCATCTCTCCCACGCGAACCATGCCCCGCCCTCGCTCGATCAAAACCTTGCCCAGGCGCTCGAGGACCGCGCCCGGCACCTTTCCGGGATCGGCCCGGTAGCGACGGAGTTCCTCCGGAGTCACGCCGATGGCCAAGGCGAGCTCCTTCTCCGATCCCATGAAGAGATCGCTCGCGCGCTTGAAATCGAGTCCGCTCACACGAGCCTCCTGTGGTCGACCATGATGCAATGGTCCTGGACGACGCGGATCCCCGCACGAGCCAACGCCTCCGCCACCTCATCGTTGCGGATCCCGAGCTGGAACCACACGGCTTTCGGTCGCTTGGACAGCAGGTCGGGAAGGTGTTGCGGGATGTCCGCCGGTTTCCGGAAGACCACCGTGAGATCGATCTCGCCGGGGATTTCTTCGAGTCGCCGGAACACGGGCTTGCCGAGGATTTCCCGGACTTCCGGGAAATAGACCGGAACCGGGAGGACCTCGTAACCCGCACGCACCAGGTACGCCGGCACGTAATACGCCGGCGTGTGCGCATGCGATTCCGGCTTGATCCCGAGCACCGCGATGCGCTCGGAATTGACCAACAGCTCGCGGATCGCCGCATCCTCTTCGACGAGATTGTCCCTCCACTCCATACCGGTCGATCCCCCTTGATCCCATCCGGCCACGGTTGACCCGCCGGATCGTTTCCGTTAGACTTAATGGTGCCCCAGGCCCGAAGGACGCGAGCCCACGAACCGCGTCAGGACCCCGCAGGTAGCAGCGCTAAGTGCGGTGGACGTCGCTTCGGTTAGCCTGGGGCGCTTTTTTTTGTCCTCCCGCCGAACGCCCCATCACCTCCAGGGTACAGGAATCGGACCCGCGGGACGGTCGGCTTGCACCGGACGTGGCCAGGGATTAACCTGACCCGAGAAGCTGGCTCTCGTATCGCAGGACGCGCAAGGACGTCGATGACCCGCACCGCCCTCGCCCGGCTCTACCGGCCTCGCCGCTTTGGCGAGATCGCACTCCAGGAGCACGTCTCCGAGACCCTGAAGAGTGCCGTGACGCGCGGCCGGGTCGCGCACGCCTACCTCTTTTGCGGCCCGCGCGGGGTGGGGAAGACCACCGCCGCCCGGATCCTCGCCATGGCGCTGAACTGCCCCGACCGTGCACCCGACGGCGAGCCGTGCGGCGTGTGCGAGTCGTGTGAGCGCATCTGGGCCGGGCGGACCTCGCTCGATGTCGTCGAGATCGATGCCGCATCCAACCGGGGCGTAGACGACGCGCGCGACCTCCGCGAGCGCGCGATGTACGCCCCGACGGATCCGGACCGCTTCAAGGTCTACATCATCGACGAGGCGCACATGCTGACCCGCGAGGCGTGGAATGCGCTCCTCAAGATCCTGGAGGAGCCGCCCCCGCGGGTGATCTTCGTCTTCGCGACCACCGAGCCGCAGAAGATCCAGCAGGCCGCTCCGCCGATCCTCTCGCGCTGCCAGCGTTTCGACTTCCGTCGCATCACCCTGGCGGGCATCGTCGAACGTCTGCGCCAGGTCCTCGACGGCGAGGGGATCGAAGTCGACGACGACGCCTTGATCACCATCGCCCGCCGCGCCGAGGGCGGGATGCGCGATGCGCTCTCGCTCTTGGACCAGGTCCTCGCCTTCGCGGGGGAGCGCCGGGTAACCGCCGCCGACGTGCGCCAGGTCCTCGGCCTGGTGGGCGAGGAACTCTATCTCGAACTCTTCGGCATCATCGCCGAGCGCCGCCACGGGGAGGTCTTCCGTTTCGTCGAGCGCCTCGTCGACGAAGGCTATGACCTCGCCGAGTTCTACCGTGGCCTCGCCGATGCGATCCGGGCGCTCCTGATCTTTCGGCTCGACGGCCCCGAGGCCGTGGAGGTGCGCGACGACCTCCGGGGCCTCTACGCGGATCGAGCGGCCCGGTTCGGGACCGGTGACCTCATCCGGATGCTTGCGCGGGTCGCGGAGTTCGACACCGAGGGTCGGTTTCGCAAGAGCGGCAACCCACGCATCCTCCTGGAGGCGTTGCTCCTCCGTTTCGTTCATCTCGATCGAACGATCGAGATCGAGGAGTTGTTGAGAGCCGCGGGTGGGGGCGATGCGGTCGGCTTCGGTCGGGCGGGAGCTCCGGCGCCTCAAGTGGCCTCGGCAACCGGGGCCGCGAGCCCCGAGGGGCCGGCCCCGGCCCCCGCAGGCGGCGCCCCACGGGGTGGCGTCTCTTCGATCCGGCCGCGCGAGTCGACGGACGCCACGCGCGGCGCGGTGGCTGGAGCTCCGGCGCCGGGGTCGACGGCGGTGGCGATGGTGGAGCCGGAAGCGGCCCCGGCTACGCGCACGGAGCCTGCCGACGATTCCTCCGAGCCTCGCGTTGGCGTCGGCACGGCCGATGCCGCGCCATCCGGACGCCCGGCGAAATCGCCTCGAGCGGCGTTCCAGGCCATGCTTCAGCAGGGGGACGGCATACCGCCCGGGATGGGGCTCTTCCTCAAGGCGGCCCGGCTCGTGGAGGATGCCGACGGCCGACTCGCCCTCGAGATGCCGCAAGGTCCCGGGCTCGACCGCCTCACGTCGGAGGCCGCCGCACGAAGGCAGATCGAGGAGTCCCTCTCGAGGCGGCTCGGGCGCCGCATCGAGTTGATCGTCCGGGTCCAGCAGGGGGCCGACGGGAGGGCTGAACCCCCTCCGCGCCTCACCCCGGAGCAGGTCAAGAGCGACCGCCTCGCCCGCCTCGTCCGCGAGGAACCCGTCCTCGGAGCGGCGGTAAGAGAATGGGATCTTGAACTGTTGGACTGAACGGCGCCGGCGGGGCGGGCCGACCAGGATCGGCGGCTTGCGGACCCGCGGGCGCAACGCCTATTTTCACCGTTCTCCAAGCGGCAATAGGTCTGCCCACATGACAAACTTTCAACAGATTCTGCAGATGGGCCAGCAGGTGCAGGCCCGTCTCTCTCAGCTTCAGACCGAGCTGGGCAACAAGACCGTGACCTGTTCCAGCGGCGGTGGGATGGTTTCGGTCACGGCCGACGGCCGCGGGCGCATCCGTGAGGTCCGAATCGACCCCACGGTGGTCGATCCGCAGGACGTCGAGATGCTCGAGGATCTGGTCCTCGCCGCGGTTTCCGAGGCGCAGCAGCGGGCCCAGAACCTCTACGAGGAGGAGATCCGGAAGCTGACGGGCGGCCTGCCGTTCCCGTTCCAGCTGCCCAGTCTCTAGGCATGTCGGCGATCGACGAGCTGACGGCCGAGTTCTCTCGTTTGCCGGGGATCGGCCGCAAGACGGCGCTCCGGCTCACGTATCACCTGTTGAAGCGTCCGCCGGAGGAGATCCGGCGGCTCGCACGCGCCCTCGACGCCGTTGCCGAGCGCGTGCGGGCCTGCAGTAGTTGCGGCAATCTGTCGGAAGTCGATCCCTGTGCGCTCTGCGCCAATCCGAGGCGGGACCGGAGCACGATCTGCGTCGTGGAGGAGGCCGCCGACATCGGCGCTATCGAGCGCACGGGGCAGTACCGGGGGCTCTATCACGTCCTCGGAGGTCGCCTCTCCCCCCTCGACGGGATCGGGCCGGGGGAGCTCAACCTGCAATCCCTCCTGACCCGGCTCGGCAACGGGGCGGAGGTGCGCGAGGTCATCGTGGCGACGAATCCGAGCGTGGAAGGCGAAGCGACGGCGCTTTACCTCCAGAAGCTGGTGCGCCCCCTGGGCGTCCGCGTCACGCGCCTCGCGCGGGGGCTGCCGGTCGGAGGCGACCTCGAGTATGCGGATGGCGTGACCATCGCCGAGGCCTTGGCGGGCCGGCGAGAGATCGAGTAGGTACGGCAATGACGCAACGGCGAATACTTCGGACCGCTGGAGCCCTCCTCCTGGTCGTGGGGGCCGTCGCGGCGCTTGGGGCGCTGCTCGTCCGCGACCAGATCTCCCGCCATAGGCGGAACCTGTTCAGCCCGCACCCCCTGCGGCGGCTCGCCGCCCTCGGGTATCTCGCCGGCCACGAGGCCAGCGTGGATGCCGTGCGGTTGTTGCGCGACTTCATTGCATGGGAACCTCGCCCCCTCCTGCGACGGCGGGCCGCCCAGATCCTCGATCGAATGGAGCGGCGCCTCGCCCAGACGGCGGCGACGGCCGGCGAGGTCGCAGGATGAGGAGCGCCGACGGGATCCGGTCGTTCCATCCTGACGACCTACGACGACTGGATCAGATCCTGGGCTCGTACGTTCGGGATACGAGCGCCCGATGCGCCGTCCTCATGGACCGGACCGGGCGCCTCCTCACCACCGCCGGGGAGACCGCGGGCATCGACGGCGTGACCTTCGCCTCGCTCGCCGCTGCCGATTTCTCAGCGAGCGACCAGTTGGCGATGATCCTGGGGGAAGACGAGTTCACGACCCTCTTCCACCAAGGCGACAGGCTTTCCATGTACCTGGCGGCGGTCGGCGGACAGGCGATCCTCGCGACGCTCTTCGACCAACGGACCACCCTGGGGATGGTCCGGCTGAGATTGCGCGCCGCCGAACCGCAGTTCGGTGCGCTCTTCGCCGAGATCGCCGCCAGGGATGCTACGCCCGGCGCCGCGCTCGAGCCGGATTGGGCCGACGAAGCCGCCGATCAGGTCGATCGCCTCTTCGCCGATTGACGGAGACATCCGATGTCGATGATCAATTACGCAAGCCGGGAGATCAACTGCAAGATCGTCTATTACGGTCCCGGCCTCTGCGGTAAGACGACCAACCTCGAGTATGTCTTCAACAAGGTCAATCCGGAGACGCGAGGCAAGCTGATCTCGCTGGCGACCGAGACGGAGCGTACGCTCTTCTTCGACTTCCTCCCGGTCGACCTCGGCAGCATCCGCGGTTTCAAGACGCGTTTCCACCTGTACACCGTGCCGGGGCAGGTGTACTACAACGCGAGCCGTCGCCTCATCCTCAAGGGCGTCGATGGGGTGGTCTTCGTCGCCGACTCGAAGGCGGACCGCATGGACGCGAACATTGCCTCCATGCAGAACCTCTACGAGAATCTGGTCGACTACGGCTACGACCCCGAGAAGATCCCGCTCGTCATCCAGTACAACAAGCGTGATCTGCCGGATGCCGTGGCGGTAGAGGAGTTGCGCGCGCAGCTCAATCCTCAGAATCTCCCGGACTTCGAGGCGGTCGCGACCAACGGGATCGGGGTTTTCGACACGCTGAAGGCGGTGAGCAAGCTCGTCCTCAAGTCCCTGGGCTGAGTGGGCATGCCTCAGCTCGACCGGAGTGTCCTGCCGAACGCCATCACGATCGGGCGCATCGTCCTCACGCCGGCGGTCGGCTTGCTCGTTTTCGTACCGGCGTTCGGCCCGCGGCTCCTGGCATTCGTGCTCTTCCTGGTCGCCGCGTTCTCGGACCTCTGGGATGGGTACCTCGCCCGCAAGCACGGGTGGATCAGCGATTTCGGCAAGCTGATGGACCCGCTGGCGGACAAACTCCTCCTCGTGGCCACGTTCATCCCGTTCTACATCCTCTCCCACCGGGCGGGACCGGTCGGGGCGCTCCCGTACTGGCGGGTGCTCCCGCTCTGGGTGCTGATCGTCGTCTTCGGCCGCGAGGTCCTCATCACGGTCATGCGCACCCGTGCGGCGAGGCGGGGCGCCGTGATCCCTGCGGGGAAGGCGGGAAAATACAAGGCGTTGAGCCAGAACTTCTTCAGCGGCACGACCCTACTCTGGTACGCGCTTCAGACGGCGGCCCTCGGGCGAGGGTGGAGCGGCGGCGTCTGGCGGGCGTGGCAGGTCTTCCATGGCACGGTCCTCGCCCTCACCCTCGGACTCGCCATCGCACTGACGCTCTACTCGTTGGGGGTTTACCTCCGGAGCTGGCGTACCATGGTGCGTGAAGCCACGTGAATGGCACCCCTCGGAACGTTGAGCTGATCACGATCGGCGACGAGCTCCTTCTCGGGGACATCGTCGACGGGAACAGTATGTGGTTGGGGCAGCGGTTGTCCGAAGCCGGGTTCCATGTCGTCCGGCGGACGACCGTGGGCGACGACGTGGACGCGATCCGCGACGCGGTCGCCGCCGCACTCGACCGAACCGGCACCGTGCTTTGCACGGGCGGGCTCGGCCCGACGTCGGACGACGTCACTCGACCCACAGTGGCCGGCCTCTTCGGTCGCGATCTCGTTCTGGATACCGAGGTCCTCGACGCGATCCGCGCGCGATTCCGTGCACGGGGCATGGAGATGCCGGAGCTGAACCGCGTCCAGGCCGAGGTTCCCGTGGGCGCGAGGGTCCTGCCGAACGCCCTGGGCACCGCACCGGGGCTGGTCCTGGAAGACGAACGCGGCCGCGTCGTGGTGCTCCTGCCCGGCGTCCCTCGTGAGATGCGCGCCCTGGTCGATACCCAGGTGATCCCGTTACTCCAATCGAGGTGGAACGGGGCTAACGGCCCACCCCCTCGGCGGCGCCTGCGGACGACGGGAATCCCCGAATCCGAACTTGCCGAGAACATCGCGGACCTGGTCCCTCGACTCGACCCGGTTTCCATCGCCTTCCTCCCCACCAACCTGGGGGTCGACCTCCGGCTCACCCTCCGAGGTGCCGTCGCGGGCGAGCCAGATGCGGAACGGGCGCTCGATGCCGCGGAGCGGGAGGTCGCTGCGCGGCTCGGCCCGTACATCTACGCGTACGGCGACGACGACCTTGCCGAGGTCGTGTGTCGCGAGCTCGCGCGTCGAGGCGGCACGCTCGCCGTCGCCGAGAGCTGCACGGGCGGTCTCATCGCCAAGCGCATCACGGATCCCCCTGGCGCATCGGCTACGTTCCTCGGAGGCGTCGTGGCCTACTCCAACCGGCTCAAGGAGACTCTCCTCGGCGTCCGGCGGTCGACCCTCGAGGTCCATGGCGCCGTAAGCGCGCAGACCGCGCGGGAGATGGTCGACGGAATCCGGCGCATCACCGGTGCGACGGCCGCCCTCTCGGTGACCGGAATCGCCGGACCGAGCGGCGGTTCCCCCGACAAGCCGGTCGGAACCGTTTGGATCGGTGCCGCCTTGGAGGAGACGGTCGAGGTGCGAAACTTCGTTTTCGTCGGCACTCGTAAGGACATCCGAGAGAGATCCGCCCAGGCCGCCCTCGCACTGCTGCTTCGACTTCTCCGTAGATAGATAGCCGCCGAGAAACAGCGCGGTCGCGAACGCACTCGGATTCCGCTATCTTGCGCCGGTCGAGAGTGCGTGGCCGCCCATGGTCGACGGGTTGGGCGCAAGTTCGTGTGTTGCCGCGGCCCCGTCGACTGGGGAGATCGTATGCGGGCGGTCCTGCCGAAGTGGCAGGGATGAGCGGCCTCATCGTTGCACCCGGGCGGTGCACCTCTCGCACGCACGTGGGGTATGGTTGGTATCCGGATTCCCTCGATAGATGATGGCCATGGACGATACCAGGATTGATGAAGAGCGTGTGCCGCCTCCCGGCGAGCCAGCGGACGAAGAGTTCATCCCCGAAGCGGCGGCTTCGACCGTGGACGAGGAGGCGGTCGACGTCGATTCGCCGCTCGATGCGCTCCGGGCCGAGCTCGAGGCGGTGAACGACCGGTATCTTCGGCTCGCCGCGGAGTTCGACAACTACCGCAAGCGGACCGACAGGGAGCGGGCCGAGGTGCGCACCCGCGCCCAGGCCGACCTCGTGGCCCAGCTCCTCGAGGTCCTGGACGATCTCCAGCGGGTTGCGGGGTTCGCGGCGGAGAGCACGAACGTCGAGTCCCTCCTGCAGGGGGTAGGGCTTGTCGAGAAGAAGTTCCGGCACATTCTGGAGTCACAGGGTCTCGAGGCGATCAGCGCCGAGGGCGAGGTCTTCAACCCGACCATCATGGAAGCGTTGATGACGGTCCCCGTCGACCGCCCCGAGGAGGACGACATGGTGGCGGATGTCTTTCAGAAGGGCTACCGCTTCCGTGAGGTGCTGATCCGGCCGGCGAGGGTTCGTGTGAAGAAGTACGAAGCCTAGCACCGGGGGGCGGCAGCCGATGCCCACGACAGCGACGAAGGACTACTACGGGATTCTTGGGGTCCCCGAGACGGCGAAGCCGGACGAGATCAAGAAGGCGTATCGGCGTCTCGCGAAGCAGTATCACCCCGACGCGAATCCGAACGATCCCCAAGCCGCCGAGCGGTTCAAGGAGATCGGTGAGGCCTACTCGGTGCTTTCGGACCCCGAGAAGCGGAAGCAGTACGATCAGATGCGGAAGATGGGGCCCTTCGCCGGGTTCGGCTTCGGCGGACGCGGGTCGGCGTCCGCCGCCGGGGGTGACGGTGAAGGGATCCGATTCACGGTCAACGATCTCGGGGACCTCGGCGGCATCGGCGACCTCTTCAGCTCCATCTTCGATCTGGGAGGGCGGCGCCGTCGCGGGCGTGCGTCGACCGGGGCGGAGCGGGGGCAGAACGTCGAGTACGTCGTCGAGATCTCGTTCGAGGTGGCCGCGCTCGGCGGGAAGGTGCCGATCACCGTCCCCATCGTCGAGGATTGTGCGGCGTGCGTCGGTACGGGGAGCGCGCCGGGGAGCCGCCCGAAGGCGTGCCCGGAGTGCGGCGGGAGCGGCATGATCTCGTTCGGCCAGGGCGGTTTCGCGGTGAACCGGCCTTGTCCGGCGTGTTACGGTCGAGGTCAGATTCCGACCGATCCGTGCCGGACGTGCGGGGGCACCGGCCAGACGCGCGAGCAGAGGCAACTCATGATCACGGTCCCGCCGGGGGTCGAGTCGGGGTCGAAGCTTCGCATATCCGGCCAGGGCGAGCGCGGGATCCGCGGCGGCCAGCCCGGCGACCTCATCGTGACGTTCCGCGTGCGGCCGCACCGCTTCTTTCGGCGGGAAGGGATGGATATTCACTGCACCGTGCCGATCAACATTGCTCAGGCCACGCTCGGCTCGAAGATCCGGGTCAACACGGTGGACGGGCGCAAGGTCGCGCTCCGGATCCCGCCGGGAACCCAATCGGGCACACGATTCAGGGTTCCCGGCCAGGGGGTCGAGAAGAACGGGCACCGGGGCGACCAATACGTGCAGGTCAAGGTGGTCATTCCGGAATCGCTGACCGAAGAGCAGGAGCAGCTAATGCGCGAGTTCGCGCGTGCGGCGGGACTGAAGTACTGAGCGACCGGGCCGCTATCCGGCCCGGTCTCGCGGCCGGGTCAACGAATTCGTCCTCCACCCAGAACGATATCCCCCCGGTAGATCACGCCGGACTGGCCAGGGGTGATCGCACGCTGGGGATCATCGAGTCGAACGGCGACCGCGTCGGGCGCGATGGATTCGATGACCGCCGGCACGGCAGGCGCGCGATAGCGTATCTGGACCTCGACTCGGTCCCCCACCGCCGGGGGGACACCCAACCAGTTGACGTCGCCGAGTGTGAGGTCGGCCCGCTTCAATTCCTCCGCCGTCCCGACGACCACCTCGTTGGTCGCAGGGCGCACACCCAGAACGTACAGCGGCCGCTGGAATCCCCCCCCGAGTCCCCGGCGCTGGCCCACCGTGTAGCGTGCGTAGCCCCGATGTTCCCCGACGACTTCGCCCGCCGAGGTGACCAGGCGCCCCGGCATCAGCGCCGGGTGCTCCGGACCGAGTCGCTGCGCAAGGAAATCGCCGTAATCCCCCGTCGGGACGAAGCAGATCTCCTGCGACTCGGGCTTGTCGGCGGTCGCCAAGCCGAGCGCCCTCGCCCTCTCCCGGACCTCCCCCTTCGTCAACTCGCCGACCGGGAACCAGAGATGCTCGAGGACCTCCTTGGGAACGCCCCAGAGGAAATAGCTCTGGTCCTTCCGCTCGTCCCGCCCTCGCAGCAGCCTCACCTCGCCCGCCCCGTCCCGCACCGTCCGGGCGTAGTGGCCCGTCGCGATGGCGTCCGCGCCGAGCATCCGCCCCTTCCTGAGGAGGTCGGGGATCTTCGTGTTGGAGTTGCACCGCACGCAGGGGTTCGGGGTCCTGCCTGCAGCGTACTCGCGGACGAAATCGTCGATCACATCGCGCGTGAACGACTCTTCCATGTCGAAGACGTAGTGCGGGATGCCGAGCCGGTCGCAGACGCGGCGGGCGTCCATGATCCCCTCCAAGCCACAACAAGTCCGGCTCGGCCCCGAAACCTCGCTGTAGCAGAAGGTCTTCATGGTCGCGCCGATGACGCGATGCCCCTGTTCGACGAGGAGCGCCGCCGCAAGGGAGGAATCCACACCCCCCGACATCGCGACCAGCACCGTCTTCCGATCCACGTTCAGTGACCTCCCACCTTCATGCACTCCGGCCGTCGCGGTCAAGCACTCGCGTGCGCCCGCGCACGGTCGACCACGGCCACGAACCGCTCGATGGCGTCCGCGATCTCCTGCTCCGTCGTCGTACGGCCCAGCGACAGCCGAACCGTCCCCTCCTCCCCGGTCCGACCCATGGCGACGAGGACGTGGCTCGGTTCCACCGCACCGCTTTGACACGCCGACCCGGAGGAGACCGCGAGACCCTCCAGGTCCAGCATCAACACGAGGGATTCGGGGTCGACGCCCGGCACGGAAACGCTCAGCACGTGGGGGAGCCGGGGCGCGCCCTGCCCGTTGATGATCAAACCCGGCACTCGATCGAGGAGCCCCGTCTCGAGGCGCCTCCGCAACCCGGTCAGGCGCTCCGCCTCGCTCGTTCGTTCCCGCTCCGCCAACTCGGCGGCGACAGCGAATCCGACCGCCGCGGCGACGTTCTCGGTGCCGGGGCGATACCCCCGCTCCTGACCGCCGCCGAAGGTCAACGGATCGAGTTCAACGCCGGTACGGACGTAGAGCGCCCCGATCCCCGTCGGGCCGCCGATCTTGTGCGCGCTCAGGGAAAGGAGGTCGCACTCGATCTCGTCGACCCGCACCTTCGTCCGGCCGAACGCCTGGACCGCATCCGTGTGGAAGGCGACGCCGGCGGCCCGGCACAGCGCAGCGATCTCCGCCACTGGCTGGATCGTCCCAACCTCGTTGTTCCCCCACATCACCGAAACCACCGCCGGACGCGTACTCAACACCTCGGCGACCGAAGAGGGGTCGACCTCACCCCGATCGTCCACTCCGAGGATCACGACCGACGCGCCCTCCCGTCCCGCCTGTCGCACCGCGCCCAGAACCGCCTTGTGCTCGATCGCGGAGCACGCCACCGAGCCGAACTCCCCCGCGCCCCCAACCGCACGCCAACGGCCGAGGATCGCAAGGTTGTCCGCCTCCGTACCCCCTCCGGTGAACACGATCTCCGTACGCTTCGCCCCGAGGATCGACGCGATCCGCTCCCGCGCCTCCTCCAGGCGAGACCGGGACGTGCGCCCAAGGCGATGCACGCTCGACGGGTTCCCGAGCCCTTCGCCCCAGACCGACAACATCGCCTCACGGACCTCCGGGCGCAGGGCCGTCGTCGCCGCATGGTCGAGATAGATCGGTTCCATTTCGCCCCCTCGGTTCGCTCTCCGACTTATACCCCGGCGTCCGCTCGCGGTCCACGCCTCCATGGTCCGCGCCCCTCCGGCTCCATACCTTTACCCGACCATCCTATCCGCTCCTCCGATCGGAGGCAAACCGTGCGTCCATGAATCGACGACCCCCACCTCCGTTCCCCCCGGGCCGCCCCACCCGGTTTCGCGTGACCGTACACGGGACCGTCTTCGGCACCCGAGCTTCTCACGTCGCCCGTCTCCGACCCGGCGACCGGCTCCTCCTGATCCCGGGCCCGCCGGTCGAGCCCGAGCCCGGCGTCTGGATCCACGACACTTCCGGCAATGTCATCGGCCACCTCCCCCCCCGAGGTCGCCGAGTGGCTCGCACCCTGGATGCTCCGTGGAGGCCGGGCTGTCGCGAGCGTTCTACGGGTCCACGGGCACGAGGTCCCGAGTTGGCGGAGGCTGCTGATCGAGGTGACGTGCTTCTCCTGACGGGTGGGACATCGATGGGACATCCATTGGGGCATGGCTGGTACACATCCCCCGACGCGTCGCTAGGATGTGGAACGGGAAAGCATGCAGATTCAAAGAGTTGCGACGATGCGACGGCGGGGGCGTGGAGCGGACCAGGATTTGCACTTCGCGCGGGCGGCCGTCTTCCCCGCCAGCTTCAACGTAGGTGATCCTACCGTGGAACGAAGATTCGTCCCTTCGCTTCCGCGCCCTCGGCTGATTTCGGTAATCCTCGATCAGCCTTGCCTCGGCCCCGAGGGCGCGGAGTGCCTCCCCCCTCGACACGAAAGGACGATGACGGAAGAGGAGCAGCGCGGGTCCGGCAGAGCGCCGGCGCGACGCGTCAGATGCTGTTGACGTCCAGGCGGACGACGTCGTCGACGCGCATCGTCTCCCGAGTCCAGAACGGTTCGCCGTACGGCCTTCGGATGAGCGAACCGTAGTGTGCGGCGTGGGCGCGGATCTGCTCGCGCAGCGGTCTGTCGCCGCCCCCGAACACCTCCCCCATGGCGGTCTTGCCTCCGAACTGGCTTCGGTAGGCGAAGATCGCCTCGAGCTTGCGATCCATCTGATCGGAGATGTCGACGACGAACGTCGGGCGAACGGCTTCTTCGCGGTAGGAGAGGGCGTAGAGGACCTTGTGGGGTCGGTGCGGCTCGCCGGGTACGGGCGCCCGGGCGAGCCCGGCAATGAAGCAGGCGTCGTACGCGAGTTGGCTGGCGACGCGATGGTCGGGGTGGCGTCCTTCGGGCCAGTGGAGGATCACGACGCGAGGCCGGAGCTCCCGGATGTGACGGGCGACCGTGTTGCGTGCATCCGGGGTGTTCTCGAGGGCGCCGTCGGGGAGCCCGGCGTTGCGGCGAACGGCGAGGCCGAGGATCCGGGCGGCTTCGGCGGCCTCGCGACGGCGGGTTTCGACGTCGCCCCAGGTACCGCTCTCGCCGCCGGTCAAGTCCAGGATTCCGGTGCGGTAGCCCTGGTCGGCGGCCCGGCGCAGGGTGCCACCGCAGAGGAGCTCGGCATCATCGGGGTGCGCGAAGATGGCGAGGAGGTCGAGGGCGTGGGTCGAGCCGTCGGCCTCGCCGGTCTGGCCGGGGTCGTGTGAATTCCGGTGGGTCATTCGTACCTCAGTGCGACGACGGGGTCGAGGCGCGCCGCGCGCCATGCGGGCCAGAGCCCGAAGACGACGCCGGCGACGGTGGCCATGACGAGGGCGGCGGCGATCGACCAGATCGGCACGGCTGCCGGGATCGGCGTCAGGGCCTGGACGACGATGGCGACGCCTCCGCCCACGAGCATGCCAAGCGCTCCACCGATCAGCGTCACGGTCGCAGATTCGACCAGGAACTGCCAGAGGATCTCTCCTCGGGTCGCGCCGATCGCCTTGCGTATGCCGATCTCGCGGGTCCGTTCGGTCACGGCGATGGTCATGATCCCGATCACGCCGATGCCGCCGACCATGAGTCCGACCGACGAGAGGGCGATCATGACGATGAAGAAGACGCCGGTCAAGCGGTTGAAGGTCCTGACCATCTCCTCCTGGCGGATGATCGCGAAGTTGTTGGGATCGGCGGCGTGCAGGCCCCGCGAGGTTCGCAGCAACGTGATGACCTGATCGATCGCCTCGGCCTGGGTGGCGTGGTCGGCGGTGACGATGAGGAGCTCCAGCCAACGGTCGTTCGCGCCCAAGTGCTTGAGTGCGCTGGTGTAGGGTACGACGCCGAAGTGCTCGTTCTCGCTCGAGAAGATGTTCCCCTCGGGCTGAAAGACGCCGATCACCCGGAAGGGGTAGCCGTTCATGCGGACGACCCTGCCGACCGGGTCGAGCGGGCCGAAGAGGGCCTTGGCCAGGGCGGCGGACAGCACGACGACTGGCCGCGACGCACGGACGTCGGCCGAGAGGAAGTCGTGCCCGGCGATGATGCGCCCCCTGGTATAGTCCTGCCAGCCCACATCGCTCCCCCGCATGCCGACGCCGGCGAGTCGCTGCCCGCCGACGGATACGTCGACCGCGACTCCGACATTGACGATCACCGACTTGACATGGTCGAGCTCGGCGATGCGCCGCGCCTCCGCGACGGTCGGTGCGCGGTTGTCGAGCCAGGCGGGGCGGCTCCCGTCGCTGACGATCTGGACGTCGTTGATGTCGAATCGCGAGACGATGAAGTTCTTGGGCCCGGCCGCCGCGATCCCCTCCATGACGCTGGACCGAATTCCGGCGATCAGCGCGCTCATGGCCATGACCGTGGCCACGCCGACGACGACTCCGAGGATCGTGAGCGTCGAGCGGAACTTGTTCGCTCGGAGCTGATCGATCGCGAGTTGGACCCCTTCGGAGAGACTTTCGAGACGCATCGCTCACTCGTAACGGAGCGCGACCACCGGATCGAGCCGGGAGGCACGCAGGGCGGGGTAGAGACCGGCGAGGATGCCGACGCCGGCGCCGAGGACGACAGAGACCGCCATCCACACGGGTGAGATGGAGGCCGGGAGCGGCGAGGTGGCCCGAACGATCTGCGCGAGCGCGACGCCGATCAGGATGCCGACCACGGCTCCGGCTCCGGAAAGCGTCGCCGACTCGACGAGGACCTGCAGGACGATGTCCCGGCGCCGGGCTCCGATCGCCTTCCTCATCCCGATTTCGCGAGTCCGTTCCATGACCGAGACCAGCATGATGTTCATGATCACCATGCCGCCGACGACGAGGGCGATGCCGACCAAGCCCGGAAACGCCATGTAGAGGATCCTGCTGATCCGGGTCCAGAAGGCCATCGAGTCGTCGGCCGTGTCCAGCGCGAAGTCGTTCGGTTCGCCGGGGCGCAGCCGGTGGCGCACGCGCATGATCGCCTCGACCTCGATCAACGCGCGGGCCATACCCTGCGCGTCGTTGGCGCGGATCAGGATGTTGTCCACGACGCCGTGCGGGTTGACGATCCGCGCCAGGGGCGAGCGGGAGGGCGCGATCGCCCTGTTGTCCAGGGACATGCCGAAGAGGGAACCCTGCTTGGCGAGCACGCCGATCACGCGGTAGGGGTAGCCCCCGATCCGGACCGTTCGACCGAGGGGGTCGCGGTTCCCGAAGAGCTTGTCCGCGGCTTCGTAACCGAGCACGATGACGGGAATCCCCAACCGGTCCTCGGGCGCGGTGAAGAGTCGACCCTTCTCGACCGTGAAATCGCGGACCCGGAAGTACTCCGCCGAGGCGGCCGAGAGCCACACGTTCTCGATCTCGGTGCCGTCCTCCGCTTCTACGCGACCCGATGCATCGCTGTGGACCGCGACGATGGCAGGAACATCGAGCTGCTCACGGATCGCTTCCGCGTCATCGCGCGTCAGAAGGGGACGCCGGCGCCATTCGCGCCACTCTTCGACGGAGGTGTTCATCCTCACCTCCGGCCACCGGCTCAGCGTCACCGTGTTGAGGCCGTAGATCGTGCGTGCGAAGTCCTCCTTCATGTACCGGTTCATCCCCTCGACCACGCTCACGACGGTCATCAGGAACATGACGCCGATGATGACGCCGAGCACGGCGAAGAAGCTCTTGAGCTTCTGAGCCCGGATCTGGGCGAGGGCGAGCCGAACCCCTTCGCGTACGTTCATCGTTCAGACTGCGGCGGCCGCACGGGTGACATCGCTCTCGATCAGGCCGTCCCTGAGAACGATCTGGCGGTGGGCGTAGGCGGCGATGTCGTGCTCGTGCGTGACGAGGATGATCGTCTGCCCCTCGGCGTGCAGCGTGTCGAAGAGCTGCATGATCTCGTCGCTGGTCTGGCTGTCGAGGTTGCCCGTCGGCTCGTCGGCCAGCAGGATCGCCGGTTGGTTGACCAGTGCGCGGGCAATGGCGACCCGCTGGCGCTGCCCCCCCGAGAGCTCCGAGGGCTTGTGGTCCAGGCGGTGGCCGAGCCCGACCCTCTCGAGCATCGCCGCCGCCCGCTCGCGTCGCTCCCTCGCCCCCACCCCCGCGTAGATGAGCGGCAGCTCGACGTTGTGCAGCGCCGTCGCCCGCGGCAGCAGGTTGAAGGTCTGGAAGACGAAGCCGATCTCCTTGTTGCGGATCCGCGCCAACTCGTCGTCGCTGAGCTTGGCGACCGGCGTGCCGTTGAGCCAGTACTCGCCCGAGGTGGGCGTATCGAGGCAGCCGATCAGGTTCATGAGCGTCGACTTCCCCGAGCCCGACGGCCCCATGATCGCCACGTACTCGTTGCGTTCGACCACGAGGTTCACACCCCGCAGCGCCCGCACCACCTCCGCCCCCAGCACGTACTCCTTCCGCAGATCCTCCGTGCGGATCACCACCTGAGCGCTCATTCTACGCCTCCGGCCTGGCTCGATCGGTCGTGGGCTGAATCACTCGAACGGGTTTGCCGGTCTGTAGGGTCCGGATCGCCTCGTACGGCCCGGCGACCACGCTGTCGCCGATGGAGAGCCCGTTCAGGACCTCGAAGTGCTCGGTCCCGGCGATACCCACGGTGACCGGCGTGAAGATGGCCTTGCCGTCGCGGACCACGAAGACACCCTCGATGTCCTCCACGGCCCGTTCGGCTTCGGTTGCGGCCGCCTGGGCCTTGGGATCCTCGTGTTGAACCGCCTCGACCGGGCCGGGCTCCCGGACCGTGAGGGCGATGATCGGGATCGACGGCACGCCCTGACGCGTGGCCGTGACGATCTCCGCCGTGGCCGACAAGTCCGGCCGGAGCTGGGTCGGCGGGGAGTCGAGGGTGATGACGACCTCGAAGTCGACGGCCTGCGACTGGTTGCTCGGACCGAGGCTCGCGTTCACGCTCGAAGGCGGACGCACCGAGCTGTGCGCGATCCTGGTGACCCGACCGGAGAAGCGCTGTCGGGGAAACGCGTCGATCTGGATCGAGGCGCTGTCCCCGAGCTCCAGATCGGGGACATCCGTTTCATCGACGTGGACGACGGCCTCCATCACCGAGAGATCGCTGATGGTGAGGAGCAGGCTCCCCGGATTGTTCATCGTCCCGACGATGGCGGTCTCGCCCTCCTCGACGTTGAGGCGGGTGACGACCCCGTCGATCGGGGCGCGGATCGTCGTCTTCGCGAGGCGGTCTTCCGCCTCGTGCAGGGCAGCGCGCGCCTGAGCCACGCCGTGACGTGCGGCGGCGAGGAGCTCCCGTTGGATGCGGACCTGGATCTCGGCCTCTTCCAACGCCTGCTGGCTGACCAGCCCCGAATCCCGTTCGGCCAGGGCACGCGCTCGATCGTAGTTCCGCTCCGCCTGGAGCAGGTTCGCATTGGCCTGCGCCTCGCGGGCGAGGGCCTCGCTCACTCCGGCCTGCGCCCGGGCCACGGCGGCCTGGTACTGCGTCGGATCGATCCGGAGGAGGAGTTGGCCTTTCTTCACCGAATCGCCTTCGGCGACCCACAGGTCGGTGATCCGTCCCATGATGTCGGCTTGGACGTCCACGGCCCTGAAGGGGCGGATCCAGCCGCTGGCGGTGACGGTCGCCACGAGATCCCGGGCCTTGACCTCCTCGACGCGGACCTCGACGATCTCGCCATTGCCACGGCCGAGCGCCATCGCGCCCGCACCGACCGCGGCGGCGACAACCACACCGATGATGATCTTGGTACGGCGCTTCATTACCGCGACTCCTGGGGAATCTCGAGCTTCTGGCCGATGGCGCTCTCGAGTGCGGCCAGACTCTCATGGAATGCGTAGATGGAGTTGAGGTAAGCCCGATCCGCGCGGGCCTTGAGCGTCTCCGCCTCGAGGAGGTCGACGAAGGAAACGGCGCCGACACTGTATCGCTCGCGTGCGAGGTTCAACTGCTCGCCCGCCAGGTCGCGATTGCGTTCCTCGAGAGTGGCGGCGCGATACGCGGTCTCCAGATTCTGGTACGCCGTGGCCACCTCGGTCCTGAGGCGCAGCTCCTCGCGCCGCAGGCTGAGGCGCGCATCGTCGGCGGCGACCCGCGCGGCCTCGATCCGTCGCTCCCGGCTGAAGCCGTTGAAGAGCGGGAGCGAGATGCGGAGCTGCGCCGAGAACGGCTCCTTCGTGAAGTCGAACGGGAACACGTTGTTGCGAGCGAGCAGCCGTGACTCCTGGTCCGGGGTGAGTACGAATCCGGAGCAGTCCTGTGCGGGGAGCGGCGGGTTCAGCCGGCTCAGGATCTCGTTCGCGGCGATGCAGGACTCCCGGCGCCCCTCCATCTCGCTGCGGGCCTGCTGGAGCAGGACGTCATCGTTCGTCATCTCCCTGGCGAAGCCCGACCAGCCGAGGGAGAGGTCGAGGGTCGGAAGGTATTGGCTCCGCGCCATACGCACGGCGGCATTCTGGGCATCTTCGGCCGCGCGGAGGGCCCGAAGCTGCGGGTGCCGGTCGATGGCCCTCGCGACGAGCTCCTCGACCGTCCATCGGGGCTCGAAGATGGGGAACGCGCTCGTGAGGGAGATATCCCGATCGAACTCGATGCCGATCTGTTCGATGAGCCGCAGCAACTCCGCTCGCCTGAGGTTCTCCGCCTTGAGGAGTTCGACCTCGGCGCGACCGCGTTCGACCTCGGCCTGTTTGGCCTCGAGGGCGATCGCCGCACCGACGGAAACCCTTGCTTCGGCAAGCTTGTAGTTCTCCTCGGCTCGCTGGAGCTCCTGCCGGGCGAGGTCGACCCCATCCTGGGCACGGAGGACGGCGAGATACTGCCGGGTCACGACCGTCGCGAGATCGAATTCGGCCGCCTCTATCCGTGCACGCACCGCGCGTCGGTTCGCCTTCTCCTGCCCCGGCCGCAGGAGCGTTTCGGCGCCGAGGCGATAGGTCATGCCCAACGAGTAACCGGAGACGAGATAACCGGTGCGGATCCCTCCAACGCCGATGTCGTCGGCGGTGTAGATCCCGATGCGCTGGGAGCCGGGGGCCTGGTACTGCAAGGTCCCGCTGACGGAGGCGGAAGGCACGAGAGCGCCGTAGGCCTCACGCACGGCCCATTCGGATTCCGCTTCGTCGTTCACCTGGCTGAGGAATTCGGGGTTGTTGCGGCGAGCGAGCTCAATGGCTTGCTCCAGCGTGAGGCTGGCCGGCGCCTGCTGAGCCTGCATCGCCGTTGCGGACGTCAGGATCAGGAGGGCCGCCGCCACCGCGGGCTGCATCGGTCGAGACCGGGGGGCAGAAAACACGGGACCAATCTCCTTGGTTACAGGACTGGATCGCATCGAGGTCGTTGGGGAGCCGCCGGCACCGGCTCCCCGCTCGATCGAACGACGGGGTGCCGTACGGTGCGATTGCGCTCCAAGTTTCAATGGACAGGGGCAGCGATGGTGGCGGAAAAGCTATGCTCCCCCGCACGTGCTGCAAAGATGCCTGGAATCGGTGGGGTCAACGGGGTGGAGTGGTGCGCTGGGCGACGAATCCACTCGACGGGATCTCGAGCCGGAGCACTCTGCCCTCGGAATCGACCCAGAGGTGGCGCTCGGGGGCGCCGGCCAACGTTACGACGAGGTGTCGTGCCTCGACGGTGCCGCCGCCGACGGCGACACGCTCATGGCCTCTCGCGGTGACCTCGGCGGAGACTTGGCGGCTCAACCGAGGGATGATGATGGGGATGCGCACCGGCGCGTCGGCGGCGCGGCGAGCGATGAAGTAGTGGTGGTGTGCGATCCCTTCGTCGACCAGGACGGCGCCATCACTGGCGAGATACTCTCGCATCTGCTCCCCTGCGGGGGACCGAATGCGTGCACTGAAGCGGCCGCCGACGACGCGGCCCGCGATGCGCTCCGAATCCCGGCCGCGGATCGTGACCTCGTAGGCCGAGGGTCGAAGTGTGGCACCCGCAGCCTGGAGTGAGGCGACGATCTCCTCCGCCGTGCCCGTCGTGTCGATGACAATGGTGCCGCGGGCGATGATCACGGAGCTCGGCCCCGACCCACTCCGACGCATCGAGAACGACTCCGTTCCGACCTCCCGGCCGCCGACGAGGATGCGGAAGGTACCCTCGTCGAGGGTGACGGTTTGCGCGATCGCGGCCCCCGGGAAAAATCCGAGGGTCACGGCGAGGAGAAGTTGCGCGGTCGGCAGTCGCATGCGAACCTCCGAACGGAGTGGGTCGGGTCGAATACCCCGGATGTGCGACGCGGGGTCCTCTGGCAACGGTCAGAGCGTGTCGGAATCGCGGTCGGCGGTGGTCTGGAAGACCGCCAACCGGATGGTCTCGAGGATTCGCCGGTAGATTCGCTCGCCCTTGGCCGCCGAAGCGGCGGTCGGCGATCCGACGGCCCCGGCGCCGCCGGGGGGCGGGACGGGGAGGACTCCGCGGACGTACCGGTCGAAGGCATCGGGCGGGAGCTGGAAATCGCGCGCCCGATCCATCCGGACGAGATCGGGGTAGAGGTAGAGCATGATGGAGGTCTCGGCCTCGTCGGCATGCAGCGGGCACGCCTGTACCTCGAGGAGATCGGACACATCGACGTCCCAGATGTCGATGACGCGGACCCGCGCCCGGTCGGTGGTGAGGGTCGCCAGGGCTTCGAGGTGCGGCTCGTGGCGATGGGCGGTCAGGATGATGAATTCCATGACGCCGTGCTGCTCCCAATCGGCCAGGAGTTCGTTGAGCGCGCGGTGGAGCGTCTTCATCTGCAGCGATGCCGTCCCCGCGTAGGCGCGTTCGGAGCGTACGTTGACGCCGTAGTGAAAGGTCGGGGCCCGGAGCACGCCGGACTCTCGGGAGAGGTCGAGGGCGAGCCGTCGGGCGATGAGCACGTTGGTGCCGAGCGGGAGGTGGGGTCCATGTTGTTCGAGAGCGCCGACAGGAACGATCAACCGGGGGTCCCTCGCGAGATGCGCAGCGACATCGATCCAGCTGAGTTCGTCGAGCTCGAGGGGCACTTGGCGGTCGTGCATCGATCCGTTCCTCACGAGAGGGTAGCGTGAACGGCCCGCAGGCGCCACTCGGAGTTCCCGATCCGTCCGCCGGATTCGGCGGGGCAGGATCGACCCCTCCGGGCAAGCGATCGGCGAGGTGGGTCGGGCGGCATCTGCTCACGCTTTCGATCGTCTTCGCTTACGCCGCGATGTTGCTCGTCGTGGCGTGGTCCCGTTCCTTCGAGGCCGCATACGTGCCCATGGCCGCCGCATTTCTGCTCGTGGCGGGCGTCGGCTTGCACCGCGTGCGCGGGGCGGTGCGGCGGAGTGGGGGCGCACGGGGACCGGTGGCGTTCGCGGCCTCGATGATCGTCGCGGTGGCCTTGGCGGTCGCTTCCGCGACGGTCGTCAGCCATCGCCTTGGGCAGCTGGGGACGCATTGGGACGCGGAACTCGCGATGCAGCGGGCCGCACTCGTTTCCCGGCTCGAACGGCGGACAGCCCTGGAGCTCGAACGCGGACGCCAAGCGGTCAGCCGCGCCGCCGAGGCGGTACGCGCCGGTGAGGGGGGCGATCTCTTTGCCGCCGTGGCCGCCATCCGCGGTCGGACCGGAGTGGATGCCCTGGCCGTGTTCAACGAAGCGGGCGAGCTCGTCGCATGGGCGGGTGACCACCGTGGCCCGATCCCCTCCGAGATCCGCGTGGCGAGCGAGCCGGTCCGCTACATCGAGCGACCGCTTTTCAGCTACCTATACTTCTCGGAGGCTGTCGAGGGAAGGGGGGGGCGAGTCGTTGCCGCGATCCTTCTCCAGACCGGACTCGACAGCGAATCCGCCGGACCGCTCGGGGTGGCCGAGAGATTCGCCGCGAGGACGGGCTCGCGCCCGTACTTCGCCGCGGGCCCGGGCATCGAGGGGGGATGGCCCTGGGTCGTGGGATCCGATACGGTCGCCTACGTGAGGTTCGAGCCGATCACTCAGGCGGAGGCGAGGATCGTGATCGGCAATGCGGGGAGGCGGATCGTCCTTCCTCTGGCGGGCCTCGCGGTGGTGTTCGGGACGGTGGCCTGGCATCGAAGCCGCCCTCGGCGGGGACTCCGGGCCGCCACTCCGCTGCTGGCTTCGATGGCGATCCTCGGGATCGCTCCGGTGGGGCCTGCTCTGGGCGCCGAGCGCCTTTTCTCGCCCGCCCTCTTCCTGCTGCCCGTTCCACCGGAGCTCTCGTTGGGGAGAATGCTCCTCCTCCTCCTGCCGCTCGCCGCGCTCGCCGCAGGGACGCGTCCGGCGGTCCTGAACGGGGGGAGGGGGCGTGTGGCGGTCTTGCTCGGCGCCCTCGCCGTCGCGCTCGGGTTTCCCGGCGGGCTCAGCCTATTGGTCGACGGGGCGGCGCCGAGCTTGTTGAAGGGAGGCGCCCCGTATTGGGGCGCGTTCCAGCTGGTTCTCCTTCTCGTCCTCACGCTCATTGCTGGCCTGGCCCTCCCCCAGGGTGGGGCCGGCGAAGGGACGCCCGCTCCCCCGTCCGACGGCGGCCGGAATCGCGTGACGCGCCCGATCCTCATCGCCCTCGGGTTGGCGACGAGCCTGGTGCTCGCCGGGATCGTGATCGTCCGATGGCAGCTCGCGCAGCGGGTGGACCCGTGGGTCCCCGCATTGTGGGCGGTGCCTTTCGTTTTCCTGGGGATGGGTCTCGTGCCGGCCGTGGGGCGGCCGAGCCGGCTCTTGCGCTGGCTCACGGCGGCCTGGCTCGGAGGGACGGCGGTCCTGCCGCACCTCTGGGTGACCCAGCTCGCTGCGCGTCTGGATGCCGCAGAGCGAGATCTCGCGACCCTGGGCCTGCGCCCCGACCCGTTCCTCGACTATCTGCTGCACCAGTTCGCGGCGGACGTGGTCCGCCGCGATGCCCGAGGCGAAGACGGAGTCGCCATGCTCTACCGGTCGTGGGTCGCGAGTGGGCTGGCGCGCGGTGCATACCCGGCGCGTGTGAGCGTGTGGGGCGCGGATGGCCGAAGGGAGACCGACCTCCCCCTCGGCGACATCTTCGGGACCGACCGAAGCGCGGCGCCATCCTCGCGGATCCTCCGCGATGCCCTGTCGCGCGCACGGGAAACCGGTATGCCGGTCCTGGCGTCGCCACCGGAAGCCCCGGGCGCGACGCAGCTCTTGGCCGTCCCTCTCCTCGGTGATCGGGTGGTGACGGTGTTCGTGCCGCCTCGGCGGAGCCTCGACAGGCTGACGATCCTGGCCCCGATCGTGGGCGCGGAGCCGAACCCCACGATGCGTCTCACGTTGACTCCCGAGGTGCGGGATCGGGCCCATCCACCGGAAGCGTTCGGGTGGACCGCGACGGAGCAAGGGTGGCGACGGGAGGCGGTCCTGCGGTACCCGGATGGCGAATACCACGCGCACCTCGAGCTTCGCACGCCGCCGACGGGCGTAGTGCTGGCGCGCGGTGCGCTTCTGCTCGCGGTGGACCTGGGCCTGATCGTCCTTCTGTGGGCGATCGGCCGGGCCGGGTGGGGGGATCCGCCGGGACCGCCCGGGGGGTGGGCGACATGGGTCGGGAGCTTCAGGTTCCGGGTCACGATCGCGCTGTTCGGCTTCTTCCTGGTCCCGACCGTTCTCTTTGGCACGCTCGCCTACCGTGCCGTGGCGGGCGAGGCGGCGAGGACGGCGAGAGTGCTGGCGGAGCGCGCGGCGACGCAGGCGGTCGCGGCCTACGCGGAGTTGCCCGGGAACTGGCGAGCCCTCGCCGGGCGAGTCGGGGAAGAGATCCTCTACTATCACAGGGGAGAGCTGGCGCAGTCGTCGTCGCCGGAATCGATGGCGCTCGGGATCTTCGGGGCGTGGATGCCGCCGCAGGTCTTCCAGGTGCTCGCGACCGGCGAGGATGTGAGCACGGTCGATGGGCGGGGTCCGGGTCGCCGGCCGTACCTCGTCGCTTACCGCAGGCTCCCCGCGGGGACGCTGGCCGTGCCGGTCTCGCTGGTGGCCGGGGAGGCGTCGGTGCGCCAGCGAGAGCTCGCGCACCTGGTTCTCCTGGCCACGCTGGTCGGGGCGATCCTCTCGCTCGCGCTCTCCCTGTACGTCGGCCGTGCGCTCTCGCGGCCGATCGGGCAACTCCGGCGAGCGTCGGGCGCCGTCGGCGCCGGGCGGCTTCGCGTACACCTGCCGGAGACGGGGGCTGGGGAGTTCGGGCAGCTCTTCGCTTCGTTCAACCGGATGGTCCGGCGGCTGAGGCGGGCGCGGGCGCGGGAACTCCGGGCGGCTCGGGTGCTCGCCTGGGGCGAGATGTCCCGGCAGGTCGCGCACGAGATCAAGAATCCGCTGACGCCGATCAAGCTGTCGGTCCAGCATCTGAGACGGGCGTACGCCGATGGCCGGGAGGATTTCGGGGAGATCCTCGAGGCGAACGTGGAGCAGATCCTCAAGGAGATCGACCGGCTCACGGAGATCGCCCGCGCATTCTCCCGGTACGGCGCCCCGGCGGAGTCGGCCGGGCCGCTCGAGGCGGTGGATCTCGCGCCGGTGGTGCGGGAAGCGCTGACCCTCTACCGGGTCGGCGAGGCGTCGGTCCACTATTGGCCGGAGCTACCGGCCGACCTCCCGCGGGTCCGCGCGCGTACCGGAGAGTTGAAGGAAGTCCTCCTGAACCTCCTGGAGAACGCCTATACGGCGCTGGAGGGGAAGGGGACGGTGGTCATCGGGGCGATGGCCGAGGAGGGGCACGTGGAGCTCACGGTGCGCGACGATGGCCCGGGGATCCCGCCCGAGCTGCTCAACCGAATCTTCGAGCCACACTTCTCGACGCGCTCGTCCGGGACGGGACTCGGCCTGGCCATCGTCCGGCGGCTGGTCGAGGACTGGGGCGGCACGGTGACCGCCGAGAGCGAGCTCGGGCGGGGGACGACGATCCGCGTTCGCCTCGTCGTCGCCGAAGAGCCTACCTACGCGTCCGGTAGTTGATGATCTGCTCCTCGCCGTTCGGGGTGCGGACGATCAGGGAGACCACATCCCCGGGCTTGATGGAGCGAGCCGCGTTCTCGAGGTCGCGCATCGAGCGGACGTCCTTGCCGTTGATCTTCACGATCAGGTGACCCCGCTGCACGCCCCGGCTCCCTGCGGGGCTGAGCGGCGTGAGGCCGACGACGACGACCCCTTCGCCCTTCTCGATCCCGTACTGCTGCGCGCGCTCCGGAGTGAGCGGCGCCGCCTGGAAGCCCAGGACCTCGGCGGTCGAAGTACGCTCGGTCCCCTTCGCCACGCGGGACGTACTCGTCTCGAACTCTCCCAGTTCGACGGTCAATTCGCGCCTTGACTTGTCGCGAACGACGGTGAGCCGGACCTTCTCGCCGGGGCGCCGCCGGGCGAGTGAAGCGGTGAGCTCGGTCCCGGTGCGGATCGGCTGTCCATCGAGGGCGACAATCACATCGCCGATCTTCAGGCCCGCCCGCTCGGCCGCGGTGTTGGGCTGGACCATGACGACCTCGGCGCCCGCGACTTCGTCGAGACCGTAGACCTCGGCATCGGCGGCGTCGACATCCTGGATCGAGACGCCGAGCCGGGGCCGGCGGACGGCGCCGTGCTCGATGAGATCGTCGGCGACGCGCTGGGCGAGTGCGATCGGGATGGCGAAACCGTACCCCGAGTAGAATCCGGTCTGCGAGGCGATCGCGGTATTGATCCCGACGACGCGGCCCGAGAGATCGACGAGCGGACCGCCCGAGTTCCCGGGGTTGATCGCGGCATCGGTCTGGATGAACGCTTCGAGGGCGGTCTCGTTCTCCCGCCTGAGGATGCCGATCGACCGGGCCTTGGCGCTCACGATCCCGGCGGTGACGGTGATCCCGAGGCCGAGCGGATTGCCGAGGGCGAGGACCCAGTCGCCGACCTCCAGCGCGTCCGAGTCGCCGAAGCGGGCGACGGGGAGCCGCTCACCGGAACCCGGCTCGATCTTGATCACGGCGACGTCGGTGTTGGGGTCCGTCCCGACGACGGTGGCCTCGTACTCGCGGCCGTCACCGAGCTGGACGATCACCTCGTCGGCGTCGCGGACGACGTGGCGGTTGGTCAGGATGTAGCCGCGCGCGTCGAAGATGACGCCAGATCCCTGACTCTGCGAGGGTATCGGCAACTCGGGGATCTCGAAGAAGGGGAAGATCCGCTGCTGTCCGCGACGGAACCCTCTCGCCTCCTCGGTCACGCGGATCGAGACGACGGCGGGGAGCGCCACGTCCGCCGCCGCACGGAACGCACTCGAGAGGCGGGCGGCGGATAGGGTGTCGGCGGGCGAGGGCGCGATGGAAGTGCGGAGGTCGCCGGCGTCGACGGCCTGGGAGGCCCGGGGCTCCGCGGCGGCGCTGGAGCCGCAGGCGGCCAGGAAGGCGACGGCGGCAAGACCGTTCCAGCGTCTCATCGATGGCATGGAAATCATCAGCCCCTCCTGCGATGTGACGATTCGCTGATCGATCCTGATCGACATGCCACGGATCGTGTCCAGCGGCGCGAGATCGTTAGAGATCGTTGGGTGGATGACGGACCTCGGCCCGAACAGGGCCGGAACGCGCGCGCCCGCCGGCGTTTCAACCCCCGGGTCGGCGGGCCGGTGCGGTCCGATCCACTCTCCATCTGATGCCGCCCGCCCGGTCCCGGGTTGCCCCGAACCGGGCGCGTGGCGGATCAAGCCGCGGGGAGGTGGGCGGGTTCGATCCCGTGGGCGCGAGCGATCGCGATGGCCTCCTCGCCGTCGATCGTCTCGCGTTCGAGGAGGGCGTGGGCGAGCGCATCGAGTGCGGCTCGGTGATGGGCGATGAAATCGCGCGTGCGCGCGTAGAGCCGGTCGAGGAGCGCGCGCACCTCGTCGTCCATGGCGGCGTGGGCCTCGGGGCTGAGGTAGCCCGGTTGGTCATCACCGACCAGGAACCCGGTCCGCTCGCCCATCCCGAGGCGGTAGACCATCTTGCGGGCGATGCGATTGACCTGGACGAGGTCGCTCTCGGCGCCGCCGGTGACGTTCTCGGGGCCGAAGACCACCTCCTCGGCGGCGCGCCCCGCGAGGCCCTTGAGGATCTGGCCTTCGAGATACCGCCGCGAGTGGAGGTGGCGGTCGTCGTCGGGAGAGAAGTGGGCGACCCCCATGGCCTGGCCCCTCGGCTGGATCGTGACCTTGTGGAGCCCGTCCTCGGGGCAGAAGGCGATCCCGGCGAGGGCGTGTCCGGCCTCGTGGTACGCGACGATGCGCCATTCCCTGTCGCGGGCGCGGAATCCTACGCGCTCCTTGCCGAGGAGCATGCGGTCCCGGGCGAGCTCGATGTGGCTCCAGGCGACGCGCGTCGACTTCTCGCGAACGGCGGCGATGGCGGCCTCGTTGAGGAGGTTGGCGAGGTCGGCGCCGCTCGCGCCGGGGGTCAGCCGGGCGAGGCGGCGGAGATCGACGTCGCCGGCGAGGGGGATGCCGCGGCGTTCCGCGTGAAGGCGCAGGATCGCCTCCCGCTCGTCGACGGTCGGGAGCCCGACGGTCAGGGTCCGGTCGAAGCGGCCGGGGCGCCGCAGGGCCGGATCGAGGTCCTCCGGTCGATTCGTCGCACCGATGACGACGACGCCGTCCGTGGGGGCGAAGCCGTCCATCTCGACCAGGAGCTGGTTGAGGGTGCGGTCATCCTCGTTGTGGGAGCGGTTGCGGCCTCGGCGCCCGCCGAGGGAATCGATCTCGTCGATGAAGATGACGCCCCCCCGCCGACGGGCCTTCTTGAACAGAGACCGGATCCGGTGCGCGCCGAGCCCGACGATGAAGCCGGTGACCTCGGAGCCGGAGATCTGGAAGAACGGGACGTTGGCCTCTCCCGCCACGGCCCGCGCGAGGAGCGTCTTGCCGGTCCCTGGGGGGCCGACGAGGAGGACGCCTTTGGGGACGCGCGCCCCCAGGGCGGCGAAATCAGAGGGGCGGCGCAGGAAGTCGACCACCTCCTTGAGCTCCGCAGCCGCCCCCTGCGTGCCGGCCACGTCGGCGAAGGTCGTCGAAGACTTGCCTGCCTTGCCTCCGCCATCGCCGCTCCCGCCCTGGCCCTTCATGTTCAAGAAGACGAGATAACCGATCCCGCCGAAGAGGAGGATCTGGAGCGAGAGGGCCAGCATCTCCTTGAAACGCTCCCGGTTTGGAGGCGCCTCGAATCGAACCGGGATGCCGGCTTCAGTCGCACGCTCCACGAGGGGTTCGATCCGATCGATGGGATAGACGACGACGAACTCCGCCGCCGCCTCGCTTCCGGCAGCCCTCGGCCCGATCCACCGGCCGCGGACCTCTTCGCCCGGCCGGATCGTCAACTCGGCGACGTCGCGATCCGAGATGGCCGTGATGAGATCCGTGTAGGTCAGGGTCTCGGGACCGGGGCCGGCGGCGAGGCGGAAGGGGACGACGAGCCCCGCCGCGAGGACGATGGCCGCCACGATGGCGAGCCCCCAGGGGGTCCAGAGCGCTTTCCGGCCGTGTCCCGTGGCGCCGATCGCCGGGTGCCGAGCTGGCGTCTCGTTATCGTGAGTCTGCTTCAACATGAAGTGCGACAATGGTTTATGATTCGTTGGCCTGCGCCCGCCGCGGATGTGGTAGGTACGCCACACCCGGCGCAATGTGCCCTGCGACGGGGAGGGCGGGCAGCGGGGGAAGGGCGAGTCCCGATCGGCCATGGCACCGCCCCGTTCCGGGGTCGATCCTGAGGCGCCCGATGCCGGCGCCGGACCGCGGGGTCGGCGCGCGGCGACTCCAGCAGCGGAGGTGTCATGCTCGCCCAACTCCTCAGTGGAGCCGTTCTCGGCGTGGATGCGTACCTGGTCCGGGTGGAGGTGGACCAGGCGAACGGGTTGCCCTCGATGGCGGTGGTGGGGCTTCCGGAGGGGGCGGTGCGGGAGGGGAGGGAGCGGGTGTGGGCGGCGGTACAGAACAGCGGGTATTCGATTCCTCCGAAGAGGATCACGATCAATCTTGCCCCGGCGGACATCCGCAAGGAAGGCAGTGCGTACGACCTTCCGATCGCGATCGGGATTCTGGCCGGGAGCGGGGTGGTGCCGATCGCGCGGGTGGCGGGGAGGTGTTTCGCCGGGGAGCTCGGGTTGGACGGCGAGGTCCGGCCGATCCGGGGCGCCCTGTCGCTGGCGCTGCGGTGCCGGGAGGAAGGGGTCGAGGAGCTGATCGTGCCGGTGGCGAACGCGAGGGAGGCGGCGGTGGTGGAAGGGGTTCGGGTCCGGGCGGCGGCGGGGCTCCGGGATGTGGTCCGCCACCTTCAGGGCGTGGCGCCGCTACCGGAAGTCCGCGTCGATCCCGCCGAGCTGTTCCGGGACGATGCCGCGGAGGGTGGGCTCGATCTCGCCGATGTTCGAGGGCACGAGCATGCGAAGCGGGCGGTGGAAGTGGCGGCTGCGGGGGGACACAATCTGTTGCTCATTGGTCCGCCGGGGTCCGGGAAGTCGATGCTCGCGCGCCGTCTTCCGACGATCCTGCCGCCGCTCACGCTCGCGGAGTCGATCGAAGTCACGAAAGTCCACTCGGTGGCGGGGAGGATGCGAGAGGGTGCGGCGCTCATCCGGGGGCGCCCGTTCCGGGCGCCGCATCACAGCATCTCCGAGGCCGGCCTGATCGGTGGGGGGAGCGTTCCTCGCCCGGGCGAGGCGTCGCTGGCACATCACGGGATTCTGTTCCTGGATGAACTCCCGGAGTTTCGTCGCACCGCGCTGGAGGCCTTGAGACAGCCTCTGGAGGATGGCGTGGTGCAAATCGGCCGTGCCCGGCTCATGGTCTCCTACCCTGCGCGTTTCACGTTCGTCGCGGCGATGAATCCCTGCCCCTGCGGGTACTACGGGGACGGCACGGACCGCTGCCGCTGCCTTGCCGGTCAGGTCGAGCGCTACCTTGGCCGGGTGTCGGGGCCGCTCCTCGATCGTATCGACCTTCACATCGAGGTCCCGGCGCTGACGGATCGGGAGCTCAAGGATCGGCGAGCGGGCGAGCCGAGCGCTTCGGTTCGCGAGAGGGTCTGTGCTGCACGGCTACGTCAGCTCGAGCGGTTCGAGGGGCGAGCCGGAATCTTCGCCAATGCGCACATGGGCGCTCGCGAAGTGCGGGAGTTTTGTCGTCTGGATGCGGCCGGCGAGGCGCTGATCAGCGCCGCGGTCACGAAGTTGCGGCTTTCGGCGCGCTCCTATCATCGGGTGCTCAGGATGGCTAGGACCATCGCGGATTTGGAGGGCAGCGACCGAATCGGCGCCGCCCATGTGGCGGAGGCGGTGCAGTATCGATCCCTGGACCGCTACCGCCAGGGGGCGCCGGTCGGTGCCGACGCCTGAGGGCGGGCGACCCTGGACTCCTGGGGGCGGCGGCGATCCCAGCCCCGCCCTGGTTTGGTCGAAGCCACCTCGCCGGCCCGGCGATTCCCGTCCACGGTGTCGCTAATCCGGCCGCGCGCTGAAAACGATCGGGACGACCGCCCGGGCGCGCACCGGCATCCCGCCGGTCGTGGCCGGCACGAACCTCATCCGTTCCGCGACCCGGAGTGCGGCTTCATCGAGGAGTCGGCTCCCACTCGACGAGGCCACCGACCGTTCTGTCACGATGCCGCGTTCGTCGACGGTGACGGCGACGAGGACCGTCCCCCCGATTCCGGCCGCTTTCAGGGCGGGCGGATAGAAGGCATTGATGGCGCGCGTCACCTCCGCGGAATTGGCGAGCGCCGGCGGCTTTCGTGGGTCATCCTCTGCCGGGCGGGCCATGGTGGCGGCGGAGCCCTCGGTGAGGCGCGGCGGGGGTGGCTCGACCGGCGCGATGGCGAGGGCTGAACTACCCTGGACGACGGCGGGGAGGGGCCATCCCCCGGAACGGGAAGGGTCGGTGATCTCGCCACTCATCAGGTCGAGTGGAGCGACCATGGAGTCCGAGAGGGCAATGGGTGGAGGAGTGCTCGGGGTCGAGACGCGTCGGGGTTGTCGATCCGCCGAGCCGCTATTTCGCTCGCCCGCGGTCGGGGGTTGAGAAGCGATGGCGCCATCTCGGACCGTGGAACGAGCGTGCGTTGCCTGCGCCACGGTAGGCGGCCCTTCGGGCGGGAGGCGATTCGGCGTCTCGGGCTGGAACTCCGATCGAATCGGGGTACCCTTGGCGAGCTCGATGGGGCCGACCGCGTCGGTCGGAATGACGGCCGGGTTGCGGGTGGGAGACGGGCCGTCGACCGGATCGTCCAAGGGAGTGGCCGACGCCCCGTCGTCCGCGATGGCCGCGGGGCGCTGGGCCCACGGGGTGGCCGAGTCCGCTGACGCCCAAACCTCGGGAGAAGTCGTATGGGCGGGGCTATCGGTCGTGTGGGCCCGGGTCGGGTCCGGCCGAGGAGGCGGGAACGGGCTCGTCGACGAGCGGCTCATGGCGGCAAAGACCGCCGCTCCTCCCCCGACGATGAGGAGGAAACACGTCACCGACGCTGCTCGTTTCCATCGGGAGGGGCCGGCGAGGAGGATCGGCATGGGGGCGGGGCGTGGCTCGATGCGGAAGGGGATCGTTGCGGCCGTGGCGCTGTCGTAGGCGATCGCGTCAGGGGGATCGAAGTAGGTGCCGTACGTCGGGGGTGGGAGGGGAGCGATCACACGGGGTTCGATGCCAAGGGCATCGAGGAAGTGGCGGGGAGTCTGCCATCGGAGGTTCCGGTCCTTGATGATCGCCCCCTCGATGGCTCGGCGCAGGCTTTCGGGCACGTCGGGGCGGATCGACTCGAGCGGGGGCAGAGGCTCGTGCTTCTGTTTGTAGATGATCGAATAGAGGTTCTCCCCGTCCCATGGTCGCCGGCCGACCAGGATCTCGTATCCGACCATCCCGAGCGCGTAGAGGTCGCTCCGTGTATCGAGCTCAGCCCCGTCGATCTGTTCCGGGGACATGTAGGCCGGCGTCCCGATAACGGTGCCCGCGAGGGTGACATCGGCGGCGTGGTCCACGGCCTTGGCGATGCCGAAATCCGAGAGGATCGCGCGGCCCGTGGCCTCGTCGAGATGGATGTTCTCGGGTTTGATGTCGCGATGGACCACGCCGTTCGCGGCCAGGTAATCGAGGGCCTCGGCCACGTCGGCGAGCACGCGGGTCGCGCGTTCGGCGGGAAACGGGCCGTCGCGAAGGAGGGCTTCTTTCAGCGTCATGCCGCGGAGGTGCTGGACCACGAGGGCGAGCCCGCCGCCGTGCAGACGCTTCGCGGCATAGATCGCCTGGATACCCGGGTGATTCAGGCGAGCGAGGGTCCGGGCCTCGCGTTCGAGTCGGGCCAGGGCCTCCGGGTCGTCGGCGTAGGCGTCGCGGATCACCTTGATGGCGACGTCGCGCCCGAGCTGACGGTCCCGGGCGAGATAAACGATCGACACGCCGCCGCGGCCCAGCTCCGAGAGGATCTCGTAGTCCGCATCCAGTTCTTCGACGATCGCACGGTTCACGCGAGTCTCCATGGCTCTGCCTCTCGCCTGGGGTGAACCTCAAGATCTACCCGGCCGGCCGCGCTCAGAGGGAGGCGATGTAGAGCGCGAGCCAGACGAGGAGCGCCGCGGTCAGGAGGAAGAAGACGGCATTCTCCCCGGAGCACATCCGACCGCGCCAATTCCAGAGCGTCCGGTCCGGACCTACGGTCCGGTTACCGTTGTCCGCCTGCGAATGCGGCGGAATGGCGAAGATCACCGTCGGATTCGGAGCCGGGTGGGGGCGGATCGTCCGGCCGGGATCGTCGACGGCCGCGCCGGTGCGTCGGCCAGGGGCCACGACCCCATCGGGCGGCACCGCGTACTCCGGCGGATCCGCGTTCCGTAGGTAAAGCCCAAAATCGATGATCGCGGCCGTGATATTGTCATCGCTGCCGCAATGCAGGGCGCGTAACGCCAGATGGCGCGCTGCGGCCACCGGATCTTCGGCCAGGAGAGCGGTGCGAAGGATCGCCGCGTCGTCCAGCGCCTTGTAAACGCCGTCGGTACAGAGCAGGATCGCGTGAGGCTCGTCGTCTATCCCGAAGGGGCCGTAGATATCCGCCTCGACGGCGGGGCCGATCCCGATCGCCCTCGTGACCGCGTTGCGCCACGGCGATCGCGCCGCCTCCTGTTGCGTCAGCCGCCCCGACCGGGCGGCCTCCGCAATGAACGAGTGATCCGCGGTGATCTGCTCGATCCGCCGATCGGTGAGTCGGTACGCGCGGCTGTCGCCGATGTTGGCGATCTGGTAGTGGTCGCCCGTTCGGAGGACGGCGACCAGGGTCGTCGCCATTCCGGCGTACGTGTCCGCGTCCCGGGATGCCGCGTACACCGCCTCGTTGGTGACGCGCACCGCCTCCGCGAGGTCCCGGTCCGCGGTCAACTCCCGGGCGAGCACCTCGAGCGATCGGGTGCTCGCCACCGCGCCGGCCGCGTGGCCGCCCATCCCGTCCGCCACGGCAACGAGGTCGCGGTCACCGGGGAGCGATGTGGCGATGGCGGCGTCCTGGTTTACCGCCCGTCGCCCCGTATGGCTGAACACCCCGGTGAGGCGATGCGGGGAGTTCATGGAGAGGTCTGCCGATACCGCAGCACCACCTCCCCAAGCCTGATCCGATCGCCGTCCATCAAGACGCGGGGCCCCTCGCCCATGGGGACCTCGCGGTCGTTCACCTGAACCGGGTTCGTCGTTGAAAGGTTTTCTATATACCACTGTTGCTTCTCGAATCGCATCCTGGCGTGCGACCGGCTCACGGTCGCGACGGCGAGGCGCACATGGCGCCCGGGCGGCCCCGGTCCACGGCCGATCGTCACTTCTTGGACGCGTGCCCCCGGGGAGCGGGTGAATCGAAACTCCAGCCCCGGCTCCGGCCCGAACACGACCTCCAACCGCCCCGGGAGGAGCTCGACCCGGTCCGACGGGGGGGCATCCTCCCGTGGAACGACCACCGAATCTCCATTCGCCGCGGCGCTCACCCCGACGTGATCCGTGTGCACGGTCAACGGCGTGCGCCGGTCCCCGTCTTCCGCGGCGCACGGTCGCCCAACGGACGCGGCGAGCCCATGCCAAGGACCGGCTCGCGTCGGTGGAACGCCGGCTTCCGGTGGCATCGCGTCGAGGGGCGCTCCGGCGGGATCCGCCCTTGCGGGAAAGACTAGGAACGGACCTTCTTCCCGCCCCTCGAAATCCAACTCGTAAGGCCGGTGCGATCGCGACGCCAGGAGCTGGCCACCCGTGGCGACCGCGAGGAGGCCGAGGCCCGCCAATCCCCAGTAACGCCGGAAGGCGCCGGAACACCCCTGACGGTCCAGGAATCGGCGGAACCCCGCGGGGCAACCGACCGGCGAGGTCACGGACACGGAGTCGTGGGTCCCGGCATCTTCCCGATCGGGCAACGGCGTGGCCCCCCGATCCTCCCCGGGATACTGCACGCTCGCGGCGTCCGACCCGGGCGGCATCGGCCCCGACGCCTCAACACGGTCGGCATCCGGTCGGACCGCCGGGGAGGTCGAAGGCAGCGTCGCCGAGAGCGCGGCGGCAAGGATCGCCCTTACGACCGATGGTCTCATCGTGGTCCGTCCGGAATCTGGGCGACCGATCTCGCTTCGCCTTCCCTGAGCGCCGTGCAGCAGGGCGTGGAGTTCGCACGTATCCCTGAACGGCGCGTCGATCCTCCACAGGCGCCGGGCTCCGCCGGCCGTGGCTGCGCCACGGCGGTCGGTCCATGCTGGGCTGCCAGCGCCACCGGCGGGTCGGGGCGTTCGAACGGGAGCGGTCGCCTTCGCGGTATTCCGGCGATTCGGTCGAAATCGGCGCAATCGGCGTGCCGGCCGTGACCCATCTCCGCCCCCGGTCCATCGACCGGAATCGGAGGTTCCCGTCGCGTGAGTTCGGCCATTTGCGGCGTCCGAATCCCGTCACGGGGAGTGGGGACAGATCCAATGCCGTTGTTGCGCTGGTCCGTTGGGTGTGGCATTCATGCAGCGATCGGGTGGGCGAAACAGCCATTCGGAAACCCCGCCGATGGCGCGGTTGTACCACGAGGACCGCGGACGGCGGATGCTACGGAGGCGTGATGCGACGAATCGTCGGGATCATCGGGTCGCTGTGCGCTGGCGCTTGGCTGGCGGCATGCGCGGGTGCGCTACCGCCGAGGGAATCGGTGGCGCCTGGTGGGGACCGTGGGGCGATCCGGACGTTGGTGGTCATGATGGATGGTGTGCCCTTCGAGGTGGTGGACTCGCTCTGGCGGGCCGGTCGTTTCGCGGAGTTCCGCCCGCCTTCGAGGGTGGTGAGCCCGTTCCCGGCGCTGACGCAGGTAGCATTCGGGTCGATCTGGCGCGAGTCTCCGAGCGAGGGGTACGAGGACCTGTACTTCGACCGGTCGGAGAACCGACTCGAGGGCGGCCTGGCCGCCCACGTCTTCGGGACGGGCGAGGCGAAGGGATTCCACCGTCACGTCGACGTCGCCACGGGGGGCGTGCTCGCCGGATTGGCGTACCTTGCGCCCGGCCCTGTGGCGCGGGTGGAGCTTCGGCAGCTTCAGAGGGAGGTGGTCCGCCGGGGGGTGACGGATACGACGGTCGTCGCTTACCTGGTGTCAACAGATGCTCTGGCCCACCGTTCGGGCCGGGGCGAGCTGGTCCGATACCTCACCGAGGTGGATTCCGTGCTGTCGTCGCTCCGATCGTATTATGGCCCGGATCTGCGGATCACGCTCTTTTCGGACCATGGGAACGAACTGGTCCCTACGCGGCGCGCGCCGCTCGAGAAGGCGATCGAAGCGGCGGGGTTCCGGGTCGCGCGTCGGATCGAGAGCGATCGAGACGTCGTGATCCCGCGGTTCGGGTTGGTGGGGAGTGCATTCCTCTACGCCACCCCGGCATCGGAGGAGCGGCTCGCCCTCGCCTTGCGGACGGCGCCGGGAGTCGACCTCGTGCTCCGTGAGGATGATGAAGGGCGGGTCGAGGTCTGGAGTCGCAACGGACATGCGATCGTCGAGTCCGACGAGGGAATGACGAGGTTCCGATACGAGCCGGTCGAAGGGGACCCCCTCGGCCTCGCCCCGGCGATGGCCCATCTGCGGCGTGCGGGGGAGTTCGATTGCGAAGGGTTCGCTTCCGATGCGGCCTGGTTCGAAGCGTCTCTCGAGACGCCGTACATCGATTCACTGCGAAGGATCGTGACGGGGATTCGCGGGGTGGTCCGGAATCCGGCGAGCGTGGTCGTGAGCTTCGAGCCGGGTTACCACTACGGGAGCCGGGTGGCGGATGCCTTCGTGGAGGTGACGGGGACGCACGGCTCGTTGCGGACGGGATCCGCGCTCGCGTTCTTCATGAGCACGCATGTGCATGCGCCATGGTTGGTGCGAAGCTGGGACCTGCTGGAATACGTTCCGGGTATCCTGCCGTGATGGGCCGCGAGGGGCTCCGGGCGGCTTGTTCGGGCGTACGGGTCGGCGTAGGTTGCGCGTCGAGCCGCTGGGCGAGGGAACGGTTTGGGAGGATGGCGGGCCCGTCGATCGAAGGCGGGGCGACGAGGGGGCGGGTTTGGACGTGGACGCGAGAGAGGTAGGATGGACCGCGCGCTGACGGTCGACGAGAAGCTGACGAGGCTGACCGGGATCCTCCGTGATCTCGGTTCGGTGTGCGTGGGGTACTCGGGTGGGGTGGACTCGACGTTTCTCGCGAGTTTCGCCGTCGAGGTCCTGGGTGCAGGGAACGTCCTCGCCGTGACGGGTGTGAGCGCGTCGTACCCCGCGGTCCAGCGGGAAACGGCTCGGGACTGCGCGCGGCGTTTCGGGATCCCCCACCTCGAGATCTCGACGGACGAGCTCGATGATCCGAGCTACGCGGCGAACCCGTCGAATCGCTGCTATTTCTGCAAGACGGAGCTCTGGACGAAGTTGGCGGCAATGGCGGCGTCGCGAGGGCTCGCCGCGGTGCTGGACGGATCGAATGCGGACGATGCCGGCGATTATCGGCCCGGGATGCTGGCGGCTCGGGAGCATGGAGTGAGGTCGCCGCTCATGGAGGCCGGGTTGACGAAGGCCGAGATCCGGGAGGCTTCGAGGCGGCGAGGGCTGCCGACGTGGGACCAGCCCTCGGCGCCGTGTCTCGCGAGCCGGCTCCCGTACGGGCTGGCGGTCACCGTGGAGCGTTTGCGTCAGGTCGAGGCCGCGGAGGATGCCCTGCGCGCACACGGGTTCACGCAGTTCCGGGTGCGGCACCACGGCGACGTCGCACGGTTGGAGGTCGCAGCCGACGAGATGCCGCGGGCGATCGACAGGGCCGCGGCCGTGCGCCGGGAGTTGAAGGCGTTGGGGTTCGCTGCGGTCGTGCTGGACATCGAGGGATACCGCCAAGGCGCCCTCAACGAGGGGCTTCCCCTGGTCCAGCTCCGGCGCACCGCGGTGGCGGGGTGAGGGGGGATCGATGGAGCGAGCCCCGGCAACCCGGTCGGCGGAGGAACGCGCGGCTATGGCAGAGCGGCTGATCCGGGGGCGAGGGATCGAGGGCGCCATCGTGCGGGCGGTGGGGTTGGACGGGGAGATCGCGGCGATCCGAGCACCGTCGGAATGCATCGGTCGGCTGAAGGAGCTGGCTCCGGAAGTGAAAGCGCTCGGCTTCCGTTACGTCGCGTTCGACCTCGCCGCGGTCGACGAGCGTTTCGAGGATGACGGCTGAGTCGGTCTATCTGGATTACGCCGCCACGGCCGCGATCCGCCCGTCGGAGGTCGTGGACGCGGTGACCGGGTACCTCACGGGGATCGGCGCGACACCGGGCCGCGGGGGACATCGCCGCGCGATCGAGGCCGGGAGGGTCGCGCTGCGCTGTAGGGGGGCGCTGGCCCGACTCTTCAATCTCCCGGGCGACCCGGGGCGCCTCGCCTTCGCGGCCAATGCCACGCACGCGCTGAACACAGCGCTTCGCGGCGTCCTCCGGCGCGGCGATGCGGTCGTGGTGACGGTGTACGACCACAACGCCGTGCTTCGGCCGGCGACGTTGCTCTCTCGGGAGCGCGACGTCGAGGTCCGCGTCCTGGGCGGGGCGCCGGACGGCTCGATCGACCTCGACGAAGTGGCGAGGAAGGTCGAAGGTGCGCGACTTCTCGTGGTGAATGCCGCGTCGAACGTGCTGGGGACGACCTTGCCCGTCGCGGAGCTCTCGAGGGTGGCGCACGCTGCGGGAGCCCTCGTCCTGGTGGATGCCGCGCAGGCGGCGGGGCACCTCCCCATCGATGTCCAGGCGCAGGGGATCGACCTCCTCGCGTTCACGGGGCACAAGGGGCTGCTCGGCCCCCAGGGGACCGGAGGGCTATGGGTCCGGGAGGGCGTGGAGGTCGAGCCTCTGATCGTCGGCGGGACCGGTGGCGACTCGTCGGCGCGCTCGATGCCCGAGTCGTTTCCCGACCGGCTCGAGGCGGGGACGCTCAACGGGCCGGGGATCGCGGGGTTGCTGGCCGGCGTGTCGTGGATCGCCGAGAGGACTGTCGAGGAGATCCACGCGAGAGAGGCTGAACTCAAGGCGCGCCTCTACGAAGGGCTGGCCTCCATCCGCGGGGTGAGGGTGGTGTCGCCGCCGGCTCCCGACGGCGTGCCGATCGTCACGATCACGGCGAGGGGGATGACCGCGGCCACGCTCGCGCGACGGCTGGACCGCGAGCACGGCATCCTCACGAGGGCGGGGCTGCACTGCGCCCCCGAGGTGCATCGGCTGATCGGTACCGACCGAACGGGCGCCGTGCGTTTCTCACTCGGCTGGGCGACGACGGATGAGGATGTACGCCGGGCGGTTGAAGCCGTGGAAGCGGTGGTTACGTCATGAGGCTCTTCGTTGCGATCAACCCGCCGGACGCGATCCGGACGGCGCTTCACGATGCGGCCGCACCTCTGCGCGAGGCCGGGATGCCGGTCCGCTGGACGGCGCCGGCATCGCTGCATCTGACGCTGAAGTTCCTGGGCGAGACGCCGCAGGATCGCGTCGAGGCGATCGAGGCGGTGTTGAGGGAAGCTGCGGCGAAGACGTCGCCGTTCGACCTGCCGATCGGTGGGATCGGCGGGTTTCCGACGATGCGCCGGCCGCGGGTGATCTGGATCGGAGCGGAGGCCACCCCGTCGTTGAGGTCGCTGAAGCAGGATGTCGAGTGGGCGCTGGCCTCGCTGGGATTCGAGCCGGAAGTTCGGGCTTTTCAACCGCACGTGACGATCGGCCGGGTGACACAGGGGGCGCAGCCCGGAGCGCTCCGGGATCTCGCGGATCTTGCGGCGGGGATTCGGGTCCGGTCGGTCTTTCGGGTGGCGAGCGTCGACCTCATGCGAAGCCGGTTGACGCCTCGGGGTGCACGATACGACCGGATCGTGGCGGCACCCCTCGGGGTACCGACGGGCGGCTCGGGTGAACGGATGAGGGAAACGTAAAGTGATCGGGCCGATCGGGGGGTGCATGCGACGGGTGGTGGCGCTTGGGCTTTGCGTGGCGGTGGCGGTGGTCGCATGGCACTATCGGGGGGAGATTCAGGACGCCTGGGAGGGGCTCGTCGGGGGCGCTGCGGACGCGCCGAGCGAGGAGCTCGCCGCGGAGGCGCAAGCGAAACTCGCGGCCTTCGCGAGCCGGGAGGCGCCGACGCGAGTGGTCCTCACCGAGTCGGAGGTTCAGAGCCTGGTTCGGTACCGCCTTGCCGGGTTGCTGCCGCCCTATGTCGTCGAGCCTCAGGTCGAGCTGGTCGACGGGCGCATAAAGATGCGGGCCCAGCTCCCCACGGAGCAGTTCCCTCGCGTGGATGAACTGAGCGATGCCGTCGGCTTCCTTCCGGACACCGCGGAGATCCACGCCGTGGGCCAGCTCATTCCGATCGAAGGCGGGGGCGTCGGTCTGGCGGTCGACGAGATCAGTGCGGCGAAGATCCCGCTGCCGCGGGGGTTCATCCCGACGGTGCTCCGGCGGCTGGGGCGTCGCGATGCACCCGGCCTGCCGCCGGACGCCGTCGCTCTTCCGCTGCCGGAAGGGGTATCGGCCGCCTATATCCGCGGCGACTCCCTGATCCTCATTGGACGATCTGTTTCACGGAACTGATCCGAAGTCCCATGGCGAGAATCCTGGTCGTCGATGACGAGGACGGCATCCGGCGGGTGCTGCGGCAACTCTTGGAATACGAGGGACACGAGGTCCGCGTGGCCGGCGGTGGCGGTGAGGCGCTGACCGCGTTCGAGGAAGCTCGGCCGGATCTGACCTTCCTGGACGTCAAGATGGCGCGGATGGATGGGCTGGAAGTGCTGGCCCGGATCCGCGAACGCGACCCCGAAGCGCTGGTCGTCATGATCAGCGGCCACGGCACGATCGAGACGGCGGTCGAGGCGACGCGCCGGGGAGCCTACGACTTCCTCGAGAAGCCGCTCGACACCGACCGGATACTCTTGACGGTGCGCAATGCCTTGCAGCAGCGGGGTCTAGCGCAGGAGAACGCCCGGCTGCGCGGGGAGATCGAGAGCCGGTACGAGATCGTGGGGAGTAGCTTCGCGATCCGTGCGCTCCTCGAACGCGTCGAGAAGGTCGGGCCGACCGATGCCCGCGTGCTCGTGACCGGGGAGAACGGGACGGGCAAGGAGCTCGTCGCCCGGGCGCTGCACCGGCTCTCCAGCCGTGCGGATGGCCCTTTCATCGAGGTCAACTGCGCCGCGATCCCTTCGGAGCTGATCGAGAGCGAGCTCTTCGGCCACGTGAAGGGGTCGTTCACCGGCGCGTACTCCGACCGGGCCGGCAAATTCGAGCTGGCGCATGGGGGCACCCTCTTCCTCGACGAGATCGGCGACATGAGCGCCGCGGCTCAGGCCAAGGTGCTCCGCGTGTTGCAGGAGGGGCTCGTCACGCGCGTCGGAGGTGAGCGGCCGATTCGCGTCGACGTCCGCGTGATCGCCGCGACGAACAAGGATCTCGAGCGGGAGATCGAGGCCGGCCGGTTCCGGGAGGACCTGTACTTCCGACTCAACGTCGTGCCGATCCACGTCCCGCCGCTACGCGAGCGCCGGGAAGACATCCCCATGCTCGTGCAGCACTTCATCCGCCAGGCCACGGAGCAGCAGAGGCTCCCGCCCCGGACCTTCACGACCGACGCGATCGATCGCCTCGGGCGGATGGAATGGCCGGGGAACGTCCGGGAGTTGCGCAACACCGTCGAACGACTCTTGATTCTGGCGCGCGGCCCCGAGGTCACGGCCGCGGATGTGGATCGACTCGTCGGCGGCCCGCCGGCCCCCGGGGGGCTCCCCACGGACCTCCTCGGGGCGGCGACTTTCGCCGATTTCAAGGATCGGGCGGAGCGGGCATACATCCTGGCCAAGCTCCGAGAGAACGATTGGAACGTCAGCGAGACGGCCCGAGCGATCGACATGCCGCGATCGAATCTCTACAAGAAGATCGAGAGGTTCAACCTGGTCCGCGAGGAGCCGTGAACGGCGGGGAAGTCCGCGGGCAGAGGCGGCCTGTCCGCTGCGCCGAGGTCGCGCTGCGGAAACGAGGGGCGAGGCGATGAGCTACGGTGTCGCCTATGCGTTGCTCGCCATCGTCTGGGTCGCGGCGGCCGTGACGGGCGGGGCGCTACTCGCGCTCCTCGCCCGGCGCATGCACCCGGCGCTCTCGTTCCGCAAGCTCTGGGTCTTCTATAGCGCGCTCTTGGCGTGTTCCGTGGCGGCCCTACTGGCCATAGGGCTGCTCTGACCGCCGTTCGGGGTTGCCAATCGCGGCGAAACGTTCCAGAATCCCACGGGGACCACACGATGGGCGGCGACCGCCGCCGGGTAGGAGATCCTCATGTCGAGAGAATTCAAGAACTTCATCGGCGGGGAGTGGGTTGCGCCCACCACGGGGGAATATTTCGAGAATCGCAACCCCGCGGACACCTCGGACTTGATCGGGCTCTGGCCGCGGTCGGGGCGTGAGGACGTCGAGCGCGCCGTCCGGTCGGCACGCCGCGGATTCGAGGCATGGCGCAAGGTGCCGGCGCCTCACCGGGGCGACGTGCTGCGCAGGGTTGGCGACCTGCTGGTGGCCCGCAAGGAGGAGCTTGCGCGGGTCATGACCCGGGAGATGGGGAAGGTCCTCAAGGAGACCCGGGGCGATGTCCAGGAGGGGATCGACACGGCATATTATGCCGCGACCGAGGGGCGCCGCCTCTTCGGCCATACGGTCCCGAGCGAGTTGCCGGACAAGTGGGCGATGACGTACCGGAGGCCGATCGGCGTCTGCGGCCTCATCACGCCCTTCAACTTCCCGCTGGCGATCCCGACCTGGAAGATGTTCCCGGCGCTCCTCGCGGGGAACGCGGTGATCCTGAAGCCGGCGGAGGATGTTCCGCACACCGCGACGCTCCTCGTCGAGATCCTGCTCGAGGCGGGGCTCCCGCCCGAGGCGGTGCAGCTCGTCCACGGCTACGGCGAGGAGGTCGGCGCGGCGATCGTCGAGCATCCCGACATCCCGGTGATCTCCTTCACCGGCTCGACGTCGACCGGCTCCCGGATCGGCGAGATCTGCGGCCGCTTGCACAAGCGCCTCTCCCTGGAGATGGGGGGGAAGAACGCCCAGATCGTCCTGGCCGACGCCGACCTGGATCTCGCCCTCGACGGCGTTCTCTGGGGCGCATTCGGGACGACGGGGCAGCGCTGTACCGCCACGAGCCGGCTCCTCCTCCAGGACGAGATCCACGACGTCTTCCTAGATCGGCTCGTCGAGCGTGCACGGGCGCTACGCCTCGGAAACGGCCTCGACGACGGGACTGATGTCGGTCCTCTGATCAACCAGCAGGCGCTGGAGAAGGTCGAGTCGTACGTCGAGATCGCGCGGCAGGAGGGGGATGAGGTGCTCCTCGGTGGCCGGAGGTCCACCGGTGGCGGGTTGGAGCGCGGGTACTTCTTCGAGCCGACGATCCTGCGCGGTGTCCGGCCGGGGAGCCGCCTTGCCTGCGAGGAGGTCTTCGGACCGGTCCTCAGCGTGATCCGGTTCCGCGACCTCGACGAGGCGATCCGAATCAACAACGAGGTCGAGTACGGCCTCTCGAGCTCGATCTACACCCGCGACGTCCGCGCCGCGTTCCGTGCTATGGCGGAGCTCGACAACGGGATCACTTACGTCAACGCGCCGACGATCGGCGCCGAGGCGCACCTGCCGTTCGGCGGCGTGAAGAAGACCGGGAACGGCCACCGCGAGGGGGGCTGGGAAGTCTACGACTTCTACACCGAGACGAAGGTCGTCTACGTCGACTACTCAGGCCGGCTCCAGCGGGCGCAGATTGACAACTACGACGCGGGGTCGTACTAAATCATAGGTGCCGGGTTGCGCCGGGGAACCTATGCCCCGGCGCGCCGCAGGCCCGCTCCATCGACGGGCCGAGACGGCGGCCCGCCCAATCCCGAAGGGCCACGCTCCAGGCATGATTCCAGGAACGCCTCACAACGGCAAGGGTACGAAACCGCGTTGCCATGGCGGGGCGGTCAAGGGATCGTGGAACGAAACATGCGAAGCGATTCGGGCCGAACCCGCCCCGCTCTGAGCCTTACCGCGATCGGTGCGGCCCCGACGCCCAGGCCTCGCCCGAAGACCAGGGCGTGCGGAGCCGACTCGACAGGGGTGGAGCGAAACCGGGATCCTGGGAGCAGTCGTGAAACATGAGGTTCGCCGGCCCGGCGAGGGCCGGAGGCAGGAGGATCGGAAGGGAGATGCTGACGGCACCGGACGTCCGGTGTCCGCGGCGCGATGGGCATGGGAGTGGCTCAAGTCGATTCTCATCGCCTTCGTGCTCTTTCTCGTGATCCGGACCTTCCTGGTCGAAGCGTTCCGAATCCCAACGGGGAGCATGGAAAAGACGCTCCTCGTGGGGGACTTCCTGCTGGTCAACAAGGCCGTCTACGGGGCGCAGCTCCCCGGCACGTCGGCGAGGCTTCCCGCCTTCGAGGAACCGGCGCGCGGGGACGTCGTCGTCTTCACGCCTCCGCACGAGCCGGACAAGAACTACGTGAAGCGGCTCATCGGCATGCCGGGCGACACCCTCGAGATGCGGGACAAGGTGCTCTACATCAACGGCGAGGCCCAGGTCGAGCCGTACGTCCAGCACTCCGACACCTTCGGGATGGACGTCTTCCTGCAGGACATGCTCTGGCAGCGTCGGTACCTGGCTCCGGGCGTGAACCCGGAGGAGTACCGGCCGACCCGGGACAACTGGGGGCCGATCGTCGTGCCCGAGGGGCACTACTTCATGCTCGGCGACAATCGCGACGATTCCGAGGACTCACGGTACTGGGGCTACGTGGACAAGTCGGCCATCAAGGGCCGGCCCCTCTTCATCTACTATTCTTTCGACACGAACGCGATGAGGCCCTTCCCCTGGATCACGCAGATCCGCTGGGGGCGGATCGGCGGCCTCGTTCACTGATCTGATCCGGCCGGGGCGTGTCCACGCCCCGTTCACGGTCCTTCTATCCTGATTCAGCTTACGAGCGCGTCCATCCGTGGCGCGTGAACTCATACATCACAGTCGGATTCCGTTCACTCCCCACTCCGTCGGAGCCCCGGAGCGCCGCATGAGCTTTACCTCGATGCGCAAGGAATCGCACGACGAAAGTTCGCTGGATCAGTACCTCAAGGAGATCAGCGCGTACCCGTTGCTCACGCGCGAGGAGGAGGTCGAACTCGCCCGCCGGATCAAGCAGGGGGACGAGGAGGCGCTCGACAAGCTCGTCCGTTCCAACCTGCGGTTCGTCGTCTCGGTCGCGAAGAAGTACCAGAATCAGGGCGTCGCACTCGGCGACCTGATCAACGAGGGGAACCTCGGCCTGATCCGTGCGGCGCACAAGTTCGACGAGACGAAGGGGATCAAGTTCATCTCCTATGCCGTGTGGTGGATCCGGCAGGCCATTCTCCAGGCTCTCGCCGAGCAGAGCCGGATCGTTCGCGTTCCGCTGAATCGGGCGGGGGCGCTGCACCGGATCGGAAAACGCTCTTCGGTGCTCCTTCAGGAGTTGGGTCGCGAGCCGACGCCCGAAGAGATCGCGGACGAGCTCGACCTGAGCCACGAGGAGGTGGAGCGGACCCTGGCCCTCTCCCAGTCGCATCTCTCGTTGGACGCACCCCTCACCCCGGGCGAAGACAGCCGTCTCCTCGATTACCTTCCTGACCACCTCTCACCGGCTCCCGACGACGAGACGTACGAGCGCGCTCTCTCGACCACGCTGGAGGAGGCGCTGTCGACGTTGAAGGAGCGGGAGGCCAAGATCCTTCGGCTCTACTTCGGCATCGACGGCGAGGAGCCGATGACGCTGGAGGAGATCGGCTCCCTGCTGGGGATCACGCGCGAGCGAGTCCGACAGATCAAGGAGCGGGCGCTGGTCCGACTCCGGCACGCGTCGCGGGCGCGCTTCCTGGAGACATTCCTGAGCTGAGGCGGATCGTCGGCCGACCGAGGCGGCGGCCCGCGTGGAGAGCGCTCGTGCGGACTTGACATGCATGCAGCGCGTGGGTATTCTTCAAAGCTGTGCCGCTTTGAGCTCGGTAAGCTTCGGGGAACGCATGAAAACGTATACGCCAAAGGCCTCCGACATCCAGCGCCGGTGGTGGGTCGTCGATGCGGAGGGGAAGGTGCTGGGCAGGCTCGCGAGCGAGGTCGCGAGGATCCTGCGGGGGAAGCACAAGGCCATGTACAGCCCGCACATGGATACGGGCGACTATGTGGTGGTCATCAATGCCGAGAAGGTGCGTCTGACCGGCAACAAGCCGGAGCAGAAGGCGTACTTCCGGCACAGCGGTTACATGGGCGGCGAGAAGTTCATCCCGTTCAAGCGGATGATCGCGAATCACCCGGAGCGGGTGATCGAGCTGGCCGTGAAGGGGATGCTTCCCAAGAACAACCTCGGGCGTCTGATGCGCAAGAAGCTGCGGGTTTACGCGGGTCCGTCGCATCCGCACGAGGGGCAGCAGCCGGAGGCTCTGGAGATCTGAGATGGCGACGACGATGGAGCAGTACCACGGGGTGGGGCGCCGTAAGACGAGCGTCGCGCGAGTCTTCCTGAGGCCGGGCAGCGGCAACTGGGAGGTGAACGGTCGCTCGCTGGCGGAGTATTTCCCGAGGCTTTCGCTGCAGCAGCATGCGACGGAGCCGTTGGCGGTGGCCGATCAGCAGGGTCGTTTCGACGTGAAGGTGAACGTCGACGGCGGGGGCTTGACGGGTCAGGCGGGTGCGATCCGGCTCGGTCTGGCGCGGGCGCTCGTGGCCTACGATCCGGAGTTGCGAGGGGTTCTGCGGGCGCGGGGGCTCCTGACTCGGGATTCGCGCGAGGTGGAGCGGAAGAAGCCAGGGCGTCCGGGGGCTCGCAAGCGGTTCCAGTTCTCGAAGCGTTAATGGGCGATAGGCGTCGCTTGGGTGGCGCCGGTGTTGGACGGTCATCGCGTTGTCTGTGGGGCGTCGCGAGGCCGTTGGTTGGATGTCAGTGCGCGTGACGGCGCGAATCCACACACTGCTGGACGGTCCGCGGGGGTCCCGGTGCGCCGGGCGCCGGGCCGGGTGAAGGCGGTGGAGGAGCAACCCCAGGGAGAGGCAACGAACGACATGCGGGAAGTCCAGATCCAGGATCTGCTCGAAGCCGGGGTGCATTTCGGGCACCAGACGAGCCGTTGGAACCCGAAGATGCGGCGGTTCATCTTCGCGGAGCGCAACGGCATTTACATCATCGACCTCAAGAAGACGCTGCAGCGGTTGCAGGAGGCGCAGCGGGTCGTTCGCGAGGTGACGCTCCAGGGCGAGCGGGTGCTCTTCGTGTGCACGAAGCGGCAGCTGCGTCCGATCATCGAGCAGGAGGCGCAGCGGGCGGATGCGCTCTACGTGACGGAGCGCTGGCTCGGCGGGATGCTCACGAACTTCCAGACGATCAAGAAGCAGATCCGCCGGCTGAAGGATCTGGAACGCGGGATCGAGGAGGGCTCCTTCGAGTTCTACACGAAGAAGGAGCAGTTGATGCTCGCGCGCGAACGGGAGAAGTTGGAGAAGTACCTGGCGGGCGTGAAGGACATGGCTCGTCTCCCGGGCGCACTCTTCGTGGTCGACGCGAAGAAGGAGCAGATCGCGGTCAAGGAAGCGAACAAGCTGGGGATTCCGGTGATCGCGATCGCGGATACGAACGCGGACCCGGACCTGATCGACTATCCGATCCCGGGGAATGACGATGCGATCCGGGCGGTTTCGCTGATCGCGGGTGCGATCGCGGATACCATCGAGCAGGCGAGGCGGGAGCTGCCGCCGGAGGTTCGTCGTCGGGCGGCCGAGGCGGAGGCGGTGACGTACTCGTCGGAGACGGGGATGGCGCAGCCTGCGGAAGAGGAGAAGCGTGCGCGTCGTCGTCCTCGGCGGAAGCGTCGTCCGCGGCCGGAGGTGATTGCGAACCTCCGGACGTCGGGAGGGGAGGAAGGCGAGGAGGCGTAATTCGATCGGACCGGCCCTGCGCTTTCGCTCAGCGCCCGGGAAGCGCTGCAGCGCTGCGGATCGGCAGCCCTGCGGCGCTTTTTCACGGGTGGATGGCGAGGCGGTGGCGGGGGCGACCGGTCATGGGGCGGAAGCAACCACAACGTACAGGTAGACGGGAAGGGATGTCATGGCGATCAGCGCAGCGCAGGTAAAGGAGCTCCGCGAGCGGACCGGCGCGGGGATGCTGGAGTGCAAGAAGGCTCTCGAGGAGACCGGGGGCGACTTCGAGGCTGCGGTGGACGTTCTGCGGGCGAAGGGTGCGGCGAAGGCGGCGAAGCGCGCCGGGCGCGAGGCCCGTGAGGGCATGATCGGCAGCTACGTGCACATGGGCGGAAAGATCGGGGTCCTGATCGAGGTGAATTGCGAGACGGACTTCGTTGCGCGCACCGACGATTTCCAGGGTCTGGTGCGGGACCTGGCGATGCACGTGGCGGCGGCGAACCCGTTGGCGGTGACGGCCGAGGAGATCCCGGAGGAGATCGTGGAGCGGGAGCGGGCGGTCTTCCGGGAGCAGGTGAAGAACGAGGGGAAGCCGGAGAATCTCTGGGACCGGATCGTCGAGGGGAAGCTGAAGAAGTTCTACCAGGACAACGCGCTGCTGGACCAGGCGTTCGTCAAGGATCCGGACAAGACGATCCGTCAGCTGATCACGGAGGTCTCGTCGAAGACGGGCGAGAACATCGTGGTGCGTCGGTTCGTCCGGTACGCGTTGGGCGAGTGACACGGAGAGCGGGGCCGCGCGAATGCGGCCCCGCGTGGGCATTGGGAGGCGAAGGAGCGTAGGTGACGACGACGAGCGATCTGCGGTACCGGCGGGTGCTTCTGAAGCTGAGCGGGGAGGCGCTTGCCGGGGGACAAGGGTTCGGGATCTCGCCGGCGGTGGTCGACCGGCTGACCGACGAGGTCAAGGCCGTGCACGGCATGGGCGTGGCGCTCGGGCTCGTGATCGGCGGCGGGAACATCGTGCGTGGGACGCAGGCGAGCCGGGAGGGGATGGACCGGGTCAATGCGGACTACATGGGGATGCTCGCCACGGTGATCAACGCGCTGGCGCTGCAGGACCTGCTGGAGCGAAAGGGCGTCGAGACCCGGGTGATGACGGCGATCCGGATGGAGGAGTTGGCGGAGCCGTACATTCGTCGGCGAGCGCTCCGGCACCTCGAGAAGGGGCGTGTCGTGATTTTCGCTGGCGGGACGGGGAACCCGTACTTCTCGACGGACACGGCGGCGGTGCTCCGGGCGATCGAGATGGAAGCCGATGTCCTGATCAAGGCGACGAAGGTCGAGGGGGTTTACAGCGCGGATCCGACGAAGGATCCAACGGCGCAATTCATCCCTCACCTCTCCTTCATGGAAGTGATGACACGGGAGCTCGGGGTCATGGACGCGGCCGCCGTATCGTTGTGCAAGGACAACGACCTGCCGATCATCGTCCTGAACATCCAGAATGCGGGGGCGGTCGCCGCCGCGATTCGTGGCGAGCGCGTGGGTACGCTGGTGAGCTGACCTCACCCCCGTTATCTTAGGCAACGGAAACGCGAAGGAGCTCCAAGGGGGAGATGATGCCAACGCTTGCGGAAGCGCGGGCACAGATGGAGAAGGCGGTCGAGGCGACGCGACGTGAGTTCGCGTCGGTCCGGACCGGGAAAGCGACGCCCGCCCTACTCGACATGGTCCGGGTCGAGGCGTACGGGAGCAAGATGCCTCTGAACCAGGTGGGGACGATCAGCGCGCCGGAGCCGCGGCTGCTCGTGATCCAGCCTTGGGACAAGAGTCTGATCGGCGAGATCGAGAAGGCGATCCGGACCTCGGAGCTGGGTCTGAATCCGTCGAACGACGGGAACGTGGTGCGGGTTCCGATCCCTGCGCTGACGGAGGAGCGGCGCAAGGAGATGGTGCGCGTCCTGCACAAACTCGCGGAGGAGGGGCGCGTCGCTGTGCGTCATGCCCGACAGGAGGCGAACAAGGAGATCAAGCGTCGGCAGCAGGCGCACGAGATCAGCGAGGACGAGGCGCACCGGCTGACGGACGAGGTTCAGCGGCTCACGGATGAGCACATCGGCCGTATCGATCAGCTCCTGGCCTCGAAGGAGCAGGAGGTCATGGAGGTCTGAGCAGGACGATGCCGTCGGATCCGCTGCGGAGCCTCGAGGTGGACGGGCGCAAGCCCGTCCACGTGGCCATCATCATGGACGGGAACGGCCGGTGGGCGCGGGCGCGGAATCTCCCGCGATACCGTGGGCATGCCGCGGGGATGAGGGCGGTGCGGGATGTCGTGGAGGGGGCGGTGGAGGCGGGGATCTCGATCCTGACGCTCTACGCGTTCTCGAAGGAGAACTGGAATCGGCCCGCGCGCGAGATCGCGGCTCTGATGGCCCTGTTGCAGCGGTACCTCATCCAGGAGCGGGAGAACCTGCGGCGCCAGGGGGTGGAGGTTCGGGTCTTCGGTGAGCTCGACCGCCTTCCGGCAGGGGCGCGCGCGGCGATCGAGCGGATGGAGGAGGCGACGCGGGGCGGCGGTTCCATGCGGTTGAACCTGATGATCAGTTACAGCGGGCGTGCGGAGCTTGTCCGTGCGGCTCGGCGGCTGGCGGAGCGGGTTCGGAGCGGCTTGCTAACGCCGGACCAGATCGACGAGGCGGCCGTGGCCGGGGAACTCTACACGGCGGGGCTCCCGGACCCGGATCTCCTGATCCGGACCTCGGGGGAGCAACGAATCAGCAACTTCATGCCCTGGCAGCTCGCCTACACGGAGCTCTACCTCTCTCCGATCCTCTGGCCGGATTTCCGGCGCGAGCATCTCTTCTGTGCCATTCACGATTTCCAGAAGCGGGAGCGACGCTTCGGACGGGTTACGGCGGTCTGACGGATGGCGCAAAACGAGCTCGCCCAGCGCCTAGGGGTTGCGGCCGTCGGGATACCGGTGGCCGTTGTGGTGATCTATGCCGGTGGATGGGTGTTGGCCGCGGTGCTGGCGGTGGCGGCGGCCTGGGGAGCGGTCGAACTGTACCGGATGGCGCGGGCGACGGGCGGTCGCCCTCTCGTCGTGTGCGGGGCCGTGGGTGCTGCTGCATACGTGCTTCTCGCCGGTGCGTTGCCGCGTGGGATCGATGCGGCTCCGTACCTCTGGGGGCTGACGCTGGGAGGGGCACTCGCGCTGTCGTCGGTGGCCATCCTTTGGAGGGGGACGACCGGCCGGCCCCTCACGGCGGTTGCCGTCACGCTCCTTGGCGCCGTATGGACCGGCGGGACCCTAGCCCACGGGGTGTTCCTCCGCCACCTCGCCGACGGCTGGTTGGCGAGCGTGGTTCGGCCCGTGGGGTTGCCGTCGAGTGCGGTCATCGGCACGGCGCTGGTCGCGTTCGCCGTCGGTCTGACGTGGATCAACGATTCCGCCGCGTACTTCGCCGGGAGGGCCTGGGGTCGGAGGAAGTTGATCCCATCGGTGAGTCCGGGGAAGACGGTCGTCGGTTCGGTGGCTGGGGTGGCCGGGGCGGTGGTGGTGGGGTCGATCTACGCCGGGGTGGTGCTCGGCGGGTGGCTCGGACTGCCGATCGGCTACGCGGAGGGGGCCTTGGGCGGAGCGCTTCTCGGCGTGGCGGCGCAGGTAGGCGACCTCGTCGAATCGCTCTTCAAGCGTGAGGCCGGGGTCAAGGATTCCGGCAAGGTGTTCCCCGGCCACGGCGGCATCCTCGACCGTTTCGACGCCCTTCTCTTCACCCTCCCCGTGGCGTACTGGTACCTCGGTCTCGTCTTCCGGTCGCGGGGGGTGCCGTGGCCGTAGGGGTTGCGATCCTCGGCGCGACCGGCTCGATCGGCAGGAGCGCGCTGGCGGTGTTGGAACGACACTCGGACCGGTTCCGCGTGGTCGCTCTGACGGCGCACCGGAGTGGCGCGGAGTTGGCCGGCCTTGTCGAACGCTACCGCCCGGAGTTGGCGGTGGTGGTCGATGAGTCGGCGCTCCCGACGCCGGGCCATCGGCCGCCGGCGCGCTGGCTCGCGGGTCGGGAGGGGTTGCTCGAGGCGGCCACGCACCCCGCCGCGGAGATCGTCATCAATGCGGTGGTCGGCGCGGCGGGGTTGGAGGCCACACTCGCGGCCCTCGGAGCGGGGAAGCGCCTTGCGCTGGCGAACAAGGAATCGCTCGTCGTCGGGGGGGAGCTGGTGCTCCAGGCGATGCGTCGCGGTCGTGGCGAGCTGGTCCCGGTCGACAGCGAGCACAGCGCGATCCTCCAGTGCCTGGCGGGGGGAGGATCCGCGCGAGTGCGCCGACTCTTTCTCACCGCATCGGGGGGACCGTTCCGCGATTGGACGCCGGAGGCGCTCGCGACTGCGACGCCTGCGCAGGCGCTCCGGCACCCCACGTGGTCCATGGGGGCCAAGATCACCATCGACTCGGCCACACTCGCGAACAAGGCCTTGGAGGTCATCGAGGCGCACCACCTGTTCGGTGTGGGGTACGACCAGATCGAAGTGGTCGTGCACCCGCAATCGATCATCCATTCGATGGTCGAATTCACCGATGGGTCGGTCCTGGCGCAGCTCGGCTTCCCGACGATGGAGTTGCCGATCCTCTATGCGCTGACTTACCCCGATCGGGTGCCGGATCCCGGGACGCGGTTCGATCCGATCCGAGCGGGGACCCTGACCTTTCAACCGGTCGATCCGCGTCGCTTCCCGGCATTTTCGCTGGGCGTGGAGGCCGGGCGGGTCGGTGGGACTGCACCGGCCGTGTTCAACGCGGCCAACGAGGTAGCGGTGGCGGCGTTCCTGGCCGGAGACTTGCCGTTCCCTGGGATCGCCGAGCTGATCGACCGTGTGCTCGCGGCGCACGATCCCGTAGCGGTCGACTCGGTCGGGACCGTGCTCGCGGTGGACCGTGAGGCTCGGGTCATGGCGCAACGGATCGTGGAGCAGCGATGCTGATCACCATTCTCGCGACGATCGTCGTCCTGGGCGTCCTCATCCTGGTACACGAGCTCGGGCACTTCGTGACCGCCAAACTTGCGGACATTGCGGTGCCACGATTCTCGATCGGGCTCGGCCCGAAGCTCTGGGGGTTCCGCCGGGGGGAGACGGAATACGTGATTTCCTGGCTCCCCCTGGGCGGGTACGTGAAGATGGCCGGGATGGAGGAGATGGAGCCCATCGAGGGGAAGGCGGACCGTTCGGAGACGACGGGCGTCGCCGGGGCGTCCGATGTGGGGCTCCTGACCGAGGGTGACGGGCGTGCGCGGCCGGGGCCGCGGGACTTCGAGTCGAAGTCCCTGCCGGTGCGGATGGTGGTGATCTCGGCCGGTGTGTTGATGAACCTCCTCTTCGCGGTGGTCGTCTTCGCGGCTGGCGCGCTGATCTGGGGAGTCGAGCAGGAGCCGGAGGCGACGATCCCCGCGCTGACCGCGGAGGAGCTTCCTCCCGGCACGGAGTCGTTGCTCGCGGTTCCCCGAGGGGCGAGGGTCGTGGAGGCCGGAGGGGAGACGATCGAGAACTGGGGCGATCTTCGCGACGCGCTGATTCTCGCATCGCCGGGTCCGTTGACGCTGCGCTTCGATGCGGCTGCGCCGGTCACCATCGAGGTGCCGGCGAACGATACGGCGCGTTCGCGCCTGATCCTTGCGCTGAACCCCGATCGGCCCCCGGTCATCGGGCAGGTCGTGGATGGGCTGCCGGCGGACAAGGCGGGTCTGCTTCCGGGCGACAGGATCCTAGCCGTGGCCGGCGAGCCGGTGGATAGCTGGCAGGCGCTGGTCGCGGCGGTTCGCGCGCGGCCGGGAGAGGTGACCGATCTGACGATCGAGCGTGGGGGCCGGGTTCTCGACGTACGCGTCACGCCGGAGCCCGAGGAGATCTCGACCGACGGGGAGGGGAAAGAGACGATCGGCCGGATCGGGGCGGCACCGTTCGTCCCCCGGGACCGACCCGGTCCGGTCGGCGCACTCGGCCATGGGGTCGCACGGACCTGGGACACGGCGAAGATCATCGTAGGGTTCCTGGGCGACCTCATCACCGGAAACGCCTCGCCGCGATCGCTGGGGGGGCCGATCCTGATCGGCCAGCTCAGCGGGGAGGTCGCGCGCGCCGGGATCGAGGCGTTCCTGGGGTTCATGGCGCTCTTCTCGGTGAACCTGGCGGTTCTCAACCTCCTGCCGATCCCGGTCCTGGACGGCGGCCATCTCCTTTTCCTGGTGATCGAAGCGGTGCGGGGAAGGGCGCTCTCGTACGAGCAGCGCGTCCGGTTCACCCAGGTTGGGTTCGTCATCGTCCTGGCGATCATGGTCTGGGCGATCGCCAACGACGTGCTCCGGCTCTTCGGGATCTGAGCCGGCGGCTCCGGGCCCGCGGGGTGCGCGGCGGGCCCGGGGCTCAGAGGAAGGAGAGCTGTTCGCCCTTCGTCGCCCCGCGGGGCAGCGTCTCCACGTCAATGGTTTCGAGCGGGTGGTCCTGACCCGCGACGACGAGCTTCCCACCGAATCCCTTCTCCTCGAGAGTCTCACCGACCACGTCACGGGCGAGCCCGGGGTCGTTGCAGTGCTCACTCAGATGAGCGAGGACGACGGCCCCGAGGCCGGGGTGGTGGAGCTCGCGTGCGAGCTCGGCCGCGGCCCGGTTGGAGAGGTGGCCGTGGCTCGACGCAATCCGCTGCTTGACGGACCAGGGGTACGGGCCGTTCCAGAGCATGGCCTCGTCGTGGTTCGCCTCGAGGATCAGGAGATGGCAACCGGCGAGGGCGTGACGGACGGATGTCGTCGGCCTGCCGAGGTCGGTCGCGATCCCGAGCCGGAGGTCGGACTCGACGTGCCGGATGGCGACGGCCACCGGGTCCGCCGCGTCGTGCACGGTCAAGAACGGCTGGACCTCGAGGGGACCGATCCGGAGCGGCCGCAGGGACTCGTACGTTCGCACCTCCTCCTTGCCGGAGAGGAGCCCACTGCAGGCGCTCCGGGTGATCTCGGTCAGGTAGAGGGGGATGCGGAACCGGCGGGCGAGGATCCCCATGCCGCGGGTATGGTCGCCGTGGTCGTGGGTGATGACGATGGCATCGAGGCTCTCGGGATCGACGCCGACGTGTCGCAGCCGCCGCTCGAGGTCTTTGCCGGTGAACCCCGCGTCCACCAGGATGCGGGTTTCGCCGGCCTCGACGAGGGTGGAGTTGCCGCCGCTGCCGCTGCCGAGGACGGTGACCCTCACGCCGCCTCCTTGAGCCGGGCCCCGGGACCCAGCGCGTAGCCGAGCAGGCGACGGAGCTTCGGGAGCTCGCGGCGCGCCGCCTCCTCGCCTGCGGCCACCAGCTCGGCGCCGCGATGGAGCTGGTCGAATCCGATGTCGCCGATATCGGGGGCGATCAGTACGTCGGCCTCCGCCGTGGAGGCCTGCTCGGCCGCTCGACCGATGGTGAAGAAGGAGTGCATCAGGATCGCGAGCATGTTCGTCGGCGGCTCGGGCCGTTTGTACGACAGGTTCACATCGACGGCGACGACGACCTCGGCGCCGAGGAGGCGGCAGATGTTCGTCGGGACGTTCGCCGTCACGCCTCCATCGATGAGGAGCCGGCCATCGCGCTCTACCGGAACGATCAAGCCGGGGATCGCGCAGCTCGCGCGGATGGCCGAGGCCAGATCCCCCTCGCAGAGGAGCACCGGCTCGGAGGTCGCGAGGTCGGTGGCCATACACGCGAAGGGGATCGGAAGTTCATCGAAGGTCCGGACCGGGAGGGCGCGGCGGACCAGTTCGCCGAGGCGGCGGTTGGACATGAGCCCCATTCGGTTGATGACCGGTCGGGCGAGGACCTGCCAGCGGAGCATGTCCGCCCAGACGGCGGCGCGCGCGGCGGAGATCCCCGCGGCGAGGAAGGCCCCAGCCAACGCACCGGCGCTCGTGCCGACGATGAGGTCGGGTCTCAGGGCGTTCTCCTCGAGGACCTTCAGCACACCGGCGTGGGCGATCCCGCGCGCGGCGCCTCCGCCGAGTGCGAGAGCCCATCGAGGCCGGCGACCGGTCACAATCGGCTTCGCCCGAGTCTCCATGCCGCTTCGAGGTGTGCGCGGTGCCGTGCCGACAGGGCAACGTTTCTGCGAGCCATCACCGTCTCGGCCGTCTCGATGAACTTCTCCAACGCATACTCTTTTGCTGCATCGCCCGTGCCCCAGCTGAAGGGGGGCACGTACTTCGATGGAGCGCCCGGCCCGAAGAGGTTGGCGCCGGCGCCGACGACGGTGCCGGTGTTCAAGAGCGTGCCGATGGCGGTCTTCACGTGGTCGCCGAGGAGGCACCCGAGCTTGCGTTCCCCGGTATCGACCTCCCCGGCGGGGGTCCACATGCGGATCGAGCCGTAGTTGTTCTTGAGGTCGCTGTTCGTCGTGAGGGCACCGAGGTTGACCCACCGGCCGACGTAGGCGTGACCGAGGAAGCCGTCGTGGGCCTTGTTCGAGTAACCGAGGACGATGGACTCCTCGATCTCGCCGTGGACCTTGCAGACGGGGCCGATCGAGACGGAAGAGAAGGGACCGCCGAGGAGCGTGGAGCCGCGCCCGATGTACGCCGGGCCCGCGACGCGGGTGAACGCGCGGATGTGGGCGCCGTCGTCGATCCAGATCGGGCCTTCGCGAAGGTCGAGGACGACGCCGGGCTCGACGACGACGTCGGCGCCGAGGACGAGGGGGGCATCGCCGAGGCGATGCACGCCCGCGGGCGTCTCCATCCCGTGCTGTGCGGTGCCGAGGGCGAGGATATCTCGCGCGACCCGGTCGGCGTTCCGCGTGATGAGGCGCCAGGGCCGGTCGATCAGGGTGCCGTCGAGTGGGAGGACGGGTAGCCCGGCCGGGACGTTTCCACCGGGGTCGTCGAGGAAGCCGGGGGGCGGGAACTCGGAGCCCGCCGGTGCATACCACCCGCAGATGTCGTCGCCGATGGCGAGGAGCGCGGGATCCGCTTCGAACGCCGGAGGCGATTGCCATTCGAGCGCGGCTCGTGAGGATAGGAAGACGAATCCGCGGTCGCGGGGGAGGTCGGCGAGGCGAAGGCCCCCCGGGGCATCGTGCTCGTCGAAGTCGGCGAGGTGGTCGGCGGCGAGGTGCCCGAGGCAGGAGAGCCGGAGGACGCGTTCGGCGCGTTGACGGAGGGTGAACGCGCCGAACATGAGCTCGCCGGCCGGCCGTGTGAGCGTGAACGGCATCCAATCGCGGCCGATCCGGTCGTCGAAGAGGATCAGCGCGGGGCGCGCCATTCATCCCTCCTGTCGGACGATGGAGTCCGGCAGTTCTTTCAGAAGCGTCTTGAGGTCCGCGGTCCGGTCCCGAGGGGCGACGAAGGTGATGCCGCCGGTCCGGACGACGACGAGGTTGCTGGCGCCGAAGACCACGATCGTCCCCTGGTCGGCCCAGGCGATGCAGTGATCGCTGTCGACGAGATGGGCATCGCCGATCCGAAGGTTGCCGTTTTCGTCGGCGGGTCGGGTGCGGGCGACGGCGTCCCAGGCGCCGACGTCGTCCCAACGGAAGGTCGCGCGCGCGACGGCGACGCGGTCGCTACGCTCGAGGAGCCCTTCGTCGATCGAGAGGTTCGGCGCATCGCGGAAGAAGCCCTCGATGTCGCCTTCCGCGAGGCGGGGGAGTAGGGCGGCGAGTTCGGGGGTATGGCGCTCGATCTCCTCGAGGAGGGTCCCGACGCGCCAGACGAAGATCCCGCTGTTCCAGAGGTAGCCGCCACGGTGGAGGTACTCCTGCGCCGTGTCGCGATCGGGCTTCTCGACGAAGTCGGCGACCTCGAAGGCTTCCTCGTCGGAGCCGAGGGGCGGGCCGACGTGGATGTATCCGTACCCCGTCTCGGGGCGGGTCGGCTCGATCCCGATGGTGAAGAGGCGGCGCTCCTCGGCGGCGAGCCGACCGACGCGGGCGAGGAGGTCGCGGAACGCGTGGGCGGGCTCGATGACGTGGTCGGCGTGGAGCGAGAGCATCACGGCGTCGGGGTCCCTGCGGGCGATCTCGTGGGCGGCCCAGACGAGGACCGGCGCCGTGCCGCGGGCCACCGGCTCGAGGAGCAGGTTGTCGCGGGACAGCTGCGGCACTTCGGCCTGGATCGGCGCGGCGAGGCTCGGCCCCGTGAGGATGCGCAGCCTGGGCAGCGGCACGAGCGGGAGGATCCGATCCACGGTGTCCACGATCAGGGGTCTCTCGCTGCCGAGGGGCAGGAGTTGCTTGGGTCGGCTCGGCGTCGATATCGGCCAGAAGCGCGAGCCGACGCCTCCCGCGAGGATGACGGCCCAGAGTGGCGCTTCAGCGTGCGAGGATTTCGTCGATTCGGGCAAGGAGCTTCTTCGGGCTGAAGGGTTTGATCAGGAAATCGGTCGCACCGAGCCGGGCCGCGCGCTCCCGGTCCTGTTCCTGGCCTTTGGCCGTGAGCATGATGACCGGCGTCCCCCGCCGGTGGGGGAGGCGCCGGAGCTGGTCGAGGACGTCCAGCCCGCTGCCGGTCGGCAGCATGATGTCCAGCAGGACGAGATCGACGGGGTCGTCGGATCGGAGCCGATCGAGGGCAGCGTCCCCGTCGGTCACCGACTCGACCGAGTACGGCCCCTGCTCGAGCTTGAGCTGGATGATGCGGCCGATGTACGGCTCGTCGTCGACGATCAGAATGCGACGTCGATGGATCGGCGAAGCGGGAGGCATGCGTCGGCGCCTGGCTGGTGCGGTGTCATCGTGCGTCAGGGGCCGGAGTGCGAGATCTGTGCCCTCGACGGCCGATCGGCGGGACGATGCGGACCCGGATCGCCCTTCGTGCGCCGGAAAGGTTAGAGATGGGCGGCGGGGAAGTCAAGCAATCGAGCCGTGGCGCGGAGTTCGCGGTATCGGCGAGGCTTGACAGTCCCATGCGCCAAAACTAGTGTTCCACGCCAACTTGGGAACGGACTCATGCCGTCGAGCGAGGCCTTGCGCATTCAGAAGCTAACGGCGATCCTCGCGGTCGCTCTCTTTGCGGCCGGGTGTGATGACGACCTCGGACCGGGCGCCTGGGATCAGAGCCGGCCGGACACGATCCAGCTCTTCTCGCTCACCCGGGCGGAGTACCAGGGATTGCCCGCGGCACTCGATCTCGTGAACCGGGCCGCGGTGGTCGTGGAGTCGGGTGTCGGGGTCACGTGGGACTTCGCGGTGACGGAGTCGAACGGGCAGGTGCTGCTCACACCGGCCGGGACGTTCCAAGGCGTGGAATCGGTGGCGGGGATCGCGCGGATCGAGGGGGAGACCTTCGAGTCGCTGACGCGGGCGCCATCGGATACGGCCGCGTACCGGCGGCGCGAGGGGGTGGCGATGGAGGTGGGCCGGGTCTACGCCGTCCGAAGCCGGCGGTATTCCCTTTACGGGCAGGGTTGTGTGAGGTTCGGGAAGCTCTCGCCGATCGCCGTGGATAAGGACGCGGGTGTGCTGTGGGTGGAGCTCCTGCGCAACCCGAACTGTAACGACCGGTCGCTGGTGCCATCGGATTAAGGGTTGCGATGCTGGATCTGAGGCAGGTCAGGGAAGAGACGGAGCTCGTGCGCGAGCGGTTGGGTCGGCGTGGCAACCCGGAGCTGCTCGTGATGCTGGACCGCGTCCTCGAGCTGGATGCCGATCGCCGCGAGCTGATCGCCGAGGTCGACGCGCTTCGGGCGAGGCGGAACGAGGTATCGCCTCGGGTGGGGGAGTTGAAGAAGGCGGGCCGGCACGAAGAGGCGGAGGGGGTCATCGCGGAGATGCGGGACCTCGGCGAGCGGCTCGCCCAGGGGGAATCGAGGCTCGGGGAGGTGGAGTCGGCGATTCGCGAACTGCTTCTGCGCATCCCGAACCTGCCGGAGGAGGACGTTCCCGCGGGTGGGGCCGAGGAGAACCGCGTGGTTCGGGAGTGGGGTGAAGAGCGGCGGTTCGACTTCGAGCCGAAGCCGCACTGGGACCTGGGCGAGGCGTTGGGGATACTGGATTTCCCGCGCGGGGCCAAGGTCGCGGGGAGCGGGTTCCCGGTCTTCGTCGGCATGGGCGCCCGGCTCGAGCGTGCGTTGATCAACTTCATGATGGACCTGCACGCGCGGGAACACGGGTACACGGAGGTCTGGCCGCCGTTCCTGGTCAATCATCGGGCCGCGTTGGGGACGGGGCACCTGCCGAAGTTCGGTGAGGACATGTACGAGGTGCCGGAGGACGGGTTGTTCCTCGTCCCGACGGCGGAGGTCCCGGTGACGAACCTCCACGCGGACGAGATCCTGGAGCCCGACGCGGTGCCGATCCGGTATGTGGCGTACACTCCGTGCTTTCGTCGCGAGGCGGGGGCTCACGGCAAGGAGACGCGTGGGCTGATCCGGGTCCACCAGTTCGACAAGGTGGAGCTGGTCCGCTTCGAGCGTCCGGAGGATAGCCGTCGCGCTCTCGAGGAACTGACCGGTCACGCCGAGACGGTGCTTCGTCTCCTCGGGCTGCGCTATCGTGTGCTCCTGTTGGCGGCTGGGGACCTGGGCTTCTCGAATGCCAAGACGTACGATCTCGAGGTCTGGGCGCCGGGGGCCGGGCGCTGGCTCGAGGTGTCGAGCTGTTCGCTCTACACGGACTACCAGGCGCGGCGAGCGGGGATTCGGTTCCGGCCCGAGGCGGGTGCGCGCCCGCAGTACGTGCATACGCTGAACGGGTCCGGTCTTGCCCTGGCGCGGGTCGTCGTGGCGATCTTGGAGAACTACCAGGAGGCGGACGGGACGATTCGGGTCCCCGAGGCGTTGAGGCCGTATCTGGGGACGGACCGTATCGCCTGACCGCCCGTCGTCCCTCCCGACGCGTCGAGGGGCCACGCGGACCCGCCGGCCCCCTCACGGGCACCATGCCATGGATCAACGGTCGTGGCCGGCAGCGCTCACGCTGCTCGCACTCGTCGTCCTCGGCGCGTTCCTCCTCTACACCGAGCGGATCGTGCGGGAGGTTCGCACGGAGGCGGCCATGCACACGCGCATGTACGCGCTGGTGCAGGAGGGGCTGCTTTCGCTGGAGCCCGGGGCGGACCTCCAGGCGTTGATCGAGGTCCAGCGAACGCTGACGGAGCTCGGCGTCCCGGTTGTGGCCGTCAACGAGCAGGGCGAGCCGTACGCGGTGGCGAACCTCCCGTTCAAGGCGGATCTCGCCGTGCCCGCCGACCGCCGCCGGATCCTCGACTATGTCCGGCGGCTCGACCGCCAGAACCCCCCGATTCACGAGCCGGGTGCGGGGACGATCCATTTCGGCGCCCCGCCGATTATTGCGTGGCTACGTTGGGCGCCGTGGTTCCAGGTGGGCGTGGCGCTCATCTTGGGGGGGATCGGCTTCGTGGTCGTGCGGTCGCACGTCCGCGCGGATCGGGAACGGTTCTGGGCGGCGACGGCGCGCGAACTCGCCCACCAGATGGGGACGCCGCTCTCCTCGCTCGCGGGGTGGGTGGAGCTTCTCCGTCTCCCGGCGGCGGAGCGGGATGCCCTCGTGCCGACGGAACGGATCGCGCAGGAGATCGGCGCGGATGTCGAGCGGCTGGAACGCGTCTCGCGCCGATTCGAGCTGATCGGCAAGCCGCCGGCTCTGGAGGTCGTGGACGTCGTCGGGGTGGTCGAAGAGCTGGAGCGGTACTTCCGCCCCCGTCTCCCGCGCCTGGGGAGTGGCGTCCGGCTCGGAGCGCGCGTGAGCCGGGGGATCCCGGCGGTTCGTGCGAATCGGGTTCTCCTGGTCTGGGCGCTGGAGAACGTGGTGAAGAACGCGCTCGATGCGCTCGCGGGGAGAGGCGGGCGCATCCGGATCGCGGCGGCGCCGGTGGCGTCCGGCTATGTGCGGTTCTCCGTGACCGACACGGGGCCAGGGATCGCCCCGGTCGTTCGTGATCGACTCTTCACGCCGGGGGTCACGACGAAGGTCGGGGGGTGGGGGGTCGGCCTTTCGCTGACGCGCCGCATCATCGAGGATCTGCACGCCGGTCGAGTCACGGCGCGGTCGAGGCGCGGCGGCGGGACGGTCTTCGAGATCGACCTGCCGGTGGCCGACTCGGGGGCGCCAGGCGCACGGGAGGCGGTGGAGCGGCCGGGGTCGGGTGGGGTATCCAGAACAGAATGAAAGATCTCAGCCTTCTCGAGGAACTGAACCCGGAACAGCGCGCGGCCGTCGAGCACATCGATGGGCCGCTCCTCGTGCTCGCGGGCGCCGGGTCGGGGAAGACGCGCGTGCTCACGGCGCGGATAGCGCGCCTCATCGACGAGCATGGCGTCGACCCCTCGGCGATCCTGGCCGTGACGTTCACGAACAAGGCGGCCGGTGAGATGCGCGAGAGGGTGCGTCGCCTCCTCGGGCACGAGCCGTCAGGGATCTGGATCGGGACGTTTCACGCGATCGGCGCGCGGGTGCTGCGCCGCCACGCCGTACGTCTTGGCTGGGCGCCGAACTTCACGATCTACGATGCGGAGGAAGCGCTCCGTGAAGTGAAGCGCGTGATGGAGCGCCTCAACCTATCGCTCAAGACGTGGAATCCGAAGGCGGTGCACGGGGCGATATCGGCGGCGAAGAACCAGCTCATCGACCCTGAAGAGTATGCCGGGCTGGCGCACGACGCCTTCAGCCGCGTCGTCGCCTCCGTCTACCCCGCCTACCAGGGCGCGCTGAAGGAGCAGAACGCCTTCGACTTCGACGACCTGCTGGTCAAGCCGGTCGAGCTCCTGCGCGCCCACGAGGCGGTTCTGGCGGAGTACCGCCACCGGTTCCGCTTCATCCTGGTCGACGAGTACCAGGATACGAACCACGCCCAGTACAAGTTCGTGGAGCTCCTGGCCCGGGAGCACGGGAACCTGATGGTCGTGGGCGACGACGACCAGTCGATCTACGGGTGGCGCGGCGCCGACATCCGCAACATCCTCGACTTCGAGAGCGACTTCCCCGACGCGCGGGTGATCCGTCTGGAACGCAACTATCGCTCCACGGCCCGGATCCTCGAGGCCGCGAACCGCGTGATCGAAGAGAACAAGCGAAGGAAGGGGAAGACGCTGCGGACCGACGCGGGGCCCGGCGAGTTGATCACGCTGGTCGAGGCTGCGGACGAACGGGACGAGGCGGACTGGATCATCGACGAGATCGAGGCTCGCCTCGCGGGCGATCCCCAACTGAGCCCGCGGGATTTCGTCGTCCTCTACCGCACCAATTCGCAGTCACGGGCGCTGGAGGATGCGTTCCTGCGGCGTGGCCTCCCCTACCAGATCGTCGGCGGTACGAAGTTCTACGAGAGGCGCGAGATCATGGATGTGCTCGCGTACCTCCGCTTGATCTCGAACCCGCGGGACGCGGGCGCCTTCGATCGGATCGTGAACTACCCGCGCCGCGGGATCGGGGATGCGACCCGAGGCCGGCTGGCCGCGTGGGCGGCGGCCGAGGGGCTGCCGATCCTCGAGGCGGCGGCCCGGGCGGATGCGTGTCCGGGGATCGGTGCGGCGGGCGCGCGTGCACTCCTCGACTTCGCGGGGATGATCCAGCGTTATCGTGGTCTGGCGCCCCACATGGGCGTCGGGGAGCTCCTCGCCAAGCTCATCGACGAGATCGGTCTCTACGATGCACTCCGTGAAGAGGGGCCCGAGGGCGAGGATCGCATCGACAACGTGAAGGAGCTGGAGTCGGCGGCGTTCGAGTTCGACGAACGCGGCCTCGAAGGCGAGGAAGAGGTGCCCGAGGGGGCGACGGCGCTGGACCTCTTCCTCCAAAAGGTCTCGCTCGTGGCCGATGTGGACCGGCACGATCCGACCGCGCAGGCGGTCACCCTGATGACGCTGCACAACGCGAAGGGTCTCGAGTTCCCGTACGTCTTCATCGGCGGGCTGGAGGATGGCCTCTTCCCGCTCGCTCGGGCGTACGGCGACCCGGACACGCTGGAAGAGGAGCGTCGGCTCTTCTACGTCGGGATCACGCGAGCGCGCCGAAAGCTGTACCTCTCGTACGTGCGGGTCCGGCGGCGGGCGGGCGAAACTCTGGCCTGCGTGCCGTCGAGCTTCCTCTCGCCGTTGCCCGAGGAGCTGCTCGATCATCGCACGACGTCGAACCTGGCGCGAGCCCGGCAGCAGAGCGAGCGCCGGTGGCGGGAGCGTGTCGCCGCGGGTTCGTTCGGCGAGACGTTCGGTCGCGGGGCCGGTGCGGTGGAGGGCGACCGTGAGCCGGGCGGGTTGGTGATCGACTACAGCGATGCCCAGGACGCGCCGCGGTTCATCAAGGGCGAGGTCGTGCGGCATCCGCAGTTCGGCCGTGGCACGATCCGCGAGCTTTCGGGATTCGGCCACGATCTCAAAGCGGTGATCGACTTCGAGCGGGTCGGCCGCAAGAAGGTGATCGTGCGGTACGCCAACCTTCAGAAGGAGCTCTGACGTCGTATGGCCGTCACCCGGCAGGATGTTCTGCACGTGGCCGCCCTGGCCCGGCTCGACCTCACGGCGGAGGAGGTCGAGCGGTTCACGGCGCAGCTCAACGATATCCTGGTCCACGTCGAGGAGCTTCGTACCGTCGATGTCGAGGGGGTGGAGGCGGTGGGCAGTGCGGCGGAGGGGGAGGCGCCGCTCCGGGGGGAGGATCGGCCCGCCGACGTGATGGTCCGCCCGCCGTCGGATCTCGCGCCGGCGTGGGAGGCCGGGTTCTTCACCGTCCCGCGGATCGCCGCGCTGGACGCATCGGCGCTCGACGAGCCGTTCGAGGACAAGGCCCGCGTGGATTCCTTGATCCGCCCGTCCCCCGAGGCCCTGCCGGAGGGCGACGCGTGACCGGGCGGGAGCAGGGCATCGCCGCACTGGCCTCCGCGGTGGCTTCCGGCAGGGCTTCCGCCGTGGAGCAGGTCCGGACCGCCGTGAACGCGATCCGTCAGCTCGATTTCGGGCCGGACGGGTTGAACGCCTTCATCGCGTATGACGTCGAGAGCGCGGTGGCGGCGGCGGAGGCGGTGGATGCCGCGGTCGCCGCGGGTCGCGGCGGGGGTCGCCTGGCAGGGGTGCCGGTTGCGGTCAAGGACAACATCTGCACGCTCGATCTCCCCACGACCTGCGGGTCGAGGATCCTGGAGGGGTACCGGTCCCCGTACGAGGCGACGGCGGTGCGGCGTCTCCGGGAGGCCGGCGCGATCGTCGTCGGGAAGACCAACCTCGACGAGTTCGCGATGGGCTCCTCGACGGAGAACTCGGCGTTCGGCCCGACGCGGAATCCGCACGACCCGTCGCGGGTTCCGGGCGGGTCGTCGGGGGGCTCGGCCGCGGCGGTCGCGGCGGGGATCGTCCCCGCGGCGCTGGGCTCGGAGACGGGGGGATCGGTGAGGCAGCCGGCGGCGTTCTGCGGCGTCGTGGGCATCAAGCCATCCTACGGCCGGGTGAGTCGATACGGCCTCGTGGCCTTCGCCTCGTCTCTGGACCAGATCGGGACGTTCGGCCGGACGGTGGCCGATGCGGCGCTGCTTCTGGAGGTGATCGCCGGGGCGGATCCGTGGGACTCGACGTCGGCGGATCGGCCGGTCCCCGCCCTGACCGCCGAACTGGATCGTGGTGTGGAAGGGCTGGTCGTGGGCGTTCCACGCGAGTACTTCCCGCCGGAGCTGGATCCCCGGATCGCGACGCTCTGCCGGGAGGCGGTCGAGCGCCTGCGCGCGGCGGGCGCGGAGATCCGTGAGATCTCTCTGCCTCACACGCGCTACGCGATTCCGACGTACTACTTGATCGCTCCCGCCGAGGCGTCGAGCAACCTGGCGCGCTACGACGGGGTCCGCTACGGGATGCGCGCGCCGGGGGCCACGTCGACCGTCGAGGTCTACGAGGCGACCCGGTCGCTGGGATTCGGCCCGGAGGTCAAGCGCCGGATCATGCTGGGGACCTTCGCCCTCTCGGCCGGCTACCACGACGAGTACTACGGGAGGGCGCAACGGGTCCGCCGCCTCATTACGCAGGATTTCCGACGGGTGTTCGACGATGGCGTGGACGTGATCTTCACGCCCACGACCCCGTCGGTGGCTTTCCGGTTGGGCGAGAAGGTCGACGACCCGTACCAGATGTACCTGGCGGACATCTTCACCGTGACCGCCAACCTGGCGTCGCTCCCGGCGATCTCGGTGCCGATCGGGAGGGTCGATGGCCTGCCGGCCGGGGGGCAGCTCATCGCGGACCGCTGGGATGAGGCCACGATGGTCCGGGCCGCCGCGGCCCTCGAACGGGCGCTCGCGGAGTGAGGCGGGGATGATGCGCTACGAGCCGGTAATCGGACTGGAGATCCACGTCCAGCTCGCCACGGAGACCAAGCTCTTCTGCGGCAACTCCGCGGAGTTCGGGGCGGAGCCGAACACCCACGTCTGCCCGGTCTGCCTGGGGCTGCCCGGGGCGCTCCCGGTGCTCAACCGCCGGGCTGTCGAGCTGGGGGTCCGCGCGGCGCTCGGCCTGAACTGCACGGTCCACGAGATCAGCGTCTTTGCGCGGAAGAACTACTTCTACCCGGACCTCCCGAAGGGGTACCAGATCACGCAGTACGACCGCCCGATCGCGACGGGCGGGTGGCTCGACGTCGCCACGGAACGGGGCGGGGAAGAGCGACGAAGGGTCCGGATCCGGCGGATCCACCTGGAGGAGGATGCGGGGAAGTCGTTGCACGATCGTTTGCCCGGTCGGACGGCGGTGGACCTGAACCGCGCCGGCATCCCACTGATCGAGATCGTGACCGAACCCGACCTGATCTCGCCGGCGCATGCCCGCGAGTTCCTGACTCGCCTGAAGCAGGTCCTCGAGTACCTCCGGGTGAGCGACTGCGACATGGAGAAGGGGAGCTTGCGGGTCGACGCCAACGTGTCGGTCCGGCCCGCCGGGAGCCCGCACCTCGGCATCAAGACCGAGGTCAAGAACATGAACTCCTTCGCCAACGTCGAACGCGCCCTGGCCTACGAGATCGAGCGGCAGATCGGCGTGCTCGAGGCCGGCGGCTCGATCCGGCAGGAGACGCTCCTCTGGGATGCGGGGCGGGGCGAGGCCCGGCCGATGCGGTCGAAGGAGGAGAGTCACGACTATCGGTACTTCCCGGAGCCGGACCTCCCACCGCTCGTGCTGGAGCGGGCCGAAGTCGAGGCGATCCGCCGGGACCTCCCCGAGCTGCCCGACGCCCGGTTCCGGCGCTTCCGAGAGGCCTACGGGCTCCCCGCCTACGATGCCGAGGTCCTCACGGCCACTCGTGAGGTCGCCGACTACTTCGAGGCGACAGCCCGTGCCGTCGGTGACGCCAAGGCCGCCAGCAACTGGATCATGACCGATGTCCTGGGGTGGCTGAACCAGCGCCAATGCGCGATCGAGGACCTCCCCATCACACCGGAGTCGCTGGCCGCGTTGATCGGGCTCGTCGCCGATGGCACGCTCTCGATGCCGCTCGCGCGCCGGGTCTTCGCGCGCATGGCCGAGACGGGGCGGCCGCCGGAGGCGATCGTGGAGGAGGAGGGGCTTGCCCAGGTACGGGAAGTGGATCGGCTCGTGGGGTGGGTCGAAGAGGTCGTGTCCGCCCACCCCGAGGAGGTGGCGCGCTACCGCGAGGGCGATCGAAAGCTCCTGGGCTTCTTCATGGGCCAGATCATGAAGAAGTCCGGCGGAAAGGCCGACCCCAGGGAGACGTCGAGGATCCTTCGGGAGCGGCTGGAGGCGGGGTGAGCCGGGGGCCGCGTCGGCGGTCTCCCTCCGGGACCCGTATCGGATGAGGCGCCCCTGCGCGCCACGATCACGATCCTCGCGCCGTTACGCCGCGCCTTCCACTTCGCCCCGTCGTGTCCAATAACCCAGTTGCTCAGGAGGAAGCGGGAAGAAGTCGTCGGCGAGTTCCCGGAGCCGACGGGGATCCCGCCAGGCCTCCTCGCGCATGGCCATCCTCCGGATCCTCTTGGCCATCTTGAGATTCACGTCGCCGATCGGATCGAGGGCCGCAGGGAGCGAGGTCTTGCGTCGGACCAGGTAATCGACGACGGAATCGAACGCGCGCGAGAGGTAATCCTCGACCTCGCCGTCGTCGAGGTCCCACCTCGATCGCTGGACGACGCGATCGAAGACGCCCTTCCACCGGTCGTTGTCCTGGAACTGGATCATCCCCCGGAAGATCCGTCGGTTCGTCTCGAACGAGAAGATCGTTCCGCTCAGGATCCGGTCGAAGAGGGCATCGGCCTCGCCGTGGTCGTAGTCCATGACGACGGATCGGGCGAGGCGGCTGTACGGCTCACCGATGTGGACATCCAGGCGGTACTCCCAATACGAGTGACCCAGCGCCTGGGTGGAGCTGGTCAGGAGGAGTTGCCGGGGGACGAAGAAGTTGTGGGCTATGGTGTCCGCCGCGAGATGGCTGAGGTACCCGAGGGCGGCCACGCGGAGCCGGTCGTTCTCGGCTCCGTCGTAGATCTCCTCGCCGACGTGCCAGAAGTGGCAGTGGCGTCCGACCGGTACGTACTTCTTGGCGAGGGAGATGTCCGCGGCGAGGGAGCCGTAGATGAAGCTCTGTGGATAGGCGCGGATGAGATCGGCGACCGCCGCGGGGAGGAGCGAGAGCGATCCGAGGACCTGATCCGCGAGGAACGCGTGGGTTGCCGGGCCGAACGCCCATGCGGCGTCCGGGAGGACGAGGAGGAGGACCACAGCCCCGAAGAGCGGGACGATCCAGCGCGCCACCGTGGCCTCGCCTCTAGATCCTGAGGAGGCGACGGGAGCCCCGTCCGAGCGCCTTCTGTGCCCGAGCGGTCTGCTCCTCGACGGTCCGGGCAAGGTCCTCGCGGGCGGAGGCCACGACATCGGCGACCTCCTCCCGGAAGTCGCGAAGCAGCGTTCGGCCCGCCTCGCGGAGCGTCTCGGCCATCTCTGCGGCGGCGCCGGCGCCTGCGGCGAAGCTCTTCTTGGCCATCCGTGCGTTCGCTCGGAGGCGTTTCCCGTAGGGTTGGAGGTCGCGCACGATGCGTTCGGTGCGCGTCTTCGGCGCCGGGCGGAGGAGCAAGGCCAGCCCGGCGCCAACGGCGGCGCCCACGGCGAAGGCCGCGATGAAGTCCGTCACGTCGCGCTGCGGCATCGATCGCTCCGGCATTTCAGGTACGTTCAGCTTATTCACCGTTCGATCCCTCCGGTTCCCCGGGGCCCGCGGTCGCGGGGCGGGCGAGTGCCTCGGCCGCAGCGTGCAGGCCGCGGGCCGTCGCCGTCGCGTCGAGCAGGATCTCTTCGACCTCCTCCTGGACGACTTTGAGGACGGCGCCGAAGTGACGCACCCGCTCCGTCGCCGAATCCGCGACCGAACGTAGCCGCTGATCCAGCTCCTCGACCGTTTGGCGTATCCGTTCGGCCTCTTCGCGGACCGAGCGGGAGACCGTGGCGGCGTCATCGGCGATCTGGGCGGCTTTCTCGAGGAGTGGCTCGGCTTTGGGGGCGAGACCCTCCACCGTCCGCTCGAGGGCGGCGAGCGTACGCCCCAAGGCGCGCAGCATGGCGAAGAGCGCCACAGCGACCGCGATCCCCAACAACGCGAGGACCGCAGTCCCGATGGCGGTCACGGTTTCCGCCCACGCGAGGTGCTCGATGCGGTCGCCGACCTGGGCGATCGTCTGCGCTTGTGCGAGGAGCGTGAACACGAGCGTGCCTTCCCTCCGTGGGTCAGCCGAAGAGATCGATGCCGAGCGTCCGCGTGCCGAGCTTGGGGACGACCCCCAAGCGCCGGCGGGCGAAACGAGCCGCCTCGAGTGCGGCCGTGAGGTCGTCCGCGGCGTCGCCGAGTGGGGCGAAGGCCTCGGGTGCGGGACGTCGCTCCTCGGCCCAGCGCATCAGCGCCGCGTCGAGCCGGTCGATACCACCGACCCGATCGGCGAGCCGCCTCACCGCCGCGGGCGCCGTCCACCCGCCCGCGAGCTCCGCGACCTGACTGGCGTAGAGGTCGCCGAGGGGGAGGAGCGGTTCCGGCGGCGGTGCCGCGCCGAGGAGGAGAGCCGTCTTGTTCGCCGGGTGCGCCAGCAGGGCATCGCGATCGGCGGCGACGAGTCGGCCGACCGCGCGGTGGAGCTCCTCGACGAGCCGGTCGCGGGGGAGGTCCGGCGGGGCCAGCCCGAGGGCTCGGAACCCATCGATGGCGGTGGAATCGGGCACCGGGACGGGAATGACCGCGTCGGCACCGAGGGCGGCGACCGACCAAGCGAGGGCGAGGCGCGCTTCGGGGCTCGCGTCGTCGAGGAGCGCCACGCCACGAGCGCCGGCGTCGCGGACGGCCTGACGGATTACGCCCCCGACGATGGAGCCGATCCGCTCCGTCCTGCCGAAATCACCGCTGGCCATGGCCCACCACTCGGGAGAGCTCCCGAAGGAGCAGGTGAGGGTCCTCGTCGCGGCCGTGGAAGTACGGCCGCCGTGCCCGTTCGACCTCGTCGAGGGAGAGCTCGGCGGAGATGAGCGCCTCGTCGACCGCCGGCGCCCGGGCGAGAACATCCCCTGTCGGCGCGACGATGAGCGATTCGCCCGCGAAGGTTACCCCGCCCTCGACGCCAGCCCGGTTCGCGAGGGCGACGTAGATCCCGTAAAGTTGCGCGGTCGTGCGGGCGATCCGTTCCCACGCATCCGCCGAGGCGAACGGGCCTCCGGACTCGCCGCCGGCCCAGACGCCGCGACCCGGTCCCGCGGCCTGCACGAGGAGGAGGTGGATACCCTGGGCCGCGAGGAGGTAGATCAGCCCCGGGTGCCAGAAGTCCTCGCAGACGAGGAGACCGGCGCGCCAGCCGGGGAACGGGGAATAGGCGTCCACCCGCCCGCCGCGGCCGAAGAAGCGCCCCTCGTCGAACATGCCGTACGTCGGCAGGTAGACCTTTCGGTGGCGGTGGAAGACCCGACCGTCCCTGAGGTGGGCCGCCACGTTGTAGACGACGCCGCCCTCGCCTCGCTCGACGAGCCCGACGACCACCGGGGGTGCACCCTCGAGCTCCGGGAGGAGCGGGGCGTCGGCGTCGAGCGGGAGGGCGACGGCGGGGGCGTCGTCACCGAGGTCGTAACCCGTGAGCGAGAGTTCGGGCGTCAGCAGGAGGTCCGCGCCGGCACGGGCGGCCGTGCGCGCGATCTCCGCGGCGTTCGCGCCGACGTCGCGCAGTCGGGGCGCGCTCTGGAAGATGCCAAGAATCATCGATCCGAGCCTCCCGTATCCCGGGCATCGGGCGAAGCATCGTCGGGTCCCGAGCGATCCCGTCCCCCGGCCAGAGCCGATTCGACGCGCGGTAGGATCTCGCCCACGCCACGAAGGAGGTTGCGTGTCAACAGAGGACCGATCAGCTCGCTCATCACCACGCCGATGACCACGGTTCCGAAGAGGAGTTCGACGCCCGCGGCGCTGCCGAGACGGAATTCCTCGTAAGTTAGGGTGATGCTGATCGCCATGGCCAGACTGATCCCTCCTTGGGGGACCAGGCCCAGGCCGAGGGTCGGCGGGGCGAAGCTCGCCCCCGGGAGGGCGCGGGTGATCAGGAAGCCTCCCGCGAGCTTGGCCGCCATCCGGACCACGAGGTACGCGATGGCCAGCGGGACGATCGCCCAGGTCGAGAAATCCAGGAGCGCACCCGCCAGGACGAGGAGGATCACGTAGATCGGCTGCTCCCAGGCTTGCAGGAGGGAGTAGATGCGACGCCGCAGCGGGGAGAAATTGGCCACGACCGCGCCGACGGTCACCGTGACGAAGAGCGGCGACAGCCCGAGATAGAACGCGGTGCCTGCGGCGAAGACCACGAGGCCGAGGAGAAAGAGAACGAGTTCGTCCTGCTGGGGCTTGCGCCGCGTGAACCAGAGAAAGAGGAATCCGAAGAAGATGCCGAGCCCGAGGGCGATCGCGATCCAGAGTGCAACCGGGAACGAGAGGCCTCCCGCCTGGAGCTCGCCGGGGTGATAGAGGGCGTACGCGAACTGGAGCGCCGCGATCCCGACGATCGCATCGATGCTCGCGATGAAGAAGAGGAGTCGGCTGACCTTCCCCTGAACCAGGAAGGTGTTGCTGATCAGCGCGATTCCGGCGGGAGTCGAGATGCAGGCCGTGGCCGAGGTAGCCAACAGGGTCGCGATCACCGGCGGCGTGGGCCGGGCCGCGGTGAGGATGAGCAAGGCACCGAGGGCGAAGATCAGGGTGTAGGCGATGACGGCCTGACCGAGGGCGATGGCCACGTAGGCGCCCCCGAATCGGGCGATCTGGCGCCGCTCGAGTTGAAGGCCGAAGAGGAGGCCGACCCATCCCAAGCCGAGGGCGAGGAAAGGGTAGAGCTGGTCGATGATCGGTCGGCTCAGGAGGCCGAGTCCGTTCGAGCCGAGGAGAAATCCGAAGAAGAGGAAGTGGGTGCCGGCCGAGAAGATGAGGCGGGGCCCCAGTGGAGCGCGCGCCGTGGTGAAGGAGAGCTTCGCCCCGAGCAGACCGAGGAGGATCAGGACGAGCGCACCGACGAGCGGATTCATCTCGAGCGGATCAGGCGGGGCCCTCGCGCAATCGCGACGCGAGCGCGTCGGCCGCAGGACCGGGACTCGCCTCGCTCAAAGGTCTTCCTCCCCGAGCTCCGGGGCGAGCCCTACGGCGCGTAGCACGGGGATGGTGAAGACGATCCCGGTTGCCGGGTCGTTCAGGTCGCCGCAGATCTCTTGGAGGAGGGCGATCGCCCCCTCGACCTTCTCATCCTCCTTGATCACACTGAAGATCGTCTGATTCTGGGGCCGGGACCGCGCGATGAGGGTCTGGAGGCCGGCGAAGATGGGGATGTCGTGCGAGAGGACGCGGCCCATCCCCTCGCTGTTGACGATCGTCGCGCCGGTGATCCCGAGCTCGAGGAACCCCGACAGGATCTCGTCGAGCTTCTCTTCCTGGTTGATGACGGCGACCAGTAGCTGCATTCGCGCCCCTCAAACGTGTTCCGCGTCCACGCGCTCCAACTCCTCGAGCAGGTCCGCCGCCGAGTTGGCCTGCTCGAGTCGCGTGATGAGGCCCGGATGGCGTACCAACCGCGCGATCCTGGCCAGGAGCTTGATATGCAGACCCGTCTGGTTCGGCGGCGACAGGAGCAGGAAGAAGACGCGGACCGGGTCGAGCCCGACGGGCCCGAAACGGACTCCGGCAGGCGCAACGGCCACCATGATCGTCGGGCGTTCCAGCCCGGGGATGGTCGCATGGGGGACGGCCACGCCGTTCCCCATGGCTGTGGTGTGCACCGCCTCCCGGGCCAGCAGGATCTTCTCGAGCGACTCCGGGTCGCGCACGAAGTCCTGGTCACGGATGCGGTCGACCAAGGCCCGGATCGCATCGCGGACCCCTTCGGCCTCGAGATCGACGACCACGAGCTCAGGCCGGATGTATTGCCGTAACCTCATGCGTTGCCAACGAGGGTTGGTCCGGCCGTTCGCGCCAGGTCGGTCATCTTAGGCGCCGAAGACGGGGAGTGTCAAGCGCGATGCCGTCCGGTCGCCCTCGCGTTTGTTGGCACCGAGGGGGGTGTCCTTCGTGCCTACAGGGGGGTGGAACACCTCTTGCGCCCGATGGCGCGTGGCGGCATCCCCGGAGATCGAGTCTCCCCCAACCCCGGCCGACGGCTCCCATATGAGGATCGCTTTGATCTCCACCCCCTTCGTCTCCGTCCCGCCGAAAGACTACGGTGGTACGGAATTGATCGTCCATGAGCTGGCCGAGGGGCTGGTCGCCCGTGGCCACGACGTCACCCTCTTCGCCACCGGGGACTCGCGCACGAGCGCGCGGCTCGAGTTCCTCTTCCCCGAGCCCCGGTGGCCGCCCGACCCTCTGACCGAGATCAACCAGATGAGCTGGGCGCTGGCCAGGGTCGCGAGGGACCGATTCGACGTCGTGCATTGCCATGCCGCGAGCGCCCTCCCACTCGGTCGGCTGATGACGCGTCCGCCGTTCATCTACACGCTACACCACGTCCGCGTCGACAGCCTCTCGGAGTTCTACCGATACTTCCCGTGGGTGTGGTTCGTGGCGATCAGCGAGAGGCAACGGGAGCTCGAGACCCCACTCCCTCGCATCACGACGATCCATCACGGCCTGGATCCGGGGAGGTACCGACCAAGCACCGCACCCGGGGACCACGTCTGCTTCATCGGCCGGCTCTCGCAGGTCAAGGGCCCGGACGTGGCGATCGATGTCGCGGAGGCGGCCGGGGTCGAGATCCACGTGGCCGGGAGGGTCCATCGGGACGACGAGGACCCGGCGTTCGCCGATCGGGAGATGCTGCCCCGGCTCGAGCGACCCCACGTGCGGTACCTGGGCGGAGTCGGGATGGAGGCCAAGGTCGAGCTCCTCTCGTCGGCGCGGGCGCTGCTCATGCCGCTGGCCTGGGAGGAGCCGTTCGGGTTGGTCATGATCGAAGCGATGCTCACCGGGTGTCCGGTGGTCGCGTTCCCGCGCGGGAGCGCACCGGAGCTGGTCGAGCAAGGCATCACGGGGTTCCTTGTCGACGACGCCGCGGAGATGGCGGAGGTGATCCGTACCCGGCTCGGCGACTTCGACCGCGAGCGCTGCCGGAACCGCGCGATCGAGCGCTTCTCTCGAGACCGAATGGTCGACGCCTACGAGGCGTACTACCGGAGGGCGCTGGGGGCGAGCCCGCGTGCGACCAAGCCGATCGTCGCCTCGGGTTGAACTGTCCCCGACGTGGCAAACGAGCCCATGGACCAGCCCAAATCGGACGACGGGGGCGTACCGGTCGACGAGCTCGTGGCGGTCACCGCCGAGGAGCTCCTCGGATACGCCGAGATCGCGTGCGAGGCCCAGTCCCTCGCGCGCACCGAGCTGGTGTTGAAGGAGAACGGCCTCTTTCTCCTGACCGACGCCGCCGGGAACGTGACCCCCCCAGGGGCCTGCGAGCTCGGGCTCTTCGACCGCGACACCCGCGTGCTCAGCTACTACGACCTCCACGTCGGCGGCGGGCGGCCCGACGTGCTGAGCTCGCAGGCCGCACGCGTCTACGCATCCCAGATCGATCTGACGGTGACGGACCGGGAGTTCGGCGGGGTCTTCTCCGAGCCGAAGAACTTCCTGCACATCCGTCGGGAGCACCTCCTCGGCGAGTTCATGACCGACCGGATGATCCTGACCAACTACATGGGTCGCGTCGTGGAGTTCTGGGTCGACCTCCGGTTCGCCGCCGACTTCGCCGACATCTTCGAGGTCCGGGGAGCGCGACGGCCGACCCGCGGCCAGTACTTCCGGCCCCTCGTCGGAGAACGGGAGGTCGTCTGGATCTACCGGGGGTGCGACGACCGTTTGCGACGCACGGTGATCCGGTTCTCGATCTCCCCGAACGAGCTCGACGCCGGCCGTGCCCGTTGGCTCCTCCGGCTCGAGCCGAAAGAGGCCGTCGAGCTCGAGATCAACGTCCTCCCGGTCGTCAACGAGGGCCGTATTCCGGGGCCGGATCGCCCCTTCGGCGAGCGGCTCCGCCGGATCCGTGCGGCGTACGACCAATGGCACGGACACGCCACGCAGATCCGCGGCGACGATCAGTTCTTCAATGCCGCGCTGCGCCAGTCCATCACCGATCTACGGGCCCTCATGGTCGACCACGAATCCCGATCGATCGTCTCAGCCGGGATCCCGTGGTTCACGGCGCCGTTCGGACGGGACTCCTTGATCACGAGCATCGAGGCGCTCCCGGCGAACCCCGACATCGCGCGGCAGACCCTCGATTTCCTCGCCGCCTACCAGGGCGAGGAGGTCGATGATTGGACCGAGGAGGAACCGGGCAAGATCCTGCACGAGCTCCGCCGTGGCGAGATGGCCGCGTGCCACGAGATCCCCCACATTCCCTACTACGGAAGCATCGATTCGACGCCCCTCTTCCTCGTTCTCCTCGGCGAGACGCTCCGCTGGACCGGCGACCTCGCCCTCGTCCAGCGACTCCTCCCTCACGCCGAGCGGGCGCTCCAGTGGATCGACCGGTTCGGTGACGTCGACGGCGACGGCTTCGTCGAATACGTCCGAAGGTCCGAGCGCGGGCTCGCGAACCAGGGGTGGAAGGACTCCGGCGACGGTGTTTGTTACCCGGACGGCACGCTCCCCGAGCCGCCGATCGCACTCGTCGAGGTCCAGGGGTACGTCTACGACGCGAAGAACCACATGGCCGAGGTCTTCACCGCCCTCGGCGACTTCGAGCGCGCGGGCCAGCTCCGGGCGGAGGCGGCGGCGCTCCGCCAGCGGATCAACGACGCGTTCTGGATGGAGGATCGGGGGTACTACGCCCTCGCACTCGACGGGCAGAAGCGGCGACTGCCGACGATCACGTCGAACCCCGGACACCTGCTCTGGTCCGGCGTCCCGACGCCCGAGCAGGCACGAAGGGTGGCCGAGGTCCTGCTGGCCGACGAGATGTTCTCGGGGTGGGGGATCCGAACGCTGGCCCGCCACCAGCCGGTCTACAATCCGCTGTCGTACCACAACGGGACGATCTGGCCCCACGACAACGCCCTCATCTCGCTCGGCTTCGCGCGCTACGGGCTCCGCAGAGAGGCGGCGACGGTTCTGGAGGCGCTCTTCGAGGCGGCGCTCCACTTCCGGTACCACCGGCTCCCGGAGCTCTTCTGCGGGATCTGGAGAGGAGAGACGGATACTCCCGTGGCGTATCCGGTGTCGTGTTCGCCCCAGGCGTGGGCCGCGGCCGCCTTCTTCCCCATGCTCCAGGGTGTGCTGGGGATCGATCCCGATGCGCGGGGTAGGATGCTACGGCTCGTCCAGCCGTATCTGCCTCGCCGATTCCGCTTCCTGGACCTGCTCAGGATGCAGGTGGGCGGCAGCCGCGTCTCCCTCCAGTTCAACCGGTACGGGGAGCGGACCATGGTGAACGTTCTGGACGTCGAGGGCGATCCGTTGCACGTGAGGATCGACGTGGTCTGATCCGTCGATTGACGCTCCTCGCCCTCAATGGGTAAGTTCGTCGAGTGCATGGTAGGCCCCCGGGCGCGGCGCCGCCGCGGCGCCCGGGGCAGCCGAGGAGATCCAAGATGCCGAAATTCATCGTCAACGGGGGGACCCCGCTTCGGGGGAGGATCCGCCCCGCGGGGAACAAGAACGCCGCACTCCCCGTCCTTGCGGCCACGTTGCTCACCGACGAGCCGGTCGTGCTCGACAACATCCCGGATATCCGGGACGTCCGCACGCTCCTCGAGCTCCTCGGCCGACTCGGCGTTTCCATCGAGTGGCTCGGGCCGAACAAACTCCGCCTCCACGCGAGGGAAGTGAGCGCCTCCGAGCTCGACTCGGAGCTCGCCGCACGAATCCGGGCCTCGATCCTGCTCGCGGGACCGATGCTCGCACGCGTCGGCCGCATGGTGCTCCCGCCCCCCGGGGGCGACGTCATCGGGAGGCGCCGGGTCGACACGCACTTCCTCGCGCTCTCCCGCCTCGGCGCCCGCGTCGAGAGTCTCGGCGGGTACCACATCGAGACCGACGGTCTTCGCGGGACCGACATCTTCCTCGACGAGCCGAGCGTGACGGCCACCGAGAACGCGATCATGGCGGCGGTCCTCGCCCGGGGCACGACTCGCCTTCGCAACGCGGCGGCGGAACCGCACGTCCAGGATCTCTGCCACATGCTCAACGCCCTCGGTGCACGCATCTCGGGGATCGGCACCCACATCCTAGAGATCGAGGGCGTCGACCGGCTGCACGGCGGGGAATACAGGATCGGGAGCGACCACATCGAGGTCGGCTCCTTCATCGGACTGGCCGCGGTGACCCGAGGCGAGATCACGATCGAGGAGGCGGCGATCGAGCACCTCGACTCGACCCTCCTCGCCTTCGAGAGACTCGGGATCCGCTGCGAACCGAGGGGGAACGACCTCTTCGTCCCCGCGGACCAGGACCGCGAGATCCGCATGGACCTCGGTGGGCACATCCCGAAGATCGACGACGGCCCCTGGCCGGCGTTCCCTGCGGACCTCACCTCGATCGCCCTCGTGACGGCGACGCAGTGCCGGGGCACGATCCTGATCCACGAGAAGATGTTCGAGTCGCGAATGTTCTTCGCCGACAAGATCATCGGCATGGGCGCCCGGATCGTGCTCTGCGACCCGCACCGCGCCGTTGTCGTCGGGCCGTCGCGACTCCACGCCGGGGTGGTCGAGAGCCCGGACATTCGCGCCGGGATGGCGCTCCTCATCGCGGCGCTTGGCGCGGAGGGGGAGAGCCACATCTACAACATCGGGCAGATCGAGCGCGGGTACGAGCGCATCGACCAACGGCTCATTGGGCTGGGAGCCCGGATCGAGCGCTACGACTCCCGGGAACCCTGACCGAGGAGGGACCATGGCCGAGGAGAGGCAGCGCGCACGCGAGGCGACGCGGGAATGGATCCGAGCGACGACCGGGATCCTGTCTGCGTTCAAGGAGGCGATCGAGGAGACGATCGAGGAGATGCGGGAGCGGGGCGATCTCTCCCCGGAACGGGCGAAGGAGGCGGTCCGCGCGACGATGAGCCGTGCGCAGCAGGCGGTCGAGGAGACTCGGGAGCGGTTCGACTTCGTGCCGCGGCGGGAGTTCGAGGAGGTGCGCGAACGGCTCGCGAGGTTGGAGCGGAGGGTCGCGGAGCTCGAAGGCCCGGGCGAGTCGAGGAGCATCCCAATTGAGGGCGAGTAACTCCGCCGTCGCCTGGCGGATCGTTCGGGAGGAGCGCGCCGAGGGTGCGGTCCCGTTCTACGTGCACCCGGAGTGGGCCGGGCGCTTTCCGTGGCTGGTCCAGGGGACGACGGCGCGGGGGCAGGGGGATGAACCGTTCGACCTGCGCCTCTTCGGCACGCTCCCCGTGGGCACGGTGCTCGAGCGGTGGCGGGCGCTCCGTGGGGCGACGGGGCTCCCGAGTGCGGTGCACGCCCGGCAAGTCCATGGGGCAACGGTCGCGATCCACTCGCGGGGGGCACCCGGGCTCCTGATCATCGACGACCTCGACGGCCACGCGACTCGCGAGGCGGGGCTCCTGCTCACGGTCTCGGTGGCGGACTGCGTCCCGATCTCCCTCGTCGATCCGGTACGGCGGGCGATCGCCCTCCTCCACGGGGGGTGGCGCGGGGTAGCGGCGGGGATCCTGGAACGCGGGATCGCGACGCTCGGGGCGCTTGCGGGGTCGGATCCCGGCGATCTGCACCTCCACCTGGGTCCGGCGATCTGTGGCGCGTGCTACGAGGTCGGGCCGGAGGTGCACGCGGCGCTCGGGGTCGAGGTCCCGCCTGGTCCTCGCCCGATCGACCTGCGGGCGATCGCCGCCGAACGCGCGGTCACCGCAGGGGTCGCGCCGGACCGGATCAGCGTGTCGGCCTTCTGCACGCGCTGCGGCGATTCGCCCTTCTTCTCGCATCGCGCCGGGTGCGGCGAGCGGCAGGTGGGGCTGCTCGGGATCCGGCCGGATGTCGCGGCGGGTCGCGATGCGGGGTGAGCCGATTTCGCCGGATCCGGGGCTCTGCGGAGACTGCGTCCACGCCCGGGTCATCGTGAACCGGCGCGGTTCCCACTTTCACCTCTGCGAGCGTTCGAGGCACGAGGCGGCCTACCCACGGTACCCTCGGCTCCCGGTTCTGCGGTGTCCGGGACACGAGCGCCGCGACACGCCCGGCGACCCGCGCCCCGGGCCCCTTTCCACCTGATGATGGGGGAGGACATGGACGAACCGTTCTACGTCGCGCGCGCCACGATCGACAAGGTTGCCGGCGTGCATCGCCGTGCCCGGCTCGAGAGCGGCCATACGGTCGACTTCGGGGTCCACGGTGCGATCAAACGCCTCTACGCCCTCGAGGACCAACCCAACCTTCCGCTCCCGGTCGACTACATCGTGGCGGCGACCGGCGGGTGAATGCTCGGGACACTCAATGGCGCACTGGAGGTGCGCGGGATCAAGCTGCAGCCGGACGCGATCCGGGCCGAGGCCGAAGGGATCAACGAGCTCGTGGAGGGGATCCCCACGCTCCGTCGCGTACACGTCCGTTATCGATTGCGGATCCCCGCGGGGAGCCGCGAAGCGGTCGATCGGGCGCTCTCCCGGCACGTGGAGAAGTGCCCCACGGCGCGGACGCTTCGCGGGGCGGTGGAGGTGACCTGGTCGGCCGAGATCACGGAAGAATGAGTCGTCCGGCATCTCGGCGCGCAGGGGTTGCATTTCGCGGCCGTAGCCCTTAAATTTGGTATCGAGTTGGATTCGGGCAACCGTTCGCGTTGCTCGTGCGAGAAGTGGGGGGCGAACCCCCACTTTTTTGTTGAAGACGACGCCATGTCCGGTGACACGCTCGAGCAGGAGTTGGAAGCCCGCGTCGAGGCGCTGGGTTACGAATTCGTGGAACTGGAACGGACCGGAACGCGCGGGCGGCCGATCCTCCGTATCCGGATCGACCGACCGGACTCCGCGCCGGGTCAGGGTGTAACGCTCGAGGATTGCGCGCGTGTAACCCGGGCTCTCGAAGAGTGGTTGGATGCCATCCCCGAGTGGGGGGGGCGCTACGTGCTCGAGGTGTCGTCGCCGGGCGTCGAGCGGCCGCTGGTGCGGTCGCGGGATTACGAGCGGTTCGCGGGGCGCGAGGTCGCACTGAAGGGGTTCGGTCCCCTCGCGGGTCGCGGCCGGCGTCTCGATGGTGAGTTGTTGGGGCTCACGGAGGCGGACGGCGAGGAACGGGTCCGACTCCGGTTGAAGGACGGCGAGGTCGTGGAGATTCCGCGCAACGAAGTGGCGCGTGCGCATCTCATCTACCGCTGGGAGAAGGGTTGATTCCCGACCCAGGGCGTCCGTCGAGGATCAAGCAGGAAGGGATATGGCGAATACGACGCAGGTGCTGGCGGCGTTCCGCGACATGATCGCGAACAAGAACCTGTCGCGCGACGAGCTTCACGATCTCATCCGCGACGGGATCATGGCGGCGTTGGCCAGGCGATTCGGCCCGACGGTGGAGGCCGAGGTCCAGATCGACGAGGCGGCGGGGGACATCCAGATCACGGTGCTGAAGGAAGTGGCGGCCGAGGTCGAGGATCCTGCGCGACAGATCTCGCTGGAGGAGGCGAGGTGGGACGACCCCGAGTTCGAGGTCGGGGACATCCTGGAGATTCCGGTGCAGTTCGAAGAGTTCGGCCGCAACGCGGTCATGGCGGCGAAGCAGCGGATCATCCAGCGAGTGCGCGAGGGGGAGCGGAACCGGATCCGTGACGAGTACGCGGGGAAGATCGGCGAACTCCTGAGCGGCGAGGTTCAGCAGGTCGAGCGCGGCAAGATCTCGGTGATGCTGAACAAGACGCGGGATGCGGACGCGATCATCCCGTGGAAGGAGCAGAACCCGCGGGAGCGGTTCCGGCAGGGTGAGCCGATTCGTGCGGTGTTGAAGCGGGTCGAGGAGACTTCGAAGGGGCCGCGGCTGATCCTGTCGCGGGCGGACCCGCTCTTCGTGGCGGCGCTCTTCAAGCTGGAAGTTCCGGAGATCTACCAGGGGATCGTCGAGATCAAGGGGATCGCCCGGGAGGTGGGCGGCCGGACGAAGCTGGCGGTCTCGTCGCGGGACGAGTCGATCGATCCGGTGGGCGCGTGCGTGGGCCTGAAGGGCGCGCGGGTGCAGGCGGTCGTGAGCGAGCTGGGCGGGGAGCGGATCGACATCGTTCCGTGGCACCCGGATCCGGAGATCTACGCCCGGCGTGCACTGGCGCCCGCGAAGGTCGCGAAGGTGATCAGCGATTCGTCGCGGCGCGTGATCACGGCGATCGTCGACGAGGACCAGCTTTCGCTGGCGATCGGTCGGAACGGCCAGAACGTTCGTCTGGCGAGCCAGTTGATCGGTTGGCAGATCGACCTCTACGGGAGCCGGGAGTGGCTGGAGCGGGGCGCGGACGAGGCGCTGTTCGGAGTGAGCGAGCCGGAGTACGAGATCGCGGACTTCCCGATCGGTGAGCTGGAGCTGCCGGCGGCGACGCTGGCGGCGCTCGAGGCGGCCGGCTACAAGACCTTCCTGGACATTATCGACCTGGACCGGGTGGATCTGCTCCGGATTCCGGGGATCGGTCCGGACGAGGCGGATGCCGTGCTCAAGGTGATCGAGGACCTGACGGTCGAGGATGCGGCTTCGGAGGAGGTCGCGGAGGCTGAGGGCCCTTCGGATGAAGAGCTGGCGGAAGCGCGCGAGGTCGCGGCCGAGATTCTGGGGATCTCGCTCCCCAAGGCGGAGGCCGGTGATGAGGAGGAGCGGAGCGCCTGATCGGGTGCTTCGTCTGCTGGGCCTGGCTGCGCGTGCCGGGGCGATCGTCCCCGGCACCGAGCGGGTCCGCGAGGCGGCGAGGGGCGGGCGGGTTCGGTACGTCCTGGTCGCCGCCGATGCGTCGGCCAATGCGCGGGGCAAGTTGATGCCCCTGTTGGAAGCGCGGGATCTCCCTCACGCGACCGCCTTCACCCGGCTCGAGCTTGGGGCGGCCGTAGGCCTGAGCCCGTTGAGCGCCGTCGGTCTGACGGACGCCTCGTTCGCGGCGCGGGTCAGCGAACTTCTCGGCGAGTCGGGGGTGGAAGAGTAAGGGCTAGAGAGAGGTGGTACAAAAGGTTATGCGCGTCTACGAAGTAGCGAAGGAATTCAACGTACCGGCCGACATCCTCATCCAGCTCCTGCGGGAGATGGGGGTCTCTGCGCGAAGCGAGGCGTCGGTAGTCGACGACGCCACGGTGGCGAAGCTGCGTGCGCGATTCGAGCGTGAGCGGCGCGCCGGTCACGAGAGCGTGCGCGAGGTCATCGAGGCCGTCATGGAGGACGCGCAGGGGAGCCCGCGTCGCCGACGGCGTCGTCGGCGCGAGGACGAGCCCGCGGAGGTGACGGCGGCCGACTCGTCGGCGTCGGTGGTGGCCGACGCGGCCGAGGCGCTCGCCGGAGAGATGGCGGTGGAGGCGGCCGAGCGGGGAGCGGAGCTGGTCACGACGGGGGGTGCGGAGCCGACGGGGAAGACGGTCATCGTCGAAGCGGCGGTAGAGCCGGAGGTCGTGGAGGTGGCCGCTCCCGCCGCGGAGGCCGTGGTAGAGCCGGAGGCTGTCGAGGCGGCGGCCGAGCCGGAGGCGACCCCGGTCGAGGGTGAGAAGGAAGAGGCGCCGGTCGCCGAGGCCGAGGCGGTCGAGGCGGAGCCGGAGGAGACGCCGGCTCCGTCGCCTGCGCCTCGCGCCGAGGAGGCGGCCCGACCCGAGGCGCCGGCGGCGCCGGAGCGGCCGGCCGAGGAGCCTCGTCGCCCGCGCCGGGTGACCGAGGGGCTGCGCCTACCTCCGCGCCCGGTGACGCCGCCGCGACCGGCGGGGCCGGCGCGTCCTGCATCGCCGGCGCCCGCGGCGAGTGCGGGGCCGGGAGGGCAGGTGCGGATCCAGGCCGAGGGCTTCACGGCCGACGGGCGGCGGAAGAAGGAGAAGCGGAAGAAGAAGCAGCGGCGGGTCGACCAGGGCGCGGTCCAGGAGAACATCCAGCGCGTCATGGCCGAGCTGAAGTCGGGGGGCAAGAAGCGGCGGCATCGCCGGGAGGAGGCACCGTCGCGGCTGGAGCGTGAGGCCGAGCGGGAGCGGATCGCGGCCGAGGAGGCGCAGACCGTTCGGGTCAACGAGTTCCTGACGGTCGCCGAGCTCGCGGAGCTCATCGACCGGAGCCCGACCGAGATCATCTCGAGTGCGTTCAAGAACCTCGGGTTAATGGTCACGATCAACCAGCGGCTGGACTTCGACCAGATCGAGCTGCTGCTGGACGAGTTCGGCTTCAAGGCGGCGCGCGAGGAGGAGTACGGCGCGGAGTTGACCGAGGAGCTGGAGGCCCAGGACCGGCCCGAGGACCTGGTGCCGCGTCCGCCGGTGATCACGGTGATGGGGCACGTCGACCACGGGAAGACGTCGCTTCTCGACTACATCCGTAAGACGAACGTGATCGCGGGCGAGGCCGGCGGGATCACGCAGCACATCGGCGCGTACCACGTCACGCTCGACGACGGGCGGTCGATCAGCTTCCTGGACACGCCGGGCCACTCGGCGTTCACGGCGATGCGTGCCCGTGGCGCGGAGGTGACGGACATCGTTGTTCTGGTCGTCGCCGCCGACGACTCGGTGATGCCGCAGACGGTCGAGGCGATCAGCCACGCGAAGAACGCGGGTGTGCCGATCATCGTGGCGATCAACAAGGTGGACCTGCCGACCGCGAACCCGATGCGAGTGAAGCAGGAGCTGTTGCAGCACGGGGTCATGGTCGAGGACTTCGGCGGCGATGTCCTCGTCGCCGAGGTCAGCGCGAAGACCGGGAAGGGCATGGCCGACCTGCTGGACAAGATCCTGCTGCAGGCCGAGGTGATGGAGCTCAAGGCGAACCCGAACCGGCCGGCGCAGGGTGCGGTGATCGAGGCGCAGCTCGACGTGGGGAAGGGTCCCGTCGCGACGGTGCTCATCACCAACGGCACGCTGCGGGTGGGCGATTCGTTCGTCTGCGGGCTCTACGACGGGCGGGTGCGCGCGCTTCTCGACGAGCGCGGGAACCACGTGGAGGAGGCCGGGCCCGCGGTCCCGGTGCAGGTGCTGGGGATCTCGGGGGTCCCCGGAGCGGGCGACACGCTCGTGGTGATGGATGCGGACCGTGCGGCGGAGATCGCCCAGACGCGCCAGCGCCTGGAGCGCGAGAAGCAGCTCCGGATCAAGAGCCGCGGCGTCAAGCTGACGGACATCGGGAAGATGCTGGCGCAGGGCGAGTCGGCGCAGCTCAACCTGATCATCAAGGGCGACGTGGACGGCTCGGTGCAGGCGCTCTCCGATGCGCTCGAGCAGTTGTCGACCCCTGAGGTGCAGGTGGAGGTGATCCACCGTGCGGTCGGCGCGATCAACGAGTCGGACGTGCTGCTGGCGACGACGGCGGGCGCGATCATCATCGGGTTCCACGTCCGTCCGACGGCCGATGCGCGTGCGGTGGCCGAGCGCGAGGACGTGGATGTCCGCCTCTACAACATCATCTACGAGGCGGTCGAGGACGTGAAGGCCGCGATGGAGGGTCTCCTCCAGCCGGAAGAGCGGGAGGTCCTCCTCGGTGTCGCCGAGGTGCGGCAGCTCTTCAAGGTGCCGCGCGTGGGCACGGTCGCGGGGTGCTACGTCACGGAGGGCGTGATCGACCGGCGTGGTCGGGCGCGCGTGGTTCGCGATGGCGTCCAGGTCTACGAGGGCGAGCTCGGCAGCCTGAAGCGCTTCAAGGACGATGTCCGCGAGGTGAGGGAGGGCTTCGAGTGCGGTCTGAACATCGCCGGGTTCAACGACATCAAGGTCGGCGACCACATCGAGTGCTACCGGATCGAATCGGTGGCGCGTACGCTGGCCGGGGCCGCCGGCGGCGAGGGGGCGTAACCCGCCCGGCCCAGGGGGGTCGACGGAGTCGGGGGGCGAGGTGGTGATCGGGGTGATCGGCTGGGAGCTCGAGGTCTACGGCTGCCAGTCGCTCAAGGAAAAGCGGAGCGTGGTCAAGAGCTTGAAGGATCGGCTCCACGACCGATTCAACGTCTCCGTGGCCGAGACCGGTCACCACGACCTCTGGCAGCGGGCGGAGCTGACGGCGTGCGTCGTCGGCTCGGACCGGCGGCATGTCGAGTCGGTCCTCGAGAGCGTGGACCGACTCGTCGCTTCCGAAGCCCGAGCTCGGGTCATTGACAGCTACCGCACGTTCTACTAATTCGCGCGGCGGTCGGCCTCGTGCCGGCCGCCGTTCTACATCGAGGGACTCGAAACCGGATCGAGAGACGGAGGCCATGGCCCGTCGTCGCATAGAACGTCTCAACGAGCAGTTGAAGCGGGAGATCACCGAGATCCTGCGCCTGGAGGTGAAGGATCCTCGGGTGGGTTGGGCGACGCTGACCGGAGTGGAGACCTCGCCCGACCTGTCGATCGCCCGGGTGTACGTGAGCCTGATGGGCGAGGAGGAGGAGAAGGCGCAGACGCTCGCGGGGCTCCGTGCGGCGGCGCCGTTCATCCGGACCGAGCTCGGGCGTCGCTTGTACCTGCGTCGCGCTCCGGAGTTGCGTTTCGAGGTGGACCGGACTCTGGAACGGGCGATGCGGATCGAGCGTCTCCTGCACGAGGCGTCGGCGGGGCGAGCGGAAGAGGGTGCGGAGTCGCCGCTCGAGGAGGAGGCCGGGGGCGACGGCGACGATGGCCGCTGAGCTGGACGGGGTGCTCCGGGTCGACAAGCCGGAGGGGCCGACGTCGCACGACGTCGTGGCTGCGGCGAGGCGTGCGCTCGGCACGCGCCGGATCGGCCACACGGGGACGCTGGATCCCTTCGCGTCCGGCCTCCTCTTGCTCTGCGTGGGGCGGGCGACGCGCCTGGTCGAGTACCTGACGGGGCTTCCGAAGACCTACGTGGCGACGGCGCGGCTCGGCGAGGCGACCGATACCGCGGACCGAACGGGGGCGGTCACCGCGCGATCGGGGCGGTGGCGGGATCTGGCGCCCGAAGAGATTCGTTCCGCGTTCGCGCGCCAGGTGGGAGCGATCATGCAAGTGCCTCCCGCCTACTCGGCGAAGCGGGTCGAGGGCGAGCGCGCCTACGATCGGGCCCGCCGAGGCGAAGCCGTGGAGCTCCCGCCGGTTCCGGTCGTGATCCATCGCATCGACATTCTCGATCTCACGCTCCCGGAGGTTACCTTCGAAGTCGAGTGCTCGAGCGGCACGTACGTCCGTGCGATCGCTCGGGATGTGGGCGAAGCGCTCGGGACCGGCGCCCATCTGACGCGGCTGCGCAGGACCCGCATCGGCCGCCACGACGTCGAGGACGCCGTGGAGATGGATGCGCTGACCGATCCGGCCGCCGTCCGACGCGCGTGGCTCGAACCGCTCGAGGCGGTGGCACACCTGCCCCGGATCGACGTCGGAGATGCCGAGGCGCGGGCGCTCCGCTCCGGGGTCCCGGTGATCCTACCCGGCGCGGCGACGACGGGCGGCCCGGTCGCCGTCGCGCATCACGACAAGCTGCTGGCGATCGCCGAGCTCGACGGACGCCGCCTCCAACCGCGAAAGGTCTTCACAGGTGACTGAACTTCTGACGGGGCCCGAACTCCCCGCCGCGCTCCCGCCCGTGCCCGGCGGCTCGGTCGTGACCGTGGGCACCTTCGACGGGGTCCACCGGGGCCACGTCGCCGTGCTCGACCAGGTGCTGCGTATCGCACGGGAGCGGGGCGCGCGGAGCGTGCTCGTCACCTTCGAGCCCCATCCGCTGGAAATCGTGCGGCCCGCGGCCGCGCCTCCACTCCTCACGCCGGGCGTCGAGAAGCTCGAGATCCTCTCGCGTTCGGGGCTCGACCTCGTGGTCTTGCTCCCCTTCACGCACGAGCTCTCCCAACTCACCGCCGACGAGTTCGTCCGGGAGATCCTGGTGGGCCGACTCGGGATGACCCACCTAGTCATGGGTCACGACCACGGGTTCGGCAGGGGGCGGGGAGGGGACACCGAGACCCTGCGAGAGCTCGGCCGGGAGCTCGGTTTCGGCGTCGACGTCGTCCCCGCCGTGCACATCGAGGGCGCGCCCGTGTCCTCGACGCGCATCCGGCATGCGCTCCTGGAGGGAGAGGTGGAGCTCGCGGCGGCCGCGCTCGGCAGGCCGTACGCGCTCATGGGCGAGGTCGTCCACGGCGATGGACGCGGGCGCAAGATCGGCTATCCGACGGCGAACCTCCTCATCCCGGATCGGCGGAAGCTCCTGCCGCGGGAAGGGATCTACGCCGTCCGCGCCACGCTGGAGGACGGCCCGGCCGTCGGGGTGCTCCACCTCGGGCCGAGGCCGACCTTCGAGGGCGCCTCGCCCACCGTCGAGGTCCACCTCTTCGACCTCGACCGCGACCTGTACGGCCAGAGGTTGCGCGTCGAGATCTGCGGTTGGATCCGCGGAATCGTCGCGTTCGACACGGTGGAGGAGTTGACACGGTGGATCGCGGACGACTGTGCCGCGGCGCGGCGCCTCTTCGCGGCGGGGGGCGGCGCTTGCCAAGCTGCGGGCGGCCGGTTAAGATAATTGCTTGGCCATTTTCAGAAGCATTGCGCTTCCCGACCAGCACAGACTCTCGCGGAGGCTTACGAACGATGGGAATCGACAAGGAAGCGATCATCGAGAAGTACCGGCTGCACCCGAACGATCGGGGGAGCGCGCCGGTGCAGATTGCGTTGCTTACGGCGCGGATCAACGACCTGACGGAGCACTTCCGGACGCACCGAAAGGACCACCACAGCCGGCGCGGCCTGTTGATGATGGTGGGCAAGCGGCGGCGGCTGCTCGAGTACCTGAAGCGCACCGACCTGGACCGCTATCGTGCACTGATCGAGGACCTTGGGCTGCGGCACTGATCTTCCACGCGGTTGGGGCTGGCGGGTACTTCACGGATAGGACGACGAGATGCACAGGATCGAACGAACGTTCGCAGGGCGGCGGCTGGTCCTCGAGACGGGGCGGATGGCGAAGCAGGCGCACGGGTCGTGCCTGGTTCAGTACGGCGAGACGGTGGTGCTGTGCACGGCGACGGTGTCCGATGCGCCGAGTGCGCTGCCGTTCTTCCCGTTGACGGTGGAGTACCGGGAGAAGAGCTACGCGGCGGGGAAGATCCCCGGGGGGTTCATCAAGCGGGAGGGTCGGCCGAGCGAGAAGGAGATCTTGTCGGCGCGGCAGATCGACCGGCCGATCCGGCCCCTGTTCCCTGACGGGTTCACGCACGAGGTGCAGGTCTTCGTGAACGTGCTGTCGGCGGACCAGGAGAACGACGCGGACGTGCTCGGGCTCCTGGGCACCTCGGTGGCGTTGAACGTTTCGAAGATCCCGTTCCTGGGGCCGGTCGCGGCGGTGCGGATCGGGCGGATCGAGGGGCAGTGGATCCTGAACCCGACCTTCCAGCAGCTCCAGTTCAGCGACGTCGACATCGTGGTGGCGGGGACGCAGAACGCGATCACGATGGTCGAGGGCGGTGCGATCGAGGTGGTCGAGGAGGAGATCGCCGAGGGTCTCCTGGTGGCGCACGAGGGGATCCGGGAGTTGATCGCGATCCAGCGGGAGTTCCTGGAGGCGATCTCGGTTCCGAAGATGGAGTGGGCGCCGGTGGAGGTGCCGGAGGCGATCCGGACGCGGGTGGAGGAGTTGGCCGCGACGCGGGTCGCGGAGGCGCTGAACCTGAGGGACAAGGCGGAGCGGAGCCAGGCGATGGCGACGCTGCGCGAGGATGTGAAGGCTGCGCTCGCGGAGGAGTTCCCGGAGCAGGCGCGCGCGATCGAGATGGTGCTCTCGGAGATCGAGAAGAGCACGATGCGGCGTCAGATCCTGGAGCGGGGCGAGCGGGCGGACGGCCGGCGGCCCGAGGAGATCCGGCCGATCACGTGCGAGGTCGGGGTGCCGCCGCGGACGCACGGCTCGGCGCTCTTCACGCGCGGGCAGACGCAGGCGCTGGCGGTGGTCACGCTGGGGACGAGTGCGGACGAGCAGCGCATTGACACGATCGACGTCCCGCAGGAGACCTCGAAGTCGTTCATGCTGCACTACAACTTCCCGCCGTTCTCGACGGGGGAGGTGAAGCCGGTGCGGGGGACGTCGCGGCGTGAGATCGGCCATGGGGCGCTGGCGGAGCGGGCGATCCAGCCGCTGCTGCCGCCGTATGAAGAGTTCCCTTACACGATCCGCGTGGTCAGCGACATCCTGGAGTCGAACGGGTCGTCGTCGATGGCGTCGGTCTGCGGCGCTTCACTCGCGCTGATGGACGCCGGTGTCCCGATCCGGGCGGCGTGCGCCGGTGTCGCGATGGGGCTGATCAAGGAGGGCGACAAGGTCGCGATCCTGACGGACATCCTCGGGCTCGAGGACGCGCTCGGCGACATGGACTTCAAGGTGGCCGGGACGCGTGCGGGGGTGACCTCGATCCAGATGGACATCAAGATCGAGGGGCTGACGATCGAGATCATGCGCACGGCGCTGGAGCAGGCGCGGAAGGGGCGGCTCTACATCCTGGACGTGATGGACCAGGCGATGAGCGCGCCGCGGAGCGAGCTGTCGCAGTACGCGCCGCGGATCATCACGATCCAGGTCAACCCTGAGAAGATCGGCGAGATCATCGGTCCGAAGGGGAAGACGATCCGGAGCATCCAGGAGGAGACGGGCACGGAGATCAACGTGGACGACTCGGGCCTGGTGACGATCGCGAGTGTGTCGGCGGAGGGCGGCGAGCGTGCGCGGGAGATGATCGCGGCGATCGTGCAGGAGCCCGAGGTCGGCCGGGTGTACGAGGGGGTCGTCAAGAGCACGACGACGTTCGGCGCGTTCGTCGAGATCCTTCCGGGCGTCGAGGGTCTCTGCCACATCTCGGAGCTGCAGGAGGGGCGGACCGAGAGGACGGAGGATGTCCTGAAGAAGGGCGATACGACGAAGGTCAAGCTCCTTTCGATCGACGAGAAGGGACGGCTGCGTCTCTCGCGCAAGGCCGCGCTCCAGGAGTGACCGGGGAGGGATTCGCCCGCACGGCGCTGCCGGGCGGGCTCGTGGTCCTGACGGAGCGGATGCCGGGTATCCGCTCGGCCTCGGTGGGAATCTGGGTTCGGTCCGGTTCGGTCCACGAGGCGCGCGAGGAGATGGGGGTGAGCCATCTCCTCGAGCACATGGTGTTCAAGGGGACGGCGCGGCGGAGCGCGCGGGAGATCGCCCTGTCGCTGGAGCGGCGGGGCGGGTCGCTGGATGCGTACACGACTCGCGAGCACACCAGCTATCAGGCGCGGGTCCTCGACGAGGACCTGGATCTTGCGCTGGACGTCCTCACGGATATGGTCCTGCGGCCGTTGCTCCGGGAGAGCGATCTCGACCTGGAGCGGGAGGTGGTGCTCGAGGAGATCGCGACGGTCGAGGACACGCCGGACGATCTTGTCTTCGAACTCCACTCCGAAGCTCTCTGGGGCGACCATCCCTACGGTTACAGCATTCTCGGCACGCGCGAGACGGTGACCGCGCTGACCGCGGCGGATCTGAAGCGCGTGCATGCGCTTCGGTACCGGCGGCCGAACGTGGTGGTCGCGGCGGCGGGGAACGTGGCGCACGAAGCCGTCGTCGATCGGGTCACGGAGCTCTTCGAGGAGTGTCCGGACGGCGGCGCGACGGAGCCGGTCCCGGCGCCGCCGGAGGTCGTGCCGCGGGAGATCCACGTGGCGCGGTCGACGGCTCAGACGCACATCGTGCTGGGGACGCGGACGTTCGGTCACCGCGACCCGCGTCGTTACGGGCTCATCCTCCTGGCGAACGCGTTCGGCGGGGGGATGAGCTCGCGTCTCTTCCAGCGAGTCCGTGAGGAGCTGGGCCTCGCGTACTCGGTCCACGCGTTCCAGACGTTCTACGCCGAGGCGGGGATCAGCGGGGTGTACGTCGGAACCCGGCGGGAGTGGGCGGATCGGGCGCTGCAGACGATCCGGGAGGAGATGGCGGCGCTCGTGCGGGAGGGGTTGACGGAAGAGGAGCTGGCGGATATCAAGGGACAGGTCAAGGGGCAGCTCGTCCTCTCGCTGGAATCGAGTGGCTCGCGGCTCCAGCGCCTGGCGGGGCTGGAGCTGTACGGCGAGCCGTACCTGACCCTCGACGACCTCACGGCCCGCATCGACGCTGTCACGCGCGACGAGGTGGCATCGCTCGCGGCCGAGTATTTCGACCCCGATCGGCAGGTGGTCCTGCGATTGGGGCCGGAGGCGGCGTAATCACCATTCATCCAAGCGACGATCATGATTATCGGGGTGCCGAAGGAGATCAAGGCCAACGAGAACCGGGTGTCCATCATCCCCGGTGGAGCGGAGGCTCTGGTTCACGCTGGGCATACGGTCCTCGTCGAGCGGGGCGCGGGGATCGGGAGCGGGTTCGACGACGAAGCGTATCGGCAGGCGGGTGCCGTCGTGGTCGAGAGCGCGGACGAGGTCTGGGCGCGCTCGGAGATGATCGTGAAGGTGAAGGAGCCGATCGCGCCGGAGTGGCCGCGGATGCGCGAGGGGCAGGTGATCTTCACGTACCTGCACTTCGCGGCGTCTGAGGAGCTGACGCGTGCGGTCATGGACTCGGGCGCGGTGGCGATCGCGTACGAGACGGTGCAGCTCCCGACCGGTGAGCTCCCGCTCCTCACCCCGATGAGCGAGGTGGCGGGGCGGCTCGCGGTCCAGCAGGGTGCGAAGTACCTGGAGAAGTACTTTGGCGGTCGCGGGATCCTTCTCCCGGGCGTGCCGGGGGTGGAGCCGGCGACGGTGGTGATCCTCGGCGGCGGCGTCGTCGGGTCGAACGCGGCGAGGATGGCGGCGGGGCTCGGCGCACGGGTCGTCCTCATGGACGTCTCGCTGAACCGGCTCCGTTACCTGGCGGACGTGATGCCCGCGAACGTGACGCTGGTGTACTCGAACCGCCACAACATTCTGACGCAGATCGCCCAGGCCGACCTGTTGATCGGCGCGGTCCTGCTCCCCGGTAAGAAGGCGCCTCACCTGGTCCGTCGGGAGGATCTGAAGGTGATGAAGCCCGGCGCGGTGATCGTGGATGTGGCCGTCGACCAGGGTGGCTGCGTGGAGACGATCCACCCGACGACGCACGACAACCCGATCTACGAGGTCGACGGGGTGATCCACTACGGGGTGGCGAACATGCCGGGCGCCGTCCCGCGCACCTCGACGCTGGCGTTGACGAACGCGACGTTCCCGTACGCCCTCACGCTGGCGAACAAGGGGTGGCGCGAGGCGTGCCGGGGCGACCGGGCACTGGCGCTCGGACTGAACGTCGTCGCCGGGAAGGTGACGTATCCCGGGGTTGCCGAGGCGTTCGGACTCCCGTACACGCCGGTCGAAGAGGTACTCTGATCCGACAGGCGCGGCCCGGGTCGACCGACCCGGGCCGCGCTCATGCCTCCCCGAAGATCGCTTCGTGGATACGATCCGTGTACTGATCCGCCGCCTGGACCACTACCCCGAGGAGTGGCCCCTCCCGACGTACGCGACCCCCGGGTCCGCCGCCGTTGATCTGCGGAATGCGGGGCCAAGGATCACGATCCCGCCCCTGGGGCGGGTCGCGGTGCCGACGGGGCTGGCGATCGCGTTGCCTGAGGGTACGGAGGCGCAGATCCGGCCGCGTTCGGGGCTCGCCCTGAAACGCGGAATCGGAATCCCGAACGCGCCCTGCACTATCGACAGCGATTACCGCGGCGAGATCCGGATCCCGCTGATCAACTTCGATCGTGAGCCCCAGGAGATCGAGCACGGCGAGCGGATCGCCCAGCTCCTCGTGGCTCAGGTCCTCCGCATCGCCTGGGAGCCGGCCGAGAGTCTTCCGCCATCGGAGCGGGGGGAAGGCGGATTCGGCAGCACGGGACGGTCCTAGCCGATCTCTGCGGGGTGGTCGACGCCTTCCCGGCGTCGTGGCCGAAGTGTTGCATTCCCTTGCACCCGACCGGGGTAGGGGTTAATTTTTCGAATCTCCCGGAGCATGCGAGCGTGTCCTGCCGAACGGCAGCGGCGCCGCCGCCGCGCACCCCCTTGTCTGGCCCCGACGACGGGGTTCAAGTTGAGTTATGGCACTCCGAAGCTGGTTCCAGTCGGGTAGGCTGATCCCCGTCAACGACATTGCCGTCGACCTCGGGACGGCGAACACGCTGGTCTACGTGAAGGGCGAGGGGATCGTCCTGAACGAGCCATCGGTGGTCGCGGTCGACCGAGGGACGAACCGGATCAAGGGGATCGGGCTCGAGGCGAAGCGGATGCTCGGGCGCACGCCCGAGGGGATCATGGCGGTTCGTCCGTTGAAGGACGGCGTGATCGCGGATGTGGACATCACCGAGATCATGCTGCGCCACTTCTTGCAGACGGTCACGTCGAAGAGGCTCATCCGGATCAAGCCGAGGGTCGTCGTGGGTGTCCCTTCGGGGATCACGGAGCTGGAGCGGCGGGCGGTGCGCTCGAGCGCTGCGGCCGCGGGTGCGAAGGAGGTCTACATGGTCGCCGAGCCGATGGCGGCGGCGATCGGGGTGGGCCTCCCCGTGGACACGCCGACGGGGAACATGGTGATCGACATCGGCGGCGGCACGACGGAGATCGCGGTCATCGCGTTGAGCGGGATCGTCTCGGACACATCGATCCGGGTGGGCGGCGATGAGATCGACAACGCGATCGTCTCGTTCCTGCGGAAGAACTACAATCTGCTGATCGGCGAGCCGACGGCGGAGGCGATCAAGATCCAGATCGGGTCGGCGTTCAGCAACGGCGAGGAGCGGGAGATGGAGGTGAAGGGCCGCGACCTGGTGAGTGGAATTCCGAAGACGGTGCGGGTCCACTCGCAGGAGATCCGGGAGTGCATCCAGGAGCCGATCCAGCAGATCGTGGATGCGGTGCGACGGGCCCTGGAGATCACGCCGCCGGAGCTGGCCTCGGACATCGTGGATCGTGGGATCGTGATGACGGGAGGGGGTGCGCTGATCCGTGGGCTGGACCAACTTCTGCAACACGAGACCAACCTGCCGATCCACGTGGACGAGGAGCCATTGACGTGCGTTGTCCGCGGTGCGGGCCGGATCCTGGATGACATGCAGAGGTTCCAGAGCGTTCTGACGACGTAGACGGTGGACTACTTCGAGGGGACCCGGAGGGGCAGGCGGCGCGAGGCAGCGATGGTGGCGGGCCTCCTGCTGCTGGCCCTTTTTCTGTTCTTCCTGCCCGGTGGCTACCAGGCGCCGGTGCGGCAGGCGGTGCGCGGCACGGCGCTCCGCCCCTTTCTGGCCCTTCAGGGCGAGGTCGTGGCGCGTCGGGTCCGGAGCGTGGATCTCGCGGAACTCAGGGCGGAGCGGGATTCGCTGGCGGCGGTCGTCGCGGCCCAGGTGACGTTGGGGGAGGAGAACCGCCGGCTCCGAGCGCTCTTGGGGTTGCGATCGCGTGCGGAACCGGCGTTCCGGCCGGCCGATGTGGTCCGGATCGGGGTCGCCGGAGCGGAGAGCAGCTTCCTCCTCGACGTCGGTGCGGCCGACGGGGTCGTGGTCGGAAGCCCGGTGCTCTCCGCCGAGGGGTTGGTGGGGGTGGTCTGGGAGGTCGACGAGCACACGTCGCAGGCGATCGACTGGACGCATCCGGACTTCCGGGCGAGTGCGATGACGGCGGATGGGGAGGCGTACGGACTCGTGGAGCCGCGGCGGGGTCGGTTCCGGGAGGAGGACCTGCTGGCGCTGACGGGCGCGCCGTTCCACAGTGACATCAAGCCGGGTACGCGGGTGGTGACCTCGGGGCGGGGCGGGATCTACCCTCGCGGGATCCCGATCGGGGTGGTGGTAGGGATCGAGGAAGCGGACACCGGGTGGCGGAAGAGTTACCTCTTGCGCCCCGCGGTTCGACCGGAATCCGTGATGCACGTGCTCGTCGGCATCCGGAAGGACCAGGGGGGTGAAGCGGACCTGTCGCAGCTCTGGCATATCTCGGCCCCGCCGGACACGGTGCGGTCGGTGCCGGTGGATTCGACGGCGTCCGCCGACGGTGCGGCGACGGGGGCGAGGCCATGATCGGAGGCCGGCGCTGGCCATTCTGGACGCTCATCGCCCTGTTGGTCGTCGCCCACTTCGTCCTGCATCTGGGGTTGGGGCTGGGGGCGGCGGCGCCCGACCTCCTCACGGTCGCGGTCCTTCTGGCGGCGCGACGGATGCGGGCCGTGGCCGCCGCCGCGTTCGGTCTTGCGGTGGGCGTGATACGGGATTCGCTCTCGCTCACCGCCTTCGGCGCCGACGCGGTCGTGCTCACCCTGTTGGCCTACCTGGGTGCCCGGTCGCGGGATCTTTTCGTGGGCGACAGTCTCATCTTCGTGGGCGTCTATCTATTCGTGGGCAAGTGGCTCCACGATGCGCTCTACTATCTGATCGCCGGGTCGACGCTGCGGGGTGACACGGTGGTGCGCCTCTTCATCCAGGCGCCCATTGCGGCGCTGTACGCGGCGGTGGCGGGGGTCGCTGTCCTGACGGTGTATCGGCTGATCACCGGCGAGCGGTGAATCGGACGGGGCGAGGGCGTGGCCGCTCCGCCCCGTTGACGATGCGGTCAACGAAACGAACGAGGGGGGATGCGTCTCTTCCACCCGCACGCGCGGCGGCGCCGCGCGCAAGGGGCGCTGTTGGTTCTGTTCCTGGGCCTCGGCGGGCTCGGGTTCGCGTTCTTTCAGACCCAGGTCCTCAAGAACTCGGCGTACGCTCTGCAGTCGGATGCGAACCGACTGCGGCCAGTCCCGCTTCCGGCGCCGCGGGGGACGATCTTCGACCGCAACGGGGAGATCGTCGCGGAGAACGTGCCGGGGTACGCGCTGTCGTTGTTGCCGGCCCCTAGGGACACGATCCGAGCGACGCTGGAGGCGATCGCGCCGATCCTCGGTCTGACGCCGGAGCGCATCGAGGCATTGGTCGCCCGGCACATGCGATCGCCGGTCCAACCTCTGGTGGTCTCCACCGACCTCACGTTCGAACAGGTGTCGGCGCTAGAGGAGCGACGGCCTCTCCTTCCCGGGATCTTCATCGACATGATGCCGAAGCGGCGGTACCCGGCGGGGGAGGCCGTGGCGCATCTCATCGGCTATGTGGCGGAGATCAGCGAATCGGAGTTGGAGCTTCCGGAGTTCGAAGGGTACACGGCGGGGCAGATCATCGGGAAATCAGGGCTGGAGCGGCAGTACGAGCACCTGCTCGGCGGCACGCCGGGGGCTCGGTACGTGGAGGTCGATGCGCACGGCCGGATCGTCGGCGAGCTCGCGGCGCAGCGTCGCGTCGCGCCGATCCCGGGTCGCGACATAAGGCTCTACCTGGACTTGGACCTCCAGCGCTGGATCGCCCGGATCTTTCCCGACACGGTCCGTGGTGCGATCGTCGCGCTCGAGCCCGGAACGGGGCACGTGCTCGCGATGTACTCGAATCCGACGTACGATCCGAACGCTTTCGTCGGCGGGATCTCGTCGGAACTCTGGAGGCGGCTGAACTCGGATCCTGCGAAGCCGCTCCTGCATCGCGCGGCATCGGGGCTGTATCCGCCCGGCTCGACGTTCAAGCTCTTCACCGCGGCGGTGGGGCTGGAACTCGGGATCGTGGGGCCGAACGACCGGATGCCCCTCCCTTGCCGGGGAGGGATGCAGTACGGCAACCGGTACTTCCGGTGCTGGGACCGGAAGGGGCACGGTTCGGTCGACATGATCGACGCGATCAAGTATTCGTGCGACGTGTACTTCTATCAACTCGGGCTCAAGATCGGCCTTTCGCGCCTTCTCTCGGAGGCCACTCGGCTGGGGTTCTCACGAAAGAGCGGGGTCGATCTCCCCGGGGAGCGTGCCGGTACGTTCCCGAATGAGCCGGACTGGTTCCGTCGGCGCTTCGGTTGGAAGCCGACGGAGGCGGAGGTCCTGAGTCTCGCGATCGGGCAGGGGCCGAACGACCAGACGCCGCTGAAGATGGCGCAATTCTACGCGGCGCTGGCGGGTGACGGTCGGGTGCCGGCGCCCCGGATCGCCGCGGTGGAGGGCGACTCGGCGACCGAATACTGGGACTTGCGCCTCTCGAAGGAGAGCCTCGCGATGCTGCGCGAGGGCTTGCGGCGCGTGGTCGGACCGGGGGGCACCGCCGGCCTCTCGGCGCTCGAGCACTGGGAGTGGATCGGCAAGACGGGGACGTCGCAGAACCCCCACGGGAAGGACCACGGTTGGTTCGTGGGGATGGCGGGCCCGCGCGGAGGCGATCCGGAGATCGTGGTCTCCGCGATCCTCGAGTTCGGCGAGCACGGGTACGCGGCGGCCCAGTACGCGGCCAAGGCAGCGGACTACTACTTGCGACGCAAGTACGGGATGCCGATCGACACGATCCAGACGTTGGGGGAGCATTTGCGGGCGGGTCGGCCCGCCCCGTGGGCAAGATGGCGCTGATACAACGACTCCGTACCTCGTTCGGCGATCCGTTGCTGGTCGTGCTGATCGTGGCGCTGGCCCTCTTCGGCGTCGCGATGGTCTACTCGGCGGGTCAGCTCGATGTGCCCAACCCGCTGGTCGAGAACGTCTGGAAGATGCAACTGGTCTGGCTCGGGCTCTCCCTGGTTGCGCTCCTCATCGTTCTCCGGATCCAGGTCCGGTGGCTCGAGTGGATGGCCATCCCGGCGTACATCGTGGGCGTGATCCTGCTTGGCTTGACGCTGGTGATCGGCGAGGGGCACGGAACGGCGAAGGGGATCAAGAGCTGGATCGACCTCGGGCCGATCGCGATCCAGCCCTCTCAGTTCGCGAACCTGGCCACGATCCTGATGTTGGGGCGGGTCATGGGGGCGTGGCGAGAGCCGCCGCGTACGCTCTGGGGCCTCTGGGCGCCGGTGATGATCGTCGCGGTGCCGATGGCGCTGGTGATGCTCCAGCCGGACCTGGGGACCGCAATGGTGTTCACGGCGATTCTCGCCTCCACGCTGTATTGGGCGGGGACGCCTCTGGGGCTCCTCTTCATGCTCTTCAGCCCGGTGCTCGGCCTCTTCCTCTCCTTCCAGCCGTGGCTCTACACGGTCTACATGGTGGGGTTGATCGCCTTCCTGTACTTCTACCGGGTATACCTCTGGGAAGGGGTGGCGGTGGTCGGGGCGAACCTGGCGGCGGGGACGGTGTCGCTGCCGCTCTGGAACTCCCTGGCACCGTACCAGAAGGCCCGTCTTCTGGTCTTCCTCGATCCCTCGATCGATCCGCGAGGCGCGGGGTGGCACGTCATCCAATCCCGGGTCGCGATCGGGAGCGGGGGGTTGTTTGGGAAGGGGTTCACGGATGGGACGCAGAAGCGGTTGGCGTTCCTGCCTGAGCAGCATACGGACTTCATCTTCAGCGTGGTCGGGGAGGAATTCGGGTTCGTGGGCACGATCGGCGTCCTCCTCGCCTTCGGTCTGATCCTCTGGCGGCTCTCGCGGATCGCGGAGCGGACGCCGGACCCCTTTGCAGGGATCGTGGTATTCGGTATCTTCGGCGCCTGGTTCGCGCACGTCATCGTCAACATCGGGATGACGGTGGGGGTGATGCCCATCACCGGGATTCCGCTTCCGTTCCTGAGCTACGGCGGCTCGTTCCTGCTGGCGACTTTTCTTGCGCTGGGGATCGTGCAGCGGATCGCCGCCGAGCAAGGGAGGGTGTAGTCCATGTCGTGGTTCAAGAAGCCGAAGCAGAAGCTTCAGGCGACGGAAAAGCGTGAGCTTCCGGCCGACGTCTTCGAGAAGTGCCCGAAGTGCGCGGAGATCCTCTACCGCGCGCGACTGGCGCAGAACCTCAACGTCTGTCCGTCCTGCGGCTATCACCTGCGGATCGGTGCGGAGGGATACATCCGCATCCTCCTGGACGAGGGCACGTACGAGGAGGTCGGGACCGAGCTTCGCAGCGCCGATCCTTTGCGATTCACGGATCTGAAGCCGTACGTCCAACGTTTGGAGGCGGCGGAGCGCAAAGCGGGCACCGGTGATGCGGTGCGCACCGGCGTCGGCGAGCTGGAGGGCCTGCCTGTCTGCCTTGCCGTGATGGACTTCGACTTCATCGGGGGGAGCATGGGCTCGGTGGTCGGGGAGAAGATCGCCCGACTCGGGCTCCGCGCCCTGGAGGAGCGGAGGCCGCTGATCATCGTGAGCGCATCGGGTGGGGCGAGGATGATGGAGGGGATCCTCTCGCTGATGCAGATGGCGAAGACCTCGGCGGTGCTCGCGGAGCTGCACGAGGCGGGAGTGCCGTACATCTCGATCCTGACGGACCCGACGACCGGGGGCGTCACGGCGTCGTACGCGATGCTGGGTGACGTGATCCTGGCGGAGCCGAACGCGTTGATCGGGTTCGCCGGGCCACGCGTCATCGAGCAGACGATCAAGCAAGAGCTCCCCGAAGGGTTCCAGCGGTCCGAGTTCCTCCTGGAACACGGGATGGTGGACCGCATCGTGGACCGGCGGGAGTTGAAGTCGACGGTATCGCGGCTGCTTCGTCACATGCTCGGCGCACCGGAGTCGGTCGAGGAGCTCGTCGCGGCAGGGGGTGAAGGCGGACGGACCGTGCAGCCGGGGTCCAAGGAGCAGGCCGCGGATTGACCGGTCTCACTTACAACGAGCTCATCCGGGAGCTCTTCCCCCGCCTGACGGGGGGGATCCGCTGGGGGATCGAGCGGACGGCCAGGCTCCTCTCGGCGGTTGGCGACCCGCACCGCGCATTCCGATCGATCCACGTCGGCGGGACGAACGGGAAGGGGTCGGTTGCGGCCACGCTTTCGGCGGTCCTGGGTGAGACGGGTCGCCGGACCGGCCTCTACACCTCACCTCACCTCTGCACCTTCCGCGAACGCATCCGCATCGACGGTGAACCCCTGGGCGAGGACGCCCTCGTCGCCGTGGCGCGTCGGCTCTGGCCGGTGATCCGGAGGGAGGAGCCGTCGTTCTTCGAGGCGACGACGGCGATCGCCTTCCTCGCCTTCGCCGAGGCCGGCGTCGAGGCGGCGGTGGTCGAGGTGGGGTTGGGGGGGCGGCTCGACGCGACGAACGTGATCGAGCCGGAGGTCACGGTGCTGACGAACGTGGCCATGGACCACGCGGAGCACCTGGGCGATACGCTGGAAGCGATCGCGGGGGAGAAGGCGGGGATCATCAAGCCGGGCGCCCCGGTGGTCACGGCGATGGAGCCGGGTATCGTGCTCGAGGTCTTCCAACGCCGGGCGCGGGAGGTCGGCGCACGGATCCGCGCGCTGGGGCCGGGGGAGGTGATGGATGTCGCGGTCGGCCTGGACGGGACGCGGCTCCGGATCGACACGGAGCCATGGGGCGAGCTCTCCCTGCATACGCCCCTGATCGGGATCCACCAGGCGAGGAACACGGCGCTCGCCGTGCGGGCGCTCGAATCGTTGGCGCCCGCGCTCCGGCCCGATGGTGCCGCCGTCCTGCGCGGCGTGGAGAGGGTGAAGTGGCCGGGGCGGCTCCAACGGGAGCGGATCGGAGGGGAGACGTGGATCTTCGACGCGGCCCACAACCCGGCGGGGGTGGAGGCGCTCACCGCGTCGCTGCGCCTGCTCCCGCTGGCGCGGCCCGTCGCCGCCGTGGTCGGGATCCTCGACGACAAGGATTGGCGGCAGATGCTCCCGCCGATCGAGGGGTTCGCGGACCATCTGGTGCTGACGACGCCGCCCTCGGCGCCGAAGCACCGGCGGTGGGATCCCGAGGCGGTACGGGCTGAGATCGGTGGGGGCGCGGCGGTCGTCGTGGAAGATTTCGATCGAGCCCTGGCGTATGCTCGAGCATCGGCTCCCGGCGGGACGATCCTGGTGACCGGTTCGTTCCACACGGTCGGGGATGCACTGATCGCGCTCGGTCGGGCGCCTTTCGGAGCCGACGCGCCCTTGCCCGACGCCCCGACCGGCGTCTAGATTCGCGCCCATGTCCGCTTTTACGAGTCTACCGGGATTTCGGGATTTCTACCCCGAAACGTTCGCCGTGCGCGCGCACATCATGGGGGTCTGGCGGGAGACGGCGCGCCGCTACGGCTTCGAAGAATACGACGGCCCGCCGCTGGAGCCGCTGGAGCTCTACATCGAGAAGAGCGGGGCGGAAATCGTTCGCCAGCTCTACAACTTCACGGACAAGGGCGGGCGAGAGGTCTCGCTGCGCCCGGAGATGACTCCGACGCTGGCGCGAATGGTCGGCGCCCGGGCGCGGGCGTTGCGGAAGCCGGTCCGCTGGTTCTCGATCCCGCAGCTCTTCCGCTACGAACGGACGCAGCGCGGTCGTCTTCGCGAGCATTTCCAGTGGAACGTCGACATCGTCGGCGAGGACCATGTCCTCGCGGATGCCGAGGTGCTGGCCGTGGCGCTGGATGCGCTCCGGCTGCTCGGCCTGACGGCCGAAGATGTGGTCGCGCGGGTCAGCGACCGTCGGATCCTCGAGCGGCTGCTCCTGCACGCGGGCGTACCCGCCGACCAACTCCCGGCGACGTACGCCGTGATCGACAAGCTGGGCCGAGAGGATGAGGGGCGGATCCGCGAGCGGCTTCACGAGGAGGCGGGGCTGGCCGCGGAGACGATCGCGGAGATCTTCCGGATCTTCGGGTACGGGTCGTTCGAGGAACTGGCAAGCGCTTACGCCGGGGTGGATGGTCTCGCCGAGGAGATCGATCGCCTCGCCGAATACTTCGAGCACCTGAACGCGATGGGGTTCGGCGACTTCGTGCGGTTCGACCCGACGATCGTACGCGGGCTGGCGTACTACACCGGGATCGTCTTCGAAGTCTTCGACCGCGCAGGCGAACTCAGGGCGATCTGCGGCGGCGGGCGGTACGACAACCTCCTGCGCGCGCTGAGCGACGTCGATCTCCCCGCCCTCGGCTTCGGGATGGGCGACGTGGTGCTGGCGGAGCTCCTCGCGGATCGCGGCCTGCTCCCCACCTATGCGCCGCGGCTCGACTACTACATCGTGACGATCGGCGATGGGGAGCGCCCCCTTGCCCTCAACCTCGCGCGCCGGCTGCGCGGCGCGGGGTTCTCGGTGGCCTACGGGCTCAGACCGGCGGGGGTCGGGCGGCAGTTCAAGGACGCAGACGCACGGGGAGCAGAGCGGGTCATCGTCGTGGGGCCGGAGGAGGCGGCGGCGGGGGAGGCGATCGTGAAGGAGATGCGGACCGGCGCCGAGCGCCGCGTCCCCCTCGACGAACTGGTTCCCTGAGGTGGAGCCATGGCCGATCGACCCCAGGACGGCGACACGGAGCGCGAGCGGCGGCGCCAGATCCTGCGCCGGGCGCGATTCTTCACCTACGGTCTCTTCCTCATGGCGGTCGTCGTCGCCCTGCTGGGTTCCGCGCTGGTGGCGTGGCTGCTCTCCACGACCGGGGTGCCCTTCCTGGAGACGTGGATCGTGGTCACGATCATCGTCCTCGTCGCGCCGCTGATCGGATTGCTCGTGAGCCGGATCCGGGGGAACGGGCAGCATCCAGGGGAGTAAACGATCTCATCGACAATTGGGGCGGGAGTACCGGAGGAATATGGCGGAAGAGAAGGGGCTGACCCCACGGGCCGAGGATTTCAGCGCTTGGTACAATGAAGTGGTCCAGCGCGCGGAGCTGGCGGACTACTCGCCGGTCCGGGGCAGCATGGTCATTCGGCCGTACGGTTACGCGATCTGGGAGAACATGCAGCGTACGCTGGACGGCATGTTCAAGGAGACCGGCCACCAGAACGCGTACTTCCCGCTCTTCATCCCGCAGAGCTTCATCTCCCGAGAGGCGGAGCACATCGAGGGGTTCGCCAAGGAGATGGCGGTCGTCACGCATTCGCGCTTGAAGGCCTCACCGGAAGGGGGCTTGATCCCCGACCCGGAGTCGCGCCTCGAGGAGCCGCTCGTGGTCCGGCCGACCTCCGAGACGATCATCTACGCGATGTTCGCGAAGTGGGTCCAGAGCTACCGCGACCTGCCGCTGCTGATCAACCAGTGGGCGAACGTGGTGCGGTGGGAGATGCGCACGCGGCTCTTCCTCCGTACGCTCGAGTTCCTGTGGCAGGAAGGGCACACGGCTCACGCCACGGAAGCGGAGGCGGAAGAGGAGGCCCTTCGGATGCACGGCGTCTATCGTACCTTCATGTACGAATGGATGGCGATGCCGGTCATCCTGGGGCGGAAGTCGGAATCGGAGAAGTTCCCGGGTGCGGTGCGGACGTACTCGCTGGAGGCGTTGATGCAGGACAACAAGGCGCTCCAGGCGGGCACGTCGCACATGCTGGGGCAGAACTTCGCGCGGCAGTTCGACCTCAAGTTCCAAACGGAGACGGGGGGCGAGGCGTACGCCTGGAACACGTCGTGGGGGGTGTCCACCCGCCTGATCGGCGGGATGGTCATGACGCACGGTGACGACACGGGGTTGGTGATCCCGCCTCGCCTCGCGCCGTACCAGGTCGTGATCGTGCCGATCTACCGCTCGGATGAGGAGCGGTCGCTGGTGATGGAGAAGGTCGAGGCAGTCGCCGGCGAGCTCCGGAAGGGAGGGGTGCGGCTGCACGTCGACGCCCGGGAGAACATGACGCCGGGCGCGAAGTTCTACGAATGGGAACGGAAGGGCGTGCCGCTGCGAATGGAGATCGGGCCGAAGGACGTGGCGAAGGGGCAGGTCGCGCTCGCCCGGCGCATTGAGCTGGATGGTGTGCCGCGCAAGGAGTTCGTCCCGGAGTCCGAGGCGGTGGCGACGATTCCCGGCCGGCTCGAGGCGATCCAGGCGGCGATGCTCGAGGCCGCGATCCGGCGCCGTGAGGAGAACTCGCACCGCGGGGTCGAGGATTACGCGCGGTTCCGCGAGATCATCGAAGGACCGGGCGGGTTCGTGTACGCGGGTTGGTGCGGGGACGCGCGCTGCGAGGCGCGGGTGAAGGAGGAGACGAAGGCGACGATCCGGGTGTTGCCGTTCGAGGAGTTCCGGACGCCCACCGCGCCGAAGCGGTGTATCGTCTGCGGCGGCGAGGCCAGAGAGGAGGCCGTCTGGGCACGAGCGTACTGACGGGCGAGCCGCGGTTCCACGTCGTGGACGGTCGGCTGCACTGCGAACGGGTGCCGATCGACCGCCTCGTCACGGAGTTCGGCACGCCGCTCTACGTCTACAGCGGAACCACGATCGCGGAGCGGTACCGCGAGGTGGACGGCGCCTTCGGCGCCGTCGACCGGCTGATCGCTTACTCGGTCAAGGCGAACGGGAACCTCTCGATCCTGCGGCTCCTCGCGGAGCTCGGCGCGGGGGCCGACATCGTGAGCGGTGGCGAGCTTCGGCGAGCGCTACTCGCGGGGATTCCTCCGGATCGAATCGTCTTCAGCGGGGTGGGGAAGACCGCGGCGGAGATGGCTCAGGCGCTCGAGGCGGGGATCTACGGCTTCAACGTGGAGAGCGAGAAGGAGCTCCGGGTCCTCGCCGAGGTCGCCGCGGCGCTGGGCGCCGAGGCGCCGGTCGCGCTCCGGATCAACCCCGACATCGAGAGCCCGACGCCCCACGCCTACACGCGGACCGGGCATCGGGCGACGAAGTTCGGAATTCCGAGCGAGCAGGCGCTCGATCTCTACAGGGTCGCCGCGGCGCTGCCGGGGATTCGTGTGCGCGGGATCGACGTGCACATCGGGAGCCAGATCGCGGAGGTCGACCCGTACCGCCGGGCGCTCGAGCACGTCCTCGAGCTGGTCGCCGCGATCCGCGCGGAGGGGATCCCGCTGGAGTACCTGGACCTCGGCGGCGGCTTCGGGATCTCGTACATGGAGGGGGAGGAGGGCGAGGGCGCCCGACGGGCCGGCGACTTCGCCGAGGTGCTCGTCCCCCTGGTGCGGGAGGCCGGGCTCCGCCTCATCCTCGAACCCGGACGCTACATCGTGGGGCCGGCCGGCGTCCTCGTCGCCCGGGTCCTCTACCTCAAGGAGATGGGCGGGAAGACGTTCGTCATCACCGATGCCGGGATGAACGACCTCCTGCGGCCGAGCCACTACTCGGGGTACCACCACATCGAGCCGGTCGAACGCCGCCCGGGCCGCGAGGTGATCCGGGCCGACGTCGTGGGCCCGGTCTGCGAGACCGGCGACTTCCTGGCCCTCGACCGTCCGATCGAGCGGCCCGCCGAGGGCGAGCTCCTCGTGATCCGGACCGCGGGGGCGTACGGCTTCTCGATGGCCTCGCAGTACAACGCGCGCCCGCGCCCGGCGGAGGTGCTCGTCGAAGGGGATGGGTTCCGGCCGATCCGTCGACGGGAGACGTACGACGACCTGGTGCGCGGCGAGATCGAATACCTGGAGGGGGAGCTCGCCGCCCACCGTGCCGCGCCCGACGCGGCGGACTGATGCGAGAATGCACAACCGAATCCTGATCATCGACTACGGCTCGCAGTTCACGCAGCTCATCGCGCGACGCATCCGGGAGGAGCGCGTCTACTGCGAGATTCATCCACCGACGGTCACGCTGGACTGGATCCGATCGTGGGAACCTCGGGGGATCGTGCTGTCCGGCGGCCCCGCGTCGGTCTATGGCGACGACGTCCCGACGGCCGACCCCAGGCTGCTCTCCCTCGGGATCCCGATTCTCGGGATCTGCTACGGCATGCAGCTCATCGCGCACCTGGAGGGGGGGCGGGTCCTCCCCGGCCGGCGGGAGTACGGCCGAGCCGAGGTGTCGATCATCGACTGCGATACGCTCTTCGACGGATTCCACGCCGGGGAGCGGGTGACCGTGTGGGCGAGCCATGGCGATCACGTGGACGAGCCGCCGCCGGGATACCGGACCCTCGCCTCGACGCCCTCCCTTCCCGTGGCCGCGTTCCGTGCGGTGGACCGCCCGATCTTCGGGGTTCAGTTCCATCCCGAGGTGGCGCACACCCCCCGCGGCGACGAGGTGATCTCGAACTTCGTCTTCGGGGTCTGCGGGTGCGAGCCGACCTGGACGGCCGGCTCCTTCATCGACGACACGGTGGCACGGATCCGCGAGCAGGTCGGTGATGCCGAGGTGATCTGCGGTCTCTCGGGCGGCGTCGACTCGTCGGTCGCGGCGGCGCTCGTGCACCGCGCGATCGGCGACCAGTTGACCTGCATCTTCGTCGACACGGGGCTCCTTCGGAAGGGCGAGCGGGAGGGCGTCGAGCGTACCTTCCGGCAGCACCTCGGGATCCGCCTGGTCGTCGTGGACGCCTCGAGGGATTTCCTCGAACGGCTTCGCGGCGTCGAGGACCCCGAGGTCAAACGGAAGCGGATCGGCGAGACGTTCATCCGGGTCTTCGAGCGGGCGGCGCGCGAGGCGGGGCGGGACGCGAAGTTCCTGGTGCAGGGGACGCTCTACCCCGACGTGATCGAGTCGCTCTCGGTCCGGGGGCCGTCGGTCACGATCAAGACCCACCACAACGTGGGCGGGCTGCCCGAAGACATGCCGTTCGAGCTGGTCGAACCGCTGCGCGAGCTCTTCAAGGACGAGGTCCGCCAGGTCGGCCGCGAGTTGGGTCTCCCGGAGGAGCTGGTGGGCCGCCATCCGTTCCCCGGGCCGGGGCTCGCCATCCGCGTCCTCGGGGAGGTGACGGAGGAGCGGCTCGCGACGTTGAGGGAGGTCGATGCGATCTACCTGGAGGAGATCCGCGCGGCCGGGCTCTACGACGACATCTGGCAGGCGTTCGCGGTGCTGCTTCCGGTGCGGAGCGTCGGCGTGATGGGCGACATGCGCACGTACGAGCACGTCGCCGCTTTGCGCGCCGTGACCAGCCGGGACGGGATGACCGCGGATTGGTATCCCTTCCCCCACGAGGTCCTGGGTCGGATCTCGTCCCGGATCATCAACGAGGTCGCGGGCGTCAACCGGGTGTGTTACGACGTGAGCTCGAAGCCTCCTGCCACGATCGAGTGGGAGTAGTCGGGTGGGCCACCGTCCTCTCCGCCGGCGGGGAGGACGGTGGCGGCCATCTCAGGCGGCATCGCGATCGGAATCGATCTGGGAAGCGCCCTCGGCCGTGAGTCGTCGCAGGTAGATCCCCGCATAGTTCTCGTCTATCGCCGCCAGCCTGTTCTCGGGTGAGGCGGGGTACTGGGCATCGCAGCGGTCGCATCGGATCGAGCGCGTGTCGCCCGTCCCGACGAGCCGCCAGTTGCCCGTGCATTCGCCGTACGTGTGTTCCAACACCGCGATACCACTCCGTAAAATGCCCGACGCGGGCGGCAACGTCGAACCACCCGGAGCCCGGGAAGTGCAATCTCTACGCCAGACGATGGGGGGCCGCCGGGCGGGGTGGCGCGGGGGATGCGAGCGGCGCCGTGCGTGGGGGAGACGCGACAAGGCCAAGAGCGGCGGGGCCGGCGGCTCGGGGAGCTGACGGCGGCGGCCGGGGCCTCGGTCGATCGATCGGGTACGTCGGGGAGGCCGGTTTGCGGGGTCGCGGCCGATGCCGGGAAGGTGGGGGCGGGGTACCTCTTCGTCGCGGTCCCCGGAAGTCGGTTCGACGGGCACGCTTTCGTGGCCGAGGCGGTAGCGCGGGGCGCCATCGTCGTCGTGGCGGAGCGAGATCTCCCCGGCCCGCCAGTGCCGGTGCTCCGGGTTCCGGACCCGCGTAGGGCGCTCGCCGAGATCGCGGCCGAGTGGTAAGCCGGCCTGCTGGAGCCCCACGCCGCGCTGTCGACATTCGTCGAAGGCGGTGCGCGACTCGTGATCCTGGAGGTGACGAGTCATGCCCTCGACCAGAGCCGAGGTCCACGGGCTCGCCTTGGACCTCGGCGTGTTCACGGGTCTCGTCCCCCTCGAACACCTGGAGTACCACGGCACCTTCCGCAACTCCATCCTGACCAAGTACCATTTTTTCGACCACATCGCGTACGGCGTGCCGGTCGTGTACCCGGCGGGGGACCGGCCGGGCCGCGAGCTCGTCCGCCGGAGGCCCGTCGTTCCCGTGAGCTGCGGCCGCGGCGGGCGGGTAACGTTGCGCATCGATCGCCTACCGGTGCGGGGTGGCGGCTCGCGCGCGGTGCTGACGAGCCGTCGCCCACTCCCGGTGGTCGGCGGCAGAGGGCGGTCCCCAGGCGCGCTGGAGCTGGGGTTGCGGGTCCTGGGGCGGCCGAACGTCGCGAACGCCGCACTCGCGGCGACGACTGCACTCGGCCTCGGCGCCGACGAGGAGGTGGTGAGGAGTGCGCTGGCATCGTTCCCCGCGCCGTGGCGCCGGATGCAGATCGTGCACCGCGGTTCGCGAATCGAATAGGGTCGAACCGGCCGAGCGTGAAGCGTTCCCGGAAGCGCTTTCACGGTACGGCGTTCCCTACGAGCACCACAGCCGACGGCGCGACGCGATCGGGAGAGTCGTCGAGGGGGCGGGGGATCGTGACCTGGTGCTGCTTCTCGGTGTGCGGGGGATGAATCGGGGCGCCGAGTGGTTGAGGCACTGGATCGAAGGAGGGACGGGGGGCCGGGGCGCGGGGGATCGACCCGCGCCCCGGTGGCTCAGGGCGTCCCGGAAACCGACGAATCGCGAGCCGCGATCCGGTCGCGGATCGTCTCCCACGCCTTGACCATCGCGGGGATGTCGTCGCCGTGGCGTTCGGCGAAGGCGCGGAGGGCCTCCTCCGTGATCCCGTGGCGGTCGAGGATCTCACGCTTGGCCGCCTCGAAGGCTTGGGCGGACGAATCCGCCCAGGCCGCGGCCTGCCGCAGCGCGACGTAGACGTCGATGAAGGTCGACAAGGGAATGTCCTCGTGGTCATCCCGCTGCGCGGTGGGGCCGGCGGCGCCGCACGCGACCGCGACGAGGAGGATGCCCGTGAGTCCCGCGGCCTTCACGAGCCGTCCCCCCCGCGCGGGCCGAACGGCAGGGCTTTCCGCCGCGCGACGCCGTAGAGCAGGTAACTCAGCACGGCGAAGGCCAGGGTCCCGAAGAGGGTGCCGAGTGCGCCCATCCAATCGTGACCGATCACCCAGGGCGCGGGCTGCGCCGGATCGTCGGATCCGAAGAAGTAGATCGCCACGGCGATGAGCACGCCCAGGAGCGCGGCCCCCCCGACCAACCCACTGGAGAATAGGATTCCGGCTTCCCGCTGGTCGTCGACCTCGCCCGGGGCCGCGCGACGCTCGATGATCGCACGGATCACGCCCCCGACCATGATCGGCGTGGACAGCGCGATCGGGAGATAGAGGCCGACGGCGAACGCGAGCGACGGGAGGCGGAAGACGAACTCGACAACGGCGGCCAGAGCCATGCCGATGAAAACGAATCGCCAGGGGAGGTTGTGCGAGAGGACGCCGTCGATGACCAGGCTCATCAACGTAGCCTGGGGCGCGGGGAGGCCCCCCTCGGTCCCGATCCCGTAGGATCGGTGGAGGAGGAGGAGCGTCCCGCCCATCACCAAGGCGCTCGAGATGACGCCGATCATCTCGGCGACCTGCTGTTTCCAGGGCGTGGCTCCGAGGAGGAACCCCGCCTTGAGGTCTTGCGACGTGTCCCCCGCAATGGCGGCGGCGATGCAGACCACGGCGCCGACGGCAAGGACGGCGATGCGTGCGCCCGGCGCGTCGCCGAGACCGAGGGCGACGAAGATGAACGCGGTCAGGAGCAGCGTAGCGATCGTCATGCCGGAGATCGGGTTGGAGGTCGAGCCGACCAACCCGACGATCCGGGAGGAGACGGTTACGAAGAAGAACGCGAAGATGACGAGGAGGAACGCCGCGAAGAGGCTCACCGGCACGCCGGGCCAGAGCCAGAGCGCGATCGCGATGGCGAGGGAACCCCCGGCGACCCAGCCGAGCCCGATGTCGCGGTCGGTCCTCGGCACGGGCCCCTTCGCGCCTGCCCCCACGACCTGGGCGATCCCTACGCGGAACGACTGCCAGATCGTGGGGAGGCTCTTGACCAGGGTCGCGATCCCCCCGAAGGCCACGGCCCCCGCGCCGATGTAGCGGACGTAGTTGCTCCAGATCGCCCCCGGCTCCATCTCGGAGACGGGGACGGTGCCCGGGTAGACGACGGCGTCGCCCGCCCAGAGGTTGATGATCGGGAGGAGGACGAGCCACGCCAGTGCACCGCCCGCGAACATGATCGCGGCGATCCTGGGCCCGACGATGAACCCGACGCCGAGGAGCTCGGGGGTGAAGGATCCGCTGATCTCTGCCTTGGCCGGGAGCCGCTGCGTGGGTTCCTCGGGCCAGAGGCTGAGCCCCCGGCCGTTGGCGAGGAGTTGGTAGAGGGCGCCGATACCGAGGCCCCCGAAGACGAGCCGACCCTTCTGGCCGCCCTCCTCCCCCGCCACCTGGACCTCGGCCGTGGCCAGCCCCTCGGGGTACGGCAGCGCGCCGTGCTCCTTGACGATCAGGAACCGGCGCAACGGAATCATGAAGAGGACGCCGAGGAGCCCGCCGAAGAGCGCGAGGACCGCGATCTCCACGAGATCGACCCGGATCGTCGGATCGGTCTGCTGCCAGATGAAGAGCGCGGGGATCGTGAAGATCACGCCCGCGGCGAGCGATTCACCGGCGGACCCGATCGTCTGGACGATGTTCGTCTCGAGGACCGTCCCTCCGCGGAACGCGCGGAAGAGCACGATGGCCATGACGGCGGCGGGGATTGAGGCGCTCACGGTCAGGCCGACGCGGAGGCCGAGATAGGCGTTGGCCGCACCGAAGACGATGCCGACGAGGATCCCGAGGACGACCGCCTTGACGCTGAACTCCGGGATCGACTCCTCCGGGCCCACGTAGGGCGGATACGACTCCCCCGGGATCGTCTCGTACGCCTCTCGGGGGAGCCCCGCCTTGCGGGCGGGTTCCGATGGGGCGAGCTGAGAGGACATCACGCGCTCCGGAACGGGTGGATGTGCTTGCATGGGGCCACGGTTACCGTACCGGCCTCGTTCGGTCTTGTCAACGATGGTGCGGGGAGGATCCGCGGTCGCCGACCGCAAACGATTGCGATACCGAGCGCTGGGGCAGTATGTTCCCCTGGTTCCCAAGCCTTCTTGACCCCAAACCCGATCCTATCGATGGCTCATCGGATGATTTCGCGCGCACTCCCGTGGCTGTGCGCGTTGGCCGTGACGGTGCCCGCCGCGGCCCAGCAACGCAACGGGCCCGGGGGCGTCGCATCGCCCGCGGAGGTCCTGGGATACGAGCTCGGCGAGAGGTTCACTGATCACGCCGGGGTCGTCCGGTACATGGAGGCGCTTGCGGCGGCCTCGCCGAGGGTGCAGATCCGGCCGTACGGGAAGACCGTCGAGGGGCGGCCGCTCCTCCAGGTCGTGATCGCCCGGGAAGACAACCTGGCTCGGCTGGATGAGATCCTGGACCGCAACCGCGAGCTCACCGATCCCGCGACCCCGGAGTCGCGCGCACGGGCGATTGCGGCGACGAACCCCGCCGTCCTCTATTTCAGCTACGGCGTTCACGGGAACGAGGCCTCGTCGAGCGAGGCGGCGATGTGGACCGCGTGGGACCTGGTGCGCGGCGCCGAGAGCGTGGCGGGCGTGCTGGATTCGGCGATCGTGATCATCGATCCGGCGGTCAACCCGGACGGGCGCGACCGGTACGTGGGGTGGTACCGCCAGGCGCAGGGCGCGCGCCCGAATCCGAACCCGGAGGCAAGGGAGCACTGGGAGCCGTGGCCGGGGGGCCGGTTCAACCACTATCTCTTCGACCTGAACCGTGACTGGGCGTGGCTCTCCCAGCCGGAGACGCGGGCGCGGATCGCGACCTGGATGTACTGGTCGCCGCAGGTTCACGTCGACTTTCACGAGATGGACTGGAGGTCGAGCTACTTCTTCTTCCCGGCCGCCGATCCGATCAACCCGATGTACCCCAAGCACATCCTGGACTGGGGGCGGTACTTCGGTCAGGCCAACGCGGCGGCCTTCGACGAGCAGGGGTGGGCCTACTACACCGCCCAGGGGTTCGACCTCTTCTACCCCGGGTACGGCGACAGCTGGCCGAGCCTGAACGGCGCGATCGGGATGACGTACGAGCAGGCGGGCCATTCGAGGGCCGGGCTCGCGATCCGTCGGCCGGACGGCACGCTCCTCACCCTCCGGGATCGTGCGGAGCACCACCGCACGTCGGGGGAGGCGACGCTCCGGGCCGCGGTGCGTCGCAAGACGGAGCTGCTGCTGGACTTCGCGCGGTTCCACCGCACCACGGGTGAAGGCGTCCCGGACGTGCTCCTCGTGCCGGGTGAGGACGCCGGGCGCATCGAGGCGCTGGTCGCGCTCCTGCGCGGCCAGGGGATCCGGGTCGAGCAGGCGGAGCGGGCGTTCCGCGCCGATGCCCGGCCCCACGACGGGTTCAGGGCTCGCCGCGAGTTCCCGGCCGGGACGTACCGCGTCCCCGCCCGCCAGCCGCGCGGCCGCCTGGCCATCACGCTCCTGCAGCCGGAGACCGTCCTCGACGCCACCTACTCGTACGACGTGAGCGCATGGTCGCTGCCGTACGCGTACGGCGTCGAGGCGCACCGCGCCGACCGGGTCCCCGACGCGGGGTGGCGGCCCATCGACGAGGCGACGCGCGTCGTCGCGTCGGGGAACGGCCCGACGATGGACCGGCCGTACGGTTACCTCGTCGCCCCCGGGTTCAGCGCCTGGCCTCGCGTGATCCGGTACCTCGAGGCCGGAGGACGCGCCCGCGTCCTCGACGAGGGCTTCACGCTCGACGGCAGGAAATGGCCCGCCGGGACGATCTTCCTCCCCCGCGCCGGGATCGCCGACATCGCGGCGGCCCTCGCCTCCAGCGGCCTCGATGAGTTGGCCGTGCCCGTCGCCTCGGGGTTCACCCCCGAGGGGAACGACCTGGGGACCGAGGACGCCTACGCCCTGGAATTGCCGCGCGTCGCCGTCCTCACGGGCGACGGCGTCTCCGCCACCTCTTACGGCGCCCTCTGGTTCTTCCTCGAGCAGACCCTCGGACTCGCCTTCGACGCGGTACCGACCGACCGGCTCGGCGCGGTCGATCTCGATGAGTACGACGTCCTCGTGCTCCCCGACATGTCGCCCTCCGCGATCGGCGGGAAACGGCTCGACGACGTCAAGTCGTGGGTCGAGCGCGGCGGCACCGTCGTGGCGATCGCCGGCGGCGCCCGCGCGGTCTCCGAGGCCCTCGCCGGGATCAAGGCAAGGGAGGACGACGCGTCGAAGGACGACAAGGACCTTGCCCGGGCGCTCCGCGGCCGGAGCGAGCGCGAGCTCGAGCGCTGGGAAGAACAGGTGCCGGGTACGATCTTCGCCGTTCGGCTCGATCCGGATCACCCCCTGGCCTTCGGCGCCGGCGTCGACGGGATGCCCGACCGCCTCTTCGTCCTCCACACCAGTGGCTCCGCCTTCGAGCCGGATGAGTCGTTCGAGACCGTCGCGTATTTCCCGGAGGGCCTCGAGAAGGTGAGCGGCGTCATCAGCGCGAAGAACCTCGAGCGCCTCTCCCGGACCTCCTGGCTCGCCACGCGCCGAGTCGGCCGGGGACGAGTCATTCTCTTCGCAGGCGACCCGGTCTTCCGTCACTTCTGGTACTCCACGTACCAACCGTTCGCCAACGCCCTGCTGGTCGGGCCCAGGCTCTGACCCGACGGGGTCCACCGGTGATCCGAAGCCCATCGCCGGCGTCCGAGAGCGGACGCCGGCGATGGGCGCTTTTCCGGAGGGTCGTTCCCGGAGTCGCGCCGGAGTGACTGCCGAAATGGCAGAGTTGTGAGGGAACGGGCCTTGCCCGGAGGCGCGGGCGATCCGTGGACGACACGGCATGGCATGGCGAAGGAAGCGGAAGGCGCGGACCCGGAAAGGGAAGGCGAAGGTGCTGAGTTACGACCGATTGACGATCAAGGCGGGTGAGGCGATCCAGGGGGCGGTCGGGGAGGCGCAGAGGCGGGGGAATCCGTCGCTCGAGGACGTTCACCTGCTGTATGGGCTCCTGGGTCAGGACGAGACGGTGGTCGTGCCGGTGCTCCAGAAGGTTGGGGTCAACCTCGCGCGGCTGCGGGAGGGTCTGACGCGGGCGCTGGACCGGCTACCGCGGCAGAGCGGCGGAGCGATGCCGTCGCCGAGCCGGGAGTTGAACCAGATCCTCGCCGCCGCGGAGGCGGAGGCGCGGGGGCTGAAGGACGAGTACATCTCGACGGAGCACCTGCTTCTGGCGCTGGCGGCGCAGAAGGGGTCGACGACGCGGGAGCTTCTGACGGAGCAGGGTGCGAGCCGGGAGGCGATCCTGGAGGCGCTGGAGGCGGTCCGCGGACCGCATCGGGTGACGGACCAGGCGCCGGAGCAGAAGTACCGGGCGCTGGAGCGGTTCAGTCGGGATCTGACGGAGCTCGCCCGTGTGGGGAAGCTGGACCCGGTGATCGGGCGGGATGAGGAGATCCGTCGCGTCATCCAGGTACTGAGCCGGCGAACGAAGAACAACCCGGTGCTGATCGGGGAGCCGGGGGTCGGGAAGACGGCGATCGTCGAGGGGCTGGCACAGCGGATCGTGAGTGGAGATGTTCCGGAGTCGCTGCGGGAGAAGCGTCTGGTCTCGCTGGACATCGGTTCGATGGTGGCGGGGTCGAAGTACCGCGGCGAGTTCGAGGAGCGGCTCAAGGCGGTGCTGAAGGAGATCACGGAGGCGGAGGGGCGCTTCATCGTCTTCATCGACGAGCTGCACACGATCGTGGGTGCGGGTGCGGCGGAGGGGGCGGTGGATGCGGGGAACATGTTGAAGCCCGCGTTGGCGCGGGGGGAGCTCCGCGTCGTGGGCGCGACGACGCTGGACGAGTACCGCCAGCACATCGAGAAGGATGCCGCCCTCGAGCGGCGGTTCCAGCCGGTCTACGTCGGGGAGCCGAGCGTGGAGGACACGATCGCGATCCTTCGGGGGCTGAAGGAGCGCTATGAGGTGCACCACGGGGTCCGGATCACGGATGGCGCGATCGTGGCGGCGGCGAAGTTGTCGGACCGGTACGTGGGGGGGCGATTCCTCCCCGACAAGGCGATCGACCTGATCGACGAGGCCGCGTCGAGGCTGCGGATCGAGATCGACTCGCTCCCGCAGGAGATCGACGAGGTCGAGCGGAGGATCACGCAGCTGGAGATCGAGCGGACGGCGCTGGCGAGCGAGGAGGATCGTCAGGCCGTGGAGCGCCGGGAGAAGATCGAGGCGGAGCTGGCCGACCTGCGGGAGCGCTCGGGGTCGATGAAGCTGAGGTGGCAGGCGGAGAAGGTGCAGATCGGTCGGATCCGGGAGATCAAGGAGCGGATCGACGAGTTGAAGGTGGAGGCGGAGCGGGCCACGCGGACGGGCGACCTGAGTCGGGCCGCGGAGATCCAGTACGGCGAGATTCCGGGAATGGAGCGGGATCTGGCGGCGGCGGAGGAGCGGCTCGCGGTTCTCCAGAAGGACGGGAAGTTCTTGAAAGAGGAAGTCGACGCGGAGGACATCGCGGAGGTCGTCTCGAAGTGGACGGGGATCCCGGTCTCGCGGATGCTGGAGTCGGAGCGGGATCGGCTGACCCACCTCGACCAGGTGCTGGGGAGTCGGGTCGTGGGCCAGAGCGAGGCGGTCGAAGCGGTGGCGAACGCGGTACGACGCAGCCGGGCGGGGCTCCAGGACCCGAATCGGCCGATCGGCAGCTTCATCTTCCTCGGGCCGACGGGGGTCGGGAAGACCGAGACGGCGCGTGCGCTGGCGGAGTTCCTCTTCGACGACGAGGAGGCGATGGTCCGCATCGACATGTCCGAGTACATGGAGAAGCACGCCGTCGCCCGCCTGATCGGCGCGCCTCCCGGGTACGTCGGTTACGAGGAGGGGGGCCAGCTGACGGAGGCGGTGCGGCGCCGCCCGTACTCCGTCGTCCTCTTCGACGAGATCGAGAAGGCGCACCCGGAGGTCTTCAACATCCTCCTGCAGATCCTCGATGACGGGCGCCTGACCGATTCGCAGGGACGGACGGTTGACTTCCGCAACACCGTGATCATCATGACGTCGAACCTGGGCGGCCAGGCGATCCTGGAGCGGGCCGGCACGACCGTCTGGGAGGAGGTCGAGGTACTGGTCAACGCCGAGCTGAGGCGGCACTTCCGGCCGGAGTTCCTGAACCGGGTCGACGATATCATCGTCTTCCGGCCCCTCGGCGCCGATCAGCTCGAGCGGATCGTCGAGCTGCAGTTGCGCCGGGTCGAGCAGCTCCTGGCGGAGCGGAAGATCACGCTCCGGGTCACCGATGCGGCCAAGCGGGCGATCGCGGAAGAGGGGTACGACCCGGCGTTCGGCGCGAGGCCGCTCAAGCGAGCGATCCAGCGCATGGTCCAAAACCCGCTGGCGATGCTCCTCCTCGAGGGGCGCTTCAACGACGGCGACACGATCGTGGTCGACAGGGAGGAGGGCTCGCCCGGGTTGAGGTTCGAGAAGGCGGAGTCCGAAGCGGTGGTCGCTTGACAGGGGGCTCCGAACGGCCCTAACGTTGACGCCGCCCCCGCCCCTGGGGGCGGCAATCTTTTCGGAGTCGATCCATGCGCCGGACATCCACCGCAGCCGGACGGGCGCTCCTGCTCTGTGCCTGTCTGGCGATCCCCGCGCCGGGGTGCGTGTCGAAGGCCGAGCCGGTCTCGACGGTCCGTTCACCCGGCGCAAGCGTCGCGCCCGCCCTGGCCGTCGAGCGGTTCCTGAACGCGGCGAACGCCCGCGACCTCGACACGATGGCGCGCCTTTTCGGGACGAAGGACGGCTCGATCCTCAAGCGTGATCCTCGGGCCGAGGTCGAGCAGCGCATGTACGCCCTCGCCTCCGTCCTTCGGCACGACAACTACTCGCTGGAAGGCGAGGGCCCGGTCCCGGGTCGAATGGGCGAGGCCGTACGGCTCATCATCCGCATGCACATCAACGAGCGGGTGGTCGATGTGCCGTTCATCGTCGTCCAGACGAAGAAAGACGGGTGGTTGGTGGAGCAGATCGACATCGAGAAGATCACGATGTCGCGCTGACCGATCCCTACGCCTCCTCGACGAGCTCGATCAGGACGCCGCCGGTGCTGGCCGGGTGGAGGAACGCTACGCGGCGGCCGTGCGCCCCTTCGCGGGGGCGCTCGTCGATGAGGCGGACGCCCCGAGCGGCGAGCTCGGCGAGTGCGGCCTCGAGGTCGGGGACGCGATAGGCGAGATGGTGCAGGCCGGGGCCGCGGCGTTCGAGGAAGCGGGCCACGCCGGAATCGGCGGAGATCGGTTCGATCAGCTCGATCCGGCCGGTACCGTTGCCGACGAAGGCGACGTCGACGCCCTGGGCGTCCACCCGCTCCGTTGGGGAACCGGCGCCGCCGGTCAGGAGTTCGAAGAGAGGAAGGGCCTCGGCGATCGAATGAACCGCGATCGCCACATGATCGAGAGGTCGTTGGTTCATGGTCGGTAGACGGCCGGTTTCTTGCAAACGTGCGCTGTCTTCGGAAAGGTAACACGCAGGGCGCGGCCGGGCCACGGCCGCGGCCCACGACAAGGAGAGGGGAATGGCCGAGAACGCGACGGTGCTGACGGCGACGGACGCCAATTTCGCGGAGACGATCGAGAAGGCGGAAGGCCTTGCGATCGTGGACTTCTGGGCTGCGTGGTGCGGTCCGTGCCGCATGGTCGCGCCGATCATCGAACAGCTCGCCAGCGAGTACGAGGGGAAGGTGCGCGTGGCGAAGCTGGACGTGGATGCGAATCAGCATACGACGATGCGCTTCAACGTCCGGTCGATCCCGAGCATTCTTTTCTTCAAGGACGGCAAGCACGTCGACACGGTGGTCGGCGCGGTGCCGAAGCCTCACCTGGAGCGGAAGATCCAGGAGCATCTCCGCTGAGGGGAAGCGGTCGCGCGGGGCGACGGGCTGCGGGCCCTCGCCCCGGGAGCGAGAGCAGGCGGACCGGCTGGCCGATGGCCAGCCGGTCCGCCGTCGTTTGGGCGAACGGAGGCGGGGTCGGCCCTGCCGGTACCGTGTGGACGCGATCGCCCCCGGCGGCCGGCCGGGGGGCGCGACCGAGGCGGTCGGGGGCGCCCGGGGTGTCGGCCGTGGGTCCGGGCCGGGTGCGGGCCCGAGTGCGGGCCCGGGGCCCCGGCCAACGGGTGGGTTCCACAACACGGGAGACTGGCGTAAGTTATGGCGCAGCTTTATATTGTCAGCACACCCATAGGCAATCTCGGCGACATCACCTACCGAGCGGTCGCGGTGCTCGGGGAGGTCGACCGTATCCTCGCGGAGGACACTCGCCGAACCTCGATCTTGCTCCGGCACTACGGCATTTCGACGCCGTTGACCTCGGCGCACGCCCACAACGAAGCGGCGAGGGCTGCGCAGCTCTTGGAGTGGCTGGACGCGGGCGAGGATGTGGCGATCGTCTCGGATGCGGGGACCCCGCTGATCTCCGACCCGGGCGCACGGATCGTGCAGAGGGTCGTGGAGGCGGGGCATCGGGTGGTCCCGATCCCCGGGCCATCGGCGTTGCTGGCGGCGCTGGTCGCGTCGGGGATCGATCCGGAGCCGTTCACGTTCTTTGGCTTCACGCCCCGGAGCGGGCGGGCGCGAGGCGAGCGGCTGGCGGAGGTCGCGGCGCTCCGGCACACCGCGGTCCTCTACGAGGCGCCGGGTCGGGTAGCGTCCTTGCTCCGTGACCTGGCCGACGTCTGCGGCGGCGATCGTCGCGTGGCGGTGGCGCGCGAACTGACCAAGGTACACGAGGCGTTCTTCCGCGGAACATTGGCGGAGGCCGTCGCCTATTACGACCGGGAGCCACCCCGGGGGGAGGTCGTCGTGGTGGTGGCGGGCGGGGAGGCCGGCGCCGAGGAGGGCGCCGATGTCGAGGATCGTGCGAGGGTCCTGGGTCGTGAGCTATTGGCGGAGGGGGGACGGCCGAGCGCCGTGGCCCGGGAACTGGCCGGGCGGTTGGGGCTGCCCCGGAACCGAGCCTACGAGATCGTACTCTCCCTGTCCGGAGAGGACGAAGGAGATTCGAGTTGATGTCGTTGCTGTTGGGCGTGCTCCTTCATCTTCTGGCTCCCGGCGCCGTGCCCGCGTCGGATCCGGTGTTGACGATCGCACAGCTCCAGTACGGCGGGGGTGGCGACTGGTACGCCAACCCCTCGGGTCTGCCGAACCTGCTGCGCGCGATCCGTGAACGGACCGGGCTCCCGGTCTCCGAGCAGCCGGCGAAGGTGAAGCTGACGGATGCGTCGCTCTGGACGTATCCCTACCTCTACATGACGGGGCACGGCAACGTGCGCTTCACCGGCGAAGAGGTCGAGATCCTTCGGCGGTACCTCCTGTCGGGCGGGTTCCTGCACGTCGACGACAACTACGGGCTGGACGAGAGCTTCCGGCGCGAGATCAAGCGGGTGTTCCCGGACAAGGAACTGGTCGAGATCCCTGCGGATCACCCGATCTATCAATCCCTCTACGAGTTCCCCAAGGGGCTTCCGAAGATCCACAAGCACGACGGCAAGCCGGCGCAGGGCTTCGGAATCTTTCATGAAGGGCGGCTGATCCTGTTCTACAGCTACGAATCCGACCTGGGGAACGGGTGGGAAGATGCGGACGTGCACGGCGACCCGCCGGAGGCGCGGGAGGCGGCGCTGCGCATGGGAATCAACCTGTTTCTCTACGCCCTGGCACAGGTGACGAGATGAGTCCTGCGGGACAGCGGCTCTGGAGTCTGATCGACGCTGCGCGGCGGCAGGTCCGCCGGGACGGAATCCTCGCCGTCACCTGCACGGCGGGGGCGGCGCTACCGATGGCCCTGGTGGTGGCGTGGGTGGTCAGCGGCGGCCGTTGGTGGGCGGCGCCGAGCCCCGCGCCGCTGATCGTGGTGCTCCTTGCGATCGTGGGGGGCTGCACGGTGGCGGTACGCGTGCTTCGCCGATGGGTCCGCGGGATCGACGAGAGGGTCGTCGCGGCGGCGGCGGAGGCCAGAAACGGGTTGCCGCCGGGGAGCCTCCGCGGCGTCCTGGAGCTGAGCCGTGCGCTTCCCGCCGGGACCTCGGCGGCGCTCTTCCATCGGGCGGAATCGGACCTGGCCATGCGTCTCGCGGGGGCGAGTGCGTGGGACCTGGCGGGCGAAGTCGGGGAGCGTGCCCGTGCGCGGCGCCAGCGGGTGCTGATGGCGTTCACGGGGCTGACGGCCGTGACGGCCGCGCTCGGTTTCCTCTCGCCGGACCGGTCGCGTGCGGGGTGGGTGCCGCTGCTCCACCCGATTGCGCATCTGTTGCCGCCGCCGCTGCCGCCGCTGGTGGTCGAGCCGGGTGATGCGGAGGTCGCCCGCGGCTCGTCGCTCGAGATCGGGATCGTGGCGCCGGGGCGAAGGGAGGTCGAGCTCCGGTGGCGGGCTGCGGGCGATGTGCCCCGCCAGCAGCGGCTCGAGGTCACATCGAACCGTGCGGCGTCGACGATCGCACGGGTGGACGCGCCGCTCGAGTACTGGGTCGTCGCTCCGGATGGGGCGGTCAGCGACACGTTCCGCGTCACGCCCCTCGATCCCCTCCTCGTCTCGGACCTGGTCATCGACGTCGTCTACCCGGGTTACGTGGGTCGGGAGGCCGAGCGCTTCGAGGGCGACGTCCCGCCGCTGGAGCTCCCGGCGGGGTCCGTGCTGGCGGTTCGCGGCCGGGCGACGCGGCGGCTCGGCGAGGCGGTGCTGCAACGCGGCGATGGGTCGTCGCGCATCGCGCTCGAGGTGACCGCCGATCGTTTCGTCGGCCGGTGGACCCCGCGTTCGAGCGGCGTCTACCACTGGCACCTGACCGACCATACGGGGGGTGGACTGGCTTCGGCGCCGCCTCCCCTCGAAATCACGGTCGTCGAGGATGCGGCGCCCACGGTCGACATCACCTTCCCCGGCGTGGATACGGTGCTCGGTCCATCGATGCAGCAGCCCATCGTCGCCGACGCGCGGGACGACTACGGACTGGTGGATGCGCGGTTGGTGAGCTGGCGAGTGAGCGCGCTCGGTGGGCGCGAGGCGCCGGTCGAGGAGAAGTTGACCTTGGAAGGCGACGGCGGGCGGGGGATCGCGCGGGGCGTCCTCGATGCGACGCGGCGCGGCCTGCTTCCGGGCGACGAGATCCACTACCACGTTCGGGTCACCGACAATTCGCCCTGGCGCCAGACGGCGGTGTCGCAGACCTACGTGCTGCGCCTTCCGGGGTTGACGGAGTTGCGCGACCGCGCGGAGGCGGAGACCGAGGCCATGGTCGCCGACGCCGAGGCCCTGACGCGGTCCGCCCAGGAGCTGGAGCAGTCCACGCGCGAGCTGGCGCGCCGCTCAGCGAACGCGCGACGCGGCGGCGCGTCGTCGGCGTCGAGACAACCGGGCCGGCCGGGTGGATCCGGGGGCGGGTCATCGAGTGGACAGGGGAATCTCGGGTACCAGGAGGTCGAGCAGGCGCGGCAGCTCCTCGATCGCCAGGAGTCGATGACGCGACGCGTCGAGGAGATGCGCGAACGGACCGCGGCACTGGAGCGGGCGATGCAGGAGGCCGGGCTCCACGACCCGGCGCTCCAGGAGCGGCTGCGCGAGATCCGTGAGCTCTACGATCAGGTCCTGTCGCCGGAGCTCAAGGAGCAGATGGAGGAGCTCCGGAGGTCGCTCGACCAGATGGACCCGGAGGAGGTCCAGCGCGCGCTCGAACAGCTGGCGCAGCGGCAGGCGGAGTTCCGGCAGCAGGTCGAGCAGAGCCTGGAGCTGCTCCGTCGGGCCGCCGCCGAGCAGGAGATGAACGCCCTGGCGCGTGAGGCTCAGGAGCTGGCCACGCAGCAGCAGGCGCTGGCGGAGGCGATGAAGCGGGAGGGTACGCCGTCGCCCGAGCGGATCGCCCAGCAACAGGATCTGTCCCGTCAGGCGGACGCGCTCCAACGTGCGCTGGAGTCCCTGGCGCAGAAGCTGGGGAAGCAGGGCGAGACCCAGGCGGCGGCGCAGGCCAGCCAGGCGGGGAAGAGCGTCGATCAGGCCCGTCAGGCGATGGATCGTGCGGCGCAGCAGGCGCGTCAACCGAACGGCCAACAGGCGGGCCAGCAGGCCGGCGCCATGGGCGAGCAAGCGGCCGCGGATCTGGAACAGGCTGCGAAGACGCTGGAGTCGGCGCGGGAGTCGATGGCGCAGGCTTGGCGCGACGAGGTGCAGCAGAGCGTCCAGCAGGCGGCGAACGAGGCTCTCGCCCTGGCGCAGCGTCAGAACGAGCTGCTCGAACAGATGCGCGAGGCCCAACGCCAGCAGGACCAGGCGGCTCGGCAGCCGGCGGGATCGCAGGGGCAACCGTCGTCCGGCGACAAAGGCGAGCAGCAGGGCGCCCGCGAGGGGCAGGCCGGAACCCAGGGGGAGCGCCCCCAACAGGGGAAGGATCCCCAGCAGGGTCAGCAAGGGCAAGGGGGCCAACAGGGTCAGCAGGGGCAGCAGGGGCAATCGGGCCAACAGGGACAGTCGGGCCAGCAGGGGCAGTCGGGCCAGCAGGGCCAACAGGGCAAGCAGGGCGGCGGCGCGGGGCAGCGGGGCGACCAGGCCGGCGGTCAGATGAGTCCGACGGGTCAGCGTCCGAGTGGGCAGTCGGGCCAGGGGGGGCAGGGGAGCCAGGGCAACCAGGGCCCCGACGGCTCCCAGGGCAACCAAGGCCATGAGGGCAGGGAGACGGATCTGCAGTCGCTCCGGTCGGAGCAGGCCGCGCTGCAGCAGGGGCTCGAGGCGCTGGGGCGGAACCTGGAGGAGGCGGGGCGTCGGTCGGCGATGGTGGACCGGGACGTGGGCGCGGCGCTCGGCCGGGCGATGCTGAGCATGCAGCAGACGCTGGAGGCGATGGCGGGGCGCGACGGCCAGTCCAGGATGCCGATCGAGGAGGCCGAGCAGACGGTGGAGGCGTTGAACCGGCTCGCGCTCTCGCTCCTGGCCAACAGCGAGAAGATCGAACAGGCGCAGTCGGGTACGGGGTTGCAGGAGGCGCTCCAGCAGCTTGCGGAGCTGGCGAAGCAGCAGGGGGCGATCAACGGCCAGGCGAACTCGCTGCTCCCGTTGGAGCTCGGTCCCCAGGCGATGGGCGCCCAGATGCAGCGGCTCGCGCAGGCTCAGCGCGACGTCGCCAAGAAACTGGGCGGGATGAACGACATGACGGGCGGCTCCGACGATCTTCTCGGCCAATTGGATGCCCTCGCCCGGGAGGCGGAGGAGATCGCGAAGGAGCTCGGCGGCGGTCGTTTGACGCCGGAGCTGTTGGCGCGTCAGGAGCGACTCTTCCACCGACTCCTCGACGCGGGTCGGACGCTCGAGCGAGAAGAGTACAGCAACCAGCGGGTCGGCGAGCGGCCGGGCGACGTGGCGCCGTCGCTGGCGCCGGCGCTGGATGCGGCGCTGTTGAACGGCGGACCCCGGTATCCGGTCCCGGGGCCGGACGCCCTGAGGGCCCTGCCGCCGGCGTACCGGAAGCTGATCCTGGAGTACTTCGACCGGCTGAACCGCCGGGAGGCCGAAGCGGCCACGCGGCGGGGCGGTGCGGCGACGGAGCGGGAATCTCGGTGATGGGAGGTCTCGGCAGAGTGGCCGTGCCGGCCCGGGTCGCGCGTGTGGTGTTGGCGCTCAGCCTCTGGATGATTCCAGGCGTGGGCATCCTCGAGGCCCAGGAGATGAACGGGCAGGGCGGGGAGGAGGTCCGGCTGGTACGGGAGGCTGCGGACCGGGAGGCCGCCGGCGACTTCGCGGGCGCCGAGCAGATCCTGCGGACGGTGCTCCAGGCAAGGCCGACCTCGGTGAGTGCGTTGCTGTCGTTGGAGCGCGTCCTCCGGGTGCAGGACCGGATCGGCGATCTGCTGCCGTACGTCGACCGGTTCCTGGAGGAGGACCGGGCCTCGGCGGTCGGGCACCAGATGCGGCTTCGGGTGCTCTCGGACCTGGATCGCGTCGAGGAGTTGGAGGAGGCGGCGGAGTCGTGGATCGAGGCGATGCCGAAGGTGGAGACGCCGTACCGTGAAATCGCGCGGATCTGGCAGTCGCGCGGCGCGCACGGGCGTGCCGTCGAGGTCCTGAAGCGCGGCCGGTCCCGCCTCGGGCGAGAGGATGCGCTGGCGCTGGAGCTGGGGGACGCGTACGCGGCGCTCCGGGAGGACGAGCGGGCGGTTCGGGAGTGGGACCGGGCGGTCGGAAGCGACGGGCGGGGCTTCACGCTGGTGCGACGTCGCCTGGCCTCCTCCGCGGATGGGGGGGCCAGGCTGCTCCCGGCGTTGATCGATGCGCTCGTCCGGTCACCGGTCTCGACCGCGCGGCGGCGTGCCGCCGCGGAGCTGGCGATCGACGCGGGGCTGGAGGGCCGGGCGGAGGCCATCGCCCGGGCGGCGGCCGAGGAGATGGCGCCCGCGGAACGGTCGTCCTTCCTGATCGACGTGGCGCGCCGGGCGGATGGCGCCGGTCTTCATCGGCTGGCGTACTGGGCGTACTCGGCGCTGCTGGCCGCAGGGGGGCCGGATGAACAGCTCCTCGCCGTGCGCAGCCGGCTCGGCGAGCTTGCGCTCGCCCTCGGCGACACGGCGGCGGCAGGGGAGCACTTCCTCACCCTCGAGCAAGCGTACGCCCCCGGGTCGCCGGAACGGCGCCTCGCGACGGCGGTGCGGATCGAGTTGGCCGCGCGAGACGGCGACGTGGAGGGTGCGCTCGATGAGTTCGCGCGATTCCGCCAAGAATTCCCGGAAGCGGCGGAGCTCGACGGACTGGCGGCATCCATTGCCGCGGTCCTGCTGGACCGGCGGGACACGGTCGGCGCGGAGAAGGTGCTGGCCGGTGTGACCGGGCCGCGCTCGGGGGTGATGAGGGGGCGCATAGCCCTGCACAACGGCGACATCGCCGGTGCGCGCGTGGCGCTGCTCTCGGCCGCGCCGCGCCTGACGGGGCCCGAAGCGACAGAGACGATCGCGCTCGCCACCCTGTTGGGGCGGCTCTCCCCTGCCGGCGGCGAGCTCGTGGCCGGGGCCATGGGCCGTGCGGGGGCGGGGGCCGTCGCGGATGCCGTCGCCCTCCTGGCCGACCCCCCGGAGGAGCTGCGACGCGAGGAGCGCGCGGCGATCCTCGACTACGCCGCCGGTATGGCCGATCGGGCCGGCCTGCCCGCGGAGTCGGAGCGGATCCGCCGCCTCATCGTGGCGGATTACCCGGATACCCGAGAGGCGCCAGGCGCCCTCCTCGCCCTCGCGCGTGCGCTCGTTCGCCGGCCGGGAGGGCTCGAGGAGGGGCGCGCGTTCCTCGAGCGATTGGTCCTGGATTACCCGCGGAGCGCCCTGGTCCCGCAGGCCCGGCGAGAGCTGGAGCGCCTGCGCGGCGGGGCCCCGCACTCTTGAGCCTCAGTAGCAGTAAGGAAGCAGTACCCATGCGTCAAACGTGGCTCCTACTCCTCGCTCTGGCAATCCTCCCCACGTCGGCCCGAGCGCAGTATCTCCTCGTTCCGATGGACGCGGCCCAGACCAACCACCTCAAGGCGTACGGTCTGACCTATTGGACGCTCCAGCAAGGGCTCTCGGCGGAGTGGCTCCTGAACTACAGAGGCGGGTCCTTCCTGCTACCGGACCGGCCCCAGGTACGGAGGGAAGCGGCGCTGCGCGGTGTGGCCGTCGAAGACGCCGGCGCGGGGGATGTGGCCCAGATTCGGGCGACGATCGAGCAGGGGAACATGGAGTCGGTGATCCTGGAGAAGGCCCCGGAGATCGCCGTCTACACCCCGCCGAACACGCCTCCGTGGGACGACGCGGTCACCCTGGCGCTGGAGTACGCCGACATCCCGTACGCCAAGGTGTGGGATGCCGAGGTGCTGCAAGGGCGCTTGAAAGAATACGACTGGCTGCACCTGCACCACGAGGACTTCACCGGTCAGTACTCGAAGTTCTACATCAACTACGCGGGTGCGGCGTGGCTAGAGGAGGAGGTCGAGCGCAACCAGGCGATGGCGCAGGAGTTCGGGCAGCCCCACGTCCCCGCCCTGAAGAAGGCGGTCGCCGAGGAGATCCGACGGTACGTGGCGGAAGGAGGGTTCCTCTTCGCCATGTGCACGGCCACGGAGACCCTCGAGTTGGCGCTCGGCGCCGTGGGCGTCGACATCGCGGCGCCGTTCAGCGACGGCACGCCGGTCGATCCGAACGCGACCGCGAAGATGGACTGGGGACGCACCCTCGCGTTCCAGGGCGCGGAGGTGCAGGTCAATCCCGGGGTGAACGCCTTCAGCGACATCGACGGTCACCAGGTCAACACGCCCTGGCGGCAGCCGCTCGGGGCCTTCACGCTCTTCGACTTCAGCGCGAAGTTCGACCCGGTCCCCTCGATGCTGGTCCAGAACCACGAGAACGTGATCCCGGACTTCTACGGGTTGACGACGTCGTTCCGGCGGGACCGCCTGAAGCCGGGTACGATCGTACTCGCGGAGGAGGAGGGCGCCCCGTGGGTCAAGTACATCCACGGGAACTACGGGCAGGGGACGTGGACGTTCCTGGGCGGGCACGACCCTGAGGATCCGCAGCACCAGATCGGGGATGCGCCGACGGATCTCGCGCTCCACCCCCACTCGCCGGGGTACCGGTTGATCCTGAACAACGTCCTCTTCCCCGCGGCGAAGAAGAAGACGCTGAAGACCTGAGCCGCGTCGGGGGCGCGGGGGTGCGGGTCCGATCGTGCGGTCCCGGCGCCTGACCGGTTCGAGGACGGGGAGCGGGGGGCGGGCGAATAGCTCGCCCCCCGATGCGTTTCTTGGTGCCGCTTCGGGCATGCCCGAGGGGCGGCAAAGGCGCATCGGTCTCTGTGCGGGACGTCGGCGGACCTCGGGGATCGTCGAGGGCAAGCGCGTGGCGTACCGGTGCGTGCGCCGGCGGTTGGGCGCGTTACGGGGGCCGGCTCCTGGACCGTAATAGAGGGGGCCGTCGAGGGGGGCGGACGGCACAAGGCCGGGCGGCCAGGGGTATTCCGGCACGGCGCCGGGGCGGCGCCCGTGGCGTGCTTGCGCGCCGGATCACGGTCCCACCACGGAGCAGAGGTGTCGCGGGTCCTCTTCCTCACGCCGATCGCCGCGGAGCGGATCCGGTCGGAGATCGCACGGGCGCGGGGCAACGAAGTGTGCTTCCTGGCCCGAGTCGGCGAAGCCGGCGACGTCCACGACCCGAGGGTCGTGGCGCGGGGGCACCGTACGGCGGTCCTCGCCGCCGTACGGGAGGCCGAGCCGGGGATGCTGGCGATCCACAACCACCCCTCGGGCGAGCTGGAGCCGTCCGACCCCGACCTGGAGATCGCCGCGGAGCTGTACGCGCAGGGGGTGGGGCTGGCGATCACGGACAACCAGGCGCGCGAGCTGTACGTGGTCGTCGAGCCGGCGTCGCTCCGGGAGTACGAGCCGCTCGACGTCGAGGCGATCGAGGCGGCGCTCGGGCCGGGCGGGGTGCTGAGCCGGGCGCACCCGGCGTACGAGGACCGGCCCATGCAGCGGGCGTTGGCCCGGGCCGTGGCGGCGGCGTACGACGGTGGACGGATCGCACTGGCGGAGGCCGGGACGGGGACGGGGAAGTCCGTCGCGTACCTGATCCCCGCCATCCGGTGGGCGGTGCTCAACCGGGAGCGCACGGTCGTCTCGACGAACACGATCAACCTCCAGGAGCAACTGGTCGAGAAGGACCTGCCGTTCCTGCGCCGGGCCCTCGGGGAGCCGTTCCGGTTCGCGCTGGTCAAGGGGCGTCGGAACTACATCTCGATCCGGCGCGCGCAGCTCGCGGCGCAGAGTGCGGGGGTCCTCTTCGAGACGGCGCAGCAGGCGGAGCTGGACGCGATCATGGCGTGGCTCCGCACGACGCGAGAGGGCTCGCTCCAGGATCTCCCGTTCCAACCGGCGCCCGAGGTCTGGGATGAGGTGGCGAGCGAGTCGGACGTGTGTCTCCGGGCGAAGTGCCCGCACTTCGAGGCGTGCTTCTACCAGCGGGCTCGGCGGGACGCGGCCGCGGCGGACATCCTGGTGGTGAACCACCACCTTCTCTTCAGCGACCTCGCGGTGCGCCGAGCGCAGGGGAACTACACCGCGCCGGCGGTCCTCCCGCCCTACCGCAGGGTGATCCTCGACGAGGCGCACAACCTGGAGGATGCGGCGACATCGCACCTCGGCGCATCGATCTCGAGGCGAGGCCTCTTCCGGGTGCTCGCCCGGCTGGACCGGCGGGGGCGGGGGATCCTCAGCGCGGTCGAGGAGCGCCTGCGCGCGGGGATGGACGACCTGATCCAGCAGGACGCGCTGCGCCAGGTTCGGGAACGGCTGCGGCCGCTCGTGGAACGGGCGCGGGAGAGCGCCGGCGATCTTTTCGACAGGGCCGAGGCGCTCGTCGCGGCGAGGGAGGATGCGGTGCTTCGTCTCGAGGAGGCGTTGCGCGAGAGCCGGGAGTGGAGCGAGCAGGTCGTGCCGGCGCACGAGAACCTCGCGATCGTGCTCGGCGACCTGGCCCGAGGCCTGGACCGCTTGCGCGAGCAGATCCTCCTCGACCAGAAGTGGGCCGAGGCATTGGAAGAGCGCCTCCTCGAGCTGCAATCGGCTTCGGCGCGCATCGGAGCGGCGGAGGAGGCGCTCCGCCTCATCTTCTCGAACGAGGACCCGGGGTTCCCCGTCGTGCGGTGGCTGGAGCGGCGGGGGGGAGGGGAGGGGAGGGAGGGGAACGTCGTCGCCCATGCGGCGCCGGTCGACGTCTCCGGCGCGCTTCGCGAGGCACTCTTCGAGCGCGTCGACACCGCGGTGCTGACCTCGGCGACGCTGACGACGAGGGACGGCTTCGATTTCCTGCGGCGGCGCCTGGGACTGAACGGCGGCGGGCTCCGGATCGAGGAGTCGGTCTTCCCCTCGCCCTTCGATTACGAGGATCAGACCGTCGTGGCGATCCCGGAGGACATGCCCTCGCCGAACGGAGAGAGCGCGGCGTACGACGCGGCGACGGCCGAGATCATCGAGGACCTCGCGTCGATGAGCGACGGCGGGATCTTCGTCCTCTTCACGTCGTACCGTTCGCTCCGGGTCGTCGCCGCGGACCTTCGTCGCCGGGGCGTGGACGGGCGGTGGCCGCTCTTCGTGCAGGGTGAGGCGCCTCGCGCTCGCCTCGTCGAGCGGTTCACCGCCTCGGGGCGGGGGATCCTGCTCGGCGTGGCGTCGTTCTGGGAAGGGGTCGACGTCCCGGGCCGACCGCTGCGGGGGCTCATCATCACGAAGCTCCCGTTCAAGGTCCCCGGCGAGCCGCTCACCGCGGCGAGGATCGAGGCGATCGAGGCGGCGGGGGGGAATTCATTCTACGAATACATGCTGCCGCACGCCGCGCTCCGGTTGAAGCAGGGTTTCGGCCGACTGATCCGCTCGCGCGTCGACCGTGGAGCGATCGTTCTCCTCGACCGCCGGGTCGTGGAGAAGGGGTACGGCCGCTACTTCCTGGAGTCGTTGCCTCCGGCGCCGGTGCGCGTCGCGCCCTGGGCCGAACTCACCCCGGCGATCCGCGGGTTCTACGCCCTCGAGGGGTGAGGCGCGTTGGGCGCGGACAGAGGCGTGGAGCGCGTTACGGGCGGCACGGCGGAGCGCGCCGGGTGCGGCATCACGGGGCTGGGCAGGGGGGCGGGGGAGGGTTCGTGGCCCTGGCGCCGTCTAGGACGAAACCCCGTACGACCAGGGAGCCGAAGACGCCGGTACCGTCACCGGCGATGCTCGGGATCCGGACCAGGCCCGAGGGATTGAACCGGCCGCCGCGAATCCAGTTGACGTAATTGCGGTCGGCGGCGGCGATGGCGCCGGCGACCAGGACCCCGTTGGGAAGCCCATCCCGGATCGCGAGGAGGATCTCGCGATCGTTGAAGCGTTCGAAGATCCCGAATTCCCCGGGGAAGGCGATGGTGGTGTCGTTCTCCGAGACGGCGAAGCCGAGGACGCGATACGGGTTGTCGACCTCGATGCCGCGGGGCTCCAGCGCCCGGGCGAGCCCCCAGAGCTCGGCCTCGGCGATGTAGACCCACGCGCCGGCGGATCGGGTCCAGGCGAGCTCCACGGGAGTGTCCGACGAAAGGGTGCAGATCGGGTACCCCGAAGGATCGGGCGCCGGGGTGAGGATCCGGAAGTCGCCGGGCACCGTGGTCTGGCCCGTGAGGATACGACCGTCGGGAAGCTCGATCCGCAGGGTGTAGGTGGTGCCTGGGCGGACGAGCGCATCGTCGCCGCCTTCGGCCGGAATGTAACAGGTGCCGCCGGGGATCGCGACGGCGCCACCGATCTCGATGCAATACTCCGGGTAGGCCTCGACGAAGCGGATGGTACGCCCCTCCGGGTCGGTCACCTCGATCGATGCCCCCTTGACCGGCCCCCCCTGGCCCCCCGGCCCACTGCCGGCCCGGTGGAGAAAGGCGGTATGGTTCCGCGCGTCTCCGTAGATGAAGACCTCCGCGACGATCATCTCCTCGGGCTCGGCGAAGGTGGTTTCGCCGATCTCGCACCCGGCGAGGATCGCGAGTGCCGTCAGGAAGGCGGGGGGGTGGGCGAGCCTGCGCATCAGAAGGCGACCTCGACGCCGAGGGTCGGGAGAATGGGGAACATGGTGACCCCGCTCCGGATCGGCGGCGTCCGCTCGTAGTCGTAGAAGTAGAAGAGAACGTTCTTTCGGTTGTAGACGTTCAGGACGTTCAGGTACGGGGTGATCGAGCCCCAGCGAGGCGTGAACTTGCGCCGCAGGCTGAGATCCAGCCGGTGGTAGGCCGGGTAGCGCTCGCTGTTCCTCGGGCCGAGGTGGATGCCGAGGTCCTCCTTGCCATCGTCGTCGGGGATGATCTTGCCTCGGAGCGGCGAGTGCGCGAGGATCGCGTAGCTGGTGACCGGTCGGGTGTAGGGGAGCCCGCTGCCGTAGTTCCAGCGGAGTCCGCCCTCGAGCGATCCCGGGAGGGGGACGCGCAGGACGACGTCCACGTCGATCCGGCGGTCGAAGACCGGCGGATACGTAATGGTCGGGGCCGGGTCGACGGCGGCGAGTGCGTCAGGGAAGGTCCGTACGGCTCGCAGCCAGGAGACGGTGACCCAGCCCGTGACCCCGTCGGCCGCGTCGCGGCGGAGGAGGAAATCCGCGCCGTACGACCGTCCTTCGCCGCGGATCATGTCATCGTCGGGGCGGTTGGGGTCATCGGCGGGGTTCGCGGCGGTGACGCCGTCGAAGAGGCGGTAATAGCCCTCGAGGGAGAGGGACCAGCCGCCATCGAAGAACCGCTCGAATCCGACCTGTACCTGATCGGACAGGAGGTGCGGGGCCTGGCGGCCGGTGGTGACCCAGACGTCGATGCCGATCGGGAGCTCCTCGTCGCGGAGCGAGTGGAGGAATTGGGTGTAGCGCCCGGCGGCGAGCTTGAGGGCGGCGTCGCCGTCGGCGAGGAACCGTTTGAGGGCGAATCGGGGCGCAATGACGAGGACCGCGCCGGCCCCGGGTGCGTCGGGGGACCAGCCGTCGCCACGGGCGCCGAGCTCGAGGAGCCAGCCTTCGGACGGCCTCCAGCGCCCCTGCAGATAGGCGCCGCCGAACCACCCGGCGCCGTGGCCGCCGACGAACGTCGTCCCGCCGCTCTCCGCCAGGTTGTCGTACCCGGTGCGTCCGGCCTCGACCCCGGTCTGGAGGGCGAAGACCCGCGACGCCGGGAGGTCGAGGTCGAGGCGGAGCAGCCCCTGGGCGATCGAGCTGCCGAAGCGGGTGTCGTCGAAATCCGGGAACCGGATCGCGGTATCGAAGCGGGAAAACCCCGCCCGGACACGGACCTCGCCACCGGCGATGGGGCGGCGCCACCCGAGACCGACCAGGTCGTTGCCCCAGTTCCAGCGCACGCGGAGTGGGACGTCCTCGGAATGGAGTCGCGTCAGGTCGAGGACGTCGGCACCGGTGTAGGCGGTCACGGTGAATCGGCCCCCGCTTCGGGTTTCGGCCTCGATGTACCCCTGAACGTCGGTGAGGTGGTACGGGAACTCGAGGACGGGTTCGAGGAGGAAATCGAAGTAGGAGCGTCGAGCGGAGATCCGGGCTCGCGCGGAACGGAGGCCGAGGCCCTCCGTCACGGCGGCGGGGAGAGGGCCCCCGAGGGCGAGGCGCGCCGCGAGGAGAGAGACGCCGCCCTGTGCGCGGAACTCGTCGGGTCCGGCGTCGCTCTCGACGCTCAGGACGGAGGAGACCCGACCGCCGTACTCCGCGGGGAACCCCCCGGCCATCAAGTCGGCTCGCCGCACCATGTCGGTGTTGAAGACGCCGAAGAGCCCGCCGAGGTGGAAGGGGTTGTAGACGGGGAGGCCGTCGAGGAGGATCAGGTTCTGGTCGGCCGACCCGCCTCGGACGTTGAAGGCGGCGGAGTAGTCCGAGGTCGAGACGACGCCCGGGAGCGATTCGACGGCGCGGAGCACATCGGCCTCGGCCAGGCCGGGGATGCGGCGGAGCTCCTCGCGTTCGAGGCGACGGACCGTCGAGCCCGCCTCCGACTCGAAGTGAATGCGGGCCCGCTCGGCGTCGACGGAGAGAGGGGCGACGGGTATCGCGTCGAGCTCCATGACGAGCTCGACCGACACGGTCTCCCCTTCCTGGACTTCGACGGACCGCGCGACCTCCCGGAACCCGATTCTCTGGACCCGGATGCGGTAGCGTCCCGGGGGGAGGCGGTCGATACGGAAGCGTCCGGACGGGTCGGTGTCCACGAGTCGGGGCGTGGGGATGGGGGCGCCCGTGGCCTCGACGGTGGCGGTGCCGATGGGGGCGCCGTCGGCGGCGACGACGATGCCTTCCACGGCCCCATTCCGGGTCTGCGCGGCGGTCGTCGCGGGGCACAAGAAACCGGCCAGCGCCGCCGCTGCCAGGAGGGTCGAGCGAAGGCGTAAGTAGATGAACTGCAAGGGGTTCATGCCGAAATCTCGGGTCGGACCCGGCCGGCGGTCAAGGCTAGCCCCCTCGGAAGGTCGCGGGCGGCCGCGCGGGTGAGGGGCGGTGGGGTACGCGGGGCGCCCCTCCCTGGCGCCTGCGCCCCCGCGCCGATAGACTTGGACGCCGCGTCGAACACTCAACCCTGCGAACGTCATGAGTCCGAAGCCGACGAAGATCGTGTGCGTGGGTCGCAACTACGTCGCGCACGCGCGCGAGTTGGGCAACGTCGTACCGGAGCGGCCGCTCCTCTTCCTCAAGCCGCCTTCCGCGATGATCGCCGACGGGGAGCCGATCGTGCTGCCGGGCGATTCGGAGCGCGTCGAGCACGAAGGCGAGATCGGCGTGGTCATCGGACGACGCGCACGGCACGTGTCCGAAGCGGAGGCGCTCTCGGCCATCGCGGGATTCGTGCCGCTCAACGACGTGACGGCGCGGGACCTCCAGCGGAAAGACGATCAATGGACTCGGGCCAAGGGCTACGACACCTTCTGCCCGGTGGGGCCACGGGTCGCCCCCGTCAACGACTGGCGCGCCCTGGAGGTGGTCTGCAAAGTCAACGGAGAGGAGCGCCAGCGCGGTCGGGCGAGCGAGATGGCGTTCGGGATCCCGATGCTCATCGCATACATCAGCCGGATCATGACGCTCGAGCCGGGCGACATCGTGGCGACCGGCACGCCGGAGGGCGTCGGTCCGCTCTCGCCGGGCGACGTCGTCGAGGTCGAGCTCGTCGGCCTGGCGCGCGTACGCAATCCGGTCGTCGCCGAGGCGCGCGAACGCGCTTCCGCGGCGGCCACGGCCACCCACCCCTGACCCGGGGGGCGCGGGACTTGCGCCTCCCCACGAATCGACGATGGCAACGACGATGAAGCCCCAATTGGCGGGCCGGTTCCACAATTTCCCGGCCTATCCGCTCGCGGACGTTCCGCAGATCAAACGTGAGCTGATCGCGCGGGGCGTGGACGTGATCGACCTGGGCGCCGGGGACGCCGACCTGGCGCCGCCGCCCGCCGCCGTCCGGGCGCTGGTGGAGGCGGCCGCCGATCCGGCGATGAGCCGCTACGGCTTCCAGCTCGGGTGGCCGCCGTACCGCGAGGCGGTCTCCGCGTGGATGGAGCGTCGTTTCGGCGTGCGGCTCGACCCGTTCCGCGAGATCCTGCCGATCATCGGGTCGAAGGAGGGGATCGCGCACCTGGCGTTCTGCTACGTCGGGCCGGGTGACCTGACGATCGTCCCGGATCCGGGCTACCAGCCGTACGTCGGCGGCACCCTCCTCGCCGGGGGCGAGCCGTACCTGGTGCCGCTCCGACCGGAGAACGGGTTCCTCCTCCCCTTCGACGAGCTCCCCGGGGATGTGGTCCGGCGGGCGAAGATCCTGTACCTCAACTACCCGAACAACCCGACCGCCGCGGTGGCGCCGCTGGACTACCTCCAACGCGCGGTCGAATTCTGCCGGGACCACGGGATCCTCCTCGTCTACGACAACGCCTACAGCGAGATCGCCTTCGATGGCTATCGACCGCCGAGCATCTTCGAGGTCGAGGGGGCGAAGGACGTGGCGGTCGAGTTCCACTCCTTCTCGAAGACGTACAACATGACGGGGTGGCGGATCGGGTGGGCAGCCGGCGGCGCCGAGGCGATCGGGGCGCTCTCCCGCGTGAAGGCGTTCGTCGACACCGGCCAGTTCATGGCCGTCCAGGCGGCGGCCCGCGCCGCGCTGGAGTGTTCGGAGGCGTGGGTCCCCGGGAACGTCGAGGCGTTCCGCGAACGCAGGGACGTGGCGGTCGATGCCCTGCGGGCCCAGGGGTTCGACGTACCGGTCCCGCGGGCCACGATGTACCTCTGGGTTCCGGTCCCCGGAGACGGCCGATCGGAGAGCTTCGCCCGACGGGCGCTCGTCGAGCAGGGTGTCGTGGTCATGCCCGGCGCGGCGCTGGGGCCGGGAGGGGAGGGGTTCTTCCGCGTCGCTCTCACCCAGCCGCCGCAGCGCCTCCGGGAGGCGGCCGAACGCCTCGGAAGGATTGCGTGAACCGGAACCGGCGCCGGCGGGCGGGTTAGAATGGAGCAATGAGAGCGACCGTCCCGATCCGCCCTCCGGCGCCTTCGAGCCCGTCTCCACCCCGGGAGGCGCCCCCCCGGGTCGCCCGCCGCCCGCGTACCACGGCGCGGCGGGCAACGGCCTGGGGCCTCGCCGTTTCGCTCCTCCTGCACCTGCTGCTCCTGATCCTGGCTTCCCGGACGCACATTGAAATCGTACCGCGGTTCTCGCGGCCGGCCCCGCCCGTCGTCCGGAGCGACCGCGCGCCCCGCGAGATGCAGGCGTACCACATCGTGCCGGTAACGGAGGCGACGCCCGAGCCCGCGGCGACCGTCGCGCCTCGAGAGGAGCCCCGGGAGGAGCCCCTCCGGCCCCAGGTGGCACCCGGGCCGGCGCCGGCCGGGACCGAACCGGAGAGCCCCGAGGCCGGGCCGACCGAGGAGGCGTTGACTCCCGCCGAACGGCTCCGGCCTCGGATGGGCGATCCACGTCTCTGGGAACGGCCCGGTGCGCCGCCGCCCGAGGTCCAATCCGACATCGACCGCGTGAGGGCGCGGGTCTACAGTCGGCTCCAGGAGCTCAACGACTCGCTTGCCGCGGAGGGCGAGGCGGCCGCGCGCGCCACCGACTGGACCATCACCGGGAAGGACGGGAAAAAGTGGGGCATCTCGCCGGGGAAGATCCACCTCGGTGATCTCACCCTCCCTCTCCCCGTCGGATTCGGCGGACCGCCCGACAAGGCGGCCGAGGCGCGGGAGCGGGCACGCAAGGACGCCGAGATCGAAGGGCAGGCCGAACGCGCCCGGTCGCGCGAGATCCTCGAGGAGCGCACCAAAGCGATCCGCGAACGGAAGGACCGGGAGCGGACGGAGAAGAGGGCAGGGTCCACCTCGGGCACGGGATCCGGGTCCACCTCCGGGTCGAGCTCCGGATCGCCCGCCGGGGCCCAGTCCGGATCGGGTTCGGGGACCGATACGGGATCCGACACGACTTCCGACGCCGACGCGGTATCGGGCACACCCGGGGACGCAGTCTCGGGGGCAGAACCGTGAACGGCCACAGGCTCGGATCCGATCCGCGACTCGACGCTGCGCCGCCGCGACGCCGGGGTCGACGACCCCGGCGTCGCGATTCGGTGGATCGAATCCCCCTGGGTGTGGGGCGCTAATCCGCCGCGAGCCGGGCCGCCGCGGAGCCCGAGCGCCAGAGCCCGAGGTCGAGGTCGGGGAAGATCATCCCGTCGCGGGCCTCGGACTCGCCCACGAAGCGCCAGTCCCCCGGCGTGAGGTCCTCCCCGCGCTCCTGCTTCGCGATCAACGCGACGGCGCGGTCGAAGACGTTGAGGTGGCGGTCGAAGCGCAGCTCGGCGTAATCCTTGGCGGACTGGGTCGAGATCAGGAACTGCCAGTCGGAGGACTGGAGGAGGAGGAGCTCCCTCGCGGCGAGGCGGAGCAGCTTGTGTATGATCTCGTGCTCCCGATCGATCCAGCGGTCGACGAGGTCGCGGAGGGTGAGCTCCGCGCGATAGATCTCCGGCCAGGTCCACTCGGTCTCGTGGTTCAGCCAGATGTAGTGGTACCCTCCCTCGCCCCACGACCCTTCGGGTAGGGCGATCTCTTCCTCGACCTCGTGGTGATCCAGGTAGCCCCCGCCGGTGGTGAGCTCGATCTCGTCGTCGCGAGCCATCTTCTCGATGACGCGGACGATCCAGTCGATCCCCTCGTACCACCAGTGCCCGAAGAGCTCGGTGTCGAAGGGCGCGACGACGATCCCCGTGGCGCCGAAGGCGTCCCTGTACTCGGCGAGGCGCTGGCGGACGAGGGCGTGGAAGTGCATGGCGTTCTCCTCGACCCTCTCGGCTGCCCTTTCGGGGACGTACTCGGCTTTTTCTCCCAGGCCCGTTCCGCGCCCCGTGACTCGCCAATACCGGTGCCCGCCCGGGTGATGCCGCTTGTGGAACTCGAGGTACCATCCATCGCCGGGGTACCCCCACTCGCCGCTCCAGACTTGGAGCGAGGCGGAGGGTTCGCGTGCGTAGACGTGGACGGGCCGGGGGAGGCCGACGGGGGAGTGGACCCGGTACGCTTCGTTGGGGGACCGCGAGGCGTCCTCGGGGCGGAACTTCTCGCCGTACTTCCGGGCGTAGCGCTCGGCGAGGCGGCGGAGGGCGGGGTGGCGCTGGGCGTACGTCCCCATCGCCTCGCCGCCGCGCAGGAGGTGGGTGTCGATGAAGAAGTATTCGAGTCCTTCGGCGGCGAGGAACTCCTCGATGCCGCGGCGCAGGCCCGGTGCCGGGAGGCGGGGTCCGGCGACGGGGGGCGCCCAGTCGTAGCGGGGGCGGTACGCGCACTCGGGGAGCCAGATTCCTCGGGGGTTGCGTCCGAAGTGGCGGCGGTAGGTCTCGACGCCGATGCGGATCTGGGCGCGTACCGACTCGTCGGTGCCGAGGAGCGGAAGGTACCCGTGGGTGGCGGCGCTGGTGATGATCTCGATGGCTCCGACGTCCTGGAGGCGGCGGAGCGCGCCGATCAAGTCGCGGCCGTAGCGATCACGGAAGTCGCGGAGTCTTTCGCTGAACACGGACTCCCAGTGCCGGGCGACGCGGGCCCGGTGATGGTGGCCTTCCCATGAAAAGACCTCGGCGTCGTGGCGGGCCGCCTCGACCTTCGCCTCGAGCCAGGCGTCGAGTTCGTCGAGAAACGATTCGCTGGCGAGCTGTTCGGCGAGGATCGGCGTGATGCCGAGGGTGATGCCGAGTCGGAGCCCCTGGTCGAGAATCGACTCGATGCCGCGGATCAGGGGGAGGTAGCTCTCCGCGGCGGCCTCGCTGAGCCACTCGGTCCCGTGGGGCCACCGTCCATGGGCGAGGACGTAGGGGAGGTGCGAGTGGAGGACGAATGTGAACGCGCCGAGTTTCATGGGGCCCTTGAGGTGGTGGAGGTCGACTGGTCTGTGAATTGCACCCTTGGCGGGCCGGCGTTCAAGGTCCGTTCCCGCGTCGGGAGGCAGGATGCTTGGTGACCGTGGTTCGCAGCGCGCGACCGATGCATGGTGGGTAGCCATCGGCGCCGTGGCGGGGATCGCGGCGGGACTCGCGCTCTCCCTGCGTGGCCGTCGCGGGTGGCCGGGTGTGCTCGGCGTCGAGGCCGCTCGCCTCGAGGACCGTGTGCGCGAGGCGCTCGAAACCGACGAGGTTCTGCGAAACCGCGGCCTGGAGATCGGCGTCCTCGCCGAAGGGATCGTCGAGCTGACCGGCACCGTGCGCGACGAGGCCGAGGCCGACCGTGCGGTCACCCTCGCGCGGCGCGTGCCGGGAATCCGCACCGTATTGAATCGGCTGGACCTCGAGATCATCGAGGACCACCTCGCCGACACGCGAAGGCGGTTCGCGGAAGGGGAGCCCAGCTTGCACGAGACGCACTGGTATGGCATCCGCGTCGGCATGGGGCGGCGTAGGCAGGGCCACGAGACCGACCCCGACCGCCCGGACGACCGGGTGCCGATCGCCTCGCGCGAGCTCGGCACCGACCGTGCGATCGAGCAGACGAGCGAGCGGCTGGACAAGCTGCCGACCGGGGGCGAGGGGCACACGAGCAAGCCGGCGGCGCCGTACGACCGCGGGACCGTGGGGGACGCATCCCACAGGCGGCTCGGCAACGTGCCGGATCATCCGATCCAGGACCTGAACCCCACGGCCGGGGTCCACGAGAACGTCAAGAAAGGCACCGAGCTCACCCTCGAGCAGGCGGGCCTTGAAGAGGAGCTGATCGAGAGAAACCTCGAGGACCGCAGCTGACCCTCCGGGGTATCTTTGCCGGTTGACGAAAGAGAAGGTAGGTCGCTAACCTACGGATTTCAACGTCACCGGCACGAACCATGACCGAGCCTCTTCCTCCACAATACGATCCGAGCGCCATCGAGGCCTCGCTCTACCGCCAGTGGCGGGAGCGGGGCTATTTCCGTGCCCACGCCGAGCCCGTGCTGGCGGGGGAGAAGACGCCGTACGTCATCGTGATCCCGCCGCCGAACGTAACGGCGAGCCTGCACATGGGTCACGGCCTGAACAACACGCTCCAGGACCTGCTGATCCGGTGGCGGCGGATGCAGGGGCGGGAGGCGCTCTGGGTTCCGGGGACCGACCACGCGGGTATCGCGACGCAGAACGTGGTCGAGCGGCAGCTCGCGAAGGAGGGGCTGACGCGCTACGACCTGGGGCGGGAGGCGTTCGTCGACCGGGTCTGGGAGTGGGTCCGGCAGACGGGCACGAAGATCCTCGAGCAGCTCGAAGCGATCGGGAGCTCGTTCGACCTGTCGCGCAACCGGTTCACGCTCGACCCGGGGCTCTCCCGGGCGGTCCGCGAAGTCTTCGTCCGGCTCTACGAGAAGGGGCTCATCTACCGCGGGAACTACATCATCAACTGGTGTCCGCGGTGCCTGACGGCGCTCTCCGACGAGGAGGCGGAGGGGGAGGAGACGCGGGGGAAGCTCTACCACCTGCGCTATCCGCTGACGGCGGAGGCGGCGGCGCGCGCACGGGAGGGCGGCGCGGAGCTGCCGACGCTCCCGGATGGACGCGCCTACCTCGTCGTTGCGACGACGCGGCCGGAGACGATGCTGGGCGACGTCGCCGTGGCGGTGCACCCCGAGGATGACCGCTACCGCGCCCTCGTCGGCGCGACGCTCGAACTGCCCCTGACCGGGCGGGTGATCCCGGTGGTCGCGGATGCGTACGTCGATCCGACCTTCGGGTCGGGCGCGGTGAAGATCACGCCGGCCCACGACCCGAACGACTTCGAGCTGGGACGGAGGCACGATCTCCCGGCGATCGATGTGATGACGCCGGAGGCGACGATGAGCGACGCCGCCCCCGAGGCGTTCCGGGGGCTGGACCGCTTCGAGGCGCGGGAGCGGGTCATCCAGGCGTTCCGCGAACAGGGGCTCCTCGAGAAGGTCGAGGAGCACACGCACGCGGTTCCGCACTGCTATCGCTGCGACACGGTGGTCGAGCCGCGGCTGAGTGACCAGTGGTTCGTGCGGATGAAGCCGCTCGCGGAGCCGGCGCTCGCGGCTTCCCGCGAAGGACGGGTGCGCTTCTATCCCGAGCGCTACACCGCGATTTACGAGCACTGGCTGGAGAACATCCGGGACTGGTGCATCTCGCGGCAGCTCTGGTGGGGCCACCGCATCCCGGTCTGGTACTGCCAGACCGAAGGGTGCGGGGAGACGATCGTCGCCCGTGAGGATCCGACGGCCTGCCCGAAGTGCGGCGGGACGGCGCTCGAGCAGGATCCGGACGTGCTCGACACATGGTTCTCGTCGGCGCTCTGGCCGTTCTCGACCCTCGGCTGGCCCGAGCAGACGGACGACCTGAAGGCGTTCTACCCGACGACGACGCTGGTCACCGGGCCGGACATCATCTTCTTCTGGGTCGCCCGGATGATCATGATGGGGCTGGAGTTCATGGGCGAGGTCCCGTTCCGGGAGGTCTTCCTGAACGGGATCGTGCGGGACCATCTCCGGCGGAAGATGTCGAAGTCGTTGGGGAACGGGATCGATCCGCTCGAGGTGGTCCGCCTCTTCGGGGCGGATGCGCTGCGTTACACGGTGATCTCGGGCGCGGCGCCGGGGACCGACCTCTACCTGAACTACGAGAACCTCGAGGAGACCTTCGCGCCGGGGCGGAACTTCGCGAACAAGGTCTGGAATGCGGGCCGCTTCGCGCTGATGAACGTCGAGGGGCGGCCGGTCCGCTCGGTCGACGCGGTGCGGGATGCGCTCGAGCCGGCCGACCGGTGGATCCTGACGCGGTACTCGCACGCGGCCGCCGAGGTCACGCGGCACCTGGAGGCGTTCCGGGTGCACGAGGCGGCGGACGCGGTCTACCACTTCTTCTGGGACGACGTCGCCGACTGGTACATCGAGCTGGTCAAGCCCCGGTTCCGCGGGGAGGCCGGCGAGGCGAGCCGGGAGGCGGCGGCGGCGACGCTCGTCGAGGTCTTGGATGGCGTCTTCCGGCTCCTGCACCCCTTCATGCCGTTCGTGAGCGAGACGCTCTGGCAGCGGCTGCCGGTCCCCGAGGGGGTCGAGCGGGAGCCGTCGCTGGTGGTGGCGCGGTGGCCGGAGCGGCGGCCGGAGCGCGAGGACCCCGATGCGGTCGCGACGCTGGAATCGCTCCAGGAGCTGGTCACCACGGTTCGGGGGCTCCGGTCGGAGTACAACGTGCCGCCGGGGCAGAAGGTGGAGATTCGCCTGACGAATCTGCCGCTTCCGCTGCGGCGTGCCCTCGAGGCGGAAGAGCGTGCGCTCCGGCCCCTCGCGGGGGTGGATCGCGTCGTGCTCGACGAGGCTCGGGCCAACGGCCGCGTCGGGGCTCACGCGGTGCTCCGCGGCGGTGCCGAGCTGTTCCTCCCGCTCTCGGGGGTCATCGACCTGGATCGGGAGCGTGAGCGCCTCCGCAAGGAGCTGGACCGACTCGAGACCCAGCTCCGTGGCGTGGCTTCGAAGCTGGCGAACGAGCAGTTCCTCGCCAAGGCGCCGGCGGAGGTCGTGACGAAGGAACGGGAGAAGGAGGCGTCGCTCCGGGACCACCGGGACCGCCTTGCCCGGAAGCTCTCCGCTCTGACGTGATGCAGCGCCGCTTCCTCATCTTCGTGGCGGTCGGCGCCGTGGGTTTGGCGAGCTGCGCCAAGCCCTCGGCGCCGCGCGGGGGGGAGCCGGACCGGGAGCCGCCCCACGTGCGGGCCACCACTCCCGAGCCGCTGGCGGTCGTCCCCGGTTGGGACGAGCCCGTGGTCATCCGCTTCGACGAACGGATCAGCGAAAAGGGCATCCGCGACGCGGTCCTCGTCTCGCCGGAAACGGGTGAGGTGCGGGTGAAGAAGGGCCGCTCGTCGCTCGAAGTCTCCCTCGAGGGCGGGTGGCGTCCGAACCAGGTCTACCGCGTCGTCGTCCTCCCGGTGATCCAGGATCTCTTCGGGAACCGGATCAAGGAGGAGATCGAGCTGGTCTTCTCGACGGGTCCCGAGGTCCCGGCGACGGCCTTGGCCGGGGTCGTGACGGACCGCCTCACGGGCAAGCCGGAGGTGGGGGCAAGGGTGGAGGCGATCCGCGCCGCGGACTCGACCGTCTATGCGACGATGACGGACAGCACGGGGGCCTTCGCGTTTCGCCACATCCCGACCGGTGCCTACGAGATCCGGTCGTACAGGGACAGGAACCGGAACCGCCGGGGCGAGTTCTTCGAGGAGCCCGTGGACACGGCTCGGGCGGAGCTCGCGTCCGCGGACACGGTGATCCTTTCCTTCGCGCTCCTCGCTCGGGATACGACTCCGGCCCGGCTGGTCCGCGCGGAGGCGCGCGACTCGATGCAGGTCCGGCTCCATCTCGACGACTACATGGACGCCGACGTTCGCCTAGATTCGGTCCGTACCCGCCTCTGGCTGCTTCCGGACAGCGCGGAAGTGCCGGTAGAGCGGGTCTTCCTCCCCCACGAATTCGAAGCCTGGCTCGCGGCCCGGACGAGAGCGGCGGCCGACTCGGCGGCGGCGGACACGGTCGCGGGGGCGGGAGGTCCCGACTCCGCGGGCGTCCCCGTATCGGGCGACTCGGCGCGGCGGACCCGTCCCGATACGGTCCCGGGGCCGGAGGATCCATCCACCGCGGAGGCGACGGGACCGCTTCCGAGCCGGGAGCTCGTGCTGGTGCCGGCCTCGCCGCTCCGGCCGGGTGCATCGTACCGGGTCGAGGTGACGGGCGTCGAGAACATCGTCGGCCTCGGCGGCGGAGGGGGGAGCGTGACCTTCCGCGCGCCGGCGCCGGCGCCCAGGGACACGACGAAGGCGGCCACCCCGCCGGATACGGCGAAACCCGCCCTTTCACCGGACACGACGCGGTCGGAGAGGCCGAAACCCCCGGCTGCACCCGGCGCGGCGCCGCCGCCTTCCTCGACGGGGAGCGGGGGGCCGTGAGCGACCCCCGTCGCGGGATCCCCGCGGTCGACCGGCTCCTCGCGAGCGAGGCCTTCGCGCCGCTCCTGGCCCGTGCCCCCCGGACGCTGGTGAGGGACGCGCTCCAGGCGGTCCAACGGGAGGTCCGCGAGGCGTTGGGCACGGGGATGGGGGTACTCTCGTCGATGGTGGACGAACCGGCGCCGGGGGTGGGTGACGCGGGGGGATACGAGCCGGGAGGGCATGGGGCGGAGGCGGCCGTGGCGGGGGCACCCGCGGTTCCCCGGGATCCCGCCTGGTTCGCCGCGCGCGTCGCCGAGCGCCTCGACCGGCTCGAGCGGCCATCGCTCCGACCGGTCATCAACGCGACGGGGGTCGTGCTCCACACGAACCTCGGCCGAGCGCCACTCGCGGATGCCGCGATCGCGGCGATCGCGAGGGTCGCGCGGTCGTACTCGAACCTGGAGTACGACGTCGCCGCGGGGGTCCGCGGCTCGCGTTACGACCACTGCGCCGCGCTCCTGCGGGAGCTGACCGGAGCGGAGGCCGCCCTGGTCGTCAACAACAACGCGGCGGCGGTCGTCCTCGCCCTGAACACGATCGCGGAGGGGCGCGAGGCCGTCGTGAGCCGGGGCGAGTTGGTCGAGATCGGCGGCTCGTTCCGGATCCCCGAGATCATGGAGCGGAGCGGCGCGCGACTCCGCGAGGTGGGCGCGACGAACCGGACACATCGGGGGGACTACGAGCGCGCCCTCTCGGAGGCGACCGGCGCGGTCCTGAAGGTCCATCGGTCGAACTTCCGCATCGTGGGGTTCACCGCCGACGTCCCCCTCGCCGAGGTCGTCGAGATCGCGCATGCACGAGGAATCCCGGTGCTGAGCGACCTCGGGTCGGGGCTCCTCTTCGATCTGACGGATCTCGGCCTTCCGCCGGAACCGACGGCGACGGCGGCGCTCCGTGCGGGCGCCGACGTCGTTACCATGAGCGGGGACAAGTTGCTGGGCGGTCCACAGGCCGGGATCCTCCTCGGCCGTCGCGAGTGGATCGACCGCATGAGGAAGAACCCGCTCTGCCGTGCGTTCCGCGTCGACAAGTTGACGCTCGCCGCGCTGGAGGCCACCCTCGCGCTCTATCGGGACCCGGGACGCGCGCGGCGGGAGATCCCGGTGCTGCGGATGCTCGGGTGGACCGTGGAGGAGCTGGGGGACCGCGCCCGCGCTTTCGCGGAGCGCCTCCGAACGCAGGGCATCGAAGCGGAGCTCCGCGAGGGGAGCTCGGCGGTGGGTGGGGGGGCGTATCCGGGAGTCGAACTCCCGACGGTCTTGGTTCTCCCGGTGGTCACCCCGCGTGGGGGCGCGACGGCGTTCGAGCGGCGGCTCCGGGACGGGGACCCGGCGGTGATCGCACGCCTCGTCGACGGCGCCGTCGCCCTCGACCTCCGTACCGTCCTCCCGGGGGAGGAAGAGGCGCTCCTCCGCAGGATCGCCGATGCGTCCGACTGAGCCGAGCGTGCCCAGCGGCCGCCGGGCGGCCTTCCTCGACCGGGATGGGACGCTGATCCACGAGCGCCACTTCCTCGCGGACCCCGCCGGGGTCGAGCTGATCGACGGCGCCGCCGCCGCGCTCCGGGCGCTCCGGGATGCCGGTTTCGCCCTGATCCTCGTGACGAACCAATCGGGGATCGCGCGGGGCCTCTTCGGCGAGGAGGAGTTCCGGGCGGTGCAGGCGCGGTTGACCGATCTCCTCGCCCGCGAGGGAGCCCGCCTCGATGGATCGTACCACTGTCCCCACCACCCCGAAGTCTCCGGGCCGTGCGATTGCCGCAAGCCGGCCCCGGGGCTCTTCCTCCGGGCGGCACGGGAGCACGGCATCGATCTCTCCCGTTCGATCTACATTGGCGACCGCTTGCGGGATGTGCTCCCCGGTGTGAGCCTCGGCGGCACCGGTTACCTCGTCCGCACGGGCTACGGCGAGAAGGAGGCCGCGGAGGCTCCGCCGGCGATCCGGGTCGTCCCCGATCTGGCGGCGGCCGTGGCCTATGCGGTGGGGCGACGTCCTTCCCGGGGTCGAGGACCGTGGACCTACGGGGCGCCGTGAGGACGACCTCCAGGTCGGGTGGCCTCGCCTAAAGGGGCAGCGCCCGGGGGGACCGGCGCGCTATCCGGAGCGCCTCTCCCGTGCCGGCTTGCAGGTATCGATCCCGATCACCGCATACGCAAAGCAGATTCCGGTGATCCCCGTGGTCAGCAGGATCGCCGCGACAATGTAGATGAGGATCGCCTCGCCTCGGGTGAAGGCGCCTGTGAGCGCCAAGGCGAGGAGCCCGAGTCCGACGGCGATCCGGATGCCCCTGTCGATGGCCCCGACATTTCGTCTCTGTTCCATCTCCGCCCCCCATCGCGCGGGTGGGTTCCGATTGGTTTCGACGCGAATCTGCGAGGTTGCCGCCGGCGGCGGCTATCGGCATTTTCCGGATTTTCTGTCCGGGGCCCCCCGGCTTCGCGTGTGGGAGATCGCCCGCGCACCGGCCTACGCGGTGCGGGTGCGAAGGAGGAGCGGCGGGCGCCCGAATGTAGCCGTGCGGGGTTGACACCCCGTCGTCCGCGGTCTATCGTAGGCGTGAAACCTGCGCACAAGTTCCGGGTACTCCACGCCTGAGCTTCGTGGTAGAGCCCCGGATTCGATTTGAGGAGGAGCCGATGACCATAACGGTCACCCCCAACGCCGTTGCAGAGGTCCGGAAGTTCATGGAGGAGCAGGGAGCGGGGGAGCACGCCGGTCTGCGTGTGGCCGTTCTCCCGGGCGGCTGCTCCGGCTTCCAGTACGGCCTGAACATCGAGGACGAGTCCCAGGAGGACGATGAGGTGCTGGAGTCCAACGGCCTGCGCCTCTTCGTCGATCCGTTCAGCGCGCAGTACCTGGAAGGGGTGGAGATCGACTACGTGACGACGATGATGGGGTCCGGGTTCACCTTCAAGAACCCGAACGCGACCGGCGGCTGCGGCTGCGGCAGCTCCTTCACGGTCTGAGCGTCATCGGGAAGTCGTCGAGAAGCCGGGCCCGCGGGACCACTCGCGGGCCCGAGGTGCATGCGGAGCCAGAGAAAGGAACGAGGCCGATGATCGCCACGGCCGAACGTTACGCCAGTCCCCTGCATTACGCGAAGCTCCCCACCGAGGTGCTCGTCGAGCGGATCCGACGGCGCAAGGAGGAGCAGAACGCGGTGATCCTCGGCCACTACTACCAGCGCGGCGAGATCCAGGAGGTCAGCGATTACGTGGGTGACTCCCTGGGGCTCTCGCAAGAGGCGGCCGCGACGGACGCCGATGTCATCGTCTTCTGCGGCGTGCACTTCATGGCGGAGACCGCCAAGATCCTTTCCCCGGAGAAGCGGGTGCTCATGCCGGACCCGCGCGCGGGGTGTCCCATGGCCGACTTCGTGACGGCCGACGCCCTGCGTCGCCTCAAGGAGCGGCACCCCGAGGCCGCGGTGGTGGCGTACGTCAACTCGACGGCGGCGGTCAAGGCGGAGTCGGACATCTGCTGCACGAGCTCGAACGCGGTGCGCGTTGTGGAGTCGATCCCGCGTGACCGGCCGATCATCTTCGTGCCGGACAAGAACCTGGCCGACTACGTGGCGCGGCGGACCGGGCGGGACAACATCATCGCCTGGGAGGGCTATTGCTACGTCCACGACGACCTCGTGCTGGAGGAGCTGGCGGCGGCGAAGCGCGAGCACCCCGACGCGAAGGTCGTCGTTCACCCCGAGGCACGGCGGGACCTCCTCGAGCGGGCCGACTACGTGGTCTCGACGGCGGGGATGGCGGAGCTCGCCGAGCGGCACGACGCGCTGATCATCGGCACGGAGCGCGGGCTCGTCGACCGGCTCCGCGAGCGGTACCCGGGGAAGCGGATCATCCCCCTGTCCGGCGGTGCGATCTGCGGGAACATGAAGATGAACACGCTGGCGAAGCTGGCGTGGTGCCTCGACCACGGCGAGCACGAGATCACCCTCGACGAGGGTGTCCGCTCCCGAGCGGAGCTCGCCCTGCGTCGGATGCTGGAACTCTCCGGCGGCTGGAGCGCGCCGACGGAGGAGGAGCGGAAGCTGGAGGAGGCCGGCGTCCGCCCGAGCGGGTGCGGCTGCGCCTGAGCGATCCCGCCGGGGTTGACACCCCGAATCGACATTGCGAGACTAGCGAAAGCCGGACCATTGGATCGACGGTCCGGGATCGTGGAGCCCGCGCGTGGCCGGACCGGCCATGGCGGGCTCTTCTCGTCGAGGACCCACACCCAGGGAGGTTGGTATGGACAGGATCCTGCTCATGGCCGGGGATGCGGCCGAGGCGTTGGAGGTCCTCTACCCGCTCCAGCGTCTGAGGGAGGAAGGCTTCGAGGTGGTCGTGGCCGCGCCGACGAAGAAGGTGCTCCACACCGTCGTCCACGACTTCGAGCCGCACATGGAGACGTACACCGAGAAGCCCGGGTACCGCGTGCAGGCGGATGCGTCGTTCGGGGAGGTGGACCCGTCGACGTTCGCCGGTCTCTACATCGCCGGCGGCCGGGCGCCGGAGTACATCCGCAACGCGGCCGGAGCGCTCGACATCGTGCGCCACTTCTTCACCGAAGGGAAGCCGGTCGGCGCGATCTGCCACGCCGCGCTCGTCCTCTCCGCTGCGGGGGTGGTCCGGGGTCGGACGCTGACGGCCTACCCCGCGCTCAAGCCCGATGTCGAGATGGCGGGCGGCACCTTCGTGGACCGGGAGGTGGTGGTCGACGGGAACCTGATCACCGCCCGTGCCTGGCCCGACCACCCGGCGATCCTCCGCGCGTTCGTGCAGGCCGTGCGGGGCGTTCCCGCAGCGGCGCGGTGAGGTAGCCGATCGGCATGGTGACCCTGTCCGGCCCTGCCCGTTCGCCGGGGGATGAGGACGGCAAGGGATCGTGGGGCGTGGAACATGGTCGGGTGCCAGGGGAGGGGCGGTGATCGGGCGGAGGCCGGGCAGGGGCAGGGTGCCGGGCGGGGACGGGGCGCGGCGGGGCGGGGTAGCCGGTGGGACGAGAGGATGGTATCTTCGGCGCCGCCGGAGCGGGAGCGGCGGCGGGACCCCGGAAGGAGGGGGACATGGCCGACAACACGGAGCCGCGGCTGCTGGAGGTCGGAGCGGATGCGCCGGATTTCACGCTCGTGAGCTCGTACGGCGACCCGGTGACGCTCTCGAGCTTCCGGGGCCGGATGAACGTCTGCCTCTTCTTCTACCCCGAGGACGAGACTCCGGGGTGCATCCGGCAGCTCTGTGCGGCGCGGGACGATCGGGGCCGATTCGTGGAGGCCGATGTCGAGCGGCTCGGGATCAATCCGGGATCGCTCGCGAGCCACCAGGCGTTCGCGCAGAAGCACGAGCTCGACTTTCCGCTCCTCGTCGACGCCGACCTCGAGGTCGCGCGCATGTACGGAGCGGCGGGCCCGGACGAGGACCGGGTCCGGCGAACGGTGTACCTGATCGACAAGGCGGGGAAGGTCGCACTCGCACGGCGAGGCGCACCGACGACGGACGAGATCTTGGGAGCCCTAACGAGATGACGAGTGGCGGGGCGCTGGAGATCCGGGTCTTCACGGCGGCAGGGTTCGGCGAGAACGCGTACCTCGTTCGTCGGCCCGGCGGGGGGGCCGCCGTGGCGATCGACCCGGGCGGGGAGGCGCAGGCGATGGCCGACGCATTGGACGCGGAGGGCGTCCGCCTCGAGGCGGTCCTCCTGACCCATGCGCATGTGGACCACATCGAGGGGGTCGCGGCACTGGTCCGGCGGACGGGCGCGCCGATCTACATGCACCCCGCCGACCGGCCGTGGTACGACCGCGCGGCGGATCAGGCGGTGTACTTCGGGCTTCGATTCGAAGCGCCGCCGCCGATCGACCACGAGCTGTCCGACGGCCAGACGCTGGAGCTGGCGGGGATCCGGTTCGAGGTGCGCCATGCGCCGGGCCACTCGCCGGGCCACGTGATCCTCTACGTGGCGGACGCGGGAGTGGCGTTCGTGGGCGACGTCGTCTTCCAGGGTTCGATAGGGCGCAGCGACCTTCCTGGCGGCGATTTCCAGGAGCTGATGCGGTCGATACGGGAGCGGGTGCTGACCCTCCCGGACGACACGAAGCTCTACCCGGGTCACGGTCCGGCGACGACGGTGGGCCACGAGCGCGTGTCGAACCCGTTCCTGGCCGGTAGTCTTCGGAGCGGATTCGCGTGAGCGTGCGCATCGCGGTCTTCGCCTCGGGTGGCGGAACGAACCTCCAGTCGCTGCTGGACCGGTTCGGCGGGGTGGAGTCCGAGCCCGCGTGGGTCGCGCTGGTGGTGAGCGACCGGGCGGACGCGGGCGCCCTTGACCGGGCGAAGCGGGCCGGCGTGGAGACGCGGGTGATCCCCGTGGCGGGGCGTGAGCCCGGGGACGTGGCACGAGAGACGCTGGCGGTCCTGGAAGCGGCCCGGATCGACCTCGTCGTCCTCGCCGGTTACCTGCGCCTCATCCCCGCGGAGGTGGTGCGGGCCTACCGGGACAGGATCCTGAACATCCACCCGGCCCTGCTCCCGGCGTTCGGTGGGAAGGGGATGTACGGCATCCGGGTGCACCGCGCGGTGATCGAGGCGGGGTGCACGATCAGCGGCGCGACGGTCCATCTGGTCGACGAGCGGTACGACACGGGCCCGATCCTCATGCAGTGGCCGGTTCCGGTCCTTGCGGGGGACACGCCGGAGCGTCTGGCCGCCCGGGTCCTTCGGACCGAGCATCGGCTCCTCCCCGCGGTGGTCGAGGCGGTCGCGCGGGCGGTGGCCCGAGGTGGGAAGATCGGGGCGTTCGCGATCCCGGAGCCGGCGGCGTTCGAGTTGGTCGAGGCGGAAGCGCCCTTGGCGGACCGAATCCGGCGTGCGCTGGGTTCGGCGTGATCCGGGCGCCGGCGCCCGGGCCGCTGGCCTGAGTTGCCGGGGGCGGTCGAGAGCACCGGCTCGAGGTCGCCGGTGAATGGGGTGACGATGAGGCCCCGGCGGGGGGCGTGCGCCGGAAGGCCGGGGGTCGAGAGGATCTGGAGATGCCGAGAGCGATACTGAGCGTTTCGGACAAACGAGGGATCGTCGACTTCGCCCGAGGGCTGGCGGAGCTCGGGTGGGAGATCGTATCGACGGGCGGAACCGCCCGGATGCTGCGGGAGGCCGGGGTCCCCGTCCTCGAGGTGAAGGAGGTGACCGGCCACCCCGAGATCATGGGCGGCCGGGTGAAGACGCTGCACCCCGCAGTGCACGCGGGGATCCTGGCACGGCGGGACCTGGCGGAGGACCGGGCGGCACTCGACGCGCACGGCTACGTGCCGATCGACATCGTCGCGGTCAACCTCTACCCCTTCCGCGAGGCGGTCGCGGCCGGGGCGGCGGTCGACGAGGCGATGGAGGAGGTCGACATCGGCGGGCCGACGATGCTGCGGGCCGCGGCGAAGAACCACGCGCACGTCCTCGCGGTCGTCGACCCCGACGACTATCCGCGGATCCTCGATGCGCTCCGCCGGGGCGCCGTGGACCGGGCCCTGCGCGTCGACCTGGCCCGGAAGGTGTTCGAGCACACCGCCTCGTACGACGCGGCGATCGCGGCCTACCTCGCGGCGGAGCAGGGCCGCGAGGCGGCGAAGGGGGCCGCCGCGGGCGCCGCAGCGTCGTTCCCCTCGGAGACCACGCTCCGCCTCACGAAGGTCCAGGACCTGCGCTACGGAGAGAACCCCGACCAGCCGGCGGCGTTCTACGCCGAAGCGGGTGCGCCCGCCGGGTCGCTCCCCACGATGGAGCAGCTGCACGGGAAGGAGCTCTCGTTCAACAACCTCCTCGACATCGAGGCGGCGGTCTCGGCGGCGGCGGCGTGGAGCGGCGACGATCGGGCCGCGTGTGTGATCATCAAGCACACGACCCCGTGCGGGGTCGCGCTGGGGGAGACCGCCGAGGACGCGTTCCGCCGCGCCCTCGAAGCGGATCCCGTCTCGGCTTTCGGCGGGATCGTCGCCGTGAGCCGGGCGGTCACCGGTGCGGCCGCCGAGGCGATGGCGAGCACCTTCCTCGAGGTGATCGTCGCGCCCGAGTTCGAGCCGCACGCCCTCGAGGTGCTCCGGGCCAAGAAGAACCTGCGGTTGATCCGGCTCCCGATCGAGCCCGCCGCCCCGGAAGAGCTGGACTACAAGCGCGTACGCGGCGGCTTCGTCGTCCAGCATCGGCTGCACATGGCCTTCCCCGAGGACGCCTGGCGGGTCGTGACGCGCCGGCACCCGACCGACGAAGAGTGGCGCGACCTCCGCTTCGCCTGGCGCGCGGCGGCGGCCGTGAAGTCCAACGCCATCGTCCTCGCCAAGGAGGAACGGACGGTCGGGATCGGCGCCGGGCAGATGAGCCGGGTCGACTCGTCCCGCATCGCGGTCCTCAAGGCGCGGGACCAGGGCTTCGACCTGGACGGCGCCGTCCTCGCCTCCGACGCCTTCTTCCCCTTCCGGGACGGCGTGGATGCCGCCGCCGAGGCCGGTGTCTCCGCCGTGATCCAGCCGGGCGGTTCGGTCCGCGACGAGGAGGTGATCGCCGCGGCGAACGAGCACGGCATCGCCATGGTCTTCACCGGCCGCCGCGTCTTCCGCCACTGAGGCGCGACGATGGCGCAAACGGCCCCGCGGACCCCACGACCGTGGCCGCGGGGCCGTTCCCATCTCCATCATCGGCCGGAATCCCCGTCCTGGACGCTCCGGGATTCCACGCTCGCGAGGAACTCGCGGAGCTGCCGGAGGTTGGCCGCGTGCGCGCTCCGCCGGTCGAGGAGCCTATCGATCTCCTGCTCGGCGGTATCAGGGCCGCCTCCGCCCGCCGCCCCGGCACCGAGGGCGCGGAGCCGACTGTCCACCTCGGCGATCGAGCGCTCGATCTCGCTGCACCGGTTCCGGGCAAGGGCGAAGACCTGCGCGTCCCCGATCGCGGGGTGGCTGTCAGACCTCCAGCGGTAGACGCCGTCGGCGCCGATCCCCAGGACCGCATGCCCTCCCAGGACGATCCAGGTCGTCGTCTTCGGTCGAGACGTTTTCCTTGCCATCGAACCTCCCGTAACGCCATCCGGCGAAAACCGGACCGGCGGTTCCGGGGGCATGCGATATGCACGAATCAGAGGCGCCGTGCGTCGCCCCGGCTCCGATCCGGGGGGCATCCCCGGCGATGCGACGACCGCGACGGCGACCGGCACGGGCCCGACCGGGCGCGGGACCGCCACGGCGACGCGAGGCGCACCCCACGTGCTCTCGCCTCGCCCGGGACCGTGGCCCGCGGTACCCGCCGATCCCGTCCGGAGAGGGGAAAGAGAGGAGGTTCCATGCGATTCATATCGACCCGCGTCCACGGTGTCATCGATTATATCGTAGGCGTGCTCCTGATCATCGTACCGTGGCTCCTCGGGTTCGCCCGTGGCGGTGCCGAGACCTGGGTGCCGGTCCTCCTGGGTATCGCGCTGATCCTCTACAGCTTCTTCACGAACTACGAGCTCGGGGTGGTCAAGCGACTCCCGATGTCGACCCACCTCTGGCTCGACGGGATCAGCGGCTTCATCCTCGCGATCTCTCCGTGGCTCTTCGGCTTCGCCGACATCGTCTGGGCTCCCCACCTGATCGTTGGGTTGCTCGAGATCGGCATGGCCCTCTTCACCGAGAAGGTGCCTTCGTACGGGAGGGCGGCCGGCGGCGCGCCGTAGGCGAGGAGGGCCGAGGGAAGACGTCGCCGGCGTACGGAGGCGACCCGCGCCCCGCTCGGGGCGCGGGTCGCCCGACGTTCGGCGCCATCCGCGCGCGGATGGGCGGGGCGCACGGCCAGGGGCCTCCCAGGCCCGTCGGCGTCCCCTCCCCATCCCCACCGGACCCGCAATCCGGCGCGCAGGATACCCTGTCCGCACGGCCGGCGACGGCCTTGATCCGTCCCCCACGGTCCGCGATATTTCAATAATGTCCTCGTATTCCGGGGCGCCGCGCTCCCGGCTCTGCGCGGGCAAGGTGACCGACGCGGCCGTTCCCGTCTCCCCACTGGCGAGGAGTGGCGGACCCCGGCGTCGGTCGATCGGGAGGGCTAGACCTAATTGGTAAGGCAGCGGTCTTGAAAACCGCCGGGCGCAAGCCCTTCAGGGTTCGAGTCCCTGGCCCTCCGCTACGTTGTGTTGCAACGACTTGGAACGCCGGCCGCCCGCGAGAGCGGACGGCCGGCGTTCGACTGTTGTCGTTCCTCCCTCGGGGCACCGCCGCGCAGCCCGCCCCCTCGCGGAACCCGCCGCCGACCTACCCCCTGGCCGGCCGCGGCCCCCAGTCGATCTCCAGGAAGATCGGCACGATCTCGGGCTCGAGGGGGATCCGGTCCGGACGTGCCATCTCGCCGAGCGACCGACTTCGTTTACCGCGCGAGCGCGGCCCACCCCGCCAGCCCCTCCCCGATCCGGAGCGACCCGAAATCGGCGCGCTCGCGCTCGGCTTGCCTCACCACGCCACCGCTGGAGCCGACGGGCGCTCGAATCGCCCCCCGAAGCACTCCTCGACCCGGGAACCGGGGGGCGCTGGCCTTACGGAACCGTCGAACAGGGCGCGATGTCGGCGGAGCGGATACGCCAGCGCTGCTGCTCGGGCGTGGCGCCGGGGACCACGCTGCGCTGAAGCGTGTAGGCGCCCCGGAAACATTGGGCGCCGCCATCGGTCCGGACCGCCCGGACGACGACGGGCACCTGGATGAATCGCGATCCGGCGGCCGGCTCGATGCGGCTCGGCGCGCCGATCTCGACCTCGACCGACGCGGTTTCCGCGAAACCACGCCGGAACGCTTCGAAACTCTGCCCGCTCGCGGCGCCGTGGTCCGCCCACAACGCATAGGCCCGCGCGTAGTCGCCCCGATCGATCGCGGAGTAGTATTGGCGGATCACGGCGACGGCCGCATCGGCGCCGGTCGAATCCATGGGCTCGTCGTGCTCGACGCCCTCGACGGCTTCGGTGCGCGCGGGAGCATCTTCGGCCCGGGTGACGGCGGGGGCTTCCTCCCGGGATCCGGGCGCGGCGTCGGGCGCGCCATCGCCTTCGGGCTCGCCGTGGCAAGCGATGGGGAGGAGGGTCGTCGCCACGAGGGTGGCAAGTCTCGACGGGCGCATGTGCCCACCTCGAGTCGTGGGGTCCAGGGTTCGGCGCGGTTCGCAAGCGACGGTGCGGCGCGGTTCAAAGAGGATGCCATCCGGATTCGCCTCCGGCGGAGATCGGTGGCCGCGCACGTCGTACGGACTCTGGCGAGGTGCTCCGAAGACCGTCGCGGGCCGAGATGTGATTTCCGTCACAGCGCCCCGGTCCGGATGGCGTCAGTTTCCGGGAGACTCCGGATCCGCTCGGATCTCCGGCCCGGGTGACGGCCGCGGTACGAAGGCGCGCCCCGGCGGGCCCCGAATCCAGGGACCGTGCATCGGGAGCCGGGGGGATGTACCATGGAGCAGGCCGCCGGGGGCGGGCGGCGCGGGATCGGCGGCGCCCTGCGAGGGGCATCGGCTCCGGTCGGGAGGTGCGGTGTACACGCTGGTGAGGCGGTTCATCAAGACGGCGATCTTCTTCCTCTTCGCCGGGCTCCTCCTCGGCGGGTACGTGCTGGTCCGCCGGGAGGTGTTCGGCGACTGGCCGAACCCGTACCTGGTGTCGGCGCACACGCACGCCGTCCTCGTCGGCTTCGTCATGTTCCTGATCCTGGGCGTGGCGCTCTGGCTCTTCCCGAGGGCGGCGAAGGACGACACGCGGTACCGGCCGGAGCGGGTGGAGGCGGCGTACTGGATTCTGGTCGTATCGACGGGGGCCCGGTTCGTCTCCGAGGCGTTGAGGGGTTTCGCGCAGATCGACGGGATCGCCTGGGTCGTCGTGGCCGGCGGGTTCGGTCAGATCCTCGGGCTGGCCGTGTACTTCTGGACGATGTGGACGCGGATCCGGCCCGTGGGGAGCCACATCCGCGAAGGCAGGGGAGAACGGTTCTGAGGAAGGGGCGATGTCGCTCTATCATCTGAACGTGACGCTGCACGTGTTGGCCGCGCTGCTCTGGCTCGGCGGGATGTTCTTCCTCGCGGCGGTCGGCGCGCCGGTGCTTCGGCGGGTCGAGCCGCCGGCGCTTCGGGCCGAGCTCTTCCAGCAGCTCGGGCTGCAGTTCCGCACCGTGGGGTGGGGAGCGATCGCGGTGCTCCTGGTCACGGGGACGTTCAACCTGGCGTTCCGCGGTATCCTGTCGTGGGAGGTGCTGACGAACGGGGCGTTCTGGGCCTCTCCGTACGGCCATGCGCTGGCGTGGAAGCTCGGCGCGGTGGCGGCGATGGTCGTGACGAGTGCGCTCCACGACTTCGTTTACGGGCCGCGGGCGACCCGTGCCGCTGCCGGCGGGCCCGAGGCGCTTCGGTTGAGGCGGCGGGCGGCAGTGCTCGCACGGGCGAACGCGGTGTTCGGGATCGTCCTCGTCGTGGCGGCGGTACGGCTCGCGAGAGGAGGTTGATGCGTTGAGGACCGCCGTGGAGACGTTGCGTGGGCTCCCGCTCTTCGCGGGTCTGAGCGACGAAGCGGTGACCGCGATCGCGGACCGGACGGTTCCACGGCGCCTTCCGAAGCACGCGACCCTCTTCCGCCGCGGCGAGCCGTGCCACGGTCTCTACATCGTGGTCGAAGGTCGGATCCAGATCTACCGGGCGAGCCCCGATGGGAGGGAGCAGGTGCTGGAGGTGGAGGGGCCGGGCCGTCCGGTGGCCGAGCTCCCGCTCTTCGACGGGGGGCCGTATCCGGCGTCGGCTCGGGCGCTCGAGGACAGCAGGCTCCTCTTCTTGCCGCGCGACGCATTCCAGTGGCTCTACCAGAGCAACCCGGAGATCGCCGATGCGGTGATCCGCGACCTCGGTCGACGGCTCCGTCGCATGGTCGGTCTGATCGCCAAGATCACGTTGAAGGATGTCCGATCGAGGGTCGCGGCGACCCTCGTGGAGGTCGCGGAGTCCCAGGATGCGCTGCGCGCGGGCGGGACGTTCGTCCTGCAACGGACTCAGGAGGAGTTGGCCCGATCGTTGGCGACGACGCGGGAGGGGGTGGCGAGGGCGCTGGCGAGCCTTCGCCGCGACGGGATCATCGCGCAGTCCGGGCGAAAGGTCGAGATCCTCGACGTGGCGGCGCTCCAGTCCGCGGCCATGGGGATGTCGGATTGACCCATGCCGCCCTCGTACCGGGGGGCTTGGGGGGTGATCGGCGCGCGGGAGGAGGGGTCGAGCATCGACCGGCCGCAGGGGAGGGCGCGGCCGCCGAGGGGGCTGGCGTGGGGGCGGCTGAGGGCGCCACACCGGGTTGGCGACGGTCCTGTGGGCCCCGGTGCGGCGCGACCGCGGTCACGGCACGGGGCCGCCGAGGGCCGCGGCGGGGCAGATCCCGCCGCGGCCCTCGGTCGTTGGCTCAACGTTCCGCATCAGGTCCGCCGGGCTCCGTCCCGAAGCGGCGGGTCAGCTTGATGTAGAAGCTCCGGCCGGGTCTGAGCAGCTGGGCTGGATCGAGATGGGCCCGGTAGGCCCGGTCGAGCAGGTTGTCCACCCCGACGATCGCGTTCATGCCGGCGAGGCGGAACCCGGCCCTCGCATGGGCGACGCCGTAACCGGCGGCCGGGATCTCGCCGGCACCGGCGGCAACGCGTTCCTGCCGCGCGGCGGCGATCCCTTCGACCTCGAGCCAGCGGCCGGCGTCGTCCTCGAGGCGAGCGGCGAGCATCCCTTCGAGGGGCGGGATGCCGGGGAGCGCCTCTCCCGTCGCCGAATCCTCTCCGCGGGTGTACGCAATGGTGCCGGTGAACGAGAGCGCCGGCGTCGCCTGCCAGCGCGCGGAACCGCTTCCCCCCACGAGCCGGGATTCGGCGAGGTTCGCGTAGGTCCGGACCGGCTTGCCGACGATCGTGTCGCCCGGCGCGAGGATCGGCGTGATCAGCCCGTCCAGGTCGTTGCGGAAGATCGTCGCCGATGCCGAGAGGCGCGGGTGATCGTAGGTCAGCGAGAAATCGATGTTGCGGTTGGTCTCCGTGTCGAGCGCCGGGTTGCCGCTGTAGACGAAGCCGTCGGGCTTGAGGGCGAGGCCGTAGAGCTCGGTCGGGTTCGGGATGCGGTACCCGTAACCGACGCTCGCGCGCAGGCCGAAGCCGTGAGGCAGCGCGAGCCGGAGCCCCGCGTTCCCGGAGCCGACCCAATCGCGTAGGGTCTCCCGCTCGTCCGCGCTGCGGATCACGCGATCGAGCCGCCCGCCGGCCGTCGCGGTCACGCCGTCCACGATCTCGATCTCGCCCTGTCCGAAGAGCCCCGCATCGACGATGCTGACGCCGGGCCAGGTCCGAAACGCGATCTCGGTGGTCCCGCCCATTCCGCCGGATTGCCTCGTCCAGCGCGAGTTCTCCGCGGCCCACTCGGTGACCTCGACCCCGACGTCGACGTGGGAGCCGGGGAGCGGCAGGAGCCGGAGTTGCACCCTACCGCCGGAGGTGGTGGAGTGCGAGCGCTGCTCGGTCAACGAGGTCATCGGCATGGTCCCGCCCATCGTCATCGCGACCCGCATGTGGTGGTCGAGGCGCTGGACGTAGGCGCGGGCGGCGAAGCCGTCGAGTACGCCGCGCCCGAGTTGGGCGCCGTAATCGAGGGCGAAGCTCCGGCGGCTCTCCGAGGGGATCGACGCACCATGCATGGCGGGCCAGCCGATGTCGCGACCTTCGTACACCTGTGTCCGGAACGTCAGGCGCTGCGCCGCCTCCGGCGTCCAGCCGAGGACGAGGTCGCCGGTGGCGTGGCGGAACGACGACCCGTCGACGGTCCCGGCAGGGGTGCGGAAATCGCCGTAGCTCGAGCCGTCCAGCGCGATGGAGGCGTCGAAGGCGCCGCGCCGGACGCCGACCGTCGCGCCGAGCGTGCCCCCCGGAACCCCCGTCGACGCCCCTGCCCGTACCTCGCCGGTCACCGCGGCCTCTCCCGCCGGCCGCTTGGTCACGACGTTCACGACCCCGCCGATGTTCCCCGAGCCGTAGAGCGCGGAGCCGGGTCCGGTCAGGATCTCGATCCGCTCGACGGTCGCGGGGTCGATCGCGGCGACGCCCTGATCCATCCCGAAGGCGCACGCCGCGTTGACGCGGATCCCGTCGATCATGACGGCGACGCGGTCGCCGCCGAGCCCGCGCAGGATGAGGCGGGACCCCCAGGATCCCACCCGGGAGACCGTGACGCCCTCGACCCCGGCCAGGGCATCGGCGACGGAGGTATGGGCGCCGGCCGCCAACTCCGCCTCGCCCACGCTTCCGATCGTGAGCGCGGTGCCCGCGGCAAGGGCGTTGGGTCGTGGCGCTTCGGCGACGATCCCGTCGAGCAGGACCGGCTCGGGGGCGAGGGCGACGGACGCCCCGAGCTCGGAGGCCAAGCGCTGGATCGGCCGGTAACCGATCCGGTCGATGCGGACGACGGCGGTGTCGGGGATCCCCTGAAGGACGAAACGCCCGTCCGCATCGGTGTGGGCCGATCGGCCGGCGGCGTGGACGTGTGCGCCGGCGAGCGGCTCGGCGGTCCGCGCGTCGACGACGCGGCTCGATACCGTCGAGACCGGCCGCTGCGCCCAACCGTCCGCGGTGGGGAGGGCAAGACAAAGCACGACGACCCGGACCGCGCGCGATGCGGTCCGAAGGAGATGCATCCGCTGCATAACGGTTCCTCTCGGTAATCGTGAATGCGCGCGGACCGGTCCCATCCCCGGAGGTCCGGGCCGGCCGCGACGGGATTCAGGCGAGAGGAGGAACCGGCGGACCGTTGGCGTAAGGGAGGAGGAAAGCCGCCGGGGGCGGCAGGGGATCACCTTGCGGCAGGGGCGACGACGCCACGGGGAGCCCCGACGCGCGAGCGATCTCCGGAGCACCCTGGACGGCGATCGGCGGGTTGCCGGTGTGGCAAGCGCCAATACAGGTGCAGGCGGCGCCTGCAGAGGTGTGGGTCGCCGGGTCAGCGCGGTCTTCGGCACCGGCGACGGCGTGACCCGCATGCCCGGCGGCCGGCGGGCCGTCATGGAAGGGGACCGCGCCGTGGTGGGGGCACGATGGATCGTGCGCGCCGACGGATCGGAGCAGCACGAGGGCGGCGAAGAGGAGCGCGGCCACGCGCCGCGCTCCCTTGCTCATCCTCGCCGAACCACGGTTTCGGTCCATCATCGATCCCTGCCGACATGCCGGGTGCGGGCTGCCGCCCCGCCCCGCGGGGATGGTTGCGGTCCGATCGATCCGGACCGCACGACGGCGGAGTCCCCGCCGAGGCTCGTGGCGCTGCGCATCGGCGCCGACTCGGTGCCGACGAAGGCCCGCGCCCGAGCCTCGATCCCACGTCCGAAGCTACGGCGTGGCTCGCCACCCCGCAATCGGGGGGCACCCCGACGCGCCGGTACGGGATTGCCCGACCCGGGACACGGGATCACCGGCCTGCCGTCGGGCAGGGATCCCCGAGACGGACGGGGCGGCGCGGCCATCGAAGATCAGGGTTGCGCGCGACGCGAGTTTTCTGCATCTGTTAGTCTTCGCGACACCGTATTCTCGAGGCCCGGCGCGGGGCACGCCGGGTCGACGGTGTGGGATCGACCCCGGAGATCCGCTCGTGAAGGCTGCGCGCATCCTGATCGTCGACGACAGCGACAGCACGCGTCGCATGTACATGAAGGCGCTTCACCACAACGGCTACGAGGTGATCGAAGCGGCGAACGGCGCCGAGGGGGTGCGCCTGGCGCGGATTCACAGGCCCGACGTGATCCTGATGGACATCGCGATGCCCGTCCTGGACGCATGGGAGGCGATCCGGTTGCTCAAATCGGCCGAGGACACGGCCGCGATCCCGGTGGTCGCGCTAACGGGTCACACCACGGAAGGGGATCGGGAGGGCGCGCTCGAGGCGGGGTTCAGCAGCTTCCTCCCGAAGCCGTGTGAACCGAGCCGCGTCCTCGAGGAGATCCGACGGTTCACTTCGGCGACGGAGGCCGCGAAATCCTGATGTCGCGGTGTCGGCGAGATGATGCATCGGCGGGTGCCCGGAAACCGGGCACCCGCCGATGTTCGTTCAGGGACGGCACGTATCGAACGACCGGAGCGGCGGTCGAATCCCCGTCGGCGGCGGTGAACGCCGCGCCGGCCGCCGGGTACACCCAGGCACAGGTCTACCTCGAGACCCGGTTGCACACCCCGGGGGCTGGCTTGACGTTGTTCGCCGTCGCCGGTAGGATGGGACGATGACGGAAAACGATGGCGCCGATTCGCCTGCCCGCAGGTCGGTCGAAACGGGGAGCGGAGGGCGCAGCAGGGGTTCGAGACCCGACGCGGCCACACCCAGGCACCGGGACGATCTCCGGCCGTCCCGCTCCGGGGGATCGGGGGAGATCGGCGTTCGGTAGGGCGAAGGCCCCGCTCGGGGGCACCATCACGATCTGATTGGCCATCTAAGGACAAATCATGCAACAGCTACGACGGAGTGGCCCACGCGCCATCCTGCTGAAGGCGGTGATGGCGGTGACGGGGGTGATCCTGGTCGCGTACCTGGTGACGCACGTCGCGGCGAACCTGACGATCTTCAGCGGACCGGAGAAGATCAACGGTTACGCCGCGCTGCTTCGTACGGCCCCGCCGCTCCTCTGGGGCGCGCGACTCGTTCTTCTCGCCGCGGCCATCCTCCACATCGGTGCGGCCTGGAAGCTGACGCAGCTGAAGAAGGCGGCCCGGCCGGTCGGCTACTCGCGCCACGAGCGGCAGGTCACGAGCTTCGCGACGCGGACGATCCGGGTGGGCGGCGTCGTCCTCCTGGTCTTCCTCATCTACCACATCCTGCACTTCACGATCGGGACGGTGCACCCCGACTTCCAGCACGGCGATGTCTACCGCAACGTCATCTCCGGGCTCTCGGTGCCGTGGGTCGCTCTCTTCTACATCGTGGCGATGGGAGCGCTGGGGCTGCACCTTGCGCACGGGGTCTGGAGCGCGTTCCAGACGCTGGGGGTGACGAACCCGCGCCTGGTCCGGGTGCGCCAGGGGCTCGCCTGGTTCCTGGCCGTCGCGATCGCGGGCGGCTTCACCCTCATTCCGCTGGCCATCCTGACCGGCTTCCTTCGGTAGACGAGATGAGCGATACCATGACGCTGAATGCGAAGATTCCCTCCGGTCCGCTGGCGGAGAAGTGGGACCGCCACCGCTTCGAGATGAAGCTGGTCAACCCCGCGAACAAGCGGAAGCACACCATCATCGTGGTGGGGACGGGGCTGGCCGGCGCCTCGGCGGCGGCGACGCTGAGCGAGCTGGGGTACAAGGTCAAGTGCTTCTCGTTCCACGACTCGCCCCGCCGGGCGCACAGCATCGCCGCACAGGGCGGGATCAACGCCGCGAAGAACTACCAGGGCGACGGCGACTCGATCTGGCGCCTCTTCTACGACACCATCAAGGGTGGCGACTTCCGGGCGCGTGAGGCGAACGTCTACCGCCTGGCCCAGGTCAGCGTGAACATCATCGACCAGTGCGTCGCGCAGGGAGTGCCGTTCGCACGCGAGTACGGCGGCACGCTGACGAACCGTTCGTTCGGCGGCGCGCAGGTCTCGCGGACCTTCTACGCGCGCGGCCAGACGGGGCAGCAACTCCTCCTCGGCGCCTACTCGGCGCTCTCGAAGGAGATCGCCCGCGGCGGGGTCGAGATGCACACCTACTGCGAGATGCTCGACCTCGTCGTGATCGACGGCCAGGCTAGGGGGATCGTGACGCGCGACCTCAAGACCGGGAAGATCGAGTCGCACGTCGGCGATGCGGTGGTCCTGGCGACCGGGGGCTACTCGAACGTCTTCTACCTGTCGACGAACGCGAAGGCGTCGAACGTGACGGCGACGTACCGCGCCTACAAGCGCGGCGCGTTCTTCGGCAACCCGTGCTTCACGCAGATCCACCCGACCTGCATCCCGCAGAGCGGCGAGTACCAGTCGAAGCTCACGCTGATGAGCGAGTCGCTCCGCAACGACGGGCGGGTCTGGGTCCCGAAGAAGCCGGGGGACAAGCGTCCGCCGAACGAGATCCCGGAGAGCGAGCGCGACTACTATCTCGAGCGCAAGTACCCGAGCTTCGGCAACCTCGTCCCGCGTGACGTGGCGTCGCGCAACGCGAAGATGGTCTGCGACGAGGGCCGGGGCGTGGGGCCGGGCGGCCTCGGGGTCTACCTCGACTTCGAGGACGCGATTCGTCGCCTCGGCGAGCAGGTCATCCGCGAGAGGTACGGGAACCTCTTCGAGATGTACCAGCGGATCACCGACGAGGACCCGTACAAGGTCCCGATGCGGATCTACCCCGCGCCCCACTACACGATGGGGGGGCTCTGGGTCGACTACAACCTGATGAGCACGATCCCGGGGCTGCACGTGCTGGGCGAGGCGAACTTCTCGGACCACGGCGCGAACCGGCTCGGCGCGAGCGCGCTCATGCAGGGGCTCGCCGACGGGTACTTCATCATCCCGGTCACGATCGGCGACTACCTGGCGAACGCGAAGCTGGCGCCGGTGACGACGGATCACCCGGAGTTCCGTCGGGCGGAGGAGGAGGCCCATGCCCGGATCCGGAAGCTCCTGTCGATCCGCGGCCGGCGGACGGTGGATTCGTTCCACCGCGAGCTCGGCAAGATCATGTGGGACAAGTGCGGGATGTCGCGCAACGAGGCGGGGCTCAAGGAGGCGCTGGAGAAGATCCCGGCGATCCGCGAGGAGTTCTGGGAGAACGTCAATGTCCCCGGCAGCGGCGAGGAGCTGAACCAGTCGCTGGAGAAGGCCGGGCGCGTCGCCGACTTCCTGGAGTTCGCGGAGCTCATGTGCATCGATGCGCTGCACCGCACCGAGTCGTGCGGCGGGCACTTCCGCGAGGAGAGCCAGACGCCCGAGGGCGAGGCGAAGCGCGACGACGAGAACTTCTGTTACGTGGCGGCGTGGGAGTACGCCGGCGACGGCAAGGCGCCGGTCCTGCACAAGGAGCCGCTGGTCTTCGAGAACGTGGCCCTCTCTCAGCGGAGCTACAAGTAATATGCGTTTGAAACTGCATGTCTGGCGGCAGGCGGGCCCGGATGCGGAGGGGCGGTTTGTCACGTACGACGCGGAGGACATCAGCCCCGACATGTCCTTCCTCGAGATGCTCGACGTCGTCAACGAGCGGCTGATCGAGAAGGGCGAGGATCCGATCGCGTTCGCCCACGATTGCCGCGAGGGGATCTGCGGGTCGTGCGGCGTGATGATCAACGGGGTTCCGCACGGCCCGCTCAAGGAGACCGCGACGTGCCAGCTCCACATGCGGAGCTTCAAGGACGGCGACGAGATCTGCATCGAGCCGTGGCGGGCGCGTGCGTTCCCGGTGATCAAGGACCTGGTCGTCGACCGGAGCGCCCTCGACCGGATCATCCAGGCGGGGGGCTTCATCAGCGTCAAGACGGGGAACGCGCCGGAGGCGAACGCGATCCCGGTGCCGAAGGACGTGGCCGACCTGGCCATGGACATGGCGCAGTGCATCGGGTGCGGCGCCTGTGTGGCGGCGTGCCCGAACGCCTCGGCATCGCTCTTCACGGCGGCGAAGATCGCGCACCTCGGTTTGCTCCCGCAGGGGCAGCCCGAACGCTGGCGTCGCGTCGAGGCGATGGTCGCGGCGATGGACGAGGAGCATTTCGGGCATTGCACGAACACCGGCGAGTGCGCGGCGGCGTGCCCGAAGGGGATCCCGCTCGAGGCGATCGCGCGGATGAACCGCGATTACCTCAAGGCCATGCTGACGACGGCGGGGAAGTGAGCGACCCGATCGGCCGGCGTAGGCCCATGGCCGCCGGCCGGTGGATCCCGTGAGCCGTACGATCCGATCGACGGGCCGGGGGGTGCCTCGGGCGCGCCCTTCGGCCCGTGTCGTTTGCCGCCAACGCCGGAGGGCGAGTGCCCCCGGTGGCATGCGCCCGCGTCTCCGGATCCTACGCCGCGTGGGACGCGGTAGCCGACGGGCGCTCGGCGGTCATCCTGCCGAGCGCCCGTCGGCCATTCCGTCCATGGGTCGTCGGGCACGGGCTCGTGAACTCGCCGATTCCGTGGTATCTTGAATAGCTGTGTCGGTGAAGACGATAGGGACCGCTGGGGCGGGGTGTGGCCGGGCCAGGGATCGGCGTTCCCGGAACCGTCCTGCGGGACGGGAGAGGCATGGGCGATGAGAGCCGTTGACGAGAGAGCATGGGGGCCCGGGCGCCTGTCGCGTGGGCTCGGGGATTGGCTCGTGCGGTGGGCGCATCTGGGGGAGGAGACCGCGCGTCATGCCGGAGAGCTGGCCACCCTGCTGGTCCGGGTGGTGACGGAGACAGCGCGGGGGCGGGTCCCGTTGCGCCGGATCGTCGAGGAGATGCAGTGGATGGGGTTGCGGAGCGTGCCGATCGTGTTGGTGACGGCGACGCTCTCGGGGGTGGTGACTTCACAGCAGGGGGGGTACCAGTTCACGGGGGCGGTGCCGCTCTACGTCCTGGGGAGCGTCGTCGCGTCGAGCGTGATCCTGGAGCTGGCGCCGGTGCTGACGGCGATCGTGCTGATCGGCAGGGTGGGGGCGCGGATCACGGCGGAGCTGGGGACGATGAAGGTCTCGGAGCAGATCGACGCGCTCTACTCGTTGGGTCGGGATCCGGTTCCGGTGCTCGTGGCGCCGCGCGTGGTGGCGGGGGTGGTGGTGGTGCCGGTGCTGGTGGCGATCGCGGATGTGGTCGGGCTCTTCGCGGGAATGTTCGCGGCGCGGGCGACGGTGGGGCTGGGCCCCGAGGCGTTCTTCTATGGGGCCCGGCTCTACTGGCACAACTGGGACCTCTTCTACTCGCTGATGAAGGGCGTGGTCTTCGGATTGGTCATCCCGCTGGTGGCGACGCACATGGGGTTGCGGACCCGCGGAGGCGCGGAGGGGGTGGGGAAGGCGACGACGAGCGCGGTGATGTTCATGACGCTGGCGGTCCTGATCCTCGATGCGCTCTTCCCGCCGCTCTTCCTGAACTGAGCGCGGGCCGGTTTGGAGGAGGGAATGGAGACGAGTGTGGCGCAACGCCCCGGGGGCGCCGGGGGCGCGCCCGGGACCGGGGCGGGTGAGCCGATGGTCGCGTACCGGGGCGTCTGGAAGAGCTTCGACGTCCCGGTGCTGACAGGGGTGGAGCTCGAGGTGCGGCGGGGGGAGACGCTCTCGGTGGTCGGCCCGTCGGGCACGGGAAAGAGCGTGCTGCTCAAGACGACGATCGGCCTGATCGAACCGGACCTGGGGTCGGTTCGGGTCGACGGCGAGGAGGTGGTGGGGGCGGGGAAGTCGGTACTGGAGCGGGTGCGGAGGAAGGCGGGGTACGTCTTCCAGAACGCGGCGCTCTTCGACTCGCAGACGGTCTTCGAGAACGTGGCCGGGGGGCTGGGGGAGGAGGAGCTCGCGGCTCTGGATCGTCGGGAGGTTCTCGAGCGGGTCGTCGATGCCCTGGAGCACGTGAATCTGGAGCCGAGGGCGGTGTTGGGGAAGTTGCCGTCGGAGCTGTCGGGGGGGATGCGCAAGCGCGTGGGGCTGGCGCGCGCGATCGTGGGTCGCCCGGAGATCCTGCTCTACGACGAGCCGGTGACGGGGCTGGACCCGGTGAACGCCGCGACGGTGCACCGGTTGGTCGCCCGGCTGGCTGAGGAGTTGAGGGTGACGTCGATCCTGGTGACACACGATATCGACGGTGCGCTCTGGGTTTCGGACCGGGTAGCGCTGCTGGCCGGGGGGCGGATCCGGTTCGTGGGGACGGCGGAGGAGTTCCGGCAGAGCGATCATGAGCTTGTGCGGGCGTTCCTGGATCGGGAACGGGCGGTGGGGATTCCGGCCGGACTGATCTGAGCCGCGGGTCCGGTTCTGGAGAAGCGCGACGATTCGACGCGAGCGACGCCGGAAGGGCCGAGGGTGGTGCGTCCGGCGAGCGTCGCATGAGATACGGAGACGAGAGAACGGGGATGACGGATCGTACCATGGAGGCCGGGCGCCGAGCCCTCGAGGGGACCGAGCGCCGGGGGTTGGACGAGGCCGATGCTGCACGGCTTCTCTCCCTGGTGCCGAAGCGGTCTCGACGTCGGGAGATCTGGGTCGGCCTCTTCGTGCTGGCCGGGGTGATCAGCGGGCTGACCGCGCTCTTCGTGCTCACGGATGCGGCCACGTTCCGGGGCCGTTACATCGTGACCACGCATGTGGCCGATGCGGGCGGGATACGGCGGGGAGACCCGGTCCAGATGCGCGGGGTGAACATCGGCCGGGTGCAGAAGTTCATCATCGGGCCGGACGGGGTCGATGTTCGCCTGGAGCTGGAGGGCGAGTACCGGGTTCCGAAGGATTCGCGGGTGGTGCTGCGGTCGAACGGGATCCTCGGCGGGCTGGTCGCGGATGTGATCCCCGGGGAGTCTCCGGATCGGCTGGAAGGGGGCGACGTCCTCCCGGGCCGGAAGGAGGGCGGGCTCTTCGATCAGGTGGGGACGTTGGGGGCGCGGGCGGACGGCGTCCTCGGGCAGCTGGACGCCCTCCTCTCGGATGCCACGGTGACCGCCCTGGGCGAGGGCGCGACCGAGTTGCGTGGGCTCCTGGTCGAGTTGCGGGCCCTGGCGGAAGCGGAGCGGCGGGAGCTCGTCGCCCTGACGCAGAGCCTGTCACGGAGCGCCCGGGGGCTGGAACGGGTGACGACGGCCGAGGAGCTGGACCGAATCGTGGCGCGGGTGGACAGCTTGACGATCCGTGCGGAGGCCACGACGTCGAATCTGTCGCGGGCGAGCGCGTCGCTGGAGGTGATTCTCGCGCGGTTGGAGCGGGGCGAGGGCACGCTCGGCCGGCTGAGCACGGACGAGACGCTCTATCGCAACCTCAACGCGGTGACGGAGAGTCTCCATCGGCTCCTCGAGGACCTTCAGGCGAACCCGGGTCGCTACATCAATCTCAAGATCTTCTGAGGGGTGCCCGCCGGCCCTCGACGCCGGCGCGGTCCCCTGGAGTTCGAGGCCGTCGCTCGGTCGGGCGACGGCCTTTTCTTTCCGGGGCGACGGGCTTCGAAGCGGATGGCCCAGGTGGCCATCGCACCCTCTCCGTCGGCCTCCGTCGGTACCTCTAAAGTTTGCATCTCCATCGGACGATACTGCGAGGAAGCGTGATGGCGTCCCGGCTGTGCCGTGCCAGGCCGTCGTCCTTCCGTGCGCGCAGGAAGGCGGGTGGCCGGCGGTAGACCGGGGCGACGGGGGGCGCGCCATGCCGACGGGGCGCTCGTGGAGCGCGGCCCTTGCCAGTCGCGTCGATCGCGCTGAACCCGGCAATGTCCAAGCCCGACGGAGGGACGGAGATGAAAACGGAAAGGAGCACCCTGGCTCGCCTACTGGCGACGGCGGGATTGTTCGCCATCCTGATGGTACTCGGTGGCGCCTCGCAGGCGGCCGCGCAGTCGGCCGACGGGATCTACACCCCAGGTGAGCTGACGTCGCTGCCGAAGGTGTCGTCGCCGGCGAAGTTGAAGTCCCTGATCGAGCAGTCCTACCCGAGCGAGCTGCGTGGCAAGGGCGTGGGCGGCCGCGTCCAGGTCCAGTTCGTGGTGGGTGCGGACGGGAAGGTCGAGCCCGGCTCGATCAAGGTGGTGGCGGCGACGGCGCCGTCGCTCGTCGAGGCGGCGACCGCGGTCGCCGCGAAGATCGAGTTCACGCCCGGGATGAAGGACGGGAAGCCGGTAAGAACGCAGGTGCTGCTGCCGATCGTCTACGCTCCGAACTGAGCCCTGACGTCGGCCGGCATTTTGGGTAAGCGATCACCACCAAGGGGCGGAGCGCAATGAAGAGTCTTCGACAGAGCATGCGTGGGAAGTTGCTCCTCACGTTCATCGCGATCGCGGTCGTTCCCCTCGCGATCGCGACGGCCGTGGCGGTGGTGAGGGTGCGGGGCACGCTCGTGGACCGGATGGGCCGGGATCGGGCCCTGGTGGCCGACCAGACCGCCGGTTGGCTGGATCGGATCCTCCTCGAGCGTGGCCTCAACATCCAGATGCTCGGCAGCACCGCGGAGCTCGTGATGGCGACCCTCGGGATGGCGGATTCCGAGGCCACTCGCCTGTTGCTGGCGGATGCGGTGGAGCGCTCGGTGATGTTGAGCGAGATCCGCGTCTACGACCAGGCGGGGACGCTCGTCGCGTCGTCGAGCGGCAATCTTCGGGCCCCCGCGGAGGGCAACGTGGTCGAGTCGGAATGGTTCCGTGCGGGGATCGCGGAAAATGCGCCGACGTACTTCGGCCCCGTCTACCGGGATGCGGAAGGGCGACATCGCGTCCGGATCGCCGACGCCGTGCGGGATGCCCAGGGGGACAACCTCGGCGTCGTCGTCGCCGACGTCGACTGGGATCTCCTCAATCGCACGGTGCTCAGCTACGTCGAGCGCCGTCTCGCGACGGGGGGGAGCCAGACCGTTCGTGCCTACGTCGTCGATCCCGAGGGCCGGATCATTGGTGCGACGGATCCGGAGAAGATCCTGAGCGAGTCGATCGCGGGGAGCCGCGCCCTGAAGGGAATCCTGGCGGGGGAGGTCGGGTCGTCGATCGAGGCTTTCGCCTCCGGCGGCGAGGAGCTCCTCGTTGGGTACGGCCCGCTCAACAACGGTGGCGACACGGAGAGCTGGTACCGCGGGTTCATGGGCGGGAAGGCCGGGGTCGTGGTCGTGGAGGCGTCCGACGACGCCTTCGCCGGCGTGGCCCGGCTGATGTGGTTCATGATCCTCTTCGCCCTCGGGACATCCGTGGTCGTCGGCTGGGTGTCATGGATCGTGTCCGGGCGCATCGTTCGGCCGATCGCCCGGGTCGTCGGCATGATCCAGGAGATGGGCAAGGGACACCTCGGTCAGCGCGTCGAGGTGGCCCAGGATGACGAGATCGGCACGCTGGCGCGCACGATGAACCGCTTCGCCGACGACCTGCAGCAGCACGTGGTCGGCGCGATCCATCGGTTCGCCCAAGGGGACCTGACGTACGAGCGCGAGGCCACGGACGAACAGGACGAGATCTCTCCTCCGCTCAAGCGGATTTCGGCGACGTTGCGTGACCTCACTGCGGAGACGCGGCGTTTGGCCGAAGCCGCGCAGGAGGGTCGGCTGGAGGTTCGGGGGGAGGCGGAGAAGTTCCAGGGGGCGTACCGGGAGCTGGTGGCGGGGTTCAACGGGGCGCTGGATGCGATGGTGGCGCCGATCAACGAGGCGGCGGCGGTGCTGGAGGAGATTGCGGCCCGCGACCTGACGGCGCGGATGGAGGGGGAGTACCGGGGGGACTTCGCGAAGATCAAGGCGTCGATCAACACGGCGGCCGAGAACCTGGAGGCGGCGCTGGCGGAGGTGGCGGCGTCGGCCGAGCAGGTGGCGAGCGCCTCGGGGCAGATCAGCTCGGGGAGCCAGGCGCTGGCGAGCGGGGCGAGCGAGCAGGCGAGCAGCCTGGAGGAGGTGACGAGCTCGCTGCAGGAGCTGAGCAGCATGACGCGCCAGAACGCGGTGAGCGCGAAGGAGGCGCGGGGGCTGGCCGAGCAGGCGCGGGCGAGTGCGGACCGGGGGATGGCGAGCATGCGGCGGCTGGTCGAGGCGATGGGCAAGATCAAGCAGTCGAGCGATGCGACGGCGAAGATCGTGCGCACGATCGACGAGATTGCGTTCCAGACGAACCTGCTGGCGCTGAATGCGGCGGTCGAGGCGGCACGGGCCGGAGAGGCGGGGAAGGGCTTTGCGGTGGTGGCCGAGGAGGTGCGGGCGCTGGCGATGCGGAGCGCGGAGGCGGCGCGCAACACGGCGGCGCTGATCGAGGAGTCGGTCGAGAACGCCGAGGGCGGGGTCGCCTTGAACGAGGAGGTGCTCCGGAACCTGGAGGAGATCCAGAGCCAGGTCGAGCGGGTGGGAACGGTCATGGCGGAGATTGCGGCGGCCAGCGAGCAGCAGAGCCAGGGCGTCGAGCAGATCAACCAGGCCGTCGAGCAGATGAACGCGGTCACGCAGCAGACCGCCGCGGGGGCCGAGGAGAGCGCCAGCACCGCCGAGGAGCTCACCGGCCAGGCCGAGCGGATGCGCTTGACGGTCCGCACCTTCCGACTCCACGCCATCGACGAGGACGGATTCGGCGGGTTCGAGGACCGGATCACCTCCGACTCCTACCGCGCGGCATCGGATGACGAAGAGGAGCGCGGGGGCCGCCGGGACCGTGCCCGCGGGAAGCATGGCCGCAAGAAGGCGAGGCGGGTCGCGGCGGCGGGGGCCGCCGGACCGGAGGCGACCGGCCGCAGCTGAGTCCGGATCGAGGCCTGCCCTACACGCGGGGGCGTCGGACGGCCGTTTCGCGGGCCGTCCGAGGCCCCCGTGATGCATCCTCGCGAGGCTCGGGCACGCAATCTGCCCGCTCGAGAGGGGCGACTCACCCGCTCGGGGAGGAGGGATGGCCCGACGAGACCGCTACGAACCGCGTCGACGCCACGAGCCGTACGATCGTGATATCTACAGCTATCCGGTGCCGGCACCGTGGATCGGCTACCACCCGGTCACGTACCGGGGAGGCGGTGCGATCTACGGTCTCGAGGGAGGCGGCTGGGCTCCCTTCGATCCCGATGTCGGACCGGATACGTTCGCCTACGAAGGCGATTACGACCCAAGGGTCTCACCGCGAGAAAGCGCGACCTTCGGCCGCAGAGGGGATCGAGCCGTCCGGTATTGGGCGGGAGAGCACGGATACCGGACCGAAAAGGTGATCCATCCCCGCAGGCCTCGCCGCCCTCGACCATACCGGTACGAGCGCCGAGAGGGGTGGCGCCACTGAAGATCCCGTTGGCGTGAGGTTCGGGGGACCGCGTCAGCCCCGACTTCTTCTTGTCGTGTTAGGACCCGACCGCGTTGGCACCGGTCCTTGCGGCCCGACGCCGGAATGTTGCGCGATCGACCCGAATATCCTATCGAGGGCCCCGCGGCAGGGATCATCTTCTCCCGGTGTAGGGCGAACGGAGCCATGATGATCGACGCGTTCATCGGCAACACCCCCCTGGTCCGTTTGGAGCGCCTCGTCTCCCCGGGGATGGCCGAGGTGTGGGTCAAGGTCGAGGGGATGAACCCCGGCGGCTCGATCAAGGACCGTACGGCGTTGGCGCTGGTCAGCGACGGCGAGCGGCGGGGGTTGCTTCCACCGGGCGGCACCATCGTAGAGCCGACGTCGGGGAACACGGGGATCGGGCTGGCGCAGGTCGCGTCGGCACGGGGGTACCGACTGATCCTCTGTCTCCCCGCTTCGATGAGCGTGGAGCGCAAGCAGACGCTCCGGGCGTACGGGGCGGAGCTCGTGCTGACCGACCCCGAGAGGCGGATGCTCGCCGCGATCGAGGAGGCGGAGCGGATCCACGAGCGCACGGGCGCCTACCTGCCGAATCAGTTCGCGAACCCGGCGAACCCCCGGATCCACTACGACACCACGGGGCCCGAGATCTGGCGGGACACGCGAGGGCGGATCGACGCCTTCGTCTACGGGACGGGGACGGGCGGCACGATCTCCGGTGTGGGTCGGTTCCTCAAGGAGCGGGACCCTCGCATCCAGGTGATCGCCGTGGAGCCGGCGCGGTCGGCCGTCCTCTCCGGCAAGGAGCGGGGACAGCATCAGTTCCAGGGGATGGGGCCGGGATTCATCCCGCCGAACCTCGACCGGTCGGTGATCGACCGCGTGATCGAGGCCTGGGAGGAGGACGCGTTCCCCGTCGCTCGGCGGTTGGCTCGGGAGGAGGGTATCTTCGCGGGGATGAGCACCGGCGCGATGGTCTGGGCGGCGCTACGCGTCGCTGAAGAGCTGGGGCCGGGCCACAGGGTCGTGACGGTCGCGCCGGACACGGGGGCGCGGTACCTGAGTACGCCGCTCTATTCTCAGGAGTCGGCCCCGTCGGGGCCGGCGGGCGGATCCGGGTGGGTGGGGTGAGGCGGCTGGCGCCTCAATCCCCCACGCGCAGCACATACACCGGGCACGGCGAGCCCGGGATGACGGTCTTCAAAGTCGCCGCCCGGTCGCCGGCCATTTCGCCGTGCCATCCGAGGACGATGAGGTCCACGTCGTTCTCCGTGGCGATCCTCACGATCACCTCCCCGGGATCCCCGGCGGCGAGGAGGATGCGGAGGGGCGGACGGTCGGAGGGGACGCCGGCGATGCAGCAGCGCTCGATGAACTCTCGCACCCATGCCGGCCATTCGTGCTGGGGCTGGTCCACGTAGCGCGGGGTCGTGAAGGTCCCTGGTTCAATCGGACGGCCGGCACCCGGCGCGGCGACGTGGAGGATGGCGAGTTCCGCGCCGGCCCGGCGGGCCAGGTCCATGGCGGGGCCGATCGCGGCGGCCGTGGTGGGCGTCCCGTCGTGGGGCGCGAGGATGCGCCGCACGCGCCACGGCCCGCCGCCACGCTCGGGGGGCACCGTGACGACCGGTCCCGGTGCGGTGACGAGGATCCTGGCCAACGTCTCGGTCGTCGCGGCGTCGGCGGCCGTCGCTCCGATGCGCCGTGAGACGACGACCGTAACGCCCGCCCAGCGGCCCGCGGCGCGGACGACCGCTTCGTCGGCCGGCGCACTCGTGGCGTTGATCACGGCGCCATGGAGCGATTCGGCGGCGATGCCGAGGTCGGCGACCGGATCGGGCGGCGAGCGACCGTCGTTGCCGAGGAGAAGGACGTGCAGGGTCGCCGACTCGATGGCGGCAAGGGTCCGGGCGACGGCGATCGCGGCCGGGGCCCCCGGCGAGGCGTCGAGGGGGACCACGACGACGCCCTGGTCGCCGCGCGCTTCGCCCACGTTGGCCGCCCCCGCCGGTGGCCGCGCGATCACGGTGCGACCTCCGCCGATTCGTTCGGCGTCGCACCGGATGATTCGCTCCACTGCCCCCACCGCCCGTCGCTCTCCTCGATCCCCATGATCGTTCCGGGGTGAAGCCGGATGCGGGGCACGCCCACCACCCCCACGACCATCGGATCGCCCTCTTCCAGCTCGATCGCGACGCTGCGCGGTGCCCGGCCCATGGTGATGCGGAGCGTCCGCCCCCGCCAGAGGATGCGGAAGCGCAACGCGTTCCACCCGTTCGGGAGGTGCGGGTCGAACACAGGCCACCGGCCGACCCGGCGGAGCCCGGCGAAGCCGAAGATCGCCGCTTGCCAGAGCGAGCCCAGCGCGCCGATGTGAACGCCACCGGCGGCGTTCCCCATGTTGTCCGCGAGGTCGATCGCCGCGGTCTGCCGGAAGTAGCGCTCGGCGGTGCCGATATCGCCGAGCCGCGCGGCGACGACGGCGTGGATCCCGGGGCTCAGCGAGCTGCCGTGACCGCAGCGAGGTTCGTAATACCGGAAGTTCGCCTCGCGGACGTGCGGCCGGATCCGGTTCCACAGGAGGTGGATGAGGAGGACGACATCCGCCTGCTTGATCACCTTCGATCGTTGGGTCCGTTCGCGCCCGAGGAGGACGTCCATGGGCGCTTCGCGGGGCTCGTACGCCGCGATGTCGATCTCCTCGAGGCCAAAGTACCCCTGGAACTGCTCGAAGAGACCCGTCCGTGGATCGTACCCCGTGTAGACGGCGCCGGCGATCCTCCGCCACTCCTCGACCTCGGCGGGAGTCACCCCGAGCGCACGGGAGAGCTCTCGCCACCGGTCCGGCCAGCGGCGCCCGAGGATGCGAGCGACCCTGGCTCCGCGCTCGAGGCACCACGCCGCCATGACGTTGGTGTAGGCGTTGTCGTCGACATCCTCGTGGTACTCGTCGGGTCCGATCACATGGCGGATGTGGTAGAGCCCATCCGCCTCCCACCCGCCGCGACTCGCCCAGAACCGCGCGATCTCGAGGAGGATCTCGGCGCCGGCACCGACGAGGAAGTCGTCATCGCCGGTCGTTCGCCAGTACTCCCAGGCGGCGTGGGCGATGGCCGCGTCGATGTGATGCTCGAGCTCGCCCGAGCGGATGCGGATGACCGTGCCATCCGGCGCGAGCGTGAAGGCCGGCGCCGTCTCCTCGCCGGTGTCCGCGGATTCCCAGGCGAAGAGCGCGCCCCGATAGCCGAGTCGGGCGGCCCGCTCACGAGCGGCGCCGAGGGTGTGATACCGATACATCAGGAGCGCCCTGGCGGTCGGGGGGTGCGTGAGGGTGAAGAACGGGTGCACGTACATCTCGGTGTCCCAGAAGACGTGGCCCTTGTAGGCCTCTCCCGTGAGCCCGCGGGCACCGATCGAAACACGCTCGTCCTCCGGGTTCGCCGCGGCGATCATGTGGTAGGTGGCGAAGTGGAGCGCGCGCGCGTCGTCGGCATTGCCCTCCACGTCGATCCGCGCGGTGTGCCACCGCCGCGCCCAAGCGGCGACGTGTTCGGCGATCGCGGCATCGACGCCCCGCGCGAGGACGGCATCGAGGCAGCGTTGCGCCGCGGCGGCCGGGTCGTCCCGGTCCCGGGAGGTGTAGACCGCGACGAGGCGGTCGAGGCGCCGGCCGATGCCGAGATCGACCTCGCCGGCCCACCTCTCGACAAGCTCCTCGCCCCCCGTGACGACCTCCCTTTCGACACACCCTCCTGCCGGTACGTGGAGGCACGCGGCCGAGGCGAACGCGACCTCCGTGCCGGTCCCGGCGGCGCGGAGCAGGAGGGAGATGCGACCGGGCGGCGGCGAGGATGGGGCATCCCAACGAACGGGGGCGAGTAGCGCCGGTACCCCGCCGAGCGCACCCGGCCACGCCGGCTCGGTCTCGATCCAGGTCTCCAATTGGATGCGGCCGCTGTAGTTCTCCGGGACCAGCACGACCGCCTGGACCAGGAGGTGACGTTCGGCCAGCGAGGCTAGCCGCGCGCCCAGGACCCGACTGATGCGTCCTGCGGGACCCTCGTGACGCCATTCTCGCCAAAGGATCCCCTGGCGCAGGTCCAGGATCCGTCGGTGCGCGAGGGGTTGCGTTCCCTGGAGGCGCAACACGTGGCCGTCGACGCTCGCGCGGAGGCGCATCCAGTCGGGTGCGCGGGCCAACTCCGGGACCGAGCCCGGCTTCGCGGGGATGTCGTAGACGCCGGCGACGAAGGTCGCGGGCGCGGAGAGCTCGCTCCCCTCCGCGAGGGAGCCCCGCGTGCCCAGGTACCCGTTCGCGACGGTGAAGAGCGACTCGATCTCGTGCTCCCTCGAGAGGTTGAATCCCTCCTCGACGACGACCCACTCCGGATCCGCGGTCGGCGCCACGGGGAGCATCGATCGGAGCTCGACCTGCCTATGGAGGAGTCGGCGGAAGGCCGGGGGGCCACCGCCGAGATGCACCACGCCGGCCGGGACGCCCTCCGGTTCGGGGCCGACCGAGACGAAGGTCGCGCCCGCCGCCTCGGGAACGATCATCAACGAATCGCTCCCGGGGAGTCCGCCGATGGGGCCGAACTCGTCGCCGGCGATCAGAGTCTGCCGGGGACCGATCCCCCGGGCCGGAGCGAGATGGCGCATGATCCACCGAACGGCATCGCCCTTGTCGGTGAGGCCGATCTCGATATGCTTGACATCGCTGGTGATGCGGGCATCCTTGAGCCCCGCCTCCTCGGCGGCGCGGTGGGCAAGATCGACGGCCTCGCGGATCCCGCCGCGCAGGCCCGCGCGGCCGAGTCTCGCCTCCACGGCCCGCCGGAGTTCGCCGATCGCGGATTTCGGCGGGTCGCGCCATTCCGGAACCGGGATCAGGTCGACCTTCCGACGGTTCAACCGGTCGTAGACGATGCCGATCTCGAGACCGGTCCGGCGGGCCAGCTCATCCCGGACCGCCTCGGCGACTTGGGTGAGGAGGCGGTCCTCCCTCGGCGTCGCGGTGCGGCGCCAGAGGAGTACGCTTCGGGACGCGTCATCGTGGCCGAAGACCTCGGAGCCGCGGTTCGTCAGGATGTAGAGGCGACGCTTGTGGGCGCCGACCATGTCACCGGCGAGCTGGCGCTCGATGTTGGCGAGGCTCGTCCCGGTAATGACGGCGACGACCGCTTCCCGGCGGAGCAACGCCTCGATGAGCGCCCGGACGCGCGAGGCGTCCTCTCGTCGGTCGGCTACGGCGGTGCCGTCCCAGTCGAAGGCGAGGAGATCGAAGCGGCGGTCCAATACCGGCGGGAGTCCGGCGGGCTCGGCGGGGGCGTCGGGGCGGGGAGGTGCGGCAGCGGGTCGGGCGTCGTCGTTCAACGGCCACGGTTTTCGGTCGGAGTCGGCTGCGCGGCGCGACCGCGAATCTCTTCGATGCCGATGCGGAAGAAGACCCAGCGGAACGGCACCGGGTCCTCGGGTGTGAGCGTCTCCGGAATCAGTCTCCGCATCAGCTCGACGGCCCGCTCCCACGCCCCCGCGGTCTCGGCCGACCCGGTGGGCGACAGGCGGTGGAAGATGCCGCGAAGGACGACGCTTCGCCATTGGAAGAGGGAGTCGATCTCGTCGACCTCGAAGGCGACGTGGTAGTTCTCCGCGATCGAGGCGAGTTTCATCCCCGGCGCCGTCCGTCCCCAGATCCAGCCATCGGCGTAGACGTAGTGTATCGGCTCGATGTCGGCCCAACCACGGTTACAGTAGGCGAGGCGGCCGACTTGGTTGCGGCCGAGGACCCTCTCGATCTCGGCCATGTCGAGCTCGCGGAATTGCGGGACAGGCGTGGCGGCCATCGCGCTCCTTTCACCGGCCGGACCCGGTCCCCGGGGTCGGGGACCGGTCTTCGGCGTCGATCGATCCCGGGGACCCATGGACCGCAGGTTGCGCGCCGCCGCGAAGGGGCGGCGGCGCGGGCTCGCGATGACCGCTCAGGGCGCGCCGGGCGCCGGGGTCGAGACGGACGCTTCCGCCGAGCTCGTGGAGGGCGCGCCGTCCTGGGCAGGATGGGCCGAGGGGAGCCCGAGGTGGGTGCGGGCGCGCTCGAGCGCCTCGTCCAGGTCTCCGACCAGCGCCTCCTCGCCGATCTCCTCGAGGAGATCCGATCGGGCGAGGGCCGCCATCGGCTGGGCGTGGACCTCGCTCAGTAGGAGGAGCGTTCCGTCGGCCCGGGTCCGCCGGACGACCTCCCGGAGCGCACGCAGCCCCGTGGAGTCCATCGCCGGCACATCCCTCATGCGGATGATCAGGACCTTCGGCGGGTTCGCGATCCCGCTGATCGTCTCCCGGAACTTCCCGGCCGCGCCGAAGAAGAACGGCCCGTTGATCTCGTAGACCAGGACGCCGGGCGGGACCCTACGCCGCGTGGGATCGAGCTCGGGGTCGGCGGCGTCGTGGAGCTCGCGCGCGACCGCCGTCACGTTCGTCACCTCCGCCATGCGCCGCATGAAGAGGAACGCCGCGAGGACCATCCCCACCTGGATGGCGACGGTCAGATCGACCACTACGGTGAGGGTGAAGGTCGTCAGCATGACGAGGACGTCGCTCTTCGGCGCCGTCAGCTCCGCCTTGAACGACCGCCACTCGCTCATGTGGTACGAGACGACGACGAGGACCGCCGCCAGGGCGGCCAACGGGATGTAGGCGACCCACCGGCCGAGGAAGAGCGTGATCAGCAGGAGCACGATCGCGTGCACCATCCCGGCGATGGGAGTCCGCCCCCCGTTCTTCACGTTCGTCGCCGTTCGGGCGATCGCCCCGGTCGCGGGCATCCCGCCGAAGATCGGCGCGGCGATGTTGGCGATCCCCTGGGCCACGAGCTCCATGTTCGACCGGTGACGCCCGCCGATCATACCGTCGGCGACGACGGCCGAGAGGAGCGACTCGACCGCGCCGAGCAGCGCAATCGTGAACGCGGGTCCGACCAGCGCCGCGGCGCGGGCGAGGTCGATCGAGGGGAGTCGTGGGCGCGGGAGCGCCGCCTGGATCTCGCCGAAGCGCGAGCCGATCGTCTCGACATCGAGGCCGAAGAGCGCCGTCGCGCCCGTCGCCGCGAGGATCGCGACGAACGGCGCCGGGATCCGACGGCTCACCTTCGGCCACGTGACGAGGACCACGAGCGTCGCGGCCGCCAGTGCGATCGCCTGCGGGTTCGCCGTGCCGGCGTGCTCGGCGTACGCGACCCACTTCTCCAGGAACTCCGCCGGGACGCTCTCCATCCGGAGCCCCAGGAGGTCCCGGACCTGGCTCGAGAAGATCACGACCGCGATCCCGCTCGTGAAGCCGAGCGTGACCGGGAACGGGATGAACTTGATCGCCGCCCCCAGACGGGCGACGCCCATCACGACGAGGATCACGCCGGCCATGATCGTCGCGACCGTCAAACCGTCCACGCCGTACTGCTGCACGATTCCGTAGACGATCACGACGAAGGCGCCGGTCGGCCCGCCGATCTGCACGCGTGAGCCGCCCAGCGCCGAAATCAGGAAGCCGGCTACGATGCCGGTGTAGAGACCGTACTCGGGAGGAAGCCCACTGGCGATCGCGAATGCGATCGTCAGCGGGAGGGCGACGATGCCGACGATCACGCCGGCGATCACGTCCGCTATCGCCTGCTCGCGGGTGTAGCCGCGCAGGCTGGTGACCAACTTGGGGACGAGCATCGAGGATGACTCTTCGGAACGGGTCCGTTCAAGGGAAGCAAAGACTACACATTGGATTATCACCGAGATCCCGCCCGCGCGCCAGGGCCGTCCCGACCCGGACCTTCCCCGCGGCCTCACGGCCATAGCGTGAGAGGGTGGATCGGCGACAAAGAGGCCGATCCACCCTCACGGCTCCAGCTCTTCACCCCGGCACCACCGCCGGGCAGGGGAGCGTCACCCCGCCGCCCCCTCGGCCGCCGCCGCCCCCGCACCATGGAGATGAATCACCTCGTTCTCCGAGAGCACGCGGTCGATGTCGAGGAGGAGCCGGACCCGACCCCCCGTCTTCGCGATCCCGAGCAGGTACTCCGTATGGACGTCCGTGCCGAAGTTCGGAGCATCCTCGACGTCGCCATCAGCAATGTCGAGGACCTCGTTCACGCGGTCCACGATCAACCCCGTCTGGACACCCTGCACCTGCACGACGACGATGCAGGTCTCCTCCGTCGCCTCCTTCCCCTCCATCCCGAACTTCAACCGCAGGTCGACGATCGGGATCACGCGGCCCCTGAGGTTCACCACACCGCGGATGAACGACGGAGTGCGCGGTACCCGCGTGATGGGAAGGAGACCGATGATCTCGTGCACCTTCAGGATCTCGACCCCGTACTCCTCCTCCGCGAGGAAGAAGGTCAGGAACTTCCCCCCGATACCCGTTGCGCCCTCGACCGCGGACGATTCCTTCGTTGCGCTCACGTTTCCTCCTCGCCTGGACTCCGTGCGTTGGCGGGGCCTCGCCCCGGGTGCGGTGCTCCGGCACCGGGCGCACGCCGCCCCCCGTCACGTAGGATCGGCGAGATGGCGCCGATTCTTTAGGAACCTGCTCCCGCAATCTCCCGACGTCCTGTAGTCGAATTCCCGACCTCAAAATCTGCGGTTCTCCCGACTGCGCCCCGCACGGACGGCGGTTAATGATCATGCCGTGGTGATATTTGTCGCCGCCCCGGGAGGGCGGTGAGGGCGGGGAGGACGGAGGGGGGCGATTCGGCGGCGGCGTGCCGCGGAGACGCCGCGTGCGAAAGGAGAGGGAGATGAGATCGTTGGGAGCGTTGCTGGTTGCGGGTGCGGCACTTTTGGGTGCGGGGTGTGGAACGGACTCGCCGCCGCCGACGGTGGATGGGGCGGTGGCCGCCGGGGCATCGCCGGCGGCGGCGGCCGAGGTGGCGCCGACGGGCAGGGTGATCGAGGTGAAGATGGTCACGGATGACCGTGGGAATTACTTCGATCCCGAGGCATTCGAGGCGAGTCCGGGGGACGTCGTGCGGTTCGTGCTGGTCTCCGGGGTCCACAACGTCTCCTTCCCGGCGGCGGACAACCCGGGTGCGCGGGAGCTCCCTGAGGCGAGTCCGTACCTACAGATCCCGGGTCAGACGCACGATCTCGTCGTGGCCCTCCCTGCCGGGGAGTACCGGTTCCAGTGCGACCCGCACGCGGCGCTCGGAATGGTGGGGGTCATGACGGTACGCGAGTGAAGCGAATGCGCTGCATCCGCTGCCGGTGCGACGGTCGGGTGCCGCCGGGCGGCGGCGATACGGAGGTGTGGAGGTGCGGGGAAGCGGTCGGAGTCGACGGTTGGGGTGAGGGCGGGGTGGGGAGATCCACGATCGGAGGATGACCATGACCAACAGGAATATGATGCCGGCCCTGGCGCTGGCCGGCGCGGCGCTGGTCGGGGCGTGCGAAGGGAAGATGCCCGAGGTTCCGGGCGGAGCGGCCATGGCCACGGGGGACGTACAGAGTGCGGCCCTGGCGACGTACGTGAAGCCGGGCGACCTGGACGAATACTACCTCTTCTACTCGGGTGGCCACTCGGGTCAGGTGTTCGTGGCCGGGGTGCCGTCGATGCGGCACATCGCGACGATCCCGGTCTTCACGCCCTATCCGGGGACCGGGTACGGCTACGACGAGGAGACGAAGGCGATGCTCGGCGGCTACACCTGGGGCGACGTGCATCACCCTGCGCTCTCGAAGACTGACGGCGATTACGATGGCCGCTGGCTCTTCGTCAACGACAACGCCAACAACCGCGTGGCCCGGATCGACCTGAGGGATTTCAAGACGAAGCAGATCCTGGGGCCGATCCCGAACACGATGGGGAATCACGGCTCGTCGATGGTGACGAACAACACCGAGTACGCCCTGGTCGCGACGCGCTTCTCGGTGCCGGTCCCCAAGGGGGAGTTCGTACCGGTGGAGGAATACGCGCGGAAGTACAAGGGCGCGGTGACGGGGATCCGGATCGACCCGAGGGACGGCACGATGTCGGTCGGGTGGCAGATCCTGACGCCTCCGTTCAACTGGGACCTGGGCGCCACCGGCAAGGGGCCGTCGGACGGGTGGGCGTTCTGGACGTCGTACAACGCCGAGCGCGCCACGGGGAAGCTGGAGGTGAACGCGTCGCAGCGTGACCGTGACTACGTGGCGGTGGTCGACTGGCGCGCGGCGGAGAAGGCGGTTGCGGAGGGGAAGACCATGAGGCTGGAAGGGGTCCCGGTGATCGACCCGGCGAAGGTGCCGGGGGTCATGTACCTGGTCCCCTGCGCGAAGAGCCCCCATGGCGTCGACGTCGACCCGAGCGGGGAGTACATCATCTGCTCCGGGAAGCTCTCCCCGACGGCGACGGTCTACTCGTTCCAGAAGATCCGTCGCGCGATCGAGAACCGGGACTTCACGGGCGATGAGGACGGGATCCCGGTCCTGAACTACGATGCCACCGTGGTCATGGAGGTTCCGGTCGGGCTTGGGCCGCTGCACACGCAGTTCGACGGGAAGGGCTACGCCTACACCTCCCTCTTCGTGGAGAGCGCGGTCGCCAAATGGAAGCTCCCGCCGTACGAGGAGGGGGTCGACCCGAAGTCGCTGGTGGTGCAGAAGATCCCGGTACACTTCAACATCGGCCACCTGGTCACGAGCCACGGCGACACGCGCAATCCGCGTGGCGACTACCTGGTGGCGATGAACAAGCTCTCGAAGGGCCGGCACCTGAGCGTGGGTCCATCGATCCCGGAGAGCTCGCAGCTGATCGGGTTGAGTGGGGGGTCGATGACGATGCTCTACGAGGCGTTCACGGAGCCGGAGCCGCATTTCGCGCAGCTCGTGCACCGGGATGTGCTCTCTCCGATCGAGTACTACCCGAAGGAGGAGAACCGTCACCCTCACGCGGTCTGGTCGCCGGGCGAGGCGCGGGTCGTCCGGAATGCGGCGAAGCGGACGGTCGAAGCGAAGGTCTACGCGATCCGGACCTACTTCGAGCCGAGCCGGATCCAGGTGCACGAGGGTGACACGGTAATCATCCACATCACGAACGCGGAGCAGCAGCGCGACGAGATCCACGGCTTCGCGGTCGTCGAGCACGATGTCAACGTGATCGTCGATCCGGGCGAGACGAAGACGCTGAAGTTCATCGCCGACCGCTCGGGGGTCTACCCGTACTACTGCACGAACTTCTGCTCGGCGCTCCACCAGGAGATGCAGGGTTACATCGAGGTGGTGCCGAGGGACCGTCGCCTGACGATGTACATGAACGACGACGGGCCGATGATCTGGGAGCGCCGCGACCCCGCGCTGGCCATGGCGGGGCACGATGGGCACTGAGGCCCGGGCATGGGGCGGGTCGGGGGCGTGGCGCCCCCGGCCGGCCGGGCCGGATTCGATCCCGGCGCGGCGCCCGATGCTCCGAGCCCGAATCGATCGAATCGACGGGGATGGCGGCGAGATGGACGGAGTACGGCGGATCGTGCTCGCCAGTGCGGCGACGCTCCTGGTCCTGGCGATCTTCCTGCCGCTCTGGGGGATGACGCTGGTCAGCGTGCAGTACCCCGAGGGGCTGAGGATGGTGATCTACCCGACCCACATCCGGGGGGACGTCACGGAGATCAACCTGCTCAACCATTACATCGGGATGGCGGAGATCTCCGACGCCTACTTCGTCGAGCTCCGCGTGATCCCGGCGCTCTTCGGCGTGACGGCGGCCGCGTGCCTCGTCGCCGCGTTCGTGCGCCGGACCTGGGCGACGCTCGTCCCGCTCCTCCTCATGGCGGGCTCGGCGGCATACGGCTTCTGGAGCATGCACCGTCGGCTCTACGAGTACGGCCACGACCTCGATCCGGCGGCGGCGATACAGATCGAGCCGTTCACCCCGCCGATGCTCGGCGAGAACGTGATCGCCCAATTCGGCACCTATTCCTACTTCTCCTGGGGGACGTTCCTGCCGGTGATCGCCGGCGCGCTCGTCGCCCTGGCCCTCTGGATCGACCTGCGCGCCCGGCGCCGATCGCCGGCGTGACCGGGCGGACAAGGAGATGATCTCATGAAGACGACGCATTGGCTCGGAACGTGGCTCGCCGCGACCCTGCTGCTCTTCGCCGGGTGCGATTCGGGGGCGGTGGCGACCGGCGGGGCCGGGGCGGGAGGTGCGGCGCGGTCCTCCACTCCGGCCTCGGAGTCGGTGGTGCGTGCGGAGCCGACCGCCGGAGACCGGGAGTACGCGCGACTCACGGCGAACTGGAGCGACGAGGCGCTCGAGACCTGCGGCCGCGGACTCCGTGACGTCCTCGGCACCCGCGACCTCGTCCAGGGCGCACTCGACGGGGTTCGGGATCCGGCGGGGAAGGCCGACGCCGAGATCGCCGATGCGCGGCATTGGTTGGCGCTCGGCGACGAACGGCTGGCGGAGATCCGACCCCGCCTCGAAGCGGGCGCCTGCGACGGCGAGGTCACCGTCGCGCTCGATGAGATCTGGCAGCTCTACGTGAAGGCCGGGACCTCCGCGGTCCAGGCCGGGCAGATCGCCGGTTCGTAGTCCCCTGGCCCCGGAATCCGCCATGCTCGGCGCGCTTGCCTTCGCCTTGCTCCAGATCCCGGGGATCGACCGCCCACCCGCGGTATTGCGGGTGGGCGCCGGCGGGGCGTACACGACCCCCGCCGCGGCCCTCGCCGCCGCCCACCCGGGCGACACGATCCGCGTCGCGGCCGGACGGTACGCTGGCGGGCTCGTCGTCGATCGGAGGGTCGTCCTGATCGGCGAGAGCGGCGCGGTCCTCGACGGCGGCGGCAGCGGCGTCGTCGTCACCCTCGCCGCCGACTCCGCGGAGGTCCACGGCTTCGAGGTGAGGGGCAGCGGCCGGTCCCTTGATCGCGACGACGCCGCGATCAAGCTCGTCCGCTGCAACGGCTGCCGGGTGACCGGAAACCGGATCGCCGAGTCGCTCCACGGGATCTACCTCCTGGAATCGACCGGCGCCTGGGTCGTCGACAACGAGATCGAAGGCGATCGCGCCTTGTCCGAATCCCGGCGCGGCAACGGGATCCACCTCTTCCACTCGACGGGCGCGACGATCGAGCGGAACAGGGTGCGCGGCACCCGCGACGGGATCTACTTCTCCTTCTCGAGCGGGAGCGTCGTGCGGGCCAACGACGTGGCCGGGGTCCGCTACGGGCTGCACTACATGTACTCGGACGACAACCGCTTCGAGGGAAACCGCTTCACGCGCAACGCGGCGGGGGCGGCAATCATGTTCTCGAAGCGCATCACGTTTCGAGAGAACAGCTTCGCGGAGCACGTCGGGTACCGCGCGTACGGGATCCTCCTCCAGACCTCCGAAGGGGTGATGGCGGAGCGGAACCGGATCGAGGGGAACCTGGTCGGGCTCTTCCTGGACAACGCGACGGCGAACACCTTCCGCGAGAACGCCATCGTCGGCAACGGGATCGGGGTCGACCTCGTGCCGAGCGCCGAGGGGAACACCTTCACCGAGAACGCCATCGTCGGAAACCGGACATCGGTGCGGAAGGCGCGGGGGGGCGGCGAGAACGTCTGGGCGGTGGCGGGGCGGGGCAACTACTGGGGCGACGGGTCGATCTTCGACCTGGACGGCGACGGGGTGGGGGACCGTCCGTACCGCGCCGGCGATCCGTTCGCCTCGCTGGCGGCGCTCCGTCCGGTCCTGGAAATCTTCGCGGGGACGCCTGCCGCGAAGGCCCTCGCCTGGGCCGAGGAGGCGTTCCCGGTCTTCGACCTCCCCCGGGTGGTCGATCCGGCGCCGCTGATCGCGCCGCCGCCGGGGGTGGGAGGTACGGTGAAGCGATGATCCGCTACGAGGCGTTCACCAAGCGGTACGGAGGGGTCGAGGCGGTGAGCGGCCTCGACCTCGGGGTCGCGTCCGGCGAGACGGTCGCGCTGATCGGCCCCAACGGTTCGGGGAAGACGACGACGCTCAAGGCAGCGCTCGGCCTCGTTCGCCCGACCTCCGGCCGGGTCCTGGTGGCCGGCCGCGACACCGTGGCCGACGGCCGGGCGGCGCGTGCGGTCATCGGTTATCTCCCCCAGCGCCTCAGCTTCCCCGACGGATGCACCGCGCGACAGGTGCTTTCGTTCTATGCGCGCCTGCGCGGCGCGACGGGTGACGAAGTCGACCGGCTCCTGGCCCGCGTCGGCCTCGAGGAGGCCGCGGACCGCGCGGCCGACGGGTACTCCGGCGGGATGCGCCAGCGACTCGGCCTCGCGGTCGCGTTGCTCGGTCGTCCGAAGGCGCTCGTCCTCGACGAGCCGACGGCGTCGCTCGACCCCTCGGGCGCACTCGTCGTCCGGGACCTGGTCCGGTCGATCCGCGCCGAGGGGACGACGGTCCTCCTCTCGTCGCACGATCTGGGCGAGGTCGCGGCGCTGGCCGACCGGGTGGCGATCTTCGTCACGGGCCGCCTCGCGGCGGTCGGCACCCCGCGCGAGCTCGCGAGGGCGCACGGCCTGGCGGTCTCGGACATGGAGGGCGTCTATCGCGCCGTCGTGGCGATGGCCGCGGAGAGGGCGGCGTGAACGGCATGGAGAAGGGAGGTCCCATGAGGACGAGGGTCCGGTCGGCGCTGGTCGCGCTCGCGGCCGCATGGCTTTCGAGTTGCGCGGGGGCGGGGCAACCGCCGGCTCCGAGGGAGATCGCGATCGGCGTGGACGCATGCCGCTACTGCCACATGGCCATCGACGCGCCGGAGCGCGCGGCGCAGTGGATAGGCGACGATGGACGCGTGCTGGTCTTCGACGAGCCGGGGTGCCTCGTCGCGTGGCTCGATGAGCACCCCGAGGCACGGGGCGAGGCATACTTTGCGGCGGCCGAGGACGGTCGGTGGATCGCCGCCGCGGATGCGCGTTTCGTGCGAGGCGGCGCCCGCACGGACATGGGATTCGACGTCGTCGCCTACGGCGACGTGGCGGCCGCGAGGCGCGCCGCTGCGGATCGGGGCGGGTCCGTCGAGGATTGGGAGACGTTGATCCGGAAGGGGGTCGAGCGTGGCCACACGCACTAGGGCGATCGCGACGATCGCCGCCCACGAGCTGACCGCATCGGTCCGCGGGCGGACAGTTCCGGCTTTCGCGGCGCTCTTCGCCCTCCTGGCCGTGGGGATCGCCCTGGAGGGGCTCGGCGCCAGCGGTCAGGTCCTGGTCCAGGGGTTCACTCGAACGGCGGTCTCGTTGCTGACCCTGTCGGTCTACCTCCTCCCCTTGTTCGGGCTCGTGCTCGGGGCGGCGGCGCTGGGCGGCGAGGCGGGTGCGATGGAGCTCCTCCTGGCCCAGCCGATCGGGCGGGGGGAGGCGTTGATCGGACGGGCCGCCGGGTTGGCCGTCGCACTGCTCGGGGCGGCGGCCGTCGGGTTCGCGTCCGCGGCCGCGCTGATCGCGGCGGGGGCGGGGTGGGCCGGGGCCGGCGGGTACCTCGTCGTCGCGGTCGGATCCGCACTCGTCGGGCTCGCCGGGCTCGCCATCGGCGTCCTGATCGGCGCGGCCGTGAGACAACGCGCCGCCGCGGTCGGGATCGCGCTCGGCGTCTGGCTCGCCGCGGCGTTGCTCTACGACCTGGCCGCGATCGCGGTCCTCCAGGTCACCGGGAACGGCGAGCCGGGACCGTGGCTCGTCGCCCTCCTCGCACTCAACCCCGTCGATGGTGTCCGTGCCCTCGGCCTCGTGGCCCTCGGCGCCGACACGCTCCTCGGACCCACAGGCGCCGCGCTACGCCGGTTGATGGGTGACAGTGGCGGAGCGGCCTGGGTCGTCGCCAGCACGATGGTTTGGCTCGCCGGCGCGCTCGCTGCCGCCGTCACCGTCGTTCGACGCCGCGATTATTGATGTCGGCCTCACCGGCGGGGCCACGGGGCCACCCACTCGATCGACCACCCCACTATCCTACCATGCGGCCGCGTGCCGACGGGGTCACGCGGCCGCCCGCCCTCCCGGCGACCCTCGCCCCTGGCGGAATCCCTTTCCATCCCGCATCCTGTATCCCCAAAGTGCCACGGGAATCCGCCGCACCGGATGCACGACGGCATTCGGCGGGGGTACCGCTCTTCAGACGCTCGGAGGTACGGCCCAGTCGGACGTGGCGCCGCGCCCCTGGGGCGATGAAACGGTCATCCCTCGGATCCGCAGGATAGACCCAACCGTCGTCGACGGGGCCGGAACTTCGTCGCCGCCGGGAGCGAGAGGGCCCGGGGAGCCGGCCCGCGACCTGCGGACCGGCCGAGGCCGACCCGGTGGCAAGGCCAGGACACCGATCGAAACCGACGTGACACGGTCGCTCCCGACGCGCCTCACGGCCCTGCTGATGGCCGCGCTCCTCCTCTTCGCCGGAGGGAGGGAGGCCTTCGGCATCGGCGCGTGCCCGCACCACGATTCGGGCGCGTCGCACGGCGGTGCAGGGGCCGACCACGGCGAGCCCGGCGGCCACGACGCGTTCGTGCCGGCCGCCCTGGGCGGTGCGCAGGAGGGGGCTTCCGGCTCCGAGGGGCACGGGGGCCGACACCTCGACGACGGCGACCGGGTCACCCGGATGCCGGTACACGGCGCCGAGCCAGGCACGGGGCACGGACATCTCACCGGCTCCGACCTCCGTGCGGGCGACGAAGCGCCGGCCGGGCACCACGGTGGGTGCACGTGCCTCGGCTCCTGCCAGGGGAGCGCCGCGACGGTCCTCCCGCCGACGGGCGGCGAGGCGATCTCCGCGCCCGCGACCCCGCGCGTCGCCTCGACCATTTCCGACGACGATCGGGACCTGCCGGGCCCGCCGCCCCACAACCACCCCTTCGCGACCGCTCCTCCTCTCACCCGCTGAGCCATCCCAGGTCACGGAAAGACGGAGCATCCGCCGCGGAACGAACCGAACGATCGGGCCGCGGGGCTCCATCGTCCATCATTGGCTCGCGAAGGGTGAGTTCACCATGTCGCAGATTCATCGTGGATTCCGCAGGTGGGGCCGCGATCCGGCCACCCTGTTCGTCTTCTTGCTCATGCTCCCGTTCCATGCCGGATCCGCGGAGGCCCGGCAGGCCGGGCACGTCGAAGGGGTCGTCGTCGCGGCCGGGAGCCGCGATCCGGTCGCCGGCGTCCAGATCACGGTCGATGGGCTCGATCGGTCGGCCGTCTCCGATGCGGTGGGCCGCTTCCGCCTTCCGGATCTGCCGCCGGGGCGGCACGTCGTCGTGGCCGAACGGATCGGCGTTCAGAGGGCGAGGCGAACGGTCGTGGTGCGCCCGGGGGAGACGACCTCGATCGCGATCGAGGTCTCGATCGAGGCGCTCGAGCTCGGCGACCTCGTCGTCAGCGTCAGCCGGGAGGCGCAGCGCAGGGCCGAGACGCCGGCCTCCGTCGGGGTGCTGGACGGCGCGGCGATCCGGGATGCCCGCGCATCCCACCCCTCGGAGGTGATGAACCGGATCCCCGGGGTCTGGATCAGCACGACAGGGGGAGAAGGCCACATGACGGCGATCCGTCAGCCTCAGACCACCAACCCCGTCTATCTCTTCCTCGAGGACGGCGTACCGACCCGATCGACGGGGTTCTTCAACCACAATGCGCTGTACGAGGTCAATCTCCCGCAGGCGGACCGGATCGAGGTGCTGAAGGGGCCGGCTACGGCGCTCTACGGGAGCGACGCGATCGGCGGCACGATCTCGGTCGGGACCCGGCCTCCGTCGGAGGAACCGTCGATCGAGGCGTCGGTCGAAGCCGGCAGCCACGGCTGGGCCCGGCTCCTCGCCGGGTTCGGCGGAACCTGGGGGAAGGACGGCTTCCGGGCCGACCTGAACGCGACCCGCACCGACGGTTGGCGCGACGGCACCGCCTACGACCGATACGCCGCCACCCTGCGCTGGGACCGGTCGCTCGGCGGGTCGGCCGCGCTGAAAACCGTCCTCTCGTTGTCCGCCATCGATCAGCAGACGGCCGGCGCATCGACGCTCGGGCCCGAGGACTACAGCTCGCGGCCGACGATGAACTACACGCCGATCTCCTTCCGCGAGGTCCGCGCGGCCCGGCTCTCGTCGGAGCTCACCGTCCGCGGCGACCGGTCGCTCCTGACGGTTACGCCCTTCGCGCGCGCCAACCGGATGGACATGCTCCCGAACTGGTCGCTGACCTACGACCCCACGATCTCCTCCGGAGGCCACGAATCGATCGGCATACTGGTCAAATACCGGCGGGACTTCGACCGACTTCGCGCCCGGATCATCACCGGTGCGGACGTGGATTACTCCCCGGGCGACAACTTCGAGCGCATCATCGTCCCAGTCCGCGAGGGGCCGATCTTCACCGCCTACGAACAGGGCGATGCGATCTACGACTACGACGTGACGTTCCGGGGGATCTCGCCCTACGTCCAGGCGGAGGCCTCCCCGACCGACCGGCTTCGGGTGGTCGCGGGGCTCCGTCTCGACTACCTCGGCTACGCCTACCGCAACCATCTCGACGTCGCGACCACCGGGCGCCACCGGCGCCCGGCGGACACCGATGTGAGCTACACGCACCTCAGCCCTAAGCTCGGCGCCACCCTGGCGCTGTCGCGGGACGTGAGCATCTTCGCGACGTACGGGCACGGCTTCCGGGCGCCGTCGGAGGGTCAGCTCTTCCGCCAGGGTTCGGCGGTGAACACCGTCGGCCTCGAACCGGTCCGCGCCGACAGCTACGAGGGCGGGGTCCGTGCCCGCATCGGCGACCGCCTCGCCCTCGAGGTGGCCGCGTATTCGATGACGAAGAAGGACGACATCCTCCAGTACACGCACCTCGACGGCACGAGGGAGACGGTCAACGCCGGCCGCACGCTTCATCGGGGCATCGAGGCGGGACTCGGCCTCGAGCTGGCGCACGGCGTCCGATTCGACCTGAGCTACGCCCGCTCGCGGCACACCTACGAGGAATGGCGGCCCGCCGACGGCGTCGATCTCGGCGGCAACGAGATGGAGCAGGCGCCTCGCGAAACCATCCTCGCTCGCCTGGCCATCGAGCCCGAGGCGCTCCGCGGCGGGGGGATCGACGTCGAGTGGAACCGGATCGGAACCTACTGGATGGATCCGGAGAACACGACGAAGTACGGCGGCCACGACCTCCTGAACCTGCGGATCCGGCAACCGCTCCACGACCGGTTCGTCGTCTTCGCCCGCGTCACCAACCTGGGGGATGTCCTGTACGCCGAACGCGCCGCGTACACCGTGGCCCGAGGCGAGGAGTACGCGCCGGGGCTGCCGCGAACGCTGTACGTCGGGATCCAGTACCGTTGAGCGGGAAGGGGGGCGATGTCCAAAATGAACCTTCGAGCAGCTCATAGGGCGAGGCGATTCGCGGCCGCGATGACGGTGGCGATCGCGTGGGGCGTGGCGGCGTGCGGGGCCGCCGGGTCCGGCGACCCCGCCCTCGGGCCGGCCCTCACCCTCGCCCAAGCCGGCGGCAGCCGCCCGACCGTCGCGGTGGACCCGCGCACGGGTACGGTCTTCGTCGCATGGATCGGCACCTCGGCGGGCGAGTCGAACGTCTACCTGGCCCGATACGAACCCGGCTCCGGGCCGGCGGTCGCGCCGGTCCGGGTCAATCACATCCCCGGGGATGCCGCGCCGCATGACCAGGCGCCGGCACAGGTCGCACTCGGTCCCGAGGGCCACGTCTACGTCCTCTGGCAGAACAACACGCGCATCGAGGGCCGCCGCTTCCCCGCGAGCGACCTCCGTTTCGCGCGATCCGTCGACGGCGGCAAGAGTTTCGAGCCCGCCATCACCGTGAACGATGACGCGGGCGACGTCCCGTCATCCCATACCTTCCACGACCTGGCCGTCGCCGCCGACGGCACGATCTTCGTCTCGTGGATCGACTCCCGCGAGAGGGATCGAAGGAGCGTGGCGATGCCGAGGCACCACGGGGAGGGGGAGGATGGGCTCCCCGGACCCGAGATCCGCATCGCCCGATCGCTCGACGGCGGACGGTCGTTCGGCCCCAGCGCCGTCGTCGACCGCGAGGCCTGCCCCTGCTGCCGAACGGCGGTCGCCATCGGGCCCGACGGGAGCGTCTACGTGGCCTGGCGCAAGGTCTACGACGGAAACGTGAGGGACGTCGTCGTCGCCCGCGCCGATCCCGGCGCTTCGGTGTTCGAGCCGCCGGTCCGGGTTCACGCGGATGGCTGGAGCCTGGACGCCTGCCCGCACGCCGGCCCGGCGCTCGCCTTCGATGCCGCGGGACGACTGCACGTGGCGTGGTACACGGGGCGCGAGGGTCGACAGGGGCTCCATCACGCGGTCTCGGAGGACGGCGGCCGCAGCTTCGCGGCCCCGACGCCGGTCCTCGCGCGGGGGCCCGTCCCGCCTTCCCAGGTGCGGCTTGCCGCCGATTCGGGGAGCGGCGTCTGGCTCGCCTGGGAGGACCGGTCCGGCGATGTGGGCCGCGTCGTCCTCGCCGCCGCGGGGGCCGGCGGCCCATCCCGCTTCCGGCGCGAGGCCGTTCCCGGGGCATCGCCGGGATTGGCCGCGGCGGGAGGCACCCTCGCCCTTGCCTGGCTCGACGGGGAGGCGGTCCGCCTCGCGATCCGTCACTGAGACGACGTGCGACCGAGCCCGCGCCGGGGCCGCCGGGCGCGGTCGGGGGTGGAGGCGCACGGTACCGGCCGGGGGCCGTTACACTGGCGGAACGCCGTCGGCGCTCCCTGGGTATTCGACGCCGAACCAAAGGCGCCGGCGGCGCGGTCTCGATAAGATCTGTGCAGCCGGATGGACAGATAAAGCGGGTGTTGGTGATGGCATCGCAAACAACCGAGGACCGGCCGCGTTCGCTGGTTCCGATCGTGGGAAGCTTTCTCGTGGGGGGAGCGTTCCTCCTCATCGTGGGTTTCTGGGCCGGGAGCCGTCGGGGCGAGAGCGGCGAGGCACGCGTCGACGCGCCGCGGCAGATCGTGCTGCTGGAGCCGGACAGCGCCGCGACCTTCGACAGGGAGGTGCCGCTCGTCTTCGAGACTTCGCAGGCGCTCCACTTCATGCGCGACGGGTGGATGGCCGGGAGGGCGCATCTCCACGCCTACATCGACGGCGTCGAGTTGATGCCGGACCGCGACGACCTGGAGGAGATCGGGGAGCGCCGCTATCGCTGGGTGATCACCGGGTTGGCGCCGGGACCCCACGAGATCCGCCTCGTCTGGTCCGGTCCGGACCACAGGCCCCTCGCCACGGGGGGATCCCGCACCGTCCTGATCGAGGTCCGGTAGGCGGTCGAGTTCTTGCTTGACGTCGGAGGGTCGGCGGGTTAGTCCTTCGATGACGCGAGCGGGACAGCTCGCCGATCCGCGTGGAACCCAACCCGGGTGGTCAGGTGACCGCGACGTCGAACCTGCGAGCGGATTCTCCGCTGTTCGCCCAGTGGCGGCGGTGGTCCACGCTGCCCGGGGGGCGCTGGCTCTTCAGCGCGACCCTCGGCCTACGGGTGCCGTACACCGGGACGGTGCATCCTCGGGTCCTCGAACTGAGACCGGGGTTCGCACGGGTCGGGATGCAAGACCGGCGCAGGGTTCGCAACCACCTCGATTCGATCCACGCCATCGCGCTCGCCAACCTGGGGGAGCTGGCCACCGGCCTCGCGCTCCTCGCCGGCCTCCCCCCCGATGCACGCGCGATCCTCACGGGAATCTCCGTCGATTTCCTCAAGAAGGCCCGAGGTGCCCTCATCGCCGAGTGCGCCGTCGATCCGCCGTCCACGGCGGAACGCAGGGAGTGCGTCTGTGAGGCCGTGATCCGCGACCGAGCCGGGGACGACGTCGCCCACGCGACGACTCGATGGCTCGTTGGTCCGCGGGACCGTAGGTGAGCGTGGGCCGTTCCCCTACCACACGAGCGGGCGGCACGCCGCCGGCACCACTGCCGGATGCCTTCGCGCGCCCCGTGGACGAGGTGCTCGCCGCGCTTCGAACCTCAGCCCACGGGCTCGACGACGCCGAGGCCACGCGCCGGCTCGAGACGTACGGCCCCAACGCGCTCCGCGCCGCTCGCCCGACCTCGGCGTGGAAGATCCTGGTCGACCAGGTCAAGAGCGTCGTCGTCGCGCTCCTGTTCGTCGCGGCCGGGATCGCCCTCTTCCTCGGCGACCCCCTCGATGCCGCGGCGATCGCCGCCGTTCTCGTCGTCAACACACTGATCGGATTCGTCACGGAGATCCGCGCGCGTCGGGCAATGGAGGCGCTGTTGCGGCTCGAGACGCCCCGGGCGAGCGTCGTCCGGAACGGCCGGGTCCGGGAGATCGATGCCGCAGGCCTCGTCCCCGGGGACGTGATCGCCCTCGAGGCCGGACAGGCGATCCCCGCCGACGCGAGGGTCCTGATCGCCACGGAGCTCCGGACAGGGGAGGCTGCACTCACCGGCGAGTCGCTCCCCGTCGACAAGCACGCCGAGCCGGTCGCGGAGGATACACCGCTCCCCGAGCGCAAGAGCATGGTCTACAAGGGGACGACGGTCGTAGCGGGGACCGGCCGCGCCGTCGTCGTCGGGACGGGAATGGCCACCGAGCTCGGCCGGATCGGCGGCCTCGTCGGCGAGATCGAGGAGGAGCGGACCCCACTCGAGCGCCGCCTCGATCAGCTCGGTCGCCGGCTCGTCTGGCTCGCCCTCGGCGTCGCCGGGATCGTCGTGATCGTCAACGTGATCCAGGGCGCGCCGATCGGGCGAATGGTGGAGACCGGCCTCGCCCTCGCCATCGCCGCCGTCCCCGAAGGGCTGCCCGCCGTCTCCACGATCGCGCTCGCCGTCGGCGTCCGTCGCATGGCCCGTCGCCGCGCCCTCGTGCGACGCCTCCCTGCCGTCGAGGCCCTCGGTTCCGCCACCGTGATCTGCACCGACAAGACCGGGACGCTGACGGCCGGGGAGATGACCGTCACGACCCTCTGGACCGTCGGCCGCGAGATCGCCATCACCGGCGCCGGCTACCTGCCCGAGGGCGAGTTCAGGGAAGATGGCCGCCATATCGCGCCGGACGACGACGAGGGCATCCTGCGCATCCTTCGCGCCGGCACCCTCGCCAGCCGCGCCGACATCCTCCTCACCGACTCCGGGTGGGTGCCCCGAGGCGACCCGACCGACGCGGCCATCATCATCGCCGCCCGCAAGGCGGGGCTCAGCCGCGACGTACTCCTCGAGCGGTGGCCCGTAGTCGGCGAAGTCCCCTTCTCGAGCGAGCGCATGTTTCTCGCCTCCTTCCACCAGACCGAGTCGGGGGAGACGATGGCGTTTGTCAAGGGCGCTCCCCGGCGGATCCTCGAGCTCTGCGCCCGATGGGCCACGCCCGACGGCGAAGCGCCCCTCGACGAGGCGAACGCCGCACGGATCCTCGAGAAGAACGCCGAACTCGCCTCGCGCGGACTCCGCGTCCTCGCCGTCGCCGACGGGCCGGTCACCGCCACCCGGGAGGATGCGGTCCGCGATCTGACCTTCCTCGGGTTCGTCGGGATGATCGATCCCCCGGCGCCCGGGGTCCGACAGACGGTTCAGCGTTTCCGTGAGGCCGGGATCCGAACCGTCATGCTGACCGGCGACCAGAAGCTGACCGCCGAGGCGATCGCCAGCGACCTCGGCGTCCTCGGACCCGGGGAGAAGACCCTCGACGGCCGGGACCTCGCCCGCCTCGACCCCGGAGCACTCGCCGCGAGCGTCGGCAACGTCGGCGTCTTCAGCCGCGTCAGCCCCGAGGACAAGCTCAAGATCGTCAGCGCCTACCAGGGGCACGGCGAGATCGTCGCCATGCTCGGCGACGGCGTCAACGATGCCGCAGCGCTCAAGAAGGCCGACATCGGCGTGGCGATGGGGATCCGCGGGACCGACGTCGCCAAGGAGGCCGCCGCCGTCGTCCTCCAGGACGACCGGTTCCAGACCATCGGCGCGGCCATCGAAGAGGGCCGAGTGATCTTCGACAACATCCGCAAGTTCGTCTTCTACCTCTTCAGTTGCAACGTCGCGGAGGTGCTGGTCCTCCTCATCGCCGGGATCGCCGGGCTCCCCGCGCCTCTGCTCCCGATCCAGATCCTCTGGCTGAACCTCGTGACCGATACCTTCCCGGCGCTCTCCCTCGCCTTCGAGCCCGCCGAGCCCAACATCATGCGCCAGCCGCCCCGCGATCCGAAGGCCGCGATTCTCTCGGGGCACTTCATCCGCGTCATCCTCTTCTACGGGGCGCTGATCACGGCGGCGACCCTGGGCGCGTTCGTCTGGGGGCTGGGAGGGCAGGACAAGGCGATCTCCTTGAGCTTCATGACCCTGGCCCTCGCGCAGATCTTCCACCTCGGCAATGCCCGAAGCCCCGCGCCCGTCTTCCGCCCCGACCGAATCCTGGCCAACCGCTACGCCGTGGGCGCCGTCGTCCTGACCGTCGGCCTGCAGCTTCTCGCCGTTTACTGGATGCCTCTCAGGACCGTCCTCGGACTCCGACCGCTTGCCCCCGGCGACTGGCTCGTCATCGCAGCGGCCGCGCTCATGCCCGCAATCGTTGGACAGGCGCTCAAGTCCCTGCGTTTCAGGCCGCTAGCCGGTCCGTGATCCCGGCGAGGAACCGGCCCACTGCGGTAGCCACGACCGCCGGGGCCCGACCCCACCCGCCTGCGCCGCCTTCTTCGACCCGAACGCCAGGTGGTCCTCCCGCCCCGCGCGGCTCCAGGGGGACGACGGCGCCCAGCACCCAACCGTCCCGCACTACCCCGACGGGGATGCCGGCACCGGTGGGGGCACTCGCTGCGTGGCACCCGGCGCCCGCTCCAGGAACGGGTTGTCGTGAACGATCTCGCCCCCTTCGAGTGCGGCGTACGCGGTCACCACGGCCGCAACGATGGCGACGACCAGAAAGACCCAACGCAGGGTCGGGGTCGGTCGCCACCACGTCACCGCCGCCATGATGCCCGCGGCAACCAGGGCGATCAGCGCCCACAGCCCTGTCTCCTCGTGCTTCTCCACTTGATCGTGCACCACGTACCACTCGTGCTCCACCGCCTCCTCCGCCTGCATCCCGCTGATGTACGAGACCGGCGCCGTGAGCCCCGCCAAGAGGACCGTCACGAAGGCGTACCGCCAGATCCCGACCCGATGCGACAGCGCGGCCGCGATCGCCGCCAGCGACCCGGCCACGATCAGGATGATCGGAAAGTGGTTCGTCACCAGATGGAGCTTCACCCAGTTCATCGACCCCTCCCACGCCCGACCGGCGCGGAGCCTGTTCGGGTGTCATGCCCGCGGCATTGGGGGCCATCCGGCTCCCGGATGCCCTCGGTACGGAATGCCCCGGCGGGGCGGAGCCCCATGCAAGGAATCGGCCCCGGCCTCCGGTGCATCGCCGGGCACGATGCTCCGTCACCACCCTCACGGCCCCCGCCCCATCCGGACATGGCGGCGGCTCGTGTGTCTATGTAACACGTTGCAGGAACGCAACTTGCGCAGTATTGTGCTGGACTCGGGGCAAGAGCCCCCCATCCGGCCACCCTGGGAAAGGCGGGTGACATGCATGGCGACATCACCCCTCCACCGGGGATCGACGCCTTCTGGGAGGATGCCGACGCAGGCGATTCGTGCGAGCACCCCCTGGAGCGCGAACTCTGCGACCGCCTCGACGCCCTGGCTCGATACCGGACGCTGATCGACGAGGCGCAGGTGAACGGGCGAGACGCGGCAGCGGCGCGGCTCATCGAACAACAGCAACGGGAGACGCGGCTGGTGCAACGGATCCGGCGCGAGCTGGCTCGCGCGCGGGATCGAGACGCCCGATCCGGTTCCGGTCCGGACGCCGCGCCCGATCGGCGCCCCGAGGGTGCAGCCGATCGGGGAGAGCCGCTTGATCCCACGGCGATGGAGTGGTAACGATACCGGGGTCGGTGACCTGCCACGGGCGCTCCGGCCCCGGTCCTCGGGATGGAGGGCGGCCCGGTCTCCGGGATGCAACGATCGACGGTTTTCGTGCATCTATTAGAGATGTGACCCGTTAGACCGCGCCGTCGCCCACTTCGCGGATCCCGGAGTAGCCGGGGCGACGAGCCGTCGGTCGAGCTTACCCGGGCGGAATCGGCCCGCCCGGATCGAACTCACCCGTTCCCCCTGCGAGAGATGGCCGTATCGCGACGCTTCTACAGCATTGGCGCGGCGGTTCTGGTGCTGGCGCTTCTCGGCGCCGGGATCTTCGTGCGGATCCAGCGGACGGACGCCGCGAACGCCGAAGCAGGTGAAGGTGGGGCCCGGCCCACGGTTTCGGCGGCCGAGACCTTCGCGACGGACGTGGCGATTCCGGTCGAGGCGGCGGAGGTGGTGCGCGACACCCTCGTCATCTCCGTGTCGGCGTCGGGTCAGGCCGAGGCCGCGAGGCGGTCGGTGATCCTCGCCCAGGTGAGCGGGCGGGTCGCGGCCCTTCCGGTACGGGAGAACGATCGGGTCGATGCGGGCGCGCTCCTGGTCGGCCTCGACGCCGCCGAATACGAACTCGGGGTGGCGCGCGCCCGGGCGACCGTCGAGTCGGCGGAGGCGACGTACCGCGAGACGACCCTATTCGACGACAGGATCGCGGATCCCGAGATCCGTGCCGAGCGGGACCGCGTGGCCCGCGCCAAGAGCGGGCTGGCCGCCGCCCAGGTGGAGCTGGCGAAGGCGGAGCTCGACCTCTCGCGGACGCGGGTCACGGCCCCGTTCGCAGGCCGCGTCGCGAGCATCAAGGTCGTGACCGGCCAGTGGGTCCGACAAAACGACGAGCTGATGACGATCGTCGAGCTCGATCCGATCAAGGTCGAGGTCCAGGTGCTGGAAGGTGAGGTCGGATACCTTGCCCCGGGCGGCCGGGCCCGGGTCTCGTTCGCGGCGTTCCCCGACGAGGTGTTCGCAGGCACGATCGAGACGATCAACCCGGTCATCGACCAGACGACGCGGACGGCCAAGGTGACCGTCACCGTACCGAACCGCCAGGGCCGGATCCTGCCCGGGATGTACGCCCGCGTTTCGCTCGAGGCCCGTCACTTCCCGGACCGGATCCTGGTCCCCCGCTCGGCGATCCTCGAGCGAGACGTCAACCGTCGGAAGATGCTCTTCGTCTATCAGGATGGGCTCGCCAAGTGGCGCTACGTCACGACGGGGCTGGAGAACGAGACGCATGTCGAGATCGTCGAGAACCCCGAAACCGAGATGGTCCGGCCGGGCGAGAAGGTCCTGGTCGGCGGCCACCACACCCTGATCCACGACGCCAAGGTCCGTTTGGTCGACGACGTTCGCAGCGCCGGCGGCCGGCCGAACTGACGCGCCACGATCGAATGGGCCGGCCAAGCTCCGGCAGAGCGGCGCCGGCATCGGCCCGACCACCCCAACGACCATGAGACCGATCCTGATCGCGACGGCCCTGCTCCTGGGCTCGGCCGTCATCGCGCGGGCCCAGGAGGTCCCCGCCCGCCTGACGCTCGACGAGGCGCTGCGGATCGCAGCCGCGAACAATCCACAGTACCGCCAGGTGCTGAACGATGCCTCCGTCGCCGCCGCCCAGGAGCGGCAAGGGTGGGGCGCATTCCTTCCGTCCCTCGATGCGAGCGCAACCCTGGCCGGAAGCTCGTCGCGCGCGGTGACGGGCGAGGACAATTTCGGCCAGCCGATCATGCGGGATTCGCCCGTGGAGTATCGGAGGAGCCAGTCGTCACAGCGTCTGGGGGCGAGCCTGACCCTCTTCGACGGGTTGCGGAGCTTTAGCGACCTTCAGGCGGCGCGGGCTTCCTCCCGTGTCGTCGACGCTCGCCGCGAAGCCCGGGCGGTGACGCTCCGCGCGGATGTGAGCCGCCGGTTCTACGATGCCCTTCAGCGAGAACGGTTGATTCAGCTCGAGGCGCGGCTCCTCGCGTCGTACAGGGAACGTCTCGAGGCGACGGAGCGGCGCCTCCGTGTGGCGTCGACCGACCCGGTCGATGTCCTCGGCGCCCAGGTCGACGTCGCGAACCAGGAGCAGAAGGTGGAGCAGGCGCGAGGCGAGGCGGAGAAGGCGAGGCTCGAGCTGCTTCGCGACGGACTCGGCCTCGAGGCGATTCCGGCCTTCGAGCTGGAGGGCGATGCCGTCGAGCCGTTCGATCCATCCGTCCTGGATGTCGACGCCCTCGTCGCCGAGGCCCTCCGATCGCACCCCAGGGTGCTCGAGGGCGAAGCGCAGGTGACCGTGGCGAGGCACCGCGCCTCGGCGGCCCGGGGGAGCCGCTGGCCGACGATCACCCTCGATGCCGGATACAGCCGGTCGATGAGTCTCCAGAGTTACGAGGCGCTGACGGAGCTCAACCCACGCAACTCCACCTTCAGCTTCGGCGTGACGGCGTCGGTGCCGGTCTTCACCCGTTTCCGCAACGCGGCGGCCGTGGCCCAGGCCGAGGCGGAACGCGGGGATGCCGAGGAGTCGCTCCGTGCGACGCGGCTCGCGATCGATAGGGAGATCCGCAGCGCGTTCATCGATCTCACGAACGCCTATCGCGCCGTGCTCGGCACCGAGCGGTCGGCGGAGCTGAGCCGTCAGCGTCTCGATCTCGCACAGGAGAAATACGGCATGGGGGCGCTCTCGTTCACCGACCTGCAGACGCTCACCGAGCGGGCGGCGGAGGCGGAGCGGCAGGCGCTCCAGGCGCGCTTCGCCTTCTCGATCGCGCTCGTCACCCTCGAGGAGAAGGTCGGGAGGGAGGTGAGGCCGTAGTCATGTCGCTCCCGTCGCGCGCCATCGGCCGCCCCGTCGCCGTCGCCATGCTCTTCCTGGCGGTGGTGTTCCTGGGCCTAATCTCGTTCCGGCGCCTGCCGATCGATCTCCTCCCGGACATCGCGTATCCTCGGCTCGTGGTCTACACGAGCTACCCGAACGTGGCGCCCGCGGAGGTCGAACGGCTGGTGACCGAGCCGGTCGAGCGATACGTCAGCGCGGTCCCCGGGGTGGAGCGGATCGAGAGCGTCTCGCGGGAGGGGGTCTCCCTCGTGACGCTCCGCTTCGCCTGGGGCACCAACATGGACTTCGCGGCGTTGAACGTCCGCGAGAAGCTCGACAACCTCGGCGACGGCCTCCCCGACCAGGCCTCCCGTCCGGTCGTGCTCCGCACGGACCCGACCTCCGAGCCGATCATGGCGATCAGCGTGGCCGGCTCGTCGGACCTCTGGTCCCTCAAGGACCTCGCGGAGTCGGTCTTCAAGCGCCGGCTCGAGCAGATCGACGGCGTCGCCCAGGCGGTCGTGACCGGGGGGCTCGAGCGGGAGATCCACGTCGAGGTCGACCCGCAGCGCCTCGAGAGCTTCGGGATCACGATCTTCGATATCGAGCAGGCCCTTCAGGCCGCGAACGCGACGGCGCCCGGCGGGACCATTCGCCGGGGACGCTATCGCTACGCGCTCCGGACTCTCGGCGAGCTCCGGGATGTCGAGCAGATCGCCGGGATCGTCGTCGGACGGGGCGGATCGGGCGCCAGCTCGAGGAACGGCGCCGGGGCGACATCCTCGGAGGCCGCGCTGATCACGCTCGGCGACGTCGCCCGGGTCGAGGATGGATTCAAGGACCGCCAGTCGATGGCGCGTTACAACGGCCGGGATGCGGTCGGGCTCCTCCTCTTCAAGGAGTCGGGCGCCAACACGGTCCGCGTCTCCGAGCGGGTGAAGGAGGTGCTCGGGGAGCTCCGGGAGCAGCATCCGGAGATCGCGCTCGAGATCGCCATGAACCAGGCGGATTTCGTCTCCGAGGCGATCGCCAACGTGGTCGATGCCCTGATCGAGGGCGCCGTCCTCTCCTTCCTCGTGCTCTTCCTCTTCCTTCGCGACGCGCGCTACCCCATCGCGATCTCGCTGGCGATCCCGATCTCGGTGATCGCGAGCTTCGCGCTCTTCGACGCGTCCGGCGTCTCCCTCAACATCATGAGCCTGGGCGGGCTCGCGCTCGGGGTGGGGATGCTGGTCGACAACGCGATCGTGGTGCTGGAGAACATCTTCCGATACCGGGAGCAAGGGGCGGCCGCGGCGGTCGCCGCCGCCGTCGGCGCCGAGGAGGTCCAGGGCGCGATCACCTCGTCGACCCTCACGACGATCGCCGTCTTCGGTCCGATCATCTACATCGAGGGCGTGGCCGGGGAGCTCTTCGGCGCGCTCTCGTACGCCGTGGCCTTTTCGCTCCTCGCCAGCCTCCTGGTCGCGGTCACGCTCCTCCCGACGATGGCGGCGAGGTGGGGGGATGCCGACACGGGCGACGATGCCCCCAAGCCGTTGACGCGGAGGGCGGCCTCGGCCCTCGGGCGCGTGATCGGCCGGTGGGCCCGCCCACCGCTCGATGCCTTCGACCGCGCCTTCGATCGCTTCACCCATGCATACCTCCGTGTGCTCGAGGCGTCGGTCCGCCATCGCGGGCGGGTCGTGGCCGTGAGCATCGGCCTCCTCGTCGTCTCGGTACTCCTGGGTCTCTCGCTCGACCGCGCGGTGCTCCCCGAGGTCGACCAGGGTGCGTTCACCGCTCGCCTCGAGCTCCCCCGTGGGACGCCGATCGAGGAGACCGCCGACGTCGCCACGCGCCTCGAAGAGATCTTCCGGTCGGACCCCGGTGTCGAGGCGATCTTCACGCGCATCGGCCGTCAGGACGCGATCGCGGGCGTCGAGGACGACGACAGCGGGCTCAACACCGCCGTCCTCGACGTCCGGCTCCACGCCAAGGCGAAGACCGCCGATGTCCTCGAACGCATTCGGCCGCGCCTCGCCGCATTCCCCCCCGGAACCGTCTCCCTCGAGACGGGCCAGGCCACGGCCTTCGGACGGCTCCTGGGCGGGGGCGAGGCCGACCTCGCGGTCCGCATCCGGGGCGACGACCTCGATGCCTCGCTCGAGTACGCCCGCGGGCTCGCGGCCCGACTCGCGGAATCCCCCGCCCTGACCAACGTCCGGCTCGGGACCGTCCTCGGCGAACCCGAGGTCCAGGTCGAGATCGACCGGGAGGCCGCCGCGAGGTACGGGATCGAGCCCCGTCGGATCGCCGAGACCATCGAGAAGTACATGCTCGGCTCCCGCGCCACCGACCTCGTCGACTTCGACCGCAAGATCCCGATCGTCGTGCGGCTTCCGGAGGAGAGCCGGCGCTCCATCGAGACGCTCGACAGGCTCCGCGTCGACGGCGTGCCGCTCCGCGAGCTCATCCGAACCACCGAGGCCGTCGGCCCCACCGAGATCCGGCGAGTCGATCAGAACCGCCTCGTGCCCGTCTACGCCGACGGTGTCGGCAGCGACCTCGCCGAAGCGATCGCTGCGGCATCGGCCGCCGTCGCCGACTTCCCGGCACCCCGCGGGATCCGCGTCGAGATCGGCGGGGAGAACGAGGAGATGCAGCGCAACTTCCGCGAGCTCGCCTTCGCCTTCGGCCTCGCCGTCCTCCTCGTCTACATGATCCTCGCCGCGGAGTTCGAGTCGATCATCCACCCGTTGACGATCCTCCTGAGCGTCCCCCTCGCCCTCGTCGGCGCGCTCTTCTCTCTCTGGATCACCGGTGGGAGCATCAACGCGATGAGCTTGATCGGGATCATCATCCTCGTCGGGATCGTCGACAACAACGCGATCGTGATGATCGACTACATCAACCATCGGCGCCGGGCGGGGCGGAGCATGCGCGAGGCGATCCTCGATGCCGGCAGCGCGCGGCTGCGGCCGATCATCATGACGACCGTGACGACGCTCCTCGGCGTCCTGCCGATGGCCCTCGGCTTCGGCCGCGGCGCGGACCTTCGCGCTCCGCTCGCGGTGACCGTCTTCGGCGGCCTCTTCACGGCGACGGCCCTCACATTGATCGTCATCCCCGTCGCCTACGATCTCGTCGAGGAGCTCAGGCTCTGGCTCCGTCGTCTCATCCCGGGGCTCGAGCCGCGGCTCGAACCGAGTCCGTCGGCTGCCGCAGCCCCGGCCGCGGGGCCGGCCCAGACGGTCCCCGGCGACTAGAGGCCTTACGGAGGTGACCATGCCGACACGCTCCGATGCCAGACTCCGTCGGACCGCTGCGGCGCTGCCCGCCCTCGCCCTCGCCCTCGGGGTTGTTCCCGCCGGGTGCGCCGCCGGCGACTCGACCCGGCTCGGCCCCGTCGTCCGCGACAGCGCCGGGATCGAGATCGTCGACAATCGCGCGCCGGCATGGGATGACGACGACCGCTGGACGATCGCGCCCGCTCCGGAGCTCCAGATCGGCGTCCTCGACGGCGAGGCGGCCTACCAGCTCGATGGCGTCCGCGGCGCCGTGCGGCTCCGCGACGGGCGCATCGTTATCGCGAACGGCGGCTCGAGCGAGCTCCGGATCTACGACCCCTCGGGTCGCCACATCCGCACGGTGGGTGGGGAAGGGAAGGGCCCGGGCGAGTTCGACGGCCTCATCTGGGTCGGGACCCTCCCCGGCGACACTATCGTCGCATGGGATTGGAGCGCCAAAAGGCTCTCGATCTTCGACCCCGCCGGCGACTTCGTCCGTAGCGCGAGCGTCGGGATCGGGGGAGCCTTCCCGCAGATCCTCGGCGTTTTCACGGATGGGAGCTTCGTCATCAACCAGGGATTCACGCCGGTCTTCGCCGACGGCACGCACGTCGGGCGCGACACGATCACGCTCCTCCGCATCTCCGCGGATGGATCGGCCGCCGATACCCTTGGCCGGGTTCCCGGCGAGGAGCGCTACTCGATGACCGGCGGCTCGGGCGAGAACCGCTGGGCCACGATGGGGCTGCGTCCCTTCGGACGAAGCGCGTCGATTAGCATCCACGACGACAGGATCTACATCGGGGTCAACGACACGTACGAGATCGCCGTCCGCGACGCCGCCGGCGCGCTCCTTCGCCTCGTTCGCAAGTCGCACGAGCCCGTGCCGGTCACGGATGCCGACATCGCGCGGTTCAGGGAGCGCCGGTTGGCCAATGCCAGGTCCGACAACGCGCGGCGCGAGGCCGAACGGCTTCTGGCGGAGGTCCCCTTCCCGTCGTTCCGCCCCGCCTTCGGCGACCTGCTCGTCGATCCCGATGGGTTCATCTGGGTGCAGGATTACCGGATCGACCCCGACGATCCATCGACCTGGTCGATCTTCGATCCGGATGGCCGGCTCCTGGGCACCCTCGAGGTCCCCGCGGGCAACCGCCTCCTCGCGATCTACCGCGATGCGATCCTGACCACCTGGCGCGACGAGCTGGATGTCGAGTACGTCCGCCTCTACCGCCTCGATCGGAGTCGTCGGGGATGATCCGCTTCGCGATCCGCCGGCCCGTCGCCGTCTCGATGGCCTATCTCGCCGTCGCCCTCCTCGGTGTCGCGGCGTGGCGCAACATCCCGATCGAGCTGCTGCCGGACACCGAACTGCCGCGGCTCTACGTCAGCTCCACCTGGTGGGGCGCATCGCCGGAGACGACGGAGGCGCAGCTCACCGCGCCCCTCGAGGCCGCGATCCAGCAGGTGAAGGGGGTCACGTCGATCGAATCGCAGTCGTACGACGAGAACGGACGGGGTCAGGCGAGGATCACGGTCGAGTTCGCCCGCGGGACCGACATGGATTTCGCCCGCCTCGACCTCTCGGAGCGCCTCGCCGCGATCGAGGACCAGCTCCCGGCTGCGGCGACGCGCCCCGCGATCAGCGGGTACCTGCCCCGGGAGTTCCAGGAGCAGAAGCGGCCGTTCCTCCAGTACACGGTCGCCGGGCCGTACACCCTCGAGGCGCTCCGCGCTCACGTCGAGGATGTCATCATACCCGAGCTCGCCCAGGTCGATGGCGTCGGCAACGTCGTGGCCTCGGGCGGGCGAGACCGGATCCTCGAGATCGAGATCGACGAGGATCGAGCCCGGTCTTTCGGGCTCGACCTCCGGGAGGTCCAGCGGCGGATCCTCGAGCTCGAGTACGTCCGCCAGGCCGGGGTGGTCGAGAGCCAGGGGACGCTCCGATCGATTGCGATCCGCCAGCGCGCCGGCTCCGTCGAGGAGGTCCGGCGGCTCCCCCTCCTCAGCGATCGGGGGCGCATCGTCCGCCTCGGCGATGTCGCGAGCGTCCACGACACCTACGAGGAGCCGGTCGCCTACTACAGGATCGATGGCCAGCCCGCGGTCTCTTTCGAGGTCTTCCGCGAGGCCGGGACGAACGCCGTCGCCGTCGGCGATCGGGTCAAGGAGCGGCTTTCGGCGATCTCGTCGCTGCACCCGCCCGGGGTCCGCCTGATCCTCGACGACGACGAGAGCAAAGCGATTCGGGCCCAGCTCACGGACCTGCGCTTCCGCGCCCTCGTCGCGGCGGGCGTCATCTTCGCGGTCCTGCTCCTCTTCCTCGGGTCGATCCGGTCCGCGGGGATCGTCTTCGCGACCATCGCCTTCTCGATCCTGATCACGCTCAACCTCATCTACTTCGGCGGGTTCACCCTGAACGTCCTCACGCTCATGGGACTCGCCATGGGGTTCGGCATGATCGTCGACAACGCGATCGTGGTCCTCGAGAACATCTATCGACTTCGGGGCCGCGGCGAGTCGCCGGAGGTCGCGGCCGAGCGCGGGGCGCGCGAGGTCGTCTTGGCCATCCTCGCCGCGACCCTGACCACGATCGTCGTCCTCATCCCCTTCGTCTATCTCCAGGGCGAGCTTCGCGTCTTCTACGTCCCGCTCGCCATCGTCGTCGGGTTCAGCCTCGTGGCGAGCCTCTTCGTCGCCTTCACCTTCATCCCGGCGTTGGCCGCGAGGATGCTCGGCGGGGTGGGCGCCGTCGCGGCCGGGGCCGGGGCGGGGTCGCCCGGGAGCGGCGAAGGTGCTCGGACGCATCGGCCCCCGGTCTACGAGCGGCTGTACACCGCCGTGATCGGACTCACGCTGCGTTTCCCCTGGATCACGGTCATTCTCGCCCTCGCCGCGCTCGGGGGGTCGTACTACCTCTTCGACAAGTACGTGACCCGTGGGATCCTTTGGGGGCGGTGGGGCGGACAGGACACTTACATCAGCATTCAGATCCGGCAGCCGCGGGGCGAGGAGCTGGAGCGGACCGACGAGTTGACCCGGTTCTTCGAGCAGCGCCTCCTCGGCATGCCCGAGATCGAGCGCTTCGTCTCCCGCGTCCGGCCGCAATTCGCCGAGATCCGCGTCACCTTTCCGGACTCGCTCCAGCTCACGCAGGTGCCGGTCGCCATCAAGGAGCAGCTCGTCGCCTACAGCCACCAGTTCGGCGGGGCCGAGGTCCGCGTCTACGGTTACGGGCCCTCCTTCTACGGCGGTGGCGGGAGCCCGCCCAACTACTCGATCAAGGTACTCGGCTACAACTACGAGCAGGTGCGTCAGATCGCGGAGGACCTCGCGGAGCGTCTCAAACGGTTCAGCCGGATCCGGGACGTGGACCCCAATGCAACGGGCAGCTGGTTCGAACGCGACAAGGCGACGGAGCTCGTCCTCGGAATCGACCGGCGGCGCCTGGCGCTCCACGACCTCACGGTGCGTGATCTGGTCTTCCAGGTCGCCGCGGCGGTGCGGGGCGATGCGCGAGGGATGCCGATCCGCGTCGGTGGCGATGAGATGAGCCTGGCCATCAAGCTCGAGGGGAACCGGGATCTCGACCTCCTCGGGCTCCAGAACCTGCTGATTCCGACGCCGCGGGGCGAGGCCGTGCGCGTCGGCGATGTGGCGACGATCGAGGAGCGGCAGGTCCTCGGCCGGATCATCCGCGAGAACCAGCAGTACCAGCGCAACGTCAGCTACGAATTCCGCGGACCTGCCAAGCTCGGCGACCGGGTCCACGAGGCCGTTATCGCCTCCACCCGGCTGCCGCCGGGGTACAAGCTCGAAGGGCGTCAGGAATGGCGGTGGTCCGACGAGGAGAAGGAGCAGATCTACGGCGTGCTCGCGGTCTCCCTCGTCCTCATCTTCATGGTCACCGCGGCGCTCTACGAATCGCTGCGCCAGCCGCTCTGCGTCCTCCTCACGGTCCCGATGGCCCTCATCGGCGTGTTCCTCATTTTCTTCTACGCCAACGCCACCTTCACGCGCGAGGCGTACATCGGGGTGATCATGATGGGGGGAATCGTGGTCAACAATGCGATCCTCCTCGTCGATCACATCAACCAGCTGCGGCGGCGGGATGGGCTTCCTCTCGAAGGCGCGATCCTCCGCGGAACGGTCGAGCGTGTCCGCCCGATCCTGATGACCAGCTTGACGACGATCCTCGGCCTTCTCCCCCTCGTCCTCTTCAGCGAGTCGGCCGACGCCAACATCTGGAATGCCCTGGGTTATGCGCTCATCGGCGGCCTCACCAGCTCGACGATCCTGGTGCTCACGGTGACCCCCGCGCTGTATCTGATCTTCGAGCGGGGGCCGGAGAGGCGGAGGCTGGCCAGGGGGCGGGCCGCGTAGGGCGACCGCCCACCGGCCCCCCCATCCCCAGCCCCAGCCCCAGCCCGTTGACGCCATCCCCGGCCCCGGATAGCTTTCCGGGGCTATGAACGAGAACCGCATCCGCGTACGCTTCGCGCCGTCGCCCACCGGCTACCTCCACGTCGGCGGGGCTCGGACCGCGCTCTTCAACTGGCTCTTCGCCCGCCATCACGGCGGGGTTTTCGTGCTCCGCATCGAGGACACCGACCGCGAGCGGTCGAGCGAGGCCATGACGCGCGCCATCCTCGAGGGGATGGAGTGGCTCGGCCTCGACTGGGACGAGGGCCCGTTCCACCAGGCCGACGGCGTTGAGCGCCACCGCCGCGACGCGCTCCGTCTCCTCGAATCCGGCCACGCCTACCGCTGCTTCTGCACTCCCGAGGAGCTCGAGGCGAGGCGAGCCCGGGCCGCCGGTGCGCCGGAGGCGTTCCGTTACGATCGGACGTGCCTCCTCACCGTATCCCCGGAAGAGGCCGAGAGGAGGGCCGCCGCCGGCCAACCGTACGCCGTGCGGTTCCGCGTCCCCGAGGGCACGACCGCGTGGGATGACGCCGTCCATGGCCGCGTCGAGTTCGACAACGCCGCCATCGAGGATTTCATCATCCTGCGCTCCGATGGCACACCGGTCTACAACATGGCCGTCGTGAGCGACGACATCGAGATGCGGATAACGCACGTGATCCGCGGCGACGATCACGTCTCGAACACGCCCAAGCAGATCCTCCTCTACCGAGCGCTGGGTCAGGAGCCGCCCATCTTCGCCCACGTGCCGATGATCCTCGGTCCGGACGGGAAGCGCCTCAGCAAGCGCCACGGCGCGACCGCCGTCGGCGAGTACCGCGACCAGGGGATCCTCCCCGAGGCGATGGTGAACTTCCTCGCCCTCCTCGGTTGGTCTCCCGGCGGGGATCAGGAGGTCTTCGACGTCGACGAGCTGATCCGGCGTTTCTCCCTCGAGGGGATCAACAAGAAGAGCGCGGTCTTCGATCCCCAGAAGCTCGAGTGGATGAACGGCCAGCACCTGAGCCGGCTGTCCGCCGCCGACCTCGAGCCGGAGATTACCGAACGGATCGTCCGCGCCGGGCTCGCCCGGGCCGAAGACCTCGCCGCGCGCAGGGATTGGTACCACCGGCTGATCGATCTCCTGAAGGTCCGTGCCCGGAGCCTCGACGACATCGTCGAGCAGGCGCGGAGCTATCTCCTCGATCGCGTTGTGTACGACGAGGAGGCGGTCCGCAAGCATTGGAAGGATCCCGCCGAGGTGCGTGCGCGCCTCGCCGCGCTGCGCCAGCGCCTCGCCGCGGCGCCCGCATGGGACGAAGCCACGCTCGAGGCCGAGCTCCGTGCCCTCGCCGACGAGCTCGGCGTCGGTGCCGGCAAGTTGATTCATCCCCTGAGGGTTTCGTTGACCGGGACCGCCGTCTCCCCCGGGATCTTCGAGGTTCTCGTGGTGATGGGCCCCGAGCTCGCGCTTCGTCGTCTGGACGACGCGATCGGGGCGCTGGAGGCCGGGACCTTTTCCTGAATTCCAAACAGTTGGGGGTGCATCGATCGGGTTGACAGACCCGGGAACGCACTCTAGACTGGAAGGCGCGGACGGCCCCACCGCTGCCCCGTCCTCGCCACGGCGCCACTCTCGCGCCCGGACGGGGCGGCTTCCCGGGTGGAGCCATGCGGGGTCTCCTGTCGGCGGCCGTGGGTCAGGGGGAGGGAATGCACGCCGTGAACCATCGCTTCCGCACCGGGCTTTGACGCAATGATCCGCGCGGGTAGGCACGTCCGGAGGACGCCGCCGCCACGCGCTTTCTCATTTCGACGTCGGTCCTGTTCCAGCCTCTTGGTCCAACTCCCCTCGAGCGGGAGGCGATGATGCCCGAGCCCTTGACCAGCCTCGAGCGTCGCATCCTCGATTACGTAATCGAGTACCTGCGGCGCAACACCTACCAGCCCTCCATCCGCGAGATCGGGCGTCGCTTCGACATCAAGAGTACCAAAACCGTTTCCGAATACCTCCAATCCCTGGCGGACAAGGGATGGATCGAAAGGGATCCGTCGCGATCTCGCGGCGTCCGGCTCCTCGGGATCGATCTCGGCGCAGATACCGTGCGCGTTCCGTGCTTCGAGTCGCTCGGGCCCGACGGAGCCGGTGGCGAGCCGATCGACGAGATCGGCGTCGATCGGAGGCTTGCCGGCACGCCCGGCGCCTGCTTCCTCGTCATGAAGGGCGACAGCATGACGGGCGCGGGGATCTACCCCGGCGATCTCCTTCTCGTAGAGCCGGTTGACGAGGAGGAATTGGAGGAGGGCACGATCGTGGCCGCGTGCGTGGAGGGCGAGACCACGGTCAAGAGGTACTTCCGCCGTGGCGGCGAGGTCGTGCTCGAACCCGCCAACCCCGACTATGCGCCAACGCTGGTCCGGGTCGGACATTACACCCTGGCCGGTCGGGTCACGGTCGTGTTCCGCCGCCTCCACGTCTCCGTTCCCGCAATCACCGCCCCGGTCGATCCGGAGGGCGAGGGGGCATCGAGGTGATCTCCGCTCCGGGAGCCGTGGTGAAGTGAGCGCGGCGTTCTCCCCGGCGCTCCCGGAGGACGCGCTCTGGATGCAGCGCGCGTTGGAGCAGGCCTACGCCGCTGCGACGGTCGACGAGGTCCCGGTGGGCGCCGTCGTCGTCCTGGAGGGTCGAATCATCGCCGAGGCCCACAACCGGACCCGGAGCTGGACCGACCCGACCGGCCACGCCGAGCTCGTCGCTCTTCGCCGAGCCGCCGAGCGCCTCGAGCAGTGGTGGCTCCCCGATGCGACCGTGTACGTCACCCTCGAGCCTTGTGCGATGTGCGCGGGAGCCATGGTCCTCGCCCGCGTGCGCCGTCTCGTCTATGCCGCACCGGATCCCAAGACCGGGATGTGCGGGTCGCTCGGGTGCATCGTGCAGGACCCGCGGCTGAACCACCGCGTCGAGGTCACCGCCGGGGTCCTCGCCACCGAGGCGGGCGACCTGCTCCGCTCCTTCTTCCGCGCGCGCCGATGATGCGTGTCCTCGTCGCCTCGGCCCTCGCCCCGTTCCTTGCCGGCGAGGCAGTGCCCCACGACGTCCATGTCGAGCTCCTCCCGGAGGAGGCAGCGACTCCCGCAGGCGATTACGTCGGCATTCTCCCACTCCTGACTCGCCGGCTCGGCGAGGCCGAGTTCGACCGGCTTCCGGCGCTGCGAGTCGTCGCCAACTATGCGGTCGGGTACGACAACATCGACATCGGCGCGGCGAGGCGCCGAGGGATCGCCGTCTCGAACACCCCCGGCGTCCTCACCGGCGCCACGGCGGAGCTCACCTGGGCGCTCATCCTCGCGGCGGCCCGCCGAGTCCCGGAGGGGGAGCGGCTGGTCCGGTCCGGGGATTGGATGGGCTGGGCGCCGACACAGCTCCTCGGGATGAGCCTCGAGGGCAAGACCCTCGGTATCGTCGGCGCCGGCCGGATCGGCCAGGAGGTCGCGCGGCGCGCCCCGGCGTTCGGGATGCGCATCATCTACTGGAGTCGCACCCGCCGGCCCGAGTGGGAGGCGCGGTCGGGGGTGGAGTGGCGTCCGCTCGACGAGCTCTTCGCCGAAGCCGACGTCGTCTCCCTCCATGTCGCGCTCGGCGACGGTACCGAACGGCTCGTCGATGCCCGACTCATCGACCGGATGAAGCCGACGGCGATCCTCGTGAACACCAGCCGCGGGGCCGTCATCGACGAGGACGCGCTGATCGCGGCGCTCGAGACCCGCCGGATCCGCGCCGCCGCGCTCGACGTCTACGCGCGTGAGCCCGACGTCCCGGCCCGGCTCCGCGCCCTGGACAACGTGGTGCTGCTCCCGCACCTCGGGAGCGCGACCGAGGAGGCGAGGCGCGGCATGTGGCGCCTCGCATGGCGCAACCTCATGCGTGGAATCCGACGCGAGCCTCTCTTCGACCCCGTCGTTCAACCGTGAGGTGCCGATGGCCGACACGGTTCCCCCGATCGGCGGCGTGCACGAAGCCGCGCTCTACGCCCGGGACCTGGACCGCGCCGCACGCTTCTGGGAGCGGCTCGGCTTCCCCGTCGTCCAGCGGGAGGAGGGTCGCCACGTCTTCTTTCGCGTCGGCCGCGACATGCTCCTCGTCTTCGATCCGCAGGCGGCGTCGCGCCCCGGCGCGATCCCGGCCCACGGCGCGACCGGCCCCGGCCACGTCGCCTTCGACGTCCCCGACGCCACCGCCCTCGAGGCCTGGCGCCGCCGTCTCGGCGAGGTCGGCGTGGAGATCGAGACCGAGATCTCCTGGCCTTCCGGCGGCCGCTCGCTCTACTTCCGTGACCCCGACGGGAACAGCATTGAGCTGATTACGCGGGGAACCTGGGGATTCTAACCCCCTCGCGCCGCCCCTCCGCCCCCATCCCCCACCCTCGCCCCCCACCCACCCGCGCCCCGCGCCACCCCCGCGTCCGCGGCGCCCCCGCGCCCCCGCGCCCGCGGCGCCCCCGCGCGCAGCGCCCCCCCCGGCGCGCAGCGCCCCATCCCGCGCCCCGCGCCGCCCCCACCCTCGCCGCCGCGCCCCCTCCCCGTCCTCGCACGCCCCTTGCACGCCTGACCCCTGGCCGACTGGCCCTCAATCCGGCACCCGCGTGAAGGGAGGTGGGAATGTTCGGTGCCATCACCAACCTCGTCTCGTACGCCCGCAAGCCGAGGGCGGCACTCTTCCTTCGGCATCCCGTCAAGGCGATCCGCATTGCCCGCTTCCGCCACGACCTGAAGGAGGCGGTCACCCCCAGGCGGCTCGCGATCGGCATCGGTGCAGCCGCGGTCGCGGTCCCGTTCGGGATCTGGCTCGGCCGACGGGTGACCGCGGCCTGACCTCGGTCCGTGGTCGGTCGATCTCTGCGTAGCCGCGGCCGACGCGTCGGCGCCGACCGCGTTGAACATAGATGGAGAGCAGTCGAAGATGTCGCATGCATGGAGCCGGGTGCCGCTGGCCGTCGCCGCGGCGCTCGTCTGGACGGCGGGCGCGGCGAACGCCCAGGCCCCGAGTGGGGACGATGGGACTCCTCCGAACTGGTCGCCCATGGTCTACACCTACGTCCTCATGGCCGATGGCGCGGAAAGGCTTGATCCCTTCGGACAGACCGGGCGTCGCGAGGTCCTCCAGCTCCTGGGCCAGGGCAGCCCCGCCCGCGGGCAGTTCCTCCGGGCACGGCTGGACCGCCTCGGGTCGGACGGCTGGAGGCAACAGGGATGGTACGAGATCGACGGCGACGTGATCACCCTCTACTACATGGACGAGGACGGCGGCGGTCGCGTCGAGCACGGCCGCTACCTGCACGGCAGGATCTGTTTCACCGATGCCGAGGATGGCGACGCGCTCTCCTTCGATTACCTCCCGGCCGAAGGGAGCGATGTTCCGCCTCCCCCCTCACCCGGCGCGCCCGAGGGCGGCGTCTGTGCGACGGCCCGCGACAGGGTATCTTGACCCCTTGGCGTTCCTTCCACCTTGACATGACCGGTGGAGCCGTGGTATTTACCTGCCGCCGGCGGCGTGGTGCGCGCCACCCGCCGCCGTCGGCACCCGTCTCGCTCCCACGCGACTCTCTCCGGCCGCGGCATTCGGCAGGGCGGTGTGCTCCGCCGGGAACCGAGCGCTCTCGCAGGCCACCGCCAATCCACTTTCCACCGACGGAGGAACTTTGATGAAGAAGCTCCTGTTGGCCCTGGCGGCCGCGGCCCTCGTCGGCACGGTCACGACCGAGGCGAAGGCGCAGGTCTCGTTCGGCGCGCAGCTCAGCTTCGCCGATGAGACGGATCTCGGCATCGGTGCCCGTGCGAACATCGGGCTCCCCTTCACCGGTTTGCACGTCATCACCGCGTTCGACTACTTCTTCCCGGACCGTGAGGGCCTCGATTACTTCGAGATCGGCGGAAACGTCGCCTACTCGATCGGGGTGCCGAACCCGGCGTTTTCCCCCTACATCGGCGGTGGGCTCCTCATCGCCCGCACATCGTGGGACCTGCCGGAAATCTCGAGGTCCAACACGGATCTGGGCCTCAATCTCCTCGGCGGCGTCCGGTTCGGCGTAGGGCCGATCAAGCCGTTCGCCGAAGCCCGCTTCGCGATCGTCGACGACAGTCAGTTCATCATCGCCGGCGGGATCAACTTCTGACCCTTACGGGTCCCTCGGGGGCACCAACCCGATGGGGCGCGATGCGCGTTGGTCACGGCACAGTGGTCAGCGCGACCGTAACGAAGCGGCCCGGTGCACCGTGCACCGGGCCGCTTCTTCGTTTTCCAATCACACCCTCGGAATCGGTCTCGCTCCGACCTCAATCCCCCGGCACCGTCGCCGCCGCCCGGGCCACCTCTCCGGCGTCGCCAGCCCGCACGGGGATCGGCCGGCCGATGAAGCGCAGGATCCCGTACAGGATGCCGAGCCCCACCACCAGGGAGATCGCCGGGTGCAGGCCGAACGACGTCGGAATATCCCCGACCGCCATCCCGACCACCGCGACCGTCAGAGCATAAGGAAGCTGCGTCCGCACATGGTCGATATGGTCGCACGCCGATGCCATCGAGCTCATCACGGTCGTGTCCGAGATCGGCGAGCAGTGGTCCCCGAAGATCGCACCCGCCATCACCGAGCTGATCACGCCGAGGAGGATGCTGTAATGCTCGCCCCCGTCGAACGAGACCGCCGCACCCATCGTCACCGCCAGCGGCACGACCACGGGGAAGAGGATCGCCATCGTCCCCCACGACGTCCCCGTCGCGAAGGAGATCAGGGCGCCGGTGAGGAAGACCAGGACCGGAAGCAGCTGGATCGGCAGGGAGTCCTTGAGGAGCGCGGAGAGGAAAGGCCCCGTCCCCAACGCCTCCGTCACATCCCCGAGCGCCCACGCCATCACCAGGATCACGATCGCGAGCACCATCGCCCGCAGGCCGCCGATCCACGCCTCGATCGCCTCCGTGGGCTTCAGGATCCGCTGCGCCACCGGGAGCACGATCGCGACGATGCACCCCGTCAGCGACGCCCAGAGCAGCGACTTGTACGGATCCGCCGCCCCGACGATGTCGCGAATCCCGTGATCCCCCGGCCCGACCGACGCCCGACCCGTCACGAAGATCCCGATCAGCGCCACCGCGATCACCGACAGCACCGGCAGCGCCGCATTGTACCACCGGTGCTCGACGCCCTCCACCGGGTCCAGGATCCCTCCCGACGTCTCCGCCGCCGGCATCGCGCCCGGACGAATCAACCCACCCCCGGTCGCCGCACGCACTTCCGCATGCAGCATCGGTCCGAAGTCCCGACCCGTAACAATCACCATGAGGACGAAGAGTAGCGTCAGGATCGGATAGAAGAGGTAGGGTATCGAGTGCAGGAACAAGCTGAACGGGTTCGCGGCCGCCGCCAGCAGCTCCGCCGAGAGCGCCGTGTCCGCGGTCTGCGACGCCGCGCTCTTCAGCGCATCGCCGATCAGCGAGATCTCGAACCCCACCCACGTCGAGATCAGCGCGATCGCCGCCATCGGCGCCGCCGTAGAATCCACGATGTACGCCAGCTTCTCCCGCGAAACCTTCAGCCGGTCCGTCACCGGGCGCATCGTGTTCCCCACGATCAGCGTATTCGCGTAATCATCGAAGAAGATCACGATCCCCGCCAACCAACTCAGGAGCTGGCCTCGCCTCGCCGTCGTCGCGAACCCTCGCAGCGCCTCCACGATCCCCCGCGTGCCCCCGCTCCGGTTCATCACCCCGACCATCCCGCCGAGCAGCAGGCTGAAGATCACGATCGACACGTGATCCGCATCGTTCGCCAGCGCGCCGATGGCGAAGCGGTCGACCGTCATCATCGTCGCCGCGATCGGGCTGTAATGCGACAGGAGCAGCGCACCGAGCCAGATGCCGGCAAAGAGAGAGATCACGACTTCGCGGAAGAGCAAGGCAAGGCCGATCGCCGCCAGGGGGGGCAGCAGGCTGAGCCAGCCGGGCTCGATGGGTACGCTCATGAATTCGCCCCGGTGTGGAATGGAATGATTTTGTAACGATAACCGCAAGAAGATGAGACGTAAAGGCCGAAATCCCCGGAACGGCCGGTCGGCCCACTCGAAAATCGGGTTGCCCCGCGCGCCGTTGACAGCCCTCTCGGGGGTGGCTAACCTTGCCCCCGGTCGTGAGGCGCGAGCAGCCCCTTCACCCCCGGCACCGAGATGAGCGACGACGGGCGGCAACTCCTGATGGACGAGCGGGCGGTCGAGCGCGCCCTGGCGCGGATGGCCCGCGAGATCGTGGAACGGAACAATGGAACGCAGCGGTTGGCGCTGATGGGGATCCATCGGCGGGGTGTGCAGCTCGCGGAGCGGCTCGCGGATGAGATCGAGCGCGCCGAGGGGCAACGTCCTCCCGTCGGCACGCTGGACATCACCCTCTACCGGGATGACCTCATGGCGATCGGGCCGCGGCCGGTCGTGGGCGAGACACGGCTCCCGCCCGGAGGGATCGACGGCCGGGCGATCGTGATCGTCGACGACGTGGCGTACACCGGGAGGACGGCACGTGCCGCGTTGGACGAGCTCGCGGATTTCGGTCGGCCGGCGAGGATCTACCTCTGCGTCCTGGTGGACCGGGGCGGCAGGGAGCTGCCGATTCAGCCGGACATCGTCGGGCGCACGGTCGAGGTCCTCCCCGGACAGCGCGTCGAGGTCCTGGTCCCGGAGTTCGACGGACGTCTCGGCGTGGAGCTGAGCACGCCGGGCGGGGAGGCGGCCTGATGCGGGCGACGACGTACCTGGGCAAGGACCTGGTTGGCCTCGAGCCTCTCGATCCCCGGCAGATCATCGCGATCCTCGACACGGCCGAGGCGTTCAAGGAGATCAGCGAGCGGCCGATCAAGAAGGTGCCGGTCCTGCGGGGGAAGACGATCGTCAACCTCTTCTTCGAGCCCTCGACCCGGACGCGGATCTCCTTCGAGTTCGCGGAGAAGCGTCTCTCCGCCGACACGGTCAACGTCGCGGCGTCGGGGTCGAGTGTGCAGAAAGGCGAGACCCTGGTCGACACGGCGAGGAACCTCGAGGCGATGCGGATCGACATGGTCGTCATCCGGCATTCCTCCTCGGGTGCGGCTCAGTTCCTCGCGGAGCGGATCCCGTCGAACGTGATCAACGCGGGAGACGGCCGCCATGAGCACCCGACGCAGGCCCTCCTCGACATGCTCACGATCCGCGATCACCTCGGGCGGCTCGAAGGGGTCCGGGTCTGCATCGTCGGCGACATCCTGCACTCGCGCGTGGCGCGTTCGAACATCTGGGGCCTCAAGAAGCTCGGCGCGGAGGTCGCCGTCTGCGGGCCCCGGACGCTGCTCCCCGCCGACGTCGCCGACCTCGGCGTCCACGTCTTCACGCGGGTCGAGGAGGCGATCGAGTGGGCGGAGGTGCTCAACGTGCTTCGCCTGCAACTCGAGCGGATGCAGGCGGGCTACATCCCGAGCCTGCGCGAGTACAACCGGATCTTCGGGATCACGCGCGAGCGCGTCGAGCGAGCGCCGCGCGATCTACTGATCCTGCACCCCGGGCCGATGAATCGGGGCGTCGAGATCGACAGCGACGTCGCCGACGGCCCGCATTCCGTGATTCTGCAACAGGTGACGAACGGCGTGGCGGTACGCATGGCGGTGCTCTATCTCCTCGCGGGCGGTGCGCCCGAGACGGCCGAGGCGGCGAAGCAGGGAGGGGGCGAATGAACCCCCGGCCGATCCTTCTCAAGGGTGGTCGGGTGATCGACCCGTCCCAGGGGATCGACGACATCCGGGACGTTCTCCTCGTCGAGGGCGCCGTCGCGGGGGTGGACCGAGAGATCTCGCCCCCCGAGGGGACCGAGGTCCTGCGGGTCGACGGCCTCGTCGTTTGCCCGGGCCTCATCGACGTCCACGTCCACCTGCGCGAGCCCGGCGGGGAGCACAAGGAGACGATCGCGACAGGCGCCCGCGCGGCGGCCGCCGGCGGATTCACGGCGGTTTGCGCCATGCCGAACACCGATCCGCCGATCGACGACCCCGCCGCCGTCGGCTTCGTCTTCGCCGAGGGCGTGCGCGCTGGCGCCGCCCGCGTCTTCCCGGTCGGCGCGATCTCCGTTGGCCTGAAAGGGGAGCGCCTGACCGAGGTCGGCGAGATGGTCGACGCCGGCGCCGTCGCGATCACCGACGACGGCCGCCCCGTCTCCGACGCGGGGCTCATGCGCCTGGCCCTCGAGTATGCTCAGACCTTCGGGATCCCGGTCGCCACGCACAGTGAGGAGCTCAGCCTCTCGCGCGGCGGCTCGATGAACGAGGGACTCGTCTCCTCCCGCCTCGGGCTGACCGGGATCCCCTGCATCGCCGAGGAGGCGATGATCGCCCGCGACCTCCTCCTCGCGGAATACACCGGCGGCCGCCTCCACATCCAGCACGTCTCGACCCGCCGAGGCGTCGCCATGATCCGGGAGGCCAAGGCCCGCGGCGTCGCGGTCACCGCCGAGGCGACGCCGCACCACTTCACCCTCACCGATGAAGCCGTCGAGGGGTACCGCACCAACGCCAAGATGAACCCGCCGCTCCGCACCGCCGCGGATGTCGAGGCGGTGCGCGAGGGGATCGCGGACGGGACCCTCGACACGATCGCGACCGACCACGCGCCGCACCACTACGACGAGAAGGAACAGGCCTTCGACGACGCCCCCTTCGGCATCGTCGGCCTCGAGACCGCCCTCGGCCTCGCCATCACCGAGCTCGTCGATCGCGGCGTGATCTCGCTGCCTCAGCTCGTCGAACGCATGAGCTGCGCACCCGCCCGCGCGTTCCGCCTCCCCGGCGGCACGCTCCGCGTCGGCTCGCCCGCCGACGTCACCGTCTTCGACCCCTCGGCCGAGTGGATCGTCGACCCTTCGCGCTTCCTCTCGAAGAGCCGGAACACGCCCTTCGGAGGGTGGCGCCTCCGGGGACTCCCCCGATACACCCTCGTGGGCGGCCGTATCGTCTGGTCGGCCGCGGAGGGCGGCCGGTGAGCGGCGGCGCCTCCCGGCGCCCGTCGCCGAGGGAATGGTTACGCGGCGAGCCCTTCCCGTGGCCGGGGATCGACGAGCTCGAGGAAGGTGTGCGCGTCGCCACCTGTTACGGCGTCGAGAGCAAGCAGATCGCCCGCACGAAGGACGACAAGCCCTACTTGCGCCTCCAGCTCTGCGACCGGAGCGGCAGCATCGAGGGAAGGGTGTGGGAAGACGCCGAGCGGATCGACAGGATCGTCGAGATCGGCTCCTTCGTCGGGGTCCGCGGGCGCATCCAGACCTTCCGCAACCAGCGGCAGCTCAAGATCGAGGAGATCGCGCCGATCGATGTGCCGGCCGAGGATCTCGACCTCTTCCTCCCGCGCACGCCCCTCGACCTCGCCGCGCTCGATGCCGGGCTCGACGAGCTCGTCGCCTCCGTCTCCGACCCGGCCCTCCGTGCGCTCCTCGAACGCCTCGTCGGGGCCGAAACCGAGACCGGTCGCGCATTCCGGAGGGCGCCCGCCGCCAAGCGCAATCATCACGCGTACGTCGGTGGCCTCCTCGAGCACACCCTCTCCGTGGCCCGCGCCTGCGACGCCCTGGCGCGCCACTACGGCGACGCCGTCGATCGCGACCTCCTCGTCACCGGCGCGATCCTCCACGACATCGGCAAGGTCCGCGAGATCGGGGTCTCCATCGGCTTCCCGTACACCGACCCCGGGAAGCTCCTCGGCCACATCGTACTCGGCATCCAGATGGTGCGCGATACGGGTCGGGAGATCCCCGAGCTCACCGACGACCGGCTGCTCCTCGTCCTCCACCTCGTGGCGAGCCACCAGGGGAAGTACGAGTGGCAGAGCCCCAAGATTCCGATGACCCTCGAGGCGCTCCTCCTCCACTACGTCGACGACCTCGACGCCAAGATGCAGCAAGCGATGGCGCTCGTCGACGCCGTGGCCCGCGGGTGGACCGCCTACGATCCTTCCTTCGGTCGCGAGTTCCTCCGCCACCGTGGGGCCGCGCCGACCGACGACGTCGGCGAGGCCTTCGACCCCTTCGGACCGGTCGTCTCTTTCGATGAGATCGAGGTACGGGAGGCATCGATGGAGGGTCCGGAAGGAGGTCTTGCCGTCGAGGAGCTGCCGGTCGCGGAAGCCCCGTGTCCCGATCAGGTCACCACCGCCGCGGCCGCCCTCGAGGAGGTGACCCCGGAGCATCCGCCGGCGGGTGCCCACGCCCCCGCCCCGCGCCGAATCGACACCGCCGGGCAACGCATCCCCGCGACCTCGCAAGGGGCCTCGTCCTCGGGGAGCTTCCCCTTCGACGACGCGACCCTCGACCTCTTCGGCTCCTGAACCCCGTCCCGCATCGGGGCGGGGAAGCTCCCCAACGCGAAAAGCCCGCCGGATCGGCGGGCTCGCAGGCAGACAACAACGGCGTCGGTTCGGCTCGCTACGCCTGGCCGCCCAGCGCTCGGATGCGCCGCGCCAGCTGCGACTTCTTGCGTGCCGCCTTGTTCGGATGGATCAGCCGCCGGCTCGCGAACCGATCGAGCATCGCCGCGGTCTCACGGAACGCCGCGATCGCGGTCTCGAGGTCCGTCGCCGTGCTCGCCTTCTTGATCGCCGTCTTCAGCCGGGAACGCTGCATCCGGTTGTGGAGGCGACGCTTCTGCTCCTGACGGATCCGCTTTTCGGCACTCTTGGTGTTGGCCAACCGACCCTCCCCATTCGCGTCTTCGGGGTTGTTTGCGTGCAGTCGTAGCCTCACAAGCTAATTGCCGATACCACGGCTGTCAAGCCGCGGTGCGCCCGGGCGGTCGGCGCCGCGAGTCCCGGGGAGGTCGCCGCCGCTCCTGGCGACGACGCACCGCCACCCGCAAGCCGAGGCCGTCGCCCCCGACGCCGCGAGGGGTGGCGCACGGCGCCGGCCGGGCGTTAGGTTACCCGCCCATGGAGGTCCTGCTCTACCTGCCGGTACTGCTGCTGTCGGTCGTCGCGCACGAGTTCGCGCACGCCTGGGTCGCTCTCCGTCAGGGCGACGACACGGCGTACAAGTTGGGGCGGGTGACGCTCAATCCGCTCCCGCACATCGACCTCGTTGGCAGCGTGCTCTTCCCGATGCTCCTGTGGATGACCCAGGCGGGATTCCTCTTCGGCTGGGCTCGGCCGGTCCCGGTCGATCCACGGAAGTACCGAAGCTATCGCCGGGGCGACATCCTCGTCTCCCTCGCCGGGATCTCGGCGAACCTCCTCCTCGCGCTCGCGTTCACGATCGCCACCGTACTGCTGATCTGGCTCGGGCGGCACATCCCGGCGCTCGCGGCAAGCGCGGCGCTCATGACGCGAATGTCGGGGTACGGGGTCGAGATCAACCTGCTCCTCGCCTTCTTCAATCTGATCCCGATCCCGCCGCTCGACGGCTCGCACGTGGTCTATCATCTTCTCCCGCCGCGCCTCGGGGCGAGATACCGGGAGATGGGGCGTTACGGGATGCTGGTGCTCCTGGCGATCCTCTTTTTCGCGCCGGGGATCCTCTCCTTCTTCCTCTGGCCCGTGTCGGAGTTGCAGCGGCTCGCCCGCGCCTTCATCGGGATGTGGATCTGAGATGGAGCCGGGGGACCGGGGCGACGGCGCCTTCATCGTGGAGCTGGAGCGGTTCCAGGGACCGCTCGATCTCTTGCTGCACCTGATTCGCGAACAGGACATCGACATTTTCGATATCCCGATCGCGAAGATCACGGAGCAGTTCCTGCGGGCGATCGAGGGGGTCGAGCGGCTCGGGCTGGACCGGGCCGGCGAGTTCCTCGAGACCGCGGCGATGCTGATCCGGATCAAGGCGCAGATGCTGCTCCCCCGCCGCGTCGATGAGGCGGGCGAGGAGGTCGACCCGAGGGCGGAGCTGGTCCGGCGCCTCCTGGAGTACGAGCACTTCCGGGAGGCGGCGCAGCGGCTCGAGGAGGCCGAGGCGGAACGGTTGCGGCAGTTCGCCCGGGGCTACGTGCCGCCGCGTCCGGAGCCGGATCCCGCGGCGGAGGAGCTGAATGTGACCTGGGAGGAGCTCTGGGCGGCGATCCTCGCGATGGAGGAGCGGACCCGCCCGCCGGCGGACCACCGGGTGACGCCGCGTGCGGTCCCGATCGAGGAGAAGATCAACCTGATCCTCGAGGCGCTGGCCAGGCTCGCGCGCGTCGAGTTCCGGCAGCTCGTCGCGCCCTTCGCGGACCGGTTGCACACGGTCGTGACCTTCATGGCGAGCCTCGAGCTCGCGAAACGCCGCTCGCTCGCGATTCGGCAGCAGGAGCCCTTCACGCCGATCTGGCTTTACCGCCGCCATCCGGTGGAGTTGACGAACGGGGGCGCACCGGGTCGGCCGGACGGGGTCGGCGCTGAACTGACGGATGCGGAGGCGTTGGGATGAAGACGAAGCAGATCGTCGAAGCCCTGCTCTTCGCGAGCGACGCGCCGCTCACGGCCGCCGACATCGCCCGGGCGGACGAGTCGCTCGACGAGGACATGGTGGAGGCGGCCATCCAGGAGCTGCGGGTCGAGTACGACCGCACGGAGCGCGCCGTGCAGATCTTCGAGATCGCCGGGGGCTACCAGCTCCTGACGCGGCCGGAGTACGCGCCGTACCTCGAGCGCTTTGCGACCGTCCCGCAGTCGGGTCGGCTCTCGGGGGCGGCGCTCGAAGTGCTCGCGATCATCGCCTATCGGCAGCCGATCGGCCGGGCGGAGATCGAGGAGATCCGGGGCGTCGGTTCGTCCGGCGTGCTGCGGACCCTTCAGGATCGGGGGCTCATCGACGTCGTCGGGCGGAGCGAGGCGCTCGGCCGCCCGCTCCTCTACGGGACGACGGCTCGCTTCCTCGAGCATTTCGGGTTCCGGTCGCTCGAGGATCTGCCGCGCCCCGATGAACTCCCCGTCGTCCTGCGCGGGCGAACCGACGCGGCCCAACCGGCGGAGGCACCGCCCGCGACGCCTCCCGCCGCTGCACCCGCCGCCGTGGCCCCGGGTGTGGCCGGGAACGGCTCGGCCATGGCGACCGGCGCGGCGGCATCGCCGGCCCGCTCGGCGCCCGCGCCGGCGCCGGCCGGTGAGTCGGGTGCCGGCGGGGACGGCTGACCGGCCTGAGTGTGCCCATGCCCGAGGGAGTGCGCCTCCAGAAGTTCCTCTCTCAGGCCGGCGTCGCTTCACGGCGGACCGCCGAGCGGTGGATCGTCGAGGGACGGGTTCGCGTCAACGGCCGGGTCGTCACGGAGCTCGGCACCCGGGTCGATCCGGCTGCCGACACGGTGGAAGTCGATGGCCGCCGGATCACCGCCGCGGCGCCGGTCTGGCTTGCACTCAACAAGCCCGTCGGGTACGTCAGTACGCGCCGCGATCCTCAGGGGCGGCCAACGATCTACGAGCTCCTCCCGGAGGAGTATCGCGGCCTCTTCTACGTCGGCCGGCTCGACGTCGACAGCGAGGGGCTGATGCTCCTCACGAACCAGGGCGATGTGGCGCACCGCCTCCTCCACCCGCGCTTCGGCGTCGATCGGGTGTACGAGGTGGTCGTCCGCGGGGAGGTCACCGACGACGACGTCGCTCGGCTCCTCGCCGGGATCGAGCTGGAGGATGGAATCGCCCGGGCTCGCGCCGTCGAGCGCGTGGGGCCGACCGCGAAGCCGCGTCGGACCCCGGGCCCTACGCAAGGGCGCGACAGGGCGCAGATAGCGGGCGAAGGGGGCCTTGGGAGCGGTGCGCGACGGGGCAGGGGAGGCGCCCAATCTCGGTTGCGCGTAACCCTCGGTGAAGGGCGGAAACGGGAGGTTCGGCGGCTCTTCCAGGCCATCGGTCACCCGGTCCGCAGACTCATTCGACTGCAGTACGGCCCGGTGCGGCTCGGCGAGTTGCGGCCGGGTGCATGGAGACGGTTGAGTGCCCGCGAGATCGCGGCGCTCGAGGAGGTTGGTCGGAGAATTTCGTAGTTCAGAGCGTTTCACACATCAAGGAGGCCCGCTGCGGGCGGCCACGGGCCGGTCCGTGGGCGGGCAGGGGGGCCAGAGCATGGAGATCGTCGGCCGTACGGTTTTGATCCTCGGCGGTTCCGGGTTGGTCGGGCTCGCGGTGGCCCGGCGGGTGTTGCGGCACCGGCCCCGGGCCGTGATCATCAGCGCGCTGACGCGGGCGGAGGCCGAGGCCGCGGTCGACGCGTTGCGGCGCGAGGGAGGCATCGCCGAGGAGACGAAGCTCATCGCCGAATGGGGCGACCTCTTCGTCCCCGAATCCCTGAAGGACCGTTCCCGGGCGGACATCCTCGCCGATCCCAAGGCTCGGGGCCTCGTCTTGGACGACCTCTACGGCGAGCTGACTCCCGAGGTCGTCGAACGGTCCGCCCTCGGTGCGATGCTTCTCCGCCACCGGCCCCAGATCGTCGTCGACTGCGTGAACACGGCGACGGCGTTCGCCTACCAGAACGTCTTCGACAGCGCCGCCCGTCTCCGGGCCGAGGCCGCGCAGGGGGCGGCCACCAGCGAGTCGGTCGAGCGGCACCTCGCCGTCCTCTACCTCCCGCAACTGATCCGCCACGTCCAGATCTCCCTGGAGGCGATGCGGCGCGCGGAGACGATGATCTACCTCAAGATCGGCACCGCGGGTACCGGGGGGATGGGGCTCAACATCCCGTTCACGCACTCCGAAGAGCGCCCCAGCCGCATGCTCCTCGCCAAGTCCGGCGTCGCCGGCGCCCACACGCTCCTCCTCTACCTCATGGCGCGCACCCCGGACGGGCCCGCGGTGAAGGAGATCAAGCCGACGGCCGCGATCAGCTGGAAGCGCATCGGCTACGGCCCGATCCACAAGCGCGGCAAGCCGATCGAGCGGTACGACGCGACCCGGCCCCTCTCCCTGGACGAGGCCTTCGAGAGAGACGTCTCCGACGCCTACGCCGCCACCGGCGAGCCCCTCGAGGGCGTCTTCCTCGACGCCGGCGAGAACGGCCTCTTCAGCCTCGGCGAGTTCGAAACCCTGACGGCCCTCGGGCTCATGGAGTTCATCACCCCCGAGGAGATCGCCGTGAACGTCGAGCGGGAGATCCGCGGATTCCCGACCGGGAAGGACATCGTCGCCGCGCTCGATGCGGCGACGTCGGGGCCCACCTACAGGGCTGGCGTGTTACGGGAAGTCGCCCTCGAGCGCATGGAGGCCATGGAGCGCGAGCGCGGGATTTACGCCGTCGCCTACGAGATGCTCGGGCCGCCCCGCCTCTCCAAACTCCTCTTCGAAGGCGCGATCCTTGCCCGACTCTTCCCCGACCTCGAGACCGCGGCCCGACTCGACCCGGCCGAGACCGCGCGCATGGCCGAGGTCCTGATCCGCGAGGATGCCGAGCTCCGGATCCGCATCCTCTCGATCGGTCTGCCGATCCTCCTCCCGGACGGCGAGCGCGTGCTCCGTGGGCCCGAGGTCAAGGTCGCGCCGGCGCCAGGTCAGCGGCCCGACGACCCGCGCCTCCGCGACAACGGTTGGGTCGACCTGCGACCCTCCAATTGGAGCCGCTGGAGGGAGCGGCTCGCGCGGATGGCCGCCGAGGTCGCCGAGAGCCCTGGCGCCGACCTCGGCTCCCGCATCGACACGGAACCGGGCGACCGCCGAGGCCAGATCCGACCCGGCCGGCTCGCCGCCTGGATCTTCCGCGTCGAGGACCGCGGCGAGCGGATCAAGCGCTGAGTGCGCCGGCCCCGGCGCCGATCGGGGATCCCGCGGCGCCGCTCGGGCGTACCAGATGCGCCGGTTTGTCCCAGGAACTCAGCCGAGGAGAGCCGTGGTGGAAGAGACGATGACCCCGGTGAGCGCGGCCTCGGGCCGCGATTTGGCGAAGAGGATCGGCGACGAGCTCCGCAAGCGCGTCGTCGGTCAGGATGCCATGATCGAGCGCCTCCTGATCGGTCTGCTCACCGGCGGCCACGTCCTCCTCGAGGGCGTGCCGGGCCTCGCCAAGACCCTGACCGTCCGGTCCCTCGCCGAGACGATCGACGCCACCTTCCAGCGGATCCAGTTCACGCCGGACCTCCTCCCGGCCGACGTCGTCGGGACGATGGTCTACAACCAGCGAACGGCGGAGTTCTCGCCCAAGCGCGGCCCGATCTTCGCCAACCTCGTCCTCGCCGACGAGATCAACCGGGCGCCGCCGAAGGTCCAGTCGGCGCTCCTCGAGGCGATGCAGGAGAAGCAGGTCACGATCGGCGGCGAGACCTTCCCGCTTCCGTCCCCCTTCCTCGTTCTTGCGACGCAGAATCCGATCGAGCAGGAGGGGACCTATCCCCTCCCGGAAGCCCAAGTCGACCGGTTCATGCTCAAGCTCCGGGTCGGTTACCCCGACCGGGCGACGGAGCGGGAGGTCATGCGACGGATGGCCGGCCACGATCCCGAGCCGCTCGCCGTCGTCGCGACGCCCGCCGAGATCCTCGCCGCGAGACGGGAAATCGCAGAGATCTACATGGACGAGAAGATCGCAGACTACATCCTCGATCTCGTCCACGCCACGCGGGATCCCGCGGCGTTTGGACTCGCGGGGTTCGCGCCCCTCATCGAGTACGGCGCGTCCCCACGGGCTTCGATCTTCCTCGCGGTCTGCGCCCGAGCCCACGCCTACCTCCGGGGCCGAGGGTACGTCCTCCCCGAGGACGTCAAGGCCATCGGCCCCGATGTCCTGCGGCACCGGATCATCACCAGCTACGAGGCCGAGGCCGAGGAGGTCACCGCCGACGACCTCGTCGAGCGCATCTTCGAGGCGGTGGACGTGCCGTGAGGATCCGTCTCTTCCGCCGGCCCTCCGCGACGCGCGTCGGCGCGGCCGGGCGCGGCGCGGCGCCGACGTCGGAGTTCGGTCGATCCGGCGCGCGCCCGGACCGCCATGGCGTCCCCCGCGAGGTCTTGCGCCAGGTCCGACTCATCGAGCTGCGCACCCGCGGGTGGGTCGAGTCGCTCTTCGGAGGCGAGTACCACTCCGTCTTCAAGGGGCAGGGGATGGAGTTCTCCGAGGTGCGCGAGTACCAGCCCGGCGATGACGTCCGCACGATCGATTGGAACGTCACCGCCCGCATGGCCACGCCCCACGTCAAGAAACACGTCGAGGAGCGAGAGCTGACCGTGCTCCTTGCCGTCGACCTCTCCGGCTCGGAGCAATTCGGGACGAGAGGCCGGCTCAAGGCGGAGCTCGCCGCGGAGATCGCCGCCGTCCTCGCCCTCTCCGCCGTGCGCAACAACGACAGGGTTGGGCTCCTCGCCTTCACGGACCGCATCGAGCACTTCGTGCCGCCCAAGAAGGGGCGGCGCCACGTGCTCCGCCTGATCCGCGACCTCCTCGCGCTCCGCCCTCGAGGCACGGGTACGGACCTCGCCGGCGCCCTCGATTACGCGGGCCGCGTCCTCCCGCACCGCGCGATCATCTTCGTCCTCAGCGATTTCCAGCGGCCGGGCGCGGCGCCCGGCGCGGACGAGGGCATTCCCGACGGCTTCGAGCGGATGCTGCGCATCCTCTCCAGGCGGCACGACGTCGTGGCGATCGGCATCGCGGATCCCGCCGAGGAGGCGCTCCCCGACGCCGGCGTCCTCGTCCTCGGCGACCCCGAGACCGGCGAGGAGGTCGTCATCGATACCGGGGCGACTCTGCGCGCGCGGTTCAGCCAGCACATCGCCGCGGAGAGGGACGCCCTCATGCACCTCTTCCGTCGTCTCGGGGTCGACGTCGTCGAGGTCAGGACCGACGCCTCGTACATCACGCCGCTGCTCGCCTTCTTCCGGCGCAGGGAGCGGAAGCTGAAGCGATGATCGTCCGGCGGGCCCTCGGGATCGCGCTGGGGTCGGCTTTGGTGCTCCCCGGCCTCGCCGCCGCGCAGCAGGTGGCTGCCGCGGTGTCGCCCGACACCGCCCACGTCGGCGATGTCGTGCGCGCCGCGATCCGCGTCGAGCTCCCCCCCGGGTACCGCGCGATCCTCCCCGACTCCCTCCCGCTCCAGGGCGAGATCGAGAACGCCGGGCGTCGCACCCTGGCGATCGACTCGCTCCCCGACGGGGGAACGCGGGTCACGGCGATCTACCCGATCGCCGCGTGGCGACCCGGAGAGGCCGCGATCCCCGCCGTGGCGGTTCACGTCGAGGGACCCGGCGGCGCCCGAGAACTCTCGGTGAACTTCCCCCCGCTCGCCATACGATCGGTACTTCCCCCGGACACCGCGGGGGTCGAGCCCCGGCCGCCCAAGGACGTGCTCGGTTCCAGCCGAACGGTATGGTCCCTCGTCGTCGCGCTCCTCGTCGCGGCCGCACTGGTGGCCGCGGGCGTCCTCCTCTTTCGTCGCCGCCGGGCGGCCAGCCCCGTGGCCGAGCCGGTCGCTTCGCCCCGCGAGCGGGTCCTCGCCGCCCTCGACGATGCACGGCGGAGCGGGCTCGTGGAGAGCGGTGAGTTCGCGGCCTTCTATTCGCTCTGCACCGCGGCGGTGCGCGCATTCCTCGCGGAGATGGACCCGCGCTGGAGCGGCGATCTCACCACCTCCGAGCTCGTCGATGCGATGGCCGCCGGCCTCGATCGCGCGGCCGTCGCCGAGCTCGGGCGCATCCTCGAGGCGGCGGACCGCGTCAAATTCGCTCGCCGCCGGCCCTCGGTCGACGAGGCCCTCGCCGAGTGGCACGCCATGAGGCGATGGGCCGAGTCGTTCGAGCTGCCGGCCCCCGCGCCTGCGGCCGCGACCGCACCCGTCGCCGTCGAGACGGTCGCCGCGGGGCAGGAGGTCGCATGAGCTTCGGCTTCTCCAACCCCTGGGCGCTGGCGCTCCTGGTCCTCTTCCCGGCCTATGCGCTTTGGGCGCGACGGCGCCGACGCGAGCGCCTGACCTATCCCAGGACCGGCGCCCTCGCGCGACTCGGCGCGGGTCGCCGCGCCTGGCTCGCCCGGCTCCCCGACGTCCTCCGCGCCGCCGCGGCCCTTGCGCTCATTGTCGCCCTCGCCGGGCCTCGAACCGGCGTCTCCGCGGTCGATGTCGAAGCCGAGGGGATCGCGATCATGCTCGTCGTCGACATCTCGAGCTCGATGCTCGCCGAGGACTTTCACCCCGACAATCGGCTCGCCGTCGCCAAGGCGAAGGTGGCCGACTTCGTGCGGGCACGGCGGTACGATCGCATCGGCCTCGTCGCGTTCGCGGGCGAGGCGCTCACCCAGGTGCCCGTCACGATCGATTACGCCGTGATCCTCAGGGCGCTGCAGCAGCTCGATGTCGGGATGCTCGACGATGGCACGGCCATCGGCACCGCCATCGCCACCGCGGCGAACCGACTCCGTCAGGTCCCCGGCGAGTCCAGGGTGATGATCCTCATGACCGACGGCGAGAACAACCGCGGCCAGATCGATCCCGTGACCGCCGCACGGGCCGCAGCGGCGTTCGGCATCAAGATCTACACGATCGGGGTCGGAAGCGACGGCGTCGCGCCGATCCCCGTGGCGCGGGGCCTGCTCGGCGGGTACCAGTACGCGAACCTCCCGGTCCACATCGATGAGGAACTGCTCACGGAGGTCGCGGATATCACGGGTGGACGGTACTTCCGCGCGACGAACGAGGCGGCGCTCGACAGCATCTACCGGCAGATCGACCAGCTCGAGAAGACCACCGTCGAAATGCGCCACTACGTCGAGTACACGCCCCATTATCTCCCCTTCGTCCTGCTCGGGGCCGTATTCCTCGTCGGGGAGTGGCTCCTCCTCGCGACCCGGTGGGGGAGGGTACCATGAACTTCGTGCGGCCCGAGATGCTTGGACTCGCCCTCGCGCTCCCGGCGCTCGTCGCCCTCGGGATCGCGGGGCACGTTCGGAGGCGCCGGCGGGTCGCCCGGATCCTGGGAGGGGCCGGCTCCGCCCAGGGACGCGGCACCGCCGACCTCTCGCGCTTCCCGGCCCTCCGATTCACGCTCCTCATCCCCGCCGCGGCCCTCCTCGGCGTCGCGGCCGCCGGGCCGCGGTGGGGGACCGAAGTCGTCGAAACACGAAGCCGATCCGTCAACGTCGTCCTCGCCCTCGACGTTTCGAAGTCGATGCTCGCGAGCGATGTCAAGCCCAACCGCCTCGAGCGTCAGCGACTCCTCGCCACCCGCCTCCTCCGGGAGCTGCGCGGGGACCGGATCGGCCTCGTCGTCTTCGCCGGCCGCGCCTACGTCCTCTCTCCACTCACCGTGGACCACGCGGCGCTCCGCCTCTTCGTCGACGCGCTCGACCCCGAGATCGTCAGCCAGGGGGGATCCTCTCTCGCCTCCGCCCTGACGCAGGCGGCCGACCTGGCCCGCGGCGAGCAGCCGGAGCGCGGCGAACGCGCCATAGTCCTGATCTCCGATGGCGAAGCCCTCGAGGACGAGGCGGCGGTCGTGCAGGCCGCCGCGCGTGCCGCCCAGCTCGGCATCACCATCCACACCGTCGCCATCGGGACGCCGGAGGGTGCGCCGGTCCCCGAGGTCGACCCGGGGACGGGTCGCGTGATCGGGTATAAGCGCGATCCCGACGGCGAAACGGTCGTATCCAGGAGAAACGACGCCCTCCTCGCACGCATCGCACGCGCGGCCGGCGGTCGCTTCATCCGCGCCGACGCGGCCGGTGCGACCGACCTCCTCCTCGACGAACTTCGTGCTATGCAGCGAACCTCGACCGCGGGGGAGTCGACCGTCCAGTTGAAGGAGCGCTTCACCTGGTTCGTCGCCCTCGCCCTCGCCCTCATCGCTCTCGACGCGGTCTTCGTCCGCGCGGGGGCCTTCGCCGTCCGTCGGGAGCGCGTGATCGATACGTCCCTCGAACCCGGGGAGGCACGCTGATGCGACGGATCATCGTTCCGGCCGCTCTCGTACTCCTCGTCGCCTTCGGCTTCGGCGACCTGGAACGGGGGAACCGGCTCTATCGGCAAGGCCGCTTCCAAGAGGCCGTCGAGGCCTACCGCGCCGCCCTCGCGGACGGCGAGGCCTCGCCGGTCCTGCATTACAACCTCGGGACCGCGCTCCTTCGCTTGGGGCAGTACGACGAGGCCGAGCGCCACCTCCGCGCGGCGCTCTCCACCGTCGAGCCCGACGCGCGCGTCCGTGCCCATTTCAACCTCGGCAACCGTTTCCTCGAGGCGGCTCGGACGATCCCCGACCCCCGCGCTCGCGCCCAGCTCCTCGACGCCGCCGTCGAGGCATACCGGCAGGCGCTCCGGATCGACCCCGGCGATCTCGATGCCAAGTGGAATCTCGAGCTCGCCCTCACGGAGCGGGACCAACAGCCCCCGGTCCCGCAGGGAGGCGGCGAGGACCAGCAGGACCAGGATCGGCAGCCCCAGGACCAACAAGATGACGGGGCCGGGGGGGGCGGGGGCGACAATCAGCCCTCCGGGTCGACTCAGGATGGCGGGGAACGTCGCTCCCGCGACACGGGCGCCCTCTCCCCCGAGCAGGCCGAACGGATCCTGAGCGCCGTCGAGCAGGGCGAGCGCGAGCTGCAGCGCGAAAAGCTCCGGAGGGGCCGGCGCGATACGCCGGTCGCGAGGGACTGGTGATCATCGCCGCCCCACTCCTCGCCGTCGCGCTGCTGGGTGCGGCCCAGACACAGGACCCCGTCCGAGTCTGGAGCTCCCTCGCTTCGCAGGAGATCGCCGTCGGCGAGACCACCGTCCTCGAGCTCCACGTCGAGACGTCCGGCGCTGCGCCCGACGCCATCGACATCCCGACCCTCCCGACCGGTCTCGAGGTGGTCGGCACCCGCGACTACAGCCAGCTCCAGTTTTCGCTCCCCGGCGGCCGGACCCGGATCCTCCGCCGGCAGCTCGTCCTCCAGGCCCGCGCGCCCGGTCGGTACCGCATCCCTCCCGTGACCGTGCGCGTCCAGGGGATGACGTACACGACGCAGGCGCTCCCCCTCTCCGTCGTCGGCCGACCGGCCGGCGGCGGATCGATAGCGCCGGGGATCGCGACGTCCGGAACTGATGGCGAGGTGCTCTTCCGCGCCGAGATCGACGCCGACACCGTGTACGTCAACCAGCAGGTCACCCTGCGGTCGGAGATCATGATCTCCGAGGAGGCGCAGTTCCGCCTCCGCCGCGCCCCCGAGTACCTCCCCCCCGATGCCGCCGGCTTCTGGGTCCACGATCTCCCGGGGAGCGGGCGCGCCTCCTCGCGCATCGTGGATGGGCGGATCTATCAATCCCAGGCTTTCCAACGGGCGTTCTTCCCCCTCGCCCCGGGGCGTTACACCCTCCCGCCCGCACGGCTGACCTACGAGATGCGCCGGGGATTCTTCTACGCCCCCGACACCCGTGAGCTGGCCAGCGATTCCTTCAAGGTTGTCGTGCTCCCGGTCCCCGAGGCCGGGAAGCCCCCCTCGTTCACGGGCGCGGTCGGGCGATTCGAGCTCCGTGCCCGTGTCGAACCCGCCGATGTCCCGGCGGGCGAGGCGGCCGCACTGGTCGTGGAGGTGGAAGGAGAGGGCAACATCGAGTCTCTGCCGCCCCCGCGGATCCCCTCGATCCCCGGCTTGGAGGTGTATCCGCCGAGCGAGAATGCGCAGGTCGACGTTTCGGGCGGCGTCGTCTCGGGCGTCAAGCGATTCACCTGGGTCCTCGTCCCCAAAGAGACCGGGAGGATCGAGATCCCAGGGATCGAGTACGGCTACTTCGACCCCGTGACTCGATCGTACGACGTCGCATCCTCGGCGCCGCTCGCCCTCCATGTCCGGCCCGGGGCCACGACGCCCGTCGTTTCGGCGGCCTCGTCGATACGACCGCCCAAGGATGCGCCCGGCGGTGAGGGGCGCCTCTCATGGGTGCGCTCCCCGGCGTTCGCCCTGCTCCAACTCTTACCGGTCGTCGGCGCAATCTCGGTTCTCGTCCTCCGACGCAAGCGGCGTCCGGTGAGGCCATCCTCCGCGGCACTCCGCCGCCGCTGCTTGCGTCAGCTCCAGGCGCTCCGCTCCCGCGCCGGACGCCCCGACGACGATGCCTTCCTCGACGAGCTCGATGCTCTCCTCCGGGGCTGGGTCGCGGAGCGCCTCGCCTCGCCTGCGCTCCGCAAGGCCACGCCGCCGGCGTTGGCCGAGGCGCTCGAAGGGGCCGGCGCTCCGAGGGCGGTCGCCCACGCCTTCGCCACGATCGTCGGGCGCATCGACCGCGTCCGCTTCGAGCCCGTCCGACCCGGCCCCGCCGCCCGACGGGCCCTCCTCGAAGAGGCCGAACGGACCCTGGATTCCGTGGATCGTGCTTTGCCCCGCTCCCGCAGGGGCGCCGGGGCCGTGGCGACCGTCATCGCCCTCGCCATCGCAGTTGCGGGGGCGGCCGCCCCGCGCCCCGCCTCCGCGGCCCAGGATCCGCGGACATTGTTCGACGAGGGCGTGCGACTCCTCGCCGAACGCGACCTCGACGCAGCCGTCCGGGCCTTCGAGGCCTACGTCGACCTCCGGCCCCAGGACCCGAACGGCTGGTACAATCTCGGGAACGCGTACTTCGAGGACGGTGAGCGTGGCCGCGCCATCTGGGCCTGGTTCCGCGCAAACCGGCTCGCACCACGCGACCCCGATGTGCGCCACAATCTCCGCGTCGCCGGCGCCGATCCGCGTGATCCTACCCTCGGGCGACGGATCCCCCTCTCGACCGACGAGCTCCTCCTCCTCGCCGGGATCGCCTGGCTCCTCGGCTCCGGCGCCTTGGCTTGGACGCTGAGTCGCCGCCGCTTCGCCGCCGGGATCGCCACCGCTGCGGTCGTGATCCTCGCCGTATCCCTCGCCGGCGGGCGCAGCGTGCACGACCTGCGCGTCGACGTCGCCGTCGTGCTCCCGGCCATCGCCGAGATCCGCGCGGCGCCCGACATCCGCACCGAGGTGCTCCGCGAGGTCCCCGGCGGATCCGGCGTCGAAATCGTCGACGTGCGCAGCGACTGGATGCGCGTCATCACCGCCGATGGAACCGAGGGCTGGATCGAGGCCGAGAGCCTCGGGTCGCTCTGACGCCGCAACGCCTCAGGGCGCCCCTCCGGCGCTGTACCCGCCGATCTCCACGTCGTAACCCAGGGTTTGCAGGTGCGCCACGAGCTGCTCGAGCGTGGTGTGCGCCTCGTCGTACTCGACCTCGGCGCCTCCGGGGCTGCCGGGTCGGACGGTCGCCGCACGCACGCCCCGCTTCGCCCTCAGCGCCTTTTCCAGCTCCTCGGCAAGGAGGGAATTGTCGATCGCGCGAATCTTCAGGTTGCCCGTCTTCATGCGGTCGTCTCCGCGATGCGCGCCGCTTTGCCGCGGATCACCCGCGCCGCCCGCGCCCTCGGGGGGCAGCAATCGTGCCATGGGTCGTTCCTCTCGGCCATGATCCCATCGCCTCGCCGGTCCTCCGCGTCAGCCCGGACTCCGGCGTACGAGCCCGGCGCCAACGCAACGCAATACGACGACGAGCTTTCAGACATCGCGCCCCGGTCCTCGGGCCCCGGCCACGCCGGGGGCCTGCGGATGCTTGACCGGGCGTCGCCTGCGCCTATACTTCGCCCGTTCCCTGAGTTCCCCCGGCTCGCGACGGTGCACCGTGGAAGAGTTCTCGAATCTGATCATCATCGATCACCCCCTGATCCGTCACAAGCTCACGATCCTGCGGGACCGCAACACCTCCAAGAAGATCTTCCGGGAGCTCGTCGACGAGATCGCCATGCTCATGGGGTACGAGGTCACCAAGGATCTCCCCCTCGACCGTGTCGAGGTGGAGACCCCCCTCGAGCGCACCATCGGGTACGCGATCAGCGGAAAGAAGCTGACCCTCGTCCCCATCCTCCGTGCGGGGCTCGGGCTCGTCGAGGGGATGCTCCGCCTCATGCCCGCCGCTCGGGTCGGCCACATCGGCCTTTACCGCGACCACGACACGCTCGAGCCCATCCGCTACTACTTCAAGATCCCGCCCGACCCCGAGACCCGGGACTTCATCGTCCTCGACCCGATGCTCGCCACCGGCGGCTCCGCGTCCGCCGCCGTCCGCCTCCTCAAGGAAGCCGGCGCCGGGCGGATCCGCCTCGTCTGCCTCGTCGCCGCCCCCGAGGGCGTTCGCCGCATGCTCGCCGACCACCCCGACGTGACCGTCTACGCCGCCGCTCTCGACCGCCAGCTCGACGAGAACGGGTATATCCTTCCGGGGCTGGGGGATGCCGGAGACCGGTTGTTCGGTACACGGTGAGCGATTACATTTCCGTCGCCGGGCCCGTAGCTCAGTCGGTCAGAGCAGTGGACTCATAATCCAACGGTCGCAGGTTCGAGTCCTGCCGGGCCCACTGGAGGTCAGGCCGCCCCATCTCGGCGTGACCTCTTTGCATTCGGGGCGCCAGACCCCTGGAGCCGGTAGCACGTGTGGGCTCCGTTCCACTCCGTTCCTCGGGCTCGCATGGACCTCGATCGAGTCGGCATCGCCGCATTGCCCTCCGGCCGTGAGGGTACGTGGCCGGGGTGCGACGACCGCCTCTCGGATGAGGCCTTCGACCGCCTCGCTCGACTCGCCGCTCGCCTGCTCCAGGCGCCCATCGCCTTCGTGACCCTCATCGACGAGCATACCGAGACGTTTCGGAGCTACGTCGGCCTCCCCGAGCCGTGGCTCTCCCGATGGGATGCCCCCAACACCCGCGTCTTCTGCCGGTACGTTCACCGCACCGGTCAGCCGTTGCTGATCCGCGACACGGGGATGGGAGGCACCGTCGGCAGCGCGGATGGGTGCGCGGTGCGGGGCGTCGTCGCCTATGCGGGCGTCCCCCTCCGACGCCCCGACGGCTCCGGGATCGGCGCCCTCTGCGTCGTCGACCATCGACCCCGGGAGTGGACCGACGACGACCTCTCGAGCCTCGTCGATCTTGCCGACGCCGTGGTCGCCGAGGTCGCCGTCAGGGCCGAGGTCGCCGAACGCCGCCGCGTCGAGGCCGCCCTTCGGGAGAGCGAGCTCCGGTACCGGACCCTCCTCGAAACCGCCAACGAAGGGATCTGCACCGTCGACGCCGACGCGCGGATGACTTTCGTGAATCCGCGCATGGCCGCGATGCTCGGCTACACCGTCGTCGAGATGCTCGGGCGATCGATCCTCGACTTCATCGACGAACTCGCCCGGCCCGCGGCGCTCGGCCGCATCGAGCCCCGCGGCGGCGGAGCCAGGGAAGCGCAGGAGCTCCCCTTCCGCCACCGGGATGGGTCCACCGTCTGGACCCTCGTGAGCGCCGCGCCGATCCTCGACGGTCAGGGCCGGCAAGCCGGCGCCCTCGCCATGGTCACCGACATCACCGAGCGCAAGCGGGTCGAGGAAGAACAAGCACGCCTGATCGCCACCATCGAGGCTTCCACCGACCTCGTGGCGATCACCGACACCTCCGGCACCTTGCTCTATCTCAACAACGCCGGCCGCGTCCTCCTCGGCATCCCCGAGGATGAAGACCTCGCCGCATCGCGCCTCCCCGGCTTCCACCCCGCTTGGGCGCACGACCTCATCGTGAAGGAGTGGATCCCCGCCGCGATCCGGGACGGCGCCTGGAGCGGCGAGACCGTTCTGCGGACCCGGGACGGCCGGGAGGTGCCCGTCTCCCAGGTCATCGTCGCCCACAAGTCGCCGAGCGGCGAGGTCCGCTTCCTCTCCACCGTCGCGAGGGACCTCTCCTCGCACAAACGGTTGGAGCAACAGCTTCGACAATCCCAGCGCCTCGAGGCGGTCGGCCGCCTCGCCGGCGGTGTGGCGCACGATTTCAACAACCTGCTCACCGCGATCAAGGGGAACACGGCGCTCATCCTCGAGGATCTCCCCCCGGCGGCCCCCATCCGGCGCGACCTCGAGGAGATCCTCCACGCCGCCGAGCGCGCGTCCGTCCTGACGCGTCAACTCCTCGCCTTCAGCCGCAGGCAGGTCCTGCGACCCAAGGTCCTCGACGTCGCCTCCGTCGTGTTGGGCGCCGTCGCCACGCTGCGGCGCCGCCTCGGCGAGGGGATCGAGATCGTCACCGACCTCGACCCCCTCGCCGGCGCCGTCCACGCCGATCCGGGGCAGCTCGAACAGGTCCTCACGAACCTCGTCATGAACGCTCGGGATGCCATGCCCCAGGGCGGCACCATCACGATCGAGACGAGGAACGCCGAGCTGGGCGAGGAGCACATGCGACGCTATCCCTATCGCGTCCAACCCGGCGCCTACGTGCGACTCGTCGTCCGCGACACCGGCCACGGGATGGACGAAGCGACGCTCGCCCGGATCTTCGAGCCGTTCTTCACCACGAAGGAGCCGGGGAAGGGGACCGGGCTCGGGCTCAGCACCGTCTACGGGATCGTCAAGCAGTCCGGAGGTTATATCTGGGCGGAGAGCGAGGTGGGGAAGGGGACCCGCTTCGAGATCTACCTGCCTCGCGTCGAGGCCCCGGCCGACACGGGGCGCCCCACGGTCGCGCCCTCAGCCGCACGGGGAGGAAGGGGCGAGATCGTGCTCCTCGTCGAAGACGAGGATGCCGTCCGGGCCCTCGCCCGCCGCATCCTCGAACGTGGCGGGTACACCGTCCTGGAAGCCTCCCACGGCGAAGAGGCGATCCGGATCGCCGATGGGTTCGACCGGCCGATCCATCTCCTCCTCACCGACCTCACGATGCCCGAGATGAGCGGCAGGGAGCTCGCCGAACGCCTCGTGGTCCGGCGGCCCGAGATGCGCGTGCTCTACATGTCGGGCTACACCGAGGATGACGTGGTGCGCCGGGGGATCCTCGGCCATGGCGCCGTCTTCCTCGAGAAGCCGTTCACGCCGGAAACGTTGGGGAGGAAGGTCAGGGAGACCCTCGACGCCTGACGCCGACGCCGCCCCGCTCCGCGCGGCCGGCGCGACATCCCACCGGGTTCAACCCCTGAGCATCTGTCGAATGTCTTTCGCACCCCTCCGTACACCCATGGCGATCGAGGCGCCGAAGAGCAGCGCCGTGCCGGTGCCCACGAGGGGGAGGATCCATACGACGGGGGCGGCGACCAGGGTGGCGATGCTCCCCGCGACCACCGGGGCTTTGCGCTCCTGCACCGCATCGACGAAGCGAAGTCGTCGCCGCACGAAATCACGGGAGCTGCGGTATCCGGCGACCACGGCGCCGCCCGTCAACAGAAGGCCGATCAGATCGAGCATGGTTCACCTCCTCGCCGGCCATACGGCCTCGGAGGTGCTACGGTTTCGCGCTCCTCTTCGGGTCATCCGACCCGGATTCGCGATTGTCGTTTCGCGCAGCGGCCGTTCGCAGGATCCGCTGCTCCACTTCGATCTGGGAGCGGATCGAGCCGATCCCATCACGCAGGATACGCGACTTCGTCACCGGAGAACCCCCGCGTCCCGCCGCGATCTCCATCCCCGCCGCGATCTGGGCCAATGAATCCATCCCGGCACCCGTGAACGCCATCTTCAACTGGCGGAACGCGCGCTTCAACGGCTGGGCCAAGGCGTCGTGACCGGACTGGGCGGCTGCGAACTGTTCGACGAGGCCGTGGACCCGCTGGACCTTCTGCCCCAGCTCGTTGAGAGCCGCGAGCTTCATTGCCGTGACCGGGTCGACCTTCGACATCGATGCGCTTACCTCTCCAGTGGATCCCGTTCGACTTCGTCCGGGTGCGGGCTCACCCCGCCGTCGTTGGAGCGCTCCGCAGGATCGAGTCGATCTTGGCGATCAGCATGTCGACCGCCACGGAATTGTGACCACCTTCGGGGATGATGAGATCGGCGTAACGCTTGCTCGGCTCCACGAACTCGAGGTGCATCGGGCGGACCGTCTCCGTGTACTGGCGGATCACGGAATCGACGCTCCTCCCGCGCTCCGCGACGTCGCGGGTCAGGCGCCGGATGAACCGGATGTCGGCGTCGGTGTCCACGAAGACCTTGATGTCGAGAAGCGACCTCAGGGCCGGATCCCACAGGATGAGAATCCCGTCCACGATGATCACCTTACGGGGCGGCGCGGTCTCCGTCTCCGCAAGCCGGTCGTGTCGGGTGAAGTCGTAGACCGGGATCTCCACCGGGCGGCCCTCCCGCAGCTCCTCGAGATGGTGGATGAGGAGCGAAGTCTCCAACGCATCCGGGTGGTCGTAGTTGAGCTTCTGCCGCTCTTCCGGTGACAGGTCGGCGTGACGCCGATAGTAGGAATCATGATGGATCACCGTCACCTGGTCCGGCCCGAGCCGCTCGATGATCCGGCGGACCACCGTGGTCTTCCCCGAGCCGCTGCCGCCCGCCACGCCAATGATGATAGGTCGCATCCGACGCCTTGAATCGAACCATCCCGCTACTCCCGGTCGCCGCCGGGCTCCGGGGAAGTTGTGGGAAGGCGTGCATCCTTCGCAAGCCGGCCGAGGTTGACGGCAACTCGGTCGCCCACGAAAATATCCCCGCGACCGGCTACCGGCGGCGCTCCACCGTTCCATGGAACTTCATGTGCTTACGCTCCGTGGTGGCCAGTTCGTCGGCGCCCAGGACGGTGGCGCTCCCAGCGCCTTCCAATGCTCCCGATGGGGACACCCTTATCGGAAGCGGGGTATGAACATCGCGTCCTTGGCGTAGCGGAACGGTCCGCCCGCAGACGAGTACTTCGTCATCATCGATGAAGGCTTCATCGGAGCGCGCTCGGCCGCGGGCGATCGCCGCCCGGGGAGAATCGACTGGCGACCGAATGGCTCGCTCCGCGTTGCCGGCAATGGCACCGAGCCAGACGGCCGACTCCGTTGCACCGACGCCGCGCGATTCGGTACGGTGCCGGCGTTGACATTCTTCTAGATGTGAGCGAACTTACTTCGTTTACCCCCGTGGCGGGAGTCGACGCGCGTACCTATTGAAACTCGGAGAGAGACGCTCGATGTTCGGCACCTTGAAAGGCCGAATCCTCGTGATCCTCGGGGTGCTGGCCCTCGCCGGCTGGTTCTACTTCGACAACGGTCTCAAGCGTGGTCTCGACCTCCAGGGCGGCATGCATCTCGCCCTCGAGGTCGAGGATCGCGACGGGACCTTGACCCCCGAGGCCCGTGCGGACGCCACCGACCGGGCCCTCAAGATCATCCGGACCCGGATCGATCAGTTCGGGGTGGAGGAACCGCTGATCCAGAAGGCGGGCGACGACCGGATCATCGTCGAGCTCCCGGGGATCGACGACGAGGAGAGGGCCAAGAGCATCCTTCAGCAGACCGCGTATCTGGAGTTCCAACTCGTGCGCTCCGGGCGCGAGCTGATCGAGGCGCTCCCGCGCATCGACCGGGCGATCGTCCAGGCGGTGGGTGTCGAGGGATTGCCCCAAGGCGCGCAGGAGGGCGAGCGTCCGCGCGAGGCGCTGGAAGAGCTCCTCTTCGGCCGAGGCGAGGACACCGCGCAGACCGAGGCCACGGAGGCGACCCGAACCGACTCGGTCGCGGCCGCGCGTCCGCTCTCGGCGATCCTCCTCGACTCCGGCAATGACGGGGAGTTTCTCGTCGCGCAGGAGAATGTGGCGACCGTCAACCGTTACCTGGCGCTCCCGGAGGTCCAGCGGCTGCTTCCGCGGGGCACGGTGCTTCGGTGGGCGGAATCCTCGGAGGGGGTCGGTGCGCAGCTCTACCGGCGACTCTATCTCCTCGAGTCGCGGCCGTTCATGACCGGCGAGTATCTCGAGAATGCGACGGCCGGCCGCGATCCGCAGTTCAACCAGACGATCGTCTCCTTCCAGCTGAGTCGCCGGGGCGGCCGGATCTTCGAGCAGGTCACGGGGGAGAACATCGGCAATCGGATCGCGATCGTGCTCGACGGACAGGTCTACAGCGCGCCGGTCGTGCAGAGCCGGATCGGAGCGCAGGGCCAGATCGAGCTCGGTCAGGCCTCGCTCCAAGAGGCCAACGACCTCGCGCTCGTTCTCCGGGCGGGCGCGCTCCCGGCGCCGCTCCGGATCATTGAGGAGCGGACCGTCGGACCTTCGCTCGGCGCGGACTCGATCGAGCAGGGTAAGATCGCGGGCATCGTTGGAATTGCCCTCGTCATCCTGATCATGGTGGGGTACTACCGGGTCGCCGGTGCGCTCGCGGTCGCCGCCCTCGCGTACTACGTGGCGCTGGTCATCGGCGGACTCGCCGCGTTCCACGCGACCCTCACGGCGCCCGGGATCGCGGGGCTCATCCTGTCGGTCGGTATGGCCGTCGATGCCAACGTCCTGATCTTCGAGCGGATCCGGGAGGAGTTGGCTGCAGGGAGGGCCGTCCGCACCGCGGTGGACGAGGGCTTCCGCAACGCGATGTCCGCGATCGTCGACTCGAACCTGACGACGCTCATCACGGCGCTGATCCTCTTCCAGTTCGGGACCGGGCCCGTCCGCGGGTTCGCGGTCACGCTCTCGATCGGGATCGTCGCCTCGTTCTTCACGGCGGTCTACGTCACCCGCACCCTCTTCCTGCTCTATCTCAAGCGGAAGCGGGCGGTGGAAGCCATCAGCATCTGACGCGGAGCCTGAGCCGGACATGCGACTCTTCGCGAACGCAAACTACGACTTCATCGGCCGACGCCGGACCGCCTACGTCCTCAGCGCGGCGCTCCTGGTCCTCGCGCTCCTGGCCGGGGCGTACTGGCAGATCACCCGTGGCTCCTGGCTGAACTACGGGGTCGACTTCACCGGCGGCACGATCGTCCAGGTGATCTTCAAGGAGCCGACGACGGTGGCGGAGGTGCGGGCGGCCGTCGACGCGGTCCTCCCCGGGACCGAGATCACGCGATTCGGCGGCGAGAACGAGTTCCTGGTCCGTGCGCCCGTGTTCTCCGAAGAGGGGACGAGCACCGCGGAACAGCTCGTTCAGGGGCTGGTCGACCGATACGGTCAGGGCGCGTTCGAGGTGGTCCGGACCGAGGCCGTCGGCCCGAAGATCGGCGGGGAGCTCCAGCAGAAGGCGTTGTTCGCTATTCTCCTCTCGCTGGCCGCCACGCTCGCCTACCTGGCGGTTCGCTTCGAGTGGCGCTTCGGCGTCGCGGCGGTCATTGCCACGGCGCACGACGTCCTGCTTTCCCTCGGGCTGATCTCGACGTTCCGCCTGGAGGTCGCGCTCCCGACGGTGGCGGCGGTCCTGACGATCGTCGGGTACTCGCTGAATGACACGATCGTGATCTTCGATCGCGTCCGCGAGAACATGAAGAAGGTTGGCCGGAGGATGGAGCTGTCCGAGATCCTCAACCTGTCGATCAACGAGACGCTCCCCCGGACGGTTCTGACGTCGACCACCACGCTGGCGACGCTCTTCGCCCTCTTCGTTCTGGGCGGCTCGACGATCCGGGAGTTCGCGTTGATTCTGCTGGTGGGGATTCTGATCGGGACCTACTCCTCGATCTTTGTCGCCTCGCCGGTACTGCTCGAGATCGAGCGCCGGTGGAAGCACAAGGAGTCCGGCGCGAAGGGGAGCAAGCCGGCGCGCGCGGGCGCACGGGTCTGATTCGCTCCCCGATCGGTGGGAGGGCCGCCCGGACACCGTCCCGGCGGCCTTTTCGTTGGAGGGTCATGTTTTTCGATTCGCACTGTCACCTGACGGACGATCGTCTCGCGGGAGAGGTCGACGCTGTCGTGGCTCGGGCCCGAGAGGCCGGGGTCACGCGGCTCGTGACGATCGGGGCGGAGCCGGAAGATTTCGACGCCGTCCGTGACCTGACCGAACGGTTCGAGGGGGTCTGGGCCGCCGTGGGCGTCCATCCCCATATCGCGGACCGGGCGGATGCCGAGGTCCTCGCGCGGATGGTCGATCTCGCGGCGCACCCGGGGATCGTCGCCCTCGGCGAGACGGGGCTCGACTACCACTACGACAACGCTCCCCGGGAGGCGCAGCGTCGGGCCTTCGTGCGCCACATCGAGCTGGCGGCCGACCTCGGCCTCCCCGTCGTCGTGCACTCGCGGGATGCGGACGCCGATACCGCGGCGATCCTCCGGGACGCGGGCCGCGACGTGCGTGGTGTGCTCCACTGCTTCGCCGGCGGGCCGGAGCTCCTGGAGGCCGGGCTCGACGCAGGGTGGTACATCTCCGTCTCCGGGATCGTGACGTTCCGCAACTACGGGGGCGCCGATCTCGTCCGTGCCGTCCCGGCCGACCGGTTGCTCATCGAGACCGACAGCCCCTATCTCGCGCCGGTGCCGATGAGGGGGAAGCGCAACGAGCCCGCCTTCGTGCGGTTCGTCGCCGAAGGTTTGGCGCGGCTCCTCGACGAGTCGGTGGACACCGTCGCGGAGCGGACGACGCGCAACGCCCTGGCGCTCTACGGGTTGGACGGTCCCGCCACCGCCGCGTGATTTTCTCGGCCACTCCCCTTATCTTTTCGCCCCCACGGAAACCCGGGGTGGACCGAAGAACCGCTGCCGTACCGGAGCCCATGGCCCGTCGTATTCGTATCCTGCCGGACGTGCTCGCCAACCAGATCGCGGCGGGCGAAGTGGTCGAGCGGCCCGCATCGGTCGTGAAGGAGCTCGTCGAGAACTCGCTCGACGCCCTTGCGACGCGGATCGAGGTCTCGATCCAGAACGGCGGGAAGACAGAGATTCGTGTGGCGGATGACGGGCACGGGATGAGCCGCGACGACGCGCTCCTCGCCCTCGATCGCCACGCGACCAGCAAGATCAGCACGCCGGAAGACCTCCGGGCGGTGAGTACCTTCGGGTTTCGAGGCGAGGCGCTGCCATCGATCGCCTCGGTGTCGCGCCTCACCCTCGAGACGGCGGAGCGCGGGGGGGTCGGCACGCGGGTCCGGGTCGCCGCGGGGCGGGTGCTCGGCGCCGAGGACTGCGCCCGACAGGCCGGAACGACGATCGTCGTACGGAACCTCTTCTTCAACGTCCCGGCCCGGGCCAAGTTCCTCCGCAGTGCCGCCGCGGAGAGCCGCGCCGTCGCGGAGGCGGTCACGACGCTCGCCCTGGCGAACCTCTCGGCGGGGTTCCGGCTCGAGTCGAACGGCCGGGCGCTGCTCGAGCTGCCCCCGGCGCCGGACCTCGTCTCCCGGGTCGCCGCGATCTGGGGCGACGAGGTCGCCGGACGCCTCGTCGCCGTCGCTTGGGCCCGGGAGGGGGTCACGGTCGCCGGGCTCGTCGATCGGCCGGATGCGGCCGGGGTCGGACCCCGGCGAGTCCACCTCTTCGTGGGCGGGCGGCCGTTCCGCGATCGGGAGCTTGTCTTGGCGGCCGAGCGCGCCTACCGCACGACGGTGCCGCTCGGGGTAAAACCCTCCCTCTTCCTTTACCTCGATCTCCCGGCGGGCTCGGTGGACGTCAACGTTCACCCGACGAAGGCCGAGGTTCGGTTCCGGGATCGGAACGCCGTGCTCCATGCGGTCGAGCAGGCCGTACGAGAGGCTCTCGCCTCCCTCGAGAGCTCCGCGACCCTCGACCGCCGGCCGATTGCTCCCCAGCTCCGTCGGCCGATGCCGCCGGCGCCGGTGCCCCGAGAAGAGAGATCCGAGGCCGATCAGCTCGCGCTCTTCGTCGCCGCGGGGCCGGCGGAAGGGACCCGGCGTGCCGACCCCGAGGCCTCGGTCGAGCCCCACGCCGCGGCTGCGCAGGGCGGGCCGGAGCAGCCACGGCAGGGGAAGGAAGGCATCGTCGGCGTGGATGGCCGCCGCCCGCCCCTCTGGCAGATCCACGACACCTACATCCTCGCCGAGACGCGGAGCGGGCTCCTGATCATCGATCAGCATTCGGCGCACGAGCGGATCCTCTTCGAGGAGATGATGCGCGGGTTCGCGGCCGGGGGGAGCGTCAGCCAGCGCCTCCTCTTCCCGATCACGCTGCGCCTCTCGCCCGCGGAGTTCGCGGTGATCGAAGATCTCCGCGAACTCTTCGATCGCGCAGGCTTCGAGGTCGAGCCCTTCGGCGGCAGGACCGCGATCGTTCACTCGGCGCCGGCGCCGCACCCCTACTTCGACGCCGAACGCTGCCTTCGCGAGATGATCGCCGAACTCGCCGCGGGGAGCGAGCTGACGCGTGCCGCGAAGAACCAGCACGAGCGGATCGCCATGACCTTCGCGTGCAAGGCCGCGATCAAGGCGGGGCAGCGGCTCTCGCAGAGCGAGATGGCCGAGCTCTTCGATCGGCTCTTCGACACGGAGCTCCCCTCCCACGACGTGCACGGTCGGCCGACCGTCGTGCGCCTCTCCCTCCAGGAGCTCGAGCGCCGATTCGGACGTCATGGCTAGGGACGCCCTCGTGATCACCGGCCCGACCGCTACGGGGAAGACGGCGCTCTCCATCGAGGTCGCTCGCCGCCTCGACGGCGAGGTCGTGTCTATGGACTCCCGGCAGGTCTATCGCGGGATGGACATCGGAACGGCGAAGGCGACCCCCGAGCAGCGGCGGGAGGTGCCGCACCACGGCCTGGACCTCGTCGACCCCGACGAGCGATACAGTGCCGGCCGCTTCGCACGCGACGCCCGCCAATGGATCGCCGAGATCCGCGCCCGCGGCCACGTCCCGATCCTCGTCGGCGGAACCGGCTTCTTCCTGCGGTCCCTGACCCACCCGCTCTTCGACGAGCCCGAGATGTCGCACGAGCGCCGGGAGCGGCTCAAGCGGTACCTCGCCGACAGGCCGACGGAGGAGCTCTGGCGATGGCTGAGGGTCCTCGACCCCGAATCCGCCGCGACCCTCGAGCGGGGCGGCGGGCGCCAGAGGATCGCGCGCGCCATCGAGGTCGCGACCCTCACCGGACGCCCGATCGGATGGTGGCACCGCCACGCCCCGCCGGAGGTGCCCGCACTCTCGCCGCTCGTCTTCGTCCTCGACCTCCCGAGGGAGGTGCTGTACCGGAGGATCGACGAGCGGGTCACCGAGATGCTCCGTGCCGGGCTCGTCGACGAGGTGAAGCGATTGCTCGATCGCGGGTACGACCTCGGCGACCCGGGGATGAACGCCACCGGATACGTGGAACTGATCCCCTACCTGCGGGGTGAATGCTCGCTGGACGAAGCCGCCGACGCGATCCGGCGCGCGACGCGGCGTTATGCCCGGCGACAGCTCACCTGGTTCCGCAACCAGCTCGAGGACGCCATCTGGCTCGACGCGTCCCGGCCCCTGGCCGACGTCGCCGACGAGGTGGTCCGGATCTGGAACGAGGAGGCCCTCTGAGAATCGGCATCACTTGCTACCCGGTCTACGGCGGATCCGGCGCGGTCGCCACCGAGCTCGGCATCCAGCTCGCGAGGCGAGGGCACGAGGTGCACTTCATCACTTACGCCCAGCCGTTCCGGCTTCCGTACTTCATGGAGGGGATCTACTACCACGAGGTGGAGATGCCCTCGTACCCGCTCTTCGACCACCCGCCGTACTCCCTGGCCCTCGCGGTCGCGATGCACGACGCGGCGGTGCACAACGACCTCGATCTCCTGCACGTCCATTACGCGATCCCCCACGCCACATCGGCGTGGATCGCGAAGGAGATGCTCGGCAGAGAGTCGTTCCGGGTGATCACGACTCTGCACGGCACCGACATCACGCTGGTCGGACAGGATCCCTCGTTCCAGGCGATCACCCGCTTCTCGATCGCGAAATCCGACGGGATCACGGCCGTCTCGGAGTTCCTCCGCAGAGAGACGGAAGAGCACTTCGCGGTCCCCGCAGAGACGATCGAGGTGATCCCGAACTTCGTCGACCTCGAGCTCTACCGCCGCGATCGGTCGCCCTGTCATCGTGACACCTTCGCGGGGCCCGACGAGAAGATCCTCATCCACATCTCGAACTTCCGGCCGGTCAAGCGCCTGGAGGATGTGGTGCGCGTCTTCGCACGCGTGGCCCGGCGCATGCCGGCCCGACTCCTGATGGTCGGCGATGGCCCCGATCGCGCGCGCGCCCAGCTCCTCGCCGAGCAGGAGGGGGTCGCCTCCCGGGTCGTGTTCCTCGGCAAGCAGGAGTCGGTCGCCGAGCTCCTCGCCTGTGCGGACCTCCTGCTCCTGCCGAGTGCGACCGAGGCCTTCGGCCTCGCCGCCCTCGAGGGGATGGCCTGCGGGGTCCCCGTCGTGGCGACCAACGTCGGTGGCGTTCCTGAGGTCGTCCGGCACCGCGAATCCGGGTACCTCGCACCCGTCGGCGCCGTCGAGGAGATGGCCGACGCCGCCGTCGAGATCCTCGGCGATCCCGCGCGGTGGCGCGAGGCGAGCCGTGCCGCGCGCGAAGCCGCGGAGCGGTTCAGCGCCGAAACGGTCATCCCCCGTTACGAAGCGTATTACCACGAGGTCTTGAATCGGTGAACTCCTTCGAATCGACGGTGCTCGGGTTGGTCCAGGGACTGACGGAGTTCCTGCCGGTCTCCAGCTCCGGCCATCTGGTCATGGCCGAGACGTTCATGGGCGTCCCCACCCCGGGCGTTTTCGTCGAAGTTGCCTTGCACCTGGCCACGCTCCTTTCCGTGGTCATCGTCTACCGCCAGCGCCTTGCCGGCCTGGCCTCGGGCGTCCTGAAGCGAGATCGCGAAGCGCTGCGCTACGTCGGGCTGCTCCTCCTGGCCTCGGTGCCTGCGGGGCTCATCGGCGTGTTCTTCAAGAGCAAGATCGAGCAGGCCTTCGACATGCCGGCCCTGACCGGCGTCCTCCTCATCCTCACGGGGGCGTTCCTCTGGTCGACCCGCCGGGTGGGCAGCGACCGAGGGGATGACCGGATCACCTGGGGCCTGGCCCTGGTCATGGGCGCGGCGCAGGCGCTCGCCATTCTCCCGGGGATCTCTCGTTCCGGCGCGACGATCACTGCCGGGCTCTGGGGTCGGGTATCGGGCGAGGCCGCCGCCGAGTTCTCGTTCCTGATGTCGATCGTGGCGATCACCGGCGCGGTCGTCCTCCAGGCCGGCGAGATCGGCGCCTCGATCGGCGAGATCGGCGTGGGCCCGCTCCTGACCGGGTTCCTCGTCGCCCTCATCTCGGGGATCGTCGCGATCCGCTCCCTCGTCTGGCTGCTTCGCCGGCAGTCGTTCTACGCCTTCGCCTACTATCTCTGGGCCGCCGGCGCGCTCTTCCTCCTCTACATCGGGCTTGCGGGATGATCGAGCTGGATGCCGATGCGATGCACCTGATCGACGCGGCTCTCGCCGAGGACGTCGGCGCCGGCGACTGGACGACGCTCTGGACCCTCCCCGCCGACCGTCGCGCCGAGGCGAGGATCGTGGCGAAGGCGCCGGGAATCGTGGCCGGGATCGCCGTCGCGCGCGCGGTCTTCCTGCGCCTCGACCCCGGCCTGGAGTTTCACGCGGCGGTCGATGACGGCGCCCGGGTGGCGCCGGGTGACGTCGTCGCCACGATCGTGGGGCGGGCCCGCCCGATCCTCACCGGGGAGCGCACGGCGCTCAACTTCCTCCAGCGCCTCTCAGGCGTCGCGACGATGACGCGGCGGTTCGTCGATGCCGTCGCCGGGACCGGCGCCACGATCCTCGACACCCGGAAGACGACGCCGAGCTTCCGCCTCCTCGAGAAGGCGGCGGTGCGCGCCGGCGGGGGCGGAAACCACCGCATCGGCCTCTACGACATGGTCCTGATCAAGGACAACCACATCGCCGCGGCAGGAGGGATCACGGCGGCCGTACGGCGGGTCCGCGAGCACGACCGCGCGGGCCTCCCCATCGAGGTGGAGGTCACGAACCTCGCCGAGCTCGATGAGGCGATCGACGCCGGCGTCGACCGCATCCTCCTCGACAACATGGACCTCGAGACGATGCGCGCCGCGGTCGAGCGCGTCCGGGAACGCGCCGGTGAAGGCCGGCCGCGGCCGCTCCTCGAAGCGTCCGGCAACATCACGATCGACCGGGTCCGCGCCGTGGCGGAGACCGGGGTCGACCTCATCAGCGTCGGCGCGCTCACGCACTCCGCGCCCGCCCTCGACCTCTCCCTCCGCATCGACGTCGCATGATCGAAAGCCCGATCCCCGCCCGGCGCTGGGAGGACCGCCCCGTCGACCACTGGCGCGAGCGGTGGGGAATCGATACCCTCCTCGCATTCGAGCGAGTCGGCTCGACCAACGACGTCGTCAGGCAGCTCGCCGAGGATGGCGCGCCGGCGGGTGTCGTGGCCATTGCCGAGGAGCAGACCGCCGGCCGCGGTCAGGCCGGCCGCCGCTGGCACGCCGCGAAGGGGCAGGGGCTCCTCCTTTCGATCCTCCTGCGCCCCGCACCGTCGGGCGACGACGGGTATGCTCCGGGAACCATCCCGATCCGTGTCGGGATCGCGGTCGCCCGGGCGATCGAGGCCGTGACCGGAGCGCGGGCATGGATCAAATGGCCCAACGACATCCTCGACGATGCCGGACGGAAGCTGGCGGGGGTCCTTTGCGAGGGGGCGCTCAACGCCTCCTCGGGAGGGTTCGTGGTGGCGGGGATCGGCGTGAACGTCGCGCAGCGGGAAGAGGATTTCCCGCCGGACCTACGATCGCCGGCGGCGTCGCTCCTCATGATCGCCGGGCACCCGGTCTCCCGCGCTCGACTGGCCGGGGAGATCGTGGACGAGGTCCGATCGATCGGCGATCGCCTCGCGGCGCCGCTCGACGCAGCGGCCCTCCGGGAATTCGCCGGACGCGATGCCCTCGCCGGCCACCCGATCACGATCGACGGCAAGGAGGCGGGCATCGCCTGCGGGCTCGCCGCCGATGGCTCGCTCCTCGTCCGGACCGGCGATGCCCCCGCCGTTCCCGTCAGGAACGGCACCGTCAGGGTGGTTAGACAACCGATCGTTTCGTGGAAGGCTCAACCATGATCCTGGTCTTCGATGTCGGCAACACGGAGACGGTGATGGGCCTCTTCGAGGCCGGCGCCCTCCTCGACCATTGGCGATTCTCGACGCAGCCGGAGCGCACCGTCGACGAGGTGGGGCTGCTGGTCCGATCCTTCGTCCGCGAATCGGGCTTCGACGTCGGCCTCATCCGCGCCGCGGCGATCGCATCCGTGGTCCCGCCCGTCACGCCGATCCTCGCCGAGATGTGCGAACGCCACCTCGGGGTCGTCGCCGCGGTCATCGACGCGCGCTCCCCGCTCCCGATCCGGCTCGACGTCGACGAGCCCCTCACCGTCGGGGCCGACCGCGTCGTCAACACCCTCGCGGCCGCGACCCTCTTCCGCCGCGACACCATCGCCGTCGACCTCGGGACCGCGACCACCTTCGACTGCATCACGGGCGATGGAGTCTTCATCGGCGGGATCATTGCGCCCGGCGTTCGGACCGGCGCCGAGATGCTCGTCCGTCGGACCGCAAAGCTCCCCCGCGTCGACCTCGAGCCTCCACCCTCGGTGATCGGCCGCCGCACCGAACTCTCGCTCCGCAGCGGGATCTTCTTCGGCGCCGTCGATTCGATCGATGGGATGGTCCGCCGCATCAAGGAGGAGTGGGGCAGCCCGGACATCCTCGTCGTCGCCACCGGCGGGCTCGCGCCCCTCGTCGCGCCCCACTGCCGGACCGTCGACCGCGTCGAGCCTTTCCTGACCCTCTACGGCCTCGAGATCGCCTACCGTTTCCTCGAGGAACGCAGCTCCGGGATCCGGGTCGCGGCGCTCAAGAGGCCGAACCGCGCGGCACGACGCCAATGAGTCGGCCGGACGACAGCCGCGCCGAACGCGCCCGCACCCTCAACGCCGTCCGGCGCATCGGTTACCGGGTCCTCCCCGGCGACCTCTTCAGCTACATCCTGCACCTGAGGCCGGCGGAGTGGCCCATCATGGTCGCCCACACGGCCCTCGGCATCCTCCTGGCCACGGGGATCCCGGCCGAAGCCGCGACGATCTCCCCCGCGAACATCGCCCTCGCCCTCGGCGCCTGGGTCGCCCTCCTCAACGGCGGAACGCTCGCCCTCAACTCCGCGTTCGACGACGACGAGGGCGACATCGGCTACCTCGCCGCGCCCCCACGGCCTCCGAGACACCTCGCGGCGTTCGCCCTCGCCCTCATGCTCGTGGGCCAGATCGTCGCACTCCGCCTCCCCTCCGCGTTCGCCATCGCCTACGGGGTGTGCTTCGTCCTCTCCATCCTCTATTCCCTCCCACCCTTCCGCTGGAAGGCCGTCGCCGGCGCCGACTGGGCCATCAACATCGTCGGGTTCGGCGCACTGACCCCCTTCGCGGGGTGGGCCGCGACCGGTCGCCCCATCGAACCCTGGGCCGCCGTCGTCTTCATCGCCTTCGGCGCCCTCTTCGCCTCCCTCTACCCACTCACGCAACTCTATCAATTCGAAGAGGACCGCGCTCGGGGTGACCGCACCCTCGCCCTCGTCCTCGGGATGCGACGGGCGCTCCAGGCCGCCATCGCCACGGCTCTCCTCGCCTTCGTCCTCTTCGGTTGGGCCGCCGCCGCTGGACCGGCGAACGCCGCCGCGTTTCTCCTGGCCCTCCCGCTCCTCGCCTGGCTCGCCGTCCTCCTCCCCTGGTATCGCCGTCACGAACGCATGACGCCGGCCGAACACCAGCGTGGGATGTACGCCGCCCTCCGTGCATGGGCGATCACCGACATCGTCATCCTCGCCATCTTCGCGCTCTGACGCAGGTTGACTCGGCGCGGCACCCGTATTATCTTTGAATGCTGGGCCAGGTCCGGGACCACCCGGATTCCCGGCTCCGGGCGCGGGTTCTGGCGTGGGCCCGCCGCATTTGCCACCCGTGGGAGGGATTCGCATGGTCGAAGTCGTGCTTGGCGAAGACGATCGCCTGGACTGGGCTCTCAAGCAGTTCCGCCGCAAGCTGATCCGCTCGGGGCTCTTCCGGGATCTCAAGAAGGGCCGTTACTACGAGAAGCCCAGCGAGGCGAAGAAGCGCAAGGCTGCGGCAGCCCGTCGGCGCAACGCCCGGAACCGACGCCACGCCAAGTAAGCACCGGTCCTTCGCCCGGTACGACGCCGCACCCTCCGTGCGGCGTTTTCCATTTCGGTTCGATCGCGGATCGGCGCTCCGATCTCCCGTCGACGCCCCTGCGGGGGGCGATCGCCTCATCGTCGCCGCGCGCCGCCGATTCCGGTTCTTCCGGCTTTCCGCGGCGGCCACGACGGCAGCTTCCCTTGCCAAACTGACCGGCGGGTCTGGCACGGTATCTGCTTGGCCGCCGCGGCGTTCGCGGGGCCTTGACACCCGGGTCCTGTCGAGTAATTTCTTCGACGTCCTGTTAGCACTCGGTCGGTGTGAGTGCTAACGAACAACCCAACCCAGAACAACGCAACGCGGAGGAACACCCTATGGCAACGGCATCTGCGACGCAGATCCGGCCGCTCGCGGATCGGGTGGTCGTCAAGCCGCTCGAGGAGACCGAGCAGATGAAGGGCGGCCTCTACATCCCGGATACGGCGAAGGAGAAGCCGCAGCAGGGCGAGGTGGTGGCGGTCGGCCCGGGGAAGCTGACGGAGGATGGGAAGCGGATCGCGCCGGAGCTGAAGGAGGGGGATCGCGTTCTGTACGGGAAGTACAGCGGCACCGAGGTGACGGTCGGTGACGAGCAGTACCTGATCCTCCGCGAGTCGGACGTGCTCGCGGTCATCCAGCGGTAAAGCCGATCCACAGGGACCACGAGAATAAAGGAGAGCAGCTATGGCTGCGAAGGAGCTTCATTTCAACACCGATGCGCGCGCGGCGCTGAAGCGCGGCGTCGACCAGCTTGCTGAGGCGGTCAAGGTCACGCTGGGCCCCAAGGGGCGCAACGTGGTGATCGACCGGAAGTTCGGTGCGCCGACGGTGACGAAGGACGGGGTGACGGTGGCGAAGGAGGTCGAGCTGCCGGACCCGATCGAGAACATGGGCGCGCAGATGGTCAAGGAGGTCGCCACGAAGACGAGCGACCTGGCCGGTGACGGGACGACGACGGCGACCGTGCTGGCGCAGGCCATCTTCCGCGAGGGCCTGAAGAACGTGACCGCGGGCGCGAACCCGATGGCGATCAAGCGCGGGATCGACAAGGCGGTCGAGCGGGTGGTCGAGGAGCTGAAGAAGATCTCGACGCCGACGAAGGGGAAGAAGGAGATCGCGCAGGTCGGGACGATCTCGGCGAACAACGATGCGGAGATCGGGAACCTGATCGCCGACGCGATGGAGAAGGTCGGCAAGGACGGCGTCATCACGGTCGAGGAGGCGAAGGGCCTCGAGACCACGCTGGAGACGGTCGACGGGATGCAGTTCGACCGGGGCTACCTGTCGCCGTACTTCGTGACCGATCCGGAGCGGATGGAGGCGGTCCTCGAGGATGCGCTGGTCCTGATCCACGACAAGAAGATCAGCTCGATGAAGGACCTGCTGCCGATCCTGGAGAAGGTGGCGCAGCAGGGCCGCCCGCTGCTGATCATCGCGGAGGACGTCGAGGGCGAGGCGCTGGCGACGCTGGTCGTGAACAAGCTGCGCGGCACGCTGCGGGTCTGCGCGGTGAAGGCGCCGGGCTTCGGTGACCGCCGGAAGGCCATGCTGCAGGACATCGCGATCCTGACGGGTGGCCAGGTGATCAGCGAGGAGGTCGGCTTCAAGCTGGAGAACGCGGTCCTCTCGGACCTCGGCCGGGCCAAGCGGGTCGTGGTCGACAAGGACAACACGACGATCGTGGATGGCGCGGGCGATCCGGAGAAGATCAAGGGCCGGATCGCGGAGATTCGCGTCGCGATCGAGAAGTCGACCTCGGACTACGATCGCGAGAAGCTCCAGGAGCGGCTGGCGAAGCTCGCCGGCGGCGTGGCGGTGATCCACGTCGGTGCCGCGACGGAGACGGAGATGAAGGAGAAGAAGGCCCGCGTCGAGGACGCGCTGCACGCCACGCGTGCGGCGGTCGAGGAGGGGATCGTCCCCGGTGGCGGCGTGGCGCTGCTCCGTGCGCAGCAGGCGCTCCGTGACTTCAAGGTCGAGAACGAGGAGGAGCAGGTCGGCGTCCAGATCGTCCTGCGCGCCGTCGAGGAGCCGCTCCGCCAGATCGCGGCGAACGCGGGGATGGAGGGCTCGATCGTGGTCGAGCGGGTTCGCGCCGAGAAGAACGTGAACTTCGGCTACAACGCCCAGACCGACACCTACGAGGATCTGGTGGAGGCGGGCGTCATCGACCCGACGAAGGTCACGCGTACCGCTCTGCAGAACGCGGCGTCGATCGCCAGCCTGCTGCTCACCACGGAGTGCGTCGTGGTCGAGCGGAAGGAGGAGGAGAAGGCGCCCTCGATGCCGGGCGGCGGCATGGGCGGGATGTACTGATCCGTCCCTGACCTGAGAAGGCCCCCTGGGCGGAAGCTCCGCCCAGGGGGCTTTTCGATTTGCGGCGCTCTCCGCCGTCGCGGGTCAGGGGCGCCGGTGGAACGCCTCCCGCAGACGCAGCACCGCATCCACGAGAGGTCCCGCCGCCAGGCGCACGCAGATCGCGAGCGTCAGGGCGAGGACGGCCCACACGATCGTCGCCAGGAGGGAGAGTTCCAGCCAATGCATAGGTGTCTCGCTCCGTGGAGGTTCGACCCTCAGGTCGTCTTGCGCAGGTGCGCGGCCAGGAGGACGCCCACCACGGCGATGGCCAGCCACGCCGCCGCGTCGGCGACCCAGTAGCGTTCCCAGGGCGTCCCCGGTGCCATGAACCAAGGCCGCGTTTCGTTGATCGGGCCGATCAGGGCCCAGAAGAGCCCTGTCTCCGAGTATCCGATCGGATGCTGGTGGATGCGGAAGGACGGCTCCGTCAGACCTTCGAGGAGCTTCGGGACCAACGCGAGCGCCGCCGGCACACCGAGCGACCAGCGGAGCGGGTGCGCGCTCCGGAGGGCGGCGATCGATCCGAGGAGATAGGCCGTGAGCGGGCCGGTGACGTACGCAAGTGCCATCCACGGCGTCACCCGGGGGAACTCTCCGAGGGATCCGGCGATCACGGCCGCACCCGCGACGAGCACGGCGAAGGCCAGGGAGAGGATTAGGAGCCAGGAAGCCCCGGCCACGACGCGGGCGAGCTCGTGCCATCCCTGATGGATCGGCTGTGCCAGGAACCAATCGCGGTCGCCCGCCGGCGCATCGCGCCATGCCTCGGCGGGCCAGAAGAGGGCGATCAGCATCGTGGCCAGGAAGGTCCCGGCGAGTTGCGGCGGATCGTAGGTGGGGTCGTTGCGTGACCTCACGGCCCAGTAGAGGAAGCAGACGGCGGCCGAGGTCGCCGAGACGACCATGAATCGCCAGCGCAGGGCCCCCAACAATCGGAACTCCAGACCAATGGCCCGTCGCCACGGGACGGCGCGCGCCCCGTCCGGAGAATGCGTCGCCGCCGCCCTCATGCCACACCTGCCAACGTCGTCGTGGGTGAGACGGCGGCGGAGGAGGCGAGGAGCTCGAGGGCTCCGCTCTCGATGGTCAGCGTCGTCGCCTCCGTCACGGTCACACCCGCGGCCTTCAGCCGCGCGATCACCTCCGGCTCATCACCCCAGACCGTCCAGGTCCCCTCCCGACCTTCCACTCGGCTCCGGACCACGCTGCCGATCAGCTCGCGAGGAAGTCGCCGGCCGTCGGGCACGATCCCGCGATAGCGACGAAGGCAGCGGTGAAGGTCGTCACGGCGGAGTTGGGCCACGATCCCACCCTCGCGGAGCACGCCCAGATGGTCCGCGAGTCCTTCCATCTCGTGTACGTCGTGCGTCGAAAGGACGACTGTCGTCGGAGCTGTCGCCAGGTGATCCGCCAGGATCGACACGAAAAGGTCGCGCGCCACCGGGTCGAGCCCGTCCATCGGCTCGTCGAGGAGGAGGAGCCGAGGCCTCCACGCCAGGGCTGCCGCCAACTGGACCCGTCGGGCATGCCCTTTCGAAAGCCGCCCGTAGTCCGTCCCCGGTCGGATCTCCAGCGATTCCGTCAGGCGCGCGGCGTAGGAGGGGCCCAGTCGTGGGGGTGAAAGCCGGCGTGTAACCGCAGGAGGTTCTCCACCGTCAGGCCCCTCGGCCCGGCACCCGGGCGCTCGGGGACCCACCCGACGCGCGCCCGCACCTCCGGACCCTCGCGGACCGGATCCCGGCCGAGCACATGGACCGCCCCCGCCGACCTCGCGACCAAGTTCAGCAGGACCTTCAACAGCGTCGTCTTTCCCGCGCCGTTCGGACCAACCAGCACGTAGACGGCCCCTTCCGGCACCGTCAGATCCACGCCGGACAGCACCGTCTCGCGACCGTAGCGCTGGACCAGACCCTCCGTGTGGACCGCCAGCTCGTCGCTAAGGATCCGCTTCGGAACCGCCTGCATCGCTCCCTCCTCGAGGTTGGGTCGATCGAGTCTCCCCTCCACCCGATGCCAGATCGCGCAATGCCGTGACCAACTCCTCGACGGTAATGCCGCTGCGATGTGCATCCCTGAGCGCCCGTTCGGCCACCCGCCGTGCCAGCGTCCTCCGCTCCTCCTCCCCCACCTCCATCTTCGACACGAACGTCCCCTGGCCCCGACGCACGTAGACGAGGCCCTCGCGTTCGAGTTCTCGGTACGCTTGCTGCACGGTCATCGGGTTGACCCGCAACTCGGCGGCGAGTTGCCGCACCGAGGGGAGGGGCTCATCCGGCTGCACCGCTCCGGTAATCCGCGCGCGGCGGATCTCGTCCATGATCTGGACGTAGATCGGCCGGTCGTCCGAGGGGTGGATGGAGATGAGCATGCGCGGGTGTAGGAGGATCGGTGTATTACGACACTCATACAGTAGGGGCACGGCCGTCGGCGGTCAACCCTTTCGTGGCGGCGGCGGGGGCGAGGGGTTGGACGCGCCCGGATGGTGCGGGATCGGTCGCGCGGCTGGAGATCGGGGAGCCTTGACCCTTCGAACGTCTGCCGGGTATTTTGCTCTGGTAAGCGAGGAGGCAGGGATGCACGACACTTCGACGACCACCGAGAGCACGACGACCCGGCCCTCGCCGAGGGGCGGTCGGCGAGCGTTCGCAGGGTAGGCGAAGGGAACGCTCGACGGACGCGCGGCCTCTCGGCACCGAGGGGCCGCGTCTTTTTGTTGGCGGTCGGAGGCATCGCGGCGTGGGGCGCGTGGCGGCGAACGGCGGATCCTGAACCAGTGGAAGATCGAGATGGCGAACGCGTCTGCGGAGATGATTCGGGTGACCCTCCCGGACGGGAAGGTGTTGGAGGTGCCGCGGGGGAGCACCCCGCGCGAGGTCGCGGAGCGGATCGGTGCGGGGTTGGCGCGGGCTGCGCTCGCGGCCCGGGCCGACGCGCAGATCGTGGATCTGAGTCGTCCGCTCGAGCATGACGTTCGGCTGGAGATCATCACGGAGCGGAGCCCCGAGGCGCTCGATCTGCTGCGCCACTCCGCGGCGCACATCCTGGCGACGGCGGTGCGGAAGATTCGACCGGAGGCGAAGATCGGCTTCGGTCCGGCGATCGAGCACGGCTTCTATTACGACTTCGAGGTGTCCGAGCCGTTCACACCGGAGGATCTCGAGCGGATCGAGGCCGAGATGCGGGAGGTCGTGCGGTGCAACGATCCGTTCGAGCGGCAGGTCGTCACGAAGGAGGAGGCTCGGGAGCTCTTCGCGGATGACCCGCTCAAGCTCGAGCGTCTCGAGGAGCTGGGGGACGACGAGGTCATCACCGTCTACCGGAACGGTCCCTTCCTCGACCTGTGCCGCGGCCCGCACATCCCGTCGACGGGGCGCCTGCAGCATTTCAAGCTGCTCTCTACGGCCGGGGCGTACTGGCGGGGCGACGAGCGCCGTCAGATGCTGCAGCGGATCTACGGGACCGCATGGTTTTCGGAGAAGGATCTGAGCGAGTACCTGCAGCGCCTCGAGGAAGCGAAGCGTCGGGACCATCGTCGCCTCGGGAGGGAACTCGGGATCTTCAGCGTGCATCCGGAGGCGGGCGCCGGGTTGATCCACTGGCACCCGAAGGGGGGGCTGATCCGGTACACGATCGAGGAGTTCCTTCGGAAGACGCTGCTCGAGCACGGGTACGACCTCGTCTTCACGCCGCACGTCGCGAGCGAGGAGCTCTACAGGATCAGCGGCCACCTCCTGACCTTCTCGGAGAACATGTTCCCGCCGATGGAGCTGGAGGAGGGCGAGACGTTCCGGCTGAAGCCGATGAACTGTCCGAACCACATCATGATCTATCGGTCGGAGACGCGCTCGTACCGGGATCTTCCGATCCGGTACGCCGAGCTCGGGACCTGCTACCGGTACGAGCGCAGCGGCGTCCTGCACGGGATGATGCGCGTGCGTGGCTTCACGCAGGACGATGCGCACATCTTCTGCACGCCGGAGCAGATCGGCGAGGAGTTCGACCGGCTCCTCGACCTGGTGGATTACATGATGGTCACCTTCGGGTACGAGTACCACGCCTTCCTCTCGACCCGGCCCGAGAAGGCGATCGGGGATCCGGCGGTCTACGACGCCGCGACCGATCGGCTGCGTCAGGTCCTGGAGAATCGGGGGCTCGATTACCGGATCGACGAGGGGGGCGGTGCGTTCTACGGGCCGAAGCTCGACATCATGCTCGTCGACGCCCTGGGCCGCGAGTGGCAGGGTCCGACGCTGCAGCTCGATTTCAACCTCCCCGAGCGGTTCGATCTCGAGTACATCGGTCCCGACAACCGGGCGCACCGGCCGGTGATGATCCACCGGACGCTCCTCGGGTCGATGGAGCGGTTCATCGGAGGGTTGATCGAGCATTACGGCGGCGCATTCCCGGTTTGGCTGGCGCCGGAGCAGGTGCGTGTGCTGCCGATCACCGACGAGGTGCGCGAGAGCGCGGCCGAGCTGGTGGAAGGACTGAAGCGTGCGGGGTTGCGGGCCACGCTGGACGATCGGGCCGAGACCCTGGGGTACCGCATCCGCGATGCGGAGACCCAGAAGGTGCCGTACATGGCCGTGGTCGGCGCCCGGGAAGCGGAAGCGGGGACGGTCGCCGTGCGGCGCCGCGGGGCGGGGCAGAAGCAGGAGATCGTCTCGCGCCCCGAATTCATCGCGCGGGTCCGGGATGAGGCGGAACGACGAGTTCTCTCTTGACATCCGGGGCGTGCGGATCTAGCTTTGGACCGTCAGTTCTGGGAAGAGGGGGGCCCTGTGCCTCCCCACCCTTCGGTCCGCGTTCGCGGTATCGCCGGGTTCGACAAAGAGGAGCCCCTCCCGCAGCAGGAGCGGGGAGGTGGGATCGTCTCTGTGCGGACCCGTAGGCGCGGGTCCGTTTTTCTTGTATTCCTCAACGGGAGGCGTCGCCATAACCAACGAGAAGCGAGTCCGTGTGAACCGGCAGATTCGGATCAGCCCCGTGCGAGTCATCTCGCCGGAGGGGGAGCAGTTGGGGATCTTGCCGGTCGATCAGGCCCTGGCCATGGCCGAGGAGCGGGGCCTGGACCTCGTCGAGGTCGCGCCGACGGCGCGTCCGCCGGTTTGCCGGATCATGGATTACGGCAAATACAAGTACGAGGAGGCGCGCAAGGCGCGACAGGCGAGGAAGCGTCAGCACCAGGTCCAGATCAAAGAGGTCAAGTTTCGGCCGGGCATCGAGCTGCACGACTTCGACTTCAAGGTTCGCCACGCCCGTCGGTTCCTGGAGGAAGGCAACAAGGTGAAGGCCACCATGATGTTCCGGGGTCGCCAGATGGCGCATCCGGAGCTGGGGCGTGAGGTGCTCACGCGGGTGGCCGAGGCGGTCGGCGATGTCGGCCGGGTCGAGAGCGAGCCCGTCATGGAAGGCCGCAACATGACGATGATCCTGGCTCCGCGCCGGTGAGCGGGGTCGGAAGGGAGGCGGTAATGCCGAAGATGAAGACGAACAAGAGCGTCGCCAAGCGCTTCAAGATCACGGGGTCGGGGCGGCTGCGGCGCCGGAAGGCGAACAAGAGCCACATCCTGACGAAGAAGACGCCGAAGCGGAAGCGTCATCTGAGCCAGCCGGATCTGGTGTCGGCGGCGGACGAGAAGCGCATCAAGCGGATGTTGAGGGGGTGATCGATGGCGCGGGCAACGTTCGCGGTCGCACGGCACCGCAAGAAGAAGAAGTATTTCCGCGCGGCGAAGGGGTACTGGGGCGCGCGTTCGAAGCTGTGGCGGATCGCGAAGAACGCGGTCGAGCGGGGTTGGGTCTACTCGTATCGGGACCGGAAGCAGCGTAAGCGTGATTTCCGGCGGCTGTGGATCACCCGGATCAATGCGGCGGCGCGGGAGCACGACCTGAGCTACTCCCGGTTCATGAACGGGTTGAAGCTGGCGGGGATCGAGGTGAACCGGAAGGTGCTGGCGGATCTGGCGGTCCGCGATCCGCAGGCGTTCGCAGAGCTGGTTCGTCAGGCCCGTTCGCGTCTCGGCTAGGTGAGTCGAGGCGGCGTTGGAGCGTCGGCCGGACCGGTCGCGGCGGGCGACCGGTCCGGCCGTGCGCGGTTCGGGGGGGGCGTGAGGGCGTAATGGCGGAGCGGGGAGGGTACGCGGTCATCGGGCTGGGACTGTTCGGCTCCGCGATCGCGCGAACGCTCGCGACCATGGGGCACCGGGTGCTCGCGGTCGATCGTCGGCTGCCGGCGGTCGAGGCGCTCGGGCCCGTCGTTGCGGAAGCGGTGCAGGCGGATGCGACGGATCGTGTCGCGCTGGAGGCGCTGCACCTCACGCGATACGAAGTCGTCTTCAACACGATCGGCGACCTGTCGGCCTCGATCCTGTGCACGCTGGCCCTGCGGGAGCTCGGGGTGCGGCGGGTCATCTGCAAGATCAACTCGCCGCAGCAAGGGCGGATCCTCTCTCGCCTGGGTGCCGAGGCGACGCTCTTCCCGGAGCGAGACATGGGGGAGCGGGTGGCGCTTCAGATCGCCGCGGCCTCGTCGACGGTCACCACACAGATCGATCTTGCACGAGACGCGTCGATCCTCGAGATCGTCGCGCCGCCGGTGCTGGCGGGTCGGACCCTGGCCGAGGTCGACCTGCGCCGTCGTTTCGGTGTGACGGTGGTCGCGGTCAAGCGGCGTCCGGAGACCCAGGATCTGCCGGAGGAGGTCGTGGTCTCGCCCCCGGCGGAGTTCCGGATCGGGCGGCACGACCTCGTGCTGGTCGCCGGGAAGAACGAGGACCTGTTGCGCTTGCAACGGGCGGAGAGGTGAACGGGGAGACCGCGGGCGAGCGGATGGAAGGGATGAAATCGGATCTCACGACGGAGTTGGAGGCGCTCGAGCGCGAGGGGCGCGGCTTGATCGAGGCGGCGGCCGATGCCGCGGCGCTGGAGTCGGCGCGGGTGCGTCTCCTCGGGCGGAAGGATGGCCGGTTGACGGCGGTGCTCCGTCGCCTCGGCGAGCTCCCCGTGGAGGAGCGGCCCGCGATCGGTGCGTTGGCGAACCGGGTCAAGAGCGCGTTGACGGAGCTGCTCGAGGCGCGGGCGGGCGAGCTCGCGGCCGAGGACCGGGGTGAGGCCGCGGGGCCGGACCTGACGCTTCCTGGCCGTGGAGTGTGGCGGGGAGGCCGGCACCCGGTGACGGTGGTGATCGACGAGATCTGCGGCGTCCTCGCGTCGCTCGGCTTCACGCGGGTGCGTGGGCCCGAGGCCGAGACGGAGTGGCACAACTTCACGGCGTTGAACACGCCGCTCGATCATCCGGCCGCCGATATGCACGACACCTTCTATCTCTCGCCCGGGATCCTGCTCCGGAGCCACACATCGCCGGTCCAGGTGCGAACGATGCAGGCGTTCCGCCCGCCGATCCGCGTGGTCGCGCCTGGGTTGGTCTACCGACGGGACCCCTTCGACCCTTCGCATGCGCCGGCTTTCGAGCAGCTCGAGGGGTTGGCGGTCGACGAGGGGATCAGCATGGTCGATCTCAAGGCGACCCTGGCGGAGTTCGCGCGGCGGATGTTCGGCTCGCGGACGAAGGTCCGGTTCCGCCCCTCGTTCTTCCCGTTCACGGAGCCCAGTGCCGAGGTCGACGTGAGCTGCATGATCTGCGGCGGCACGGGGTGCAGCACGTGCAAGGGAACGGGGTGGATCGAGATCATGGGCGCCGGGATGGTGGACCCTGCGGTCTTCGAGGCGGTCGGCTACGACCCTGAACGCTACACCGGGTTCGCCTTCGGGATGGGCCCGGCGCGGATCGCGCTGAACCTCTACGGGATCCCCGACATCCGGACACTCTACGAAGCGGACGTCCGGTTCCTCGAGCAGTTCGCCTGAGGGAAGATGAACATCAGCTACCGTTGGCTCACCTCGCTGGCGCCCGGCCTGACCGACGCCCCGGAGCGGGTCGCGGATCGACTCGCGATGTATGGCGCCCCGGTCGACGAGCTCGTATCGATCGGCGCGTCGATCGGCGATATCGTGGTCGCGCGTGTCGAGCGTGTGGAGCGTCATCCGAATGCGGACCGGCTCTCGCTCTGCGAGGTCGATGCGGGGACCGGTGAGTTGCTTCAGGTCGTCTGCGGCGCTCCGAACGTGCGAGCGGGGGGCTATTATCCGTTTGCGCCGGTGGGCGCCGAGCTCCCCGGGGGGATCCGGATCCGGAAGTCGAAGATCCGGGGGGTCGAGAGCCAGGGGATGCTCTGCAGCGAGCGAGAACTCGGGCTCGGCCGTGACCATTCCGGGATCATGGAGCTGCCGGGCGAGTTCGAGCCGGGGGCATCGTTCGTCGCCGCGCTCGGGCTGGACGACGTCCGGATCGTGGTCGACGTGACGCCGAACCGCCCGGACCTCCTGTCGCACCTCGGCGTGGCGCGCGAGCTCGCCCCCGGGGGCGAGGCCGGGCTCCGTCTCCCTGCGTTTCCAGGCGCCGCGTCGCGGGAGGCCGTGGCCGTCGCCTTCCGGCGCGAGGCCACTGAGGCGGCAACGGGTGGCCTGCGGGTCATCCTGGAGGATCCCCGCGGGTGCCCGCGCTACATCGGCGCCGTCGTTCGGGGCGTTCGCATCGGCCCATCGCCGGTGTGGCTGGCCTCCCGGCTTCGGGCCATCGGGCTTCGGCCGATCAACAACGTGGTCGACGCGACGAACTACATCCTCCACGAGCTCGGCCAGCCGCTGCACGCCTTCGACCTGGACCGGCTGGAGGGGGGCGAGGTGCGGATCCGGAGGGCCCGGGCGGGCGAGACGATCGTGACGCTCGATGGCCAGCGGCGCGTCCTCGGCGAGGACATGGTGGTCATCGCCGACGCGGTGCGACCGGCTGCCGTGGCGGGGGTCATGGGGGGGGAGGAGAGCGAGGTGACGGCGGAGACGCGGAACATCTTCCTCGAGTGCGCGCTCTTCGACCCGAAGGTAACGCGGCGGACCCGTACGGCCCTCGGCCTTTCGACCGATGCCAGCTACCGATTCGAGCGCGGGGTCGATCCGGAGGGGATGGAGCGGGCCGCACGGCGTGCGCTCGAGTTGATCGTTGCGGTCGCCGGGGGGGAGGTCGAGCCCGAGGGTGTGGATCTCTACCCGGAGCCACGCCGTGCACCGATCGTGGCGGTGCGGGCGAGCCGGGCGAGCCGGGTGCTCGGGGTGCCCTTCACGACGGCGCAGGTCGAGGATCTCCTGACGCCCCTCGGTTTCGAGGCGGTCGCGCGCGGGGATGACCGGGTCGAAGTCCGCGTCCCGGGTCACCGCTGGTACGACATCGAGCGTGAGGCCGACCTCATCGAGGAGGTCGCCCGGCGCCACGGTTACGACGCCTTCCCGGAGGATCTCCGGGCGTTCCGTCCGAGCTCGGTCCCGACCGACCCCATGACGACCCTCGAGAACCGGATGCGGGAGTTCTTCGTGGCGCGGGGGTTCTTGGAGGCGCGGCTGGCTCCGTTCGCGCCTGAGGCGGAAGGCGATGTCGCGCTTCTGAATCCGCTCTCGAAGGAGGAGGGTCGGCTGCGTCGGGCGCTCGTCCCGGGGCTCTTGCGGCAGGTCGAGCACAACTTCGCCCGGGCCGTTCGAAACGTCCGGCTCTTCGAGATCGGGACCGTCTTCGCTGCGGGTGCGTCGCCGGCCGAGCCGCCGGTGGAGGCGACCCACGTCGCCGCGGTCTTCACCGGCGCCCGGACGCCGCCCCACTGGAGTGGCCGGCCGGAGGCGTTCGACATCTGGGATCTGAAGGGCTTGATCGGCGACCTTGTCGCGGAGCTCGGGACGGGTTCGGTGGAGGCGGCGCTGCCGGGGCTTCGAGGGCTGGATGCGCGGGCGTCGTTCCGCGCGGTGGATGCTTCCGGCGCAGAGCTCGGGGGCGGGGGGCGGGTCGACCCTCGGGCGATCGATGCGCCGGCGTGGGCGGACCCGGTCTGGGCCGTGGAGATCGTCCTTCGCCCGGCCGCCGCGGTGAAGCCTGCTCCGACGGTCGTTCCGCCTCCGGCCTACCCCGCGGTCGAGCGGGATGTCGCTCTGCTCGTCCCGGACGACCTGCCCGCCGCGCGCGTCGAGGCGACGATCCGGGGGGCGGCGGGGCAGCTCCTCGAGCAGGTCTTTCCCTTCGACGTCTTCGAGGGGCGAGGAATCCCCGAGGGGAAGAGGAGTATCGCCTACCGGCTCCGGTACCGGGCGCCGGACCGCACGCTCACCGACCGCGAGGTCGATGAATCCTTTGCGCGTACCCTCCATCGCTTGAAGGAGGAGCTGGGTGTCGAGCCCAGGGGTTGAGCCCACGCCGGTGCGCCGGCCGGCCGAGTGGGACCAGCTCGAACTGGCCGTGCGCCGGCTCATGGATGAGTATCAGCAGTGGAAGCGCCGCGCGCTCGCCGCGGAGGCTCGCCTTCGGGAGGTCGAGGCGACGCTTCGCGAGGTTTCGAGCGGGGCGCTCGATCCGATCGCCCTGTCGGAGCGGATCGAGACGCTCGAGGCGGAGAACCGTGACCTTCGCAACCGGCTGGGGCGGGGGCGCGAGACGATCGAACGGATCCTCGCCCGGCTTCAGTTCCTGGAGGAGGAGCGTTGAGCGATCGGAACCCCAAGACCGTCGTCACCGTCGTCATCGCAGGTGACGAGTACACCATCCGGTCGGAAGCGACGCCGGACTACACGCGGGAATGCGCCGAGTACGTGGATCGTACGCTGGCGCAGATCCAGCGCCAGGGCACCCTGGTGGAAGCGCACAAGGCCGCGATTCTCGCCGCCCTCTCCCTCACCGACCAGCTCTTCCAGGCTCGTGCGGAGGCGGACGCCCTCCGGCGCGAGATCGCCCGCCTCGCCTCGAAGCTCGCCGGCGACATCGAGCGGAAGATGTCGGCGGAGGACCTTGCATCGCACGTGTAGTTGCTTCTAACTTGCACGTTGGATCGTTGTATCATCGTAGGTTACGGGTGGCGCACACCCGAAGCGGCATCGAACGTTGCCTCCCCCGGGCGCCTCGGGTGCCCTTAATGGAGCGAGCATGAATACGTCGATCATGATCGGCGCGGTCGCCCTCGCCGCCGTCCTCGGCATTGCGCTCGGCTGGTGGGGGGAGAGGATGCGCCTCCGCAAGGCGAAGGCAGGGGCCGAGGAGGAGGCCAACCGGATCCTGGCCGCGGCGCAGGAGGATGCCGAGCGGACGCTGAAGGCCGCGGAGCTCGCGGGGCGGGAAGCGGCCTACCGGGCGAAGGAGCAGTGGGAGCGGGAGGAGGCGAGGCGGCGCGACGAGCTCGCGCAGCTCGAGCATCGCCTCGAGGAGCGGCGCACGGCGCTCGACCGCAAGTACGACCTGCTCGACGAGCGCGAGAGGCAGCTCGAGGACCGGGAGAAGGAGCTCGATCGGCGACTGAGTGCGGTAGAGGCGAAGGCGACGGAGTTCGAGCGGCTCACGGCCGAAGCGAGCCGGCGCCTCGAATCGCTCGCCGGGATCACGGCCGAAGAGGCGAAGCGGCAGCTGATCCAGGAGATCGAGGATCGGGCACGCGCCGAGGCGGCGAATACGGTCCGTGAGATCAAGGAGAACGCGAGGCGCGAGGGGGAGCGGGAGGCGAAGAACATCATCGCGCTCGCCATTCAGCGCATGGCGGCGGACCAGACGGCGGAGAGCACGGTCTCGGTGGTGAGCCTGCCGTCGGACGAGATGAAGGGGCGGATCATCGGCCGTGAGGGGCGCAACATCCGGGCGTTCGAGCAGGCGACCGGGATCGACGTCATCATCGACGACACCCCGGAGGCCGTGATCCTTTCGGGATTCGACCCGGTGCGGCGGGAGACGGCGAGGATCAGCCTCGAGAAGCTCGTTGCCGACGGCCGGATCCACCCGGGCCGGATCGAGGAGGTCGTGGCGAAGAGCCGGAAGGAAGTCGACGAGTCGATGGTGCAGGCGGCCGAGGAAGTGCTCTACGAGCTGGGGATCCACGGCGTGCACGCGGAGATCGTCAAAGTCCTCGGGCGGTTGAAGTTCAGGACATCGTACGGCCAGAACCAGCTCCTTCATTCGAAGGAGGTGGCGATCCTCGCCGGGAGCATGGCGGCGGAGATGGGGCTCGATGTTCAGATGGCGAAGCGGATGGGCCTGCTTCACGATATCGGGAAGGGGCTCACGCACGAGCACGAGGGAACGCACGTCGAGCTCGGGTGGAACCTCTGCAAGAAGTACGGCGAGCCCGACCAGGTGCTGAACGCGATCAAGGCGCACCACGACGAGGAGCCGCATCGGTATCCCGAGACGTTTTTGGTCACGGCGGCGGATGCGATCAGCGGAGCGAGGCCGGGCGCGCGGCGGGAGATGCTCGAGACGTACGTGAAGCGGCTGGAGAAGCTGGAGGAGATCGCACAGAGCTTCCCCGGGGTCGAGCGCTGCTTCGCGATCCAGGCGGGACGCGAGATCCGGGTGATGGTCGACCCGGAGCGCGTGGACGATGCGGCGATGGCGGAGATGAGCGAGCAGATCGCGCGGCGGCTGGAGGAGGAGCTCCAATACCCCGGCCAGATCAAGGTCGTCGTGATCCGCGAGACGCGGGCGGTCGATTTCGCACGGTAGCGAGGGCATGGCCAAGATCATCAGCGGTACGGAACTGAGTGAGGCGATCCGGTCGGAGATCGCGGCGGAGGCGGCGGCGTTCCGAGCCGAGACGGGGGTCCAGCCCGGTCTCGCCACGGTGCTGGTCGGTGACGACCCCGCGAGCCAGGTCTACGTGCGGATGAAGGGGAAGGCGGCGGTCAAGGCGGGGTTCTACTCTCGAGAGATCGTCTTGCCGGAGCACACGCCGGAGGCCGAGCTGCTCGGGGTGGTGGAGGGGTTGAACGCGGATCCCCGGATCCACGGGATCCTGGTTCAGCTTCCGCTACCGCGGCACATCGATTCGGGGAAGGTGATCCGTTGGATCGACCCGGCGAAGGATGTGGACGGTTTCCATCCGATCAACGTGGGGCGACTGGCGATCGGGGATCCCGACGTGCTCGCGCCGTGCACGCCTGCGGGGATCGTGGAGATGCTTCTTCGCTCGGGTTACGACCCCCGCGGGCGCCGGGTGGTGATCGTCGGGCGGTCGAACATCGTCGGGCGTCCGCTGGCGCTGCTCCTCCTCCGGAGCGGACGGGGCGGGGATGCGACGGTGACGGTGGCGCACAGCCGCACGGCGGACCTCGCCGCGGTCACGCGGGAGGCGGAGATCCTGATCGCCGCCGTCGGGCGGCCAGGGTTGATCACGCGGGAGATGGTTCGTCCCGGTGTGGTGGTGATCGACGTCGGCGTGAACCGGGTCGAGGATCCGGAGAGCGAGCGCGGGTACCGCCTGGTCGGCGACGTCGCCTACGACGAGGTCGCGGAGGTGGCGGAGGCGATCACTCCGGTGCCGGGTGGGGTGGGCCCGATGACGATCACGATGCTGCTGAAGAACACGCTGGAGGCGGCGAGGCGATCGGTACGGGCCGGTACGGCCGAGGGGTAGCGTCCGATGGATCTGTTCGACGCGGCGGATCTCGAACGCAGTCGATCGCTTGCGAGGTCCGTCGGGCGGGGTGCTCGGGCCCTCGCGGCCACGGGGGACCCGGCGGCCAGTGGACAGGCGTATACGGTCTCCGCGATCAACGCGCTCGTCCGGGAGCTCCTGGAGGGCGCGTTTCCGCCGTTCTGGGTGGCCGGTGAGGTCACGAACTGGAAGCGGCATCCGTCGGGGCACTGCTACTTCTCGCTGCGGGATGCGTCGGCCCAGCTCCGGTGCGTCATGTTCCGATCGGATGCGCAGCGGCTTCCGACGGATCCGGAAGAGGGGATGCAGGTCCGGGCCCTGGGCACGCTGACCGTCTACGAGCGGCGGGGGGACTACCAGCTCGTGGTGCGGGAGCTGGAGGGCGAGGGAGCGGGGGGGCTGTGGCGCCTGGCGTTCGAGCGGTTGCGGGCGAAGCTCGAGGCCGAGGGGCTGCTGGCGCCGGAACGGAAGCGGCCGCTGCCGCGGTTTCCGACGACGGTCGGCGTGGTGACCTCGCCGGTGGGTGCGGCGCTTCACGACATCCTGCACGTGATCGGGCGACGCGCGCCGTGGGTCCGGGTAATCCTCGCGCCGGCGAAGGTCCAGGGGGATGGGGCGGCGGAGGACGTCGCGCGGGCGATCGCGAGCTTCGAGGCGGTGCCCGAAGTCGACGTGCTGATCGTGGGGCGGGGCGGCGGTTCGGTCGAGGATCTTTGGGCGTTCAACGAGGAGGTCCTGGCGCGGGCGATCGCCGCGTGCCCGGTCCCGGTGATCAGCGCCGTCGGGCACGAGGTGGATGTGACGATCGCCGACCTCGTGGCGGATGTGCGGGCGCCGACGCCTTCGGCGGCGGCGGAGTTCGCGGTTCCGGACGGTCGAGTGGTCCGGCGGTACCTCGAGGATTTCGATGCCCGACTCCGTGCGGCGGTTCGGCAGCGGGTGGCGGAGCGGCGGGGGGAAGTGCTCCTGTTGGCGGATGCGCTGACGCGGGCGGTGCGTGGGGTTCTGCGGGGGCGTCGGGAGCGCCTGGCGCAGGTGGCAGGTCGCCTCGAGGCGCTCTCGCCGCTGGCCGCTCTCCGGCGCGGATACGCCGTGCCTCTCGACGCCGAAGGCCGGGTGTTGCGCCGGGTCACGAGCTTCGCTCCGGGGGGAGCGTTCCGCCTGCGCGTGGCCGATGGCAGCGTGGATTGCCGGGTCGACGGGGTGCGCCCGGACCCGGCGGGGGAGGGATCCGATGGTTGAGATCGCGGGGGCGCCGCTGAGTCTGGAGACGCGCCTGTCGCGCCTGGAGACGATCGTCGCGGCGCTGGAACGAGAGGATCTGGAGCTGGAGGAGGCACTCCGGCTCTTCGAGGAAGGGATCGGACACCTCCGGAAGGCACAGGAGGTCCTGGGGCAAACGGAGATCCGAATCGAGCGGCTCGTCGAGGGTCCCGACGGCCCGGTGCGCGAGCCGGTGGAGCGGGGAGAGGGGTGAGCGCGCGGCGGTCAGACCCGAGATTCGATCTCGGTCGTTATCTGGAATCCGAGCGCGAGGCGATCGAACGCGCGAGGGAGCGCCTCGTCCAGCGGCTTGTCGCCGGTCTTCCCGAGGACGTGGCCGGGCCCGTACGCTACGCCCTCGAGGCGGGGGGGAAGCGGCTTCGTCCGATCCTGGTCGTCGCGGCGTATCGTGCGGCCGGGGGCGGCGACGGCAAGGGGGCTGGGGAGGGGGGGATCCATGACGTCGCTTGCGCCGTGGAGTTCGTGCACACCTATTCCCTGGTGCACGACGACCTGCCGTGCATGGACAATGACGATCTCCGGCGAGGGAAGCCGACAACGCATCGCGTCTACGGGTCGGGTCGCGCCGTGATCGCGGGTGCGGCGCTGATTCCGTTGGCCGTGCTCGCCCTGGCAAGGGGCGGTCGGGCGCTCGGCCTGGAGGGCGGGGAGATCGCGTCGATGGTTCGTGAGCTCTGTGAAGCGGCCGGGGCCGCTGGGATGGTCGGCGGCCAGCTTCTGGACCTGGACGCGGAGGGCTTGCCCGTGGACCTGAGCGATCTGGAGGCGATTCACCGCCGGAAGACGGGGGCGCTCCTGGCCGCGTCGCTGCGGATCGGCGGGGTGGCGGCTCGGGCGGATCGTGCGGTGATCGAAGCGCTCGGCGAGTACGGAAGGTCGGTCGGGCTCGCCTTCCAGATCGCCGACGACGTCCTGGATCTCACGGGCGAGACGGCGAAGCTGGGGAAGACGGCGGGCCGCGACGTCGCGTTGGAGAAGGCGACCTATCCTTCGCTCCTCGGCATCGACGGCGCGATCGCGCGGGCGCGCGCCGAGGCGGAGGCGGCGGTGGCGGCGTTGCGGAGCGCGGGGATCGACACCCCGGAGCTCGTCGCCCTCGCGCACTACGCGGTGGAGCGGGACCGGTGAGTGCGCTCCGCACCGTCGTGGCGTGGAATCCGCCCCTGGTCCTCGCGGTGCTCGCGTTGACCACCGTTCAGATCCTCAAATTCCTCATCACGCTGGTCGTGCAGAGGCGCGTCGACTTCGAGCGGCTGACCGGGACGGGGGGGATGCCCTCCAGTCACGCCGCGTCGGTCGCCGCGCTGGCCACCTCCACCGGCCTGCAGGCGGGGTGGAGTTCTCCGCTCTTCGGCGTTGCGGCGTTCTTCTCTCTCGTGGTAATGTACGACGCGGCGGGGATCCGTCGTGCGGCCGGGCGCCAGGCCCGGGTGTTGAATCGCATGATCGACGACATGAAAGCGCACCACGTGATCGAAGGCGAACGCCTGATCGAGCTCCTCGGTCACACGCCCCTCGAGGTGTTGATCGGGACGGCGTACGGCATCGCCCTGGCCGTGGTGCTCCAGCCCTAAGGAGGGTGTCTTGCCGCTGTTGGATCGCGTAACCACACCGGAGGACCTCCGTACGCTGTCCCGAGCCGAGCTGCAGGAGCTGGCTTCCGAGATCCGGGAACGGATGATCGATGTGATCAGCAAGGTCGGGGGCCATTTCGCGCCGGGGCTCGGCGTGGTCGAGCTGACCATTGCCTTGCACTACTGTTTCGACACGCCACGGGATCGCCTGATCTGGGACGTCGGTCATCAGGCCTACCCGCACAAGATCCTGACCGGCCGCAACGACCGGTTTCCGACGATCAAACAGAAGGGCGGCATCTCCGGGTTCCTGAAGCGGGAGGAGTCGGAGTACGACGTCTTCGGCGCCGGCCACGCGGCCACGTCGATCTCCGCCGCTCTCGGGATCGCCACGGCCCGGGATCTCCGGGGCGAGGACTACGATGTCGTGGCGGTGATCGGGGATGGCGCGCTCACCTGCGGGTTGGCGTACGAGGCGCTCAACAACGCCGGGCACACCGATCGCGACCTGATCGTCATCCTGAACGACAACGAGATGTCGATCTCCCCGAACGTCGGGGCGATCCACAAGTACCTGACCCGGATCACGACGAACCCGATCTACAACCGGGTGCGGAACGAGCTCAAGGGGCTGCTGCACCGGGCGCCCGCCTTCGAGGACTTGGCGATCAAGCTCGAGGAGAGCGTGAAGAACATGCTCGTCCCCGGGACGCTCTTCGAGGAGCTCGGGTTCCGCTACTTTGGTCCGGTCGACGGCCACGACATCGATGCGCTGGTCGACACGCTGGCGAGTGTCCGGCGGATGAAGGGGCCGCGCCTCGTCCACGTGATCACGCAGAAGGGCAAGGGGTTCCCGCTGGCCGAGCAGAACCCCATCGACTGGCACGGCGCCTCGCCCTTCGACAAGATCAGCGGGGAGATGGCCAAGAAGAAGGGGGGGAATCCGGCGTACACGAGCGTCTTCGGCAAGGGGGTGACCGAGCTGGGGAGGCGGCACCCGGAGCTGGCGGTGATCACGGCTGCGATGCCGAGCGGGACGGGCACAGGGGTGTTCGGCGACGCCTTCCCCGAGCGCTACTTCGATGTGGGGATCGCCGAGGGCCACGCGGTGACGTTCGCGGCCGGCCTCGCCGTCGAAGGGATCCGGCCGGTGGTCGCGATCTACTCGACGTTCCTCCAGCGGGCGTACGACTCGATCATCCACGACGTCGCATTGCAGAAGCTGCCGGTGGTCTTCGCCATGGACCGGGCGGGGTTGGTGGGCAACGACGGCCCGACGCACATGGGCCTCTACGACATCGCATACCTGCTCACCGTGCCGAACATGATCGTGACGGCGCCGAAGGATGGCGCCGAGATGCTGGCGTTGCTGCGTCTCGGGGTCGAGCAGGACCGCGGTCCGTTCTCGTTGCGGTATCCACGGGACAACGTTCCTGCGCCGGTCCCCCCGCTCGACGAGATCCCGCCGGTGGAGTTCGGGAGCTGGGAGGTCCTGAGGCGGGGCCAGGGGATCGCGCTGCTCGCGGTCGGGACGATGGTCGGGCCGGCGATGGATGCAGCGCGCCTCCTCGAGCTGGAGGGGTACGACCCGACGGTGGTCAACTGCCGCTTCCTCAAGCCCTACGATGCCGATGTCCTCGCCTGGGTCGTCGAGCACCACGGTGCGGTGCTGACGATCGAGGAGGGGACGATCGTGAACGGTTTCGGCGCCATGATCGCGAGGGAGATCGGTGCCATCGCGGAGGACCAGCCGTTGCCGCGCGTGGATGTTCTCGGGGTGCCGGACCGCCTGATCGAGCACGCGACACGCGAGGAGCAGCTCGAAGAGGTCGGGCTGACCGCGTCCGCGATCGCCGAACGGGCGCGGCTGCTCGCCGAGGGCGGCTCCCTCTCTCCGGTACGCGAGACGGCGTGATGCCTCCCGCCGAGGCGCGGTTCCGGCGGATCGGCGTCATCGGCCACGAGGGGTACGCGGGGCTGGGCGCCGCGCTCGAGACGGTGCGACGCTTCGCCGAGAACCACGGGTTGGAACTCGCCGCCGAGGAGCGGCTGCGCGAGCAGCTCTCCTCGGCGGAGCCGTTGCGGCCGGAGCAGGTCGACCTGCTCCTGACCTTCGGAGGCGATGGCACGCTGCTGCGTGGCGCGCGGCTCGTCGCCGCCCGGGGCACGCCCGTCCTGGGCGTGAACCTCGGTTATCTGGGTTTCCTCACGTCGGTGCTGCCTGCGGAGCTCCCCATGGCGCTCGAGCGCCTGATCTTGGGGGAGTACTGGCTCGATCACCGGACCACGCTCGACGTTCGTGTGGTGCGGGACGGCGAGCCGGGGCCGCCGTACCTCGCCCTCAACGACGCGGTGCTCCACAAGGGCGGGTTCGCCCGGGTCGTGCGGCTCGCCGTCCACGTGGGAGCCGAGCTCGAGGAGGTCGCCTCGTACAGCGCCGACGGCCTGATCCTCTCGACGCCCACGGGGTCGACGGCGTATTCCCTCTCGGCGGGTGGCCCCGTCGTCGTGCCCACGGTCGACTGCATCCTCGCCACACCGATCTGTCCGCACACGCTCGCGGTGCGCCCGCTCGTGGTCCCGGCCTCGACCGTGATCACGGTCGAAGTCCGCTCGCCGAGCGAGGAGATGATCCTCACCATCGACGGCCAGGAAGGCGCGGCGCTCCAGCTCGGCGACCGGCTCCAGGTCTCTCGTGGAAAGGCGACGGTGCCGCTGGTGCGATTCCCCGGGCAGAGCTTCTTCACCACACTTCGTCGGAAGCTGCATTGGGGCGGGGGGCGGCCGCCGGGCCACTGACGGCCGGATCCCCGGGGGGAACGGCCGCGGCTCGAGGGGGCCACCGGCCCGCCCGGCTATTGAACTGGCCGTCGGCGAACGGGTATACTGGCGCATGCTCATCGAACTGCGCATCCAGAACTTCGCGGTCATCGACCGGCTCGTCGTTCGGCTCGAGCCGGGGCTGAACGTACTGACCGGTGAGACCGGTGCAGGGAAGTCGATCATCGTGGGCGCCCTCTCGCTGCTCCTCGGCGAGCGCGCGTCGGCGGACGTGGTGCGGGCCGGCGCCGAGAGGGCGATCGTCGAGGGCGTGTTCGAGGTTGGGGACCGGGAAGAGATCCGGGCGCTCCTCGACGAGCAGGGGATCGAGGCGGAAGACGGGCTCCTCATCCTGCGCCGGGAGGTGGCGGCGGAGGGGCGGAACCGGGCGTGGATCAATGGATCGGCGACGACGGCGGGGGTGCTCGGGGAGCTCGGTCGCCGACTCGTCGATCTCCATGGACAGCACGAGCACCAGACCCTGCTCCGGGGCGACGAGCAGCGTGCGATCCTGGACGCCTATGCGGGGGCGACTGCCCTTGCCGAGCGTGTTCGAGCGGCGCATGAACGGCTCCAGCGAGTGAGGTCCGAGCTGGCCGAGCTGGACCGTCGGCGACGTGAAACGGAGCAACGGGCGGATTTCCTGCGGTTCCAGGCGGACGAGATCGAAAAGGCGAAACTGCGGGAAGGGGAGGAGGAGGCGCTCGAGGAGGAAGCCAATCGCCTCGAGCACGCGGAGGACCTCGCGCGGCTCTCGGGGAGGTTGCACCAGGCGCTGTACGCGGCGGAGGACGCCGTCGCCGCTCGGATCGGCGAGTTGCGCCGCGTCCTCGAGCAACTGATCCGAATCGACCCTGGCCAGGCCGACTTGGTGGAGCTCCTCGAGACGGCGTACTACAACGTGGAGGAGGTTGGCCGCCGGATGGGCGAGTATGCCGCGGCGGTGGAGCATGACCCCGCCCGGCTCGACGAGATCCGGCGTCGGCAGGACCTGATCTTCCGGCTCAAGACCAAGTACGGGCCGACGTTGCGGGACGTGATCGAGACGGGGCGCCGGGCGCGCGAGGAGCTCGACCTGCTCGACGGCTCGGGGCTCGAACGGCGCGCGCTCGAGAAGGAGGAATCCGAGGCGAGGGCGGCGCTCGAGTCCCTGGCGGCCGAACTCTCGGCTCGTCGGAGGGAGGCGGCCGACCGGCTCGGGGCGGAGGTCCAGGCGGTCCTGCCGCAACTGGGCCTCGGAGGGGGGCGCTTCTCAGCGGAGTTGATTCCGCTCCCTGAGATTGGCGGTGATGGGGCCGAGGCCGTGGAGTTCCGCATCGCCCTGAACGCCGGGTTCGAGCCGCGTCCCCTGGCCCGCATCGCTTCGGGGGGCGAGCTCTCCCGGATCATGCTGGCCTTGAAGACGATCCTTGCGCGTCTGGACCGCGTGCCCTCCCTCGTCTTCGATGAGATCGACACGGGGATCGGCGGCCAGGTCGGGCACCGCATCGGAGAGAAGCTGCGGGAGGTCGCGGAGCATCATCAGGTCTTCGCGATCACGCACCTTGCCCAGATCGCCTGCCGTGCCGACCACCATCTGAGGGTCGAGAAAGCGGAGCGGGGGGGCTTGACGGCCACGCAGGTGACGGTGCTCGACGAGGAAGAGCGGGTCCGGGAGCTGGCGCGGATGATCGGCGGCGACCCGGAAAGCCCGACGAGCCTCGAGCACGCACGCGAACTGCTGGGGGCCGCGGCTGCCCGGTAGGAGAGCAGCGCTCGAGCGGGAGGATACCCCGTCCAAGGTTGGAGGGCCGGCCCGGGGTGGGCCATTGGGGGGCGCGGTCAAGGCGGGGAGACCCAGGGGGCGGGTAATCGGTGGGCGGGCCCGGGGCGCCGGATGGCACCCCGAACACCCACGGCGAAAAGGAAGAGCGGCGCGGAGGAGATCTCCTCCGCGCCGCTCGCTCTTTCGATCGACGCTGGACCTAGAAGTCGTACTTCAGCCGGAAGAGCGCCATGCGGCCGATCGACGGGACACCCGGGAAGCTCCGGTAGTCCTCGTCGAAGACGTTCTGGATGCTCGCCTGGAGCGACACGCCCCGGAACATCGGGAGCCGGTAACCGAGCGTCAGGTCGACGAGGGTGTAGGAGTCGACGCACTTCTCGGCGCCGGGTTCGGTCCCGCCGATGCAGAGGGTGCCGTTGTAGACGCCCGAACGGACCGGGTAGCCTTCGTTGTAGCGCCCCCGGATCTCGGCGTCGATCCCGCTCTCGGTGCCCCGGTAGGCCAGGGCGAGACTCCCCTTGACCTTGGGGGCGTTGAGGGTCACCGTCTCGCCGCGCTTCGTCTCGAAGACGTCTTCGTTGACGAGGGAGAGGGTGCCGCTCAGCGACCACGAGTCCGTGAGGAGCGCGGTCGCCGCCAGGTCGAGCCCGTAGAGGTCGAGCTCGTCCTCGACGTTGAAGTACGTGGTGAGGAGCTGGGCGCCGTTGGCGTTCACGTCACCCGAGGAGATCACGCCGAGGGGGATCGTCGCCAGGCCGCCCGGGCAGGTGCCATCGGTCGCGCCGCAGGTGAGCATGGCCGCCTGCGCCTGGGCCTGGGCCTGCGGCATGGAGAGATCGGCCATGAAACGCTGGGTCAGGAATGCGATCGTCTCCTGCGGATTCAGCGTGATGAACGGCGTGGCGATCGTGAGCGGAGTGACCAGGTTCTCACGCTTCGAGTACCAGACGTCGGCGGCGAGGACGACCCGGTCGCCGAGGACGCCCTTGTAGCCGACCTCGAAGGTCGTGGTCGTCGACTCGCGGATCGGGTCGATCTTGTCCAGGTCGAGCGCCGAGAGGGAGCCGACGGCGCCCGTGCTCGGGTTGAAGAAGTTGGACGAGATCGCTGCGGCGGCTGCCGGCTGCAACGAGGCCAGATAGGCCGCCGTCGCGGCATCGATGGCGCCCATCTGCTGGAGCACTCCGACGGCTGCGGCCCAATAGGCGGCCGCGTTTGCGGGGACGAGCTGCGCCGGGCCACCGAACTGCGCCGGGGTGAACGGCGAGCGCATCAGGTAGGTCCCGTCGGACTGACGGAAGCGGAACCCGTCGGCCCCAGTCCCCTGGATACGGAGGCTGTACCCGAGGCGAGCCGCGTTCACGTCGGGGATCGCGCTGCCGAGGTCGAGGAACTGGTTGATCGAGCTCGGGGTCGAGAAGGCCCGGTTGTAGGTGATGCGGAACGCCTGCGTCTCCGCCGGCTTGAAGACCAGCCCCGCACGGGGCGAGAAGATCGCGTCCGGCAGCGCGGAATGGGTGTCGACGCGCCCGGCCAGGACCAGGTTCATCCAGTTCGTGATCGCCGTCTCCGACTGGAGGTAGGCGCCGAACTCGGTCGTCTCGTCGTCGTCCTCGTAACCCCCGTTGATGGTCCTTTCGGTGACGGGGTTCGTCCGGATGTAGTCGAGACCGTAGGTGAAGTTCTGCCGCGTGCCGAGGGCGAAGCCGTGCTGCACCTGCGCGACGTACATCCGCGACCGGTCCGAGATCGGGGCGCCGTTGCGGAGCAGGTAGGTGTCGCCGGCGTCGCTGAAGTTGCCGTACGCCTGGGCGAAGAGGCGGCCCGCCAGGAGACGGCCCTGGACGTAACTGTAGTTCCAGTCGATCGCCTGGGCGGCACCGAGGCCGGTCAGCTCGATGCTCTTGCCGGCGTGGGTCATCCCCCCGGCGAGAATGGCCGTGACGCCATCGCTCACGCGCCAGTCGGCGCGGACGTCGGCGGCCCAGCGCTGGATGTCGTAGTCGCGGTTCCCGATGCGGGCGATGCGGCGATCGGCTTCTTCGCTGCTGATCCCGGTCGCGCGCATGAGGTCCTGCTTGAAGAACGGGTTGGACTGGAACTTGAACTTCTCCGCCTTCTCGACCTCGTCGACGTACGTCCACTCCTCCGCCTGGAGGTACTGACCGGAGACCTTGATCCCGAGGTTCGGGGTGAGGAGCTGGGAGGTGCGGAACGAGGCGTTCATCAGGCTCCGCGTCCCGCCGCCGATCGCGACCGAGGTCCCCTGCTGGTCGAGCGGCGACTTCGTGATGATGTGGAGGACGCCATCGGCGGTGTTGGGGCCGTAGAGCGCCGAGCCGGGCCCCAGCACGATCTCCATCCGATCAATGTCGTCGTCCGTGGCCGGGTTGAGGTGGAGGAGATTGACACGCAGCGAAGGCACGCCCGCGATCCGGTTATCGGTCAGGGCGTGCAGCGAGCCCGAGAAGATGTTGTTGAACCCGCGGACCACGACGTTGGCCGCCTGGACGCCTTGGGTCACGATGTCGACGCCCGGTGCGGAGCGCAGGTGGTCGACGGGCGAGGTGGAGGGTCGCGAGGCGACGGCGCGGGAGTCGACGACCGCGACGGAGGCCGGGGCGTCGATCACCTTCTCCTGGCGTTTGGACGCCGAGACGACGACGGGGTTGAGCTCGAAGGCGACCGGCGTCAGCGTGATCGCTTGCATCGTGGTCTGACCGGCGACGACGCGGACTCCCTCGATGCGCCGGGCCTCGAAGCCCAGGAGCTCGACCAGAAGCGTGTAGGTGCCGGGCTGGAGCTCGGCCAGGCGGAATTGTCCATCCGAGTCCGAGAGTGTGCGGGCAGCGGTGCCGCCGGTCGCGCCGATCGCGCGGATCTGGGCTCCGGGGAGCGCCCCGCCCGATGCGGCATCGGTGACCCGGCCGGTGATCGTGCCCGTCTGGGCCGCTGCTGGGCGTGCGCCGATCAGGGCCAACGCGAATACGGCCAGCAGACACCGTCGAAAGTGAACGCCCATGGAATGTACCTCGTGTTGGGGTGTTGCTCACGGTGCGGGCGAAATTCGGCCGCTACCGTGGGTCCAGCAGCGCAGTGGCGCCTTGCGCGTATGGTGGAATTCGAGTAACGGGAGCCGAGGGGGTCAGGATCGGTATCCAATCGGTCGAACGGGCGCCGCCCGGAAACCGAGAGGCGCCCCATGTCGTGGAAATCCACCTTAGTATAGGCCGTCTCGCGAGGGCGCGTCAAGGAAGATCTGCGGGCCGGGAGGGGGAGGCGAGAGCTTCGAGCGTCGACGGGATCGGTCCCCTGCGGTTCCGTTTGACGGTAAGCGGGGGGCTTCCCATACTTCGTCGCTGCAGAGTGGTCCGAAACCGAGTGGCAGGGACGACGGATGGAACGAGCAGCGGCTGGGACCGGTGGCGCGTCGGGGCGATCCGGTTGGGATCTCACGGGGAATCACTACATTGCCTTTCCGGCGATCTCGACCGAGGATGGCGGTATCCTGCGGATCAACGTGCTCCACCGTGGGGCGCAGGGGTTGCTCGAATGGAGCGGCGATGCCGAGCCCCCCGGCGAGCGGCCCCTCCTCGCGCCGGAGATCCACGTGGATGGAGCCCGAAGGCGGATCGAGGCGCTCGCCTGGGAATCCGTCGACCGGTGGATCCCCCGGTTCCGGGCCGACCTGGGCGACGGGGTCCACGTACAGGCGACGCTCTGCGCTCCGGGCGGGGGGCACCTGCTGCTCCCGGGGGCGGTGTACCACTTCGAGATCGAGAACCGGGGGAGATCGGAGCGGAGGATCGGGATCGCCCTGAGGGGTGGGTGGCGATGGTCGCGTCGCATCGTGGCGACAGCACGGCCGCTGTCGGCCACGAACCGGGTGTTTCGAGGCGCCGACGGGGAGGGCATCGTCCTCGAGCTCGGCGGGGAGCCGGGCCTTGCGGCGTTGGCCGTGGTCGTCGGGGGCGACGGGGCGCGCTACGCCGCCGGCGTGGAGGCGGAGGGGCCGATCCACGACCTGGAGCCGGGCGAAGTGGTCGATGCGCCGAACGGCCGGACGATCGAACTCCAAGTGGGGCGCGAGGTGGTCGTTCCTCCGGGCCGGCGCGCGTCGGTGGCGTTCTATCTCGCCGCCGCGACCGAACGAGATGGCGCTCTCGCCCGTGCGGCCGCCATGAGGCGAACGGGCGCGACCGAGCTGTTTCGCCTAGCCCGGCTGGCCCTCGCCCAGATGATGCGGCGGACCCGGGATGCGGCGCTTGGCGCCGTCCTTAACAGAAACCTGATCTTCTGCACCTTCTACGCGGTCGGCCGCGCCATCGACGACGATCGGCTCTACCCGATCGTGTCGCGCTCTTCCGCTGCGCCGGGGGCGGCCGTGTTCAGGGAGCGGGATGCGCTGCTCTGGAGTCTGCCCGCGCTGCAACTCTCGGATCCCGCAACGGCCCGCGAGACCCTGATCCGGTCTTTCGAGCAGTTCTCCCACCGTCCCGGGGCCCACGAGCACTACGTGGATGGCGGAGTCCTCTCGCCGGCGTTCTCGCTGAGCCAGTTCTGCGCATACGGCGAGGCCCTCGACCGCTACGTGCGGGAGACCCGGGATGAGTCGGTCCTCGACGAGCCGATCGTCGAAGAGGTCCTGCGCGATCTGGACGACCTCCTGCTCGACCGGCTCCACCCGAAGGTCCTCCTTGCGGCTACCGAGCTCTCTCCTTCGGGAGATCCGGTGGACCACCCCTACGTCACCTACGACAACGTGCTGGTCTGGTCGTTGACCCGCGCCCTGGCGCGCGTCTGGCCCGAGGGGCGGGACGACGCGCCGCCGAACTTCACGGGCGCGGGGGAGGAGGTCGCCTCGGCGATCTGGCGGCACTGCACCGCCGAGGTCGACGGGCTTCGGGTCCTGGCGTGGGCGATCGATCTCGAAGGCGAGGCGGCGATCTACGACGATCCGGAAGGGAGCCTGATGATCTTGCCGTTCCTCGGCTTCTGCGATGCCGACGACCCGGTGTGGAGGAACACCGTGGACCTTCTGCATTCGCCGACGTACCCGTTCTGGCTGGGCGACCGCCCGTGCCCCGGACTCGCCTCGCGGCGCCGGCCCGGTGCGGCGAGCCTCCCGGCCCTCTGCGTGGAGCTCCTCGGCCCCCGCCGGGACGACGCCCTCGACGTGTTGCGCCGATTGGACCTCGAGGGCGGCGTCGCTTGCGAGACCTACGACCCCGACACGGGCCGCACCGCGCACGGGCCGCACCACGGGGCGGCTGCGGGGCTCCTCGCCTGGACGCTCTGGGAGGCGATCGGCAGATAGCCGTGGGGAGACGCCCGGCGTGGAGCTTGCACCCTGGCTCGGCGATGCGCACCGTTCGCGGAGGCGATCCATGGGCAGGGCACTCAAGGTCACGGTCCACTTCGGTGGCGAGGTCTACCACGCCGCGGTCGAGCGGGACGAGCGCGCCGACCAGCTCCTGGTCCGCAGCCTGTACCACTTCGGCATTGGACCCGAGGAGAAACGGCGGTGGCGCCTGATCCACCGAGGCGAGGAGCGACCCGAACGAGGCCTCTACCTCGACCACGCCATTGGGGAGCAGGTCTCGGATGGGGGCGAGCTCCTGCTCGAGGAGGACGTCGCCGGGAACCGCCGCCTCGCAACCGGATCGTACTGATCGAGTGAGAATCCTCTACGCCACGTCCGAAGCGGTGCCGTACTGGAAGACCGGGGGACTCGCGGACGTCTCCCGGGCGCTTCCGGACGCCCTGGTCGAACGGGGCCACGAGGTCCTGATCGTCCATCCCTGGTATCGAACGGTTCGGGAACGCGGCGTTCCTGCAGAGCCGATCGGGTTCGCCCGCCTCCCCTGGCCGGGGGGCGAAATGATGGTGCGATTCCTCGAGCACCGACCGGCACGCGGCGCCCCGGCGATCTTCGTCGACCAGCCCTATTTCTTCGACGTCGCCGACCCCTACGGCCCGACGCGATTCGACCGCGTCGCCGCGGGGCGCCGCTTCGCGCTCTTCTGCCGAGCGATCGTCGACCGCGCGCGGGCGTGGGGCGCCGACGTCGTCCATCTGAACGACTGGCCGACCGGATGGGTCCCCGTCTACGCCCGCATCGACGGGGGCCGGCTCCCGACGGTCTTCGCGATCCACAACCTCGGCTACCAGGGGAACTTCCCGCCTTCCCTCCTCCCTGAGGTCGGCATTCCCCGGGAATTCTTCCGCATGGACCACGGCGTGGAGTTCTACGGGTCGGCATCGTTCCTCAAGGGCGGACTCGCCCTCTCCGACCGCCTCGTCACCGTTTCGCCGACCTATGCCCGGGAGATCCAAACGCCGGCGTTCGGTGCGGGGCTCGATGGGCTGCTCCGGCACCGCCACCACGACCTCTACGGGATCCTGAACGGGATCGACCTCCGTTATTGGGATCCCGCGACCGATCCGCACATTCCGGTCCGGTACGGGCCCGATCGGCCCCAGGCCAAGGATCGGAACCGCATGGAGGTGCTTCGGGAGATCGGCCTCGATGGGCGAGGGCCGCTCTTCGTCATGGTGACTCGGCTCGCCGAGCAGAAGGGAATCGATCTCGTCCTCGATGCCCTCGAGGCGATGTTGCACCGCGGCGCCCGACTCGCCGTCCTCGGCAACGGCGATCCCGAATTGGAGGTCGCCCTCTCGGAGGCCGTGGCCAAACACCCCAACCGCGTGGCGGCCTTCTTCCGTTTCGACGATGGTCTGGCCCGGCGCCTCTACGCCGGCGGGGACTTCTTCCTCATGCCCTCGCTCTACGAGCCGTGCGGTCTCGGTCAGATGATCGCGCAGCGTTACGGCACCCCCCCGGTCGTGCGACTCACCGGCGGCCTCGCGGACACCGTCCAGGACGGCGTCACGGGGTTCGTGTTCCGCAACGCCACCCCCAACGACCTCCTCGAGGCGGTGGACCGGGCATGTGCGGCGTGGCGGGGCCCCGACTGGCTCGATCTAAGGCGCCGCTGCATGATGCTGGATTGGTCCTGGACCCGTTCGGCAGCGCTCTACGAACGCGTCTACGCCGAGGCGATCGGCGCGTGGCCGGGTTGACTTCCCGGGCAAAATTGGCTAAACTTGATCGTCACCGCGCGGGAATAGCTCAGTTGGTAGAGCGTCTGCTTGCCATGCAGAAGGTCGCCGGTTCGAGTCCGGTTTCCCGCTCTCCCGCCATCCCGAGCAGTCTTCTCAAGGCCCCGTAGCCAAGTGGTAAGGCGGAGGTCTGCAAAACCTCTATTCGGCGGTTCGAATCCGCCCGGGGCCTCTACCGCGTTGATGACCGATCGCACGAAGGGCCGCCCTCCGGGGCGGCCCTTCGCGTTTCCCGAATGCCGCACATGGGGCCGGCCGATGCGTGACACGCGTGGCGTACTGGCATGTGGCGTGCTCGTTCCCAGGGGTGGGGATGTGGTGTAACGCGCTTCATGACAGGAGGTTAGCATGCGTGATCCGATGGAGATGGTCCCCAAGGGCGGCGACAGCAGCATGTGGTACAACCTCTGTCTCGCGACGATCGGCGCCTCTGCGGCATTGTACCTGATGGGACGGAAGCATCTGGCCCTCTTCGTCGGACTTTGGCCACCGACGTTTGCCGCGCTCGGCAACCGCGCGGAGCTGAATGAGGAGATCACCAGCCTGATCACCGGCCAGCCGATCCAGAGGATCGGCGGCGGCGAGGTCACGCCGCGGATGGAGGCGGGCTTCGGCGGTGCCGGAATGGCGACGGGGACGGTCGCCTGACGCACGGAGGGTGGGCCCGCGTGTGCGGGCCCACTCGGCTCCCCCCGGATCCCCGCCTTTACCCGAGACGAGAACCTTCGAGCCCCTTGCCGGTCGACCGGTCTAAGAACCGCCTTCCTCGTTGGCGCACGACGTCTGGGCCTGCGCGCCGGGGTGCACGTGGATTGCAGGATAAGTGGGTGTGGATGCGTAATTTGCGGAAGAATAACCCTCCCCGGCGAGGTGGGTCCATGATCCCGTTCCGATCACCACTCCGCAGGTCTCCCGAGCTTCGTCGGCAGGTCGCCTTGGCGCTGGCCGTGGCGGAGGATCGACTCCTCGACGCCCATGTCGACGCCGCTCTGGACTTTCTCGCGGCCACGGGCGGCGCGCTCCCGTTCGACCATGCCCTCGAGATCTTCGACCGGATCATGGTCGTCCCGGACAGGATCCGTGGCGAGGTCGCACGCCGGGCGATGACCGAGCTCGCCCGTAACGGGGGCGGATTCCCGTCGGCCCTCGCCCAGGATGGCGGGGACGACGAGGAGGGCATCCTGGGCTCGATCCGAAGGCGGCTACGGGGGCGGCGACGGAATGAGCTGCGGGAACGTATCGACCAGGCTGCCCAGGACGCCCGTGGACGGCTCCAAGGTGCATATCTTGCCGGCGCGACGGAGGTCATAGAGACGTTGCAGGGATCGGTGAGCGCAGCCGAGGCGGTGCAGCTCTACCTCGATGCCCTGGAGATCGGGCCGGGTTGGGCCGAGGAGGTCTTCCACACGGCGGTCGGCGAAACGGAGGCGGCATCGCAATGAGGAAGAAGGGCCACGACGAGGACGAGGGCTGGCGGGAACGCATGTTGACAAGGGAGGACGTCGGATACGGACCCGCACGCCCCTACGAATACGGACCGGGGATGCGAATGCCTCGGGAACGCCGCGCCGGCGCAGGCCGCGACCGTGGAGAGCCGGAACCCGCCTCCCCGGGGACCGGGCCGTACCAGGCGCGTTTGCGCCGTCGCCAGCGCCCGGATTCCTGGATCCAGGCGGATGTCGAGGAAGCGCTCTTCCTCGACACCTGGGTGGACGCCGACCGGATTACGGTCAACGTCGAAGGCGGTGTGGTTACCCTGATCGGCACGCTACCGGATCGGGAAGAGGTCCGCCGGGCCATCGACGATGCGAATCGCATCCCCGGTGTGCGGAGGGTCCGCGACCGCCTCGAGGTCTCGCCTTGACGGATTCGCCCGCCCATGGCATTCTCGAGCGCATGAACAAGCGCGCGCGCCATGAAGCGATTCGCCAACTGGTCGGAGGACACAGGATCACCAGCCAGGAACACCTCCGCGAGCTGTTGGCCCAACGGGGTTTCGATGTCACCCAGGCCACCCTCTCCCGGGACATCCGTGAGCTCCGGATCGTCAAGGTTCCCGATGCGGAGGGAGGGATGCATTACACGCTCCCTCCCGAGGCGTGGGAGCAGACGCCGCCGCTCCGTCGTCTCCTCTCGACCCTCTTCGTGAGCGTCGAGGGGACCGGGAACCTCCTCCTGGTCAAGACCCTCACCGGGGGGGCGCAGGCGGTGGCCGAGGCCCTCGACTGGGAGGAGTGGCCGGAGGTCCTCGGCACCCTGGGAGGGGACGACACCATCCTCGTCATCCTCCGGAGCCCGGATCACCTCCCCGTTATCCAACAACGCATCGAAGATCTGGCGGGCGTCGGCGACTCCGATTGACTCCCTGAAGGATCTGGGGAAACCGGGCGCCCCGCTTGCGGGCACCGGGGCACCGGGTGGACCGTAGCCCGGCCGGCCCCTCGCAGCGGGATCGGCACGGGGGAATACGCGGCTACGTACAAGGCACCTCCGCGGGCCACGTTTGAGCCACCGTGGCCCGCGCGGTTGTTCCACCATGGTTCTGCGGGTCCTGCCACGCCCGCGTGCCCCATCCCCCAGTCGCACCTGCGGTACGTTCGCCTCTCCGCTTGGCTCCGCGGGGGGGGGGCGCCGTGAAATCTCCCCGTTGGGCGCGCCGCGTGGCCGCGCGCGTGCCGCAACCGCACGGCATGATCGCGACGGCACGTGGGCTGACGGCTCCGGCCGCGTGACGCGGCCAGGCTCGCTTCATCGATCCACGACGCCTTCTCCGCTGCCCCTCCAATGGTGCTGGTGCGACCCGGCCCTTGACACGGCCCAGGGGTGAATAAATATTCTCACGCCCATGAATACTAACACACTCCGCGCCGGCGTGATCGGCGCGACCGGATACACCGGCCAGGAGCTCGTCGCGCTGATTCGGCGCCACCCCCGGCTCGACCTGGCCTTCGCGACGTCGGAAACCGAGGCGGGGCGGCCGTTGCCCGGCGGGGGGCGTTACATCGGCGTGGCCGACGCGCCGCTGGGGGCAGTCGACGTGGTCTTCAGCTGCCTCCCGACCGGGGAGTCGGGGGAGTGGGCGCTCCGTGCCCGCGATGCCGGGGCGGCGGTCGTGGACCTCTCGAGCGACCTGAGGAACGGGGAATCGGGCGCCGTCTACGGGTTGCCGGAGCTCTGGCGCGCGGAGGTGCGGGGTGCGCGGCTGGTGGCGAACCCGGGGTGTTATCCGACGGCGGCGCTGATCGCGCTTGCCCCTGCGGTGCGGGAGGGGCTGCTGGATCGGAGCCGGCCGGTGGTGATCGACGCGGCGTCGGGGGTGACGGGTGCGGGTCGGTCGGCGAAGCGGGAGCTGCTATTCGGGGAGGTGGCGGAGGATTACCGGGCGTACGGGGTGGGGAACCGACATCGGCACGTTCCGGAGATCGGAGCGGGGCTGACGCGCATTGGGGGCGGGGCGTCGTTCATCTTCACGCCTCATCTCCTGCCGGTGCGCCGGGGGATCCTGGAAACGATCTACGTGCCGGTCGAGGAAGGGATGACGGGCCGGGCCGCCGCATCGCTCTGGGCGGATGCGTACGGGTCGGAGCCGTTCGTGGAGGTATGGGGGGAGGGGCTCCCGACGCTGCATGACGTGGTGGGGCGGAACGTGGTGGCCGTGGGGTTCGCGGAGGTGGAGGTCGATCCGCCGGTCCTGCTCGTGGTGGCCGCCGTGGACAACCTGCTGAAGGGCGCGGCGGGACAGGCGATCCAGAATGCGAACCTGATGTTCGGATGGCCCGAGGAGGAGGGGCTGCCGCGATGATCCGCGTCGTGAAGGTGGGCGGTCGGCCCTTGGGCGATGCCGCGTGGCTGGAGGGGTTCGCGTCCGTGGTGTCGAAGTCGGCGGGGCGTGTGGTGGTGGTGCATGGCGGGGGGCCCGAGGTGGATGCTCTGTCGACGCGTCTCGGTATCCCGGTCGAGCGGGTCGACGGGCGGCGGGTGACGTCGGAGGCGGCGCTGGACGTGGCGGCGATGGTGCTCTCGGGCCGGATCAACAAGCGAGTCGTCGCGGCGCTGGTTGGCGCCGGGGTGTCGGCTCTCGGCCTCTCGGGGGAGGATGGAGGGTTGTTGGAGGCGAGGGTGGCCGCGAACGGGGCGTTGGGTCGGGTGGGGGAGATCGTGCGCGTCAATGCGTCTCTCCTGAGGGAGTTGCTGGCACTGGGAGTGGTGCCGGTGCTTTCGCCGATCTCCAGGGGCGAGGATGGACGGGCGCTGAACGTGAACGCGGATGACGCTGCGCTGGCGATCGCAAGCGCTCTGGGTGCCCGTGAGCTGATCTTTCTGACGGATGTCCCGGCCGTGCACGATGGTCGGAGCGATCGTTCGGCGCTGGATGAAGCGGAGGCGCGAGAGCTCCTGGCATCGGGGGTGGTTCGGGACGGGATGGCGGTAAAGGTGAGGGCTGCCTTGGGCGCCCTCGGGGTCGGGGTCGATTCGGTGCGGATCGGGCCCCTGGAATGCCTGATCGACCCGGCTGCGGGGACGCGCCTGAGCCGGGCGCTGGAGGGAGTGGCATGAATTCGCCGTTGCTCGCGGTCTACCGGCCGGCGTCGCCGGTTTTCGTGGCGGGGCGGGGGGCTCGGCTCATCGCCGATGATGGGCGAGAGTACCTGGACTTCACGAGCGGGATCGGGGTGAACGCCTTTGGCTACGGCGACGAGGGGATCGCGAAGGCGATCGCCGAGGCGGCGGCGTCGGGGGTGATCCATACGTCGAACCTGTTCCGGACCCCGCCGGCGCAGGCACTTGCTGGGGAGCTGGTGCGGCTCTCGTTCGCGGACCGGGTTTTCTTCTGCAACTCGGGTGCGGAGGCGAACGAGGCGGCGTTCAAGTTCGCGAGGCGTTGGGCGCGGGAAGTGGGGGGCGCGGCGAAGCACGAGATCGTCTCGTTGACCGGCTCCTTCCACGGGCGGCTCTTCGGAACCCTGGCGGCGACGGACCGGCCGAAGTATCGCGAGCCGTTCGAGCCGTTGATGCCTGGTGTGCGCTTCGTCCGGGCGGGGGACGAGCCGGCGTTGCGGGCGGCGGTTTCGCCGGATCGGACGGCCGCGATCATCGCCGAGCCGGTCCAGGGGGAGGGTGGGATCCGACCCCTTGACCGTGAGGAGCTCGCACTGTTGCGCGAGGTGGCGGATGAGGTGAACGCCGCGTTGATCTTCGACGAGATCCAATGCGGACTGGGTCGGACCGGCCACCTCTTCGCCTACGAGGCGGTCGGGGTACGGCCCGACATCCTGACGCTGGCCAAGCCACTCGCCGGAGGGCTTCCGATGGGCGCGGTCCTCCTGACCGATCGGATCGCGAGTGCGATGCGCGCCGGCGACCACGGGACCACGTTCGGCGGCGGGCCGTTCGTGAGCGCCGTGGCGAGGTCGGTCCTCGCGCGGATCGCGCAGCCCGAGTTCCTGGCCGGGGTCCGCGCCAAGGGGGAGCGTGTCGCATCGGTGCTCGCGTCTTGGGTCGGGCGGGGCGGTGTGTCGGAGGTTCGCGGACGCGGCCTCATGTGGGGGATCGAGCTCGAGGGGGAGGCGGCGCCCGTCGTCGCCCGGGCCTTGGAGTTGGGGCTTCTGCTGGTCAATGCGGGGGAGCGGGTCATTCGCGTGCTCCCTCCGCTGGCGATCGACGACGACGAGCTCGATTACGGGCTCGAGCTCCTGCGGGAGGCGTTGGGATGAGCGCTGCGCTCTGGAGCGAGGTGGAGGCGCCGGTGGCGCTCGACGCGTACCCGCTCGGTTTCCCTCCCGCCGCCGTCGGCGCGGATCTGCCCGTTTTCGCGATCCGGCGAGCGCATCCCGCGGATGTTCCGGCGATGGCGGCACTCCTCGACGAGTACGCTCGCCAGGGCTTCGTCCTGCCGCGGACGCTCGAGCAGGTCTACCGGCACATGCGGGAGTACGTCGTCGCGGTCGAGGGCGGACGGTTGCTCGGGTGTGCCGGGCTGCGCATCCACAACGCGCGCGTCGGGGAGGTCGTGGGCGTCGCCGTCGCGGCGGGGTGGCAGGGGATGGGTGTCGGCCGTCGACTCGTCGAGTCCGTGGTCCAGGAGGCGCGGGAACTCGGCATGTCGAGGGTCTTCGCGATGACGCTCCAGGAGGCGTTCTTTCATCGCCTGGGGTTCCGGACGGTGCCGCTGGCGGAGGTCCCGGAGAAGATTGCCGCGGACCGGGCCGACGGCATCGATCGTTCGAAGTGCATGAAAATCACGGTGGTACGCGACCTCGTGTCCTGAAGACTACAGCCAATGGGAGAGACCATGTCCAACACGGTCGTGCTGGCCTACTCGGGCGGACTCGACACATCGATCATCGTGCCCTGGCTCCGGGAGTGCTACAACGCCGAAGTGGTGTGTATGGCGGCGGATGTCGGGCAGGGCGAGGAGCTGGACGGCCTCGATGCCAGGGCGCGGCGGCAGGGCGCCGCCGCGTGCGTGGTCGAGGATCTTCGCGAGCCGTTCGTTCGCGAGATGATCTGGCCGACGCTCCGGGCCGGCGCGATCTACGCGCGGAAGTATCTCCTCGGCACGGCCATGGCCCGTCCGCTCATCGCGCGTCGGCAGGCGGAGCTCGCGGTGACGCTCGGCGCCCAGGCCCTGGCGCACGGGTGCACGGGGAAGGGGAACGACCAGGTCCGTTTCGAGTTGACCTACGCGGCCTTCGCGCCGGAGATGAAGGTGATCGCGCCGTGGCGCGAGTGGGGGATCCGGTCGCGTGAGGATGCGCTGGCCTTCGCGGCGGCGAGGGGGATCGAGGTGACCGCGTCGCGGGAGAAGATCTACTCTCGGGACCGGAATCTCTGGCACATCTCGCACGAGGGCGGGCCGCTGGAGGACCCGGACTTCGAGCCGCCGGCCGACCTCTTCATCCTCACGCGTTCTCCCGAGGATGCGCCGGACCGGCCGCTCTACGTGGAGATCGAATTCGAGGAGGGATATCCGGTCCGCGTGGACGGCGAGAATCTCGGCCCGGTCGAGCTCCTCACCCGGCTGAACGAGATCGGCGGACTTCACGGGATCGGTCGGGTCGACGTCGTCGAGGACCGGATGGTGGGGATGAAGTCCCGCGGGGTGTACGAGACGCCGGGCGGGACGCTCCTCTACACCGCGCACCGGGAGCTCGAGCAGCTCGTCCTCGACCGCCGGACGCTGGCGCTCAAGGATCAGCTGGCGTCGAGGTACGCTGACCTCGTTTACGAAGGCCGCTGGTGGACGACGGAGCGCGAGGCGCTCGATGCCCTCGTGGACCGCACGCAGAAGCACGTGACCGGGACCGTCCGCCTCAAGCTGTACAAGGGGAACGTCATCGTGGCGGGGCGCCGCAGCAAGTTCGCGCTCTACGACCAGGCGATCTCCTCGTTCGGGGAGAGCGACTACGATCACGGCGACGCGGCCGGGTTCATTCGCCTCTTCTCGCTGCCGACCCGGATCGAGGCGAAGCTGGGACGGCGGGGGGCGGAGGCCGCGCCCGTCGCGAACGGGAACGGTGCTCGCGTCTCGGCCATCGAACCGCTGCTCTCGCCGGTGGGGAACGGAGGCGCGGCGTGATCGGCACGAAGGTCGGAAGTGAGCCCCCGCCGGCGGCCCCCGCCGGCGGCCCGGGCGGGGCGCACCGACTCTGGGGCGGACGCTTCGAGGGAGGCCCCGCCCCGTCGCTGGACGAGCTCAACCGGAGTCTCCCCGTCGACCGTCGCATGTGGCGTGAGGACATCGAGGCGAGCCGGGCGTGGGTGCAGGCGCTCCTCCGTGCCGGAATCCTCACCGCCGCGGAGGCCGCCGCCCTTGACGGCGGACTTCTCCGTGTCGGGGAGAGGATCGCCGAGGGCGCGGCCGAGAATGCCGCCGACGAGGACATTCACACCCTGGTCGAGCGGCTCCTCTACGAGGAGGTCGGGGACGTCGCGGGGAAGCTGCACACCGGCCGGTCGCGCAACGATCAGGTCGCGACGGACTCGCGCCTCTGGGCGATGCGTGCCGGGGCCCGGCTCGACGCCGAGATCCGCGGCCTCCAGGGCGCCCTTCTCGCCCAGGCGAGGACGACGGTCGATCTCCTGATGCCCGCGTACACGCATCTGCGCCGAGCCCAGCCGGTTCGCGTCGCGCACTGGCTCCTCTCCCACTTCTGGGCCCTCGAGCGAGACCGCGGTCGTCTCGCCAGCGCCCTGGAGCGCGTGTCCGTCCTCCCCCTGGGTTCCGGCGCCATCTGCGGCTCCGCATTCCCGATCGATCGGGTCCTGTTGAAGGAACTCCTCGGGTTCCAGGCCGTGTCCCCCAACTCGATGGATGCCGTGGGGGATCGGGATTGGGTGTGTGAGCTGGTCTTCGTAGCCGCATTGACCGGCGCGCACCTCTCGCGCCTCGCCGAGGACTTGATCGTCTTCTCCTCCGACGAGTTCCGCTTCATCACACTGCCGGAAGCGTACACGACCGGTTCCAGCCTCATGCCCCAGAAGCGCAACCCGGACGGCCTCGAGCTCGCCCGGGGGAAGGCCGCCCGCCTCACGGGGGACGTGACCGCCGCCCTCGCGCTCCTGAAAGGGCTTCCCACCGGATACAACAAGGATCTCCAGGAGGACAAGGAGCTCCTCTTCGGGGCCTTCGACACGCTGCTCCGGGTGCTCCCCGCGACCCGGGAGACCGTCGCCGGGCTCGGCTTCGCTCCCGCGGTCCTCGCCGCCGCCGTCGATGACGACGCACTGCTCGCCACGGACCTCGCCGACGAGCTCGTTCGGCGCGGCGTCCCGTTCCGCGAGGCGCACGGCGCCATCGGACGCCTGATCCGGGCCGCGGAGTCGGCCGGCGTCGCGGTGCGCGACCTCCCGCGGGAGGCCTGGGTCGAGGCGCACCCTGCCTTTGCCGGGGCAGCACTTCCCCGTCCGACGCCCGAGCAATCCACCGAGCATCGCGACCTCCCCGGCGGGACCGGGCGAGCCGCGGTTCTCGCCCAGCTCGCCCTGGCCGAGGCGGCCATCGCCTGACGGCACACCCCTTGCCGCTCCCGTGGCCTGGACCCGCTCCATCGACGAGCTCCAGCCACGGAGGGCGCATGCGGTACGACCGTTCGTTCCACCTCTCTCGCCGGCGCGGGCCGCGGCCGGATCGGCCAAACGAGGGACCACGACGGGAACCGTTGGAACGGTTCCCGTCGTGGTCCGATCGCTTCGCCCTCCACGGGCCCGGCTACCGCGGGCCCGGCGAAGCCGGACGATACGGGGATGCCCCGGTCCCCTACGGACCCGACCACACTTACGACTACCACCTCGGCGACCGCTACGGTACAGGGCCCGACTATTGGGTCGGTGACCGACGTGTCCGACGGGGCGAGCGACGACCGCGGCCGCGACGCCGGAGGCCACGAGCCTAACCCGCACCCGGAATGGAAATTGCACCCCTCCACCGATGGGCCGCCCGAGCCCGGCGACATCGTACCATCGGTGGAGTGAGCTCCCGTGAAGACCCCGTTCGCCTCCAAGAGCCTCTCCCAGGCCGCACGCCGCCGCGTCGAACTCGCCATCGCGGTCGCCCAGGAACGACTCCTCAACACCCACGTCGACCACGCCCTCGACCTCATCGAGCTCGTCGGCGATCAGGTCCCCTTCGACGACGCCCTCGACATCTACCACCGCCTCCTTCGCATCTCCGAGGACGAGGCGCGCATCATCACCACGCGAGCCCTCGCCACCCTCGGCGAACACGACGACGAGCCCAAGAGCTGGCCCGAGCGCATGGCCGAGGCCGACCTCGCCGCCCACTCCGAGGCCCCCAGCGGCTCTCTCCTCCAGAACCTCCGGCAGCGGCTGCGCGGGCGCATCAATGAGGATCTCCGCCGCTGGATCGAGCTCGAGGCCGCACGCACCGAGGTCGCTCTCATCGACGCCCACGTGGCGAACGCCCTCCATTTCGTCGGTCTCCTCGACGGCGAGCTCCCCTTCACCGAGGCCACGGAGCTCTACCTCGAGGCCCTCGAGGTCCGGGACAGCATCGCCGAGGTCGTCTACTATATCACGTTGGCTCGCCTGAACGCCCGGCTCCTCCCTCCGCGCCGCCGGAGGGGCGGCACGCCTACCCTCGCGAACGCCCCGGAGGAACGCCATCTCCGTGTCGTCGAGCAGGACGGTGCCTGACGCCAGGACCCGCCATCCTGAGCCGTACCTCCCTCATCATCCGCATCCCGCCCGAGGGCACCCGCCCGCCTGGAATGCCTCTTGCACACATTTGACGTTCGAATCGTTGTGGTGGAACGCCAAGAAGTAAAAGGGCTTTCCGGGTGTTTGTCTTCATCCCAACGATCGCAAAACGGATGGATTGGTGCGAAAGCTGCAGCGGCGTACACGACGCGGGCTCGAATCCGGCGGCAGGCCGGGGCCTCCCACGGAGGACGGCAAGGCCCGTCGACAATGCAATCCTGAGACAGGGGAGAGCAGGACTATGAGACGAACGGCACTGACCGCGTTCGCCACGGCGATGATGGCGATGGCCAGCGTCGCGCCCGCGACGGCTCAGAACTATAGGGGAGCGTGGGGCCTCTACGGGGGCGGGATCTGGTTCAGCGATCTGAACAACAACGGGAACCCGGAGCTGTTGATCCTGGATGGCGACGACATCGACGAGATCTTCGCCATCGGGAACGCGGATCTGACGCTGGAACCGGGGTGGATCGCCGGCACCCAGCTCGAGTACTGGTTCGGCAACGGCCGGTTCGGGTTGAGGGCGAACGGGGCGTACACGGAGCGTTCGTTCGACCTGGAGTTCGGCGATGGGACGGTCGCGGACTTCTTCGGGTTCTTCGAGGATGAGGATCTGACCTTCGGCGATGTGAACACGTGGTTCATCGACGGGGATCTGATGTTCCGGATCCTCAAGCCGAAGCGGGATCGAACCTTTGCGCCGTTCCTGAGCGTGGGGGCAGGGGTGGTGATCTACAATCCGGCGGGGAGCTCCCCGGTGGTGATTCCTCCTGCGAACGCGGTGCTGGGCGATGCCGACGTCATCTCGATCGACATCGACGACGACGGCGATATCGACGACATCGACATCATCGGCGGAGATGGGAACAGCGAGACGGTCTTCGCGACGCCGATCAGTCTCGGCGTGGACATCCTCCCGGGGTGGAGCCTGGGGAGCGTGGGGCTTGGGATCCGGCTGGAGGTGGCCGACCACATCGCCTGGGATTCGCCTGCGGACCCTCTGATCGGGGATGACGACTTCGACGCGGTGCACAACGTGCGATTCACCGCGGGGATCCACGGGCTCTTCGGGCGGCTCTTCAAGGAGGAGCGGGTTGCGGTCGTGCCGCCGCCCCCGCCGGCGCCGCCCGCGCCGCCGGCCGAGGAGATGATCACGGTCTGCGTGGTGGATCCGACAACGTACGAGCTGGAGAACGTGAACGCGATCTACGTCCCGAGCACGCGGGACACGCTGGTCGCGGAGAACGGGCAGCGCGTCGGGTTCGATACCGCGTATCCAGAGAGGATGCCGCTCTACGTGAGCAACGCGGACTGGTACGTGTCCGGGCGCCCGCTGACGACGACGGTCGGCGGCGTGACGACCGAGTGGGTGACGTACGGCGGTGCGCGGGTGATCGACCCGACCGACGTGACGCTCCTCGGCACGGTGAACGGGACGCCCGTCTACGCGGCGAAGAGCGACGTCGCCGACGTGCGCGACGAGCTCCGGGAGCTCCACCAGACGAGGCGCATGATGGACCTCGAGGACATGCTGGAGCATAGCGCGAAGCTCCGCGAGGCGCTCTCGGACCTGGATGTGGTGTACGTCCCGCTGGAGACCGGGTGCGTGGTGCAGCCGTTGCGGCGGGTCGAGGAGGTGCGGAAGGTTCGCGGGTAAGCCCCAGCGCCCGCGAGACTTGCGGCGCCCGGCCGGAAGGCCGGGCGCCGCTTTTTGCGCGTTGGCGGCCGGTGCGCTAAGTTGAAAGGCTGCGACGACGCGGACCAGAACCAGAGTAGGGGGCGTATGCGGGAGGCGGCACCGGATCGTCGGGAGGGGCGGACCGATTTCGCCGCGTTGCGGGATCGGGCGACCACCATCCGGCGTCACATCGTCGAGATGCTCGCCGAGGCGGGGAGCGGACACCCGGGCGGGTCGCTCTCGGCCGTGGAGATCGTGACGGCTTTGTATTTCGGGGGCTTCTTGAGGTATGATCCGCGGAATCCGGAGTGGCCGGACCGCGATCGATTCATTCTGTCCAAGGGTCATGGCGTCCCGGTCCAGTACGCGGCGCTGGCGGAGGCGGGGTTCTTCCCGGTCTCGGAGCTTGCGACGCTGCGCAAGATCAACTCGCGGCTCCAGGGGCACCCGGTGCTCGGCGCGACGCCGGGGATCGAGGCGTCGACGGGGTCGCTCGGCCAGGGGCTGTCGATCGGGCTCGGGATGGCCCTCGCGGCGAGGTTGACGGGGCGAGATTACCGGGTGTACGTCCTCCTCGGGGATGGAGAGTGCCAGGAGGGGCAGGTCTGGGAGGCGGCGATGGCTGCGGGGCACATGCGGCCGGAGAACCTCGTGGCGATCGTGGACTACAACAAGTTCCAGCTCGACGGTGCGGTCGCGGACATCGTGGGGCTCGAGCCTTTCACGGAGAAGTGGCGGTCGATGCAGTGGCGGGTGCGGGAGATCGATGGCCACAGCTTCCCTGAGGTCGTCGAGGGGCTGTCCTGGGCGACGGAACAGGACGGGCCGGCGTGTCTGATCGCCCACACGATCAAGGGGAAGGGCGTGAGCTTCATGGAGGGCGAGAACGCGTATCACGGGGTGGCGCCCACCGAGGAGGAGCTGGCGAAGGCGCTGGCGGAGCTGGAGGGCGCACTCCCCCGTGCGGAGCATTCGATCGAGCGCGAGGCGGCGGAGGAGAAGGAGGCGGGGCGATGAAGCACCTCTTCGAGGGATTGGAGCTTGGCCGTGCGACGCGGGATGCGTACGGCGAGGCGCTTCGGGAGCTGGGGCGCCTGCACCCGGAGATCGTGGTCCTCGACGCGGACCTCGCAAAGAGCACGAAGAGCGCGTACTTCGGGGAGGAATTCCCCGATCGGTTCTTCAACGTGGGGATCCAGGAGGCGAACCTTGTGGGGATGGCGGGGGGGCTCGCGAGCTGCGGCTTGGTCCCGTTCATCTCGAGTTTCGCCTGTTTCATCGTGCTCAAGGGCTTCGATCAACTCCGCATGTCGGTGGCTTACCCGCGGCTGAACGTGAAGGTGGTCGGCAGTCACGGCGGGATCACGGCGGGGGAGGATGGCGCGAGCCAGCAGTCGGTGGAGGATGTGGCGCTCGCGTGCAGTCTCCCGGGATTCGTCGTCTGCGTGCCGTCGGACGAGCACCAGACCCGTGCGGCGGTGGAAGCGGCGTACCGGCATGTGGGGCCGGTCTACATTCGGACGGGCCGCCCGAAGGTCCCCCTGGTCTACGAGGCGCCGCCGGCGGATTTCGCGTTCGGTCGAGCGCTGGAGGTCCGTGAAGGGGGGGACGCGACGATCGTGGCGAACGGGACGATGGTCGCCGCGGCGATCGTGGCCCACGAACGCCTCCGTCGCGAGGGGATCATGGTACGGGTGCTGGACATGGCCTCGGTCAAGCCCCTCGACGAGGAGGCGGTCCGCCGGGCGGCGGAGGAGACCGGCGCGATCGTGACCGCGGAGGAGCATCTGGTGCATGGCGGTCTCGGCGCGCGTGTTGCCCAGGCGGTCTGCCGCACGCGGCCGGTCCCCATGGAGTTCGTGGGGCTGGAGGATACGTATGCGGAGAGCGGCGATGCCGCGGCATTGCTCGAGAAGTACGGCCTCACGGCCGATCGGATCGTCATGGCCGTGCGGAAGGTGCTCGCGCGGCGGAAGGGTTCCTAAAGGTATTCACACGTACTCCTAATCCCGGAGGATTCGATGACTGCCAACGTCACCGCGGGCGCCGTCGCAGAGCGGCAGGTCCTGCGCCCGAAGCTCGAGGACCTGGACCTCTCCCCGGGGAAGCGGGTCCGGCTGCACCGGCTCCTCTACGAACACGGGCTGCGCAACGGGACGCTGATGGTCCTCCCGATCGACCAGGGGGTCGAGCACGGGCCTGTTGATTTCTTCGAGAACTCGGCGGCGAAGGACCCGGAGTTCCAGTGGCGGCTCGCCGCGGAGGGGGGCTACAACGCGATCGCGTGTCACTGGGGGTTGGCGCGGATGTACATGGAGAAGTACGCCGGCCGGGTGCCCCTAATCCTGAAGATCAACGGGAAGACGAACATCCCGAGCGATGACGAGGCGTTTTCGCCGCTGACCGCCACGGTCGAGGATGCGGTGGCGCTGGGTGCGGATGCGATCGGGTACACGCTCTACGTCGGTTCGCCGCGCCAGGACGACGACATCCTGCAGTTCCTGAAGGTCCGCGAGGCATGCGAGCGCTTCGGGATGCCGATCGTGGTCTGGGCGTACCCGCGGGGCGCGGCGATCGAGAAGAAGGGTGGGCGCGACTCCCTCTACGCCGTCGATTACGCCGCGCGGCTGGCGCACGAGCTCGGGGCGGACATCATCAAGCTGAACGTCCCGAAGAAGAGCGACAAGGACGAGATGCAGCCGAAGCCGTACAACAAGCTCGAGTGGGACTACGAGTCGGGTGTGCGGCGGGTCGTCGAGTCGGCCGGTCGGTCGATGGTCCTCTTCAGCGGCGGGAGCAAGGTCAGCGACGAGGACCTGCTGGACAAGGCGCGCGTGACGATGGAGCAGGGCGCGACGGGGCTGATCTTCGGTCGGAACATGTGGCAGCGGCCGATGGATGAGGCGCTCGCGCTGACGGAGCGGATCAAGAGCCTGCTGGAGCGGTTCTCGATTTGAGCGAGCGGGAGCGGCAGAAGCGGGCGGCCGCGGAACGGGCGGTCGAGTTCGTCGAGAGCGGGATGGTTCTCGGTCTCGGAACGGGCTCGACCGCCCGTCATGTCCTGGAGGTGTTGGCGGATCGCCTGCGATCGGGTGCGCTGCGGGACGTGGTCGGGGTTCCGACCTCGAGGGCCACCGAGCGGCATGCGCGGGAGCTGGGCATCCCGGTGACGACGCTGGACCGGGAGCCGCGGCTCGATCTCGCGATCGACGGGGCGGACGAGGTGGATCCGCACCTGCGGTTGATCAAGGGGTTGGGCGGCGCGCTGCTCTGGGAGAAGATCGTGGCGACGGCGTCGGAGCGGCTGGTGATCGTCGTCGACGAGGGGAAGCTTGTGGACGAGCTCGGCCGGACGGCGCCTCTTCCGGTGGAGGTCGTCCCCTTCGGGTGGTCGACGCACCTCGCCTTTCTGGACCTTCTCGGGGCGCAGGCCACGCTGCGGCGTGGAGCGGACGGGAGCCCGTTCGTGACCGACGGCGGGCATTACCTGCTGGACTGCCGCTTCGAGGGGGGGCTCGTCGAGCCCGATCGGGTCGAGCGGGAGCTCCGCCAGCGTGTGGGGGTCGTCGAGACGGGGCTCTTCCTGGATCTTGCCGACACGGTCGTGGTGGGGGGCGCGGAGGGGGTCCGGACGCTGAACCGGAGCTCCTCGTGATGGTGAAGATCGCCCCCTCGATCCTCTCGGCGGACTTCGCCCGACTGGCCGACGGGGTCCAGGCGGCCGAGGCAGCGGGCGCGGACTGGATCCACGTCGACGTGATGGACGGGCACTTCGTCCCGAACCTGACGATCGGGCCGCCGGTCGTCGCGGCGTTGCGGAAGGTGACGCAACTCCCGTTGGACGTCCACCTGATGATCGAAGATCCGGATCGTTACCTGGAGGCGTTCGCGGATTCGGGAGCCGATGTCCTGACGGTCCACTTGGAGGCGGCGAAGCACCTGCATCGGACGGTCGACAGGATCCGGCAACTCGGGCTCCGGCCGGGGGTCGCGCTGAACCCCGCGACGCCGGTCGTGCTGGCGAGCGAGATCCTTCCCTACGTCGATCTCGTGCTGATCATGTCGGTCAACCCGGGGTTCGGGGGGCAGCGCTACATTCCGACGAGTGCTGGGAAGATCGCCGAACTCCGGAGCACCCTCGAGGAACGGCACCTCTGGGGGGTCGAGATCGAGGTGGACGGCGGGATCGGGCCTTCGACGGCGCCGGAGGTCGTGGCGGCCGGCGCGACGGTGCTCGTGGCCGGGGCCGCGATCTACGCCGATGGCGAGGTCTCGCGGAACTTGGAGATGCTGCGGCGGGCTGCAGGGAGTTGAGCGGTTCCCGCCGTGACGATTAGATTGTTCCCGGCGCCGGGGTGGCGGAACTGGCAGACGCAGGGGACTTAAAATCCCTCGCCTTCGGGCATTGTGGGTTCGACTCCCACCCTCGGCATTCGATCTTCATGACACGATTCCTGCTCGTCCTGGCTGTCCTCGGCTTCGCGGCGGTCCTCTGGCGATGTCTCGGCGCCGCGATCCGGGCGGTGCGCCAGGGGGTGGACCATTTCATCTCCCGGGAGATGGCGGAGACGCGGGCGCAGCGGGGCGATGTGACGGGGATGGTCGAAGCGACGGGTTGGGCGGAAGAGGCGAGGCGGGGGCGACGTCGCGCGGTCGCGGAAATGGTCCTCTGGGCGTTGCTCCTCGCGCTTCCCCCTTGGCTCTTTTCCTCGCCGGTGCCTTTCTACGCTGCGTACGCGCTCGTCTGGCTCCTGGTGCCGGGGATGCGGACGATGGCCGTGGCGGACCGGCGGCGGTCGTGAGATGATCCGAGTCACCTTCCTGGGCACCGCCGCCAGCCGCCCGACGGTTGGCCGCAACGTGAGCGGGCTCCTGATTCACCGTCAGGGCGAGCTTCTCCTCTTCGACTGCGGAGAGGGGACGCAGCGCCAGATGATGCGGTACCAGACGGGCTTCGGCGTCAGCGACATCTTCTTCACGCACATGCACGCCGATCATTTCCTCGGCGTCATCGGGTTGCTGCGGACGATGGGGCTCCAGGGTCGGGAGGAGCCGATCACGCTCTGGGGGCCGCAGGGGAGCCGGTCCATCCTCCACGACGCCGTGAACCTCGGCGTCGAGCGCGTCCCTTTCGAAATCCAGATCGAGGAGCTGAAGCCGGGCGCCCGGGTCGAAAGGAAGGAGTACGACATCGTCGCGTACAAGACGGAGCACGGGGGGCGTTCGCTGGGTTACGCCCTGGTCGAACACGAGCGGCTCGGGCGGTTCCACCCGGAGAAGGCCCGGGAGCTGGGCGTGACCGAGGGGCCGCTCTTCGGGAAGCTGCACCGAGGGGAGCCGGTCGAGGTCGACGGTCGGGTGGTCCGGCCGGAGGATGTGGTGGGGCCGCCGCGTCCCGGTCGGCGTATCGTGTACACGGGGGACACTCGTCCGTGTCGGCGGACGGCGGAGGTCGCCCGCGGGGCCGACCTCCTGATCCACGACGCGACGTTCGGCGAGGATGAGAAGGACCGGGCGCGGTCGACGGGCCACTCGACGGCGCGAGAGGCCGCCCAGCTCGCGCGGCGGGCGGAGGTGCTGCGACTGGTGCTGACCCATCTCTCGTCGCGTTACGCCGACGATCCGCGTCCACTCGAGCGCGAAGCTCGGGAGGTCTTCCCGCGGAGCCAGGTCGCGTACGATGGGATGGTGATCGAAGTGCCGTACCGACCGGAACCGGAGGCCGAAGCATGAGCCGACCGCGTGAAGCGGGTGGAGTCGAGATCCGGGTGCCCGGCGACAAGTCGATCACGCACCGCGCTCTCATTCTATCGGCGATCGCCAGCGGGACGAGCGTGCTGACCGGTCTCCTCCCCGGGGAGGATGCCCGATCGACGGCGGCGGCGTTGCGGTCGCTGGGAGTACCGGTCCCGGAGCTGCCTGCCGACGGCGCAACGATCGCGGTGGCGGGCCGAGGGCTCCAGGGGCTGTCGGCACCGGCGGGGGTCATCGATTGCGGCAACAGCGGGACGACGGCCCGGCTCCTCCTGGGGCTGCTCGCCGGGTGTCCGATCACGGCGACGCTCACCGGCGACGCCTCGTTGCGTTCGCGCCCGATGCGGCGGGTGACGGAGCCGCTCGCGCAGGTGGGTGCGCGGTTCGAGGAGCTCGGCGAGCCCGATCGCCTTCCGATCCGCGTGATGGGTGGGCCGCTCCGGCCGATCGATTACGTGAGTCCGAAGGCGAGTGCACAGGTCAAGAGCGCGCTCCTCCTCGCGGGGCTTTCCGGCGGTGTCCCGGTCCGGGTCTCCGAGCCCGTCCTCTCTCGCGACCACACCGAGCGGATGCTCCGGGCCATGGGGGCGAACGTCGTCGTGGAGCACGAGGGCGGTCGACCACCCGTGGTCCGCCTCGAACCGCCGGAGTTCCTCGAGCCTCTACACCTCACGGTGCCCGGCGACTTCTCGTCGGCGGCGTTCTTCATAGCTCTGGGCATCCTCGCGCCGTCGGGGGCGGTGCGCATCCCGGGGGTGGGGGTGAATCCGACCCGAACCGGGCTTCTCGGCGTCCTGCGTCGCATGGGGGGAGAGGTCGGCCTGCACGGGGAGTGCGACGTCTGCGGCGAGCCGGTCGCGACGGTCGAAGCGGTGCCCGGCCACCTGCGCGCCACGGAGGTCGGGGGCGACGAGGTCCCCTCCCTGATCGACGAGATCCCGATCCTCGCCGTCCTCGCCGCCCGCGCCGAGGGGGAGACCGTGATCACCGGGGCCGCCGAGCTGCGGGTGAAGGAGTCGGACCGGATCGCCGCACTCGTCGCCAATCTTCGCGCCGTGGGCGTGGAAGCGCACGAGCTCCCCGACGGCCTGGTCGTACGTGGCACACCAGCCCCGCTCACGGGGAGGGTCAGGGCGTACGGCGACCACAGGATCGCGATGGCCTTCGGCGTCCTCTCCGTGCTCCCCGGCAACGCCATCGAGATCGACGACCCCGGGGTCGCCTCGATCAGCCATCCGACTTTCTGGAAGGACCTCCACGCGGCTGCGGCCGCCCTCCGCCCATGATCATCGCGATCGACGGGCCGGCGGGGTCCGGGAAGAGCTCGACGGCGCGCGCCGTCGCCCGCCGCCTCGCTTTCCGCCACCTCGACTCGGGTGCCTTCTACCGGGCGTTGACCTTCGCGGCGCTCCGGTCGGGGATCGATCCCGAGCGGTGGGACGGGCTGACGGCGGAAGAGCTCGAGCGACTCGGCGTCGCGGCGGTCCCTGCCGATGAAGGGTTCCGGCTCCTGGCGCTGGGTCGCGATGTCACGTCCGAGCTGCGCTCCCCGGAGGTCAATGCGCACGTCTCGAGGATGGCGCGCGTCCCCGCGGTCCGGGACTGGCTCCTCGCTCGCTTGCGGGCCGCCGCGAAGGGTGCGGATGTCGTCGTCGACGGCCGCGACATCGGGACCGTGGTCTTTCCCGATGCCGAGCTCAAGATCTTCCTCGTCGCCGACCCGGTGGAGCGGGCGCGCCGCCGCCTGGCGGAGCAGGGCCGCCCGCATCCGGACCCCTCCGAGCTCGCGGAGGAGGTCGATCGCCTCGCCCAGAGGGACCGGATGGACACGGAGCGCGAGGTCGCTCCCCTGCGCCGGGCCGACGACGCCGTTCTCATCGACACGACTCACCTGACCTTCGAGGAGCAGGTCGAAAAGGTCGTCGACCTGGCGCGTGCCCGCCGGTCGGGTGGCGCCGGCGCCCCTCCCGACTCGGGCAGGGGTTGATCGCGGTGCGGGGTCCGAGCGCGTGCCGTGCGGCGCGTGCGCCGTGGCGCGAGGCGTTCCTGCATCCCTCGTAAGGGGTTGACCAGCCTGGAAATACCTGATAGTTTGGAAGACTAGGCTTCAAACGCGCATGCGTTCGGAGCCGGGCGGCGGACGCATCGGTGCGCCGGCCGTACACGTTCACCCTCAACCTTGAGGGCCCCCGGAGGACCAGGGGTCCGGCAGAGGACAGTGGAGGCACCCGAAGCCATGGCGGATCGCCCAGGGCAGCAGGAGGAGCAGGCAGAGGTCGTCACGGCGGGGACCGAGACCGGCGCGGTCGCGGCCCCGGGGTTGACGGCTCAGGAGGTCGAGCGCCGCGCGCGTGAGATGGGCGTGCGTGCGGACCTCTGGGACGAGGAGTATTCGCCCGAGGAGTACGAGGCGATGCTCCAGATGTACGAGGAGACGCTGACCAACGTCGAGGAAGGCGAGATCGTCAAGGCGCGGGTGCTGCGTGTGACGGACAATGCCGTGATCCTGGACGTCGGGTTCAAGAGCGAGGGCGCGGTTCCGCGTGACGAGTTCAAGAATCCGGAGGCGCTGAAGCCGGGCGACGAGGTCGACGTCTTCCTGGAGAATCTGGAGGATCAGGAGGGGGTCGTCGTCCTCTCGAAGAAGAAGGCCGACTTCCTGCGCGTCTGGGAGCGGATCAAGACGGCGTACGAGAACGACGAGAAGGTTCCGGGCACGCTCATCCGGAAGATCAAGGGCGGCGTGACCGTGGACCTGATGGGGGTGGACGCGTTCCTGCCCGGTTCGCAGATCGCGCTGCGCCGGGTGCCGAACGTGGACGACCTGATCGGCCAGACGTACGACTTCAAGATCATCAAGCTGAACAAGCGGCGCCGGAACATCGTGGTGAGCCGGCGCGTGATCCTGGAGCAGGAGCGGGAGTCGAAGCGGGAGCAGCTGGTCAAGGAGCTGCTGGTCGGCCAGGTCCGGCGCGGCGTGGTCAAGAACGTCACGGACTTCGGCGCCTTCATCGACCTCGGCGGTCTGGATGGGCTGCTGCACATCACGGACATGAGCTGGGGCCGCGTCGGGCATCCGTCGGAGATCGTCGGGATCGGCGACGAGCTGGACGTGAAGGTCCTGGACATCGACTGGAACCGTGAGCGGATCTCGCTGGGTCTGAAGCAGCTCCTCCCGTACCCGTGGAAGGACGTGGAGCGGAAGTACCCGGTCGGCGTCCGGGTGCGCGGGAAGGTGGTCTCGATCACCAACTACGGCGCCTTCGTGGAGCTGGAGAAGGGGGTCGAGGGCCTGGTCCACATCAGCGAGATGTCGTGGACCCGGAACGTGAAGCACCCCTCGAAGCTGGTTTCGATCGGGGACGAGATCGAGGCGGTGGTGCTGAAGGTCGACCGGGATGAGGAGAAGATCTCGCTCGGGATGAAGCAGATCGAGGAGGATCCGTGGCTCGCGCTGCCGGTCAAGTACCCGACGGGCACGCGGGTTCGCGGGAAGGTGCGTAACCTGACCTCGTTCGGCGCCTTCGTGGAGATCGAGCCGGGGATCGACGGGCTGATCCACATCTCGGACCTGAGCTGGACGCGCCGGGTGCAGCATCCGTCGGAGGTTCTGCGCAAGGGCGACGAGGTGGAGGTGGTCGTCCTCGGGGTGGACGCGGAGAACAAGCGGATCTCGCTGGGTCTGAAGCAGACCGAGGATGATCCGTGGTCGCGCCTGGTCGACATTTACGCGCCGGGCGTCGAGACGCGCGGCAAGATCGTGCGGCTGCTGGACGAGGGCGTGGTGGTCGACCTGGGCGGCGACGTCGAGGGGTTCGTGCCGATCAGCCAGCTCGGGGTTCCGGGGATCAAGGATCCGGCGGACAAGTTCCGTGAGGGCCAGGAGCTGGAGCTGCGGGTCCTGGAGTCGGATGCGATCAACCGGCGGATCGTGCTGACGGTGACGGCGATCCCGGATTTCGAGGGCGGGTCGACGCCGGAGGGTACGGAACTCGCGGTGGAAACGGAGGTCCGTCCGACGGAGGAGCAGATCGCGGGGCAGGCGGCGGCGCCGGAGTCGATGGCGCCGGCCGACGTGCCGACGGCGGAGCTCGGGGATGCGGTCGGCCCGCACGTCGAGGAGGTGGAGGAGGTTCTGGCGGAGTCGGAGCAGACGACGACGCACGAGCCGACGCCTCCTGCGGAGGGTGAGGAGCGGGCGTAGTCCGCTCCCGTCGCCGGAAGGCGAGGAGGGACGGGTTCCCCATGGGGGCCCGTCCCTTTTTTTATGCGCCGGGAGCCGGTATGTTGTGCTGAACCGGAACGGGGGCAACCAGAAGTCGTGAGAACGATGGCGTCGTGGAAGCATCTGACGTTCGTAGCGGCCCTGACCGTTTGGGTCGTCGCGGGCTGCGGGGGTGCCGGTGGGCCGGGGCGCGCCCCTGCGGGGCCGGAGCCACGGGATCCGGTGGAGGCGGAGGGGCGAGGCGTGGTGGGCGAGGATGCGGGCCCCGTGGTGGTGGGCGCGATTCTGCCCCGGAGCGGCTCGGCGTTCCTGGAGCAGTACGGTACCCTCGTACTCGAGGGGGTGCGCCTGGCGGTCGATCGACACAACGCGTCGGGGGGGCGTAGAATCGAGCTGGTGGTCGTCGACGACGAGGGCGACGCCGGGATCGCCGCGGCGCGGGTGGCGGAGCTCGAAGCCCGGGGTGCGGTCGCGGTCATCGGGCCGCTTCGGCCGGAGGCGGTGGCGGCCGCCGCGGCGGCGCGGCGGGACAGCCTCCTGGCGTTGCTGAGCCCGACGGCGTCGGAGGTACCTGGTCGTCCCGGGGTCTATTCCCTCAACGCCGGCGACACGCGCGGGGCCGAGGCGCTGGCGGACTACGCCGCGCGGACGGGGATCGCGAGGGTCGGGTTGTTCTACCCGAGGACCCGGGAGTACGGGCGTCAGGCGGCGGCCTTCCGAAGGGCGTTCGAGGGGCGCGGGGGTCAGATCGTGGCCGAGGTCGCGTACGATTCCGGCACGACGACCTTCGCGGAGGAGATCCGGCGGCTGGTCGCGGCCTCGCCGAAGGCGGTGTTCATCCCCGCGTCGGAGCGCGATGTCCGGCAGATCGCGCCGCAGCTCGTCTATTACGGACTTGCGGAGACCGGGGCCCGGGTCCTCGGGGGCGAGGCGTGGACGAGCGAGGCGGTGCTGCGACAGGTCGCGGCGAGGTACCTGGAGGGCGTGGTTGCCGCGACACCGCTCCTGCAGGGGAGCGAGGAGGTGGGGTGGCGGGAGTTCGTGGAGCTCTACGAGAACACCTACCGCAGGACGCTGGACAACCCGCTGCCGGCCCTGGGCTACGACGCCGCGAGCCTGATCCTGGCCGCGCTGGGCGATGGGCGTGTCGAACCGGGGACGCTCCTGCGGCGACTCGATCGGGTCGAGGAGCTTCGGGGCGCGACCGGAGTGCTCGGGATCCGGGGAGGCGAGGTCGTGCGGCGGCCGATTCTGGTGCGCATCGAGGGTGGTGCGCTGGTCCCGCTCGGTGGCCGACCGGGCGAACCGTAACCGAAGCCCGAGGGCGGGCGGAGGATTCGTCGACATGAGCATGAGAGAGAAGCTGAAGCAGTTGGAGGAGCTTCGCCGGCAGGCGGAGCTGGGCGGAGGAGCCGAGCGCCTCAAGGCGCAGCACGAGCGAGGCAAGCTCTCGGCGCGGGAGCGGCTGGACCTCCTGCTGGACGACGGCAGCTTCGTGGAGCTCGACCGTTTCGTGACCCACCGGACCGTGGGATTCGGGCTGGAGCGCAAGAAGGTGCTCGGGGACGGGGTGGTGACGGGGTACGGGACGATTCACGGTCGGCTGGTCTACGTCTTCAGCCAGGACTTCACGGTCTTCGGCGGATCGCTCTCGGAGGCGCATGCGGAGAAGATCTGCAAGATCATGGATCTGGCGCTGAAGAACGGAGCGCCGGTGATCGGGCTCAACGACTCCGGGGGTGCGCGCATCCAGGAGGGTGTGGTCAGCCTGGGCGGGTACGCGGACATCTTCCTCCGCAACACGCTGGCGTCGGGGGTCGTGCCGCAGATCAGCGCGATCCTGGGTCCTTGCGCCGGCGGCGCGGTCTACTCGCCGGCGATCACCGACTTCGTCTACATGGTTCGGGGCACGAGCTACATGTTCGTGACGGGACCGAACGTCGTGAAGACGGTGACGCACGAGGACGTCGACATGGAGGGGCTGGGGGGTGCGGACATCCACGCCGGGACGTCGGGCGTGGCGCACTTCGCGTACGACTCCGAGGTCGAGTGCCTCCAGTCGATTCGGCAGCTCATGCACTACATCCCGCAGAACAACCGGGAGGATCCGCCGCGGCGCGAGACGTCGGACCCGTTCGACCGCGCCGACGAGGAGCTGCTCGACGTGGTCCCTGACGAGCCGACGAAGCCGTACGACATGCACGAAGTCATCCGCCGCGTCGTCGACGATGGGGAGTTCTACGAGGTGCACCGAGACTTCGCGGCCAACATCATCGTCGGGTTCGCGCATCTCGGGGGGCACGCGGTCGGGATCGTGGCCAACCAACCGGCGGTGCTGGCGGGGGTGCTCGACATCAACAGCTCGATCAAGGGCGCGCGCTTCGTGCGCTTCTGCGACGCCTTCAACATCCCTCTGGTGGTCTTCGAGGATGTGCCCGGTTTCCTCCCGGGGGTGGGGCAGGAGCACGGCGGGATCATTCGGCACGGCGCGAAGCTCCTTTACGCCTTCTGCGAGGCGACGGTCCCGCGGGTGACGGTGATCACGCGGAAGGCTTACGGCGGTGCGTACGACGTGATGAACTCGAAGCATATCCGCGGGGACATCAACCTGGCCTGGCCGACCGCGGAGATCGCCGTGATGGGGCCGAAGGGTGCGGTGGAGGTTCTCTTCCGCAAGGAGATCATGGAGGCGCCGGATCCGGAGGCGGCGATGCGTGCGCGGGAGCAGGAGTACCGGGAGCAGTTCGCGCACCCCTACGTCGCGGCGAGCCGCGGGTACATCGACGACGTGATCGATCCTCGGGAGACGCGTCCCCGCCTGATCAACGCGCTGGACATGCTCCAGAACAAGCGGGACGAGAATCCGTGGAAGAAGCACGGGAACATCCCGCTCTGATCACCGGGGGAGTCGACGATCCATGTTCAAGAAGATCCTGATCGCGAACCGCGGCGAGATCGCGGTTCGCATCATCCGCGCGTGTCGCGAGTTGGGCATCGGCGCCGTGGCGGTTTACTCCGAGGCCGACCGTCTCTCGCCGCACGTCATGGAGGCGGACGAGGCGTACCTGATCGGCCCGGCGCCATCGTCGGAGAGCTACCTGCGGGGCGATGTCCTGATCGAGGTGGCGAAGCGTGCGGGGTGCGAGGCGATCCACCCGGGCTACGGCTTCCTGGCGGAGCGGGCGCCATTCGCCGCGGCGGTGGAGCAGGCGGGGCTCGTCTTCATCGGCCCGTCGGCCGCGGCGATCTCGGCGATGGGCGACAAGACCGAGGCGAGGCGGCGGATGATCGAAGCCGGGGTGCCGGTCGTCCCGGGCACCGCCGAGCCGCTGGCGGATGCCGTCGAAGCGTTGAAGGTCGCGGAGGAGATTGGGTACCCGGTGCTCCTCAAGGCTGCCGCGGGCGGGGGCGGGAAGGGGATGCGGGTCGTTCGGGCGCCGGAAGAGCTCCCGCGCGCCTTCGAGGCCGCCGCCCACGAGGCGCTCTCGGCCTTCGGCGATGGGAGCGTCTACCTCGAGAAGTACCTCGAGGGGCCGAGGCACATCGAGATCCAGGTCCTCGCCGATGGTGCGGGCACCGTCCTCTACCTCGGCGAGCGCGAGTGCTCGATCCAGCGCCGACACCAGAAGATGATCGAGGAGGCGCCGTCGGTTGCGCTGACTCCGGAGCTGCGGCGGCGGATGGGGGAGGCGGCGGTCGCGGCGGCGGCCTCGGTCGAGTACCGGAACGCGGGGACGATCGAGTTCCTCTTCCAGGATGGCGAGTTCTACTTCCTCGAGATGAACACGCGGATCCAGGTCGAGCATCCCGTCACGGAACTGATCACGGGGATCGACCTGGTGCAGTGGCAGATCCGAATCGCGGCCGGGGAGCGTCTGCCGTTCCGCCAAGAGGACATTCGGTTGACGGGGCACGCGATCGAGTGCCGGATCACCAGCGAGGATGCGGGTCAGGGATTCCTCCCGTCGACCGGGCGGATCGAGCTCCTCGAGGTGCCATCGGGGCCGGGCGTTCGCTGGGATGGCGGAATCGCGGACGGATACGAGGTTTCGCTCTTCTACGACCCTCTCCTGGGGAAGTTGATCGTCCACGGGGAAAACCGTGCGGCGGCGATCGAGCGAATGCGCCGTGCGCTCGAGGAGTTGCGGATCGTGGGGGTGGAGACGAGCGCGGCGTTCCACCGCCGGGTCATGATGGAGGAGGACTTCCGCCGGGGAGCGATCGACATCCGGTACGTGGACAAGCACCCCGATCTCCTGTCGGCGGTCTCGGATGAGGAAGCGCTGCGGGCCGCGGCACTGACGGCGGCGTTGCTGGAGGAGGAGGCTCGGCGTCGTCGGTCGGTCCGGCGGATCGGATCGTCCGGCGGGGTGGGCGCCGGGGGGTGGAAGAGGCGGGGCTGGTGATAGACGCGGGTCGCGTCCCGGCTCTCCGGGGGATCGCCGCTCGACCGCCGTCGCGGTCCTCGGCGGCCGAATCCGGTGATGGGTCGGTCGGCCCGTGGCCCCCGAGGATGTGAATCCAGGATCGACGACGGAGAATGGGTGCGACGGCAGCATCGAGGCGCTGGTACCGCGATGCCCTGAGCGGTTGCATTGACGCTCTGGTCCTCGCGCGCCGGCGGTGGGGGGAGGCGGGGCAGCCGAGCGTGGCGGCGGCGGCGCGACGGGTCGCCCGGTCCCTTCGTGGGACGGGGATCGAGAAGGAGTCGCCGGAGATCGCGGCGGCGATCGCGGCGGTCGAGCGGGCGGATGATTCCACGTTGGGCGCCCGCCTCGACGAGCTCCTCGAGTTGGTCCTCCCCTGGCGGGGTGCAACCGGGGGCGAGGTCGTGCTGCTCGTCCGCGGGGACGATGACGGCGATGGGATTCGGGCGGCGCTCGAGGCCGGCGGACTCGAGGTGCGCTCGGTGGCGACCGTGTCCGAGGCGGAGCGGGTGCTGGAGGCCGCGACGGTGTCCCTCGTGCTCCTCGACTTGGCGCTCCCCGACGCCGACGGGCGCGAGTTGCTTCTGGCCATCCGGCAGCGAAGGGCGCTGGCGGCGCTGCCGGTCCTTGTCCTGGGCACCGGCGCCGGGGTGGAGGCGCAGTGGGAGTGCCTCGCGCTCGGCGCGGAGGCGGTCGTATTCCCCCCTTACGACGCGGAGCACATTGCCCTGCTGGTCTCCGCGCAGCTGCGGCGGGCTGCGACGGTCGCGTGGGAATCGCGGCGGGACGGCCTGACGGGGCTCCCGAATCGCGCGGCGTTCCGTGATGCGTACGAGAGGACGGCCGCGTTGGCTTGGCGACAGAAGGAGCCCCTCTCCGTGGGGATCCTCCGGCTGGAACGGCTCGGGGATACGGGGGCGGCGATCGCTCCGGGAGCGCGGGACGAGGTGATCAGGGCCGGCGCGAGGATCCTCGGCGATTCGTTCCGGCGGTCGGACCTCCTGGCGCGCTGGAGCGGCGACGAGTTCGCCGTGCTCCTTCCGGCGACGGACGAGGACGGGGCGACGTTGGCGCTCGAGAAGGCCCTCACGCGGCTGCGGTCATCTCCGGTCCTCGTCGGGCGGAAGGAGGTATCGCTCTCGTTCTCCGCAGGGGTTACGCGCGCCTGGGAGCGTGCGCCTCTGGACGAGGTGATGTCGAGGGCGATGCGTTTCCTCCAGGAGGCCAGGCGGGGAGGGGGCGACCAGGTGCGGTCGAGCCGCGACCGCGTCACCCATCGAATGATCCGCATCCAGCGGGCTCACCTGGATCAGCTCGTCGAAGAGGTCCCCGAGGCGATCGTCATCACCGACGCACACGGTCGGGTCGTCCGGGTCAACCGCGAGTTCTCCACGATCTTCGGGTACTCCCGAGAAGAGGCGCTGGGCAGGACCTTGACGAGCCTCATCGGGAAGGACGGAGAGGGGGGCGACGCCGAGGACCTGACGCGTCGCGTGGTCGCGGGGGAGACCCTCGACTACGAGGCGGTCCGGCGACGAAAGGATGGTGCACCGGTCGACGTGTCGATCCTGGCCATGCCGATCCCCATCGACGATGAGATCGCGGTGTGCACCATCTATCGGGACATTACGGAACGGAAGCGCGCGGAAGCGGAGATCCTGCGAGCCAAGGCGGCGGCGGAAGCGGCGAGCCGCGCCATGGGCGAGCGCCTTTCGCGGATGACCCGCGAGGTGAAGTCTCCGCTGGATTCCGTCATCTCGTTCACGGAGGGCTTGCTGAAAAACGAGGGGGGCCATCTGAGGGCGGAGGAGCTCGAGCGGCTGGAGCGGCTCCGCGCCAGCGCGAAGCGCATCCTCGGGGTGATCGACGATCTGTCGCAGCCTTCGGAGGCCAACGGGGACCGCCGCGTGATGGAGGGCTTGCCGGCCATGCTCGGCGGATGATGGCGGAGGCGGTTGCGCGGCACGGGGGATCGTCGGGTACCCGTCGTGGATGGCCGAACGCGCCCGGATCGACGGGCGAGCGCGGCCGGAATCGGGCGCGCGTAGGGTGCGCGGCGGCGCCGGCCGCACCTTTCTCGCTGCTGTGAAAACGGCTATCTTTGGCCGGGTTGCGGGACACCGGGGGGCCGGCTCGGGTTGCGAGCCGTTACGGAGCCGGCAAGGGTGATGCGAAGGGGCCGAGGGATGGGCCGGACGGGGCTGGTGGAGATCCGTGGGATCGGGGCCGGGGGTGCCGGCGTCGGGAGGCTCCCGGACGGCCGCGCCGTGTTCGTGCACCGCACGGCGCCGGGCGAGGTCGTGGAGACGAGGGTCGTCGAGGAGCACCGGCGCTGGGCGCGGGGGGTGGCGGTGCGGGTGGTTCGGGAGGCGCCGGATCGACGTGTCGCGCCCTGTCCGCACTACGACCTCTGCGGCGGTTGCACGCTCGAGCATCTGTCGTATCCGGCACAATTGCGGGCCAAGGCGACGATCGTCGCGGAGGCGCTGCGGCGGATCGGGGGGCTCGACGTGGATATCCCCGAGGTGGTCCCCTCTCCGGCGGAGTTCCGGTATCGGAACCGGGTCTCGTTCACCCTGATCCGCCTGGGGGGCGGGCGCGTGGTGGCGGGGTTCCACGAGCTCGAACGCCCGGGCCGGATCGTCGACATCACGGAGGCGTGCCTCCTCCCCGAACCGGCGATCGGCGAGGTCTGGGGGCAGCTCCGGGCCGAATGGGGCGAAGATGCGCACCGGCTCCCCTCGGGGCGCCGCCTGCGCCTGACGCTGCGTGCCTCGGCCGAGGGCGAAGTCGCGCTGCTGGTCGAGGGCGGGTACGCGCCGGGGCGGGCCGAGGAGCTGGTGTCGAGGATCCCGCGGCTCGCTGCGGTGTGGCATCGACCGGGCGGCGGCGAGGAGGCCCCCGTGCTCCTCGCCGGGCGCGAGGCTTTGGCCGAGACCTGGGCCGACGAGGAGGTCGGGTTGAGCGGGGCGGTCTTTCTCCAGGTCAATCGAGGCGCCGCGCAGCGGCTCGAGGCGTACGTGCAGGAGCTCGCCGGGGAGGTCGCCGGGCGGCGCGTCGTCGACGCCTACTGCGGGATCGGGCTGCACAGCCGGCGGCTGGCCCGGAAGGGAGCGGAGGTCGTCGGGATCGAGTTGGACGCCCGGGCGGTCGAGATCGCGAGGGCGTCGGCTCCGGCGGGCGCGCACTACATCGCGGGGCGGGTGGAGGAGCACCTGGCTCAAGCGCTCCCGGCGGACCTCGTGATCCTGAACCCGCCGCGGGCGGGGTTGGATGCGGCGGTGCCGGCGGCGCTCGCGGAGCGGCCGCCGGCGCGGATCGTGTACGTGAGCTGCGACCCGGCGACGCTCGCCCGGGACCTGGGGCGGCTCGCACCGCGATTCGGGATCGGATCGGTGCGGTGCTTCGACCTGTTCCCGCAGACGGCGCACGTGGAAACGGTGGTGGAGCTACGATGCGATACTACGTGACGATCGGCGACCGGACCTTCGAGGTCGACCTCTCCGGCGAGGTCGCCCGGGTGGATGGGCGGCCGATCGAGGCAGAGCTCGCGGCGGTGCCGGGGACGCCGATCCGCCACCTCCTGGCGGATGCGCGCTCGCACACGGTCGTGGCGCGTCCGGGGGAGGCGCGCGGCTGGTGGGACGTTCACCTCGACGGGCGCCGCTTCGAGATCGAGGTGGTCGACGAGCGGACCCGGGCGATCCGATCGATGACGGGGGGCGGGGCGGTGGCCCAGGGGCCGAAGCCGGTGCGGGCGCCGATGCCTGGGCTGGTCGTGCGCGTCGAGGTCGAGCCCGGCCAGGAGGTGAAGGCCGGCCAGGGCGTCGTGATCATCGAGGCGATGAAGATGGAGAACGAGCTGAAGGCCGAAGCGGTTGGCGTCGTCTCGCGGGTTCTCGTCCAGCAGGGCCAGGCGGTGGAGAAGGGGGCGGTTCTCGTCGAGTTCGAGGGCTAGGGCCCGGCGCAGGGAGTGGCGATGAGCGACAAGGAACGTTGGGAGCGGGAGACGGTGCAGCCGGTGATCGACCGGCAGCCGGAGCGAAGGGATCGTTTCGAGACGACGAGCGGGATCGAGATCGAGCGTCTCTACACCCCGGAGGATGTCGGTACCGCCTACGACGACGCCCTCGGCTACCCGGGGGCCTACCCCTTCACGCGCGGGATCTACCCGACGATGTACCGCGGCCGTCTCTGGACGATGCGGCAGTACGCCGGATTCGGGACCGCGGAGGAGACGAACCGCCGGTATCACTACCTCCTCGAGCACGGCCAGACGGGGCTGAGCGTCGCCTTCGACCTCCCGACGCAGATGGGGTACGACTCGGACCACCCGATGGCGCGGGGGGAGGTCGGGCGGGTCGGCGTCGCCATCGACACGCTCGACGACATGCGCGCTCTCTTCGACGGGATCCCGCTGGAGAGGGTGTCGGTGTCGATGACGATCAACGCGACGGCCGCGATCCTGCTCGCGCTCTACGTGGCGTTGGCCGACGAGCGTGGCGTGCCGCGGAGCCGGCTGTCCGGTACGGTGCAGAACGACATCCTGAAGGAGTACATCGCCCGGGGGACGTACATCTACCCGGTCGAGCCGAGTCTCCGGCTGGTCACGGATGTCTTCGACTTCTGCGCGCGGGAGGTCCCGCGCTGGAACACGATTTCGATCAGCGGCTACCACATCCGCGAGGCGGGGGCGACGGCGGCGCAGGAGATCGCCTTCACCTTCGCCGATGCCCTCGAGTACGTGCGGCGCGCCGTGGAGCGTGGGCTCGACGTGGAGACCTTCGCGCCGCGGCTCTCGTTCTTCTTCGCCGCCCACAACGACCTCTTCGAGGAGGTCGCGAAGTTCAGGGCCGCGCGCCGGCTCTGGGCGCGGCTCATGCGTGAGCGCTACAACGCCTCGGACGAATCGTGCCGGCTCCGGTTCCACACTCAGACCGGCGGGGTGACCCTGACGGCGCAGCAGCCGCTGAACAACGTGGTGCGGGTGACCGTCCAGGCGCTGGCGGCGATCCTCGGCGGGACGCAATCGTTGCACACGAACGCGTTCGACGAGGCGCTGGCGTTGCCGACCGAGGAGTCGGCCCGCCTCGCTCTCCGGACGCAGCAGGTGCTCGCCAACGAATCGGGCGTGACGGAGACGATCGATCCGCTGGGGGGTAGCTACTACGTAGAGGCGTTGACGGACGCGTTGGAGGCGAAGGCCCGGGCGTACCTGGACCGGGTCGACGAGCTCGGGGGCGCGGCGCGCGCGATCCCCTTCTTCCAGGAGGAGATCCACCGGGCCGCGTACGAGCACCAGCTCGCGGTGGAAAGGGGCGAGCGGGTCATCGTGGGCGTCAACGCGTATCGGACCGAGGAGCCGCCCCCGCGGATCGACCAGCCGGATTACACGGCTCTGGAGGCGGCACAGAAGGCGAAGCTCGAGGCGGTCCGGCGGCGTCGCGACGAAGCCGCGGTCGAGCGCGCGCTCGCGGCGGTCGGTGCGGCCGCCCGCGGGACCGAGAACCTGCTCCCGTCGATGGTGGAGGCGGTCAAGGCGATGGCGACGCTGGGCGAGATCAGCGACGTCCTCCGCCGGGAGTGGGGTGTATATCGGGGGGCGGCGGCGTAGCCGCTCCCGCATTGTAGGACCCACGTCGAGGTGGATGAGATGCCGACGTACGAATATCGCTGCCCGAAGGGCCACGAGTTCGAGAAGTTCCAGCGGATCAGCGAGCCACCCGTAGCGCAATGCCCCGAATGCGGAGTGGAGGCCGAGCGTCTGCTCTCGACGGGCGCTGGGCTCCTGTTCAAGGGTTCGGGTTTCTACATCACCGACTATCGTAGCGACGCGTACAAGAAGTCCGCGGCGGCGGACTCGGGCGGGTCGAAGTCGGAGTCCTCATCGGGCGGATCGAGCTCCGCCGCGGCCGACTGATGCCGGCCGAGCAGCTACGTCGCCGGCTCGAGAGCATCGTCGGGGAGCTGGCGGAGGGCGCGGTCGCGGTACAGCTCGAGCGGCCGCGCAACCCCGAGCACGGGGACCTGGCGACCAACGCCGCGTTGGTCCTCGCCGGGCGGCTCCGCCGGCCCCCGCGCGAGGTCGCCGAGGCGATCGTCGCACGACTCGATCCCGGGGCCCTCGGCCTCGCCGAGGTGTCGATCGCGGGCCCGGGCTTCATCAACTTCCGCTTCGCGCACACCGTCCTCCAGTCGAAGCTGGCGGAAATCGTGCGGCTGGACCGGGCGTACGGCCGCTCCACGGTGGGGGCGGGGCGTCGCATCCAGGTGGAGTTCGTCTCCGCGAATCCGACCGGCCCGCTGCACGTGGCGCACGGTCGCGGTGCGGCGCTCGGCGACGCGATCGCGAGCCTCCTGGAGTGGACGGGGCACGAGGTCGTCCGCGAGTTCTACGTCAACGATGCGGGCGTCCAGATCGACCGGCTCGCGGAGTCGCTCGAGGCGAGGTGGCTCCAGGCGCAGGGGGTGGAGGCAGCGCTCCCGGAAGGGGGCTACCACGGCGAGTACCTCGTCGACATGGCGCAGGAGGTCGAATTGGAAGCCGGGGACCGGCTCCGCGCCATGGATCGGCCCGAGCGGCTGCGCTGGCTCCGGGACTGGGCCGTGACTCGCCTGAAGGCGGAACAGGATCGGGACCTGCGGGAGTTCCGCGTCATCTTCGACGTCTACTACCCCGAGAGCCGGATCTACCAGGAAGGGAAGATCGACGACACGTTGCGGGACCTGGCCGAGCGTGGGCTCACCTACGAGGCCGAGGGCGCGCTCTGGCTCCGCACGACGACCTTCGGCGACGACAAGGATCGCGTCCTGGTCAAGAGCGACGGGACGTACACCTACTTCACGCCCGACATCGCATACCACCGAGAGAAGGCGCGCCGCGGGTTCGACCGCGTGATCGACGTCTGGGGCGCGGATCACCACGGCTACATCCCGCGGATGCAGGCGGCGCTCGCGGCCCTTGGCCACCCGGACTTCCTCGAGGTGGAGATCGTCCAGATCGTCCGGATCCTGAGGGGCGGCCGGGAGGTGCGGCTGAGCAAGCGAGCGGGGGACATCGTCACGCTCCGTGAGCTCTTCGAGGAGACGGGCGTCGACGTGGCGCGCTACTTCTTCCTGATGCGCCGTGGCGATGCGCAGATGGTCTTCGACCTCGACCTGGCGCTGGACCAATCGGAGAAGAATCCGGTCTACAAAGTGCAGTACGCCCACGCCCGGATGATGAGCATCTTCCGGAAGGCGGGGCTGGACCCGGCAGAGATCCCGGTCGATGGCGTCGCGCTCGAGCGGCTGGAGACCGAGGATGAGCAGGCGCTGATCAAGCAGCTCGGACTCTTCCCCGGCGTGGTCGAGAGGGCCGCGGAGGCGCGGGCGCCGCACATGATCTGCGAGTACCTCGAGGCGACGGCGGGGATGGTGAACTCCTGGTATCACTCGGGGAACCCGAGCCGCAATCCGGGACTCGCGGTGCTGGTGGAGGATGCGTCGCTGAGAGAGGCGCGCCTCGTGCTCGCTCGGGCGATCCAGGTGGTGCTGCGCAACGGTCTGGAGCTGCTCGGGCTCTCGGCCCCGGAACGCATGCAACGCGAGGAGGTGGCCGGATGAGCGTGCTGGTCGTCGGCAGCGTCGCGCTGGACACGGTGGAGACTCCGTTCGGGCGCGTGCGGGAGACGCTGGGCGGGTCGGCGACGTACTTCAGCGCGGCCGCATCGTTCTTCCATGAGGTTCAGCTCGTGGGGATCGTGGGGAGCGACTATCCCGTGGGGTCGCTGAAGTTCCTGGCGGAGCGGGGGGTGGACCTATCGGGGCTGGTCCACGCGGAGGGTGAGAGCTTCCGCTGGTCGGGGTTCTACGGGTACGACCTGAACAGCGCGGAGACGCGGGAAACTCGGCTCGGCGTCTTCGCCGATTTCCGTCCGCGGATCCCCGATGCGTTCCGCGATGCCGACTGGGTCTTCCTTGCCAACATCGATCCGGAGCTCCAGCTCGATGTGCTGGAGCAGGTGCGTGCGCCGAAGCTCGTGGCGTGCGATACGATGAACTTCTGGATCGAATGGAAGCGGGATGCGCTGCTGCGGCTCCTCGAGCGGGCCGATGTCGCCCTGATCAACGACGGCGAGATCCGGAAGCTGACGGGGGACCACAACCTCACGCGGGCCGCGCGTTGGCTGCAGGAGCGAGGGCCCGAAGTGGTGGTGGTGAAGAAGGGCGAGCACGGGGCGATGCTGTTCACGCGGGAGACGATCTTCTTCGTGCCGGGCTATCCGCTCGAGGAGATCTTCGACCCGACGGGGGCGGGCGATGCTTTCGCAGGCGGATTCCTCGGCTACCTCGCTCAGGTCGGCTCGACGGAGCCGGAGGAGTTGAGGCGGGCGATGGTCTTCGGATCGGCGATGGGTTCCTTCGCCGTCGAGCGCTTCGGGCTCGACCGGTTGAAGGATCTCTCCCTCGAGGAGATCCACGCCCGCGTGCGTTCGTTCAAGGAGATGACGTCGTTCGAACATACACTGCCGGCGGGTGTGCATGCCTGAGCGTGGGAACGGTACGGTGGCGGGCGGGGGGCTCAGCTATCGGGATGCAGGAGTCGACCGGGAGGTGGCGGCCCGGGCGAAGGGACGGATTGCGGAACTGGTGCGCTCGACGGCGGTGGCCGGCGTGCTCTCGGAGCCGGGATCCTTCGGTGGTCTCTTCCGGGTTCCGGAGGGGTTGAGCCGGCCGGCGCTGGTCGCCAGCGCAGATGGCGTAGGGACGAAGCTGAAGGTCGCGATGCGCGCGGGGCGCCACGATACCGTCGGCCAGGACCTGGTGAACCACTGCGTCGACGACATTCTCGTCGAAGGGGCGAGGCCGCTCTTCTTTCTGGATTACATCGGGATGGGTCGGTTGGAGGAGGGGGTGGCCGAGGCGATCGTTGCCGGGGTGGCGGCCGGGTGCCGTGAGAACGGGTGTGCGCTCCTCGGCGGCGAGACGGCGGAGATGCCGGACTTCTACGACCCGGGCGAGTACGACCTTGCCGGCTTCATCGTCGGGGTGGTGGAGGAGGGGAAGAGGACGGGCGCCCATAGGGTTCGCGCGGGCGACGTCCTGATCGGGCTCGCCTCGAACGGCTTCCACACGAACGGCTATTCGCTGCTGCGCCGAGTCATCTTCGACCGCCTCGGGTTGGAGGTGACCGACGAGTTCCCCGGAACGGGCGAATCGGTGGCGGATGTGCTGCTGCGGGTCCACCGCAGCTACCTGAAGTCGGTCCATCCGCTGATCGAGGCGGGGCGGGTGCACGCGCTCGCTCACATTACGGGGGGCGGGATCCCGGAGAACCTGGCGCGGGTGATCCCGGCGGGGTTGGAGGCGCGGGTCCGGCGCGAGTCGTGGCAGACCCCGCCGGAGTTCGAGTCGGTCATGCGGCACGGCGGGATCGCGGAAGAGGAGATGTACCACACCTTCAACATGGGGGTGGGGATGCTCCTCGTGGTCGACCCGTCCGAGGCGGGCGGCGTGGTGGAGGCGCTCCGCGCGGCGGGTGAGGACGCGTGGGTGGCGGGGGAGGTCGTGGCGGGGGACCGGCGGGTGACGCTGCTTTGACCGGAACGCGAAAGGAGAGCACGATGCGGGGTTTCGGCCGCCCGCTCATGGTTGCGCTCGGGATGGTCGTGTCCTTGGCCGTCCCGAGGGGGGCGCTCATGGGTCAGGAGGGCGCCCTGGCCGACCGATGCGCCCGGGAGACCGTCGGTGCGGATGTCACGGCGACCCTCTTCTGCGGGCTCGTCGCGCAGTCGATCGAGTCGGTTCAGGCGCCGCTCGGGTTGGCGGTGACCGGCGGCAACCCGGTCCCCGGGACGGCGAGCACGCTCGGGATGCGCATCGGTCGGCTGCCCCGGGTCTCGGTCGGCGGCCGTCTGACCGGGGTCTGGCTGGACCAGCCGAACATCCTCAACGTGAACCGCCTCGGCGAGCGGGACTTCTCGCTGACGAGCCTGAACGCGGACGCCGCCGTGGGGCTCTTCCAGGGATTCTCCCCGGCGCCCACGGTCGGCGGCGTGCTGTCGATCGACCTCCTCGGGAGCATGGGGATGCTCTTCCTCCCCGAGGACGAGGGGTTCGGTGACGGATCGTCGTTCACCTGGGCACTCGGCGCGCGCCTCGGCGTGCTCCGGGAATCGTTCACGCTCCCGGGTGCGTCGGTCTCGGTCATGTACCGCAGGGTGGGCGATGTGACGTACGGAGACCCGCTCCTCTCGAGCACCGACGCGTTCTACGATCTAAGCCTCTCGATCTGGAGCCTGCGGGCGGCGGTGAGCAAGCGGCTCTTCGCCCTCGGTGCGACGGCAGGGGTCGGGTACGACCGCTACTCGAGCGACGTCCGCTTCGGGTTCGTGAACCCCGGCACGACGGGGCCGGAGGCCTTTCGTATTGGGTTCAACGGCTTCGACAACGACCGTTTCCTGGTCTTCGGCAACCTGTCTTGGACGCTGCTGATCCTCCACATCGTGGGGGAGCTGGGTTGGCAGGAGGGTGCGGACCGCGTGCCCGGCGTGCTGCCGACGGGGATCGGCATCGACGCGGACGACGGCCGGTTCTTCGGCAGCCTCGCCATCCGGTTGTCGATCTGAGGCGAACGAATCTCCATGATCGACCCCGCGACGGATGCGGCGTTCATGCGGCGGGCTCTGGACCTTGCGTGGCGGGGTTGGGGGCGGGTGCATCCGAACCCCCTCGTGGGCGCGGTGGTCGTCCGTGACGGCGAGGTCGTGGGGGAGGGGTACCACGCGGAGTACGGCGGGCCGCACGCCGAGGTCGCGGCGCTGGCTGCGGCCGGGGAGCGGGCGCGAGGCGCCACGCTCTACGTGACCCTCGAGCCGTGTGCGCACCAGGGAAAGACGCCGCCGTGCACGCTGGCGATCGAGGCCGCGGGGATCCGGCGGGTGGTCTACGGTGCCGAGGACCCGAATCCGGAGGCGAGGGGCGGGGCGGAACGGCTCCGGTCACAGGGGGTGGAGGTGACGGGCGGGGTGGAGCGGGAGGCGGTCCGCGCCCAGAACGCGGCCTTCTTCCACGCGATCGAGAGAGGTGACGCCTACGTCGCATTGAAGCTTGCCCTCTCGCTGGATGCTCGGCTGGCGGACGCTCCCGGGCGGTCGACGGTCGTCACCGGGCCTGCGGCACGGGCGGAGGTGCACCGGCTCCGGGCGGGGTACGACGCGATCCTCGTCGGGATCGGGACGGCCCTGGCCGACGACCCGCTGCTCACCGTCCGTGGGGAGATCGAGCCGCGGGTTCCGCCGGTGCGCGTCGTAGTGGACACGGAGGCGCGACTCCCCCTGGGGAGCCGCCTGCTCGCGACGCTCCATGAGGCGCCGGTCCGGGTGATCTGCGCGGAGGATGCCCCGGCCGAGCGGATCCGGGAGCTCGAGCGGCGGGGCGTGGACATTCTGGCGGTCCGTCGGTCGGTGACGGGAGGGGTCGACCTCGCCGAGGCCCTCGACCGATTGCGGTCGACGGGGGTACGATCGGTCTTCTGTGAAGGGGGTGGGCGCCTGGGGTCGGCGCTGCTGTCCTTGGGGCGGGTGCGTCGGCTGTACCTCTTCTACGCGCCGCGGCTCTTCGGCGCGGGCGGGGTGGAGGCGTTCCCCGGGCGGATCGAGCCCGTGGCCTTCGGGGACTGGGGGCTGACATCGACGGCGGCCTTCGGCGACGATGCCCTCCTGGTGCTGGACCGGAGGGATTGACGGGGCATGTTCACGGGACTCATCGAAGAGGTCGGGCGGGTCCGGTCGGTCGAGCCGGTCGAGAACGGGCGGCGAATCGCGATCGAGGCGGCCACGGTCCTCGACGGGCTCTCGATCGGGGATTCGGTCTCGGTCGACGGCGCGTGCCAGACGGTCGTCGACTTGGCCCCGTGGGGGGTCACCGTGGTCGCGGTCGCGACGACGCTCGAGCGGACGACCTTCGGCAGCTTCGCTCCGGGGCGTGCGGTCAACCTCGAGCGAGCGCTGGCGTTCGGCGGGCGGCTCGGCGGTCACCTGGTGCAGGGGCACGTCGACGGGGTCGGGGAGGTGCTCGCCGTGGAACGTCACGGGGAGCATCACAGGATCGATCTGAGCCTTCCGCCCGTCGTCGCCGAGGTGACCGTGCTTCACGGGTCGATCGCGGTCAACGGGGTGAGCATGACGGTCAATGCGCTCGGGGAGGGCGACGTCGCGCAGATCGCGGTCATCCCCCACACCTGGGTGCACACGAACCTGTCGGCGCTGCGCCCGGGCGACCGGGTCAACCTCGAGGGGGACCTCCTCGGGAAGTTCGTCGTGAATTACCTGAAGAGGGCGGGGTGGCCGGAGACCGGCAGCCCGCGCCCCGCCGGCCCATGGGGCCGGGGAGGGGTCTGATGTCGTTCGATCGAGTCGAAGACGCGATCCAGGACATCCGCGACGGGAAGTTCGTCATCGTCGCGGACGACGAGGACCGCGAGAACGAAGGGGATCTGGTCTGTGCTGCGGCGAAGGTCACGCCGGAGCACGTGAACTTCATGGCGACGCACGCGCGGGGCCTGATCTGCGTCGCGCTGACTCCGGAGCGGGCCGACGAGCTGGACCTCCCGCCGATGACGGACCAGAACCAGGATCGTCTCGGGACGGCGTTCACCGTGTCGGTGGACGGCCACCCGCGATTCGGGGTGACGACCGGGATCAGCGCGGCCGACCGGGCGAAGACGATCCGGCTCCTCGTCGACCCCGCGACGAAGCCCGGCGACCTGCGGCGACCGGGCCACGTCTTCCCGCTGCGTGCGGTTCCGGGGGGCGTACTCCGGCGGGTCGGCCAGACGGAGGCGTCGGTGGACCTGGCCCGCCTCGCGGGGCTGCCGCCCGTCGGCGTGATCTGCGAGATCATGAACCCCGACGGGACGATGGCCCGACGGCCTGAGCTCGAGGCGTACGCGAAGAAGCACGGATTGAAGTTCATCACGGTGGCGCAGATCGTCGCCTACCGGCTGCGCCACGAGCGGCTGGTCCGCAGGGTCGCGGAGGCGAACCTGCCGACGCCGTTCGGGAAGTTCCGGATCATCGCCTTCGAGAACCAGGTCGACCAGCGGGAGCACGTCGCGCTCGTGAAGGGCGAGATCTCCGGGAAGAAGGACGTGCTGGTGCGTATGCATTCGGAGTGCCTGACGGGCGACGTTTTCCATTCGCTTCGTTGCGATTGCGGTCAGCAGCTGCACGCGGCGCTGCGGCGGATCGAGGAGGAGGGGGAAGGCGCCGTCGTCTACCTTCGACAGGAGGGTCGAGGGATCGGGCTCGCGAACAAGATCCGGGCGTACGCGCTCCAGGACCAGGGCCAGGACACGGTGCAAGCCAACGAATCGCTGGGTTTCAAGCCTGACCTGCGAGACTTCGGCATCGGCGCACAGATCCTGCTCGACCTCGGGCTCACGTCGATCCGTCTCCTGACGAACAACCCCAGGAAGATCGTGGGGCTGGAGGGGTACGGGCTGAAGATCTCGGGCCGGGAACCGATCCAGATCGCGCCGACCGATTTCAATCGCCACTACCTGGCTACGAAGCGGGAGAAGCTGGGGCACCTGCTGACCGACCTCGGGGAGGATCGTCCACGGGGCGAGGACCGGTCCGGCGGCGACGCGTCGGTCACGATAGCCGAAGCGTCGGTTGGAGCCCCGGCGGAATCATGAGTCACAAGGGAGAGGGACGGACGTGAGGGAGATCCGAGGCGGTCTGGACGGGAAGGGGAAGCGCTTCGCCATTGTGGCGAGTCGGTTCAACGAGCTCGTGACGGAGCGGCTCGTCGCCGGGGCACGGGGGTGCTTCGTGCAGCACGGCGTCGACGAGGGGGAGATCGACCTGATCTGGGTGCCCGGCGCCTGGGAGATTCCGCCGGCGGTGCGGCGCGTCGCCAGGAGCGGGCGTTACGACGGCGTCGTCGCCGTCGGGTGCGTGATCCGGGGCGAGACGCCGCACTTCGACTACGTTGCGGGCGGGGCGGCGAACGGGCTCGCGGCGATCGCCCTCGAGGCCGACATCCCGGTGGTCTTCGGGGTGCTGACGACGGACACGCCGGACCAGGCCCTGGCTCGGGCGGGGGGGAAGAGCGGCAACAAGGGCTGGGATGCGGCGCTCGCCGCCCTGGAGATGGCGGACCTCTACGGGAAACTGGAGCGGGACCGTGCGTGAACGCAGCCGGGCGCGGAGTTGGGCGTTGCAGGTCCTGTACGCCTGGGAGGCGCGGGGCGGGGCCGTCGCACCGGAGGCCGTCCTCCAGGATTTCCTTGAAGAACGGCGGATCGCGCCGCAGAGCCGGGATTACCTCCGGCGCCTGGTCGGCACCGTGGCGGAGCACCGGGAGGAGGTGGATCGCGCGGTGCAGCAGGCCCTGACGAACTGGCGGCTCGAGCGGTTGGCGGCGATCGACCGGAACATCCTGCGGCTGGCCGCCGCGGAGATGCTCTTCATCGAGGAGGTCCCGCCCCGGGTCTCGATCCAGGAGGCGATCGTCCTGGCGGAGAAGTACGGTACCGCCGAGAGTCCGCGATTCGTGAACGGGGTACTGGACGCGCTGCTCGCCCGGCTGGAGGGGCGCGCGTAGAAGGCCGCCCGTGAGCGGGACGCTGAACCTTCTCGTCATGAACTGGCAGGATCGCCTCAACCCGCAGGCCGGGGGGGCGGAGACGCACCTGCACGAGATCTTCGGCCGCCTTGCCGCGCGCGGGCACCACGTGACCGCTCTGGTCTCGGGGTGGCCCGGTGCGCCCCGCCGGGAGATGGTCGACGGTATCGAGGTCCACAGGGTCGGCGGTCGCTACACGTACAATCTGGCGGCTCCGTGGTACTACCGATCGAAACTGCGCGACCGGGCGTACGACGTGGTCGTCGAGGACCTCAACAAGGTCCCGCTCTTCACACCGCTCTGGGTCGACCGCCCGTTGGTTCTCCTGGTGCACCACCTCTTTGGACGGACCGCATTCGAGGAGGCGTCGTGGCCAATGGCCGCGGCGACCTGGGCGTTGGAGCGGCCGATCGGCTTCGTCTACAGGAACGTCCCCACGGAAGCGGTCTCCCGGAGCACGGCGGAGGACCTCGTGGCCCGAGGGCTGCAGCGGGAGCAGATCACGGTGATCCCGAACGGCGTGGACCTGGAGTGGTACACTCCGGATCCGGCGGGCGAGCGATTTCCCGAGCCGACGATTCTCTACCTCGGCCGACTCAAACGCTACAAGCGGGTGGACCTGATCTTGAGAGCGGTGGCGCTCCTCCGAGATCGCGGGATCGCGGCGCGGCTCATCGTCGCGGGGCAGGGGGACTACGCCGATGCGCTTCGGCGATTGCGCGACGAGCTGGGGCTCCAGGAACGGGTCGAGATGCCCGGGTTCGTCTCGGATGAGGCGAAGCGCCGATACTTCCGCCTGGCGTGGGTGCACGCCCTGACGTCGCCGAAGGAGGGGTGGGGGATCACGAACCTCGAAGCGGCGGCCTGCGGCACACCGACCGTGGCCAGCGACTCGCCCGGGCTTCGCGACTCGGTGGTCGATGGGGAGACGGGATTTCTCGTCCCTCACGGCGACGTGGAGGCTCTCGCCGATCGCCTCGCCCTGCTCCTGCGCGATCGCTCGCTGCGGGACCGGCTCGGTCGTCAGGCGCGAGCGTTCGCCGAGCGATTCAGTTGGGATCGGGCCGCGGACCTGACCGAGGCCCATCTCCGGCACGTTGCCGCGATGGCGGTGTAGCGGGCGATGAGAGGTCGCGACTCCTCGTCGCCTCACACCTCAACCCTGGAGGTGGCATGAACATCACGATGAGCGCACTCCACTGCACGCTTCCGGCGCCGGTTCGTCGGCACGCCGAGGCGCGACTCGAGAGGTTGGCGCGCTTCGAGCCCCGTATCCAGGGCATCGACGTGACCTTCGAGAAGGACCACGGACTGCACCGCGTCGAGGCGCGCATCAGCGTCGCCGGTGGACCGATCATGGTGGCCCACGGCACGGGGGATGGCTTCCGCGCAGCGATCGATCGAATCGTCGACCGCCTCGGCCGCCAACTCAAGCGTCGCCGCGAGAGACGCCTCGCGCACCGGTCCGCGGGGTCACCTCAGGGCGCCGCCGTGGTCGGAGGTCTCTGAACCGTGGCGATCATGACCGTCGAGGACCTGCTCCGAAGCAAGGGCGACGCCCTCAAGCTCGAGCTCCTCACGAGCCGGTCCAAACTGGACCGGCCGATCGAGGAGCCGAGCATCTCGAGCCCGGGGCTGGTTCTTGCCGGGTTCACCGACCGGTTCCCCCGGGGGAGGCTCCAGGTCCTGGGCGAGACGGAGGTCAGCTTCCTGAACTCGCTGGGAGAGGCCGAACTCCGTCGGGCGCTGGAAGCGTTTTTCGAGCTCGACATGCCTGCGGTGATCGTCACGAAGGGACTGGACGTCCCTCCCGCGGCCATCGAGATCGCCGACGAGCACGGCGTCCCCCTGATCCGATCGGAGCTCAAGACTGGCGAGTTCTACCGACGGATCCAGCCGTACCTGGAGGACGGGTTCGCGCCGACGGTGACCCTGCACGGCTCGTTGGCCGACGTCTACGGCGTGGGGCTGCTCTTCATGGGGCGGAGCGGGATCGGGAAGAGCGAGTGCGTGCTCGATCTCGTCGAGCGCGGGCATCGGCTGGTCGCGGACGACATGGTGATCGTCACCCGGCGCGGCAACGGGGTCCTGATCGGGAGGGGCCACGAGCTCCAGGGCCACCACATGGAGATCCGCGGTGTCGGGATCATCGACATCCGCGCGCTCTTCGGGATCCGGGCCATCCGCCAGCAGAAGAGGATCGAAGTCGTCGTTCAGCTTGAAGAGTGGAACGACGCCGCCTACTATGACCGAACCGGCCTCGAATCGGACGAAATGGAGATCCTCGGCGTGCGGATCCCGAGGGTGACGATTCCCCTCAACCCGGGGAAGAACATCACGGTCATCTCCGAGGTGGTCGCGATGAACCACCTTCTCAAGTTCTCGGGCGTGCATTCGGCACAGCTCTTCAATCAGCGGCTCAAGGATGCGATGAAGCCGGTGCGCGACTACCTCGAGGAGGACTATGAATGAGGGTCCGCCGGTTCGCGGGATCGTCATCGGCCACGGAGCGCTCGCCGATGGGCTGGTCGACGCGGTCCGTCAGATCACGGGAGCGGGGGAAGAAGTCCTCGTCCCGCTGAGCAATCGCGGACTCTCGCCGGAGAGCTTGGCGGCGGAGGTCCGACGGCGCACCGATGATGCGCCGGCGGTGATCTTCACCGACCTCCCGAGTGGGAGCTGCAGTCTGGCGGCGCGACGGCTCTGCCACGAGCGCCGGAACTTGGTGGCGATCGGGGGCGTGAACCTCCCGCTCCTCCTGGAATTCGTCGTCCACCGACACCTCCCGTTGGAGGAGCTCGCGCGACGCCTCGTCGAGAAGGGCCGCGCGGGGATCACCTGCACACCGGCGGATCTGGAGGCGTATGCCCGTCGTGCTGTATCGAGTTGACGAGCGACTCATCCACGGGCAGGTCGTGGTCGGCTGGGGTGCGGAGCTGCATCCGGACTGCATCGTGGTGGTCGACGACGACCTCGCCCGCTCGCCGTGGGAGCAGGAGTTGTACACCCTTGGCCTACCGCCGGAGGTCGAGGCGACGTTCATCGGCGTCGCGGATGCGCGGCGCCGCCTGGACGATTGGAGGCGCGGCGATCGGCGGGTGATCTTGCTCACGCGCGACGTGCAAACCATCGGGGAGCTGGCGGCCGGCGGCCTCATGCGAGGCGAGCAGGTGAACATCGGCGGGATCCATTACGCACCCGGGCGGCGCGCCGTGCTGCCGTACGTCTACCTGAGCCCGGGGGAGGAGCGGGCGCTGGAGCGGCTGGCGGCGGAGGGGGTGACGGTGACGGCCCGTGATCTCCCGGGCTCGCGGCGGGTGGGGCTCGACGAGCTGCTGCAGCGCGAGACGCGCGATCGATGACGTGGGTCTGGATTGCGGGGATCGGCGGGATTGTGGGGTTGGACGCGACCTCGTTCCCCCAGGCGATGATCTCCCGCCCGCTCGTCGCCGCGGCCCTGGCCGGGGGCGTCCTTGGCCGGCCCGTCGAGGGCGTCGCGATCGGCGTGATCCTCGAGCTTTTCGCGCTCGTGATCCTGCCGATCGGCGCGGCACGGTACCCGGAGGCGGGGACGGCGAGCGTCGCCGCGTCGGGCGCTTACGCGATGACCGCGGGCGGCGTCGTACCGGACCTGCTTCTCCTGGCGATCATCTTTGGGCTCGCGTGGGAACATCTCACCGGGGCTTCGGTGAGACTCCTGCGTCGCTGGAACGAATGGATCGTGGCCGATGCTCCGCGACGGGGCGCGGTGAGTGCCGCGCGGCTCGAGCGGCTCCACCTGGCGGCGATGGCGATCGATCTCGTGCGGGGCGGCGTGGTCTCCGTGATCGGCGCGGCGTTGGGAGCGTGGCTCCTCCGACGGGTGCACCCGCTCTGGTCGATGCCCGGCAGCGTCGTGCTCGGTGTCCTGGCCGTGAGTGGCGCGGCGATGCTCGGCGCCGCGCTTCCCCTCTTCGGCGGCTGGAAGTCGCGACGGATCGCTTTCGTCCTCGGGATCCTATGCGGATCACTGCTGCTCCTCACGTGGTGACGCGACTCGATGCGTGGACCCGGGCGTCCGTTTTCCTGCGGTCGTTCGCGATCCAGGGGTCGTGGAACTACCGGACGCTGATGGGCGGGGGATTCGGCTTCGCGCTGCTTCCGGCGCTGCGCCGGATCTACGCGGACCAGCCCGAGCGGCTGAGCGAGGCCGTCGAGCGCCACACGCAGCTCTTCAACAGTCACCCGTACCTCGCGCCGATGGCGCTCGGGGCCGTGGCGACGATGGAGGCGGCGGGTGAGGGGCCCCAGGTGGTCGAGCGGTTCAAGACGGCGGTGCGCGGTTCTCTCGGCACGCTCGGCGACCGACTGGTCTGGGCGGGGTGGCGGCCGGTGTGCCTCCTCTTCGCCCTGGCGCTCCTGCTCGCCGGCGCGGCGTGGTGGGTTGGGGTCGTCGCGTTTCTCGTGGTCTACAACGCCGGTCACCTCCTTCTGCGCCTCTGGGTCTACCGGCTGGGGCTGAGGGAAGGGAAGGGCGTGGGAGAGCGCTTGCGGCAGTCGCCCCTCGGAAACGTTCAGCGGGCGCTGCCCGTCGTCGGGGCGTTCCTGGTCGGTCTTGCGGTTCCGGCCGCCGCCGCCGGTCGGCACCTGGTGGCTGGCGGTGCGGAAAATCGACCCGGGGGGCCTTGGATCGTGGCCGCGGCCCTGGCCGTCATCGTGGGCGCCCGGTTCGGAGCGCGGATCAGGACGCCCGTCGTCATCTCGCTACTCGCATTCGCGTTTCTTGGAACCTTGGTAAGGATACTCTCATGAGTTCGGCCTCGGTGGAATACGAGCGTACGGTCCAGATCGTCAACAAGTACGGCTTGCACGCGCGTCCAGCGGCCGAGTTCGTGAAGGTCGCCAACCGGTTCAAGGCCGACATCCGGGTGCAGAAGGAGGAGACGGTGGTGAACGGGAAGAGCATCATGGGCGTCATGATGCTGGCCGCGGAGTACGGCAGCGAGATCACGATCCGGGCAGTCGGCGAGGATGCGGAGGCGGCGCTCACGGAGCTGACCGCGCTCGTCGAGAATCGATTCGGCGAGGAGTAGGGGCGTTGAGCGCGACCCGCGACGGCATACCGGCTTCGCCGGGGATCGTCATCGGTCCGGCCCACGTCCTGCGGTGGGAGGTGCCCCGCGTACCGCACACCACGATCGCGCCGGAGGAGGTGGAGCGGGAGATCGAGCGATTCCAGGAGGCGCGGGAGTGGACGAAGGCGAGGATCCGGGAGATCCAGCGGCAGACGGCGATCCGGCTCGGGGAGGTCGAAGCGAACATCTTCGACCCGCAGATCCTGATGATCGACGATGCGGAGCTGGTCGACGGAACGATCGCCTACATCCGGGAGAACCGCCTGTCGGCGGCGAGGGCGTTCGAGCTGAGGGTGCTGGAGTTCCAGTCGGAGTGGCGCAGGACGGGCCACCCGATGGTGATGGACCGGCTGAACGACCTGCTGGACGTCCAAACGCGGATCGTCCGATACCTGTTGGGCCTCCCGGATCCTGAGGAGGCGCTCCGCGGTCCGGAGGGGAAGGTCATCCTCGTGGCGCGGGACCTGACACCGAGCATTACGGTTCAGCTCGACCGGGAGTCGATCCTGGGGATCGCGACCGATGCGGGGACGCGGACGTCGCATTCGGCGATCCTGGCCCGCTCGCTGGGATTGCCTGCGGTCGTGGGCCTAGGCGACCTGTCGGAGAAGGTCGTCACGGGGCAGGAGCTGATCCTGGATGGCCGTGCGGGACGCGTCATCGTCGACCCGACGGAGCGCGAGCGGGACCTCTACCGGGAGAGGGACATCAAGGTCCGGGAGTGGGAGCAGGAGCTCGTTCTCCTGGCCCACCTGGAGCCGGTCACGCCGGACCGCCAACCTGTTCAGCTCCGGGCGAACATCGATCTCCCCGGGGAGGCGGAGGTGGCGAAGGCGCACGGGGCCCAGGGGATCGGTCTCTTCCGGACGGAGTTCCTGGTGGTGGGGAGGAGCTCGATTCCCGAGGAGGAAGAGCAGTACCGCGCGTACCGCCACGTGGCGCAGACTTTTCCGCAGCACGCGGTTTACATCCGGACGTACGACCTTGGGGGCGACAAGTTCCCGCTCTTCCTGAACATGCCACCGGAGGAGAACCCGTTCCTCGGTTGGCGTGCGATCCGCGTGTGCCTGGACATGCCGGACCTCTTCCGCACGCAGCTCCGGGCGCTGCTCCGGGCGACGGCTCACGGCGACATCCGGATCATGCTCCCGCTGATCAACGAGATCGACGAGATCCGGCAGACGCGATCGCTCCTCAAGGAGGAGGAGGAGCGTCTGCGCCGTGAGGGGATCCCCTTCAATTCGGGGTACAAGGTCGGGATCATGATCGAGACGCCGGCGGCCGCATTGACCGCCGTGGAGCTCTCCCGTTACGCCGATTTCTTTTCGGTGGGGACGAACGACCTGGTTCAGTACGCACTCGCGGTGGACCGGGGGAACTCGCGGCTGGCGCCGCGATACACGCCGTTCCACCCTTCCGTGGTCCGGATGCTGCGCAGAGTGGCGGAGGCCGGCCGGGCTGCAGGGATCGAGGTGAGCGTCTGCGGCGAGCTCGCGGCGAATCCGCTGGGGGTGTTTCTCCTCCTCGGCCTCGGGATCACGGCGCTGAGCGTGGGCCCGGCTTCGCTCCCGGAGATCAAGAAAGTGATCCGTACGGTGCCCGCCGCGGATGCGCGAGCCGCCGTCGACGAGGCGCTCCAGGCCGAATCCACCGAGGAGGTCCGCGAGGTGTTGACCCGCGGGATCTCCCGCTGGCTGGATCTCTCGCTCTTCTCCGCACGCTGAGCCCGGGGGCGGCCCGGCCCGGTCCGCGATCGGTTCGCCCACAGCACAGGAGCCGCGCGTGACTCGCCTGCTCCACACCTCCGAGTCGGTCACGGAAGGCCATCCCGACAAGATCGCCGATCGGATCAGCGATGCCGTGCTCGATGCGGCGCTCCAACAGGATCCCGATGCACGGGTCGCCTGCGAGGTGCTCGTCACGACGGGCCTCGCCCTCGTGGCCGGGGAGATCACCGCGGATGCCGACCTCGACATCGCCGGGATCGCCCGGGGCGCGATCCGATCGATCGGCTACACGGATGCTCGCTACGGGATCGACAGCGAGAGCTGCGCCGTCCTCGTGGCGACCGGGCGTCAGTCGCCGGACATTGCTCGCGGCGTCGATCCAGGGGGCGCCGGCGATCAGGGGATGATGTTCGGATACGCGACCGACGAGACGCCGGAACTGATGCCGGCGCCGATCGTCCTGGCCCACCACCTGACCGCGGGTCTGGCGTCGGCGCGAAGGGAGGGACGCCTGCCCTGGCTGCGGCCCGACGGGAAGGCCCAGGTGACGGTCGAGTACGTGGACGGCCGCCCGGCCCGGGTCGTGACCGTCGTCGTGAGCGCCCAGCACGACCCGGAGGTCACTCTCGAGGAGCTCCGGGACGCGGTTCTCGCGGAGGTCGTCGTCCCTGCCATGCCGCCGGAGCTCTTTGCCCCGGAGGACTGCGTACTGCACGTCAACCCGACGGGTCGGTTCGTGATCGGGGGCCCCCACGGGGACACGGGGCTGACGGGTCGCAAGATCATCGTGGACACGTACGGGGGAGCGGCGAGGCACGGGGGCGGGGCATTCAGCGGGAAGGATCCGTCGAAGGTGGACCGATCGGCGGCGTACGCGGCGAGGTGGGCGGCGAAGAACGCGGTGGCGGCGGGGCTCGCCCGCCGCTGCGAGGTCGCCCTGGCCTATGCGATCGGCGTCCCCGAGCCGGTGGCGATCCAGGTCGATACCTTCGGGACGGGGCGGGTGGCCGAGGAGAGGATCGCGAGGGCGATTCGGGAGGTCTTCGACTTCCGACCCCGGGCGTTGGCCGAGCGATTGGGGCTCCGGGCGCCGATCTATCGGCCGACATCTGCGTACGGCCATTTCGGCCGTACGCCGTACACGGAGCGCGTCGGGGGCCGTGAGCTTCGGTTCTTTCCGTGGGAGGAAACGGATCGGGTCGAGGAACTGAGGAGCGCTTCCGGGGTGTGATCATGCCACCGGGTCGCGGAGTCCCTGACCTGAATCTTGCCATGCGGGGGGCCGGGCCCAGTGGCGGGTCGGCAGACGGTGGTTTTCCGTGGAATCCGTGCACGATTGGAGCGGGGGCGGCCGCCTCAGCTCCGCATCGCTTCGCGATGGAACGGGACCAGGCTCGCTCGGCGGCGGATTCCGTGTGACGCCATCGCGCCGCCAGGATCCGTGGTCGTCATGACGGGTAAGGATGGAGCGGCCGGGGGACCGCCGCCCACCCGGCCGACGCGGGGGCGCCGGGTAATCGCCGCCGGGGTGCACCGAACCCGTGGCCTCGAACCGGCGATCGATGGGTTGGAAGGGCGGCCGATGGCGGAGGCGTCGCCGATCGGCGACCTCTCCCTCACGGCGAACGGGAATGTCCACGTGGTCCGGGATGGACACTTCCATGCCGAGCACGATGTCGCCATCGTGACCCACGCGGGTCGTCCCAGCGTTGAGATCGATCCGGAGTCGCGTGCGGCCGAGGTCCTCGCCCGGGATCCTTGCCGCCTCGCGTATCGGATCCCAAGGATCTCCGATGCCGTCGACCGCCAGGCCGCGCGGATGAAGCTCGATGCCGCGGGGATCGGCCTCGATCGACTGACGCCGGATCGGGAGCGAAACCCGGCATCCTGGCACCTCGGGACGTAACGGCCCCTTGCACAGGCGGGGCGGAGGCCTCAAATGGTGGAAGTCAAAGTACAGAGCTTGGGTCTGGATCGGTCGTCGAACACGCCGGTCGTGATCCTCCAGGAAAAGAACGGCTCCCGCGTGCTCCCGATCTGGATCGGCCCGAGCGAGGCGAGTGCCATCGCGATGGAGCTTGCCGGGATGAAATTCTCCCGACCCCTGACTCATGACCTCTTCGCGTCGATCATCGGCGGGTTGGGCGGCCAGCTTCGTCGGGTCGTCATCACGCGGGTGGTCGACAACACGTACTTTGCGGAGCTCCTGATCCAGCGAGGCGCCGAGCTCTTCTCGATCGACGCGCGGCCGTCCGATTCGATCGCGATCGCTTTGCGGGTGGGGGCGACGATCTACACGAGCGATGAGCTACTGGAGCACAATTCGATCGAGATCGCCGAGGCGCCGGAGTTCGAGTCGCCCTCGGAGTCCCCGAGGGAAGAGCCGGTCGAAGAGGGTCTTCGGGCCGACGAGCTGAAGGAGTATCTCCGGCGCCTGAATCCGGAGGACTTCGGGCGGTTCCGCCCATGATGCCGGTGGTCTCGAGGATTCGGATTTGGCTCCTCGCTGCGCTGGCGATCCCGTTCTTCGCGGGGGGCGCGTCCGCCCAGTCCGTGCTGCGGGGCCGAGTCGTCGGGCCGTCCGGCGAAGCGGTCGGCGGGGCCACGGTGGTCCTGCACCGGGTCGGGGAGGGGGGCGGTCGCGAGGTCGGCAGGTCCGAAAGCGACGGGGAGGGGCGCTTCTCGATCGAGTTCGACCGCGAGGGGGGCGAAGGAGTATACTTCGCCGCGACGCGGTACGAGGACCAACTCTACGTCGGGGCGTTCTTCCGTGATCCCTCCGAGGTGGCCGGGGAGTACGTGCTCCGCGTGGGGGTCAACCCCGTGGCGGGGGGCGGGGCGGCCGTTCCTCCGGGGCCGCGGCCCGAAGGCGGGTTCCCCTGGATCGGGCTCGTGATCGGGGCGGCCGCGGCGGCCGCGGTGATCCTCCCGCTGCGGGGCGCGAAGCGACGCCCCCTGGCGACGCGGGCGATCCTCGCCGAGCTCGCGGAGCTCGAGGAGCGGGGCGATGCAGGCGAGGAGAGCCGCAATCGGCGCGACGAGCTCCGGACCCGGCTCCGTGGACCATCCGCACTCGCGGTCCAGGATGCCGCTGATCCACACTGAGGCGATCGTCCTCCAGGCGCACGCCTACAGCGAGACCAGCAAGATCCTCCGACTCCTGACGCGCACGCACGGCGTCCAGTCGGTGATCGCCAAGGGCGCGTTGCGCCCGAGGAGCCGGTTCGGCGGTATCCTGGAGCCGTTCTCCGAGGGCGCCGCGACCTTCTACGCGAAGGACGGGCGGGACCTGCACACGCTGAGCGGCTTCGACCTGACGCGAAGCGGCCAGGCGCTCGGGCGCGACCTCATCCGCTTCGGCGCGGCATCGCTCCTGGCGGAACTCGTCCTCAAGACCGCGAGCGTAGAGGCGGACCCGTCGCTCTTCGACCGCGTTCGGGCAGGCCTGGATCGCCTCGAGCGGGTACCGTCCGGGGAGGTGGAGTCGGCGGGTTTGGCCGAGGCCTGGTCGCTGATCGGGCATCTCGGCTTCGCTCCGAGCCTCGAGGCCTGCCTGACCTGCGAGCGTCCCCTCGAGAGCGACGAGCCGGTTCACTTCGATTACGCGGCCGGCGGGGTGCACTGCACGACGTGCGGCGCGGGGGGCCGGGGGCGACAACTCCCTCCGCACGCACGGCAGGCGCTCCTCGCCCTCGTCCGGGGCGAGGCCGTACCCCTCGATCGAACCGCCGCGCACTGGGCGCTCCTCGCGCGGTTCCTGTCGTTCCACGTCGTGGACGGCGGGGCGCTCCGGTCGCTCACCTTCCTCACGGAAACGGTTGGATCCTAGGGATGCGACGCCTGGTCCTCGGCACGGCCGGTCACATCGACCACGGGAAGACAACTCTCGTCCGGGCGCTGACCGGGATAGACACCGATCGGCTCGCGGAAGAGAAGCGGCGGGGGATCACGATCGACCTCGGCTTCGCGAGGCTGGGGCTCGAGGGGGTCGAGCTCGGGATCGTGGACGTGCCGGGCCATGAGGCGTTCGTGCGGAACATGCTCGCGGGTGCGACGGGGATCGATCTCGTGCTCCTCGTCGTCGCCGCCGACGAGGGCGTCATGCCGCAGACGCGGGAGCACCTGGCGATCGTGGAGCTGCTCGGGGTCCGAGGCGGGGTCGTCGCCGTCACGAAGACCGACCTGGTCGAACGCGAGTGGCTCGAGTTGGTCGTGGAGGAGATCCGGGAGGAGCTGTCGGCGACGCCCTTCGCACGCGCGCCGCTCGTCCCCGTGTCGGCCGCGACCGGCGAGGGGATGGAGGCGTTGCGGCAGGCGCTGGAGGCGGCGGCCGCGGAGGTCGGCGACCGCGTGGAGGACGATCTCTTCCGCCTTCCGATCGACAGGGTCTTCTCGGTCCGAGGGACCGGGACCGTGGTCACCGGAACGGTCTGGAGCGGTCGCGTCCGGCGCGACCAGGTCGTGCGTCTCCTGCCGATGGGTGCGACGGCGCGGGTACGGAGTATCCAGGTCCACGGGATGGACCGCGACGCGGCCGAGGCGGGGCAGCGCGCGGCACTCGGGCTCGTCGGTGTGGATCGCGACCGTCTCGGCCGGGGGGATGTGCTGGTCCTCGGCGACGAATGGCGGCCCGAGTCGATGCTCACCGTTCGCCTCCGCCTACTCCCCGACACCCCCTGGACGGTCAAGCAGCGACAGCGCGTCCGGCTCCACCTCGGAACCGCGGAGGTCATGGCGCGCGTCGTCATTTTCGACGCTGAAGAGCTTGCGCCGGGGAACGCGACATGGGCGCAGCTTCGGCTCGAGGAGCCCATCATCGCACGTGCTGGGGACCGTTTCGTGATCCGGTCCTATTCCCCGGTCACGACGATCGGGGGAGGCATCGTCGCCGAACCTGCGGCGCCCAAGCGCAAGCATCTCGACGAGAGGGACCGCCGAGCGGTGGAGGCGGCGCTGTTCGGGGGCCCCGAGGAGGGGATCGCGGCGCTCGCCGAGGCGGCGGGCTGGCGCGGCATCCGGGTGCTTCGCATCCCGATCGATACGCCGCATCCGCCCAAGTCGATCGACGCGGCCGTCCAGCGGCTCCGGGGCGACCGAATCGAAGTCATCGGCGAACGAGCGTTCTCCCGGGCCGTCGTGGATGCAGCAACCCGATCGATTCTCGATGCGATCGACGCCTTCCATGCCACCCACCCGCTGCATCCGGGGATCGAACGGGAGGAACTCCGGCGAACGCTCCCCGCCTCGGCCCCAGCCGACCTCGAGGCCTGGGTCGTCAACCGGTTGATCGATCGGGGAGTGGTCGAAGCGCGGTCGGGCGTCATTGCGAAGACGGGCTTCCGGCCTCGGGCGATGGGTGATCGGGCACGCATCCGCGATGCCCTCCTCGAGACGATCCGTGCGGCGGGCCTCACCCCGCCGACCGTGGCTGAACTCCCCGAAGAACTGCGGGGTCACCCCGATCTCCGGGCCCTCCTTCACCTCGCCGAAAGCGAAGGCACGCTCGTCGCCCTCGGTCCGGACCTCTACATGCACAGCGAGCCGCTCAACGACGCGGTCTCTCGCATCCGCGGCGCTTTCGAGGGGCGCGAGGGTCTCACGCCGGCGGACTTCAAGCAAGTCGTTCCGGTTTCCCGGAAATATCTGATCCCCTTCCTCGAATACCTCGATCGCCGCGGAATCACGGTCCGCCGCGGAGAGACTCGGGTCCTCGCTCTTGGCCGCCCCTCGGCCTGATCCTTGCGACGACCGCCCACGGGTCCCGGAAGGCCTTGACCGTGGATGGCGCCAGACATATGATGGGGCCGCGGGCGGGCTGGGCGGGTGCTCGATATCATACCGTGTCTTTGGAGGGCCATAGCAAACTCAGCTACAGCACAGCAGTCCTGTGCGGAGGTGGCGATGAGACGCTCTTGCGGCGTCGGTGTCATCCTCCTCCTCGCGCTCGGTATCCTTTCCGTGCCGCTATATGGCCAGGATGCGGGAGGCGGCGCGCCATCCGGCGGTCGAGAGCGCGGATTCCGATTGGGGCAGAACTATCCGAATCCGTTCAATCCCAGCACGCGGATCCCTTTCTTCCTCGACGAGTCGATGTTCGAGGAGGGGCGCCCCGTCGTGGTCTCGATTCGGATCTACAACGTGCTTCAGCAACTCGTCGCGATTCCGACCGCGTTGAATCATCCGGACGGGAGCGGCATTCCCGTGGACCAATTGCCGTACACGGAGCCCGGGCACAAGGAAGCCTTCTGGGATGGGCGTGACCGGGATGGGCGCGAGGTCGCGTCAGGCGTGTATTACTTACAGTTGATCGTGAACGGCGAAAGCCAGGTCCGGAAGATGGTCGTGGCGAAATAGCGGACCGTGGCCTTCTCGCGATTCGTATAGAGACGGCGCCGGCTCCCTGCGGGGAGCCGGCGCCGTCGACTTATCCGTATCGGCGAATCACCCGATGACGTACAGGAACCGCCCGCAGTGGTCGCAGTGCCGGAGCTCATCGTTCCGCGCGCTGTCGGAAGCCAAGGCGGTGGGGATCGAGACGAAGCAGCCGTAGCAGGTGCCGTCGATGACGGGGACGACGAAGCGACCCCGTCCCGCGGCGATTCGTTCGTAGCGATTGCGGACGGCAGGGGTCAGCTCACCCTCGAGGTCGGCGATCTTCCGATCGAGCTGCTGGATGGCCTCGTCCACGTCGATCCTGAACTCCTCCACCTCGACGTTGCGCTCGTCCTCGGCTTCGGCAAGATCGCGGCGCTGGGACTTGAGGTCCTGGAGCTGCAAGAGGATCTCGAGTTGCGGATGCATCGGTGCTCCTAATGCCTACGTTCAGATCGCCTTCTCTTCGAGGAGCTGAAGGAACTCCTCCGGTGTCTTCAGGGATGCGAGTCGGGAGGGGACATCGGGCTCCTTCGCGAACTGCGCGATCTTGCCGAGGACGGGGAGGTACTGGTTGCTGACTTCGAGCGGGGGAGCGACGACGAGGAAGAAGTAGTAGACCGGCTGGTTGTCGATCGCGTTGAAGTCCACACCTTCGGGTTTGCGTCCGAATGCGACCCTCAAGCGATTGACGACGAGGGATCGGCAGTGCGGAATGGCGATCCCCCGGCCGATCCCCGTCGAGCCCAGATTCTCCCGCCGCTTCAGCATCTTGAAGAGGATGCCCTCGCTCTTCTCGTCGAGTCCGAGAAGACCGATCAGCTCCTTGAGGATCTCGTCTTTGGTCTCGCCCTTCAGGTTGAGGCAGATCGCCTCTTTATTGAAAAAGTCTCGCAATTCCATGCGATCCTCCGGGTAACCCCATGGTCACGGTACCGATTTGATCGTGCAAAGATAAGTGGTGCCGGAGCCGGTGTCAAAACGGCACATTCCGATTGATTGGGGCGGGACGGTGGGTTAGATTGGACGTATGGCGAAGAACCTCTGGGATCTGCTGGAAAGCGGGTACGTCCCGCTCTATCTCGCGCCGCAGGCGGGAGTGAGCGAGTCTCCGTTTCGCCGGCTCTGCCGGCGTTTCGGAGCGGATGTCGTGGTGAGCGAGTTCGTGAGCGCCGAGGGGATCCGCCGGGACCGGGATCGCAGCCACAGGTATCTCTGGTTCGACGATGCGGAGCGGCCGATCGGTGTTCAGATCTTCGGCGCGGATCCGCACGCGATGGGCGAGGCGGCGGCGCTGGTGGCCGACGTCTACCGGCCGGATTTCATCGACATCAACTTCGGCTGCCCGGTCAAGAAGGTCGTCAAGCGGAACGGCGGGTCGGCATGCCTGCGGGACCTGGACCTGGTGGAGCGGATCATCCGGGCGGTGGATGCGGCGACGCCGCTACCGACGACGGTGAAGATCCGTAGCGGTTGGAGCGAGGAGCTCCGGAACCCCGTGGAGATCGCGCTGCGGTGTCAGGATGCCGGTGCCCGGGCCTTGACGCTGCACGCCCGGAGCCGGACGCAGATGTACTCGGGATCGGCCAACTGGGATGAGATCGCGGCCGTCGTCGAGGCGCTGGACATCCCGGTGATCGGGAACGGCGACGTGTGGACGGGCGAGGATGCGCGGCGGATGCGGGACCACACGGGTTGTGCGGGGATCATGATCGCGCGGGGTTCACACGGCGCGCCATGGATCTTCGCGCAGGCCCGTGCGGCGCTGGACGGCCGGCCGATCCCCGCGGATCCGGATGTGGCCGAGCGGTTCCGGATCGTGATCGAGCACGCACGCCTCGCCATTGCCCACGAGCGCGACGAGGAGCTCGCCATGGTCGAGTTCCGTAAGCACCTGGGGTGGTACACGAAGGGGCTGCCGGACGGTCGGGAGCTTCGGCAGCGGCTGTTCCAGGTCCGGCGACTCGAGGAGGCGGAGGCGCTTCTCGACGCGTACCGGGAACGGTACGAGGCGGTGGCGGCGTGAGGCGTGACCAGCTTCGCCGGCTGCTCGAGGAGGTGGCGGCCGGGCGGGTCGATCCGGAGGGGGCGCTCGAGCGGTTGGCGTGGTCGGCGGTGGAGGAGGTCGACGACGGAACGGGGGCGGCGTTCGCCCGGATCGATCACCATCGGGCCGTGAGGCAGGGGTTTCCGGAAGTGGTGTTCGGGGCGGGGAAGTCGGTGGACCAGGTCGTGGCGATCTGTAGCCGGCTCGCGGCCCGAGGTACGGGTTTCCTCGTGACCCGAGCCGACGAAGCGATGAGGGAAGCGTTGGCGGCCACGTTTCCGGCGGCCGAGGTCAACGATCTCGGCCGCATCGTGTACCTGCAGGGAGATGAGCCGCCGGAGCCGGTCGGGACGGGCCCGGTCTTGGTCGTCAGTGCCGGGACTAGCGACCTTCCGGTCGCAGAGGAGGCGGCGGTGAGCGCGCGGGCGATGGGCAACTGCGTCGAGCGCCTCTACGATGTCGGGGTCGCGGGGATCCATCGGCTCTTGCGGGAGGCGGATGCCCTGGCGCGCGCGGCGGTGGTGATCGTCGTCGCCGGAATGGAAGGGGCCCTCCCCTCCGTCGTAGGGGGGCTCGTCCGGGTTCCGGTGATCGCGGTGCCGACGAGCGTGGGGTACGGCGCCTCGTTCGGGGGGCTGGCCGCGCTCCTGGCCATGCTCAACAGTTGCGCGGCGGGGGTGACGGTGGTGAACATCGACAACGGCTTCGGGGCCGCCTGCGCAGCGACGCGGATCGGGCAGCTCCGGGCGGCAGCGTCCTGAACCGTCCGATGCGAGGCCAGCCGGAGATCATCCGGGGCGTGATCGTCGCCGCGGCGGTGGCGTACCTCGGTGGGGTGGGGCTCTCGCCCTGGCTCCCCCCGGTGGCGATGGGGTTTGCGGCGGTGGTCGTCGGAGCGATCCTCGCCGTGGGGTGGCGCCGAGCCGGGCGGCCGAGGTCGGCGGTTATGGCCGCGGCCACGGGGCTCTCGTGCCACCTCGCGATCCTGGCGAGCGGGGGGCTCTCCTCGCCGCTCCTTCCTCTCGTGGTCCCCTGGCTGCTGTTGGTGTCGATGGCCGCCACCTTCGCACGGGTCGCGGCGCTCGCGGGCCTGGCGGCGTTCCTGCTTCTGGCCGGCGAACTCTGGTCGGGCGAGCTGGCGGCGGTGGAGCCCCTGGAGGTGGCGATCGTCCTCGCCTCCGGTCTCTATCCGGCGTATCTGCTGGAGCGGGTTCGGACCCGCGCGGCCGCACACGAGGGGGAACTCGGCCGGATCCTGGAGGAGGCGGTCGGCGGTGGGGCGGCCGCGGATCGCAAAATCGAGGCGACCCGTCGACTCGACGAACTCGGCCGAACGCTCGACCGCATCCGGGAATCCCTCGGGGCGCGGCGTGCGGTGCTCTGGGATGTGCAGCCGGCGATGGACCGCGCGCGGCCTCGCCTCGCGAGTGGCGGCGCGCCGCCGCCGGCGGTCCCGCTGACCGGGGATCCCCTACGCTGGGCGTGGGAAGAGGCGCTGCCCCTCCGCCTCGAGACGCCGCCGCGCTGGGCCGCGGGCTCGCACCGCGCCTGCGTCGTCCCCCTCGACCCAACCGGAGAGCGAGCCGCGATCCTGACGCTCGAGTACGACGCGCACACCGCATTCCCCACGGCCCAGGCCCTGGAGGAGGCGGCGACTCGGCTCAAGACCTTCCTCGAGATGCAGCAGCAGGAGGCGCGGGCCGTGGCGACCCGGGAGCGCTTCGGCATCATCGCCGAAGTCCTGAGGCGCCTCCCTCGGGAGATCGAGGCCGAAGCCTTCGCTCGCGAGCTGGCCAACGCCGCGGTCCGGATCGCCGAGGCGACCGGCGGCGCGGTCGCCCTCTGGGAACAGGAGGTGGGCCACGTCCTCGCGGTGGTCGGCGAGGACGGCGGGCCCCACGTCGACGCGGTGTTCGGCCCCCTCGAGAGCGAGATGGCCCTCGCCGCACGCAACGCGTCGACGCTGGTCAGGGAGCGGACCCGTGACACCGCCACGCTCCCGGTCGCGGCGCCGGGCGAACGGTGGCACGCGGAGCCGCGGGGCCTGGTCGTGGTCCCCCTCGAGGACACCGCGAACCGCGTCGTCGGAATCCTCGCCGTCTGGAACGCCGACTCGGCCTACATCGATCCCGACGTCGTCGAGGTGCTCGAGACCCTCGCGCCCTACGCGGCACTCCAGCTCCAGCAGGCCCGGCTCCTCGGGAAGATGCGGGAGCACGCCGAGCGCGACGCGCTCACCGGGCTGCACAACCGCCGGGTCTTCGAGCAGCGTCTGGCGAGCGAGAACGCCCTCTTCGGCCGATACCGGCGGCCGATCGCTCTGTTGATCCTGGACGTCGACCACTTCAAGCGGATCAACGACACCCTCGGCCACGAGGCCGGCGACGCGGTGCTTCGCGCCCTCGGCGGCCTGCTCCGCAACTCGATCCGAGAGGTCGACCTCGCGGCGAGGCTCGGCGGTGAGGAGTTCGTCGTCCTCCTCCCCGAAACGACCCTCGCCGCCGCACGCGAGATCGCCGAACGCCTGAGGAAGAGCGTCGAGGCCCAACCCGTCGAGTGGCGGGGGAAGACGATCGAGGTCCGGATCTCCGTGGGGGTTGCTGCGTGTCCCGAGAGCGTCGGCGAACCCCGGCACCTCGTCCGGGTCGCCGATGAAGCGCTCTACCGCTCCAAGGCGGAGGGCCGCAATCGCGTGACCGTCGCCGGCCCGGGGACGGTTGACCAGGGCCTGGATTTTGCATAGATTTCAAGGTGCAGGGGCCGACACGGAATCGACGTGTTTAGTGAAGTCGGTGCTGCGTGCCGAGGTGCCGCAACCTCGTAAACAGCGGCAAACCAATAAGTGCCAACACTGAACTGGCGCTGGCTGCGTAAGTAACCTTGCGCACCCGTCTCTCGTTCAACCCGGCCCGAGGTGGGTCGAGAGGCGTCGCGAAAATCGGGCTGGCCGGCTGGCGTCGTCGCGCCGCCTTCCGGTGAGACACCGCGCGACTGGTCCGGGATGGGCGGTCCGCAGGCCGATGAACGGACGAGAAACACAGAACCGCGGACTACGCACGTAGAGGCGCTGAGGGATCTATTCGCGGACGCGGGTTCGACTCCCGCCGGCTCCATCAGACCGGAAGTCGAAGGGTCCATGCGAATGGCGGAGTGAAGCGGAAACGCTCGCTCCGCCGTTCGCTTTGTGAGGAGCGCGGCGGCATCCAGCAATGCGGGACCGCCGTGTCGGGGTGCGTGAATGCGACGATGTGCCCCGCTCACCCGACGCCGCCCTCCGGATCAACCGCGCCTTCGATGGCGATCGATCTGCCCGACTACGGTAGCTGAATCCCCGGGTGCCAGCCACTGGCCGCAAGGAACGCCTTCGCATCGGTCAACCCGATGATCTCGCGGAGGGCGCGGTCCTTGTCGGCGCTGTTCCAGTAATAGGCCTTGGCGATGCGATAACCGACCCAGTAGCCAAGGTCCCCGAGCTCCGCGACCGTCGTGTTGTAGACCCAGTCGGATAGGTCGGTCTTGTCCAGGTCCGCGAGAAAGGCGGTTTCGATCTCCTCCTCGCGGCCGGCAACCCTGGCGCTGAGGCGAGAATAGGCGACGTTGCCGGAAATGAGTTCGGTGACGAACTCGGCCGCGCCCTCCATCAGCGAAGCTTCGAGAACGGTGAGGTTGTCCCCGTCGACGAGATCGGGGTTCTGCTGGACGTGGACGAACTCGTGGGCGATCACGTGCACGAACCGGTCTTCGACGCTGGGGTTGAGAAAGTCCGTTGCACACAGTGCCTCGAGTCCGATCTGCACTCCGGTGGCTGGACTTCCAATACCGACGGGCCTCCCACGTCCGACCGCGATCGTCACCGGCGGAAAGCGCGCCTCCGGGTAGAGGCGGCCCAACTCCTTGAGAGCGGCCTGAAGTCGTCGACGCACATTGGGCAGGACGTCCATGCAACGCCGAGCATCCTCGTACGTTGCTGGACGAGCGGCGATCGCTTCGGCGATCCGTTCCCCGGTGATGTTGCGCTGCTGGGCGAACGTTCGGAGTCCGGGGGATCCCGCATCGATGTAGTCGGCTTGGAGCCGATCGGCCGTCGGATGACCGCCCGCGGCATCATAGATCGCGTAGAAGCGGTACACATCTTCGATATCGATCGTTGGCCCATGCGCTGGAATACTCGACGGCGACGCTCCAGCCTGCATCCGCGCGTTGTTCGCGCAACCGGCGATCGCCGAACAGGCGAGGGCCACGACCGCCGCTACGGTCAGACTGGCGAACTCCGTCCTTGGATTGCAGATCGTCATGTTGCGAACCTTTCTCTCTCGGCCGTGCACCCCGCATAGGAGCGGCGTGGTGCCCGGCGCGCCCACGGCTGGGAGCGGCGGGACGCACGCGTGCACCGCCTTCGTCCATCTCGGGGATCCATGCCACCAGCAGCTCGAAGTATCCGGCGTGGCGAGAAGCAATCGAAACGGCGACTTCGGGTGCGCCGCCCCGCCGTTTCGATCTTCGGCGCGCCGGGGCGGCACGGGGACCTCAGGATAGCCTAGGCCCCGGATGCAATGCCAGGGTCGGCGCGCAACATCGTTGCTCCTGAATTCTCCCGAGTTCGATCCGGCGGGGAAGTATCGAGTCCGTATACGGAGGAGATCTTGATGAGCCTGTTGTTGCGGTGTGGCTTTCACGGTACCGTGGCTGTCGTTGCCATCGCGCTCACATTCACGCAGGCACGTGCCCAGGTTTGAGGAATCGTAAGAGGCGAATCGGGCGAGCCGCTGGCGTCCGTTCTCGTCGAGCTGTGGGGAGAGAGTGGACGGGTGGGGATGCGCGCAACCGACGCACTTGGCGGGTTCGCTTTCAGCCAGGAGGAATCCGCGAATGGGATTGGCCTCACCCTGACGCACCTCGGGTACCGGACCCTTACGGTGTCGCTGAAATCCAGCGATACCGTGCTGGACCTGCGTATGGAGCTGCAGCCGATTGCTCTGCCGGATCTCACGGTCAGCAAGGCCGCGGCCGCGTGTCCCAACCGCGACGCGGACCGGGCTCGGTCCCTGTGGCAGGCCGCCCGCGAGCGTTACACGACGACGACGTCAGAGCGGGGAATATCGATGCGCATGCTCACGGCATCGGAAGATCTGGTTCCGGCCAGTCAAGTGGGCGCCATTCCCGAAGAAAGGCTCCGGCCGTCCGCTCTGCAGCGGGCGGGTGCAACGAAGACACCGGCTCCCGGGCGATACGTGGACGTAAACGTCCGAATTCGCACGGATGGTTACGGGCACCGGGCGGGAACGGGAAGCAAGAACTGGAATTTCGTCCCGTTGGAGGGTCATCACGCTCACCACCTCGCGTACGATGTCTTTGGCGAGCGCCGTACGCTGAGCGTTGTCGACGATGTGGAGAGCGAGGTCGTGATCGCCTTCTGCCCGGTGAGGAAAGACCAGGTCGAGATCGAAGGTCTGCTCGTGATCGGCCGGAATTCGTCCTTCATCTCGGCCCAGTGGCGCTTCCGCACGCCGGATCGACGGGATGATGCCGGTGGCGAGGTCGTCTTTGCGCCCTGGTCCGACCGTCCGGGAGAGCGCCCGCACCTCCTCGCGGCTCGCGGCATGTACTGGCGCCGTCACCCCAAGTGGACCGACCGCTACCATGTCCGCACCACGGTATTCACGGATTGGGTCGTGAGCGCGACCGACAGCATGCCGGATTTCCCCCGGGGGGCCCGTTCTAGGGAGTATTCATGAACCGCGCCCCGGGGCGGCGCCCGGTCCGCATCAGGCCGTGAAGTCGATCAGCGGTTTGATGATCCCCTGCTCCTTGGTCTCCATCAGCCGGAACGCCTCGGGGAGGTCGTCGAAGGCGAAGGTGTGCGTGGTCATCGGCGTCGGATCGACGCGCCCGGTGTCGAGGAGGCGGAGGAGGCGCGTCAGGCGCAACCTCCCGCCCGGGCAGAGGCCGGTGACGATGTCCTTTTCGGCCATCCCCACGCCCCACTCCACTCTCGGGAAGGTGATGAACTCCCCCTGGCCGTGGTAACCCACGTTGGAGATGATCCCACCGGGCTTGGTGACCCGGACGCAATGGGCGATGACTTCGGAGCTGCCGAGGGCATCGATCGCCGCGTCGACCCCCTCGCCGGCGGTGAGGTCGAGGATCTCGCGGACGGGGTCGGTCTTGGTGAAGTCGATGACGACGTCGGCACCGTAGCGACGAGCCAGCTCCTGGCGGGCGGGGACCGACTCCACGGCGATGATCAGGCCGGCTGCCAGAAGCCGAGCACCCTGGGTCGCCATGAGGCCGACGGGGCCCTGGGCGAAGATCGCGACCATGCCGCCGGTGGGGATCCTGGCGTTCTCGGCCGCCATGAATCCCGTGCTCACCATGTCCGTGACGTAGACGGCGGCCTCGTCGGGAACTCCATCGGGGATGCGGGCGAGGTTGGCATCGGCCTCGTTGACGTGGACGAACTCCGCGAAGACGCCGTCCTTTACGTTGGCGAACTTCCAGCCGCCCAGGGCGCCGCCGGACTGGGAGGGATGGCCGGCCTGGGCGGCGAGCGATCCCCAGTCGGGCGTGATCGCGCCGACAGCGACGCGGTCGCCGGGCTTGAAATCGCGCACGAGTTCGCCCACGGATTCGACGATCCCGACGACCTCGTGACCGAGCGTGAGGTCGGTTCTCTCGCCGATCGCGCCGTGTACGGTGTGCACGTCGGAGGTGCAGATGAGCCCCTTCGTCGGTCGGATGATCGCATCGAGGGGGCCGGCGACGGGGACCGGTTTGTCCGTGAAGCCGACCTCGCCGACCCTGTGCATCACGAACGCTTTCATCGCCTGATTCTGGATCTGCGGGCGTGGTTGCGGGGGTCCGGCGGGCGGGCCGCGCGAGGACCGGGATCGGAACCCCGCGGCGTGTTGCAACTCGTGTGCGCCGGATCGGCGGGTGCAGGGCCAGCCTCGTAGGCTCCGGCGGCGGTGCGCCGGCGGCTCAGAAGATATCGATGCGCACCTCGGGTCTGAAGCGTCGTGGGTTGTTGCGGATCTCCTCGATCAGGATCTGGAGGTCGACGATCGCCTTGAGGAGCTGGTCGTAGAGCGACGGATCGGTGAGCATCCGCTGGAAGGTGCCCCCGCCGTTGGCGAGACCGTCGAGTGCGCCGCCCAGCTTGCCGATCGCGGTGTCGGCACGGCCGACGACGGCGAGGAGCCGCTGGTAGAGCTCGTCATCCTTGAGCAGCCGGCCGACGGTACCCTCGCCCTCGAGGATGAGCAACGCGACGCTGTCGACCCTGGCGATGGCGCCCGTGAGCTCCTCGTAGAGCGCCGGGTCGCGGATGATCCGCCCGAGCGTGCCGTCGCCGTCGTTGATCTGGGCGAGGAGCTCGCGGAGCTCGGTCGTACCGGCGACCATCCTCTCGTAGAGCGTCGCATCGGTGAGCAGGTGACCGAGCGTCCCTTCGCCGCGGACCAGGGCCGTCGAAATCTGCCGCATGTCCGAGATGAGCAGCTGAAGCGTGTCGAGGGTCTCGGTCGCGATCACGAGGAGGTCTTCGAGCTCGACCGAGGCGAGGCTCGGAATGGTGTCTCCGGGGCTGAGGACGGCGTAGGCCGCCGTGCCCGGCGTGATGTCGATGTACTTGTCACCCAGCAACCCCTGGGTGCGGATGCGGGCCCAGGAGTCGGCGCGGATGTGCTCCCGTACCTTCTCATCGACGGAGAAGCGGATGCTGAGGTGATTGGGCCCTCCATCGGTGACGGGGAGGAACTCGATTTCGTCGACCTGGCCGACGCGCTGGCCGGCGAGGGTGACGGCGGACCCTTCCAGGAGACCGGCGGCGCTCGGGACGAGGGTGACGAGCTCGTAACGGTCCGCGAAGACGTTGAAGAGGTCGCCCACGCGGTAGATCCCGTAGGCGAGCAACAGGAGCGCCACGATGAGGAACGCCCCGACCCGCGCCTGGCTCCAGTCCAACCCGCCCCGCCGGATCGCCCGCCTCGCCATCGATCAGCCGAGGAACGCCTGGATGTAGGGGTCGGGGCTCGCCACCATCTCCTCGGGCGTTCCCTCGAAGATGATCTTCCCGTCGCGGAGGAGGTTGACCCTCGACGCGACGCGGAATCCGGCGCGGATGTCGTGCGTCACGACGATCGAGGTGACGCCGAGCTCGGTCTGGAGCTTCCGGGTGAGGGTGACGATGGTTTCGACGGCCAAGGGATCGAGTCCCGCGGTCGGCTCGTCGTAGAGGACGACATCGGGGTCGGCGGCGATGGCCCGAGCGATGCCGACGCGCTTGCGCATCCCTCCGGAGAGCTCCCCCGGGAGCAGGGCCATGACCCGATCGGGGTCGAGGTCGACGAACCGGAGCTTCTCACGGACGATCTCCTCGATCTCGACCTCGGGAAGGTTCGTGTTCTCGCGCAGCGGGTAGGCGACGTTCTCGTAAATGGTCAGGGAGTCGAAGAGGGCGGCGTACTGGAAGACCATCCCAATGCGGCGACGGACGGCCGCGGCCTCCTCATAGGAGAGGCGGGTGACGTCCTGGCCGAAGACGCGGACGCTGCCGCGGTCGGGGACGAGAAGCCGGAGAATGAGCTTGAGAATCGTCGACTTCCCCGAGCCCGACTCGCCGAAGACCACGAGGGTCTCGCCTTCGTAGACCCGAAGGTTCACGCCCCGGAGGACGGGCTCGTCGAAGGCGAGCCAGACATCTTCGAGCTCGATGATGGGTCTGGCTTCGGCGATGGCGCTCCCGGCTCCGGGCCCCGGGGTGGGGTCCAGTTCGTGGCGGATCGAGTCGAGGTAGTCATCCGCGGCGTTCATTGGACCGGCGGGACGATGACGAGCAGGAGCTGGGTGAGGAAGTAGTCGGTGGCGAGGATCAGGATGGAGGCGGTGACAACGGCTCGCGTGGTGGCGAGGCCGACGCCTTCGGTCCCGCCGGTGGCGCTGAGGCCGTAGTAGCACCCGGTCAGGGTGATGATGCCTCCGAAGACGAAGGGTTTGAAGAGCCCGCTCACGAAGTCCCGGGGGAAGACACCGAAGACGAATCCGGAGGTGGCGAGCGTGCCCCAGACGCCGCGGAGATAGACGTCGGCGGGGATATCGACGCGTAGGACCGCGATCGCGAGCCCGCCGACGATGCCGACCACATCGGCGATGACGGTGAGCATCGGGACCATGATGAGGCCGGCGAGAAGCCGTGGCGTGACGAGCTTCTTGATGGGGTCGGTACCCATGCTCTCCATGGCGTCGATCTGCTCGGTGACGCGCATCGAGCCGAGCTCCGCGGCGATCCCCGACCCGGCTCGGCCGGCGACCATGAGCGCGGCGAGGACGGGACCCAGCTCGCGGACCATCGACGCGCCGACGAGATTGCCGATGTAGATGTCGGCTCCGAACTTCCCGAGCTCTACGGAGCTCTGGAGCGCGAGGACCATCCCCGTGAAGAGGCCGGTGAGGAGGATGATCGGAAGGGAGCCGACGCCGATCCGGTCCATCTGCTCGATGAGGTCCTGCCAGTAGAAGGGACGTGCGGCGGTGAACCGCACGGCGCGCTGGCCAAGAGTGAAGAAACCTTGGACCCCCAGCGCGACATCACGCATCCACGCATCGATGGTCCCGAGGACACGGGCCATGGCGTCCCCCAGAACCCGTCGGCGCTCAACGCTTTACAATCGTCGAGCCCGGCGGTACTTTCCCGCTTCGTTCGGCTCCGGGCCTCCCGGATACACAAGTTCTGTGCCCTCACCGGATTGCTCGTGGATCGGCTGTCTCCCGACCGGTTGGACGCGCTGCTGGAGAGGATGCGCTCGGTCCGCGTCCTCGTCCTGGGCGACCTCATGCTCGATGTCTACCTGCGAGGCACGGCTTCGCGGCTCTCCCCCGAGGCGCCGGTCCCGGTCGTGCGGATTTCCGACGAGTGGCGCGCCCTGGGCGGCGCGGCGAACGTGGCGAGCAACGTCGTCTCGCTCGGCGCGAATTGCGAGCTCGCCGGCTGCATCGGGACCGACCGGGCCGGCGAGCAGTTGCGCGAGGAGCTCGCTCGGTTGGGGATCGGGTCCCGCGGCCTCCTGCTCGTCGAGGGTCGGCCGACGACCGTGAAGACGCGCATCATGGCGCGGCAGTACCAGATCGCCCGGTACGACCGCGAGGTCGAAGACGACCTGGATGCCGCGGCCGCCGCGGGACTCGTCGCCACGATCGAGGCGCTCCTCCCGGACACCGACGCGATCGTCCTCGAGGATTACAACAAGGGTGTGCTCGTCCCCGAGGTGATCCGGGCGGCGATCGACGCCGGCGCGAAGCGGGGGATCCCCGTCGTCGTGGACCCGAAGGCGAAGAACTTCTTCGCCTACGGCGGGGCGACCGTCTTCAAGCCCAATCTCGTCGAGCTCGGCGCCGCGCTGCGTGCACCCGTCCTGGCCGACGACCCGGCGTGGCTGGAGCGCGTGCGTGCGGAGCTGGGGTGCTCGCACCTCCTCGTCACCCTGGGCGAGGGAGGGATGGCTCTCGCCACCGCCGAAGGCGAGTACCTGCGCGTCCCGACCTCGGCACGGTCCGTCTACGACGTCTCCGGCGCCGGTGACACGGTGACGGCGGTCGTGGCCACCGCCCTTGGCGCCGGGGCATCCATCGCCGAGGCCGCCATCCTCGCGAACCACGCCGCCGGAATCGAGGTCGGAAAGGTCGGCGTCGCGACCGTCTCCCCTGAGGAGCTGCGCGAGGCGATCCTGCAGTACCAGAACCGTTGAACGGAGGAATCGACATCGTGGAGATCAAGACCATTCAGACGGCGAAGGCGCCCCAGGCGATCGGTCCGTACAGCCAGGCGGTCGTGGCGGGGAACATGGTGTTCACGGCGGGGCAGATCCCCCTCGATCCCGAGACCATGGAGCTCGTCGGTGGCAACGACGTCGCCGCCCAGACCGAGCGCGTCCTCGAGAACGTCAAGGCGATCCTCGAGGCGGCGGGGGCCTCCCTCCAGTCCGTGGTCAAGACGACGGTCTTCCTCGCCGACATGAATGACTTCGCGGCCATGAACGCCGTCTACGCGCGGTACTTCGGCGACCACCGGCCGGCGCGCTCAACGGTCCAGGCCGCGGGGCTGCCGAAGAACGTCAAGGTCGAGATCGACACGATCGCGATCATCGGCTGATCCGTGATCCGAGTGCGCGGGGCCCGGGCGAGGCCCCGCGCACCTGCCTTCTCTTCCTCCCCTTTCGCATCGACCTCAACCAAACCCTTGCCGGGTCGACGATCGCTCCCCGCACCCGGCGATCGGTTGTCGAGCGTCGCCCGCCGGCCCCTCGGTACCTATGGCAACCGTCGAGGTGGTTACGTATAACTCCGCTCAATGAAAGCGGTTGGGTCCGATATCTTAATGTGACGTGTCAATGGGGTCCATCCCCCGTGCGATCGGTTGGCCGAGCCGCACGGGCGCGCCGGGGCGAAGCTCCGGGGCGAGACTGACGCGCCCCGGCTCGAAGAGGAGGACAACGGTCGAGCCGAGGTGGAAGGCCATGATCTCGTCGCCGCGGGCGACACGGACCGGGGGGGAATAGGTGTGGACGGCCCCGTCGACGCGCCGTCGGTTCGTGACCCACCCGCCGGGGCCGTTCCTGGGAGCGTTCCAGTCCGGATCGAAACGGGCGGAGATGCGCCCCACGTTGTAGGCGCCGATGGCGACGACGGCGACTCGGCCGAGCGGTCCGTCGAGGTAACAGAGGAGGCGCTCGTTGCGGGCGAAGAGGTCGGGGATGTGGGCGACGGCCGGAGCGTTGACGGGGAAGAGCGCTCCGGGGATGTGGCGAGCCGAAGCGATGGCACCGTCGCACGGGGCGTGAATGCGGTGGTAGTGCCGCGGGCTGAGGTAGAGGGTGAGGAAGTGGCCGCCATCGAAGCGGCGTGCCTCGTCGGGGTCGCGGAGGAGATCGGCGGCGGAGTACCAGCGCCCCTTGGCCTGGAGGATCGAGCTGCTTCGAACGGTCCCGAGCTGACCGGCGATGCCGTCGACGGGCGCGCCGGCTGTGCCGGGGTCGTCGGGCCATGTACGGGCGCCGGGGCGAAGTCTCCGGACGAAGAGCGCGTTGATCGACGGGTACTCCTCGAGGGGGAGCTCGGCCTCCGCGAGGTCGATGCCGACGGCGCGGGCGAAGGCGCCGAGGACCGGCCGGCGTAGCGGACGGGGGAGGCGGATGTCCGCGATGCGTCCGAGGGCGCGGCTCATCCCTGCCTGGGGGAGGCGGCCGAGGGCCGCGAGGATGAGGCGCCAGGTCACCGGGGGAAGCTCGGGGGAGACGTCGGGAACGTTCATGCACCTGGGCGTACGGGCGTGAAACTCCTGGGTCACTGCGCGTTGCGGATCGGAGCCGGGGCGCGCGACGGTCGCCACGCGGCGCCGAGCGGACCGCGACCGCGGGGAGTATAGAGAGGGCGGGGGAGGGAATCAATCGACGCCAGCGCCGCGCCGTGGCCTTGCCAGAGGTCGGCGGCGCACGGGCGATCGTGTCCGCCCCTTGCCGACGGGGGCCAATGCGGCGATCCTACTGATACGAGCCGGGCGCCGCCGGCACCCGGCCCTGATCGACCGTGTACCAGACGCACGTCGCCGAACCGGACGGTTCGGCGCAGGGATCGGTGCGAGGGAGGATTGGCGTTGGCCGGATTCGGAGCCGCGGAGCTGGACCAGCTCGCCCGTCGCCTCGGGACGAACCGTGTCGAGCGCGACGTGCCGCTCGCCCGTTATACGACGTTCCGGATCGGCGGTCCTGCCGACCTGTTCTACCGCGCCCGCACCGCGGAAGAGCTCGCCGGTGCTGTCCTCGCGGCGAGGGAACTCGGGGTCCCGTACTTCGTGCTCGGCACCGGTGCGAACATCCTGGTCGCGGATCGGGGCGTGCGGGGGCTGGTCATCCGGAACGAGGTTTCCGGGATCGAGTTCCTCGGCGATGGGCGAGTCCGGGCGGGGAGCGGGGTCGAGATCTTCCACGACCTGATCGTTGCGACGGTCTCCCGCGGGCTCGGCGGGCTACATCACTTCGTGGGGATCCCGAGCACGGTCGGCGGCGCGATCTGGCAGAACCTGCACTTCCTCTCCCCGGACCGGGAGCGGACCGTCTTCATCGAGGAGGTCGTGGAGTCGTGCGACCTCCTCACGGCCGAGGGCGAGCTGCGGACGGTGGACCGTGAGTACCTGCGTTTCGGCTACGATTACAGCATCCTGCACGACCGGCCGGACATCGTCCTGGGCGTCACCTTCCGCCTCGAGCCCGAGGAGCCGGAGACCCTGCATGCGGTGATGCGGGAGAACCTCAAGTGGCGCGACGAGAAGCACCCGGATCTCTGGCTGTACCCGTGCGCCGGGTCGATCTTCCAGAAGATCGAGGGGATCGGAGCGGGTCGGCTGATCGACGAGTGCGGGCTGAAGGGGCACATCATCGGGAATGCAGGGATCTTTCACAAGCACGCCAACATCATCGTCAACCTGGGGGGTGCGACCGCCGCGGATGTGCGGGCCCTGATCGATCTGGCGAGGACGACGGTCTCCCGGGAACTCGGCTATGAGCTCATCCCTGAGATCGGCATGATCGGAGAGTTCGATTAGCCCACGCCCCTGACGATCTGCGGTCGGTCTGCGCCGACGTTGGTTCCTTCAACAACAGAGGCCGACGATGCCAGTCACGTTACCCGATCGCCGTACGGTCGGCGCGTTACTGCTCGCCGTTGCGGCGTTTCTCCTCACCCCCGGTATCCTCCTCGCGCACAGTGTCCTGAAGCGCTCGGTCCCGTCCAACGGGGCCCATCTCACAACCGTTCCCGTGGAGTTGCGGCTGACCTTCACGGAAGCGGTGGAGCTGGCGGTCACGAAGGTGGAGCTCCTCGCCGCCGACGGCACTCCGGTCCCCCTGGCGCCGCTCGTGAAACCCGTGGATTCGGCTACCGTGGTGATTGCCGGGATCCAGGGCGTGCTTCGAGCCGGGACGTACACGGTAGCCTGGCAGACCCTGGGGGCCGATGGCCATCCGGTGCGTGGGCGTTTCGCCTTCACGATCGAGGAAGGCGCCGAGGGATTGTCGCCTGAGATCGCGGCGCCTGCCGATGGGGGTGGCGCGGTGGACTCAGGGGAGGAAGAGGCGGAACCGGTGCCGGCGCCCGAGACTTCCGAGATACCCGTCCCCCCCGCGACGTTCGACGCTTCTTCGCCGTCGTACTCCTTCATCCGCTGGCTCACGTTCGTCTCGATTCTCGCCGTGACCGGGGCCATCGCGTTCCGCTGCGGGGTCGTGCCCCTCGCGGTCCGTGGCGGTGCCGGCGCGACGGGTCGGGTCCCCGGGACGTGGGTCGTAGGCGCCGCCGCGGCTGGGCTCGCCGCTGCGGTGCTCTTGATCGCGGTGACGCCGGCGCGTCTCGTGATGCAGGCGTACGCCGTGAACGGCGGCGCCGCCCTCGATCTCTCGGCGCTCGGCGCCTTGGTGGGCGCGACGCGATGGGGAGCGGGGTGGGTGCTCCAGGCGGCGGGATCGGTCCTGGCCGCGGGGGGATTCCTCGCGGCGCGGCGGGAGAGGCAGAGCGGTTGGGTAATCGCCGCGATCGGTGCCGCAGCGCTCGTCGTCTCGCCGGCGATCTCGGGCCACGCCGCGGCCGCCCGGATCGGCGGCCCCTGGGCGATCCTCTCGGATGCGCTCCACGTCGCTGCGGCCGGTGGGTGGATGGGGAGCTTGGCGATGATGCTGGCCGTCGGGATCCCTGCGGCCATGCGCCTCGAAGGTGGCGACCGTGTCCGCGCGGTCTCGTCTTTGGTGCACGCGTTCTCTCCCCTTGCGCTCACCCTGGCGGGGATCGTGGTGGCGAGCGGAAGCTTCGCGATGTGGCTGCACGTGGGATCGATCGACGCGCTCTTCGGCGCGCCGTACGGCCGGATCCTCCTTTGGAAACTGGCCGCCATCACCATCGTCGTCGGCGCAGGAGCGTACAACTTCCTCCGTGTCAGGCCCGCGCTTCGCGACGAGGCTTCGGTAGCCCGGCTCCGTCGCAGCGCCACATTCGAGCTGGCGGTGGGGATCGTCGTCGTGGCGGTCACCGCAGTCCTGGTGGCCACCGGGACCCCGGGCCCGATCGACGAAGCCGCGACCGCCCTCATGCCCTAGGCGACGGGAAGCTACGCACCGATGGGGGTGGGTTGCCCTCGAGGATTCCTGCTGCGATCTTGGTGGCGTTTCGGTTGCGGGGGCCAGAGTCGTCTGGTGACGGCCCGGCGCTTCAAACGCCGTGCGCCTGGCTAAAACCCGGGTGGGTGGGTTCGATTCCCACGGGCCCCCGCCACGATCGCCCGCGGTCGCCTACCGCATCTCCCACGAGAGCCGCTGCCGGACAGCGGCTCTCGTGCTTCCACCGTCGAACCTATCCGCGCATGCCTTGACGTTCGCCGGGCCGCCCGCCGCGCCCGCCGCCGTAGCCGGCCTGCGGACGGTCGAGGCGGACCACGTTCTGCGCCTTCAGCCCCTTCGGCTCCTCGATCACATCGAACTCGACGCGCTCGCCCTCGTCGAGCGTCTTGAAGCCGGTCCCCTCGATCGCGCTGTGGTGGACGAAGACGTCGGGGCCATGATCCTGCCGGATGAATCCGTACCCCTTCTCCTGGGAGAACCACTTCACGGTGCCGGTGGTGCGATCCATGCCTCCGCTCCAGAGATCGTGCCGCTTTGGAGGCGCCCATCTTCGCGGCGCCCCTGGCCACCGGGTATTGCAGGGACCGTACCTCTCCGCGCGGCGGGCGCCCGTGAAACCGCGCTCATCGCAAGACGCTTGGGTACGCGCGAAGTCCACGGCCACCACGCCCGCCGACCGGAGGGGATCTGTAGGCTTAGGGGGCGGAATGGCGCCCGGAGCGCTCGGGGCCATGATCGGCCGGACCTGGGGTGCGTGGTAACGGGGTCAGGGACCAGGCCGCCCGGGTGCGTGGAAAGGGTCTGAGGGCCGGCTGGCTTGGGGGGAGCAGGGAGCCGATCGAGTCGAGGCGGGTGGGACGGGTCGTCGCATCGGTCCACCCGAACCCGGGGAGGCGGGTCGGACCGCGCTGCCGGGCACGGTCCGACCTCGACCCGATCACCGCTTGCGCCGCACGACCTCTTCGGCCATGCGGACCGCTTCGTAGGCGTTGACGATCCCGCCGGTCACGGAAAGATCGCCGAAGCGGACCTTCTCCCCATCACTCCCGGGCCGCAGGACCCATTGGTCCGGGTAGCGAGTGGCCGATTCGAGGATGATGCGCCGAACCTCTTCCGCGCTCAGCTCGGGGAAGTAGGACATGAGCAGCGCCGCGATACCCGTCACGACCGGCGCGGCCATGCTCGTGCCCGAATTGGCCTGATACCTGCTTCCCGGCACGGTCGACAAGATCGCGGCGCCGGGGGCGAAGACGTCCACCTTCTCGCGGCCGTAGTTGCTGAACGGCGCGGCCAGCCGGTCCGGTCCCTCCCACGAGGAGGCGCCGACCTCGATCCAGAGGCGCGCCGACCCTCCATCCAGGTACCAGCGGTTCGGGTAGTTGGGCTCGGTCCCGAGGTCGGCGCCGTCGTTCCCCGCCGCATGGACCATCAGGACGCCCTTCTCGTCCGCGTAACGGACGGCATCGTCGACCGCGCGCTTCTCGGGGGAGAACGACTTCCCGAAGCTCATGTTGATGATGCGCGCGCCGTTGTCCACGGCGTAACGGATCGCATTGGCCACGTCCTTGTCGCGCTCGTCGCCGTCCGGGACCGCGCGAATGACCATGATCCTGACCGCCGGTGCGATGCCGTCGATCCCGATCCCGTTCTCGCGTTCCGCGGCGACGATCCCGGAAACGTGCGTGCCGTGGTCGGCGGAGGGACCCTCGACGTCCGGGTTCCCGTAGATCCGTTCCGTCGGGTCGTCATAGTTGTCGCCGACAATGGGACGGGGATCGAAGTCCGGGTTGAGGCCGTACTCCTCCAGTTCCTCCAGCCTCTTCAGCTCCTCGTCGATCATCTCCGGAGAGATTCCGTTCGCCGCGAGCTGCAGGTAGACCTGCTGCGCCTGGATGATGTCCGATCGCGGCGAACGGATCGCCGCCACCCGCTCGGCGCTCAGGGAATCGACGCCGAGGTGCGCCTTGAGAACGGCCGTGAAGCGGTCGACGGCCTGGTCCATCATGCGGATCTGCTGGAGCATGCGGGCGTTCTCTTCCCGCTTGGCCCGAAACGCCGCCTCGACCTCGCGGTATCGCTCGTATTCCTCCCGGACCGACGCGGAGAAGGTGTCGGGGTTCGCGCCTTCGAACCGATGGCGGTAGCGCGCGTACAGCCGGGTCACCTCGTAGGTGTCCTGGTGGACGTGCCGGCCGTCGCGGCCGCCGATGAAGTTCCACCCATGGACGTCGTCGACATAGCCATTGCCGTCGTCGTCCTTGCCGTTGCCCGGGATCTCGCCCTTGTTGACCCAGAGGATGTCGTCCAGATCCTCGTGCTCGATGTCGACACCGGAGTCGATGATCGCGACGACGATCGTGTCCCGGGGCGCCTTCCCGGCCAGGAGCTCCCTGTACGCCCTGTCGACGCCAGTCCCGTGGACGCCATCGGTCACCGGGTCGAGGAGCCACCAGCGCTCGGGCGCCGACGGGATGGCCGACGCCGCATCTTCGGCGGGCTCCGCGGCGGGGATCGGCTCCGGCGTGACCGGGGTCGACGGCCGCGTATCCGACGGCGGCGGTACCGAAGCGGGTCCGCCGACGACCGTGCGCGAGGGCGCACAAGCCCCGAGCGCGATGGCAAAGGCGACGAATATGGAGAACAGCCTCATGAAAGTTCCTCCGACTCTCGGGAGAGTCAGCCGCCGCCGTGCGTTCGGCGCCTGGCGGGGCGTGGGTGTCGGGCGTCGCGCCGGCGACGCGAGAAGCGCGCCGTGCCCCGGCTCGTTGCGCGCCTTCGCGCGCTCCGGTATCCGCGGGGCCGTCAGTGGGGGCAGGGAGGCGGCGGGACCCCGTCGGCAGCCGGAAGATGCTCCCGACCCCTGTCGGGTGCAAGCATCGACCGGACGGCGCCCCGACAGCGTCACGTACGAGCGCAATCGGGGAACCCCATCGACCAAACCCCCGCCACCGGACTTCCGCCCCACTTGATACGCCCAGAGCGTCGCCCTCTGTTCCCCGGGCTCGGCGCGACCGCCAACGACCGGACGCACCGGGCCCGAGTCCTCGAGCGTGTCATCCGCGACGAGGGCGGGGTGCGCTGTTTCTTGCAAAGCCGGTCTCCTGGTGCCACCGCCGCAGGGGAGGCGCGCATGCCGGCCGAGCACGGCCATCACCACGGCCCGACCCGGGGTGCCCGTAACAGGAAGCGACTGGCGGTCACGTTGGTCCTGGTCGCGGCGTACATGGTCGCCGAGGTCATCGGGGGGGTGTTCGCGAACTCGCTCGCCCTCCTGGCCGACGCCGGACACATGCTCTCCGACGTGGCTGCCCTCGGCCTCGCGCTCTTCGCCATCTGGTTCGCGGGTCGACCCGCCCCGCCGCGACGAACCTACGGATACTACCGTACGGAGATCCTCGCCGCCCTCGTCAACGGCGCAGGCCTCGTCGCGATCTCGGTCCTGATCTTCGTCGAGGCGATCCGCCGATTCAGGACCCCTCCGGAGGTGGAGGGGGGCCTCCTCCTCGGCGTCGCCCTCGGTGGGCTCGCCATCAACCTCGCCGGGCTCTGGATCCTTCACGGGGGACGCGAGGAGAGCCTGAACGTCAAGGGCGCGTGGCTCCACGTCCTCACCGATGCCCTCGGCAGCGTACAGGCCATCGCCGCAGGGGGACTCATCCTGGCCTTCGGCTGGACCTGGGTCGATCCCCTGGCGTCGCTGCTGATCGGCGCGCTCGTCATCTTCTCGTCATGGGAGCTGATCCGCGAGGCCGTATCGGTCCTGATGGAGAGCGCACCGGGTCACCTGGACGTCGACGAGGTCCGGAACACGATCCTCGCCCACCCGGGTGTCATCGACGTCCACGATCTCCACATCTGGACCATCGCCACCGGCCTCGATGCGCTCTCGGCTCACGTCGCGGTCGAGGATGGCTCCGCGCCGCCTCGCCTCCTCGGCGAACTCAGTGAGCTCCTGTACGACCGCTTCGGGATCGACCATATCACGATCCAGATCGAGCCGGAATCCTTCGAAGAACGACGCGCCTGGATCTGAAGGTCCGGGGCCCCGTTCTTGCACTCGCGATCCGGCTGCGGCCCGAACGACTCACCCGGGAGGACCCATGGCGATGCGACTGCACGAGCTGCACCCCTCGCTGGTTCACTTCCCCCTCGCCTTCTACCCGTTCACCCTTGTCACCGACACGATCGGCCGTCTGACGGGGAGTCGATCCCTCATGAATTGCGGGAGGATGGGGATTGCCCTGACCGCGGGAAGCGCCGCCATGGCGGGCGTCGCGGGGTTGATCGCGCAGGAGGAGGTCAACCTGGATGGCCCGGCGGGGGACATGCTGGTGACGCATCGAAACCTGAACATCGCGTTCCTGGCCCTGACCACAACGATGGCCGTGCGCCGGCTCCGCAGGACGCGGCCGAGCCTGCGGTATCTGCTCGCCGGGTTCGCAGGGCTGGGCGCCGCCCTCTACTCGGCGTACCTGGGAGGGCACATGGTCTACGAGCACGGCGTCGGCGTGAAACCCGCGGGCGGGATCGCACGAGGGCATTCGCCGCAGTTGCGGCCGTCCAAGGCCGGCGAGATCGCCCGCCACGCCCTCGACGACGCGAAGGCCGGCGTCCAGCACGCCGTCGAGGACGTGGCCAGGGGAGAGATCGTTCCCGCGATCACCCACCCGGCACCGGAAACGCCGGTGCCGGGCCCCATGGAGGAGGGAGGCGGAGTCTCCTCGCAGACGCTGACCTGATGAGGTTCAGCGGCCCGCGGCTTCCGGGTGCGCGTGGACTTCGGCCGAGCCGGCCGGGAAGAAGAGCGTGATCGCCAGCCCGGCGAAGGCGACGACGGCGAAGGCGATGTAGACGGTGCGCAGCCCCGCGCCCAGCCCTGAGACCAGCGTGGCGAGCTCCCCGGCGGCGAGCTCGCTGCGGAGCGCGGGGTCGAGGGCGGCGTTGGGGCTGATCCCCGGTCCGATCACCGCTTCGAGCCGGGCGTTCAGGAGCGCACCGAGCGCGGCGACGGCAATGGCGCCTCCGATCGTTCGAAAGAACTGTTGCGAGCTCGTCGCGACGCCTCGCCGGCCCCACGGCACCGCGCTTTGCACGGCGACCATGAAGGGCGTCGACATGAAGCCGAGGCCGAGCCCCATGACCAGCATCCCCGCCATGAGGTCGAGGCGCGTGGCACCGGCATCGATCGTGGCCAGCATAAGGCACCCCACCAGCGCACCGGCTCCGCCGATGATGGTCAGCGGGCGATAGCCGACGCGCAGGAGCAGTCTCCCCGCCAGGGTGCTGGCGATCGGCCACCCGATCGAGACGGGCGCGAGCGTGATCCCCGCATCGACCGCCGTGCCGCCGAGCACTCCCTGGGCGTACATCGGGACGAAGGCCGATGCCGCGAAGAGAAGCGTCCCGATCATGGCGCTTCCGGCGCTCGCGACCGCGATGATTCGCTCCCGGAAGAGGTCGAGGGGGAGCATCGGCTCGGGGGCCCGCCGCTCCTGGACGAAGAAGATCCCCAGGAATGCGACGGCGCCACCCATGCACCCCAGCGTCTTCGGATCCGACCAACCCCAGGCATCCCCGCCTTCGGCCAATCCGAGGAGGAGCAGCGTGATCGCCGCCGTCAGACTCAACGTCCCCACGATGTCCAGGCGGTGGTCCCTGCGCTCCCGCCGCTCCTGCAGGAACATCACCAGCATCGCCGCCGAGATCAGCCCGAAGGGAACGTTGATGTAGAAGATCCAGCGCCACGAGAGGAGGTCGGTGATCGCTCCTCCCAGTGCCGGGCCGAGAAGGCTCGAGACCCCCCACACCCCCGAGAAGAGCCCCTGCATCCGGCCCCGCTCTTCGAGGGAGAAGATGTCTCCGACGAGCGTGACCGCCACCGGCATTACCCCGCCCGCGCCGAGACCTTGGATCGCCCGGAAGGCGATGAGCTGCTCGAAACTCCGGGCCGCGCCCGACAGCGCCGATCCGACGAGGAACAAAAACACGGCGATCACGTAGATCCGCTGGCGTCCGTAGAGATCGGCCAGCTTCCCGTACATCGGTACGGTCGTCGTGGAGGTCAGAAGGTAGGCGGAGAAGACCCAGCTGTACCGGGCGACCCCCCCGAGCTCGCCGACGGCGGTCGGCATGGCGGTTCCGACCGCCGTCGCCTCGAGGGCGGCGAGGAACATCCCCAGGACCAGCGCGGTGGTGACGAGTTTACGGTTACGACCTGGCTCCAACGTTCGGCCTCCACGATCCTCGACGCACGGACCGGGCGCGATCGCGCCCCGGCGGGCAAGCCTGGCAAACTGGGCGCCGCCCCGCGGCGGGTCAAGGACCGTTCCGGCACGTACGGCGCCCCCCGCGGTATAACGTGGCAGCGAGCACCTCTTCCGGCTACGGTCAGGAACGTGAGAATCACGGCGCTGCAGCCCCAGGAGCATCATCCGGAGCGACTCAACCTCTTCGTCGACGGCCGGTTCCGTTGCGGCCTCGCGGCGGAACTCGCCTTCGCCGCTGGGCTCCGCGTCGGCGATGAGATCGACGAGGAATCCCTCGCCGCCCTCGAGCGACGCGACCTCCTCTGGAAGGCGCGGGAGGCGGCGTTCGGCCTCCTGGCCTACCGGTCCCGGACCGAGGCCGAGCTGCGCCGGCGCCTGCTGCGCAAGGGCTACCCCGAGGAGATCGTGGAGGAATGCCTGTCGGCTCTCATCGCCGCAGGTCTCGTGGACGACGGGGAATTCGCGGTCGCGTTCGTGCGCGACCGGGTCCGGGGCCGGCCGCGCGGGGCCCGGCGACTCGTGCAGGAGTTGCGCGTACGCGGCGTGGCCGACGAGGCCGCCCGCGAGGCCGTCGACCGCGTGCTCGCGGCGGGCGAAGTCTCGGAGCTCGACCTCGCGCGCAAGGCGGCCGAGGGGTGGGCGCGCCGGACGCTCGGCGCACGATCGGTTCCGGGGGCCTCGCGTCATGACGAGGACCCCTGGGCGGTGAGGCGAAGGCTCCACGCGTTCCTCGCGCGTCGCGGCTTCGGCGGCGAGACGATCCGTGTCGTTTCGGATGAGGTGTTGCGGGACCCGCGCAATTGACGCCGGGCGGGAATCCGGGTTAGGATGCCGCCGACTTCTCCAACAGGCACGGCGACTTGGGCGAACTCATTCACGTCATCCTGAACCCGAACTCCGGTGGCGGCGCGGGGCGCCGGATGCGGCCCGAGATCGAGCGTGAGCTCGCGCGGCGCGACATCGCTTTCACGATCGAGGAGACGCGCGGGCCCGGACACGCGACCGAACTGGCCCGCGCCGCCGCCGAGCAAGGCATCGGTACGGTGGTCGCCGCGGGCGGCGACGGCACGATCCACGAAGTGGTGAACGGGCTCCTCGCGGTGGACCGGAACCTGACGGCCGGGTCGACCGCATTGGGCGTGGTCCCGATCGGGACCGGCAACGACTTCGTCAAGGTCGTCGCGGGGGGAACCGATCGACAGAAGGCGTACGACGTCCTCGCGAAGGGCCGCGTTCGTCGCTTCGACGTCGGTCGCGTGGTGTGGGAAGGCGGTGCCGAGTACTTCATCAACGGCGTGGGCACCGGAATCGACGTCGAGGTCGTCAGGCAGATCACGCGGCTGCCCCGTCTCCCCGGGGTGGTCAGCTACCTGGTCGCACTGATGCGCGTCCTCGCCCGATTCGATCCGATCCCGCTCCGGATCCACCTCGACGACGAGGTCGTCGAGCGCAAGGTCATGATCATCGCCGTGGGGAACGGCCGCTGCCTCGGCGGGGGATTCTACGTCTGCCCCGACGCCGCCCCGGACGACGGCCGCCTCGATGTCTGTGTGGTGAAGGATTTGAGCATGCTGCAGATCGCGCGGGTCGTGCCCCGGATCCTGAGAGGGACGCACGGCCGGCATCCGGCTGTCCACATGGCGACGGCCTCCTCGATCGAGGTCGTCGCACTCGGCGACGCGCCGATTTGCTTCCAGATCGACGGGGAACTGCGGGAGCCGGAGGGAATCCGGCGGCTCCGCATCGAGTTGGAGCGCGCGGCGCTCCCCGTCGTGGCCCAGGAGTCTTCGACGGTCGTGCCGTCCGGCCGGGTCGAGGAGGCGGGAGCGATCGCCGTCGCCCCCGGGAATCGGCCGTGAGTCGCACCCCGAGCCGACTTCTCCGTTTCGCCCTGCTCCTGGCCGCGCTCGGCGCGCCACGCGCGGCGGTCGCGCAGGGAGTCGGACCCGACACCATCGAGATCCGAAGGCCGAGCCTCGACAGCGTGGCACCCCTCGTCGAGTTGCCTGGAGTCGCCTCGTCGTCTTCGGCGGACTCCCTGGCCGGTCCCCGGTTGCCCTCCCCGGGGAACGCCTTCATCCGCTCCATGATCATCCCCGGGTGGGGGCAGGCCGCGTACGGCCACTACTTCCGCGGTGGCGTCTATTTTGCCGCGCAGTCCGGGAGCTGGTTCATGCTCCTGAAGTCCATCGCCAAGCTGGGAGAGGCGAGGCAGATGAGGTCGTATCGCGACGCGGCGGTCCGGGATTCGGCCCTCGCCGCCATCGAGGCCGACCCGAAGCTCTCGGAAAAGCTCCGGGACGACCCGGCCGCTTTGGAGGCCGAGCTCGCCAAGGCCGTCGCGGAGGACGCCCAGGCCCACACGCTCCGGTCGCTCGTCAACTCGCGGCGGCAGCAGCGGGAGGATTGGATCGCGTGGACCCTCTTCTGGATGCTCGCGGACGGGGTCGACGCCTTCGTGACCGCCCACCTCTCGGATTTTCCCGCGAGGATCACCGCCGAGCCGCGATCGGGGGGCGGGATGAACCTCGGGGTCGAGGTCCCGGTCGGGAATCCTCGATGAACGACGCGGCGGACCGGCCGATCGGGGTCTTCGACTCCGGCGTCGGGGGGCTCACCGTCGTGCGGGAGCTCTGGCGTCTCCTCCCGGAGGAATCCGTCGTCTACTTCGGCGATACGGCCCGCGTCCCCTACGGGCCGAAGTCGCCCGCGACGGTCCGTCGCTACGCACGGGAGGCCGCGGCCTTCCTCCTCGGACGCGGCGTCAAGATGATCGTCGTGGCGTGCAACACCGCGACCGCCCACGCGATCGAGGTCCTTTACGAGGAGCTCCCGGTCCCGGTCGTCGGCGTCGTCGACCCCGGCGCCCGCGCAGCGGCGCGCGCCACGCGCTCCGGGCGCATCGGCGTGATCGGGACGGCGGGGACGATCGCGTCCGGCGCGTACGACCGCGACCTCCGGCGCTACCTCCCGGAGGCGAGGATCTTCGCTCAGCCCTGCCCGCTCTTCGTGCCCCTCGTCGAGGAGGGTTGGGGCAACCACCCGGCGACTCGCCTCATCGCGCAGGAGTACCTCGACCCCCTCGCCCGCGTCGATATCGACACCCTCGTCCTCGGGTGCACCCACTACCCCCTCCTTAGGCCGGTGCTCAGCGAGATCCTTGGGGATGCGATCACCCTCGTCGATTCCGCCGAGGAGGCGGTCTTCGATGCGCGGCGGATCCTCGAGGATCGGGGCCTGAGGAGGGTAGGCGATGACGCACCGGCGCACACCTTCATCGTGAGCGATTCGCCGCTCCGATTCCGCGAGACGAGCCGGCACTTCCTCGGCGGGCGCGTCGAGGTCGTCGAGGAGGTCGACGTCGAGGGCTACGGCCGCGCGGCCTGATCGCCCCACCGGTGCAGCACCGGAGCCTCGCCGGCCCGGAGGGTCAGGTAGGTGCAGTGGGTGACCCAATCGCCGGCGTTCAGGTAATACCGCCCCGGGTCGACCTCCACGATGGCGGGCAGGTGCGCGTGGCCGCAGATCACGAGGTCGAGGCCGGGCTCCTCCCGGAGTCGTTCCCGAGCCCACTCCTCGATGTACCGAGCCCGGCCCTTCGCCGCGAGGTCGCTCTCCGCCTTGTTCTCCGTGGTCGAAGCGGCACGGGCGATCCGCATCCCGAGCATCGGGTGAAGGGCCCTGAACCCCGCGATCGAGAGCCGGCTGCGGAGCACCGCCTTGAGGGCGCGGTAGCGCAGGTCGCCCCGCCCCACGCCGTCGCCATGGGCGATCAGGGCGCTGCGACCCGCGATCTCGGTGCGGAGCATGTCGGGGTAGAAGGCGACGCCGATCTCCTCCCGCAGGTACCGGCCGCCCCAGGCGTCGTGGTTCCCGCCCATCAACGTGACCGGCACGCCGGCGTCGACCAGGTCCGCGAGTGCGGCGAGGACGCGCACGTGCCGGCCGGGGACGATTTCGCCCCACTCGAACCAGAAGTCGAAGAGGTCGCCGACGAGGAGAAGCGAACGGCCATCCGCGCCGACGTGCTCCAGGAAGCGGACGAAGGCCCGCTCCCTCTCCCGGGGCACGGCGCCGAGATGGATGTCGGAGGCGATGTAGTCGATCCGCTGCATGGCGCGGGAAGCTAAGCGCGGCGCGGGGCGTTCACAAGGCGCCGCCGCGCCCCGTGGCAAGAGGCGGCGATCCGCGGTATCTTCGTTCCCGTACGATGTCGACGAATCCCGTAGGGTGAACACGATGGTGATGACCGCACGAGAACCGCTCCCGGCACCCGGGGCGCTGCGCCATGACGAGCCTGCGGCCGTCGGGCGGAACCCGGGGATGCCGCTCGACCTGGATTGGGTGCGCGAGGCCCGGGTCAACCGGAGCGCCGTCGAGCGAAGGGCCGCAACGCTCGGGACGCGGCGGACCGTCAAGAAGGAGTGGCAGGCCGCCTGGCTCCTCCGGGCGATCACCTGCATGGACCTGACCACCCTCTCCGGGGACGACACCCCCGGCCGCGTCCGGCGCCTCTGCGCCAAGGCGCGCCGACCCGTCCGGGACGACATCATCGATGGGCTCGGCGTCTCGCACCTGGGGATCCGCGTCGCCGCGGTCTGCGTCTACCACGCCTACGTCGAGACCGCCGTCGAGGCGCTGCGCGGGTCGGGGATCCCCGTCGCGGCCGTCTCCACCGGGTTCCCCGCCGGGTTGAGTCCCTTCGCGCAGCGCCTCGAGGAGATCCGCGCCTCCGTGGCCGCGGGCGCCGAGGAGATCGACATCGTCATCACCCGCGCCCATGTGCTCACCGGGAACTGGCAGGCGCTCTACGACGAGGTCCGCGCCTTCCGAGAGGCCTGTGGCGAGGCGCACCTCAAGGCGATCCTCGCCACCGGCGAGCTCGGCACGCTGCGAAACGTCGCCCGCGCGAGTCGCGTCTGCATGATGGCCGGCGCGGACTTCATCAAGACCTCGACGGGCAAGGAGAGCGTCAACGCGACGCTCCCCGTCGGGCTCGTCATGGCGCGGGCGATCCGTGAATACCAGGAGCGAACGGGGCACCGCGTCGGCCTCAAGCCCGCCGGAGGGATCCGCACCGCCAAGCAGGCCCTCGAGTGGCTGATCCTCATGAAGGAGGAGCTCGGCGACGCCTGGCTCCGCCCCGACCTCTTCCGCTTCGGCGCGAGCTCGCTCCTCGGAGACATCGAGCGCCAGCTCGAGCACAACCTGACCGGCCGCTACTCGGCCGCTTACCGGCACCCGTTGGCCTGAGGACCCGCGATGAAGGTCGCCGAGATCTTCGAGACCATGGAATACGGCCCCGCACCCGAGAGCACATCCCTCGCCCGCCGCTGGCTCGACGAGCGAGGGCGGACCTTCGACCTCTTCATCGACGGCCGCTGGGTCGCGCCGGCGATCGGGGAATCGTTCGAGACGATCAACCCGGCGACGGGCGAGCCCCTCGCCCGCGTGGCCCGGGCGGGCGAAGCCGATGTCGATGCGGCGGTTCGGGCCGCCCGCGCCGCGCTCCCGGGGTGGCGCGCCCTCCCGGGCCACGCCCGGGCGCGCTACCTCTACGCCCTCGCCCGACACGTCCAGAAGCACGCCCGGATGCTCGCCGTCCTCGAATCCCTCGACAACGGCAAGCCGATCCGGGAGTCCCGCGACATCGACGTCCCTCTCGTCGCGCGTCACTTCTACCACCACGCCGGGTGGGCGCAGCTCCTCGAGACGGAGTTCCCCGGCTACGTCCCGGTCGGCGTCGTCGGGCAGATCATCCCCTGGAACTTCCCCCTCCTCATGCTCGCCTGGAAGATCGCGCCGGCGCTCGCGGCGGGGAACACGGTCGTCCTCAAGCCCGCCGAGTTCACGCCGCTCACCGCGCTCTTCTTCGCCGAGATCTGCCAGGAGGTCGGCCTCCCCGCCGGCGTCGTCAACATCGTCACGGGCGAAGGCGGGACCGGCGAGCTCCTCGTCCGGCACCCCGACGTCGACAAGATCGCCTTCACGGGCTCCACCGAGGTGGGGCGCCTCATCCGCGCCGCCACCGCGGGGAGCGGGAAGCGCCTCTCCCTCGAGCTCGGCGGAAAGTCGCCCTTCATCGTCTTCGAAGATGCCGACCTCGACAGCGCCGTCGAGGGGGTGGTCGACGCGATCTGGTTCAACCAGGGACAGGTCTGCTGCGCCGGGTCGCGGATCCTGGTCCAGGAGGGGATCGCTGATCGCCTCGTCGAGAAGCTCCGCCACCGCATGGAGTCCCTCCGCGTCGGCGACCCCCTCGACAAGGCGATCGACATGGGGGCGATCGTCGCGCCGGTCCAGCTCGAGCGCATCCGCCGACTCGTCCGGACGGGCCAGGAGGAGGGCGCCACCCTCTGGCAGCCGTCGTGGAGCTGCCCCGACGAGGGGTGCTTCTTCCCGCCCACGATCTTCACCGATGTCGCTCCGGCATCGACGATCGCGCGGGAGGAGATCTTCGGCCCGGTCGTCGTCGTCCTGACCTTCCGGACCCCCGAGGAGGCGGTCGAGCTCGCCAACGACACCCGCTACGGCCTTGCGGCCAGCATCTGGACGGAGAACATCAACCTGGCGCTCGACATCGCGCCGAAGCTCGTGGCCGGGACCGTCTGGGTGAACTCGACCAACCTCTTCGACGCCGCGGCGGGGTTCGGCGGCTACCGCGAGAGCGGATTCGGCAGGGAAGGGGGGCGCGAGGGGCTCTGGGAATACCTGCGGCCGGCGTGGGAGGAGCGGCTCGAGGCCGGCGAGCGTCGGGAAGGCGACATCGCCCCCGAAGCTCCAGTGATCACCCCGACCGGGCTCGGCGCCCCTTCGGGACGCATCGCGACGCCGGCGGCTTCCGCCGGCCATGGCGCCGCGCCGCCGATCGATCGCACGCCCAAGCTCTACATCGGCGGCCGGCAGGTCCGGCCCGACTCGGGGTACAGCCTCCCCGTCCACGACGCCGCGGCGAGGATCGTGGGCGAGGTCGGGCTCGGGAACCGCAAGGACATCCGCAACGCCGTCGAGGCTGCCCACAAGGCCGCCGGTTGGCGACGGGCCACCGCCCACAACCGCGCGCAGGTCCTCTACTACATCGCCGAGAACCTCGCCGCACGCGCGGACGAGTTCGCCGGCCGAATCGCGGCGTTGACCGGTCGGCCCGACGCCGCCGAGGTGGAGGTCCGGCTCTCGATCGAGCGCCTCTTCACCTACGCCGCCTGGGCGGACAAGTGGGAGGGCGCCGTGCACCACACTCCGTTCCGCAACGTCACGATCGCCATGCCGGAACCGATCGGCGTCCTCGGCATCGTCTGTCCCGTCGAGATGCCACTCCTCGGTTTCGTCTCGACCGTCGCCCCGGCGATCGCGGTCGGGAACACCGTCGTCGCGGTTCCCTCGGAGCCCTGGCCGCTCCCCGCCACCGACTTCTATCAGGTGCTCGACACGTCCGACGTCCCCGGCGGCGTGGTCAACATCGTCACCGGGCACCGGGACGAGCTCGCCGAGGTCCTCGCCGCCCACGACGACGTGGACGGCGTGTGGTACTTCGGGTCCCGCGAAGGGAGTGCGGCGGTCGAGCGCCTCTCGACCGGGAACATGAAGCGGACCTGGGTCGACTACGGCCGCCGGCGCGACTGGGCCGACCCGGAACAGGGCGCAGGGCCGGAGTTCCTGCGCCAGGCCACGCAAGTCAAGAACATCTGGATCCCTTACGGCGAATGAACACCCACGCCGTGATGCAGCGGCGCGCCCGCCCGACCTTCCGCGTCAGGTACGCGGAAACCGACCAGATGGGCGTCGTCTACCACGCGAACTACCTCGTCTGGTGCGAGATCGGCCGGACCGACCTCCTGCGGGAGCTGGGCGCGACCTACGCCGAGCTCGAGCGCTCCGGCCTCCGCCTCGCCGTCGCCGATGCCCAGCTGCGCTATCACGCCCCCGCCCGATACGACGACCTCGTCTGTGTCGAGGCGTGGATCGACCGTGTCCAATCTCGAACGGTCACCTTCGGGTACGAGATCACGCGTGTCGAGCCCGCACCGGCTCAGCGCCTCGTGACCGCGACGACGCGGTTGATCGCGCTCGATTCCCGGGGCGCCCCGCGAACCCTCCCCCCCGATCTGGTGGAGCTCCTGCGCCGGCATGCGGTGTCGACATAATCTCCCGGCGTCGCTCGCTCTCGTCGTGCTCGCCGGGGCCTGCTCGCCGGAGCGGCCCCCGGTCGCCCCGGCGCCGCCGGCCCCCGCCGTCCATCTCGACGACGCCGCGGTCGAGGCCATCGCCGACCTCCTCCGCCTCGAGGACCGCCGCGAGTTCGATCGGACCGCCATCGCCCGCTACCTCGCGGACGCCGAGCCCGAAGTCCGGCGCCGAGCCGCACTCGCCGCCGGGAGGATCCGGGGCGAAGGCGCACGGGAACTCCTCCTCTCGGCCCTTGGGGATCCGGCTCCGCAGGTTCGAGCCGATGCCGCGTTCGCTCTCGGGCTTCTCGGCGACACCGCCCGCCCGGTCGTCGAGGCCCTCTCGGCGCGAGCGATGGACGACAGGGAGGATGATGCGGTGCGCGTCGAGGCGCTGGCCGCCCTCGGCAAACTCACGGCGCCGGGAGCTCTCGCGCCCATCCAAGCGCTCCTGGAAGGGGGCGCCGCGCCCGCCGCGATCCTCCAGGAGGCGCTCCTCGCGGTGTGGCGGCACCCCAGGGACGAGCGATCGCTCGCGGCCGTGGTCCCGTACCTCGAGTCGAACGACCCGGAGCTGCGCTGGCGCGCCGCCTACGCCCTCGGGCGCCTCGGCGGGCCCGGAACCGCCGAGGCACTTGTCAATGCACTTCGCGACGTCGACCCCGGCGTCAGGGCGAACGCGGCCCGGGGGCTCCGTGCGGCCGTCGTCGATTCTGCGGGCCTCAAGGAGAAGGCGGCCGCTGCCCTCGTCGCGGCCCTCGAGGACCCGCACCCCCACGTCCGGATCAACGCCCTCCGAGCCCTTGCCTGGTACCGCGAGCCAGACCTCCTGGCGCCCATCGCGGAGCGGCTCGGCGATGGCGATACGAACGTCGCGATCGCCGCCGCGGAGGCCCTCGGCGCCCTGGGCGCCGACGGTGCCGTCGCCATCCTGGAGGCCGTGGTGCGCGATCCGGAGCGACGCCTCGCCCTCCGGGGCACGGCCCTCGCCTCGCTCGTCCGGATCGCACCCGAGCGCGGCGTCGTGCTCGCGGATTCCCTCGCCGCCGGTGGCTGGCTCGCACGCCTCTACGCCGCACGCGCCCTCGGCGGCGCGCCCTGGGCGACCGCCGAGGCATCGGTCCGACGCCTCGCGGCCGACCCCGACCCTCGGGTGGCCGCGACGGCGCTCCGGGCCGCCGCGGAGATGGCCGGGGATTCGGTCCCCGCGATCCGCGGCGTCGCCTTCCCCTCGCTCGCGGTCGCCGACCCCGGTACGCGTGCCGCCGCTCTCGATGCGCTCGCACCGTTCGCCACCGCGGCGGATCTTCCCGTGCTCCTCGACGCCTACGACCGCGCGCGCCATGACGCCGACGACAACGACGCGGCGATCGCCGCGGTCCGCGCCCTCGGCGTTCTACGCGAGCGAGGCGTGCCGGTGGCACGGAGCTTCTTCCTGCGCTTCCCCCGTTCCGAAGACCCCGTCGTCCGCCTCGAGGTCGACCGAAGGATCGGCCGCGGGAGCTGGGGGCCGCCCCTCCCCATCGACACCGGCAGGGATACGGCATTCTACGTTTCCGTCGTCCGGCGCCTCGTCAGCGCCGAGCTCGCCGGGCGTCCGCGCCCGCGCGCCAGGATCCGGACCGCCGTCGGCGAGATCGTCGTCGAGCTCGCCGGCGCCGACGCCCCTCTGACGGTCCACAACTTCCTCCAGCTCGCCCAACAAGGGGCCTTCTCCGGGACCCGCTGGCACCGCGTCGTCCCGAACTTCGTCCTCCAGGACGGCGACCCCCGCGGCGATGGGACCGGCGGTCCGGGTTATGCAATCCGCGACGAGCCGAACCGATGGCGCTATGCTCGAGGCACCTTGGGTATGGCCCTGGCCGGGCCCGATACGGGAGGAAGCCAGTTCTTCATCACGCACTCCCCCCAACCGCATCTCGACGGCGGATACACCGTCTTCGGCCGCGTGATCGAGGGGATGGTCGTGGCCGACCGAATCGTCCAGGACGACCCCATCCTCGGGATCGATGTCGTGCAGTAATCGCGCGGTACGTCGCGCTCCTGTGCATCGCGGTCGTTCCGTTCGGCAGCGCCCGGGCAGCGCTCGCCCAGACGGTCCCCTTCGGGAAGAACAAGATCCAGTACCGCAACTTCCAGTGGCAGGTCCTCGCCGGAGAGCACGTCGACGTCTACCATTACCCGGAGGAGGAGGAACTCGCTCGGCTCACCCTGGCCTACGCCGAGGAGAGTTTCCGCGTCCTCGAGCGGAGGTTCCAGCACCACCCTGCGGACCGGATCCCGCTCATCGTCTACTCCTCCCACCATCACTTCGAGCAGACCAACGTCTTCCCGGGATTCATCCCCGAGGGCGTGCTGGGGTTCACGGAGTACCAGAAACGACGCATAGCGCTCCCGTTCCGCGGCGACTACGCCCAGTTCCGGCACACGCTCCGGCACGAGCTCGTGCACGCCTTCCAGCTCTCGAAGATCCAGGAGGTCCGGTCCCTCCATCCGGTGCGCACCGGCTTCTCGCCGCAGCAGGTCCATTGGTGGACGGAAGGCCTGGCCGAGTACTGGTCCAGCCCGCAGGAGACCGAGGACGAGATGTTCAACCGGGACCTCGTCCTGAACGGAAGGGTACCCGGAATTCGCGAGTTCACTCGATCCCAGAGCTTCGCGTCCTACCCCCTCGGCGCGGAGCTTCATCGGTTTCTCGCCCGACGTTTCGGCGAGGGATACATCCTCCGGGTCTACGAAGAGTTCTGGAAGTATCGGTCGTTCGAGGAAACGCTGGAGGCCGTGCTCGGCGTGGACCTCGACTCGCTCGACCACGGATGGAAGCTCGCCCTCCAGCGGCGCTACCTCCCCGAGTTCAGCCGCAGCGCTCCCCCTGAAATCGCCGCGGTACCGGTGATCTACGGGCGAGGCGGGAGCTTCAGACCGAGCCTCTTCACGCCCTCCGACGGTTCGGAGCCTCAACTCCTCTTCTACTCGGCGCGGACCGGGTACATGAACATCTTCCGGACCCCCCTTGCCCGGGGCGAGGAGGGGGTCGAGGTCGTCGTCGAAGGGGAGAGGACGCCGGAGTTCGAGGCGCTCTACGCCTTCGACTCCCGGATCGACGTGCACCCTTCGGGTGTCGCCGCATTCGTCTCTCGGTACCTCGAGCGGGACGCGCTCGTCCTCTGGGACCTGGGCCGCGACGGCGTCGTCGGCCGATACCAGTGGCCCGACCTCGTCGCCCTGAAATCGCCGTCCTGGGACCCGACCGGGGAACGCATCATCTTCGAGGGACTCTCCGCCGGTGGGTACTCCGACCTCTACGTGCTCGATTTCCGCACCCAGCAACGCATCCGCCTGACCGCGGATCGCTACCGGGACCGCGACCCCGACTGGTCCCCCGACGGGCGATACATCGTCTTCGCCTCCGACCGCACGATCCATGGCGCCAACGGCGGCGTGAACCTCTACCTCCTCGACCCCGCCACAGCGGAGATCCGGCCCCTCACCTTCGGCCCCTGGCGCGACCTCGGCCCCCGTTGGTCGAACGACGGCTCTCGCATCGCCTTCGCCTCGGATCGCACGGGGACCTTCGACCTCTACGCCGTCCGCCCCGACGGCACCGGCCGCCGGCTCACGGCCCTCGCCGGCGGCGCCCTCGATCCCGAATGGCTCCCCGACGATCGGGGGCTCCTCTTCACCGGGTACAGTCAGGGCACATACAGGATCTACCGGTTCACGATCGATGCGGATACCGCGAACCGCGAAGCGATCCGCATGGCGAACGTCGGCGACGGGAGGGGCGAGGAGGCCCCCGTCGCGGCCCTCCCGGAGGGCGCGAGCGGCCCCACGGGGCGACGGGAGGAGACGGGCTGGGAGTGGTCCGAACTGCGGGCTCGATCCCTGGAGGATGCGGAACATCGCCCTTACACCTCCTGGCGCCAGATCTCCCTCGACGTTGCCGGCGGCGATGCCTTCCTCGCCCCGGGTCTGGGAGCTGCGCAGGGCGCCCAGTTCCTCGCCACCGACATGCTCGGCAACCATGTCCTCTTCACGGGACTCTCCGCAGCGCAGGGGAGCAGCCTCGCCGAGCTTGCTGACCGACTCAGCGGCAACCTCTTCTACCTCAACCTCTCACACCGACTCAACTTCGGAGCCGGGGTCTACCGATTCAAAGGAAGATTCAGCGACGTCGCCCTCGACCTCTACGAAGACGAGAGCTACGGCGGCTTTCTCGTCGCCGCCTACCCGTTCTCGAAGTTCTCCCGCGTCGAGCTCCAGCTCGGGATCGAATGGAGCGACCGCGTCGATGTCGAGAACGACCTCGACGATCCCATCTTCGGATCGCCGGTCATCGTCGACGATCAGGACCTGACCCGAGCGGGGTTGCTCACCACGAACTTCGTCGCCTTCGTCCGCGACAACACCCTGTGGAACGACGTGGGGCCGATCGACGGCGAGCGCTACAACCTCTCCGCGGGGTACGTCGCCTGCTTCTCCTGCACACGCCCGAGCCGGTTCGATGGCGACGCGATCGCGCGGCTCGCGCTCGCGGAGAGCTACGTGCTCAGCGTCGATTACCGGCGTTACATCCGCACTTCGACGGAGTCGGCCTATGCGCTTCGACTCCTCGGGTTCTTCAGCGACGGCGCGATACCCGGACGAACCATCCTCGGCGGTTCCCACCGGCTCCGAGGGTTTCCCCGCCGGTCCCTCGTCGGATCCCGCGTCGGCCTTCTCAACCAGGAGTGGCGCTTCCCCGTGGGCGGCCGCGCCCGGGTTCGCCTACCCTTCCGCGGCCTCAGCCTGCCCCGCCTCCAGGGTGCGATCTTCGCCGATCTCGGCGCCAGTTGGCTCAAGGACCAGAACCCGACCGGGGCTCTCGGGAGCTACGGCGTCGGGCTCCGGGCACCGATCGCGCCGGCCCTCGTCCTCCGCCTCGACATCGGTCGCCGATTCCGGTTCGGTGAACTTCCGCCCGCGCTCTATGGTACTGGTATGCGGTTCGAGAAGACCTTCGTCGATTTCTTCTTCGGGTACAGCTATTGAGCACGTTCCGGGTTGACGGCCCCGCGGCAGCCGGCTATACTGCCGCAATTCGCGCTTTTTCGAGAGTCTGTCGCGTCCTGGCGCCGTTGTTCGGCGTAGCCGTCGTCGCTTGTGCCTCAGGGATCCAACCGGTCCATGGGCCGGTCTCCCCCGATCTCGAGCGAGAAGCCGTCCAGGCGACGGCGCCCGATCGGCCGCTCCGGATCATCTTCGATTGGACCGTCCGGGAGCGCGATGCGAGGTTCCAGGGGCAGGGCGCGGCGAGGGTCCAGGACCCCTACAGGGCGAGACTCGATCTCTTCGGACCTCGGGGCGAGACGTACCTGAGCGCCGCCGTGGTCGACGGTGAAATCCGGCTTCCGGCATCGGTTTCGCCCTCGGTCGTGCCCCCGGCACCGCTCCTCTGGAGCGCCCTCGGCGTGCTCCGGCCGCCGGTCGGCGCGACCCTCGTCGGCACCGCCCGCGACGGCGACCGCGTGCGCTTGGAGTACCGTGATGCCGGCGAGCAGTGGCGCTTCGAGCTCGTCGCCGGACGCCTCCGACGCGCCGAGTGGATTCGGAGCGACGGAGCCCGGCAGACTGTCGAACTGAAGGGCGAGGGGGCGTTCCGGCTCCCCCGAGAGGCGGTCTACAGGGACTGGGCCGCATACACCGAGTTGACGTTGACGCTGGATGAGGTCGAGCCTGTCGATGCGTTCCCTCCCGAAACCTGGTCGCCCCAGGCGGGCTAAGGCGCTGGCCCTCGCCGCCGCGCTTCTCCTCCCGGGGTGCAACTACGGGTTCCAGGGGGGCGGCGGGTTCCCGTCCCACATCCGGACCGTCTTCATCGAGCCGTTCGAGAATCAGACGGACCGATTCGACCTGGAGAACGTGATCTTCACCCAGCTCCTGGAGGAGCTCCCCCGGGCCCTCGGCGTCCGGCCGGGGGGGCGGGACGTCGCCGATGCGATCGTAAGGGGCCGCGTGATCCGGTACGAAGATGGGCCGCTGAGCTATTCGACGGGCAATCGGGACCGACCGGTGGAGATCCACAGGAACCAGGTTCAGATCACGATCGCCGTCGAGATCATCGACAGACGCCGCAATGTGGTTCTCTGGGAGTCGTCGGGCGTGACCGGGATCGGTGAGTACGAGACCAGCGCTCAGAACGACGACGTCGCCCGAAATCAGGCGGTCAAGAACCTCGTGCAGCGGATCATCGAAGGCGCGCAGTCCCAATGGTGACCCCTTTCCCTACGGCCCGTCCGTCGGCCTCGCGCAGCGGCGAGACCCGCGCGGCCGTACCGATGTGACCCGATCCCTCCCAAGGAATTTGCCATGAAGCGATGGAGCAAGCGGCTGATCCCCCTGATGGCCCTTCCGATCTTTCTTGCCGCCGCCCCTGCGGGTGAAGGCATTGGGATCGAGCATTTCTTCTTGGTCCTCATCTCGATGCTGGTCTTCGGCAAGATCTTCGGCGAGGTGGCGGAGCGCATCGGCCAGCCCGCGGTCCTCGGGGAACTCGTCGCCGGGGTCGTCCTCGGCAGCAGCGTCCTCGGGATCATCCCCGCGGACGGGTCGATGCACGAGATGATCAAGCTCCTCGCCGAGATCGGCGTCGCTTTGCTCCTCTTCGAGATCGGGCTCGAGACCGACCTCAAGGAGATGTTCCGCGTCGGGCCTTCGGCCTCGCTCGTCGCCGTCGTGGGCGTTGCCGCCCCGTTCCTCCTCGGCTTCGCCTACTGGATCGCCGTCAAGCCGGCCATCGGCGTGCATGCGGAAGGGATCAGCGATACGATGGTCGCCATCTTCGTGGGCGCCACGTTGACCGCGACATCGGTCGGGATCACGGCGCGGGTGCTCACCGATCTCAAGCGCATCCATACGCCCGAGGCGAGGGTGGTCATCGGCGCCGCCGTCGTCGACGACGTGCTCGGCCTCGTCATCCTCGCGATCGTCAGCGGGCTCGCCGCCGGCACCGCGCTCACGATCTTCGGAATCGCCAAGACCTTCGCCGTCGCCGTCGGGTTCCTCGTCGCCGCCGTGATCATCGGCAACATCATCGCGCCCAAGCTCTTCGGGTTCATCGACCGGATGCGCGTGCGCGGCGTCCTCCTCGTCAGCGCGGTCTCCTTCGCCCTCCTGATCGCTGCGCTCGCCGGGCTCGCCGGCTCCGCCCTGATCATCGGTAGCTTCGCCGCCGGGCTCGTCCTCAGCTCGACCAACCAGTTCGACCTGATCGTGGAGAAGGTCGAGCCGGTCGCCGATATCTTCACCCCGATCTTCTTCGTCTCGATCGGCGCCGGGGTCGACGTGTCCCTGTTCATCCCGGGGAGCGAGTCGTTCAACCCCTCGGTCCTCCTGGTCGGCGGGATCCTTGTTGTCATCGCGGTCATCGGCAAGGTCGTCAGCGGTTTCTCCGTCGGCTGGGGGAAGAACAAGCTGAATCACCTCGCCATCGGCGTCGGGATGGTTCCGCGAGGGGAGGTCGGCCTGATCTTCGCCGAGATCGGCCGGACCCGCGGGATCCTTTCTTCGGAGGTCTTCAGCGCCATCCTGATCATGGTCATGATGACAACCTTCATCGCTCCGCCGCTCCTGAAGGCGATCTTCAAGCGGGCGGGGGAGGCCCCGGAGCCGGCTCCCGCGCTCGAACCCGCGGCCGCGGGGGGCATGGAGGCAGCGAACACGAGATGATCCTGCGGCTCGGTTCCCGAGGCAGCCGGCTCGCGCTCTGGCAGGCCGAGCACGTGAAGGGGCGCCTCGAGGAGCTTCACCCGGGGCTTCGCGTCGAGATCCGGATCCTCCACACCGTGGGGGACCGGATCACCGACGTACCCCTCGCCCGAATTGGCGACAAGGGCCTCTTCACCAAGGAGATCGACCGCGCCGTCCTCTCGGGGGAGGTGGACGCCGCGGTCCATTCGCTCAAGGACGTCCCGACGCGGCTTCCCGACGGGATCACGCTCGGGGCGATCCTCGAGCGCGAAGACCCTCGCGACGTCTTCCTCCCGGCACCGGGTCGACCCGCGACGCTCGATGCGCTCCCGTCGGGCGCCCGGGTCGGAACCAGCTCCCTGCGCCGGCGCGCCCAGCTCCTGCACCGACGGCCGGACCTGGTCGTCGAGGACCTCCGGGGCAACCTCGACACCCGCTTCGCCCGCCTTCGTGACGGGCGCCTCGATGCTGCGATCCTCGCACGGGCGGGAGTGCACCGGCTCGGACTGCTCGACCATGTTGGCGAGGTCCTCGCAGCCCCCGACTGGCTCCCCGCCGTCGGACAGGGAGCGCTCGGCGTCGCGATTCGGGAGGACGACGTCGCCGTGCGCGACCTCGTCGCGCCCCTCACCGATCCCGATGCGCTGGCGGCGACGACGGCCGAGCGCGCCTTCCTGCGCGACCTCGAAGGGGGGTGCCAGATCCCGATCGGGGCGCTGGCGACCCGCGAGGGTGAGATGCTCAGGCTGCACGGCCTCGTGGCCTCCCTCGACGGGACCGAGCTCCTTCGAGGGGAGGTCTCGGGCCGAGTCGACGATCCGGCCGGGCTCGGGTCGCGCCTCGCCGCTGAACTCATCGAGCGGGGGGCCGGCGAGATCCTGGGCGCCATCCGAGGCGCCACGACCGACTCCGTCCCCAACGCGAGTGCACCATGAGCGGCCCCGTTCATCCCCGGGAGAAGATCCTCACGCGGGAGGAGCTCCTGGCGCGATTCGGCAGGCCCCGCGGCGAGCGCGTCGTCTTCACCAACGGGTGCTTCGACGTGCTGCACCGCGGCCATGTCGAGTACCTCTTTGCCGCCCGGGAGCTCGGCGACCGACTCGTCGTCGGGTTGAACTCCGACGCATCGGTCCGGCGTCTCAAGGGCCCCTCGCGACCCCTCGTGGGCCAGGAGGACCGCGCGATCGTGCTGGCGGGGCTCGGGTGCATCGACGCCGTCACGATCTTCGACGAGGACACCCCCCGCGACCTCATTGCGGGGCTCCTCCCCGACGTCCTCGTCAAGGGCGGGGACTATCGCCCCGAGGAGGTCGTCGGGCGCGAGGAGGTCGAGGCCGCGGGCGGGCGTCTCGTCCTCATGCCCTTCCTCGACGGTCGGTCGACCACCGGCCTGATCCAGCGGATGCGGGAGGCAGCGTCATGAACGCACCGACACCGAGACAGGATCGTCGCGCCGACGAGCTCCGGCCCGTCCGCCTCGAGCGCGCCGTCGCACCGTACGCCGAGGGGTCTTGCCGGATCACCGCCGGGCGGACCCAGGTCCTCTGCACGGCCAGCATCCAGGAAGGGGTCCCCGAATGGCGTCGCGGGGTGGGGCAGGGGTGGCTCACCGCCGAGTACGCCATGCTCCCCAGGGCCACGCATCAGCGGACCCGCCGCGAGCGAGGTCAGCTCGGTGGACGCACCCAGGAGATCCAACGCCTCATCGGTCGCGCCCTGAGGGCCGCCATCGATCTCTCCCTTCTCGGTGAGCGAACGATCCTCATCGATTGCGATGTGCTGGTCGCCGACGGCGGAACCCGCACCGCGGCCATCACGGGAGCGGCCGTTGCACTCCACGACGCATGCCGGTGGCTCGAGGACCACGCCCTCGTCGAACGCTCCCCCTTCCGCGAGTTCGTCGCCGCCGTCAGCGTGGGGATCGTCGCGGGCGAGCCCCGGCTCGACCTCGAGTATGTGGAGGACGTCGCCGCCGAGGTCGACATGAATATCGTCGCCCTCGCCTCCGGCGGCCTCGTCGAAGTGCAGGGGACCGCGGAGCGGCAGAGTTTCTCCCGTTCCCAGCTCGACTCGCTCGTCGACCTCGGCCTCCACGGGATCCGAGAGCTCCTCGCCGCCCAGCGCGAGGCCGTCGAACGCTGATCGCCATGCGCTTCGTCTTCGCGACCCGTAGCCCCGACAAGATCCGCGAGGTCCGCCAGATCCTCGCGGATCGACACGGCATCGAACTCGTCTCCCTCGCCGAACTCGGGATCCCCGAGGATCCCCGGGAGGATGCCATCGAGGTCCACGACACCTTCCACCAGAACGCCATCGCCAAGGCCGAGTTCTTCGCGCGGCAAACCGGACTCCCGGCCATCGCCGAGGATTCCGGGCTCTCCGTCGATGCCCTCGACGGCGCGCCCGGCGTCCGGAGCAAGCGCTTCTCCGGGCGCCGCGACCTTCGCGGCCGCGACCTCGACGAGGCCAACAACCGCACGCTCCTCGAGCGCCTCGGGGACCTGCCGCCCGAACAACGGACGGCGCACTACACCTGCGCGGCGGCTGTCGTCCTCCCCGGTCGGAACCCCCTCGTGACCTTCGGGACCTGCTCCGGGCGCATCGTCGACGCCCCTCGCGGCACCGGCGGTTTCGGCTACGATCCTCTCTTCTTCCTTCCCGAGCTCGGCGCCACCTTCGCAGAGGTCCCACCTCACGAGAAGCATCGCCGTAGCCACCGCGCCCGGGCCTTCCGCGCCCTTGCGGCTCTTCTCCCGTTCTTCATCCGTGGCCTTGACTCCGGTCGGGTGCCTTATTAAAATAGGAGGCTCCCGACGGGGCGTGGCGCAGTCCGGTTAGCGCGCCTGCTTTGGGAGCAGGAGGTCCTCGGTTCAAATCCGAGCGCCCCGACTCCCGGGGATGTCGCCCGGGTTCACCATGCGCCCGTAGCTCAGCTGGATAGAGCGGCGGCCTTCTAAGCCGCGGGTCATAGGTTCGAATCCTATCGGGCGCGCTTCCCGGCGGTGTCATGTCGGGTGCCGTACCACGGTGGGCGTAGCTCAGTCGGTTAGAGCGCCAGGTTGTGGCCCTGGAGGTCGCCGGTTCGAATCCGGTCGCTCACCCCTAAGCAGGTCGACACACACGGTCGGTGTTCGGGGTTGACGAACAAACATGTGTGTGTTATCTTGAGAGGCTGTCTGACAAATCGCGCCGCTAGCTTAATTGGCAGAGCAGGGGACTCTTAATCCCAAGGTTCCAGGTTCGATTCCTGGGCGGCGCACTCGATCCGAATATGGGTGCCGGGTCGGGTTGACACGCAAACAAATGTGTGTTAGCTTGAAGACCCTGTGCTCGACCGGCTGAGCCGGTTGGATCGCCGATGTTTGACAATCGAGGTCTGGTGGTTTGGATGGGCCCTCGGAGGGCGTTACCTCCCTCCGAACTTTGAGGGCTAAACCAAGGTAAATTCCGAACGTCTGTAGGGCGTTCATAGGGCAGATTGAACTTTCTTTGGAGAGTTTGATCCTGGCTCAGGACGAACGCTGGCGGCGTGCCTAACACATGCAAGTCGAGCGAGGACGGGTC